>Ga0222650_1000007_pt1 | contig 222038 bp, 204 predicted proteins | sample AntAcemetagen367_FD_179820 | JGI IMG/M metagenome (GOLD analysis project Ga0222650, IMG submission 179820) | Saline water microbial communities from Ace Lake, Antarctica - #367 | ecosystem: Environmental > Aquatic > Non-marine Saline and Alkaline > Saline | place: Antarctica: Ace Lake... | reverse complement strand
ATACCCTTCTCTAATGGCATCGACTTTTGTAGCAATCTGCGGCGTCTCCGAGAGACGACCAAAGGCCTCGAACAGTTTGCTAATGTAAGCGTCTCGCTGAGGCTCGCCCCAATACTGCAGCGTATGGACAGCAATCTTTCTCATATCTCTGTCTGCGGCGGAAGAAAGCCTGAATCGTCTCACCTGTGTTAATCCAGGCTGTCCAGAAACTCTTCGTGGCTATATTCAACGAAGCCGCTTTCTTCGCCTTCAATCAGCGCCGCGCGCAATTGCCGTATCCGGATTTCATGTTCCTGCAAGAGCCTCAAACCAGCCCGCACGACTTCGCTGGCACTTGCATAGCGACCTTCGTCGAGCTGCTCAGCTATAAAAGTCTCGAAGTGGCTCCCAATCGTTACACTCGTATTTCTAGGCACAACCGTCACCGGGTATTACATATTGGTACATCGCGCCATGGGCCCCTTAACAAGTCAAAGCAGTCGGACTACGCAGTCAACCAACGTCAGATCAATTTTCGAACATCTCGAGTAGCGGATATGATGTCGTTATAAATCTAGCTATGCCAGACCACGAGAATTCAATACCAAATAAGGGCGAGATTGTTACATCTCTTGGAATGACCTACATTCATATCCCAGTCGCTTTCGACGCTCCTGATGAAAATAAGTATGAAATGTTTTGTCCGTGCATGGATGCACTAATCGATCAACGAGTATGGGTTCATTGCATCGTCAACGCTCGTGTTTCCGCGTTTCTATTTCGGTACTTACAGGCGCGGCGAGGGCACAGTTCGGCCCCGTCGGCACGTACCGGTTCGTTAAAGACAGAGCGGGCTTGCTCAAGGGTGGCACAGTACGTCCACCGCAGGGTGCGGAGGCGAAGGCCGTATTGGACTCGCTGCTTGGCGCACTGGAAAAGAGGTTGGCCGAACACCCATGGGTCGGCGGAGACACCGCTTCAGTCGCTGACTTCGCTATCTATCACCCGCGGTGACGAACGATCGAATAATTCTTGCCAGAGACAATACCGAATTTGGAAAGCTGCACGTGCATTTTCCGCGTGCCGGATATTCACTCGTTTCAAAGTGAATCAACGAGCGGCGTAAAATACCGTAGCGTACGGCCCACTGCCCATACTTGTTCCGGCGGTGCAGTGGAAACCCTGACCCCACCGACCAGTTACAGTCGTTGTAGGGTTACCAGCACAAGGAGAGTGGCTCGGTGCGAGCGGGTACCTTTTACGGACTTGAAGGGCGTCGATGCGCACACCTCACCTGCTTAGTGGCTGCCCCAAAAAACCCCGGTTCCCCCACCAACTCAATCAAGTACGAGAAACCCTGCGTCTAAATCAACCCCATCATTAGCCGAACCGCCGACCGCCCCGCAAGAAACCAACGCCCCGACGCACCGCAAGCGCCCGTAATAGCGTAAAAGGTACCCGCTCGCGCCGAACCACGGCACTCAGCGCGGGACCACGATCACTAGCACTAGCACCAACACTCATGGCATTCCAGCCAAAGCACATACCTGGTTCCGAGAAAAAACCAGATCCCAGACTCCGTGACCCAGACGTTCGCCACGTAACTCAAACTTGGTGAGCGGCCGGTGCTCGGGACGGGGTGAAAACTCGCCCAAGCCGCAGATGTTAGACAGCCCATCGGCGGCGCTTAAAACCACCATCATTTGCTGCGCATAGTCTTCCCAATCGGTCGCCAGATGCAAAGTACCTCCGACTTTGAGTTTGCTGACTAAATGCGCCACAAACTCAGGCTGTATCAGTCGACGCTTGTTATGCCGTTTTTTGTGCCAGGGATCAGGGAAGAAAATCTGCACAGTATCAAGGGAGGCATCGGCAACGCAGTCGCGCAGGATCTCGACCGCGTCATGGCAATACACTCTGATATTGCTAATATCGTGCTCTGCTATGCTGTGCAGCAATCTGCCGACGCCCGGTTTGTGCACCTCAATGCCGATGAAATTAGCGTGCGGCGAGACCCGCGCCATTTCCGCCAGGGACTGACCCATGCCAAAGCCGATCTCCACCACGCGCGGACCGGATCGACCAAACAGAGCGTCAACATCCAGTATTACGTCTTCGTGAATGAGGCCCCAGCGCTGCCAGCCTTCTTCATAAGCGCGCCGTTGACCCGGCGTCATACGGCCGGTGCGCAGCACATAGCTACGTATGCGCTGCCTCTTATCGAGATCAGTCATAAAAAGCCTCTGCGTGCAGCGCTCAGACCAGCAGTTTCCAGCCTGTGGCAGCGAGGCAGGCCCAACCTGCGATTAAGGCCAGGCCACCCAATGGCGTGATCGCCCCGAGCCAGCGTGCTCCCGTAAGACTCAGTAAATAGAGGCTGCCGGAAAAAATGAAAATACCCAGCAGAAACAACCAGCCGCTACTTTTCAGTAGCACCGTTTGTGGCTGGCTCAGCGCAAGGATACCCACGGCGAGAAGCGCGAGACTGTGATTGAAGTGGTATTGAACGGCGGTTTCGAACACACCGAGTGCGTAATCATCCAGCCTGCTCTTGAGAGCGTGTGCACCAAAAGCGCCGAAGATCACCGCTAGCATGCCGCTGAGAGAAGCCAGAGTAATGAATAATTTAGCCATGTTTAGGGGTTACCGTGAGACGACCAGGCCGCCTCAGTAGTCGGAATTTCAGGCCGCGATGGACCCTCGCAGTTTTTCCATGGCGCTCTGCTCAAGCTGGCGGATACGCTCTGCGGACACACTGTACTGCGCTGCCAACTCATGCAAGGTGGCTTTCTTCTCTGCCAACCAACGCTGCGCCAGGATATCACGACTGCGCTCATCCAACTGGGCCAGAGCATGGTGCAACTGGTTCTCGTTGTTATCCTGCCAATCACTGGATTCCAGTATCAGGGCTGGGTCTGAACTGTGGTCTTCAAGGTAATACTGGGGTGCGTGCCATGCATCGTCGTCATCCGCGTCAACGGGCTGATCGTAGCCGAGGTCGCGACTGGTCAGTCGGCCTTCCATACGCTGCACTTCATTTACGTCTACACCGAGGTCTTCGGCGATTGCCTGCGCCTCGTCAGCGCTCAACCAGGACAAGGTTTTTTTCGCGCTACGCAGATTAAAAAACAGTTTGCGCTGTGCCTTGGTGGTGGCGACCTTCACAATACGCCAGTTACGCAGAATGAACTCGTGCATTTCGGCTTTAATCCAGTGCACAGCGAACGAAACCAGGCGCACACCCTTCTCGGGATTGAAGCGCTTGACCGCCTTCATCAGGCCAACGTTCCCCTCTTGAATCAAGTCTGCCTCAGCCAGGCCATAGCCTGAATAACTGCGTGCAATGTGCACCACAAAGCGCAGGTGAGACATCACCAATTCACGGGCAGCTTCCACGTTTTCGTTGTAGAAAAGATCTTCCCCCAACTCGCGCTCACGCTCCACGCTAAGAATTGGAATACGGCTAACCGCCTGCACATAGGCCGGCAGGTTCGCTCCCGGCACCATCTGATCAACGGGCAACAAGCTATTTGACATTTTTTGACCCTCTAACATTACGAGGTTAACTTTAGCACTCATTCCATTAGAGTGCTAACTCCGGATAAGTTCCATTTGGCATAAGAATATGCCGTTTATTTCTTTGTTATCAAGGGATTAAGGCCATATTTCGTACAATGCTTTATTGCGGTTCGATGTGAACCAAATGCCGTGCCACCGCAAGCCACGCGCCACCAAGCCCCAACAAGCCACCCAGAATTACCAGGTTCAAAGCACCCATCAGGCCCAGACCGCTCAAGTGAAAAGCGCTTTCATAGAGCAGCGCAAGCTGCCCAATGGGCTCCTCCAGAAACCACAGCGCTGTCGATACCAGGATTGCTGCCAGCGCGCCCCCGCCAACCCCGTACCAAAGGCCGGTATACAGGAAGGGCCTGCGCACGAAGCCATTACTGCCACCGACCAGTTTCACGATAACAATCTCGTCACGACGGCTCTCAATGGCGAGCCGTATAGTATTTCCCAGTATCAACAGCACACCGATCACCAGCATGCCACCCACTGCCAGCACAATACGACGACTGAGCTCCATCAGGGTGTTCAAGCGCTGCAGCCACTCCATATCCAAAACCGCCTCTGCCACTTCGGGATTGTCCTGCAGCTCTGTCCTCAGCAGCAATACCGCCGTTTCATCCAGTGTCGGCAAAGGCGTGACCAGAATCACGTTTGGCAATGGGTTTTCCTGCAGATTGGCCAGTACATCGGCAAACCCCGACAGACTGCGAAACTCTTCCAGCGCTTCCTCGCGGGAGATAAATCGAGCCTCTGCAACGTCCTTTTGCGCTGCCATATCCGCTCCCAACTCCTGCGCCCTGTCGCTGCTCACTCCATCCTGTAAGAAAAGAGAAATCTGCGCAGGACTGTCCCATCGCGCACTCACCTGACTCACATTATCCAGCGCCACATTCAAGCCTACGGGAAGCGCGAGGGCGATACCAATGACCAGCCAAGTCATCAGGCTGGATCCGGGATTGTCCAGTACCCGCACCAGAGAATCGGCCGCCGACAGTCGGTGATGCTGTATCCAGGCACTGAAGCGATTCAGGACACCGGCTCGACTGGGCCGCGCACTCTCCTTGCGCCGCGGTGTTTCGCGTCGACCTATCACTGCGAACCTCCACTGACCAGACAGCCATCTCGCAAGGTGACGATACGGTGTTGCAGGCGGGAAATCAGGGCCAGGTCGTGGCTGGCGATAAGCACCGTCACACCGACCTGATTGAACGCCTCGAACAGGTTCATAATCTCCGCCGACAGCGCCGGGTCGAGGTTGCCGGTGGGCTCATCGGCCAGCAGAATCTTGGGCTTACCCACGACCGCCCTGGCAATACCAACACGCTGCTGTTCACCGCCGGAAAGTGTGATGGGCTGAGCGTGCTCTCGACTGAGCAGGCCCACCTTGTCCAGCGCTGCGCGCACCCGACGACCTGTCTCGCGGTGGTCATAGCCTGCAATGACCAGCGGCAACGCCACGTTGTCGAACACGGTTCGATCAAAGAGTAACTGGTGATTCTGAAATACCACGCCGATATTGCGGCGATGCGCGGGGATTGCGCGCGGGCGAATCTTGGCCAGGTTCTGCCCATCCACAGTCACTTGCCCGCGGGTGGGTCTATCCATCAGCATCAACAAGCGCAGCAGCGTGCTCTTTCCCGCGCCGGAATGTCCCGTTAGGAAAACGAGTTCCTCGCGCTCGATATGGATACTGATCTCGCGCAACGCATCGTGCCCTTCTTTGTAACGCTTGCTAACGCGGTCGAAAGTGATCATGCAGAGGCATTGTCCACATCAAACAGGGCTTCGATGAATTGTTCAGCCTGAAACGGACGCAAGTCGTCTACCGCTTCGCCCACACCGATAAAGCGTATCGGCAGCTGCAGCTTTTTGGCGATCGCAAAGATGATACCGCCCTTGGCCGTACCGTCCAGCTTCGTCAGCGTAATCCCCGATACGCCCACCCACTGTTGAAAATGCTCCGCCTGCGCCAATGCGTTCTGCCCGGTTCCGGCGTCCAGCACTAACATCACCTCGTGCGGCGCTGACGGGTCGAGCTTGCCCAGCACCCGCACGACTTTCTTCAGTTCCTCCATAAGATTGTCCTTGTTATGCAGGCGACCAGCGGTGTCGGCGATCAACACGTCCACGTTGCGCGCACGCGCAGCCTCAAACGCGTCAAACAACACAGATGCACTGTCGGCGCCGGAGTGCTGGGCTATAACCGGGACATTATTGCGCTCACCCCACACCTGCAGCTGTTCCACGGCGGCAGCACGGAATGTATCCCCGGCAGCCAACATCACCGATCGTCCGGAGTCCATATAGTGTTTTGCCAACTTACCGATGGTGGTGGTTTTACCGACGCCATTGACGCCGACCATAAGAATGACGAAAGGCTGATGGCCTTCGATATTCAGGGGCTTCTCACAGGGCTGCAGCAGTGTCAGCAACTCCTCGCGCAGCGCACCGTGCAGGGCTTCCGGTTTCGTTAATTCCTTGCGAGATACTCGCTGCGTGAGGCGCTCAATAATATCCAGGGTGGCATCTACGCCCACATCGGCCATTAACAGGCGCGACTCCAGTTCCTCAAACAGCTCGTCGTCAATCTCCTTGCGCCCGAGGAACAGGTTACCAAGGCCCTGCACCAGGTTGTCGCTGGTGCGCCCCAACCCCCGGCGCAATCGGGAGAAAAAACCCGGCTTGTCTTCGGCAGTTGCATCTTGCTTAACAATTACTGGTGCGGGGCCATCGGGCAACGCCTGAGGAGGTTCCTCACTTGGCTCCTGGGGAGGCGGCTCCACTGGCGCAGCAGCAACGTCGGAAACCTCCGGCGCCATGTGCTCTGCGCTTGCAGCGGACCGCTCACTATCAAGGGTAGTTTCGGGTGTCGCCTGATCGGCCTCCACCTTTTTTTTACGTCTAAAAAATTTCATAAGTGTCGTGCTAGAGTGTGTGGAAATCGTACGCCTGAGAAGGCGCCTATCGTAACACCTCTGGATAACACGAAGAAATGTCAGCAACCAGAACCCGTGCTGGACAACAGCGACAAGTACGCATCATCGGCGGGCGTTGGCGCGGTCGAAAGCTCGCTTTCACGCCTGCTGACGGCCTACGGCCTACGGGTGACCGCATCCGCGAAACTCTTTTTAACTGGCTCGCCCCCTATCTTGTTGGCGCGCGCTGTGCCGATTTGTTTGCGGGCAGCGGGGCGCTGGGACTGGAAGCGCTTTCAAGGGGAGCGCTACACTGTGATTTTGTCGACACCTCCACTGCAGCGCTGACCCAAATCCAGGAGCACCTTAAAACACTGGATGCACAGGATCAGGCTAGCTGCTATCAGGGAACCGCTGAGCAGTTCTTGCAAAAAACCCTTCCACCTTATGACATCGTATTCATCGATCCACCCTTTGGCCTGCAGTTGGTGACCCCTGTCAGCGCCGCTTTAGCAAAAGCGCGGCTGTTGTCAGAGGACGCCTTGATCTACATTGAAGCGGCGGTGTCCGGTCCGGTGCTTGAGTTACCGCCCGAATGGAGACTACACCGGGACAAGGTTTCCGGCGGGGTAGCTTATCGACTGTTCAAAAGTGCGAAGGGAGCTTTACACTCCTGAGTAATGCGCGCGGTGGAGTCGCATTGTCGCGTCCACACAAATTGTTTACCATCCGCTATCCTGCCTCAGCAACCGGCCTACGCTATGAGAACCAATTGTGTCATCTATCCCGGCACCTTCGATCCAATTACCAACGGCCATGTGGATTTAGCTGAGCGCGCCGCACGTCTGTTTGACCGCGTGGTCGTTGCCATCGCGCACAATGAAAAGAAGACACCCCTGTTTACTCTGGCAGAGCGGGTGTCGATGTGTGAACAGTCCCTGACACACCTGGACAATGTAGAAGTTGTGGGCTTCAGTAATCTGCTGACAGACTTTACCAAAAGCCAGAATGCGCGGTGCGTATTGCGCGGTCTGCGCGCGGTAGCGGATTTTGAATATGAATTTCAGTTGGCCAATATGAACAGAGCAATTTTTCCAGAATTTGAAAGTATCTTCCTGACACCCTCAGAGCACTTGTCCTATATATCATCGTCTCTGGTGCGGGAAATCGCCGCACTGGACGGCGATATCAGCCCCTTTGTCCCTGCGCACGTTGCCGCCGCACTAAAAATACGATACGCCAAGCCCTGAAGGGCGCACTCATAGCCCGATTCAGGCACTTCTTATTCGTCGCTTTGCCGCTTGATCGCTTCGATGTCTTTGTTGGTATAGCCCGGGTTACGGCAACCGAGGCAGCGCATAAACGTCGCCTCCGCCGGGCCGCCTATCAATGTGCCAGCGGCTTCACTGGCGCTGCCCGCCAACAGCGTGAAAGGCAAGCTAACCAGCCATACGGCCGCGCCCCCGGCAGTCAACACAACCCCGATAGGTCGTGCCACCAACAAATCACCTACCATGGCCCATTCGTTAGGACTCTCATCAATCGCCCCTTCTGCCCACAACATCTGTGGCAGCAGCAGACAACTCATCATCAAAGCAATCGCAGCCCGACGCGCCCGAACTCTTATTTTCATAACCACACTCCCGAGTTTTCCACCGGCTCTCCTTTTCGAGTTAGTGTAGCCTGATCAACGTTGGCAGGTCACGCAGTACACACTGCTGCGCTGGCCCAGACGCAGCTCTCGCAGCGCTGCCCCACAGGTCTTGCAGGGCTGCCCGGCACGACCGTAAACGTTGAGTTGCTGCGCGAAGTAGCCCGGCTTGCCATCACCCCCAACGAAATCGCGCAAGGTAGTTCCACCCTGATCTATAGCCGAAGTAAGTACTTGCTTTACTAAATCTGCAAGGCGCACATAGCGGGCTTTCGAGACACGACCAGCGGCGCGGCCGGGATGAATGCCGCAGAGAAACAGCGCTTCGTTAGCGTAAATATTACCAACACCAACCACTACTTTTCCGTCCATGATGAAGTTCTTTACAGAGCCTTTGCGCCCGCGTGAACGCCGATACAGAAGCTGACCATCGAACTCCTCCGTCAGCGGCTCGGGCCCAAGATTACACAGGAGGGAGTGATTCTCGCCCAACGGCTGCCAGAGAAAACAACCAAAGCGGCGCGGGTCGTGATAGCGCAGACACGCTCCACTGTCGAGCACAAGGTCAATATGGTCGTGCTTGGCCGGTGCTGTAGCGGGGGACACAACGCGCAACGAGCCTGACATGCCCAGGTGCACCAGCAGGCTACCTTTGGCGGTTTGAAAAAGCAGGTATTTGCCGCGCCGTTTGACTGCCGCGATAGGCTGTCCGACGAGGGCCGAGGCGAGGTCAACGGGCACCGGCCAGCGCAGGCGCGAGTCGCGTACGTCCAACTGCGTGACTACGCGGCCGACGCAGTGGGGTTCGACACCTCGTCGGGTGGTTTCAACTTCGGGCAACTCAGGCATAGCGTAATGATCACTTCAATTCAGTGCTGGCGAAAGTAAATCCCCTAAACAAAAAACCCCGGCTATAGCCGGGGTTTTTTAGTGTGCCTGAGGCATGACAATTACTTGATCTTGCCTTCTTTATACATGACATGCTTACGTGCGACGGGGTCGTACTTTTTCATTTCCAGCTTGTCTGGTGTAGTTCGTTTGTTCTTATCCGTGGTATAAAAATGACCTGTACCTGCGGAGGAGTTCATTTTGATCTTGTCTCTCATGGCAATTCTCCCTTAAACCTTTTCACCGCGAGCGCGGATATCTTGCAATACTTGCTCTATACCGCGCTTGTCTATAATACGCATGCCTTTGCTTGATACACGCAGCGTGACAAAGCGCTTCTCTTCCTGCAACCAAAATCGGTGCTGGTGAAGGTTGGGCAAAAAACGGCGACGTGTGCGGTTCTTCGCGTGTGATACATTGTTTCCCGTTATCGGACGTTTGCCGGTAACCTGACAGACTTTAGCCATGACTTTTTACTCTCCCAAAAATGCGCGGGATTATCAGTAATTGTGATGTAAATTAGCGGCCCGAACAAGACCACCGGCCGCGCAGAGCGCGACTTTATACCAGAACACCCGCGCCATAGCAAGCTCGCTGGCACCCCCCCGGAATTACAACAATCCCTGCTCTGCAAACGAGTACTCTTCACCGCTGCCGACAATAATGTGGTCCAGCACGCGAATATCCAGTAATGCCAGTGCAGCGCATAAGCGCTTGGTGATGCGACGGTCGGCGCTGCTGGGTTCCGCCACGCCTGAGGGGTGATTATGGGCGAAAATAACGGCCGCTGCGCCATACTGCAGCGCCCTCACCGCGACCTCTCTGGGGTATACCGCCGCGCCATCGAGGGTGCCAAAGAACAAATCTTCACAGCGCTGCACCCGATGCTGACTATCGAGGAAAAGGCAGGTGAAGATCTCGCGGCTGCGACTCCCAAGATGGCACTGCAGGAAGCGGCGCGTATCGCCGGGGCTGCTAAGCACATCACCCGCGCGCATGGCCTCTAGGGCCTGCCGACAAGCCAGTTCCATAGCCGCCCGCAAACGGGCATATTTTGCCGGCCCAATACCTGCACAGCTCAACAGACTACTCTGCGGAGCGCGCATCACCTCACCGAGACTACCGAACTCCGCAAGCAGCGCGCGTGCCAACTCCAGCGCACTGCATGCCCGGTACCCGGTGTGCAAAATCACTGCAAGCAACTCTGCGTCCGACAGCGCCTGGGCGCCCCGCTCCAACAATTTGTCGCGCGGACCTTCTCCGGGCATCCAGCGTGCGATACTCATTGTGCTCCTCCGTGAGCCCCCTGCAGTGTCAAATACTGCGCCACAGTGGTATCTTTTGATGCTCAATTATCCTCCCAGATTTGGCGAGCAAATGGCACATCTTTTCAATCGCAATGTTCTGCTCGGCGTCAGCGGCGGTATCGCCGCCTACAAATCAGCAGAGTTGATCAGGGAGCTGCAGAACCGTGGTGCGCAAGTGCGCGTCATCATGACTCACGGCGCACAGGAATTTATCACTGCACTTACATTGCAGGCGCTTTCCGGCAACCCGGTACATACCCAATTGCTGGATGAGCGCGCTGAGCTCGGCATGGGACATATTGAACTGGCGCGCTGGGCCGACCTCCTGCTAATGGCCCCCGCGACAGCAGACCTTATCGCCAGGCTGAGCGCCGGACGCGCTGACGATCTTCTCACCACTGTGGCGTTGGCGACAGCGGCTCCCCTGATGCTAGCCCCGGCCATGAACCAACAGATGTGGAAAGACCAGGCGACCACAGCCAACATCAACACGCTGCGCAGCAGAGGCGCGCAGATCGTAGGCCCGGCCGCTGGCCTGCAAGCCTGCGGCGATGTGGGAGTAGGACGAATGGAGGAACCGGCTGCTATCGCCGATGCAGCAGCCGGATTGTTCCGCACGGGTGAACTGGCGGGCAAACGGGTTGTTATCACTGCCGGGCCGACCCGCGAAGCACTGGATCCGGTTCGTTACATCTCCAACAACAGCTCCGGGAAAATGGGCTACGCCCTTGCACGAGCAGCGATAGATGCCGGTGCAATCACTACCGTGATCAGCGGTCCCGTCAATTTAGACGCCCCCGATCACGCGCACATTGTGCGTGTGCAAAGCGCCGAAGAAATGCTCAAGCAGTGCCTGAGATTGTTACCGGAGTGCGATATTTTTATCGCCTGTGCGGCCGTTGCTGATTACCGCCCGGCCACCATTGAAGACCAGAAAATCAAGAAAGGTCCGCAGGAGGTAACACTGCAACTGGTGCGCACGCCGGACATTGTCGCTGCGGTCGCCGCCAGTGACCATCGCCCTTATACGGTCGGCTTCGCAGCGGAAACGAATGACATGCTGACGTACGCCCGGGAAAAAATGCAGCGTAAGGGGCTGGACATGATCGTCGCCAATGACGTGTCCGATCAATCCATAGGCTTCAATAGCAACGAAAATGCGGCAACCGTATTGTGGCATGATGGCGAACAGGTGCTGGAGCGCGCGAGCAAAGGGGTTATCGCACGCCAAATCGTACATTTAATTGCCCAGCGAACCTGAAGATTCAACGCAACACCTTTCAACCCATTGCTCAGCCTTGATCCACCGACCCGGTCGTGCTGAAGTAAGCGCCTGAAATAAAGGGAGCATGCCCGTTTGAGTGATCACTGCTATGTAATATCATTGCACCGTATATCTGCAGAATGGCTCGGTGAATGCTGACGCTTAGAAAAAATAAAAAGGCTGCCATTAACGATGACGGTCCGCGAGAGACGGCGACCAATAGCCCTCAGGGTATCACCGCCAAAGGCAATGCCTTACAGAGAGTCGGCGGTATAGCCCTGCTAGCGATGTTGATTCCTGTGTTGCTGACCTTCGCCTACCTGATCCTCGTGCGCCAGGCGAGCCTGCAAGACCAGCAGATCGATCGCGTTTCATCCTCGTTTGCCTTGCAACAGGCAACGAATGTTCAGCGCATGTTCTCACGCCTCGAAGACCGCATACGCAGCGCCGCGATGTCACCGTTGGCACTGTCTGCCATCGCCAGCCAATCTGTGGATGACCTCCCGGTGGTGGAAAAAGCGATGCTGGATTTTTTCCCGGAAGTCGCCAGTCTGAGAATCATCCCGATCGGCGACATGGGCACTGCTGACTTCTCCGAAGGCAACCGGGGCCTGCGAAATCATATTGAAGTTGACCTGGTCAGGCGCAGCAGTGAAGGCGAGGAGACCCTGCCGGAATCCTACAAATTCGAGGACAAGTGGCTGACGTCGCTGGCCGCGCGAGTGACGCATCCGCGCATCGAGGATCAGTGGGCGGTTGTCGTGGTAACGATCGACAACAAGCTGATAGCAGAGCAATTGCAACCACTGGGTGATGATGCGAAAGGCAAATTCGCACTGGAGCGCTCTTTTGTCTCTCCTGGCGGGCAAGACCGCGTTGACGTCGTCGCCGAAAGTGGTAGCGCACCCGACGGACCGCACACTCGCTATGAGAGCGTGCCAGGCACTCCATGGCGGGTGTCCTTCAGTCCATCAGAGACACAGCTGAGCGAACTGAGTATCGATCCGGGCCCATTGTATGCTGTCCTGTCGCTGATCATATTGTCGGCGTTCGCCGCCCTTTCCATCGTGTTAATTATATTCCCCAGGAAGCTGGCTGCCGAAATAAAACGCATGATCGCCGCGGCAGACCAAAAAACACCACTGGATCTGACAATTCCTGAACTGGTGCCCATTGCGAAGCAGCTGCGTCGCGCTACGCTGCAAACGCTGCGAACACAGCGAGAAAACAGCGCAATCTCGTCAGAAGTGCCACGTCAGCAGCAGGAGCGAGCCGAATCAGCGAGTGCAGACCTCACCAACCCAATATTTCAAACCAAAAATCTGCTGGACGATGATGAGGTATTGGATCTGGCTGACGACGAACCGGGGGCCAAAAACAAGGGCCTCAGCGCACCCGAGGAGTTCCCGGACCACATCTTTCGCGCCTATGACATCCGCGGCAATGCGCAAACTGAATTAACCGATGAGCTAATAGGGAACATCGCCAAGGCGATTGGCAGCATAGCAGGAGAAATGGGTGAGCAGGCGCTGATAGTCGGTTGCGATGGCAGGATCTCCAGCCCCCGCATAAAATCAGCTTTAGTGCGCGCACTGATGGAGACGGGTAGAGACGTTATCGACATCGGCCTGGTGCCCACACCCCTGCTCTATTTCGCCACGCAGCATCTGGACTGCCGCTCCGGGATTATGATAACGGGTAGCCACAATCCCGCCGATCACAACGGGTTGAAGATTGTCCTAAACCAACAAACCATTGCGGCTGGGGGCATCCAGCAGATTCGCGACCGCGTCATAGAAGGTAAGTTTAGCTCTGGCAACGGCCGCATGGCGCGCGAAGATATTGTGCCCGCCTATAAAGAGGCGGTACTGCACGATATTGCCATCGCCGTGCCCCTTAAGATTGTTATTGACGCGAGTAACGGCGCGACCAGCGAACTGGCACCCATGCTGTTCGAAGAACTTGGATGCGAAGTGGAAAAGTTGAACTGCCACATCGACGGACACTTCCCGGGCCATCCCCCCGATACGAGTAATGAGGACAACCTCGCTGATCTTGCCCGCATGGTGGTTGAGGTACAAGCAGACTTTGGTGTTGCCTTTGACGGCGATGGTGACCGCCTTGCCGTGGTCACGCCCAGCGGAAAGATTGTCCGGTCCGACGTCCTGCTTATGTTGTTCGCCCAGGATGTGGTCTCGCGCAACCCCGGAGCCGACGTGGTTTTCGACGTGAAGTGTAGCCGTCACCTGTCCAAATTAGTTACCCGCCACGGCGGCCGACCCGTGCTGTGGAAGACCGGGCACGCCTTTATGAAAGAGAAGATGAAGGAAACCGGCGCGCTCTTGGGTGGCGAGTTCTCCGGCCATATGTTTTTCGGGGAGCGCTGGTACGGCTTTGACGACGGAATGTACGCAGCGGGGAGATTGGCAGAGATTCTCAGCACCCACGGTGAGAGCCTGGACGAGTCGATTGCCCAATTTCCCGCCACGGTCAACACGCCCGAAATCATTATTCCAGTGCCGGACAATTACAAGTTCGAGCTGGTAGAGAAGATCATTCAAAGCGCTGACTTTAGCTCTGGCAAGGTCAACACGATAGACGGAATACGGGTGGACTTCAGTGATGGGTGGGGTCTGATTCGCGCCTCCAACACAGGGCCCGCTCTCACTGCTCGTTTCGAGGCAGATACTCAGGAAGGTCTTGAGATCATACAGGATGAATTCCGCGCCCAGATCGCGCTGATCGACCCGGAACTCAAACTCAATTTTTAAACAACCTGCCCCACAACGGGCGCAGGTTCAATGGCAGGCCAAACTATGTCACTCAATCGCGCAGACGCGCTCAACATCGCACAAGTGCTCACTGAAGCGCTGCCTTACATACAACGTTTCACCGGCAAAACCATCGTAGTGAAGTTTGGCGGCAACGCCATGGTAGACCCGCTGCTGCACGAGAGCTTTGCTCGGGACGTGGTACTGATGAAGCTGGTCGGAATGAACCCGGTGGTGGTGCATGGCGGCGGGCCGCAAATCGGTGCACTGCTGGAGAAACTCAATATTCACACTGAATTTGTCGATGGCATGCGGGTTACCGACTCACGGACCATGGATGTGGTAGAAATGGTGCTCGGCGGCAGCGTCAACAAGGAAATAGTATCGTCCATCAATCGTAATGGCGGCAAAGCAATAGGCGTTACCGGCAAAGATGGGCAGATGATTCGGGCACACAAGCTCATCGTCACGCGGCACAGTGCTGAACTGGGTGCCCCAGAAATTATTGACATGGGGCATGTGGGTGAAGTCGACCAGATTGACACCGAGGTACTCAACGTCATTCTGAAAAGCAACTTCATCCCTGTTATTGCGCCAATTGGCGTTGGCGAAGATGGCAGCACGTACAATATCAACGCCGATCTAGTCGCAGGGAAGCTGGCGGAGGTCATGCGGGCCGAAAAACTGATGCTGCTCACCAACGTCGCCGGGCTGCTCGATAAGAACGGAAAAATTCTCACCGGTCTTACCACCCGACAGGTTGATGAACTGATCGCCGATGGCACGATAAGCGGTGGCATGTTGCCAAAAATTCGATGCGCGCTGGACGCTGTAAAAACCGGCGTCACCAGTGCCCACATTGTCGATGGCCGCGTGCCTCACGCAGTGTTGCTTGAAACCTTTACTGATGAAGGCATGGGCACGCTGATTACCAACAAGCGCAACTAGCGGGGAAAAAACAGAATAAATCGGCCCTCATTGTGGTCGCACTTATTGCAGGTACGACAGGTAATCGCTAGCATGGGTTTAAACGTCCTTCACATTGGAACGCCATGCCTCCGAGAAAACCCCAAAGGCGCCAGCAAATACTGGAAGCACTGGCCCACATGTTGGAGGCCAGCCCTGGCAGCCGCATCACCACTGCCGGCCTGGCGAAACAAGTCGGCGTCTCCGAGGCAGCCCTTTACCGGCACTTTCCCAGTAAATCCAAAATGTTCGAAGGCCTCATCGAGTTTATCGAAGATACGCTGTTCAGCCGCGTGAGTATCATTTTGGTCGAGGAGCAGACGGCACAGAAGCGCTGCGAGAAGATGCTTATGCTGTTGCTGGTTTTTACCGAACGCAATCCGGGCCTCACTCGAATCCTGACCGGCGATGCCCTGCTGGGAGAAACCGAGCGCCTGCACCAGCGTGTGGCGCAGCTTTTTGATCGCTTCGAAACCCAGCTCAAACAGGTTATTCGCGAGGCAGAATTGCGCGAAGGGTTGCGTCCAACTATTGCATTGCCCGCAGCGGCCAACCTGCTAATGGCCGCTGCAGAGGGGCGCATCTCGCAGTATGTGCGCAGCGGTTTCCAGCGTCCGCCCACCGCTGAGTGGGGTAAGCAGTGGGAGTCATTGATGGGTGGGTTCTTCCGCGAAGCAATCACTCAGCCACTTTCAGGAAAGGCGAGCAGCTTCGTCAGCTAACCCAGCGGTTACTCCGCCGTTTTAGTCCGCAGGGTCTGGCGCAATTTAACGACATCGCGCAACAACTCAAAGCGCTTGATATCGGCGTCAAAAACGGTTTCAAGCGCTTCTATCTCACGCTGCCTGTCTCTAATATCACGCTCAGTGCTGGCTATTTCACTCTGTAGAATTTCGATAGCCCGCAATCGCTCGACGTCAACACTCATCCCCGCGCGTTCCATATCGGCCGCTTGCGACTGAAAGTTTTCCACTTTTTGCTTTAGCGAGCGACGATTGCCACGGAGGATGCTCATTCTGATCTGCAATTCCCCCAGAGCGCGATGTCTGGCATCCTCAATATCGGCTACTGTGCTGTAGCGCAGCATAAGGGACTCATCCCACTGCCGCAGGCGTTCCTCCTCTGCTCTGGCTTCCTGTTCCCGCTTCTGCTCGGCGTCTTCGACCTTTCTTTCCTCCGGGGTAGGTTCGCGCGGAACCACCTTGATCACCATGCCATCGTTGTTCAGAACCTCATAGCCGCCGCCAATAAACTCTGCCGGCACCTGATAATCCACGACCGTATTGCCCTCGGCATTGAGGTATCGATAGAGCGGCGTGGCCTCGACAACGATGACAAAGCACAGCAGCAAAGCGCAGGCAACGGTCCAGCGAGGCAAGTTTGTTATCGTAAACATATGCCCAATATAGAACCTGTAAACAGTTGGTACAAGCTACACCCCGTAACGTTGACGATAGTGCTGCATGGCAGCCAACGGGCCCTGGTCGGCGGCTTCCAAGTAAGCGATGATGTGGCTCATAGTGATAATACTCAATACTGGCACGCCCTGGATTTGTTCCAATTCCTGCACCGCAGAGAGCTCGCCGATGCCGCGTTCCTGCCGATCGAGACCAATGGCCACACCCGCCAGTTCCGCGCCCGCGTCGTGAATAATGTTGATGGCCTCACGCACTGCCGTGCCCGCGGTAATAACGTCGTCGATGACCAATACCCGTCCACACAGCGGCGCCCCCACCAATACGCCACCTTCGCCATGCGCTTTGGCCTCTTTGCGGTTGTAGGCAAAGCCAACATCCCGACCATGACGCTCAGCCAGGGCGACAACAGCCGCTGACGCCAAGGGGATGCCTTTGTAAGCGGGGCCCAGTAAGACGTCAAATTGCACACCGGATTCTACAATACACTGCGCGTAACAGCGGCCAAGGACGGCCAATGCCGCTCCCGTCGCAAATGCACCCGCATTGAAGAAATAGGGGCTGACCCGGCCTGACTTTAAGGTGAACTCACCAAATCTCAGAACGTCGCAACGCCGTGCGAGTTCAATAAACTCTGTTTGATAGCCTTGCATATCGATATCAGATCCTTCAACGAGGCATTGTATTCCCTCGATTACGCTATAGAATACGCAAAACCGGGTTTTACCACCTTCTAATAACAGAGTTCGAGTGGCGCTATCTCGCTCGGGACTCTTTAGCAAGTAATGTCATCGAGACCGCGATGTTTCAACCTGAACGATCAGATGTGCCAGCGAATCCTCTGGAGCCCAGCGGAACTAACCGTCGCAACGCTGTTCAGTCATGATACACGCTCTCATATATAGGGGCCAACAATGAGGATCATCAGCTTCAGCGCTGACGGCATTAAAAGCGCCGCAGAAAAAGGATTTTTTGACTGGCTTAAAGAACAGGATGCGGACTTTATCTGTGTCCAGGATCTGCAGTGCTCGGAATATGATCTGCAAGACAGTATTTTTTTTCCTGCTGACTATAACGCGTACTTTTTTGACGATGTCGATGGTAAGGCGAACGGCGTCGCTATCTATTGTCGGCAGATGCCAAAAGCGATTATGACAGGCTTGGGTTTTACCGACTTTGATATGGAAGGCCGGTATATTCAGGCCGACTACGAGAATCTGAGCGTTGCATGCCTATTGGCTCCGCGCGCCGAGACTGATAATGCCAAGCAGCAGACCCGTAAAGACGACTTTTACACGCTGCTGGCCTCTCACCTGCAAAAAGTTCGCAACAAGCGTCGCGAATTTATCATCTGCGGTAGCTGGAATATCGCCCCCAGCGCCGCCGATGTGCAGGATACCAAAGCCAACAGTGCCGCATCTGGCTTCCTTGCCGAAGAACGGCAATGGATGGACGAACTGTTTGTCTCCGGTTATGTCGACGCCTTTCGCGAAGTCAGTTCAGACCAGGACGAATTCAGCTGGTGGCCCGATGGCAACCGCGAGAATAACGGCTGGCGAAGTGACTTCCACGTCATTTCACAGGGCCTGAAGTACTCAGTGGACTATGGCGCGATCTACAAGATCAAAGAGTTTTCAAGCCATGCGCCGGTGATCATGGACTACGACATCGAGTTGTAAGCTGCGCAATCGTCCTCTCAGGACGCCAGCGCTGCCTGTTGCAGCGCGATAAGTTGCGCAATGCCACTGCTGGCCAAGTCCAACATGTCATCCAGTTCGGCGCGCTCAAACGGTGCCTGTTCCGCCGTACCCTGCACCTCTATAAACCCCCCCGATGCGCCCATGATGACATTCATATCGGTATCTGCCGAGGAGTCCTCGGCGTAGTCCAGATCCAGAACCGGAACGCCCTGGTAAATCCCGACTGACACCGAGGCCACCATTTGCACCAAAGGGTCGTCCTTGATCAGTTTCTCGCGCTGTAGGTAGTTGATGGCGTCGACAAGGGCAACACAAGCGCCGGTGATCGCCGCCGTGCGGGTGCCGCCATCAGCCTGGATAACATCACAGTCTATGGTGATCGTATTCTCGCCAAGCAGCGACAGATCCAACGCGGCGCGCAGTGAGCGGCCAATCAGGCGCTGAATTTCCACGGTGCGACCGCCCTGCTTACCGCGACTGGCCTCGCGACCCATACGGGTGCCGGTGGAGCGCGGCAGCATGCCGTACTCTGCGGTTACCCAGCCTCGGCCTTGCCCGCGCATAAAACTCGGCACACCTTTTTCTGCAGACGCAGTGCAGATTACCTGAGTATCGCCAAAGCAAACGAGCACCGAGCCCTCTGCGTGTCGTGTGAAACCACGGGTGATATTGATGTCTCGCAGCTGGTCAGGCTTGCGGCCGCTAGGTCTTTGCATGGTGGCGCTCCGTGTTGGAATGAGTAGCGCGCCAGTATACGCGAGGCGCTGGATTGATGTGGGAATGTAAGGGCGCGCTGAATGGCGCGGCCGCAAGCTGCAGGGTGGACGACCCCGGCCTCCTGCCTCGCACAATCCCAACCCGATACCCTTCAATTCAGCGCCTGCAAGCTACATCCAAGCTTAAAGAAGTGCCATTCAGCGTTGACGCTTTGGGTGTTAATAACAAGCTGCTACACTCGTCGTCTTGCTTCACAACACAGGCCCGTTATCCGCCATGATCCAAAGCATGACTGCTTTTGCGCGCGAGAGCGCCACCACAGAGCAGGGTATCCTGACGGTAGAAATGCGCTCAGTGAACCACCGCTACCTCGACTGCAGCTTTAAGCTGCCTGATGTCTTGCGGTCGCTGGAGCCCGGCCTGCGGGAGAAGGCGGGTATGATTTTGGCGCGGGGCAAGCTCGATTGTATGATTCGACTCCAGTCCCACCCTGCGCAATTGGGCCTCATGGCAATCGACCAGGTCAGGCTGGATGCCGTGTTGGCGGCAACGCGCATCATAGTGCAGCAACTCGATGGAGCAGCGCCCGTCAACCCACTGGAGGTGCTGCAATTTCCAGGGGTCTACAGCGCAGCGGAGAATTCCGAAGAAAAACTACAGAAAGAGGCGCTCTTACTATTCGAGCAGGCGCTGGCGAGTCTGCAACAGAATCGCCAGCGCGAAGGTGACAAGCTGGCAGCACTGGTGCTGGATCGCCTGACGCAAGTTGCAGAAGAGGTCAATGCTGCGCGCACGCTGCTGCCGCAACTGATACAGCAGCAACGTGATCGCATTGTGGCCAGGATTGCCGGCTTAGGGGTAGAGGCAGATCAGGGTCGCCTGGAACAGGAGCTCGTCTACATGGCGCAAAAAGCGGACGTAGCCGAAGAACTGGATCGCCTGGACGCGCACATTGGCGAGGTGCGGCGCACGCTGGAGAAAGGCGGACCCTGCGGCAGGCGACTAGACTTCCTGATGCAAGAACTGAATCGGGAGACCAATACACTGTCGTCAAAATCGCAGTCTGCCACAACCACCCAGAACGCGGTGGAATTGAAAGTACTCATAGAGCAGATGCGCGAACAAATCCAGAATATCGAGTAAAAGACTCGTAGTCTCATGCAGAGGCGGCAACAGGAATTGCACATGACACACACTGGAACACTGTACACCGTGTCCGCTCCATCGGGCGCTGGCAAGACCAGTCTGGTGAATGCCCTGATGAAGCGGTGTGCGGGCTTGAAGGTCTCCATCTCCCATACCACGCGGCCGATCCGCCCCGGGGAGGAAGATGGTGTCAACTATCACTTCGTTCAGGAGCGCGCCTTTCTCGGCATGCTGGAGCGCACAGAGTTCCTAGAGCATGCCAAAGTTTTTGGGAACCTGTATGGCACGTCCGGCATCTGGGTCAAGGATCAACTCAAGCTCGGTCGCGACATCATTCTGGAAATAGACTGGCAGGGAGCGCGGCAGGTCAAGCACCTGATGCCGGAAACCCAGGCGATCTTTATACTGCCACCCTCACGCACAACCTTGCAGCAGCGGCTCAAACTGCGTGGGCAGGATGACCAAGACACCATCGAATCGCGCATGAATGTGGCCGTAGCGGAAATGTCCCACTTTATAGAGAGCGACTACCTCATCGTGAACAGGGATTTCGACCAGGCGCTGGAGGAGATGCAATCCATCGTCATCAGCCAACGCCTGCTCACCTCGCGGCGGCAGGACGAATTGCAGGACCTCCTGCAGGACCTCCTGAATTAGACACGATAGTCGACTTAACCGGGATTATTTGCGCTGGACGGCCCCCGGGGTGGTTGCGCTATAATTGACGGCTAGTCTGGGACAGTACTGCTGCCTGGCAACGAGGGAAGCGCGCCGACATATCAGCACTGACCGCGCTACTCTTACTTCAATCGGTGTCTTGGGCCACTCGCCCTGAACTGGCACATGTAAATGGGATGTAACAAACAATGGCTCGCGTAACTGTTGAAGATTGTCTGGAAAATGTCGCTAATCGTTTCGAACTGGTTATGGTTGCCAGCAAGCGAGCTCGGCAGTTAGCCACCGGTGGCAAAGATCCCATGGTCCAGGAAGAGTCGGACAAGCCAACCGTCATTGCACTGCGCGAAATAGCCGAAGGTTTTGTGACCAACGAAATTCTGCGCCGCGAAAGTGAAATGGACGCCGAAGAGGAACTGGCTGACGTCATGGGCGAGATGGAGGCAAACGAAGCCCTCTAGCTGAATGTCCGCCCACTGCGGGCATCTTCTGCGGGTCTTGAATCAACAATATGCAAACCCTGGATGCCCTCAATACTACCCTGCGCACTTACCTCAACCCCGAGCAGACCAACCACGTTAATCGCGCCTATTTCTTTGCCGAACAGGCCCACTTTGGCCAGCGCAGGCGCAGCGGCGAACCCTACGTAACTCACCCTCTGGCCGTTGCCGGCATTCTTGCCGACATGCACATGGACCACCAGAGCCTGATTGCAGCGATGCTGCATGATGTCATTGAAGACACCGGCATAGAGAAGTTCGCCATTGGCGAGCAGTTTGGCAGCACTGTGGCCGAGCTGGTGGACGGCGTCAGCAAACTGACGCAGATGGAGTTTGAGTCGCTAGAAGAGAAACAGGCCGAGAATTTCCAAAAAATGGCTCTGGCTATGGCCCAAGACATTCGTGTCATCCTGGTCAAACTGGCCGATCGGCTACACAACATGCGCACCCTGGGGGTGCTGAAGTCCGCCAAAGCGCGCCGCATCGCCCGCGAGACTCTGGAAATCTACTCTCCTATCGCCATGCGCCTGGGCATGAATGCAGTGCGGATGGAATTTGAAGACCTGGGCTTCAAGGCGCTCTACCCGATGCGCGCCACCCGCATTGATGCAGCGTTGCGACAGGCCAGAGGCCACCGCAAGGAACTGGTAGAAAAAGTCAGGCACCAGATCGAGGCGACTCTGCAACAGGAGGGCCACGAAGTATCCGTGCTAGGGCGCGAAAAGCACGTATACAGCATCTACAAAAAAATGAAGTCCAAGCGCAAATCGTTTTCCGAAATCATGGACATCTATGCCTTCCGCATTATCGTGGACTCCGTAGACACCTGCTATCGCGTGTTGGGCTGCATCCACAGCCTCTACAAGCCGGTACCCGGCGAGTTTAAGGATTACATCGCCATTCCCAAAGCCAACGGCTATCAGTCGTTGCACACGGTGCTGATGGGCATGCACGCCGTGCCCATCGAAGTCCAGATCCGCACTCAGGAAATGGAGGACATGGCCAACAATGGTATCGCCGCGCACTGGCTCTACAAAAGCGACGGCACCGCCACTAAAGGCAGTCATGCGCGCGCCCGCGAGTGGGTGCAGGGACTGCTGGAAATGCAGCAGCGGGCGGGCAACTCGCTGGAGTTTATCGAAAGTGTCAAAATGGACCTGTTCCCGGACGAGATCTATGTGTTCACGCCCAAAGGCCGGATACTGGAATTGCCCCGCCGCGCCACTGCGGTAGACTTTGCCTATGCAGTGCACACCGATGTCGGCAACAGTTGCGTCGCGTGTCGCATCAACCGCCGGCTGGCGCCCCTGTCTGAGCCGCTTGAGAGCGGCCAGACTGTCGAGATTCTCACTTCATCCGGCGCCCAACCCAACCCAGCATGGCTGGATTACGCTGTCACCGCCAAGGCGCGCTCCAATATTCATCACTTCCTGAAATACCAGACGCGGGATGATTCGCTAGCACTGGGGCGCAGCCTGCTGGATAAAGCGCTTACTGGCTTTGGCAGCAATCTCGAAACGCTTCCCGCAGAGAAGCTACAGGAATTTCTTGTACAGCAGAGCTACGACAGCCTCGATGACATGCTGATGGATATCGCGCGTGGCAATCGCCTGCCCACGTTTACTGCGCAACAACTGCTCAGTGGGCTAGAGGGGGGGCAGTTGCAACAAAGCGGCGGCGCGCAACCCGTTGCGATCTGCGGCACCGAGGGCTTTATGGTCAGTTACGCGCGCTGCTGTCATCCTATTCCCGGCGACCCCATAGAGGGCTACCTAAGCCTAGAGAAGGGGGTGGTAGTGCACCGCGCACAGTGCAACAATTTGGTAGATATCCGCGATCACAATGAGCGTCACATAGCGTTGCGCTGGGACCAAAAGGTAGAGGGTGAATACCGCGCGGAGCTTCGTGTGGAGGTGGAGAACCGACGCGGCATGATCGCCGTCATCGCCACCAGGATCAACAGCATGGGCGTCAATATCGAGAAGATATCGAGCGACGACAAAGACTACCAGTTCACCTACGTTAACCTCGAAATGATGGTCAAGGGCCGCGTACATCTCGCCCGCATCATGAAACGGCTGCGCACCATCACCCACGTGCGTAAAGTTGTCCGGATCAAGAACTAGCCAGACCAACCACCCCGCAACAAACATTGGAGAACAAACGTGAGTAATCGCGCTGTCATCTCGACACCCACCGCCCCCGACGCCATCGGGCCATATTCCCAGGCGGTTAAAGTGGGCAACACTGTATGGCTCTCAGGCCAGATTCCGCTGGTACCTGGCACCCCAGAGTTGGTCAGGGGCGACATCACCGCACAAGCCACACAGGCTTTCAAAAATCTGAGCGCCGTAGCCGAAGCGGCCGGCGGAAGTTTGCAAAGTGCAGTAAAAATCAATATTTCTGTGCTTGATCTGCAGCACTTTGGTGCGATCAATGACGTGATGGCGCAATTTTTCCAGGCTCCCTTCCCCGCGCGTGCCTGCGTGCAAGTTGCAGCCCTGCCCAAAGGAGCTCAAATCGAGATCGAAGCCATCCTTGCACTATAAGAGCCTCCGGCTCCCGGGCTAGGGCGCGGCGAGCAAGTGGATGTACCCGCTCTTATAGTCGGGGAAAATCAGCGGGTAGCCGCTGTCATGCAGGGCCACATTGCGACAGCGTTTGTGTCCTGCTGAGTTATGTCGCGTCGGTTCCTGAACGGACGCCTGATCAGGACTCACCTCGAGGCCCATTTCTGCAGCCAACCAGGATTCCACCTCATACCGTGGCGCGGGCAAGTCATCTACGCCGATGTACACCGGCTGCAGATCTTGTCCTGCGCTGGCCAAGCCCAGTAAATGCGTGAGAAAACCGGCACAATCCTCCCGGTGGATGCGGTTGGTGTAACTCACCGGCTGTGGCGGGCACAACTCACCGCGGCGAATTCGCGACAACAACCGCCCGCCGGGTACACCGTAAATCCCCCCGAAGCGCACCACGGAGGCGTTGTGTCCGGAATCCAGCAGCAATCGTTCGCCCGCCACTATTGCCGCAGCCCAGGGATCATTTGTGGCCAGCGCGGAGCTCTCGTCCACCCAACCGCCTTCGGCCTCAGCAAAAACGCGCGTACTGCTGGTCATCAATATATGCCTGGGCCTGTGCGCGCCGAGCCCGGCCAGCAGGTTGCCCATCGCCGTTTGAAACCCTGTTTTGTAGCCCGTGGTTGAGCGATCGACTGGATTGAATACTGCCAGTACAAAGTCGGGCTTGAGCTCGGCAGCGAATTGCAGACTGTTGGGCTGTGTATAGTCTGCTGCATAAGCGCTAAAATCGGCGGGCAGTTTAGCAGTATTGCGCCTGACACCTGAGACTCTCCAGCCCTGGTGCAACAGCAGTGCCCCCGTGCGGATGCCTAGATCCCCACAGCCGACAATTAGTAAAGAACTGTTCTTCATAAAGCGATCACTCACTGGTTACACTATGGCCTTACAGGACAAGACCGAGACACCATGACATTAACAGAACTGCGCTACCTTGTGGCCCTGTCAGAGACAGGCCACTTTCGAAAAGCGGCTGAACAGTGCAATGTCAGCCAACCGACGCTGAGCATCGCCATCAAAAAACTGGAGGAAGAGCTGGGCATCTGCCTGTTTGAGCGCGCGCGGCACAAAGTGGCGACTACACCGACCGGCGAGCGCATCGTAGAACAGGCCCGCACGGTATTGCGCGAAACGCAGAACCTGCTCCAAATAGCGGAGCTGGGGAAGGATCCATTGGGTAGCGTGCTGTCTGTCGGGGCCATTTATACGGTAGGCCCTTACCTATTCCCCAGGCTGGTCAGCCGCCTGCAGCAGCTCGCGCCTCAAATGCCGCTGTTTATTGAAGAAAACTACACCGCCAGCCTGCGCGGCAAATTGAGCAGCGGCGAACTCGATGCCATATTTGTGGCGCTGCCTTTTACAGAAACGGACATCGTCACACGGGCGCTTTTCGATGAGCCTTTCGTTGTGTTATTACCGCAAGAACACGCTCTGGCGTCAAAGACGCATGTTGATGCGCGCGCGCTGGCGGAACAGCGCGTACTGCTGATGGGCGAGGGGCATTGTTTTCGCGACCAGGTGCTAGAGGCCTGCCCCGGCTTGCAAAAAGCTATCCGTGACAATTCAGCAAAGGGCAATACGGTGATCGAGGGCGGTTCACTGGAGACTCTTAAACATATGGTGGCCAGCGGACTCGGCATTACCGTGTTACCCGAATCGGCCGCCAGAGATGCCACCTACGGCGAGCGCACTCTCGCCGTGCGTCCCTTTGTCGATCCGGCACCCAAGCGCAGTATCGCGCTCGCCTGGCGCGCAAGCTACCCGCGCGCAGAGGCCATCGACATTCTCATCGACTCTTTGCGACCTCACTAGAATTTCTGTGCACGGCATCGCTCACCTCTCGGTACGGGAACTGCATGGAGTAGGCCCCAAGCTGGCAAATAAATTGGCAGATTACGGTGTGCATCGCGCAGAAGACTTGCTCTTTCATCTACCCTTGCGCTACCAGGACCGCACCCGTGTCACACCCATTGCGGCCGCCAGGGAAGGTACCGACGTAGTCGTAGAGGGCGAAGTGCGCGCGGCAGACATTGTCTTCGGGCGCCGCCGCAGCCTCGTTGCACGCATACAGGACGGCAGCGGTACGCTGACGCTGCGCTTCTTCCATTTCTCAGCGGCGCAGAAGAGCAGCATGCAGCCCGGCACGCGCCTGCGCTGCTTCGGGCAGGTACGACGCGGCAGCAGCGGGCTGGAGATGTACCATCCGGAATACCGCCAGGTAGAGGGCGAAGATGTGCCTGTCGAGGATGCACTCACGCCCATCTACCCGACCACGGCGGGCATTGGTCAAAACCAATGGCGCAAGCTGTGCGCGCAGGCGCTGCTTCAATTGCAACGCGAGCCAGTGAGCGAACTGTTACCGCCCAGCGATAAATATCCCTATGAACTCAGCCGCGCGCTGCAATACCTGCACGCACCGCCACCTGACGCCTCGCTGGACCTGCTGCGCGAAGGGCGCCATCCGGCGCAATTGCGGCTAGCCCTGGAAGAACTGGTGGCGCACAACCTGTCTCTGCAGCGCCTACGCAAGCACCAACAACATGAAGGCGCGCCCGCACTGGCGTTTGCGCAAGACACGCTCAATACGTTTCTCAGCAGCCTGGCTTTCTCACCCACAAGTGCGCAACAGCGCGTGCTGTATGAGATCGCCAGCGACCTGGCCAAGCCGATACCCATGATGCGTCTGGTGCAGGGTGATGTGGGTTCGGGCAAAACACTGGTTGCAGCCGGCGCTGCCTTGCAGGCCATTGCCAACGGCTATCAGGTTGCGCTCATGGCACCCACAGAGATTCTTGCGGAGCAACACTGGCGCACTTTCGGTCAGTGGTTTGAACCTCTGGGTATCACTATGGAATGGCTGAGCGGTCGCTCCAAGGGGAAAAAACGGGCCACTGCGCTTGCCCGCATCGCATCGGCAGAAGCCAGCCTGATCATTGGCACCCACGCCCTGTTTCAGTATGATGTGGCGTTTTCGCGGCTGGGGCTGGTGATTGTGGATGAGCAGCAGCGCTTCGGCGTTCATCAACGTCTCACCCTCACCCAAAAAACGGCGCCGGAACTCGGTCGCGCTCACCAGCTGGTAATGACGGCAACACCGATTCCGCGCACGCTCTCCATGGTGGCCTATGCCGACCTGGACTGCTCGGTGATCGACGAATTGCCGCCGGGCAGAACCGCAGTCACCACGGTTCTGATTGATAGCAATCGACGACCGGAGGTGGTGGCGAGAGTCGCCGCAGCCTGCAACGACGGCCGGCAAGCCTATTGGGTATGCACCTTGATTGAGGAGAATGACACACTGCAGGCACAAGCGGCAGAGGCGACGGCTGCTGAACTGCGCCTCTCCTTACCGCAACTTTCGATTGGGCTAATCCACGGGCGGCTCAAACCCGCCGAGAAGGCGTCAGTGATGGACGCGTTCAAGCGCGGTGAGCTGGCCTTACTCGTGGCCACCACAGTGATTGAAGTGGGTGTGGATGTGCCCAACGCCAGCCTGATGATTGTTGAAAACCCGGAGCGGCTGGGCCTGGCGCAACTGCATCAGCTGCGCGGCAGGGTGGGTCGCGGTGCGCAAGCCAGTCATTGCGTTCTCCTTTATCAGACGCCGCTGTCGGCCAACGGCAAGCAACGTTTGTCGGTGTTGCGCGAGAGCTCCGACGGCTTTTACATTGCCGAGAAAGATCTCGAGTTGCGCGGCCCTGGCGAGGTGCTCGGCACCCGGCAGACGGGGCTGATGGAGTTTCGTATTGCGGAACTGCCGATGCACAATCATTTGCTGGATGAGGTACAGGTACTTGCAGATACTATTCGGACGTCGCATCCGGAATTGGCTGAGCCGCTGATTCAGCGGTGGACCGGCACTAACCACGAGTTTGCCAAAGTCTAAACGGTAAACAAAGCCCGCCAGCGCCGCTGCAACTCAGCCACCCCAATATTAGACAACGTCACTATATTCCTCTCGGGAATCTGCTGCGGCTCAGGATACTCTTCCAACACGCGTGTCATCATGTCTTCGCGCAGCAAATGGATGATCGGATATGGCGCGCGATTGCTGTAGTGGCTGGCAGCATCGTGCGCCTCCCCCGCAAAGCAATAATCGGGATGAAAGCTGGCCAGTTGCACCAGCCCTTCCAGACCCGATTCAAACAGCAACTCCTGCGCGTCGTCGAGGAATTGCAGATAGTCGTTAAAGTCATCGAGTGCATGGGAAAAGACCAGCAATGTGGTGGCGATTTCCACCTCCACACTGCGCTGCAGTACATCGAGCTCCTGCAGGATCGTCCTGCGCAATGCGGGTAGGTCAGTCTCCTCACACACTGCAATGCGCAGATTTGTCGCGCCCAACAGCGGGCGCGCAAAGGGGCAGAGATTCAGGCCGACAACGAACTCATCCAGCCAGCGTCGAATGTGCTGTTCAGCGTGCGCACTCGTCAGAACAGGCCGTGACGGCTGCACAGACAGATCAGCCCATGATGGCCGGCAGTTCCTTCTGCAGTGCCACTTTCTCCCTGGTCGCCTCGCCGGTGAGGGCAAAGCCCAACAGCTTGCCGCCGCCGTCGCGGAACTGCGCGTTGACGTTGTTCCCGTCGGCATCAATCGTCCACTCTCCAGTGGTTCCAGGCGCCACCGGGGCAACCACGACCGGACAGGCAGGCGTCTTGATAGTGACAGGCATGGCGGGATACACCACCTCTGTGGGCTCACCTGCTAGTGTCTTACCGAGCGCCTTGGCAGCAGCCATCAGTGGCGCCACATAGACCAGCACATGCCCGCTCACTTCGGCGCAATCGCCCATCGCATACACATTGGGCGCATTCGTTTCCAGCAGGCGATTGGTCACGATGCCGCGATTGGTGGCAAGACCACTGGCCTTGGCCAGCGCCGTTCGCGGGCGCACGCCCACGGCTGAAATCACGATATCTGCGCTAATGGTCTCGCCATTGTTGAGGCTCACACTGACGCCTTTAGCCGCCTTGTTGACCGCGGTTACCAAAGGTCCGAAATGAAATTTCGCGCCCTTCTCCTCCAGAGCGGCCTGCACAGCTTTGCCTGCGCGTTCCGGCAACAGGGTGGGCAAGCAGTAGCCCAGCGGGTCCACAACTTCGACCTGGAAGCCGCCGTTAATCAAGTCGTTGGTGTATTCGCAGCCGATAAGACCGCCGCCGATGATGCATACCTTTTTCACGTCGTTCTTGGCGACCGCTGAGCGAAAGTCAACGTAATCCAGTAGATCGTTGACGGAATACACCAGTTCCTGCCCGTCGCCCTCGATGGGTGGCCGGATCACCTCGGCGCCCAGGGCCAGCACCAATTTGCCGTAATGAATCGCAGTATCGGCGTCGCCCACCTTGATCAGCTGCTTAGCCGTATCAATCTCGTTTACCTTAGTCATAGTCCACACGCTGGCCTTCAGCTGCTTGGCCATATTGCCCGCATCTGACTGCGCCAGGTCATCTGCCGACTGGCTCCGGGTGTAACCCGTAGACAACATCGGCTTGGAGTAGGCGCGCCCATCGTCAGAGGTAATCATAATGAGAGGGGTTTCGCTGTCGTGCTTGCGAAATTCCTTGGCCACACCATAGCCCGCCAAGCCTGTGCCCAATATCACGACGGGCGCATGCTCGGTATCGGCCAAAGGCTCTGCGTGGTGGGGCGCATCATCCACTGGCGCCTCTTCGAGCAATTCAAAGTCTTCCTTGCCAACACCACAATCGGGACAGAGCCAGTCTTCTGGCACGTCTTCCCACTTGGTGCCCGGCGCGATACCATCGTCTGGCCAGCCGTCTTTCTCGTCATAGATCAAGCCACAGACAATACATTCCCACTTACTCATGTTACGACTCGCTTTTTTCCAAGGGGTGACACACCGGCCATGCAAGAGCGTGGCAAGTGCTGCATAAATAGACAAATTTTGAGACAAAACACTATAGAGTTGTACGATAATTGTGCAAGGCTTTTCTCCGGGCAAGGGTCTGACTATTTAGGTTGATTGCTCACTTGCGCCAGCACTCCCGATCAAGCATTCTCGCTGCAGACGTCAAGGATACCGCGCAGTTGCAAGCATCTCTTTCTACAATACATTCTCCTTTGCGTTCTCTGCTGCATTCTCCATTATACCCGCAGCAGCGCAAACGCATTGCGTCTGAGCCTCGCTGGCAGCCCATGGGGCGATTCACACATGCTGCGCTGTCGCCAGATGAGCGCGCCTGGCTTGGCGACGACGGCTCACTGACCGCGCGCTTAATGGCCTCCCGAAGCGGTGAATTCAGCGTGCAGCGACTGCACCAGGGTTGGGCGGTGCCGCTGCCCTCCGAAAGAACGCTGCTGGAACTACCGCCAAGACAACTGGCGCTGGTGCGCGAGGTGGCCCTGCTGCTGGACAGCGAAGCAGTAGTATTTGCGCGCAGTGTCTTCCCGGTTTCAAGTCTCACCGGCAGTCTGGGGCATTTGCGCAAGCTGCGGAACAAATCGCTCGGTGCTATTTTGTTCAAACACCCCGGCATGCGCCGCTGCCCATTTGAGCTGGCCCTCATGACGGGCGACAGCGACTATCTGCCGTTGGAACTCAAACAGTCCGAAGCGGCCTGGGGACGCCGCTCCCGTTTCGAAATCAGCGGCAAAAAGCTGATGGTGAGCGAAGTCTTCCTGCGAGCATTCACTCCCTGGCCAGAGACACTGCCAGCGCATCGCACCCAACGGGGCAAGGTCAGCGCTGCATTTAGATCGTGAACGCAGTAAGCTAATTCATCGGCAACGCCGTATAAGGTTTCAATGGCACACTACGTTAACGTCAGCGCTCTACTGCAGCTGATCCGTTTCGACAAACCCATCGGCACGCTACTGCTGCTGTGGCCAACACTCTGGGCCCTATGGATGGCAGCGCAGGGTATTCCTGAGCCCGGCCTACTGGTAATTTTTATCATCGGGACTTTTCTCATGCGCTCGGCAGGCTGCATTGTTAATGATCTGGCGGATCGCAATCTGGATGGCGCAGTATCGCGCACTCAGGCGCGCCCGCTGGTAACAGGTTCGGTCACTGTGCGCGAGGCATTGATCCTTTTTTTGCTGTTTATGGTACTGGCATTCGCGCTGGTACTGTTTACTAATACGTTAACTATCCAACTGTCTGTTGTCGCGGTGCTGCTGGCGTCGGCCTATCCATTTATGAAACGTTACACGCATTTGCCACAGGTAGTGCTGGGCATGGCCTTTTCCTGGAGTATTCCTATGGCATTTGCCGCCCAGCGCGGCACGCTGCCTCAAGCGCTATGGCTTGTGTACATCGGCAACCTGCTGTGGACGATTGCCTACGATACTGCCTACGCCATGGTAGACCGTGAAGACGACATAAAGGCCGGCATCAAATCCAGCGCCATTTTGTTCGGTCGTCACGATCGGTTGATGATTGGCATGTTGCAATCAGGGTGCCTCCTGGCCTTGTATCTGGCCGGTCAGGCGTTTGAACTGGGTATCTACTACAACAGTTCACTGGTTCTGGCAGCGGCGCTTTTCTGCTACCAACACTACCTGCTTCGCACACGACAGCCCGGCGCCTGCTTCAAAGCATTTTTGCACAACAACTGGGTCGGCATGGTTATATTTCTCGGCCTGATTGTGGACTATATGGCGAGTGCTACCTGATATGTCGATGCTAGACTCAGCTCAAGCGGAGGTGTTCAGCGCCGAGTTTCTTACCAGCCTGGCGCAAATACCCGCGCAGGAGTGGGACAGTATAGCCGGCACGGACTACCCCTTCCTGCGCCACAATTTCCTGTACGGGCTGGAAAAAACAGCGTGCACCACAGCCGAAACCGGCTGGCAGCCATTTCATCTGCTGCTACGGCAGAACAATGCCGTGGTAGCGCTGATGCCGCTCTACCTGAAATCTCACTCCTATGGCGAGTACGTATTCGACTGGTCATGGGCCGATGCCTGGCGCCAAAATGGGCTCGCCTATTATCCAAAACTCATTACTGCGATCCCCTTCACCCCGGCCACAGGGCCACGCCTTTGCGTCGCGGCGGGAGTGGATGCCGAGCAGTGCCTGCGCGCGGCCGTTGCCGCCGTTAAGGATCTGGCAAAAAAACGCGGGTTCTCCTCCTGGCATCTGCTATTTCCGCAGGAAGCGGTTAGCGAAGCACTGGTGGCAGCGGGCCTGCACTGCCGGGCTGCGACGCAGTTTCACTGGTTTAACGATGGCTATAAAACCTTCGACGATTTTCTCGCCACCTTTAACAGCCGTAAGCGAAAATCGCTGAATCGGGAGCGGCGGCGAGTCGCTGAGCAGGGCCTCACTCTAAAGACGCTGACAGGTGCCGACATCAGGACGCAAGACTGGGAACAATTCCATCACTTTTACCAACTGACCTATGCCAAGCGCAGCGGCCACGGCGGTTACCTGAGTCGCGAATTTTTTGTGGAGACCGCTGCAAGCATGGGTGAACAAGTTGTTATGGTGTTGGCCTACTCAGGTGCAAAAGCGGTAGCAGGTGCGCTGTATTTTCGCTCCAGCGATACGCTGTACGGTCGTTACTGGGGATGTGAGTATGAATATGACGCGCTGCATTTTGAGGCTTGCTACTATCAGGGTATTGAATACTGCATCGCTAACGGACTGCAGCGTTTCGATCCCGGCGCGCAGGGTGAGCACAAGATCCAGCGCGGCTTTCGTCCTATCACTACCTGGTCCAATCACTGGATCGCTGATCCGCAACTGTCGGCAGCAGTGGGAGATTTCACCCGGCGCGAGGCGCTGCACAATGAGCAGTATCTCGAGGCTACGGCGCAAATGTTGCCGTTTAAGTGACCGTTCTACTGGCTGCTCAATAGGAGTGCGGCGAATGGCTCTTCGCAGGCTTCAAGCTCGGAGCGCGGTATATCTGCCGCTTCAACTGGTCGACGGTGGCTTTTCGCGGGTAAACACCAGTTCGCGCGCGCTGGATTCGGCTTTGTTGTAACGGTAACCGCCTGTTTTAAATTTTTTCAGGTCATCCGGCTCATTCAATTCGTTCTCAATAATAAAGCGCGCCATTTGCCCACGCGCCTTCTTGGCGTAAAAGCTGACAATCTTGTAACCGTCTCCTTTGCGCTCCTTAAATATCGGCGTAACCACATCCGCATCGAGTGCTTGTGCCCGCACCGCGCGGAAATACTCCTTCGACGCCAGGTTCACCAGCACTTTCGTGCCCGACTTACGCACTGCTGTACTGAGTGCTCCGGTAATGTCGTCACCCCAAAATTCATACAGGTTTTTACCGCCGCGGTTAGCGAACGGCAATCCCATTTCCAGCCGGTAGGGCTGCATCAGGTCGAGCGGGCGCAACACGCCATATAGGCCGGAAAGAATACGCAGATGCTGATGGGCAAAGCCCAACTGCGCCGCGTTCAAAGTCTCGGCCTCCAGCCCAACGTAGACATCGCCCTTAAACGCAAGCAGTGACTGTTTGGCATTGCGTTTATTGAACGGTTGGTGCCAATCCATAAAGCGTCGGTGGTTGAGCTCAGCGATATTCTCGCTCACTCCCATCAAGCCTCTGATATCACTGGCGTCAAGCGCACGAGCGTCCTCCACCAGTTCGGCCGCACGCGCCAAGAACTGCGGCTGCGTGGCTTTGCTGATCGCTGCAGGACTCTCAAAATCCAGTGTTTTAGCGGGTGAAATTACGGTTAACATCGTGTCTCATCCAAGTTATGGCGTTGTGCGAGAATATCTTTTCACGTCGGGGATAACGCTATGATACCCTTCGACCCGATAATCAAAAAGACTTATCCACCATGCCTATATTGCACGCCTGTGTGCATCATATTGACACCTTCACGGAACACTGCGGTCGCCTGCTCGCCTGGCTCCTACTGTTCATGGCCATACTGACGACTTGCGTTGTGGTGCTGCGCTATGGCTTTAGCATCGGCTCGATCGCCACACAGGAAGCGGTGACTTACATGCACGGCGGCGCATTCCTGCTGGGTTCAGCATACGCGCTAAAAAAGGGGGCGCATGTGCGCGTTGATATTTTCTACCGCAATTTTAGTGCCCGCACCCGCGCCTGGATAAACAGCCTTGGTGGCATCGTATTTTTGATGCCACTGTGCGCCTTCATTCTGTTGAGCAGCTTCGGGTATGCCAGTGAATCGTGGTCAATGCGCGAAACCTCTGCCGAACCGGGTGGCATACCAGCAGTATTTTTACTCAAGACGCTGATTCCACTGATGGCCATTAACCTCGCCGTGCAGGGCTTAGCGGAAATTTTGCGCAGCGCGCTGCTGCTAGTCGAAGGCACCGCCTCTTAGTGGAATACCTGTCTCTGTATTTGTTCGCCGCGGTCTGTTTACTGCTGATGCTCGGCTATCCGGTGGCGTTCACCCTTGCAGGCACAGCACTGGCTTTTGGCGCAGGCGGTGTGCTCTTTGGGGTTTTCGATGCGAGCTTCCTGTCTGCGCTGCCGGGTCGAATCTTCGGCACAATCAACAACACTACATTGATCGCCGTGCCGTTGTTTATCCTGATGGGTAATATTCTGGAGAAATCACGCGTCGCAGAAGAGCTACTCGATAGCATGGCGCGCCTGTTTGGCGGCGTGCGTGGCGGACTGGGTATCTCTGTCGTAGTCGTCGGCATGTTTCTGGCAGCGAGTACCGGCATTGTGGGTGCCACCGTAGTGACGATGGGCCTGTTATCGCTACCCACTATGCTGCGCAGTGGCTACAGCCCTTCGCTTGCCGCCGGGACTATTTGCGCAACCGGCACTCTGGGACAAATTATCCCTCCGTCTATTGTCCTTGTCATGCTCGGCGACATACTCTCCAACGCCTACCAGCAAGCGCAGCTCAAAATGCATGTGATCAACCCCAAAACGGTTTCTGTCGGCGACCTATTTGTCGGCGCCTTGATACCGGGCATGGTACTGATTGCGCTGTATATCCTCTACCTGCTTATCCAGGCACACCTTAAGCCGGAGACAGCGCCCGCCAGCCACCTGCAGCCGATTACATTGGGGCAGGTATTGCGCAGCCTGCTGCCCCCGCTGTTGCTGATCGGCGTGGTGCTCGGCTCCATCATGGGCGGTGCGGCAACACCCACAGAGGCCGCCGGCATCGGGGCGATTGGCGCACTCCTTCTGGCCATTGCCAAGGGGCAGATGAACTGGTCGCGACTGCGAGAGACCGTGCAGAACACGCTGGAAGTGACCTGTATGGTATTTATGATTCTTATCGGCGCCGCTGTCTTCTCGCTGGTTTTTCGTGGCTTTGGTGGTGAGGAGTTGATTCACGAGTTTTTCAATGGGCTACCGGGCGGCGTTATGGCCGCCACACTGGTGGTAATGCTATTGATCTTCCTTTTAGGGTTTATTCTCGATTTCATCGAAATCACTTTCGTGGTCGTGCCAATTGTCGGCCCCATTTTATTGGCCATGGGCGTAGACCCCGTTTGGCTGGGCATCATGATCGCGCTCAATCTGCAGACCTCATTCCTCACCCCGCCCTTTGGGTTTGCGCTGTTTTACCTGCGCGGCGTGGCACCTGAATCGGTGCCAACCGGCGCTATCTACCGGGGCGTGGTTCCCTTTATACTCATACAGCTTGGGCTTTTGGTGGCGCTGTGGTTTTGGCCACAGATGGCCACCTGGTTACCGGCTGCCCTAAAATAAACTACGCTATCCAAACACAGAAGGCATTTATATGAGCGATATCGATACTGCGCCCGTACCCCACGGCGAACTGGCCCTGCAGACAGTGACTATGCCCAAGGACACCAATGCCAATGGCGATATATTCGGCGGCTGGCTGTTATCGCAAATGGATATTGCCGGGATGATCACCGCCAGTGAAGTCGCTAACGGCCGGGTAGCCACAGTGGCCGTTGATGGTATGGCGTTTCTAACGCCTGTCCACGTGGGGGCGGTCGTATCCTGTTACTGCGATGTGCTGGAAGTGGGTCGCAGCTCCATCCGTATTATCGTGGAAGTGTGGATCAACTCGCAGCACGACCGCGAGCCGATCAAAGTCACGGAAGGTGAGTTTGTGTTCGTCTCGATCGATGAGAAAGGGCGTACCCGGGCTATTTAGCGCCAAGCGCACCTGCATGCTAGCGCTCGGGGCATCAACTCAAACTTGAGACTTTAGGTTCATTCCAGTGATCGGCTCTGGCAGGAACAGCGTCTTCGCTCGCTTCCCCTATTGCAGACCCAGCCGATGCTCGCGAGCGAATTGCACCTTCCCGACCAAATCGGTCAGCCTAACTCCAACCATCTAATCGCCAATACGAAGATTTATACAAACAGGCCGCAGAGTTTTTACAAGCCTAGTACTCGTCGTCGCCGAGCGCCTCGTCACGGGCATTAATATAAGCCTGCTCTGAGATATGGTGATAACTTCTTACACCCGAATAAAAGGTACGGTAAGACTCATAGACCTTCGCTGCCATCGGATCTGATGCCACCAATTTCTGCATCGCCACTTGCGTACCCTTCCATAATGCCCGCAAAACGTCGTCGGGCAGGCGCCGTAACTGCACGCCATGTTCGTTCACCAGGCTTTGCAGCGCCGCATTATTGCGTGCGGTGTACTCATCCAGCATATCCTGATTGGCCGCGCGCGATGCCGTCCGCACTATTGCTTGCAGATCTTCGGGCAGGGCTTCAAGCGAGCCCTTGTTTACCACAAACTCCAGAATAGAACCCGGCTCATGCCAGCCCGGGTAATAGTAATACTTGGCCACCTCATGAAAACCGAGGACTTGATCGTTATAAGGGCCAACCCACTCCAGTGCGTCGATGACTCCCGTTTGCATGGAGGTGTAGAGTTCACCTCCGGGAATCGTCACCGCGGTGCCACCTGCCGCTGCAAATACTTCTCCGGCGAGCCCCGGGATGCGCATCTTGAGGCCCTTGAGATCCTTGATGGAATTGATTTCCTTGTTAAACCATCCGGCCATTTGCACGCCCGTACTACCGCCGGCCATGGGCACCAGATTGTGCGGTGCATACGCTTCCTGCCACAGTTCCAGGCCGCCGCCATAGTGCAGCCAGCCGTTCATTTCCTGCGCATTAAGCCCAAAAGGTACTGACGTGAAGAAAACAGAGGAGGGAACTTTGCCTTTCCAGTAATACGCGGCACCATGGCCGGCATCCACAACGCCCTGCGATACAGCGTCAAATACCTCCATAGCCGGGACAATTTCACCGGCCCCGTAGACGTGTACCGTCAGGCGACCATCACTCATCACCTTGACCAGCTCGGCAAAATTTTCAGCCGCCATGCCCAGGCCGGGAAAATTCTTGGGCCAGGTAGTGATCATCTTCCATTGGTAATGCTGGCCCGTTGCGCCAGCGATGCTGTGAGTGTCGTTGACCGGCACGGCACCCGCGCGGTCGGTGGCCCACAGTCCCAGTGTAGCCACCAGCGCCCCTACCAGCAGCAAGATAACCAGCGGAGCGTACCGTTTTTCCAAAGAACTATTATCCATGCTTCATCCGTCCGGAACGTAGTGCCGTTACATCAACTGCAGGTTGGCGTATTGCAGTACCAGCCATTTGCCGCCTTCGTCGTCAAAATTCACTTGCACCCGCGCACTGGCGCCACGCCCTTCGAAGTTCAACACGACACCCTCGCCGAAAACCTGATGGTAGACGCGCTGCCCCAACGACAGATCAGTGTCCGGCACTTGGGCCTGGGAAAAGCTACTCACAGGCTGAGTGATCGTGCCGCGCAGTCGCACTTCCTGCAGTAACTGGGCCGGAATTTCACGCACAAACCGTGACGGGGTGTTATAGGATTCACTACCGTGAAGACGTCGACTCTCGGCATAAGTCATCACCAGCTTTTCCATGGCGCGCGTAATGCCGACATAGCAGAGTCGACGCTCCTCCTCCAGACGGCCAGGCTCTTCAAGGCTCATGCGGTGAGGAAACAGGTTTTCCTCCATGCCCGCCAGAAAAACCAGCGGAAACTCCAGCCCCTTTGCAGAGTGCAGGGTCATCAATTGTACACTGTCCTCGTGCTCATCCGCCTGAGCGTCACCCGCATCCAGTGCCGCCCTGTCGAGAAACTGTTGCGCAGCAGAGAGTTCCCCCTCCTCCGGCACAAACTGCTTGGCAGCACTGATCAGTTCCTCCAGGTTTTCTATCCGCGCCTGACCTTTCTCGCCCTTCTCACTTCTGTGGTGGTGATAGAGCCCCGAATCGCGTACCGCATGATCGACCAATGTCTCCAGCGGCAGCGCGTCTAGACCGCTGTCGAGGTCATCGATTAACGTGGCAAAGCCTTGCAGCGCGCTGAGGGCCCTTGTTGGCAGAAGTTTCTCTTCCAGCACGGCAGCGACGGCTTTCCAGAGCGTGATGCCTCGGGAGCGAGCACACTCGCGCAAAGTATCGAGTGTCTTGCTGCCAATGCCGCGCGTAGGGATATTGATGACGCGCTCCACGGCAGCGTCGTCACCCCGATTAAGCATCAGGCGCAGGTAGGCGAGGGCATTGCGAATTTCCAGTCGTTCGTAGAAGCGCTGTCCACCATAAATACGATACGGCGTGCCGCTGCGAATGAGCGCCTCCTCCAACACCCGCGATTGCGCATTGGAACGGTACAAAATAGCCACCGAGGATCGCGCGTTGCCGTCGAGCAACCATTGCTCGGCCTGCTCGACAATATAACGGGCCTCATCGTGTTCGTTATAGCCGGCATAAAGGCTGATCGGCTCGCCCTCTGCCCCAGCCGTCCACAGCTCCTTACCCAAGCGGCCAAAATTGTGGGCGATGATGCCGTTAGCCGCCTGCAGAATGGTCTGCGTGGAGCGGTAGTTCTGCTCGAGGCGAATCATACGGGTGCCCGGGAAATCTTCCGTAAAGCGCTGAATATTTTCAATTTTAGCGCCGCGCCAACCATAGATGGATTGGTCATCATCACCCACAGCAACCACCGGAATCTGCTTGCCCGCAAGCACCCGCAGCCAGGCATACTGCACCGTGTTGGTGTCCTGAAATTCGTCCACCAGTATCTGCCGAAAGCGTCCCTGATAGTGCTGCAATACTTGTGGGCTCTTCAGCCACAGCTCATGCGCACGCAACAACAGTTCGGCGAAATCGACCATGCCAGCCCGTTCGCAAGCAACCTCATAAGCACGGTATACCTGCAACATGGTTTGAGCGAATAAATCACCGGGGGGTGCGTTGACATGCGCACTGCGCAGTCCCTCGTCTTTCTGCCCGTTGATATACCACATTGCCTGCTTTGGCGGCCAACGCGACTCGTCGAGATCCAGCTCGCGGCAGACGCGTTTAACCAGGCGCAGCTGATCATCACTGTCCAGAATCTGGAAATTCTGCGGCAGGCCAGCCTCCTGCCAGTGCGCTTTCAACAGGCGATGCGCCAGCCCGTGGAAGGTACCTACCCACATACCGCGCGAGGGAATGTGCAGCATCTCCTCAATGCGGTTACGCATCTCGCGCGCCGCCTTATTGGTAAAGGTTACCGCCAGAATAGACCACGGAGAGAAATCCTCGGCTTTGATCAGCCATGCGATGCGGTGCACCAAAACCCGAGTCTTGCCACTGCCGGCACCTGCCAGGACCAGCATATTTTGGTTATCGGCGGCGACAGCATCGCGCTGGGCATCGTTCAGGGGGGAGAGAATTTCAGATACATCCATCGCGCCATTCTAACTAAATTCCGCCGTACGGATGTAAACTTAATTGCGCACTTCCCCAAGCCCTGAGAGCTTACTGATTCCGCCCACGATAGGGGTGTCGTCGCGCCCTGCGGGAAACACTGCTGGTGCAACTGTCAACACCAGAGCAGCGAGGAAATTACCCAATGGGTCTGTTATGATCATTGCCGATTATCGAGACGCACGGGTGTGCACAAGCCATGACAAAAAACGATGACGATTACTCGAAGAATGGCAAAGAGCCCTCGAATGACTATGGCCCCAAGCCTCCCCAGAAAGATCAACGACAAGAGCCTACCTTCGGCCGCTACGATGATGACGACAGTTACGAGGAGCCTGATCGGGACTCCGACTACACCTCGGGGTATCACACCGATGATGTCGAGGACGAAGAGGAATACGAGGACGATTTTGCTGAAGATGATGACCACGATCTATTCGAAGAGGAGGATTTGCAGGACGACGCAGAGCTTACCGAAGAGGACGAGCCCGAGGCCTGGCTTGAGGATGATGAATATGAGAATGAAGACAGCCGCCAGAGCTGGCCGCTGGGCCTGATCGCGGTCGGTGTTGTTGCCTTGATATTGCTGGTCGCCGGAGGATACGGTGTCATGCAGCAGCGCGCCGCCACCGAGGACGAGCTGCGAGAATTGCGGGCGGCCTTGTCTACGACCTCGATCCCCAGGGATATCAGTACCAGTCGCGATGCTCTGGCAGGACTGCAGTCGGACTATGATGCACTGGCTAAAGAGTTGGAGAATCTGCGGCTGGAGAACAGCACTCTGGCCGATACCGTTACCGGGCTGGCAGGACAACTGGGAGATCAACAGGTAGCGCCAACAGGCGTAAGCCCCGCTGGCAGGCGAGCGGCCAGCACAGCGACGCAACCTGCTCAACCGGTCGCCGCCAAACCCGCTGCGCCTGCGCCGCCAGCTGCCAAGCCAACCCCCGCGCCAGCAGCCGCCAAGCCCGCACCACCCAAACCGGCTGTGGCTGTCATTTCAGGTCCATGGTTCGTGAACTTTGGCAGCTATGCTACACGCAATATGGCAGTGTCCTGGGCCGCACGGTTGCGCCCTGGTGCAGGTGAAGTGATTATTTTGCCCACTAGCAGCGACGGCAAAACACTGTATCGGCTCAGGGTCATTGGCCTGGCTAACCGGGACGTCGCGAAAGGGGTCGCCCGCAAACTCGAGACCGAGTTACGCGTGGCAGAGCTGTGGGTGGGCAAAGACTGACACCGCAGCTAACGCTGTACTGACTTGGCAGGAGAGCACTCTCCTGTTAATGTTTTTTCTTTAAATCAACCAACAAGGGTAAAGCAATAATGAACAACACTATCAAGCTGGCAATCTTGGGTATGGTTTTTACGAGCGCGGCAAGCTTTGCGGATGACTGCACAGTACCGAACACGCCCACCCTACCGGTCGGCGCAGATGCAGCGCTAGAACAAATGCTGGTAGGGCAAGAGGCCGTTAAAGAGTATCAGGCTGCTAATACCTCATACCGTGCATGCCTGGACCCCCAAATAGCCGCTGCCGAATCGGCTGCTGCCGGAGACTCTCCAGGACCTGAACTAGTAGAAGCGCTGAAAGTGCTTACCGATAGCTTCAACGAGTCCGTTTCCAAAGAAGAGGGCCTTGCTACCCGGTTCAATGAGCAGCTGCGCGAATATAAGGAAGCGAATCCCAGCTAGTATTGCGATGCAGCTGTTTTGGACTGAGTACCTCGAAATGACGGCAGGGGCATTTACCCTGCTGTTCTTTGCTTATGTCTCGCTACTGATAACCTGGCCGATATTTTTGTGGTTGGAGAAGGCGACACCTGCGCACACCAACACACCCCACTCCAACTATTTGTTGAATTGGAAAATCACCTGGAGCAATCTCCTGCTTGCACCGTGCTTTGTCGCTCTCATGGTATGGGCAACCGTCTATGTGTCTGGCATGACCGGACTGCCGCGTTTAAGTCTGCCCACCTCCGAACTATCGGTTGGTATTCCCGTGTTGGATATTATTCTGCAGGGGAGCGTAATCTTCTTCACCGCCTGTTTTCTGCTGGAGTTTTCCTATTACTGGTGGCACCGCGCACAACATCAAATACCCATGCTCTGGGAGCTTCATAAATTGCACCACAGTGATGAGAACCTGAACGCCACCACAATTTACCGTTCGCATTTTCTGGAACCGACCGGTCAGGCACTGTTCAGGGGTCTGACAATTGGCCTGATATTTGACACGACTGAGTCTCCCCAGACGATCCTCGCTATTGTGGCTGCGGGGCTATTGCCTGCTATATGGGATTACTTCATCCATGCCAATGTCCGGATTGACGCACTCCACCGGTTACTGCCATTTTTCTCGATTCCGCAATATCACTGGATACACCACTCAAAGTTGCCTCAGCATCGGGATAAAAACTTTGCTATTTTTTTGCCGATGTTTGATATCGCATTTGGTACCTACTACCGGTCAAAGATGGATGAGTACCCGCCCACGGGTTTATCCTCGGGCGAGAAGATTGAATCCCTATGGAAAGCACAGACCGGACCCTTTACAGCATGGGCGCTAATGTTGAAGAACCAAAAAATACCAACCCCGGATGAACATACAAATTGAGAAGACCCACTTCGTTAATGTACTGACACTGGTTTATTCGGTGGAATAACGACGGTAATGCATCCACCATTGCAACGTGATGGCACTATGCTTTTAGTCTTTCAATAATTTCCGTTGCAGCGGCGATCAATTTCAATGTCGTTTCGTTTAACCGTTATTACATGAGTATGGATGATACGGTGACCCTCGGCGTTATTTCGGTTTTGACTCACGCCGTTGCGCTGTAAAGAGCCTCTTCATAATTGCGGCCCGAGGCAACATTCTCACCTCCGGATGGCAGGGTCGGGTGTTGGCGAAAGCGTTCTCCAGGGGCGGCCGTCGCATTCCTCGTAGTATCTGCAATCACTGCGACAACCTCGGCATGGCAGGCGCTTGCCATAGGCCACCGGTGCCTTTGATGTAGCTTTGTTTGATGTTGCCCCGTTCTCGGTTGTCATTGTTGCTATCCCTGGATGGTCTGTTGTTGATTTGTTCCCGGTGCAGGCCAGCGTCACTCAACCGTAACTGACTTCGCCAGATTGCGGGGTTTATCGACGTCGGTGCCTTTTTGTAAGGCGACGTGGTAAGACAACAACTGCAGCGCTACCGTGTAAACAATAGGTTTTAACACCTCGGGGCAATGCGGCATTGGCAATACCTGCACCCTGTCTTCATCGGCGAAGCCGGCTTCGCGGTCGGCGAATACGAACAGCTCACCGCCGCGCGAGCGCACTTCTTCGAGGTTGGATTTCAGTTTCTCCAGCAGCTCATCGTTCGGCGCTACCGCAACCACCGGCATATCATCGTCCACCAGCGCCAGCGGGCCATGCTTGAGTTCGCCTGCGGGGTAGGCTTCTGCGTGAATGTAGGAAATTTCTTTCAGCTTCAATGCCCCTTCCATAGCGATAGGGTACTGGATACCGCGCCCCAGAAACAGAGCATGCCGCTTGGGAATGAACGCTTCGGACAGCTTCTGTATCGCCCCGTTTAGCTCCAGCGTCTGACGCACGTAGAGTGGCAGTGTGCCCAGGGCTTCGATGATGTCTTGCTGTCGTGCTGATGACATATCACGACGCCGGCCCAGCACCAGAGTCAGCATTAACATAGCCACCAGCTGGGTGGTGAACGCCTTGGTCGAGGCAACGCCTATTTCAGTACCTGCCTTGGTCAGGAATACCAGATCACATTCGCGCACCAGGGAGCTGTTGTCGACATTGGAGACTACCAGACTGCCAATAAATTCGCCCTCAGCAGCATTGCGAAGTGCGGCCAGCGTATCGGCCGTTTCTCCGGACTGCGAAATCGCTACCAGCAGTGTCCCTTCGTGTTGCACCCGCTTGCGATAGCGAAATTCTGAGGCAACTTCCACTTCACAACTGATACCGGCAATTTCCTCCAGCCAATAGCGCGCTACCATACCGGCGTGATAACTGGTGCCGCAGGCCACTATCTGAACATTCTTCACGCGATCGAACATGGCTGTGGCGCCGTTGCCAAAGCATGCTTCTATCTGGTTGACGTTGCTGGCTCCGGCAAACGTTGCCTCAAGTGCTACCGGCTGCTCAAAAATCTCCTTGATCATATAATGATCAAAATCACCTAACTCCGCGGTTTCGAAGGCTTCTTTGATGCGCGTAGTAGGTCGCTCTACGGCGTCACCCGCCAAAGTACACACTCGCACACTGGCCGGCGTAATCTCTACCAGGTCGCCCTCTTCGAGATAGATAAATCGATCGGTCACCTGGCGCAGGGCCATCTGATCAGAGGCCAGGAAATTCTCCCCAATGCCCACGCCAACCACCAGCGGACTGCCCTTGCGGGCACCAACGACTAAATCCGGACTGGAGGTGTCGATCACTGCCAGCGCATAAGCCCCTTCCAGTCGCGCCACGGTTTTTTGCATCGCTTGAAGTAAAGTCGCTCCGGACTCCAGAGACACGTGCAGGAGGTGCACGATGACCTCTGTGTCCGTGGCAGAGGTCATTTCATAACCGGCGTCGATCAGCTCTTTTCGCAGAGTCACGTGATTCTCAATAATGCCGTTGTGCACCAGCGCAACGCGCTGCCCGGATGTGTGAGGATGGGCATTTTCCTGACAGGGCTTGCCGTGTGTCGCCCAGCGGGTATGCGCAATACCGGTACTACCATAGAATGGATGCTCCTGTTGCGCGGCCTCCAGTTCCTTGACTTTGCCATTGCGCTTGTGAAGCTGCAGGTGCTGCTGGTCATCGATCAACGCCATACCCGCTGAATCGTAACCTCGGTATTCCAGGCGCCGGAGACCCTCCAGCAAAATTTCAGACACTTCACGCCGCGCGGCGCCGGCCACAATGCCACACATAAGTCAGTCCTTGCTGCCGCGTTTATTGAGGCCCTGGTCGGGGCGTTTGTCGGGGCGTTTCCAGCCTTTGATATTACGCTGGCGCGCGCGGCTAACGGCCAGCTCACTTTCACCTACCGTACTGGTAACTGTCGAACCAGCGGCAACAAACCCCCCCTCTTCTATACGCAAAGGAGCAACCAGCGTGCTATTTGATCCAACAAAAACACCGTTACCAATTTCAGTTTTGTGCTTGTTGAGGCCATCGTAATTACAGGTGATAGTACCCGCACCAATATTCACTTCGGCGCCCATATCACAATCACCGATATAGCTCAGGTGATTCACTTTGCTACCGGGCCCGATGTTCGCCTTCTTGGTTTCAACAAAATTACCGACGCGAGCGCCGTCTGCCAATACGGTGCCAGGGCGCAACCTTGCGTAAGGACCTACATTGCAGTCTTTACCGATGATGGATTGCTGCAAATGACTCATGGGATGAATGATAGAGCCATCGGCCACGGTGACATCGGACAATATGCAATTGGCGCCAATCGAGACGTCATTACCCAGCTTAACTTCACCTTCAAAAACGACATTAATATCAATAAATACCTCTTGGCCACAGACCAGGTTGCCACGGATATCCAGGCGTGCCGCATCGGCAATACTCACGCCCTGGCGCATCAACTCCTCTGCCTGGCGCCGCTGATATTCGCGCTCCACCTGATTGAGCTGTACACGGTCGTTGACGCCGAGAATTTCCAGTTCGGATTCAGCGGTACAGGATGCCACCGTGTTTCCCTGCGAGACGGCCAGACGAATGATATCAGGAAGGTAGTACTCGCCCTGTTGGTTGTTATTGTCCACACACGGCAAGTAACTTTTAAAATCCTGCGCAGGGGCAGCCAGTAGTCCCGTATTTATTTCCTGTAACAGCCGCTGACTAGCGCTGGCATCTTTGTCCTCAACCACGCCGACCAAGGCGCCGTGCTGGTCTCTGAGAATCCTGCCGTAACCCTGGGGATTTTGCAGCGTGGCAGTCAACAACGCCGGGCCTTCCTGCGCTTTTTCCACCAAATATTGCAGCGTGCTGAGCCGCGTTAAAGGCACATCGCCATAAAGCACCAGCACTAGACTGTCTTTGGCGATAGCGGGTAACGCCTGCATCACGGCATGACCGGTACCCAGCTGCTGCTCTTGTACCACCCAATTGATGTCGTAGTGCGCCAATGCATCCTGCACTTGTTGGCTGCCATGCCCAACTACAACATGCAGAGCGCGCGGACCGAGGTTTTGCGCGGTCCGTATCACATGCTCCAGGAGCGGCTTTCCGCCCACGGCGTGCAAGACCTTGGGCAAGCGGGATTTCATACGTGTTCCCTGGCCTGCGGCGAGAATCACGATTTCCAGGTTCATGGCAACGGGTTTCCTTTCTACTCGTTTGTCGTGCAATTGGAGGCAGATTTACCGTGGGTAGTGTCTATCATTATGGCCTGCGCGGTATCCATCGCCAACAGCTGCAGTGTGAAGCATTTATCAACTGGCAAAAAAAACCCCGGCATAACCGGGGCTTATTGCAAAGATCTACTTGGTGCAGGGTACTAACCACGGCCCGCCCGATTTCGCATTTTACGCAGTGTCGCCAACTGGGCTGCTGCCTCCGCCAACTGCGAGGACGCGCGTCCGTAATCAAAATCACCCGTTTGATTGGCCAATTCGAGCTCTGCTGCCTTGCGTGCCTCTTCAGCGGCGGCCTCATCAACATCATCCGCACGAATAGCGGTATCCGCAAGAATAGACACAACGCCCGGCTGAATCTCTAAAAATCCACCGGAAACATAAAATACCTGCTCGCCGCCACCTTGAGCGACAATGCGCACAGGGCCAGGCACCAGTGCAGTCAGCAAGGGCGCATGACCGTAGCTTACGCCCAGTTCACCAAGTTCACCCGTTGCTACCAACAATTCCACCAGTCCAGAGAAAATTTCTTCCTCTGCACTAACGATGTCGCAGTGAATGGTCATTGCCATATTCTAGCCTCCCAAATATCTTTTTACGACCTAGAGTTTTTTGGCTTTCTCGACGGCTTCCTCAATACTGCCAACCATGTAGAAAGCCTGCTCGGGGAGATGGTCGTATTGGCCTGCAAGAATACCCTGAAAGCCTGCGATAGTTTCCTTCAGCGACACGTATTTACCCGGGGAGCCGGTAAAGACTTCCGCAACGTGGAAGGGCTGCGACAGGAAGCGCTCGATTTTGCGCGCCCGCGCGACAGTCTGCTTATCGTCCTCGGAAAGTTCATCCATACCCAGAATGGCGATGATGTCCTTCAGCTCTTTGTAACGCTGCAGTACAGTCTGCACCCCGCGTGCCGTATCGTAATGCTCGGCACCAATTAACAGCGGGTCCAGCTGGCGTGAAGTAGAATCCAACGGATCAACCGCAGGGTAAATACCTTTCGCGGCGATATCCCGGCTCAGCACCACAGTGGAATCGAGGTGAGCAAAGGTTGTTGCCGGAGACGGATCGGTCAAATCGTCAGCCGGCACATACACCGCCTGAATTGAGGTGATTGATCCGACCTTTGTCGAGGTGATGCGCTCCTGCAACACGCCCATTTCTTCGGCGAGCGTGGGCTGATATCCCACCGCTGAGGGCATACGGCCCAGCAGTGCAGAAACCTCAGTTCCCGCCAGCGTGTAACGATAGATATTGTCGATGAACAGCAGTACGTCCCGACCTTCGTCGCGGAACTTTTCCGCCATGGTCAAACCCGTAAGCGCAACGCGCAAGCGGTTGCCGGGCGGCTCATTCATCTGACCGTAAACCATGGCCACTTTAGAATTGCTGAAGTTCTCAACGTCAACGACCTTGGATTCCTGCATTTCGAAGTAGAAGTCGTTCCCTTCACGAGTCCGCTCACCCACGCCGGCAAAAACAGACAAACCGGAGTGCTCGGTCGCGATGTTGTTGATCAACTCCATCATGTTGACAGTCTTGCCCACGCCAGCACCGCCGAACAAGCCGACCTTACCGCCTTTAGCAAACGGACAAACGAGGTCAATCACCTTAATGCCGGTTTCCAGCAGTTCGTCGGAGGCCGACAACTCCTCATAAGCCGGCGCCTTACGGTGAATAGAGGCGCGCTCTTTCTCCCCGATAGGACCGCATTCGTCGATGGGGTTTCCCAGTACATCCATGATGCGGCCGAGTGTTTCTATGCCGACCGGCACCATGATAGGCGAGCCGGTGTTCTCCACCGCCAAACCGCGGCTAATACCTTCGGAAGCACCCATAGCGATAGTACGCACCACGCCATCACCCAACTGTTGCTGTACTTCCAGCGTCAGGTCTTTTTCAGTGACCTTTAATGCATCGTAAACCTTGGGCACCACATCGCGCGGAAATTCCACATCGATGACCGCGCCGATAATTTGTACGATTCGACCGCTGCTCATGTCCGGATCCTCTATCTCAAAGTTCAATTCTGTTTGGCTGGGGGCGTCGCGCTGTTCACGACTGCCGGATGCCTTGTCTTTTGTCATAACTGGCTTGGCGCGGGTATTACCCTATTGCCGCAGCACCACTCACAATTTCCGACAGCTCCTGCGTGATTGCCGACTGTCGAGCCTTGTTGTAAATCAACTGCAGATCATCGATCAGCTCACCGGCGTTTTCGGTGGCATTTTTCATTGCCAGCATACGCGATGCCTGCTCACAGGCGCCGTTCTCTACAACAGCTTGATAAACCTGCGACTCGATGTAGCGTGTCAAAAGCCCCTCCAGAAGCTCTTTCGCATCAGGCTCGTAAATGTAATCCCAGTGATGCTTCATCTCAGGACTTTCTTCACGCTCCAGTGGTAGCAACTGCTCCACCACCGGAATTTGCGTCATGGTATTAACGAACTCGTTGCTGACCAGAAATAAACGATCAATACGCCCTTGTTCATAAGCGTCCAGCATGGCTTTTACGCCGCCGATCAAATCTGCCAGGGAGGGCTTTTCACCTATGTCGCGAATGGCCGCCGTCACGTTACCGCCGTAACTGTTAAAGAACGCCGCTGCCTTAGCGCCGATAAGAGACAGTTCGATTTCAATGCCCTGATCGGCCCACTCTTTCATCGATTTCACAGTGCGCTTGAACAGGTTGATGTTCAAACCACCGCACAGACCCCGATCCGTGGACACCACCAAAAAACCAACGCGTTTGACCTCACGCTGCTCCATATACATGTGCCGGTATTCCGGCGCTGCATTGGCGATATGGCCTACCACCGCGCGCATCCTGCGTGCATAGGGCTTGCCCAGACGCATACGATCCTGCGCCTTGCGCATTTTGCTTGCTGCCACCATTTCCATGGCGCTGGTGATCTTCTGCGTGCTACTGATGCTCGAGATCTTGGTGCGTATTTCTTTTCCGGCTGCCATTTTACTGGTCCTCGGCCTACCAGGTCTGCGTGGCTTTAAACGTCTCGATGGCCGCCTTGAATGTGGCGTCTATCTCGTCGTTGTAGTCTCCGCTCTGCACGATGCGGCTCATCAACTCGCCGTGCTCAGAACGCATGTAAGCAAGCAGCGCATGTTCGAACGCGCCGATCTTATTCACTTCGATATCCTTGAGAAACCCCTCATTAGCGGCATACAACATTACGCCCATATCCGCTGTGCTCTGCGGTGAGTACTGCTTCTGCTTCATTAGCTCAGTAACGCGCTCACCATGATCAAGCTGTGCACGGGTGGCTTCATCCAGATCCGAGGCAAACTGCGAGAACGCTGCCAGTTCGCGGTACTGTGCCAGTGCAGTTCGAATACCGCCAGACAGCTTCTTCATGATCTTGGTCTGGGCAGCACCACCCACGCGCGATACGGAAATACCCGCGTTCATCGCAGGTCGGACACCAGCATTAAACATGTCCGCTTCGAGGAAGATCTGTCCGTCGGTAATAGAGATCACGTTGGTCGGTACGAAAGCGGAAACGTCACCCGCCTGAGTTTCAATCACAGGCAAGGCCGTCAGTGAGCCCGTTTTGCCTTTTACTGCGCCTTTGGTGAAGTTTTCGACGTAGCTTGCGTTCACGCGTGCCGCACGCTCCAACAGACGAGAATGCAAGTAAAACACGTCTCCGGGATAAGCTTCACGACCCGGCGGACGACGCAGCAACAGAGATATCTGGCGATATGCCCAGGCTTGTTTGGTCAGGTCATCGTAAATAATCAAGGCATCTTCACCGCGATCGCGGTAATACTCGCCCATAGTACAGCCCGCAAAAGGAGCAAGATACTGCATAGCAGCCGGATCAGATGCCGTCGCTGCAACAACAATCGTGTGTTGCATTGCGCCGTGTTCTTCCAGCTTGCGGACCACGGCAGCAACCGATGAGGCCTTTTGGCCGATCGCGACGTAAACGCATTTAATGCCTGAATCCTTCTGGTTGATGATGGCATCCACTGCGATTGCGGTCTTGCCAATCTGGCGGTCACCGATGATCAATTCCCGCTGTCCACGACCGATCGGCACCATAGCATCGATTGCCTTTAAGCCGATCTGCACGGGCTGGTCAACCGATTGACGAGCAATAACACCTGGAGCTACCTTTTCCAGTGCGTCTGTCTGAGCTGCGTTAATCGCACCCTTGCCGTCAATGGGGTTTCCCAATGCGTCAACAACACGGCCCTGCAGCTCTGGCCCTACCGGCACCTCAAGAATACGGCCCGTGCAGCGACAAGACTGGCCTTCAGCCAGACCTTTATAGTCGCCCAAAATAATGGCACCAACCGAGTCTCGCTCCAGGTTGAGCGCCATACCAAATATGCCGCCGTCAAATTCGATCATCTCGCCGTACATCACGTCGGCCAGACCGTGGATGCGAATGATGCCGTCTGTCACCGATACGACGGTACCGACATTGCGCGCTTCCGAGCTGACGTCGAGCTGATCGATACGTCGCTTGATGATTTCGCTAATCTCAGATGGATTCAGTTGCTGCATGCTGTGTTCCTCAATCCTATGTCTTAATTCTAGGAGTTCATTGCAGCGGCCAGCTTGTCCAGCCTGCCGCGTATGGAGCCGTCGATCACCAGATCACCGGCTCGGATTAAAACACCACCCAGCAGATTACTGTCGGTGAAAGTGCGTACCTTTACCTCGCGTTCGAGCTTCTTACCAAGCACCGCAGACAGCTTGTCGCGCGCTTCATCGGCTAAATCGAAGGCTGACACAACTTCTACATCAACGGTCTTTTCCTGATTGGCTTTGTACTGCTCGAAAAGTGAGTAAATTTCCGGCAGCAACCCCAGGCGCTTGTTTTCAGCGAGCACACCAATGAAGTTGTGTGCCTGCACGCTGAGCGCATCACCACATACGTCACACAAGGTTTGTGCTTGCTGTTCCGCCGTCAAAGCGGGGTCATTCAGGACCGCTTTCAAGGATTTGTCCGTCGCCACCGCTGCGGCCACAGACAGTTGCTCTTGCCACTGTGACAACTGCTTGTGTTCGCGCGCATGCTCGAACGCAGCCTTGGCGTAGGGTCGTGCTAGTGTGCTTAATTCCGCCATAGTGTCCTCGCCCTAGAGCTCTGCAGCCAGCTTATCAACCAGCTCGGCATGCGCTTTGGGATCTATCACTGCACCAAGGATTTTTTCGGCACCCGCCAGTGCCAGGATGGCTACCTGGCTGCGCAAATGCTCCTTGGCTCGGTTTGACTCCTGCTCAATTTCAGCGTGTGCTGCAATCTTCACGCGTTCTGCCTCGACAAGAGCAGCCTGTTTCGCCTCATCGACGAGTTGAGCACTGCGCTTATTGGCGGCATCAATGATGCCAGCGGCCTCATGCTTGGCATCCTTAAGACGCTCTACGGCTTTTTCCTGAGCCAACTCAAGATCATGGCTGGCACGATCAGCTGCAGCCAGACCAGCGGCAATCTTATTTTCGCGCTCCAGCATGGCAGCTATAATAGGCGGCCACACATATTTCATGCAAAACATGACAAAGCAGACGAAGGCAATCATCTGCCCGATAAGCGTAAGGTTAATATTCACGCCTTGCTCCTCACAGATTATAAAAAGTCGCGTTCACAGCGACCCCATTCCTGTCGGTGGTTGAATCAACCGGCGACAACGAAAATCAGGTACATCGCGATACCAACACCAATAATGGGGATCGCATCGACCAGGCCAGCGCCCAGAAAGAAGGTGACCTGCAGTTTGGGTGCTAACTCAGGCTGGCGTGCAGAGCCCTCAATGAGCTTGCCGCCCAACAGACCAATACCGATTGCGGCACCGAGACCACCCAAACCCAGCATAAGGGCGGCGGCAATGAAGATTAATTCAGGCATGTTTTTCTCCTAGCGTTTAGTAAGCGAAGTTTAAAAGTTAAGATAAATCAGTGATCCTCATGGGCCATACTGAGATATACAATCGTCAAAACCATGAAGATAAAGGCTTGCAACGGGATAATCAGAATGTGAAATATCGCCCAACCCACTTGCAGCAATCCCGCAGGTAGCATCCACATCACACCGGCACCGTATAAAGCAGCTATAAGGATAAAAATCATCTCACCCGCGTAGAGGTTTCCGAACAGTCGCAGACCGAGGGACACGGGTTTGGCCAACAGGCCTACTATTTCCATAAATAGGTTAACGGGGATGAATAACCAGTGGTTAAAGGGGGTCATGGTCAATTCCTTGACGAAACCGAAGCCCTTCACTTTGATCGAGTAGTAAAGCATCAGGATGAAAACGCCCAGTGCCATTCCAAGTGTGATGTTTGGATCAGTGGTAGGTACGATTTTTTGGTACTCAACACCTAGCAGCATAAACAACGAGGGAATCAGATCTACCGGTACAAGATCCATCAGGTTCATCAGCAACACCCAGACAAACACCGTCAAACCCAAAGGCGCTATCAGCTTATTGTGGCCGTGAAAGGTATCACGCACGGTATTATCAACAAATTCGACGGTCATTTCACACGCGTTTACCAGGCCACTGGGTACGCCGGTTTCGGATTTTTTGGCAACACCGCGAAATACCCAGCAAAAGATAATGCCAAGCGCAATAGACCACATCATGGAGTCCACGTGGATAGCGTAGAAACCCATGGCTGAGATCTCGTCACCGCCGTTCGCGAAAACCCACGCGCCGTCTGCGCCAACGAATGAGCCGTCTGCCCGCTCAAAGCCATTCGGCAACTTGCCAAAGGTAAGATTGGTCAGGTGGTGAGTAATGTACTCAGCAACAGTTTGGGTTGAACCTGCCATCTATCAAAACACTCGCGTCTATCTATTCTGTTTCCGCCGGGGCCGTGTCAGCAACAACCAGCTTCCTGTAATTTGAGTCACCAGCATAATCAGGTAACCGCCGAACACTGCCGGTGCGTCTATTGGTCGCAATAACGCGAACACCAAGCCAAATCCCGCAATACTTAATACAAACTTTCCCACTTGGCCCGCGTAACTGGAGCGGGCAATACTGCTCGCAAATCGTGCGCCCCGCCACCTGAAAGCGAGAACCGCAAAATAGGCTTGTGGCACGATGGCGATCAAACCACCGCTGAGTACCGAGCAAGCAACAACCCTGTCGTATGCCAATAACGCAAGGCAAAACGGGGCAAGCAGTGCCAGTTGAGCCAGGGTTATACGGTGCACCGGAGGATGCGCTATTTCAGCACCTTTCATGAGCGACCCGCCCTGCCCTACTTGTGAATCGGACGGAAATATTCTTACCCGATTCGGGCGCGCAGTATAGGGGGATTACCCAGTGGGTTCAACCTGATGTTGGGTGCTAAGTGGATAAATATTGGCGCTGTTCGCCACACTTTCGATGCAAAATATTGAGGGGTTTCGCCCCGCTGAAAATGCGCTACCGCATGTTGTAGCGAAAAAGCTAGCAACCACTAGATAGTGTGTTTTTGCGCAAGGCGTCGTCGCATACATTATAAACTACTTTATATGACTCAGTATTCCGTCGAGTTCATCCAGCGTGTTGTAGGAAAGCACCAGCTTGCCGCGGCCTTTGGCGCTATGCTGAATGACCACCGGGGCGCCGAGCCGACGCGATAAGTCGTCCTGTAGATGCCGAATGTTGGGGTCGAGCTGTTTTTCCGGAGTGTCATGGTTCTTATGCTCCAGAAAATTACGCACCAGGGCTTCCGTCTGGCGCACGGTCAAACCCTTGCCCACGACTGTATGGGCCGCCTGTGATTGGTTTGCGCCGTCCAGGCCCAGCAATGCGCGGGCGTGGCCCATTTCCAGGTCGCCGTGCTCCACCAGCCGACGCACATCTTCCTGCAGCGTCATCAGCCGGAGCAAATTCGCTACGGTTGAGCGTGACTTGCCCACGGCAGTGGCTACTTCCTGCTGCGTGAGCTCGAACTCGCGCTGCAAACGCTGCAGTGATGCGGCCTCTTCGATAGGGTTGAGGTCCTCTCGCTGAATATTTTCGATAAGGGCCATAGCGATTGCGGCCTGATCAGAAACGTCGCGCACAAGCGCGGGAATGGCGTCCAGCCCCGCGAGCTGAGTTGCCCGCCAGCGGCGTTCCCCGGCAATAATCTCAAATCTGTTGTCCTCGATTGGTCGCACCACAATGGGTTGCATAACACCCTGTGCGATGATGCTGTCGGCTAATTCTCGCAACGATTCAGGCTCTATGTCCCGGCGCGGCTGATATTTGCCGCGCTGGATGAGATCTACTGGCAGTTCCCTCAGCAGAGACTCCTCCGCGGGCGCGCCGGCCTGCAGATGAGTTGGGGACGTATCGTGGCTGGCAGCTTGTGCTGCCTTGCTTGCGCCCAGCAAGGCGTCAAGGCCTCGCCCCAAACCCTTTTTCCTGGCCGACATTGATGTTCTCCGTTATTACTGGTCACTGTTTAAATCACTATTCAAGACACTGTTCAGGTTACTGTTCAGGTCGATAGGCTTGGTTAGGCCTCTGCTGCGTAGTCTGCTGCTCCCAACGCCGGATAATTTCTCCAGCCAACGCCAGATAAGCCTTGGAACCGCGGGAATTTTTATCATAATACATGGCTGGCACCCCATGGCTGGGCGCCTCGGCAAGACGGATATTTCTGGGCACAACGGTGCGGTAAACCTTGTCACCAAAGTGCGATCGCAACTGCGCCGATACATCGGTGGTGAGGCTGTTGCGTGGGTCATACATCGTACGCAGGATGCCCTCAATCTGCAGTGTGGTGTTGAACGTCTCAGCGACCCCCTCAATGGTGCGGACCAGCGCCGCCAGGCCCTCCAACGCAAAGTACTCGCATTGCATGGCGATTATCACACCGTCAGCCGCTACCAAAGCGTTGATGGTCAGCATGTTCAGTGAAGGAGGGCAGTCGATCAGGATATAATCGTACTGCCCGGAAACTTCAGCAAGGGCTGTGCGCAGGCGTTGCTCGCGCTGTTCAACAGACAGAAGCTCTACCTCCGCTGCCGTCAGATCGCCATTGGCCGGCAATACGTCATAACCACTGTCTCCCGCAGGCCAAGTGATCAAATAAACGGGGGCCCGGTGCACCAGCACATCATAGACACTGCGTGCGATGGCGTACTTATCGACGCCGCTAGACATTGTTGCATTACCCTGAGGGTCGAGATCGACCAGTAACACACGCTGCTTCATTGCTGCCAGCGACGCCGCAAGGTTAACGCAGGTCGTGGTCTTGCCAACACCGCCTTTTTGATTTGCGATCGCGATAACTCTGGTCAAAGTAGTGCCCCTGGCGATATTGTCACGGTTGGCGAAGGCTCTGTTGATTCCCAATCACCACCAGATGCCGCTGCTCATCAAGCCCCGGCACTGCTAATGGGTAAACAGCGCTGCGGGGATACTCAATACTCAATACGGACAACTCATCAGCAGGATACGCACCCTTCATGGCCAGAAAATACCCATCCGGGGCCAGCAGGTGCCGGCAACCATGCACCATATCCTGCAAGGATGCAAAAGCTCGGGATAACACGGTGTCAAAGGCGTCCGCGACGCAAAAAGACTCTACTCGCGCCTGATGAACCACCATATTGTCCAAGCCAAGGGCCGTTTTCACCTGAAAAAGAAAGCGCGCCTTTTTCCCATTACTATCCAATACGTGAACCTCCCTGTCGTGGAACAGTATCGCCATAGGCACGCCCGGCAGGCCTGCGCCGGCACCGACATCGAGAAGCGTGCGACCCGCGACATAGGGCGCTATCGCCAGGCTGTCGAGCAAATGGCGTGTCACCATCTGCGACTCGTTGCGGATCGACGTCAGGTTGTAGGCTTTATTCCACTTCACTAGCAGAGCCAGAAAGTCCAGCAACTGCTGGTGTTGGCCGCAGTCAATGGAAAGCCCGAGCGCGTCGCATCCGCGCTGCAACTGCGTGCTGGGGTCTGCTTCCAACTCAGGCTAACTTGCGTTGGTTATTGGGTTCTTGCTGCTCGTCGCCACCCAGTGCGCCGCGTTTTTTAAGGTAGATCAACAGCAGCGCGACAGCGGCGGCCGTGACACCCGGTATACGCCCCGCGCGCGCCAGTGTATCGGGACGGGCAGCGCTCAGCTTCTGTTTTACCTCGTTGGACAGTCCATCGACCGCGTTGTAGTCCAGATGGGCTGGCAGCGCGGTATTTTCATGCCTGTGCAAGCGCGCGATATCGTCTTTCTGCCGGTCTATATAGCCGGCATACTTAGCCTGTATTTCCACTTGCTCTGCCGCCTGCAGGTCAGTCGTCGGCTCCCCCACCAAACCGGCTAAGTCGTGGTACCCCAGCTCCGGGCGTTTTAGCAGATCGGCAAGAGAGTACTCGTGTGCCATCGGATTTTTCAACTTGTCTGCCAGTGCATCCGCCTGTGGTGTATTGGGATGAATCCAGCTTGTCGCCAGGCGCGCTGTCTCGTAGGCGATGGCCTCGCGCTTTTGCTCAAACCGTGCCCAGCGCGCATCGTCTACCAGGCCCATTGCTCTGCCTTGTTCGGTTAGGCGCAGATCCGCGTTATCTTCACGCAGCAGCAGACGGTATTCCGCTCTGGAAGTAAACATACGATAGGGCTCCAGCGTGCCCATCGTGATTAGATCGTCAACCAGCACTCCGATGTAGGCCTCATCGCGGCGCGGGCACCAGGGCGCTTCGCCGCGTGCTGCCAGACCCGCATTCAGGCCCGCCAACAATCCTTGGGCCGCTGCCTCCTCGTAACCGGTGGTGCCGTTTATCTGCCCTGCAAAATACAATCCCGGTACTGCCTTGGTTTCCAACGAGGCGCTGAGATCGCGCGGATCAAAGAAATCGTATTCGATAGCGTAACCGGGCCGCGTGATATGCGCGTTTTTAAAACCCTTGATAGAGCGCACCAGCTCGATCTGCACATCAAATGGCAGGCTAGTGGAAATACCGTTGGGGTAGAGCTCGCGAGTCGTCAGGCCTTCCGGTTCGATAAAAATCTGATGGGAGTTCTTGTCCGCAAAGCGGTGTATCTTGTCTTCAATACTCGGGCAGTAGCGTGGCCCAACCCCCTCTATTACACCAGAGTACATGGGTGAACGATCCAGTCCCCCGCGAATTATATCGTGCGTGCGTTCATTGGTGTGCGTTATCCAGCAGCAGCGTTGCTCCGGGTGCTCATCCTTGCTGCCCAGATACGACATAACCGGTTCAGGCGTGTCGCCCCATTGTTCCTCAAGGTCGCTAAAATCAACACTGCGAGCATCGATGCGCGGTGGAGTGCCCGTCTTAAGACGTTCCACTCGAAACGGGAGTTCGCGCAAGCGCTGCGCCAGAGCCAGCGAGGGAGGATCACCAGCGCGGCCCCCAGAGCTGTTTTCGAGACCAATATGAATTTTACCGCCCAGGAACGTTCCGCTGGTAAGCACTACACACGGGGCACGAAATACCAGGCCAATCTGGGTAATTGCACCTGCAACTGAGCCATTCTCAATCAGCAGGTCATCCACAGACTGCTGAAAGATCCACAGGTTGGGCTGCGATTCCAGCATCTGCCGAATCGCATTGCGGTAGAGTACGCGGTCGGCCTGCGCGCGCGTTGCACGAACGGCCGGACCTTTGCGGCGGTTGAGCACGCGAAACTGTATCCCGGCACGGTCGGTTGCGCGCGCCATAGCGCCGCCGAGCGCATCGACCTCTTTCACCAGATGACTTTTACCAATACCGCCGATTGCCGGATTGCAGGACATCTGTCCCAGCGTGTCGACGCTGTGCGTGAGCAGGAGTGTTCGGCACCCCATACGCGCTGCAGCAAGACATGCCTCGGTGCCGGCATGGCCGCCGCCGATCACGATCACTTCAAACTGTTGCGGATATTCCACTGGCGGCCTCATGTGCAGGATGCACACCTTGGTACGGGGGGCACATTATACGTGGGACGGGACCTTTGTTCAAAATTTGTTCACCACATTATATTGGTCATAAGGTCCAACATGCTGCCGTTGAAAACGCTCCTTGATCAAATGATACCCGACCCAAATTGAGCGCCGCGTTAAGTAGGCACACTGGTGGGCAGCCTGGTCTCACACCAGGCAAGCACGTCTCCCAGGACGTCTACCCGTTCGGGTTCATTAAAAATTTCGTGGTATAGGCCGGGATATATTTTCAAGGTATTGTCGCGGGAGCCTGCTTGCTGGTGCAAAAACCGTGACCCATCAGGCGAGGTCATAACATCTGCTTCACCGTGCATAATTAACAAGGGCAACGTAAGACAGGCTGCGGCAGCTTGTATCGAATGCATACCCCTAAACAACTCGCGCAGCAACCGCGCCGACATTTTCCCATGGAATACCAAAGGATCCAGGACGTAGTCTCTTACCACATCGGGATCGCGGCTTACGCCATTTTCATTGAGCTTGAGTATGCCCGCGCGCGGCGTAATTACGGCTAACAGGCGCAACAAGGCCATCTGGATTACACCGGGCTCCAGATCGGTCTTGATAGCGGGCCCGGACATAATGGCCCCGACAAATGCACCCTGCTGCTGCAGCAGATAAATACTACCGATAAGGCCTCCCATGCTATGTCCAAGAAGCAGCACGGGCAATTCTGGAAAGCGCGCTACCAACTGTCGGTGAAACTGCCCAAAGTCCTGCAAATAATCGTCAAAGGAATCTACAAAGCCAGGCTGGCCCTCTGAATTACCGTGCCCGACGTGATCAAGTGCAGCCACCGTATAATTGTGTCCGGTGAAATACTGCGCCAACCGCCTATAGCGCGCGCTGTGTTCTCCTGCCCCATGGGCGATCAATATTAAGGCTCTGGAAGCCGTTTCCGGCTCCCAGCACTGAAAGTAAATAGAGTGGTCTCCAGCGCCTGTGAACCTATCATCACTGCGTTTCATTGTTTTTGCCTCGCTAATTGGCGGAAGCTGCTTCTGCAGCCTACACTTATTACTGTCCCCGCTGCTTAGGTAGCGCACAAAAAGGTAGCACTAAAACAATAAAAACTCGGAGTAATTCTATGACCGAATACTTTGTTCTGCCGCCAATCCTCGGTCTTATCGGCCTCGCTGTCGCATTTATCATCTACTACATTATGAAGCGCCACAACCATGGCGACGGGGCCGTGAAGCGCATCGGTGACCAAATTCATCTCGGCGCAATGGTGTTCATGAGCCGAGAGTACAAGATGCTGAGTCTGTTCGCGCTGGCACTTTTGGCCGCAATTTTCGTTTCACCGCTGGGTCTAAACACGGCAATCGCATTCCTGGTGGGTGCAGTATCGTCTGCAACCGCTGGCTACCTGGGCATGTTCGCCGCGACTAAAGCTAATGTCCGCACTGCGGTAGCGGCACACACCCAAGGCCAAGGTATGGCGCTATCCATTGCATTTTACGGCGGATCTGTAATGGGGCTTTGCGTCGCTTCTTTGGGACTGCTTGGTCTGGGGAGTATCTATTGGTATTTTGGGGGCGATCCCGAAACCGCGCACGCTATTCATGGTTTTGGCATGGGAGCATCCGTCGTTGCATTGTTCTCTCGTGTTGGTGGTGGAATTTTTACCAAGAGCGCCGACATCGGCGCTGATCTTGTAGGCAAAATAGAGGCTGGTATCCCAGAAGATGACCCGCGTAACCCGGGTGTAATTGCAGACAACGTCGGCGATAACGTGGGTGATATCGCCGGTATGGGTTCGGATATTTTTGAATCTTACTGCGGTGCGATGATTGCCTGCATTGCTATTGCAGCAGCGTTGCCCGGTGATACTCGAGCAGCGATGATGTTCCTGCCGTTGTCTCTCTCATCCATCGGATTGTTGGCGTCAATTTGCGGTATCGGTATCGTGCGTGCTCGATCCAACTCAGCACCGGAGGCGGCCCTGCGTGCCGGTACAATGTTCGCCACTGTTATATTTGTCATTGTCGCCTGGTTCCTGATTGCGGCAATGGGACTGGAGTCAAACATCTGGTGGTCGGTTATTTGCGGGGCAATAGGGGGTATCGCCATTGGACTCATCACAGAGCATTACACCGGAGGTCCGCCCGTTCGCAGAATCGCGAAGTCCGGAGAAACCGGCCCGGCAACGGTGTTGATTACAGGCCTGGCCGTAGGCATGCAGTCAGTAGTCTTACCCGTTCTGTGTTTGGCGGCAATCATCTTTATTTCCACGGGCCTCTCAGGTCTCTACGGTGTCGGTATAGCAGCGGTGGGAATGCTAGCTACCGTGGGTATCACCATGGCCATTGACGCCTACGGACCCGTCGCGGATAACGCTGGAGGCATTGCTGAAATGGCGGGTATGGGCGAAGAAACTCGCAAGATCACCGACGGACTCGACGAAGTGGGCAATACCACTGCGGCGATCGGTAAGGGTTTTGCAATTGGCGCTGCGGCCTTGGCGGCTTTGGCTATCATCGCGGCGTTTGTGGAGACCGTACAGCTGCACAATCAGGGTTTCCAGCTCGAACTGACAGACCCACGCGTGCTGGTCGGCTTGTTTATCGGCGGCACCATTCCGTTCCTGATTGCCGCTATCACTATGACAGCAGTGGGCGAAGCCGCTTTCGATATGATCAATGAGATACGCCGTCAGTTCAGGGAGATTCCGGGCCTACTTGAAGGCACGGCAGAACCGGACACAGCCAAGTGTATTGATATTGCGACTACCGCGGCATTGCGAAAAATGATCTTGCCCGGAGTGATTGCCGTATCTGCGCCGGTTGTTGTTGGTTTCGGTCTGGGTGCAGCTTCACTGGGGGGTATGTTGGGCGGCGCGCTGCTGACGTGTGTGCTGATGGCGCTCATGATGGCCAACGCCGGTGGCGCCTGGGATAACGCCAAGAAATTTGTCGAAAAAGGCAATCACGGAGGCAAAGGCTCCGACACACACGCTGCCGTGGTAGTCGGTGACACTGTGGGGGACCCGTTTAAGGATACATCAGGTCCGGCCATGAATATCCTGATCAATGTGATGGCAATCGTTAGCCTGGTGATTGCACCCTTGCTATAGGGTTGGAGTAGGCGCAAATATTGTCTAATATCCGATCATGGCTAAAGGAGACACACCATGGCTCGTTGGAAACGCAAAGAACTTGAACAAGCGTTTGATAAGTATCAGGCAGCAGCTCTCAAAGGCGCACAGACGAAAGACTGGACAGCGTGGGCACACTGCTTTACCGAAGATGCCACGTATTTTGAACACCATTACGGCCGTTACTGGGGCAGGGAAAGAATCCAGGCATGGATTACCGCAACGATGAATAAATGGCCCGCCAGTGAGATGACAGCCTTCCCTGTAACCTGGTATTCAATTGACGTCGATAAAGGGTGGATTATGTGTGAAGTCATGAACCGTATGACTGATCTGGGTGATGGAAAAATCTATCAGGAGCCTAACATTACCATTCTGCACTACGCGGGTAACGGTCTCTTTAAATACGAAGAGGATGCCTACAACCCGCACAATATGGGTGTCACCATCGGCGCATGGATTCAGGCGAAAAAGATTCTGGATGCCGAAAACAAGTAGCTCTGTGTCAGCACACGCTACTGCTTCGACAATGCGCAATATCGTGGTCAGGTTTGATATGCGATGCGCACCGCAAACCGTGGAATCCTCCGCCGAGCGCTATCGAGCGGCGCTGGACATGGCCGAGTGGGCCGATTGCAATACCGTTAATGTCATTGGCTTGTCGGAACACCACGACAGTACCGACGGCTTCCTGTCTGCACCATTGCAATTAGCCGGCATGATGCTTGCACGCACCAACCGCGTGCGTATCAGCGTAAGCGCTCTGCTAGTACCTCTGCACGACCCCTTGCGCCTCGCAGAAGACATCGCATTGTTGGACCAGATTGCCAACGGACGACTCTCCGCCACCTGTGGCTTGGGTTATCGAAAAACTGAGTACCTGTGTTTTGGTGTCGACTGGGATAGCCGTGGTGCAGTGTTCGACGAGAAACTCGATGTTCTGGTGGGCGCACTCAAGGGTGAGGAATTTGAGAGTAATGGTATTCGGACGCGATTAACACCCGCACCACTCTCGCCAGTCCATATGCTGCTCAACATCGGCGGGAACAGCAAATCCGCAGCTCGCCGGGCTGCTCGCCTTGGACTATTTTTTTGTCCTGCCATCGACGACCCGGAACTGGAAAAGACCTACCATGACGCCTGTGAAGCGCAAGGATTCACATATGGCTTTGTAATTTATCCGCGCGAGCCGGCCACGACGTTTATCAGTAACGATCCAGATCAATGCTGGCAGCAGGTTGGTGATTACATGCTGTACGACGCCAAAGCGTATCGCGCATGGCAGCACCCCAATCGACGCGCATATGCGGAGTCCTTTGCCTCCAATATTGAAGAACTCAGGCATGAAGGTAAGTACCGCATACTTACACCTGAGCAAGCTGTTCAGACGCTCCAAGAGACAGGCTCACTGCATTTGGCCCCGTTAGTAGGGGGAGTGCCCTTAGATATTGGTTGGCGCTCTCTGCGCCTCTTTGAAGACCATGTACAACCCTATCTCTAATTTCGAGTGTTTGGTCTTTACTCGCTCGAAACATTGACACAATAATATCGACCCCTTACTTAATATTATTAACTAGTTAAATATATGTATAGCTAGATATAAGGACTGTTATTACTACTATTATTAGGACCCTATTTACCTGTGCAGAAGCTCTTTTTCCTTTATTGAATCATAGGTTTAGCGCAATGAAAAACAAACGTGTAACAGCTGTATCAGCTGGTTAGAACCCGTGCTTAAGCGGTGCACCAAATGGCAATCTGTGTGGATAGTTTTCAACATGGAAAAGTGCACCTAAAAGCATGCCATTTACACGCCCAGTTTATACAAGCTTCGCACAGTTTTTTTACACAGCACAAAGCTCAATAGAGTCAAACTGTACAAGTCTGTTGAGCCAATCTTGGCAGGCTGTTAATAATATGTGCACGGTAACGACAATTATAGAGATCCTGAAGCCCATTGTTTATGCTGAGTGGAAGCACGTACGTGTCAATGCGAGTGGAAATCGAAGGGACCGTCTAAGGCCATGGTGGGGCGGCCGTCCGGGAAGAGAACCTACACGGAAGGTCTGCTGCTGTGTCTGGATACGTCGTTATAGCGTGTCCCGAAAAGCTCTACCCGCTTTGGCGCCCGTCTAGCAGAATAACAAAGTTTCTTTTAGGGGGGTGTGGTTATTACGCGCGCAGCTATTTGCCAATACAGAAGCTGGAAAAAATAGAACCCAATAGCTCATCGCTGCTCACAGCACCGGTAATTTCTCCCAGGCTGTTTTGGGCGAGCCTCAGGTCTTCTGCAAGTAGTTCTCCAGCGCCACAGTGGGACAGCTGATACTGGCCGCTCAATAAATGAGACCGCGCCTGTTCCAGTGATTGCAGATGACGTCTTCTCGCACTGAAGGTACCGACACCACCCTCTTTGTAGCCCATACGTTGTTTGAGGTGTTGCTTTAGCAGGCCTAGTCCTTCACCTGTTTTTGCGGACAGATGCACCACCGTCATCGTATCTTGCGGCACTAAACGAGTCCGTTCTCTGGAGAGGTCGCACTTATTTTTGATTAGGATGACGGGAATATCGCGTAGGATTTTCGTCATGTTTTTTGGCCATAGCTCGTCCAGTCCTGTGACATCAGCCTTGTCCAGGTTGCCATCAACAACGAGCAATACGCAGTCTGCTGATTCAATCTCCGCCCAGGCTCGGCGGATACCTTCCTGCTCTATTTCATCTTCGCTATTGTGCAGGCCCGCAGTATCCACAATATGCAAAGGCATCCCGTCGATCTGGATATGTTCGCGCAGCACGTCGCGGGTAGTGCCTGCAATGGCAGTAACGATCGCCGTATCCTGACCGGACAAAGCGTTAAGAAGGCTGGATTTTCCCGCGTTGGGTTTTCCGGCGATGACAAGTTTCATACCCTCTCGCATCAGGCTACCTTGTTGCGCTTCACTTTCGATATGATCAAATTGCTCAACGATGGCGTGCAGCTGTTTTTCGACCTGGCTGTTTTTCAGGAAATCAATTTCTTCTTCGGGAAAATCGATAGCGGCCTCAACAAACACACGCACCTGCGTGATCATAGCTACCAGCAGATCAATTTTTTGTGAAAAGACACCCTGCAGCGAGCGGCTTGCGTTGAGGGCTGCTTGTTCAGTGGTGCTATTGATAAGGTCGGCAATGGCCTCGGCCTGCGCAAGATCGATTTTATTATTGAGATAGGCGCGCTGTGAAAATTCGCCGGGTTGTGCCTGCCGGGCGCCTAGCTCGCAAGCTTCGCGCAGCACCAGGTCGAGGATGACTGGCCCGCCGTGTGTTTGAATCTCTACAACGTCCTCACCTGTGAACGAGTGTGGACCAGCAAAATATAAGCAGATACCGGTGTCCAGTGTTGCTCCGGCGCGGTTTTTAAAGGAGCAGTAGTGCGCGTGGCGCGGGGTAAGCACGGTGCTCGTAATTGCGCAGCCAATGCTTAACGCTCGGTTACCGGAGAGTCTGATAATGCCGATACCCCCCTGGCCCGGAGGAGTGGCAATCGCGACAATTGTTTCCTCATCCACCGGCAGGTCTCCTTCAACGACATGATGTGCTTTTAGGCATTCAGGCCTTGGCTGCGGCTTTTTCGATTTTTCGGGTAATGTAAAATTGCTGCGCCATAGATAATAGGTTGTTAACTACCCAGTACAGCACTAGGCCCGCAGGGAACCAGAGGAAAAAGAATGTGAACATCACCGGTAACCATTGCATAATTTTTGCTTGCATGGGGTCAGGTGGCGGCGGATTTAATTTTTGCATGTAGTACATGCTGACGCCCATTATTAGTGGCAGCACAAAGTATGGATCCATTACCGAGAGATCCTTGATCCACAATATGAAGGGAGCCTGTCGTAATTCAACACTCTCCATCAACATCCAATACAAACCAATGAACACGGGCATTTGCACTAGAACAGGAAGACAACCTCCCATAGGATTAATTTTTTCTTTTTTGTATAAGTCCATCATCGCTTGCGATTGTTTCGCTTTGTCATCGACGTATTGTTCACGCAATGCGACCAGTTTGGGCTGTACACGCCGCATGTTGGCCATTGATCGGTATGAAGCGGCCGATAACTTGAAAAAGGCAGCCTTGATTAAGACCGTTAGCAGAATAATGGCGACACCCCAGTTACCCACTAAAGAATGGATCTGAGTCAGTAGCCAAAACAGGGGTTGTGCAATCCACCAAAGAAAACCGTAGTCGACACTTAGGTCCAGATAGGGCGAAATCTCTGCGAGTCGATACTGGTCTTTGGGTCCGGCATAAAATTCTGCGCCAATTTTCCCTGATTTACCAGGATCAAGCACCAGCGGTGGGCTAGTGAAGCCTGCTATGTTGAAGCCGGTTTGCGTCCTGCGCGCACTATAGGTGTAAGTTTGATCGGAGTTGGGTATCCACGCACTCAGAAAATAATGTTGAATTACCGCGATCCAGCCACCTGGAAGTTGGGCTTTGAAAGGTTCTTCAGCAAGGTCGTCAAATTTGAATTTGGTAAATCGGTCATCCGGTTGGGTGACCGCTACGCCTAGAAATGGGGCCATGGCCAGAGCGTTAGTGGTGGCTGATGGCGGTGCAGCGCTCTGTCGTTTTATCTGCCCGAAGAGGTTTGCCTGCCAGCGCTCGGCGCTGTTGTTTTCAACGATGTAATCGACATCTATTAGGTAGTCACCACGGCGAAATGTCAGCCTTTTGATGACGTTAATATCACCGTCACCCGCCCATTGAAGATCTATAACCAGAGAGTCTTCCCCGTCAGCGAGATCAAATCGTGGCGCAGCGGCGTTAAACGTTGCGCGTCCGTTGCTATCGATACCATTAGTACCAATCAGGCCGCTTTGTGCGACATAAATCAGAGCCTGGTTATCCTCAAGCAAGATGAACGGTTTTTTGGGGTTATCAATTTCTGCAAGGTACTTTGGTAGAGACAATTCGATAATGTCTCCGCCTTCTAAATCGACGGCCAGATGCAAAACATCTGTATATATCTGAATGATGTTATCCATGCCCACCACCGTAGCGTCAGCTGAGCTGGGCGTTGCGACAGTAAGATCTGGCACTTCGGGAATATCATCGTTACTAGCACGGGTATCGGCCATGACCGGTGTGGTATCTAACTCAGGCGGAGATGGGATCGTCCGTTCTGGATTTAGCCGCGAGGTCTCTTGCACTGCGTTGGCAGCGTCTTTCTCGCCTTTAAACTCGACCCACTCGGAGAGCAACATGAATGAGAGTACGCCGATGGCGCCGAAGAGCAGTGTGCGTTGCAAATCCATAATTGGGTATCTGTGGCTTAGTGTGAATGCGAACAGGGTGGCACGGGATCTACTCCGCCTTCATGCCAGGGATGGCAGCGGGATAATCGACGTATCGCAAGATAACACCCCTTTAAGGCGCCATGTGTGGCTATAGCCTCCTGTGCGTAGCTGGAGCAGCTGGGATAAAAACGACAGTGATTACCCAGGAACGGGCTGAGACAAAGCTTGTAGCAGGAAATAAATGAAATCAGCAAGCGACGCATTAAGAGTCCTGAGTCACGTTTGGTGTGAGTTTAGCGGTGTGGCGAATCAGTTTTTGCCATTGCTGCAGTAATATAGAGGATAGAGCGGCATTGTCCAACTCACCTATGCCTCGTCTGGCTAAAAGCACCACATCCAAAGGCGTTTCACTGATTGGCAGGTGTCGGAACACCTCCCGCGCTACCCGTTTGATTCGATTGCGCTGCGCAGCTAACCGTACATTCTTTTTGGCTATCACCAGACCCAGGCGATGCACGGGACCCGCATTGATTTTTGCCAGTAGCAATAAGTGCTTGTCTGAAGCTCGCGCGTCGGGACTGTCAAATACTCTGCTATAAGCTTTGGCATTGAGTAAGCGCTTTGCTTTGCTGAAGCCTTGTTCAGCTTCCTGGCAGCCCAATCTGCTGTTCTAAGCAGAGAGGCGCTTGCGACCTTTGGCACGACGACGATTCAATACACTGCGCCCACCCTTGGTGGCCATTCGTGAGCGGAAACCGTGCGTGCGCTTGCGCTTAAGGACGCTGGGCTGAAATGTTCTTTTCATGGCTTGATTCCAAATAAACAGATGGGAGAGGCAGTATCAATTGCTTTACAATGCTGAGTGATACAACCCGCCCAGAAAAACGGTTGGGTATTCTATGTAAATGCGCCGTTTAATTCAATGTATAAGCAGTTATTTTATGTTCGACAGCGCGGGTCTTGATGTTAGACAGCACGAGTTGTGAGTAGTGAACATAGAGGGACAAAGGCGCGGACTTGTGCGCGCAGGGGTCTTCGCAGAAATACAGTGGCGGCGCGACTTTGGCGCATCAGCCCACATGTTTTCACATAGATATAAACAGCTTATCAACAGGCAAAACTACACAGCGGAAGCTATTGTGGAGTTGTTCAAAAAACAGCTATAATTTGGCTAACCTATTGAAATAAATGGGGAAAAATAATTGCCATTTTTGGCAATCGGGTGTGGATAACTTGCAGAATCAGCGGTATCATCCTGCCACACGCCAGGCTTGTTCGCCGGGCCATAAAAACCGTCGTCTTTTATTAGTTTCTTGGAAAGCCCAGGGGTCAAACCCAGCTTTAAGGGGTGTTCATTGGCTGAACCAGTGTGGCAGAAGTGTGTCAGTCGATTGCGTGATGAATTGCCGTCACAGCAATTTAATACGTGGATACGACCACTTAGGGCGAGTACAGATGAGAGTTCATTAACGCTTTTCGCGCCCAACCGGTTTATTAAGGATTTTGTGGCGGAAAAGTATTCCGACAGGATTAGTGAGCTCCTTCGTGAGTTTCGACCTGAAGAATCATTAAACATAGACTTGAAAATTGGCGCAGCTGCCAGCACCGGTGCAACGGCTCAGGGAGTATTCGCTGCCGATCAAATTGAGTCGGCACCATTGCGTGCAGCGAGCGCCGGTGGCCTCGACGCTCCTTCATCGGCACCTGATTATGTTGTGGCTGCTGCTCCAAGTGCTTCAGTTAGGGCCCGACCAACACTGCGCGGTCCCACCCGTAGTGTCGAAGTTGAGGGGTCGCTGCAGCACCAGCAGCACTTGTTCTCAAACTATACCTTCAACAGCTTTGTGGAAGGTAAATCGAATCAATTGGCGTTGGCAGCGGCGCAACAGGTCGCGGAAAACCCCGGCAATTCGTACAACCCGCTTTTTTTGTACGGCGGTGTTGGCCTCGGCAAAACCCATTTGATGCATGCAGTGGGCAACGCACTGAAGGTGCGTAATCCGGAAGCGAAGGTTGTATATTTGCATTCCGAGCGATTTGTGGCTGATATGGTTAAGGCGCTACAACTTAATGCCATCACGGACTTCAAGCGCTACTATCGTTCAGTGGATGCGTTGTTGATCGACGATATTCAGTTTTTTGCCAAAAAAGATCGCACGCAGGAAGAGTTCTTTCACACCTTTAATGCGTTGCTTGAGGGCGGCCAACAGATGATCTTAACCTGCGATCGTTATCCCAAGGAGATCGATGGCCTGGAAGAGCGCCTGAAATCTCGTTTTGGATGGGGTCTGACGGTTGCTGTGGAACCCCCGGAGCTGGAAACACGCGTCGCGATTTTGCTGAAAAAGGCCTCAGAGGTGCGCGTCGATTTACCGCCTGACGCTGCCTTTTTTATTGCGCAGCGTATCCGTTCTAATGTGAGGGAATTGGAGGGAGCACTAAAGCGCGTTATCGCCAGTGCAAGATTCGTTGGTCGTCCCATCGATATTGAAGTTATCAAGGAAAGCCTCAAAGACTTACTGGCATTGCAGGATCGTCAGGTCAGCATGGATAATATTCAGCGCACAGCGGCAGAGTATTACAAGATTAAAATAGCGGATATGATGTCTCGCAGGCGCAGTCGGTCAGTCGCGAGGCCGCGCCAAATGGCTATGGCATTATCCAAGGAATTGACCAATCATAGCTTGCCAGAAATTGGTGATAGCTTTGGTGGCAGAGATCACACGACAGTTCTTCATGCATGCCGTAAAATCAAGGAACTTCGAGAAACGAACTCTGATATAAGAGAAGATTACAAGAACCTGCTGAGAACGCTGACAACCTAGAAACAAAGCGTTGATTTTTGTTTTGGTCAGAAGCGGCGAGCGAACGACTTGATTGAATCATCCGTTAGGTAAGGGATAACACAAATATGAAGTTCAGTATTGCACGGGATAGCCTGGTAAAGTCCTTGAATCTCGTGGCGGGCGTGGTCGAACGTCGCCAAACTTTGCCGATCCTCGCTAATGTGCTGATCCAGCTGGAAGAAGACCGGTTGTCCCTCACCGGCACAGATCTCGAGGTGGAGCTTGTTGGCAGAGTGCAGTTGTCGGCCGCAGGCACCTCCGGTGAGGTCACGGTACCCGCGCGAAAAATGTTGGATATCTGTAAATCACTCCCGGAAGGCAGTGATATCGATATCGTCGCGAAGGATAACAAAGTCTCTGTTAAGTCTGGTCGCAGTCGCTTTACGCTTTCCACGCTCCCGGCTCGGGAGTTTCCCAATGTTGAGGACAGCATTGGTACGCACCAATTCACACTGAAACAAGGCCAGTTGCGGCGTTTGATCGATCGTACCGGTTTTGCGATGGCTCAGCAGGATGTTCGCTACTATCTCAATGGAATGTTGTGGGAGATAGATGCCGATCAGATGCTGCGCGTGGTCGCTACCGATGGTCATCGCTTGGCTATGTGTACGTTGCCAGAGCGCGTAAATGTTAGCGGAGAGGGCGCCGCGCAGGTAATCCTGCCGCGGAAGGGTGTTCTGGAGTTGGCGCGTCTGTTGATGGATGATGATGCCGATATCGCGATTATCATCGGTAGTAACCACATTCGCGCCGTGACAGATAACTTCACGTTCACGTCCAAGCTGGTCGATGGCAAGTTCCCCGATTATCAAAGAGTGTTGCCCCGCTCGCCCGATAAAATTTTGTTGGGCTCCCGCCAGGCGTTACGCCAGGCGTTTACACGCACCGCTATCCTTTCAAACGAGAAGTATCGCGGGGTGCGCTTGAAGTTAACGAAAGATACCCTCGATATCCTTGCCAATAACCCCGAGCAGGAAGAGGCGGAGGAGACTGTCTCCGTAGAGTATTCAGGCGATGCCCTGGAGATTGGGTTTAACGTAAGCTATTTGCTAGACGTTTTGGGGGTGCTCAGTGGCGAGCAAATCAAACTGTCTCTGGGGGATTCAAATAGCAGTGCGCTGCTGGAGGAGTCTGAGTCAGGGGACTCTCTTTACGTTGTCATGCCAATGCGGCTGTAACCGAGCGTCCTCTTGATCAATTACCGGGGGCCAAACGAGGTGCGCAGTGTCGGGCCGGCCTGCAACGCACGCCAGAATGCGTGCGATTAGTGCGGTGCTTACCCAATTACAGATACATCAGGTAAGAAATCTCCACCAGGTTAAGCTGCAGGACTTGCAGAGAGTCAATGTGTTTTTCGGCAGCAATGGCAGCGGGAAGACGAGCATACTGGAAGCGATACACGTGCTCGGAATGGCGCGGTCTTTTCGCGGTAGTAGCATTAAATCCTTGATGACGCATAACGCGACCAGTTGCACCGTGTTTGGGACAATCTTGCCGGTCGGGTCGCCCAGGTCCGCCGCATCCGCGTTGCCATTGGGCGTGCAACGTAATCGGACCGGGGAGGCGCAGATTAAAGTCGGTGGAAAGCCAGTCCGAACGCTGGCAGAGCTGGCAGAGCAATTGCCCTTGCAGGTTATAACGGCGGACACCTTTGGCCTGTTGACCGGCCCGCCCAGCGGAAGACGGCAGTACCTGGATTGGGGCGTGTTCCACGTGGAACAACGATTTTTTGCGCAGTGGCAGCGCTTTCAAAGATGCTTAAAACAACGCAATAACCTGCTTCGGCGTGATAAGGTATCACATCAGGAATTGGCTGTTTGGACGCGCGACTTGGCAGATGCTGGCGAGACTATAAACGAGTATAGGAAAGACTATTTTCGGAACTTGGCGCCTCGTTTTCAGGCATTAATGGCAGAATTGGCGCCGTCACTGGAAGCGATTGAGCTGCGGTACCAGCAGGGCTGGGATAAGCAACTCGGTTATAGAGAGGCGTTAGAGCAAGGCCTGACGTCTGATGTTGATCAGGGCTACACACATTTAGGCCCCCAGCGCGCCGATATTCGAGTCATGATTGGTGGCCACCTTGCGGCAGAGACGTTGTCCCGAGGTCAGCAGAAGCTGGTGGTTTGTGGGCTCAAACTCGCGCAGGGCCAGCACATGGCACAACAGGGACGTGGTAATTGTACGTACTTGATTGACGATCTGCCGTCAGAGCTGGACTATGACCATAGCGTGCTGGTATGTGATCTTTTGGCCTCCATGGATGCACAGGTATTCATCACGTGCATAGATCAGGAGGAAATTCGGTCGGTTTGGCCGAAAACGAGCGAGTTGACAGTGTTCCACGTGGAACAAGGCACCGTAAGGCGATATTTGGCGGCCTGATGAAATGCGACTGACCATAAGCGATAACAACGGTATTTGAGAGTGACTATCGATGAGTAACGAAACGCAAGAATATGATTCATCCAGCATCAAAGTACTGAAAGGACTTGATGCGGTTCGTAAGCGCCCCGGGATGTACATTGGCGACACGGATGACGGCTCTGGCCTACACCATATGGTTTTTGAGCTGGTCGATAACTCCATTGATGAGGCCCTCGCTGGCCACTGTACAAAAATTAGCATCGTTATCCACCCCGACGAATCTGTTTCCGTCAGTGACGACGGCCGTGGTATCCCGACCGAAATGCATGATGAGGGTGTGTCTGCAGCGGAAGTGATCATGACAGTGCTGCACGCCGGCGGAAAGTTTGACGACAACACCTATAAAGTCTCCGGCGGCTTGCATGGAGTAGGCGTATCGGTTGTCAACGCATTGTCTGAGCATCTGGTGCTGACTATTCGTCGCGCCGGAAAAATGTTTGAGCAGGTCTACCGCCATGGTGTGCCTGACGCCCCCCTGGCCGAAGTCGGCAAGACGGAGTCAAGCGGGACAGCGGTGCGCTTCAAGCCATCATCTCTAACCTTTACTAATATTGAGTTCCATTTTGAACAGTTGGCCAAACGCCTGCGCGAACTGGCCTTTTTAAACTCGGGGGTGCGCATCCATCTGAAGGACGAGCGTAGCGCAAAGGAGGAAACGTACCAGTATGAAGGCGGCCTTAAAGCTTTTGTAAATTACCTCAACCAAAACAAAACGACGGTCAATAAGCCCTTTTATTTCCAGATTGATACCGATGATGGCATCGGTGTTGAGGTGGCTTTGCAGTGGAACGACACTTTCCAGGAAAATGTGTTGTGTTACACCAATAATATTCCGCAGCGCGACGGTGGTACGCACCTTGTGGGCTTCAGGACCGCGTTGACCCGCAGTCTGAATGCTTATATCGAAAAGGAAGGCCTGGCCAAAAAGGCGAAGGTCAACACTACGGGTGATGATGCACGTGAAGGCCTGACGGCAGTTGTCTCGGTGAAAGTGCCTGATCCCAAGTTCTCCTCCCAGACTAAGGACAAGCTGGTGTCTTCCGAGGTGAAAACCGCCGTTGAGCAGGCGATGAACGCGCAGTTTAACGATTATCTGATGGAAAACCCCGGAGAAGCCAGGTCTGTTGTTGGGAAGATGCTCGATGCTGCGAGGGCCAGAGAAGCCGCCCGTAAAGCGCGCGATATGACGCGACGCAAAGGGGCGCTGGATATTGCCGGTCTGCCGGGTAAGCTGGCCGATTGCCAGGAGAAGGACCCGGCATTGTCAGAGATTTATTTGGTAGAGGGCGATTCTGCAGGCGGCTCCGCCAAGCAGGGTCGCAATCGTAAATACCAAGCCATTTTGCCCCTCAAAGGAAAAATACTCAATGTAGAGAAAGCGCGCTTCGATAAAATGCTGGGTTCGGCCGAAGTGGGCACGATTGTAACCGCGCTGGGTTGCGGCATCGGTAAAGAAGAGTTCAATGCCGACAAGCTGCGTTATCACAGCATTATCATCATGACCGATGCGGACGTAGACGGGTCCCATATTAGAACTCTATTACTGACGTTCTTTTTTAGGCAAATGCGCGAGCTCGTTGACCGTGGCCATATCTTTATCGCCCAACCGCCACTCTACAAAATTGCCAAAGGCAAGCAGCATCAGTATTTGAAAGACGACGATGCTCTTGATCAGTACCTTACACAATCTGCGCTGGATGGCACGTCGATTTTCGTCAATCCCGATGCCCCCCCGATTTCAGGCAGTGGGGTAGAGGAGCTGGTCAAGCGTTATCGCACGGTTGAGACAACCATCCACCGGTTGAGTCGTCTCTATGCCGAAAACGTCCTTTGGCAGATGGTGTATGGCAGTTCGCTGACGCTGGAAGAAATGCGGCAGGAGGAAGCGGTGCTGGCGTTTTGCCAGCAACTGAGTGAGCGCCTGGAAACAGTCGCTTCAAAAGGCACGGTGTATTCAGTGGTTGTGCGCAAGGATCAGGAGCGTCAGCTCTACTTCCCAGTGGTCAAGCTGCTGGCCCATGGCGTGGAGTCAGAAACGGAGTACCACCATGAATTCTTCTCCTCTGGTGAATACCGTAGCTTGATCGCGCTGGGTGAAACGTTGAATACGCTGATCGATGAGGACGGCTACTTCCAGCGTGGCGATAAGATCTTACAGACACGCAGTTTCTCGCAGGGGTTGGACTGGCTGATGACTGAGGCGCGTAAGGGTTATAGCATCCAGCGCTACAAAGGCCTCGGCGAGATGAACCCGGAGCAGCTATGGGAAACCACCATGGACCCTGAAGTGCGACGCATGCTCAAGGTTACGGTAGACGATGCCATCGCCGCAGATCAAATTTTTACAACCCTGATGGGCGATCAGGTAGAGCCGCGGCGAGAATTTATCGAGCAAAATGCGCTGTCAGTGGCCAATCTGGATATCTAAGTATGCCCAGAAAGACCAGCACGGACTATATCCGCTCTTACATGCAGGTGCCGTTGTATGCCAGAGCAATCGTCTTTGCTTGCAGCTGCACCCTATCCAGGAAACCCTGCACGCTGTCGAGGTGAGTCTGCATGGGCGAGCCGTCGATCAATGCAGTAATAATGCGCACTCGCAGAGCCACTTCTTCATCCTATATGTCCGGATTAATGCCCCGCAACGGACCCTCCAGCCCCGCGTCCTTTTCAATGGGAGGCTGGGTTCTCCCGTTAACGTCAGTATCCTCCAGCTGCGGCAATCCAGGGGCACTCTTTGCGTTGTTTGCCACCGAGTCAAGTCGATCATTCTCGATCTCATCATGGATGGGCTCCAGCGTCGCCATTTCCTTATTGGCGCGGCTCGATAGCTGCTGGAAGCGTTCAATTTTACCGTGCAAACCCTGCTTGCCCACCAGTCCGGTAATCGTCTCGTTGTAATGATTGTTAGCGGTTCTCAGGGTGTTGCCAAGTTTATTCAGTCGCTCCGCAACGAGGCACACGGAGTTGTAGATATCCCCTGCCCTGCTACTGATCTCTTTCGCCTCCTGATTGCCCTGCTCGATCATCCACAGATTGGCAACTGTGCGCAGGATCGGCATCAGCGTCGTATGGGAAACCATGATGACGCCCTTTTTGTAACCGTAATTGAACAGGCCCTTGTTGTGCTTCATCGCTTCAATGTAGGCGGGCTCAATGGGCATGAACATCAATACAAAATCAGGGCTGCCGATCCCCGGCAAATTGGCGTAATCCTTTGATGCCAGATCATCGATGTGATTGAGCACGGCCTGCGCATGCGCGTCAAGCGCTTGTATGCGTGCTTTGTCGGTCTCGGCGGCAATGGCGCGGTCGTAATCGATTAACGACACTTTGCTGTCGATGACGATATTTTTACTGTCGGGCAATTTGACGATGAAGTCTGGCAGCTTGCGTTTGCCATCCTCACCGCGAAACGCGGCCTGGGCTTCATAGTGATCGCCAGCTTGCAAGCCCGCCAGTTCAAGGGTTCGCTCAAGCTGCGCCTCGCCCCAGTTACCGACCGTTTTTTTATCGCCCTTCAAGGCCACCGTCAGATTGCTGGCTTGGCTGTTCATCTCAAGGCCAACCTCCAACACTTTCTGTATCTCTTTTTCCAATGCCGTATTGCCACGCAACGCTTCTGAGTGCACTTCGTTGATGCGGCTCTGAAAGCCGGTGATTTGTTCGCGGAAAGGCTTCAAAAGAGCTTCAAGGGACGCCTGGCTGGTGGACGTAAAGCTTCTGCCCTTGTCTTCAAATATTTTGTTGGCAAGATTTTCGAATTCCTTTTTCAGATTTTCGCGTGTTTCATTCAACAGCTGAATCTGTTCGAGGTGCCGGTCCTCACGCTCGAGTTGTTGCGCCTTTAGTTGAGCATGGGCCTGAAGTGTAACGTTTAGATCCTTGTTCAACTTTGCGAGTTCGGACTTCAGCGCAATCAGCTCGCGCTGACTGAACTGCAATTGCAGTTGGCTTTGGCTCAGTGATACGGACTGCCCGCGGTGCTCAGCCAGTGCTTCAGACAACTCTGCTTCACGTAAGCGCAACGCCTCGCGCGTCGCAGCGAGTGCGCGGCGGCTTGTGACGCCTTGCCAGATACTAATCACCAGTGCTGTCAGCACCGTGGCAGCCAGCGCAGCTGCGAGCAGTATTAATGTGTCCTCGGTTAGCGTCATTCGAGTGCCTCCGTCGCGGATAGGCAGTGTAAATCAATACGGTACTGGGAAGGCTATTTTCCCCGTCACCATGCAAACGGACTTACAAGGATACAGGCTCCCGCAGGCGGTCGGCCGCGCGCCTGAAGTTAATCAAGGAAATATTCACGGACTTTTTCCCACCGCTGACGGCGACAGTTGCGTATAACAGAGGGTCCTTACCTTTTACGGGACCCCCTAACGATGTCCAAATTTCTCCTCACTCTGCGTAATGCCACTATTGTCCTTGTCGCTTCCTCATGTGCTGCGGTATCCGCTGCGGAGGAGCGCCAGGAGCGTGGACCATGGGTATGGGATGTTGCATTTGGCTCGATGCACCAGTTTTCGACGGACTTCAGTGATGGGCCCGGTGATCTGAGTGTGACGCGAAGCTTTGTGAGGGGCGGGCTTGGATATGCGTGGGATCGGAATACCAGCGTTTCCTTGTCCCTCGGAGTTACCAGTAGCGACTACGATTTCTCATCTGATGCGCTCATTGAGCAGTTCAAACCCTGGGGCCGTGTTGACGAGTATCTATTGTCAGTGCCGATGCGATTTTCCCCCACGGAGAAAATGCGCGCAATTATTATTCCGACCATTCGCACCCTCGCAGAGTCTGGGGCTAGCGTCAGCGATGGGCGCTCTGAGGGCATGCTTGCAGGCTTTAGCTGGAAATTCTCGGACACCTTTTCTATCGGTCCCGGGTTTGGTTGGTTCTCTGATGTGGGCGATGAAACCACCGCATTCCCTATCATTCTGGTTGATTGGCAAATCACGGAGGCGCTCAGCTTGACCACAGGCCGCAACATGGCTGCGGCACAGGGGCCCGCCTTATTACTGAACTACAAACGGAATCAGGAGTGGACTGTTGGAGTGTCAGCAGGCTTCGAGCAAATGCGGTTTTCTCTCGAAGAGCAAGCGGGTCGTACAGCCCTGGTTGGACAGGATTCGAATGGGTCGCTGTTAGTCGTTGCCAACTACACTCCGTGGCCAAGGACTACTATAAGCGCGGTAGCCGGGGTTGAATTCGGAGGGTCTTTGGCTCTGGAAGATGATAACGGGCAAAGCCTCGCGACCACCGACATTGATACCGCGATGGTCATTGGCTTTGCCATCGAGAGTCGTTTCTAATTCAGGACGCCGCCAGTGCGTCTCATGCGATCACGTTGCTGCTTCATACTGCGAGACCGGCGCCCAACCGAATAGATCTTTTCGGGACACGCCATAAATACATCCATGTCGGCTCGCCTTACCCATCCATGGGCTCAGGTGGCCTCTTCACTCGCTGCTCGCTTTGACGCCTAAGCGCTTCTGTTGAGCTTAAAGCGGTGCCATTTTGGGCGTCCCTTTAGCGCGCTATTTCGTAACGACCAGCGCAGAGATATCGGCTACGCCCAGAAAGAGATCGCGCAATCGCTTTAGGAGATTGAGCCGATTTTGGCGCAGAGAGTCGTCTTCTGCGTTGACCATAACACCATCAAAAAACGCGTCGACGGGCTCCCGCAAACCGGCTAGACAGGTCAGGGCCTGGGTGTATTCGTCGCGCGCCAGGTAGGCCAGACAGCTCTCGCCGAGCTCCTCCATTTGCGCCGACAATTCTATTTCTGCTGGCTCTAAAAGTAAGTCAGCGCTTACTTCCCCAAAGAAGTGAGCACTATCTAACTTGCCGAGGATGTTGGAAACACGTTTGTTGGCGGCGGCCAGCGCCTGTGCCTGAGGGAGTTGTGAGAAGGTGTGAACGGCCTGCACTCTGCGGTGAATATCCAGTGGTCGTGAGAGCCCTCTGGCGCTGACAGCCTTGAATACTTCGGCGGGAATATGGTCTTCCTCGTACCAGGCCCGGAAGCGTTCGATCATATACTCCAGCACCTGTTCTGCGGTGCCGGGCGCCAAGGTGTCTGCTGGATACTGCGCGACTGCCAGCTGCAGGCATTCGCGCAGATCCAGGGTGAGTTCGCTTTCTACCGTAATGCGCAAAACCGACAACGACGCCCTGCGCAGGGCAAAGGGATCTTTGGAACCGGTTGGGGCCTGGCCGATGCCGAAAATCCCCACGAGCGTGTCGAGTCTGTCGGCTATGGCGACTGTGCTGGCCGTGGCGGTCTCCGGTAGACGGTCGCCGGCGAACCGGGGCCAATATTGCTGCCCGATTGCAGTGGCCACTTCAGCATCCTCTCCGTCGTGTAGGGCGTAGTAGGATCCAGCTATGCCCTGTAAGTCTGCGAATTCCGACACCATATCTGTCACCAGATCAGCTTTGGATAGCTGCGCTGCCCGCGCGGCCGGTTCTACCTTTGCGCCAACGGCTGGCGCCAGGGCCGCTGCCAATTTGCTGATGCGCTCAGTTTTTTCCAGCAGCGTTCCAAGCTTTTGTTGGAACACAATATTATTGAGTGCGGGCAAACGGTCTGCGAGCGTGGTTTTCTTATCGGTCTCAAAGAAGAAGGCTGCGTCGGACAGCCGCGGGCGAATAACGCGTTCGTTGCCAGCGATCACTTGTGCGGGGTCGCTACTTTCGATGTTGGCAACGGTGATGAAGTGCGGCATGAGATTACCTGCATCGTCCACCACATGGAAATATTTCTGGTGCTCCTTCATGGAGGAAATCAAGGCTTCCGAGGGAACCTCCAAAAAGCGCGATTCGAATGACCCCGTTAACGCTACAGGCCATTCCACGAGACCGGTGACTTCATCGAGCAGGCTGGGATCAATGACGGCCGTTGCGCCTAACAGGCTGGCCTGTTGTTCCACTTGCTCGCGTATTTTTTCCCGGCGCAGTTCGAAAGACGCCAGCACCTTTGACGCCAGCAGCGCCGCTTCGTAGTCTTCGGGTTGCGCAAGCTCGATCAAATCGCTGCTCATAAAACGGTGGCCACGTGTCTTATTGCCGGTAGTCACGCCAAGAATAGAGCCGTGATTGCTGTCTTCGCCCAGCATTGCAACGACCCAGTGTACGGGCCTCACGAATTCCTCGCGGCTTGCGCCCCAGCGCATCCGCCGAGGGATGGGCAGGCGCTTTATGCTGCTCTGGATAATGGCATTGAGTGCCTCCCGCGCGCGGGTGCCGGGGACCGTGCTGCGTATGCCCAGTCGCGCACCCTTCGGTGTGTCGATGGACTGCAACTCCTGCGGCTCCACACCCTGCTTTTTAGCGAAACCCAAGGTCGCCGCGGTCCAGTTGCCCTGCTCGTCGCGGGCGCGCTCCGCCGGAGGTCCGAGCACTTCGACCGTTTTTTCGCCGCTCTGCACGGCCAGGTGCTTTATCAGCACGGCGAGGCGGCGCGGCGAGGCAAACCACTGCACTTCACCGTGATCGAGCTCGCGCTGTTTAAGCTCTTCCACTATGCCGTCGCGAAACGACAGGCCTAATGATTGTAACGCCTTGGGCGGCAACTCCTCGGTGCCTAATTCCACCAGTAAGGTATCTGTAGCCATCAGTTACTGTGCCCCTGCCTGAATGCGCTCAAGAACTTCAGCGCGTAGCGTGGGTGCCGCCAGAGGAAACCCCAGCGCGGCGCGCGCATTAAAATAGGCCTGTGCCACTGCTCGGGCCAGCGTGCGCACACGCAGAATAAAACGCTGGCGCTCGGTGACCGATATCGCGTGGCGGGCGTCGAGCAGATTAAAGGCATGCGATGCTTTCATTACCATCTCATAGGCGGGTAACGGTAGGCCGATCTCAACCAGGCGTAACGCCTCACCCTCGCAAAAATCAAACTGAGTGAATAACTGGGCAACATCAGCCTCTTCGAAATTGTAGCGCGACATCTCCACCTCGTTCTGATGGAACACGTCGCCATAGGTGACATTGCCCGCGGGCCCCTCTGACCACAACAGATTGTAAATACTGTCGACACCCTGCAGGTACATCGCAATGCGTTCAATGCCATACGTGATTTCGCCGGTGACGGGATAGCACTCTAGCCCCCCCGCCTGCTGGAAATACGTAAACTGCGTGACCTCCATACCGTTTAACCAGACTTCCCAGCCAAGCCCCCAGGCCCCCAGTGTCGGCGATTCCCAGTTGTCTTCCACAAAGCGGATATCGTGAATCGCTGTATCGATGCCCAGTGCGGTCAGTGAATCCAGATACAGTTCCTGAAAGTTCTCCGGCGAGGGCTTCATAACAACCTGAAACTGATAGTAGTGTTGCAAACGATTGGGGTTCTCGCCGTAGCGCCCGTCAGCGGGCCTACGACAGGGCTGTACATAGGCGGCGTTCCAGCTCTCGGGGCCCACAGCGCGAAGGAAGGTCGCGGGGTGAAACGTTCCCGCCCCCACCTCCATATCCAATGGTTGCAAAATAACGCAGCCCTGCTGTGCCCAAAACTGTTGTAGTTTGAGAATCAGCGCTTGAAACGTCAGTGTTTCATTATTGGTTGCTGTCACCGGTCCGCCTATAAGGTCGCTGCAAAAAGCCGGGTATTATACCGCCTCTATTGGCGGCATAATACGCGCGTTCCCCGAAAGTGAAATTCTGCCTGAAATGCGCCACGGGCAACGAGCGCGATACGGACGACTTTTTTGCGACTTACTTTCGTCCGACTGGATGGCGGCCCCCTGAGTGACTGAACGTTTATGAAGTACCAATTTGTTGGAAAAGTGATTGGCGGGTTGATTGGATTAGCCGCCGGCGGGATTATTGGCCTGGTGGTGGGCGTACTGATAGGGCACGCTTTTGACCGCGCGTTGACGAAGACTCTGCTGTTTGGATCACCAGAAAACATCGAGCGCATCAGGAACAGCTTTTTTGAGACCACGTTTCTGTTGTCGGGCTATTTGGCGAAGGTCGATGGCCGCATTTCGCAACAGGAGATAGAGCATACCGAGCAGGTCATCGCGCAGATGGGCTTGAATGCGCAGCAGCGTCAGCGCGCGATTCAGCTGTTTCGCACCGGTTCGGCGAGCGATTTCAACATAGAGCCGGCGGTTGCGGTTTTCTTGCAGACCTGTGGACCACAGCGCAAGCTGCAGCAGACGTTGTTGCTCTTTCTGATCGCACTCGCGCATGTAGATCATGGTGTAGAGCCTACTGAACATGCGGCATTGGTGCGTATCGCCAGCCTCATGGACATGACGGCAGCGCAATTGGAGCAATTGCTGCGCATGGCGAGGGCGCAGGAGCACTTTCACCAACAGGGCGGGCAGTCTGCGCGCACTGCCACGAGCATGGAAGATGCTTATGCGGCACTCGCCGTAGGCAGTAGCGCCAGCGACCAAGAGGTTAAGCGCGCTTATCGCAAGCGCATGAGTGAAAATCATCCGGACAAGCTGATTGCGAAAGGCGTTCCCGAAGAAATGATCAAACTGGCGACTGCGCGTGCTCAGGAAATCCAGGCAGCCTATGAAGTGATCAAGAAGACACGGCCAGCAATGCGCTAGGAAACTGAAACGGGCCAGAAAAACGGGTGCTTATGTTCGCCAGAACGCAGGTGTGAACAGTATCAGAAGGGTAAAAATTTCCAGACGGCCCAGCAGCATGGCAAAACAGAGGATTGCCTTGTTCCATTCAGACACTTCCCCGAAGCCGTTGGACACACCGGCGATACCCATCCCCAGATTATTCAGGGTTGCAGCGACTGCCGAAAAGGCTGTGGTGAAATCCATGCCTCCCAGCATCAGCATCAGTAGCAGCACGATGTACGCCGTAGTGTAGATCGCAAAAAAACTCCACACTGCGCTAATCACTGTCGCCTCGACACGTCTGCCGCCCACCTTCAGCGGAATCACCGCTGCCGGGTGTACCAGTTGCTCCAGCTCGCGCACCCCCTGCTTGGCGATCAGCATTACGCGCATGGCCTTAATTCCGCCAGTGGTTGAGCCTACACAGCCGCCCATGCAGGAAAAAAAAATCGCCATAATTGGCAAGGCAATCGGCCACGCTGCGAGATTTTCCGTCGAGTAACCGGTGGTAGTAATAATAGACAGCACCTGAAATACACCGTGCAGGATGCTTTCCTGGTGGCCGTGTATGTTCCAGAGGATCAGGCAGTAAATAGTGATTAACATGCAGGCCAGCACGGCGAAGAGATAGAAGCGTGTTTCTGAGTCCTTGCGGTAAACCCAGATAGACTTGCGCCGCCAGGCGACGAAATGCAAGCCAAAGTTGATGCTTGAAATGAGCATGAAGACGCTGGCGACCACCAGCACGGCGTCGCTCTCGAAAAACCCCAGACTGGCGTCGTGCGTTGAAAAGCCGGCCAGTGATACGGTGGAAAAGGAGTGCGCGATGGCATCGAATGCGGACATCCCCACGGCGTAGTAGGCGGCCGCGCATGCTATTGTCAGCAGCAGGTATACAGTGAACAGGGCTTTGGCCGTCTCTTTGATTCTCGGTGTGAGTTTGCTGTTTTTTGAGGGCCCGGGTGTTTCCGCTTTGTACAATTGCATACCGCCGACACCCAGCATTGGCAATACCGCTACCGCGACCACGATGATGCCGATCCCTCCCAGCCACTGTAGCAACTGGCGGTAGATAAGAATGGATTGGGGCAGATCATCGAGTCCCACTATGACGGTGGCACCGGTGGCTGTGAGGCCCGATATGGACTCGAAGATCGATCCCACCGGGGTCAGATCCAGCGTGTCGGCAAGGGCAAACGGCAGGGCGCCAAACACACCCAGTACCGTCCAGAACATGGAGGTGATCAGGAAGCCATCGCGAATGCGCAGGTCGTGGTTGGCATTGCGCGCCGGGTACCACATCAGCAGGCCAGAGAAGAAGGTAATACCGATGGCGGAAACAAACCCGGCGGCGCTGTGGTCGCTCTCCACCACGGCCAGCATGAGCGGAAAAATCTGGATCGTGCTGAACAGCATTAGCAAAATGCCGAGAATACGGAAAGAGACGGAAAAATGCATAGCCTAGGAGAAAAATCCGAAGCCGACGGCGAACAGTTTTTCCACGGCACCAATTTGCTGGCGATCCAATAGAAAAATAATGACATGGTCATCACTTTTAACAACCACATGTCGGTGGGCAATAATGACCTCCTCGCCGCGCACGACCGCGCCGATCGTCACCCCCGGAGGCAAGTTGATGTCATCCAGTCGCCTGCCGACTACTTTGGAAGAGCGAGCGTCACCGTGGGCGGTTACCTCAATAGCTTCAGCGGCGCCGCGGCGCAGCGAGTGCACATTACTGATATCGCCTTTGCGCACATGGGTGAGCAGGCTGCCAATGGTGATTTGCTGCGGTGAGATGGCGATATCAATTTCATCGCCGACCAGTTCGGCGTAGGCGGAGTTGGTAATCAGGGTGATAACTTTCTTGGCGCCCATGCGCTTGGCCAGCATAGACATCATAATGTTGGCCTCGTCACTATTGGTGAGGGCGCAAAATACATCGGTTGTTTCTATATTTTCCGAGGCCAGCAGTTGCGGCTCTGCGGCGCTGCCGTTGAGTACGATACAGTGCTTGAGGCGCTCCGCCAGTGTGCGGCACAGGTCGTAAGATTGTTCGATGAGTTTGACTTGATATTGATTTTCGATATTCTCTGCAAGCGTAGCCCCTATGTTGCCACCACCCGCAATCATCACACGCTTATAAGGCTTGTCGACCTTGCGTAGTTCCGACATCACTGCACGGATATTTTTTTTGGCAGCAATGAAAAACACATCATCATCGACCTGCACGACGGTGTCGCCTTCCGGAATAATGGCGCGATCATGGCGAAATATCGCCGCCACCCGCGTATCAACGTTCGGCATATGCCGGCGAATTTCTTTCAACTCCTGGCCGACGATCGGCCCGTCGTGGTACGCCCTGACGGCGACCAATTGCACTCTGCCTTCAGCGAAATCCAATACCTGTAATGCGCCCGGATTTGCAATCAGACGCTGGATATATTCTGTGACAAGTTGTTCCGGACCAATGATGACATCGACCGGAATGTGCTCGCGGGTAAACAGCTGTTCCTGATGGGCCAGATAGTTGGGTGAGCGCACACGGCAGATTTTGGTGGGTGTCTTGAAGAGGGTGTGGGCGACCTGACACGCCATCATATTGATTTCGTCGCTATTGGTAACAGCGATCAGCATATCCGCATCTTCGGCGCCGGCCTTGAACAGCGTACTGGGGTACGATGCGCCGCCGACAATCGTGCCGATATCGAGACGATCCTGCAGCGCGCGCAACTTTTCGCCGTCGGTGTCAACCACGGTGATATCGTTCTGTTCGACAGCAAGGTGCTCGGCAAGAGTGCCGCCAACCTGGCCCGCCCCGAGGATGATGATCTTCATGGCTCGATGAGCTCTGGTTCGTGGTGAGGCTTTTAACTTCCGAGCACGATAAAGAAATCACCTGATGATTGTAAGCGCCGGAGGGGCGTAATTGTGCACAACTAAATTACTCGGCTTTAGATAGCCGCGCGTAGAACAAGCCGTCTGAGCCCTCTGCAGATGGCAGTAATTGTCGGCCAAAGGACACGGCTTCGCCCCACGTAACGTCGACGTACGACAGGGATGCATCGTCATGCTCCGCCAGAAACCGCTGCACGACCTGGCTGTTTTCTTCATCAAATATCGAGCAGGTAACATAGAGCAGCGTGCCGCCTGCCTTGAGCAGAGGCCACAGGCCATTGAGTATGCGCCCCTGTAGGATTGCCAGCGCTGCCACATCGCTCTCTCGCCGCAGTAGTTTTACGTCGGGGTGGCGTCGAATAACTCCGCTGGCCGAGCAGGGCGCATCAACCAGTATGCGATCAAAGCTGCAGGGCCCTGAAGGGGCGGTTTGCACAGCATCTGCGGCCAGCAATGTTGCTTTAAGGCCGAGGCGCTCGAGGTTTTCTGCAACCTTGTGCAGGCGATCCGGGTCGATATCCATCGCCACCAGTTCGGTTAAGCCCGGTTGTAATTCCAGAATGTGGCAGGCTTTGCTGCCCGGTGCGGCGCAGGCATCGAGCACCCGCTCACCTGCACCGGCCTGCAGCAACAGTGCAGCCAGTTGCGCAGCCTCGTCCTGCACACTCAGCTGGCCCGCGCTGAAACCCGGTATTTCCCGAACATCCATGGGTTGGTTGAGCTGCACAGCGTAGGGGCTGAGTTGGCCTGAAGTGGCGCTGATATTATGGCCACGCAGAACCTCCAGGCAGTCTTCGCGGGAGAGCTGGCGAGAATTCACCCGCAATGTCATCGGGGGTTGCTGGTTGTTCGCCGCAATAATAGTGGCAGCCTGTGAGGGCCATTGCTTAGTAATTTTCTGGTAGAGCCACTGTGGGTGGCTGGCATCGGAGGCGGGGTCCAGAGCGCGTGCCAATTGCTCTCGTTCGCGCAGATAGCGGCGCAGGACGGCATTTGTCATACTCTTGGCCCAGGGTTTTTTCAGTGCGCGCGTGGCATCCACTGTGGCCGCGACGGCCGCATGGTCGGGCACGCGGGTATTGTCCAGCTGGTACAGACCGCACAACAACAAACCCTGTACGTCGCGGTCTTTATCGCGCAGCGGCTTATCCAACAATTGCGCCACCAACGCTTGCAGCCGCGGGCCGTGGCGCAGAGTGCCGTAACACAATTGCTGCAGCAGGCTTCGGTCGCGTTCGCTGACGGCGGCAAGCCGGATTGGCAGCGCTTGATTAAGCGACAGCCCCTTTAGCACGTCACCGATAACAGCAGCGGCGGCCGCCCGAACATCCGTCGTCATCAGTTGTGACTCGTTGCGGGCAAATCGAAACGCTTGCCGGGGGCGAATTTTGCCCGATGTGCGCTTAACAGGTCTTTCGCAGGCAGTGCTCGTCCGCCTTCGAGTTGCAGGACTTCAACCCTGAGCGCCCGCTCGCCGCAGCTGACGACGATGCCCTTGTCATCGGTTTGCACAATCGTACCGGGTGGTTTGTCGGTTGCAGCGTGAGGCTGCTCGCTAGCGTGCCAGACGCGGATGCGCTGACCGTCGAGAACACTGAAACAGATCGGGAAAGGGTTGAATGCTCTGATTCGGCGATCAAGCACTGTGGCGCTGCAGCGCCAGTCGATCTCGGCTTCAGGTTTGCCAATTTTGTGTGCATAGGTGGCCAGCGCATCATCCTGTGCTTGCCGCTCATGCTGTCGCTCTGCCAGTGACCCCAGCACCTTCAATAGGAGGGGGGGTCCCAGCGCGGCGAGCGCATCGTGGAGCTCGCTGGCGTTGGTTTGCGCAGTAATTGGGCAGGTGGCGGTGGCCAGCATCGCTCCTGTGTCGAGGCCCGCATCCATCTGCATGATGGTGATGCCGGTAGCGGCGTCCCCCGCCTCAATCGCACGTTGTATGGGCGCAGCACCCCGCCAGCGCGGCAACAGCGAACCGTGCACATTCAGGCAACCCAGACGCGGCGTATCCAGTACGGGCTGTGGCAGAATAAGGCCGTACGCCACCACAATCATCACGTCGGCCTGCAGCGCAGCCAGTTGCTGTTGAGCGTCCTCGTTTCTCAATGAAGCGGGCTGGAACACCGGCAGGCCGGCCTGATCTGCGAGCTGCTTTACTGGGCTGGCTTGCAGTTTTCGGCCCCGACCAGCGGGCCTGTCGGGTTGGGTGTACACGCCTGTTAGTTGGTGCTCACTTTCGATAAGAGCCTTCAAATGAAGCGCTGCGAAGGGGGGCGTGCCCGCAAACAGGAGGCGTAAAGAATCATTTGCCATGCCCTTCAGTCGCGTTGGCGCTGGTCTTTTTCCAGCTTCTTGCGAATGCGCTGCCGCTTTAGGGGTGACAGGTAATCGACGAACAATTTGCCGTCCAGGTGATCGACTTCATGTTGCAGGCAGATAGCCGCCAGACCCTCTAGTTCGCAGGTGAATGCTTCGCCATCGCGGCCAAGAGCCGTTACTTGCACTGTCTGCGGTCGACTGACCGTTTCGTAAAACCCGGGCACCGAGAGGCAGCCTTCGTCGTACTCTCCCAGCTCTGCGTCCAGCATCGTAATCTCGGGGTTGATAAACACCAGCGGCCTGCTCTTGTCATCGGAGACATCCATCACCAGCAGGCGCTGGTGAACGTTAACCTGAGTCGCAGCCAAACCTATACCCGGCGCTGCGTACATGGTTTCCAGCATGTTGTCGATGAGCCTGCGCGTGGTATGCGTAACCTGTGCTACGGGTTTGGCTGCGGTGCGCAAGCGCGGATCGGGGAACTCAAGTATTTCCAGTACTGCCATGATATTGATCGTCTACCAGGGTCAAAAGCGGCTCAAATTGGCTGCGTGAATTAATAACATTTAGGCTTGCCAGCTCTAAATCGCGGCAGCAAACTATGGATAGTATACAGCCTGTGATTATTAGGTGCCTAGTTTCAGTGTGCTGCTAAACCGCCAACACTTTGCGGTGCGCGCAGGCAGTGATGTTTTGTTATCGGCTAATTGCAGGAGTGGCGGTGCCTCGACATCGCTCAGCGATCGGGGCGGTCGCAACACTTGCGCTGATCATTTTGAATCGGCAGATAATAAACAGCGATACAGGGACGCAACACAATGAGAATAAGGTCACTATCGGTTTGCTTACTACTGTTGACGCTGTTCTTTAGTGTTTGGACGCAAGCAGCGGCAGAGCTTAACGAAGACGTGCCGGAGACCTATATTGTCAAGAAAGGCGATACACTTTGGGGTATCTCCGGCATGTATCTTAAAGAGCCCTGGTTGTGGCCCGAACTCTGGCAGGTCAACCCCCAGATAGAAAACCCGAACTTGATTTACCCCGGTGACGAGCTGTTCCTGGTCTGGGTTGATGGCCGGCCTCAGCTGCGTATGAGCCGCGGTCGCGATGTGAAGCTCTCCCCTGATATGCGAGTCCAACCGCTTAATTTGGCGATTCCCATTATTCCTCTGGATCAAATTGGCCCATGGCTGGTGAGAAACCGCGTAATGGACGCCGCCGAGGTCAACAGCTCTGCTTATATTGTGGCCGGAGATGAAAGACGCTTGATCAGCGGTCCCGGAGACACCATTTACGGGCGCGGCCCGTTCCCCGATGGCGAGCGCGCCTACGGCATTTATCGCGTTGGCCAGAACTTCGTGGACCCTGTCACGCAGGAGTATCTGGGCTATGAGGTGCGTGATATTGGCAGCGCTAAACTGGTCAGCAGCAACCGCGACGATATCACTCAGCTGGATATCACCCGTATCGCCGAAGAAGTTATGACCGGCGACCGACTGTTGCCGCTGGAGGAGCGTGTTCTGGACTCCAGCTTTCACCCCAAGGCTCCGGATAAGGAGATCGTCGGTGGCGTGATGATTGCGGTGGAAGGCGGTCTCACGCAAATCGGTGATATGAGCATCGTGGTGATAAACAGGGGCAAGCGCGAAGGACTGGAGATCGGGAATGTGCTGGCGGTCTATCAGACGGGTGAGCGTGTTTTCGATAAGATATCGCAGTCGAACATTGCATTGCCGGACACCCGAGCTGGTTTGGCGATGGTGTTTGAGTCCTATGAAAAAGTCAGTTTTGCCATCATTCTCAAGACTAGTCGGCCGCTGAAGGTATTTGATGTGGTGAAGAACCCCTGACGATGCAGCAGATTGTCGTATGATGCGATAGTCGCCGGGATCTATCCCGCCCTTCCCACAACAAACATGACGTCAAGGATGATGTATGAATGTTGCGCAAGCGCAAGCCGCAGCCACGTCTGTCGGCGCCACTGTATTATCGATTGATGACGAGCACTATCCCCCGTTATTGCGCGCAATTCCGTATCCCCCGCCACTGCTGTTTGTACGTGGCGATCCCGCTGTTTTGTTGCAGGCGCAGGTGGCGGTGGTGGGCAGTCGTCGAGCGAGCCCCGCCGGCCTGCGGGTGGCGCAGGCGCTGAGCGCCGCGCTGGTGCGTGCCGGGGTAAATATTTGCTCGGGTCTCGCTATCGGCATTGATGGCGCAGCACACCGCGGCGCACTTGAAGGCGGCGGTAAAAGTGTTGCCGTCATGGCCACGGGAATAGACGCGGTGTATCCGCGCCGCCACCACGCGCTGGCGGGGCAATTGGAGAAGGCTGGCTGTCTGGTGACAGAATTTCCTCCGGGCACGCTGCCATTGCGGCACCACTTTCCGCAGCGCAACCGCATTATCAGTGGCCTTTCGCTGGGCGTTCTGGTCATTGAGGCGGCATTGCCGAGCGGCTCCTTGATCACCGCAGGAACGGCGATAGAGCAAGGACGGGAAGTCTTTGCCCTGCCCTGGTCCCTGCTCCATGAAGGTGGCCGGGGTTGCCTGCAATTGATCCGTGATGGCGCCAAGATGGTGCTCGAAATTGACGATATTCTGGAAGAGCTGGGCCCCCTTTACGCTCTGCAGCAAGACCAGGCCAAGACGATTACAGGGGTGCAGGAGCTGTCATCTGAAGCCTCCTCGCTGTTGCGGCTGGTGGGGTTTGAAGCGACAAGCCTCGATGATCTGGTAGTGGGCAGCACAAAGCCAGTAGCGGACGTGCTGGGCGAGTTGTCGGCGCTTGAGCTGGCCGGCAAAGTGGCCCGAACTGCGGGGGGTTATATTCGCTGCTAGCACGCTTGCCGGGCAGGCACCCCAGCGGCCAAATTGTCAGGGACTAGTGTCGTTAATGTGGCGGCGTGCGTATAATGCGATCCGACGAGTTCCCCGAGGAAAGCCGGGTATGCGGATCGAACAGGTGAAAGCCTATCTTTTGCAATTGCAGGACAATATCTGTGCTGCTCTGGCGGCAGAGGATGGCGGAGCGACTTTTCTGACCGACGAGTGGCCGCGCGCCGAAGGTGGCGGAGGCCGCAGCCGGGTGCTGTGCGATGGCGAGGTGTTTGAAAAGGCCGGCGTCAACTTTTCGCATGTGCATGGTGCCGCGTTGCCGGCCTCAGCCAGTGCTTCGCGGCCAGAACTGGCGGGGCGCAGCTTTGAAGCACTGGGCGTTTCCCTTGTTATCCATCCGCATAATCCCTACGTCCCGACATCGCATGCCAACGTGCGCTTTTTTGTTGCGAACAAGCCCGGGGAGGAGCCCATCTGGTGGTTTGGCGGTGGCTATGACCTCACACCTTATTACGCCAATCGTGAGGACTGCACCAGCTGGCATCAGGTGGCGTCCGATGCCTGCGCCCCTTTTGGCGACGATATCTACTCCCGCTTCAAGACATGGTGTGACGAGTACTTCCACCTTAAACATCGCGGCGAACCCAGAGGTATCGGCGGCCTGTTCTTCGACGATTTGAACGAGTGGGATTTCGATACGACTTTCGCTTTCATGCGGGCTGTGGGGGATTCCTACCTGCCTGCGTATGTCCCAATCGTGCAGCGCAATAAAGGCAAGCCCTACGGTGAACGCGAGCGGCAATTCCAGCTTTATCGACGCGGTCGCTATGTAGAGTTTAATCTGGTTTTTGATCGTGGCACTCTGTTCGGACTGCAGTCGGGGGGACGCACGGAGGCCATTCTGATGTCACTGCCGCCGCTGGTCAGATGGGAATACAACCACGTTCCTGTGCCGGGTTCGCCCGAGGCAGAGCTGACAGACTTCTATCTTCAGGACCGGGACTGGTTGGCCGAAGCACAAGGCGGGGTCGGTAACGCATGACGGCACCAGACAGATATGCCGTTTTTGGCAACCCGATCAAGCATAGCAAGTCGCCGGTCATTCATGCTCTGTTTGCGCAACAGTGCGCGCAGCCGATCGTGTATCGCGCAGTCAAAGTTGAACTTGATGGGTTTGTCCGCGCGGCCACCCAGTTCTTTCATGCGGGTGGCGCTGGTCTGAACGTCACGGTGCCCTTCAAGCAGGAGGCGTTTGCGTTCGCTGACCGGCTCAGCCCCCGGGCCACTCGGGCGGGCGCCGTTAATACCCTGACGCGCGCCGACGATGGTGGTATCGAAGGGGACAACACCGATGGTATCGGTTTGATCAGGGATCTGGTGGCCAACCTCGGCTGGAACGTGCAGGGCCTGCGGGTGCTGTTGCTGGGCGCCGGCGGTGCAGCGAGGGGCGTGCTGGAGCCCCTGTTGCGAGAGCGTCCGCGGGAGCTGCTGATTGTCAATCGCAGCGCGGCGCGTGCAACCTCATTAGCGCAGGAGTTTGCTGATCTGGGGCCGCTGGAAGGCGGTGCTTATGATTTAATTGGCGCACGCCAGTTCGACCTGATCATTAATGCCACCAGCGCGGGGTTGTCCGGGGCTGTCCCGGACTTATCCGGCGCGCTGCTAACCGAGCGCAGTTGTTGTTATGACCTGGTTTATGGCGCAGAGCCTACACCTTTTATGCGCTGGTCTGCCCATCATGCGGCCTGGGCCGTGGCGGATGGTCTTGGCATGCTGGTTGAACAGGCGGCAGAATCGTTTTATCTCTGGCGTAAGGCAAGACCGGCGACCGCCCCGGTGATCAGCGAGTTGCGCGCGGTGATGGCGGCCAGCTGAGCCCCCTTGCCGAGTGTGCCGGCGGAGTTCGCAGGCTAAGGAACGGCCGCTTCCAGCTCTGCAATATGTTGATCCTTTAACATCACATAATTATGTGCACTGTAGAGGAAGTACGCGAGCTCATTTTCGCTCAGCGGCCGAACTTCCCGCGCCGGGCTGCCGGCATAAAGATGACCGCTGCGCAGGTATTTACCCGGCGTCACCAGCGCACCTGCGGCGATCACAACTTCGTCCTCTACCACGGCGCCATCCATCACCGTGGCTGACATGCCCACCAACACGCGATTACCGATGATGCATCCGTGAAGCACTGCACGGTGACCGATGGTTACGTCGCTACCAATGTTCAGCGGCCAGCCGTCCGCATTGAACGGCCCGGCATGTGTAATGTGCAATACGCTGCCATCCTGTACGCTGCTGCGGTCGCCGATTCTGATGGAGTGCATGTCACCGCGTATCGCGACCTGTGGCCATACTGAGACGTCGTCTCCGAGAGTGACCTGTCCCAGAACGACGGCGCTGGGGTCGATCAGCACGCGCTGCCCCAGCTGGGGAGTGCGGCCCTGAAAACTACGAAGATTCGTCGTGTTGTGATGGCGCATGCAAGTCAACTCGCTTTTGATTTCGCTGTTACAATAGCCAGCCTGTTGCGCCGTGGCTATACCGCGGCAATGTTTGGAGGACGAATCATGCAAACCCCTACGACCCGCAGGCGATTTATTGCCGGCGTGGTATGCCCGCGCTGCGCCCTGATGGACAAGATCGTAGTGGACCTCGACACAGACCAACGTGTTTGTGTGAGCTGTGGTTTTAGCGAAGCGCGTCCGGGGATGCCGGCAGCCAGTCCACCGGGTCCGAAAACTCCCAATCCGGTGGAGCTGCCTACCCGTGTGAGCCGCGCCGCTGCGCGCCGAGTGCAGACGCCGGCTGAGGCAATAACGCTTATCGATGCGCCGCGCCAGCGGGATAAGCCTAAAAGCTAGTGCGTGGCCGACTTTTGTCGGCATTATCCCCGCTGCTTGCCGCTTTGTTCTGCCGGCTCGCGGGGGTATCATATGATCATTGTGGTGGATGAATATATCGCATGTCGCAACGGCCGTTAGAAAGTAGGAATTGCGCGGCATATCCGCTATAATCTGCGCGTTTTTATCGGCATAGCTTTTTTAGTCGCCGCCAAACACCACGCATTAATCGGTATCTTCCCGCAGAATGAGTGCCCAGGTCGCCAGCTAAGTGCAGGTTTGAATCGAGGCCATTTCTTCGCTTCCATGACAGGGTCAGGGAGCGGCAATAGGAAGAAGTACCCATTAGCGGCTAACAGTTTTTATTACATGGAGACACGGGAAATGGGTTTAAAAGCGAAGAGGCTGTGCAAGCTCGCGCTGGGTCCTGTGCTGTTGCTGATGAGCGTCATTGCCATGGCAGCCGGCGACGACAACATTAGCGCCTACAACATGCCCCGCGGGGTCACTGAAGTCGGCCACCAAATTTATAATCTCCACATGATTATTCTTTGGATCTGTGTCGTGATTGGGGTCGCCGTATTCGCGGTAATGTTTTACTCCATCTACTACCACCGCAAATCGCGTGGCTTCAAGGCATCGACCTTTCACGAAAGTACGAAGGTGGAGATCGCATGGACGGTGGTGCCTTTTCTTATATTGATTATGATGGCAATTCCTGCAACTACCACCCTTGTGGATATCTACAATAACGATGACGCTGAGATGGATATCGTTGTCACGGGGTTCCAGTGGAAATGGAAGTATGAGTATCTGAATGAGGACGGCGAGAATGTCGCATTCTTCAGTAACTTGAGCACTCCCCAGGCAGAAATCGACAATATCGCCCCCAAAGGTGAGTTTTATCTTCTGGAAGTTGATGAGCCAATGGTGATTCCAGTGGACACTAAAGTACGCTTCCTGATCACCGCTAACGACGTGATCCACTCTTGGTGGGTGCCTTCTTTGGCGGTCAAGCGAGATGCCATCCCCGGCTTTATTAACGAGGTGTGGACCAAAGCGACCAAAGAAGGCGTATACCGCGGCCAATGTGCGGAATTGTGCGGCAAGAGCCACGGTTATATGCCCATTGTGGTTAATGTGGTCAGCAAGGAAGAGTACAAGCAGTGGTTGGTTGGCAAGCAGCAAGATGCGGCGCAGGTCAAGGATCTGATGGCGCAGAGCTTTTCTATGGATGAACTGATGGAGCGCGGCAAAGGGGTTTATGATGTGAATTGCCTCGCGTGCCACGGTGCCAAGGGAGAAGGTGGGGTTGGCACTGCGATAGCGGCGAGCGCCGTCGCCACCGGGGATGTTGGGCATCATCTGGATATAGGGATAAAGGGTGTGCCGGGGACTGCGATGCAGGCCTTTGGAGCACAGCTGAACGACGTTGACATGGCGGCGGTAATTACTTACCAGCGCAATGCATTTGGCAACAATATGGGCGACACCATTCAGCCTATTGATGTTTTCAACTACAAAAAAGGCTAATTGGAGGAGTTTACGATGGGCGATCATCATCACGGTCCTGCCAAGGGCCTAAGCCGGTGGCTTTTTACCACCAACCACAAAGATATTGGAACCATGTACTTGTGGTTCTCATTTTCTATGTTCTTACTGGGTGGCTTTTTTGCCATGGTCATCCGGGCCGAGTTGTTCCAGCCCGGTATGCAGCTGGTTGAGCCTGCTTTTTTTAATCAGATGACCACGCTACACGGACTGATTATGGTGTTCGGTGCGATTATGCCGTCCTTCGTCGGACTCGCTAATTGGATGATTCCTATGATGATCGGCGCGCCGGATATGGCCCTGCCGCGGCTGAATAACTGGAGCTTCTGGCTGTTGCCGCCAACGTTTCTGTTGCTGGCATCTACGCTGTTTATGGAAGGTGGAGCACCGCAAGCGGGCTGGACGTTCTATGCCCCGCTATCTACTACGTACGCCGGCCCCTCCGTTACCTATTTTATCTTCTGTATTCACGTGCTGGGTCTGTCCTCCATTATGGGGTCGATCAACATCATCGCGACCGTTATGAATATGCGCGCGCCTGGCATGACGTATATGAAAATGCCGCTGTTCGTGTGGACATGGCTAATCACGGCGTTCTTGCTGGTTGCAGTAATGCCGGTGCTTGCGGGGCTGGTCACCATGATGTTAATGGACGTGCACTTTGGTACCAGCTTCTTTTCCGCCGCCGGTGGTGGTGATCCGGTTCTGTTCCAGCACATATTCTGGTTCTTCGGTCACCCTGAGGTTTACATCATCATCCTGCCGGCATTTGGTGTGATTTCGCAGATTATTCCTGCGTTTTCGCGCAAGCCGCTGTTTGGGTACGACTCCATGGTTTACGCCACGGCGTCGATTGCATTCTTATCGTTTATTGTGTGGGCGCACCACATGTATACCGTGGGCATGCCGCTGGCAGGTGAGTTGTTCTTTATGTATGCCACAATGCTGATCGCAGTGCCAACCGGCGTGAAAGTGTTTAACTGGGTTTCCACCATGTGGCGCGGCTCCCTGTCTTTTGAGACGCCAATGCTGTTCTCTATCGGCTTCCTGATCCTGTTTACTATAGGTGGATTCACCGGTCTGATGCTGTCTATCGCCCCCGCTGACTTCCAGTATCACGATTCCTACTTCGTGGTTGCCCATTTCCATTACGTGATGGTGGCGGGAGCAGTATTCAGTATGACGGCGGCGATCTACTTCTGGCTGCCCAAATGGTGCGGCCGTATGTATAACGAGACCATGGGCAAGACCCATTTCTGGATCTCCTTCATCGGTTTTAATATCGCGTTCTTCCCGCAGCATTTCGTTGGCTTGGCGGGTATGCCGCGGCGTATTCCGGACTACGCGCTGCAGTTCGCTGACTTCAATATGATGTCTAGCATCGGTGCATTTATTTACGGTGCGTCCCAGATCCTGTTCCTTTACAACGTGATCGCCACTATCAGGTCCGGTGAACCGGTGAGTGATGAGAAGGTTTGGGACGGCGCAGAAGGCCTGGAATGGACGATTCCTACTCCAGCCCCATATCATACGTTTGAAACCCCGCCCTTGGTGAAATGAGAGGTGTACCCATGTTGATAAAAGTGAGCAACAACCCAATAGTGAACACCTCGGCCAAGTTGGTTGCGGTGGCGATAATAATGTTTGCATTCGTTTTTGTGGTGATGGTGCCGTTATATGACGTGCTGTGCGAGGCCCTCGGCATTAACGGTAAACCCAGTGGGCAGGTCTATACGGCGGTGCAAGCAAAGGTCGATGAGAGCCGCACGGTATCGATGCAGTTTATTGCCACCAATAACGACGGAATGCCATGGGAATTTGCGCCTACGGCAACGATAATGAAAGTGCACCCCGGCGCGGTAAATGGCACGGTATTCTTTGCCCGTAATCCCATGCCGGATGCCATGGTGGCGCAGGCGATACCGAGCGTATCCCCTGCCAGAGCGGCGCAGTATTTGCACAAGACAGAATGCTTTTGCTTTAATCGACAGCCACTCGACGGCGGCATGTCGGCGGAGCTGCCGCTGCAGTTTATAGTCGACCAGGATATTCCGAGCGATATCGGGACAATCACCCTGTCGTATACAATTTTTGATGTTACAGATATGGCAGGCAGCGCGGCAATTGCCGGTCGCTAAAGCGCAGGCTGCACGGTGCGTCCTAGATATGGAGAAATAAAATGACAAACCCGACGCCCACTGAGTACGAAAAGTACTACGTGCCAGAGAGCAGCAAGCTGGCTATCTTTGCCACTATTGGCCTGATCCTGAGTATTTTTGGTGCTTCCAGCATCATGAACGATATGACATTTGGCGAACCAGGAGAGTCGACCAACTCGTGGTCAATTTTCCTCTTCGGCTTATTTTTCTTTGTCGCCACGCTCTTTTCCTGGTTTCGTATCGCTATTCGGGAAAATATTGCCGGCATGAACAGCGCCCAGCTGAAGAAGTCCTACGTGCTGGGTATGTTTTGGTTCATCTTCTCCGAAGTCATGTTTTTCTTCGCATTCTTTGGTGCATTGTTTTATATCCGATTCCTGGTTGGACCCTGGTTAGCGGGTGAAGGCGAGGGCGGGCGCATGAACGGGTTGTTATGGCCAGGCTTTGAATATTCGTGGCCGATGATGCAAACACCGCAGGAAGCGGTAGGTGGCGCGGGAGCGCAGGTGATCGCCAATAACGGCTCCTTTACCAGCCCGCATACCAGCATGGCGTTTGCAGATGCGCACGCTTGGTGGAAATGGCTCCCGATGTGGAACACGACCGTATTGTTAATGTCCAGCGTCACTTGCCATATCGCTCACACAGGCATACTTGCCGGCGACAGGAAAAAGTTTAACCTTTGGCTGGGTATTACGGTGGCACTGGGTATTTTCTTCCTGGGTTTGCAGATTCTGGAATACTACGAAGCGTATGCGAAATTTGGGTTGACCCTAAACGCGGGTATTTATGGCTCGACATTCTTTATGCTGACCGGATTTCACGGCGTGCATGTTTTCATGGGAATGACCATGCTACTGATTCAGTTATTGCGCTCGGTCATCGGCAAACAGTTTACCGCTGCAGATCATTTTGGCTTTGAAGCATCCAGTTGGTACTGGCACTTTGTGGATGTAGTCTGGGTGTTCCTGTTCCTATTTGTTTATGTACTCTAGAGACGTACTCTAGGGATTGACGCTAGGGGGATCATCATTCTGGGATTCCTGAGGCGCTGGTGGTGTTGGTTTGGTATCCCAGGGAGTAGAGTGGCCAAGTTGACCGGTCGCGACGCCATAGGCGATCAGGGTCATCAATGTAACGGCGATGGTTACTCGCACACCCAAGGAGTGGAGCGTTCGTCGCTTGTTCTTGTCCCCCTGGTCGACCATGAGAAAGTAAAATCCGCTTCCCAAGCTGGCGACCAACGCCAGCATCAATATGATAATTGCAGCACTTAACAATGGGTATCTCCTTCAATAGTCACGCACATTATAAACCAGTCGCAACACTTTGCACTGGAGTGTGGTGATGTCCGCCGTAAAACAGGCATTCCATTTCGACTTCGAGTGGCGCATGGCGCTGTTTACTTTGATTCTGGTGCCCTTGATGACCAGTCTGGGATTCTGGCAGTTGCAGCGTGGTGAGGATAAGGCCGCGCTGGCGGCCACTTTCGAGACGCGTCAGCAGCAAGCTCCGGCCTTACTTTCCGCCCTGTGGGAAGAGACCCCTGAGGCCTTGGCATACGCACCGGTACGACTTGTTGGCAGCTTTTTGCCAGATGAGTATTTTCTGCGGGACAACCAGGTACGTAACGGTGTGTTCGGGTATGAAGTGCTGAGTGTCCTGCAGTTGCCCGACGCAGGCGGCACAGTATTGGTCAATCGCGGCTGGATTGCCGCCAGTTCCGATCGGGTTACGATGCCTCTGGTGCCGCAAGTAGAGGGTTTGGTAGAGGTCGTTGGCCATGTCTACGTTGCACCGGGTAAGCCCTTTTTGCTGGCAGAACAGCAGTTCGATGACACATGGCCTAAGCGTATACAAGCCGTGGAGATGGACAAGTTGATACCTGAGATAGCCGCATTGGGTGCGAGCAGAGTGTTTCCGTACCCTGTTCGCAGCAATGCGGGCGAGCCCGGCGCGCTATCGGCCGAGTGGCAGATAGTGAATATGAGCCCGGCGAAACATCACGGATATGCCGTACAGTGGTTCACTATGGCTGCGGTATTGTTTCTGTATTACCTGTTTCGCAGCAGCAATCTGTGGCAGGTGTTGAGGGGCTCAGGGAGCACACGCGAGTAAATGAAAAATACCGACTCGAAGAACAACAGCCGCATGGTACTGCTATTAATTGGCGGTATTCCTCTCACCATGATTCTTGCCGCCACGTGGTTGTGGTATTTCGTGGCGCACGGCGACCTGGATGTGGTGGAGGTGCTCGGCACTGCTAATCAGGGCGCGCTGCTGCAGCCGCCCCGGCAAATAGATGAGCAAGTTATGCTGGACGACTCTGGCCTGCAGATTACGGTCGCAGCGTGGGAGCCGCCGCGCTGGTCGATGGTGGTGCCCGTAGCCAATGGCGAGTGCGGGCAGGCCTGTGAGAAGAGTCTCTACCTGACACGGCAGATTCATTTGGCAACGGGAAAGTACTTCAATCGCTTGCGTCGCCTGTCTGTTGGCGAGCAAGCCACCGAAAACACGCAGTTAGTAGTGGCTGAGCTTACCGATGGCCATCCGATACCCGTCGATTTTGCCAAATACCTGGTAACGGAGCACAAGGGGCTGGAAAATCTGATACTGTCTGACGCTGCTTTCACGGCCCTGTTCCCCGAGCATGCGGCAGACCCGAGTACCTGGTACCTGGTAGACCCTGCGGGCTGGATCATGATGTCCTACAATGACGAAATACCGTATAAAGACGTGATATCAGATATCAAATTCCTGCTCAAGAATTCCGGCGGCTAATAGCTCATGACCGAACTACAGCAGACAGGTGTGGCCAGCTGGCGTGACTATAAAGAGCTCACCAAGCCTAACGTCGTGCTGCTGATGATTCTCACTTCAGCAATCGGCATGTTTATGGCTGTGCCGGGGATGGTGCCGCTGGAGATCCTGGTGCTTGGCAACCTGGGGATTGCTCTATGTGCCGGCTCGGCGGCGGCGGTCAATCATTTGGTCGACCAACACGTCGACGAAAAAATGGTGCGTACGCACAATCGCCCCATCGCCCAGGGACGCGTGAGCAATGTACAGGCCACTATTTTTGCCGCAGTACTGGGCGTCCTTGGTATGACCATTCTGTTTGTCTGGATCAATGCATTAACGGCGTGGCTAACACTCGCGTCTCTGGTCGGCTATGCATTTGTATACACTATGTTTTTGAAGCGGGCGACTCCGCAAAACATTGTGATCGGTGGCCTGGCAGGTGCGGCCCCCCCTCTGCTCGGCTGGACGGCCGTTACGGGGGAGATACATGGCCATGCGTTACTGCTGGTGCTGATTATCTTTGCCTGGACACCGCCACACTTTTGGGCGCTTGCGATTCATCGTCGCGAGGAATACGCCGCAGTCGCAATTCCTATGCTGCCGGTCACACACGGGGTGGCGTTTACCAAGCTGCATATTCTGCTGTACACCATTCTTATGTTTCTCATCACGCTATTGCCCTTTGCGACTCGCATGAGCGGACCACTGTATCTTCTGGGCGCTGTGGTACTTGGATGTGGGTTTCTGTACTGGGCGATTGAGTTGATACGCGATAAAAATCCTAATGCCCCGATGGAAACTTTCAAATATTCCATTGTCTATTTGATGGCGTTGTTCGTCATTATGTTGGTAGATCACTATATCTTTCCGGTGAGTACATTATGAGTCAGGCCCGCAATATCAAAATGACCGTCGCCGCCTTGCTGGTGGTGATGGCCGTAATGGTTTCTGGATTCGTCTATCGCATCTCACTGCCGAGGGTTATGACGGATACAGAAATGCAAATTAACGGTCTTTATCTGCTGCAAACCCCGCGCGATATAGGAGAGTTTGCACTCATCGACCACCATGGAGAGACTTTTGACGCTGCTAGATTGGAAGGCCACTGGACGCTGATTTTTTTTGGTTTTACGTATTGTCCGGATATCTGCCCCGCCACTATGGCGTTCCTCAATCAATTTATGGACAATCTCGAGGGGACGGAAGCGGAGGATACTCAGGTGGTCATGCTTTCCGTGGATCCCGGACGCGACACGGTCGAGCAATTGGCCACTTACGTGCCCTTTTTTAACCCTGAATTTACCGGTGTCACGGGCGAGTTTCTGGACATTCACCGTTTTGCCACCTCCCTTAATACACCTTTTCGCAAAGTAATGGGCGAAGGCGACGACTACCAGGTGGACCATAGTTCTAATGTGGTACTTATAAACCCGCGGGGAGACTATCACGGGTTCTTCAAGGCGCCGCTGGATCTGGCGAAGATGAAGACAACCTATCGCTCCGCACGCTATCTTTGGGAACGCTAGGCTTATTAGAAGTTGCCAGAGAATGTAAGCACTTACTGATATAAAATACCCCGGTCGTTATCGACTGAGGGCGCTGCAAAAACAAAGTGAGTTCTATTATGGCTTCTGATTTTCCGCCGCTGGTTCTTGTTGACGGCTCCTCCTACGTATACCGCGCTTATCACGCCCTCCCTATGTTGACGACTTCCAGTGGCCAAAATACGGGCGCGGTGCGTGGGGTGATCAGTATGCTCAGGCGTTTGGTGGCCGACTACCCCAAAAGCCCGATTGCGGTAGTCTTCGATGCTAAGGGCAAGACCTTCCGCGACGAGATATTTGCCCAGTACAAGGCCCATCGCCCGCCGATGCCGGATGAGCTACGCGAGCAGATCGAACCCATTCATGAAATCGTCAAGGCGATGGGTTTGCCGTTTATCTGTGAATCCGGTGTGGAGGCAGATGACGTGATCGGCACGCTGGCACGCCAGGCGAGTGAGCAGGGCCAGCATGTGGTGATCTCCACCGGCGACAAGGACATGGCGCAGTTGGTGAACGCGCACACTACCTTGGTCAACACGATGACAGACACAGTGATGGACGAGGCGGGTGTGGAGGCCAAGTTTGGTATTCCACCGGCCCTGATCATCGACCTCCTTGCGCTGATGGGTGACAAGGTAGACAACATTCCTGGGGTGCCCGGTGTTGGTGAGAAAACGGCTCTGGGCCTGTTACAGGGTTTGGGCGGTCTCGACACGATATACGCCAATCTTGATAAGGTCGCAGCGCTAGCATTTCGCGGTGCCAAGACCATGGCCGCAAAACTGGAGCAGGAAAAGGACAATGCTTACCTCTCCTATCTGCTGGCCACCATCAAAACTGATGTGCCGCTGCAAAAACGCCCTGAAGAGTTGGTGAATGCATCGCCAGACCACGAGGCGCTTGTGGACTGGTTCACCCGGATGGAGTTTGGCTCCTGGCTGGATGATCTGCTAAGTGCGTCGGTGGCGCCCGTTGTGCGCACTGAACAGCCTGTGGTCGACTACGATATAGTCACTGAGCAAGCGGTCTTCGAGGTGTGGTTGGACGCGTTGAAGTCAGCACCGTTGTTTGTCTTCGATACCGAGACGACCAGCCTCAACTACATGGAGGCTCGCGTGGTTGGGGTGTCGTTTGCGGTGGAGCCCGGAAAGGCGGCCTACGTGCCGCTGGCCCACGATTATCTGGGCGCGCCCGAGCAGCTGTCACTGAATGAGGTGCTCGCCGCCCTCAAGCCCCTGCTCGAAGATGAAGGCCGTGTCAAGGTCGGACAAAACCTCAAGTATGACGCCAGTGTGCTGGCCAATCACGGCATTACTCTGCGTGGTATCCGCTTTGATACCATGCTGGAATCGTATGTGCTGGACTCAACGGCCACGCGTCACGATATGAATAGTCTTGCCCTGAAGTATCTCGGCCACAAAACTATTCATTTCCAGGATGTGGCGGGTAAGGGTGCCAAACAATTGACCTTCAATCAGGTCAAGGTAGAGGAAGCGGGCCCCTATGCTGCCGAGGACGCTGATATTACTCTGCGCCTGCACCAAGCCCTCTGGCCGAAGCTTGAGGAACACGAGCGTCTGCGTGATGTTTTAACGATGATTGAGGTGCCTTTGATACCGGTTTTGTCGCGCATTGAACGACAGGGTGCGCTGATCTCCCGAGAGTTGCTGGTGCAGCAGAGCACTGAACTGGGCAAGCGCCTGCTGGAGCTGGAAAATGAAGCCCACACGCTGGCAGGCCAGCCCTTCAATCTCGGCTCCCCGAAGCAATTGGGCGACATTCTGTTTGATAAACTGCAGCTACCTGTCATCAAGAAGACACCCAAAGGTGCGCCGTCTACTGCGGAGGATGTGCTGGCGGAATTAGCGTTGGATTATCCCCTGCCCCACTTGCTCCTGGAGTACCGCAGCCTCAGCAAGCTCAAATCTACTTACACGGACAAGTTGCCGGAGATGATCAATGCCGCCACCGGCAGAGTTCATACGTCCTATCATCAGGCGGTGACAGCCACCGGCAGGTTATCGTCTACCGACCCCAATCTGCAGAATATCCCGATCCGTACGCAGGAGGGCCGGCGTATCCGGCAGGCCTTTATCGCCCCCGATGGGTACCGGATTCTGGCGGCTGACTACTCGCAGATTGAATTGCGCATCATGGCGCATTTATCGGCGGATGAGGGCTTGCTCAAGGCCTTCACTGAAGGACTGGATGTGCATTCGGCTACGGCCGCTGAGGTGTTTGAGGTGCCGCTCGAGTCTGTTTCGGGTGACCAGCGTCGCAAGGCAAAAGCAATCAACTTTGGCCTGATTTACGGTATGTCTGCGTTTGGGCTGGCCAAACAGCTGCATCTTGGCCGGCAGGAGGCGCAGCAGTATATCGACCGTTATTTCGAGCGTTACCCGGGTGTTGCGCAGTACATGGATCGCACCAAGGCTATTGCCAGAGAACAGGGCTACGTAGAAACCCTCTTCGGCAGGCGCCTTTATCTCCCTGAAATTAATGCGCGCAACAAGATGCGAGCCCAGGCGGCGGAGCGCACTGCGATCAATGCGCCTATGCAGGGCACGGCGGCTGATATTATCAAAAGGGCGATGCTGGCTGTAGATGACTGGTTGCAGCAGGGCGAGACGGATGCCCGCATGATTATGCAGGTGCACGATGAGCTGGTGTTTGAGGTGGCGTCAGGTGAGGTGGTTGCTGTAGGTGAGCGGATCTGCCAGCTGATGTCGGGGGCGGCTGAGTTGTCGGTGCCGTTGTTGGTGGAGGCTGGGGTTGGTAGTAATTGGGATGAGGCACATTAGTAGCTGATTTGTATTCAAGCCGTCCCGTGCGCTCTGGCGAACTCTCCATGGGAACGGGCATAGACTTGCTGCGTATTCCGGGCGGCTGCGGAACTCAACCAAAATTGCTGCGCAATTTTTGGGATTCGAACAGTCCTCGCCGAAAGACTCCCGGAATACGCAGCAAGTCTAAGCATGCCCTATATTCCCTGGAGAGTTCGCCAGAGCGCACGGGACTCCATCGAGTGAATTTCAGGGTTCAGCTGAACTTTTTTCGTAAACCCCAGTCTGAATATTTGTAGCGCAAGCTACGTCCCTAAGTGGCTTATTGTCGTAAGCCAAAGTGAGCAAGCCTCTTCCCCTGGAGGCCCAAGATTTCCCGGCCGCCTCGGATAGAGGCGGCCGGGGTTTGTTTTTGGGGCTATTCAGGCCCGGCAGCGCTTGGTTCGCGCAAATATCTGCGCGTTATTCCGCTTCTTCATTCATATCGGTCAACCAGGCATCTAGCACGGCTACTAACTCTTTGTGGCCATCGTGCTTCAGCGCGGAGAACAGCTGCACACTGACGAGGTCGGCGTTGGCTTGCAATTTGGCGCGCACCTGCAACAGGGCGCTGCCGGCTGCGCCGCGCTTCAGCTTATCGGCCTTGGTTAGCAGGATGTGCACGGGCATAACGGCCTGCAGCGCCCAATTCAGCATTTGCTGGTCAAACGGTTGCAGTGGGTGGCGAATATCCATGAGTAGAATCAAGCCGCCCAGGCACTTGCGATTTTGCAGGTAATTTTCCAGCTGTTTGGTCCATTCACGTTTCACTGCGAGGGGTACTTTAGCGAACCCATAGCCGGGAAGGTCGACCAGGCGCTGACTGTCGGACAGCGCAAAGAAGTTGAGGAGCTGTGTGCGCCCGGGTGTCTTGGAGGTTTTGGCGAGCTTCTTGTTGTTGGTTAAACTATTGATTGCACTCGATTTTCCTGCATTTGATCGCCCGGCAAAGGCCACCTCCCAGCCGTAATCGGGAGGGCATTGTGAAAGCTTTGCCGCGCTGGTCAGAAACTGCGCGCTGCGATAATCGGGTGCAGCAGGCGCGGAGCCAGGTTCGGAGGTTGTCATCGCAAGGTGTGCCTTTTTTGGTCGAGGTATCTCGTATATAATGCCACAGCTTTTTTCGTCTGTTATCAAACGCTTGTGTGGATAGTTGGCTATCTGGTTTTATGGAGGTTGCCCCATGAAAAAGAGTCTCTCTGTTATATTGATGAGTGCTGCCGTTAGTGTGTTTGCTCAGGAAGCGCCTGAGAAATACCAGTCGGCCTGTTTTGCGTGTCATTCGATGGGTGTCGCTGGTGCGCCCAAAACGCATGACGTAGCTGCCTGGGGGCCGCATATGGCCAAAGGAATTCCGGCTTTGGTGGCGTCAGTGAAGAAAGGACTGAATGCGATGCCTCCTACTGGAATGTGTCCCACGTGTACGGATGCAGAGTACACCGCGCTGATTGAGTTTATGGCCGCCCCGGCGCCGGCCAGCTGAGTTCACATCCACCCACGTTATTTCTGGAATTAACATGAAGAAACTTGTAGTTCTGTTCAGCCTCACGCTTGGCTGGGCGTCGGTTGCTTTTGCGGTCACCGTCAACCCCATTGGCGACCCTGCAGCAGGCAAGGAACAAAGTGCGCCCTGCAGTGCCTGCCATGGCGCGGACGGCAACAGTGCATCACCCTTCCCAAAATTAGCCGGCCAGGGTGAGAAGTATCTGTTCAAACAATTGCACGACATTCGCGATGGTTCTCGTGAAGTACTCACGATGATCGGGCAGCTGGATGATAAAACGGACCAGGATCTTGCGGACCTCGCGGCATTCTATGCTTCTCAGCAGAGCACCGGGGGGCAAACTGATCCAGAACTGAGTGCGCGGGGTCAACAAATCTACCGTGCGGGTATTGCCAGTCGCAAAGTGCCTGCCTGCATGGCCTGTCATTCACCGACCGGAAAAGGCAACGCCCCGGCCGGTTTCCCGGCGCTAGCGGGTCAGAATGCGCAGTACGTGGCGGATCAGTTGCGCGCTTATCGTAAGGGCTATGACGACCCTACCGGGCGCGTCAATGATGGCGCCATGATTATGCGTACTGCGGCGTTTGGGCTCAGCGATAAAGACATTGAAGCGATATCCAGCTATGTGGCGGGTCTGAAGTAGGCCGTCGATCAGTGCGATATCACTGTCGCTTATTGCGGTGACGGAACAACTGTCGTTTGCGACGGTCTCATTAAGCAACGAAATTGTGGAGAGAAGCATGATCAAACAAGTGTTACTGACCGTGTCCTTACTGGTGTTTGGAATAGCAGGCGCGGTAGGGCAGAACGCGGCGAAAACCTACGTGATTGGCACCGACTATGATTTGATTTCGCCCGCGGTGCGGACAGCTGATCCGGGGAAAATCGAAGTAGTGGAGTTTTTTTGGTATGGTTGCGGCCATTGCTACACGTTTGAGCCGGTTCTGGAGCAATGGAAAAAGACGCTGCCTGAGGATGCAAATTTCCGTGGCGTTCCAGCGATCTGGCAAGAGAAGATGGAGCTTCATGCCAAGGCGTACTACACCGCAGAGGCTCTGGGGGTGCTGGACAAAATGCATCTGGTGATTTTTCAGGCGATGAATGTTGACCGAAAAACACTGGGCTCACAGGCAGAAATCGCTACCTTGTTTGTCGCTAATGGCGTCTCTGAAGAGGATTTCAACAAAGCGTTTAACTCCTTTGGAGTGAAGAGCCAAGTCAGTCAGGCAGCCGCTACGGCCAAGGCAGCAGGACTCTCTGGCACGCCGGCGCTGATGGTCAACGGCAAGTACTATGTCAGCGGTCGCAAGTCGGGGTCGCAGGCGGAGATGTTGGAAGTCGTGGATTATCTGGTTGAGAAAGAGCGTCAATCAGCGGGGAGCTAAGGCTTCTTTTTATCGGAACGATAGTTTGCGAAGTGCTGCGATCACGGCTTTTCGGCTAGGTCTGCAGGATGCGGCAATAGACATTAACGAAGCCCCCGTATCCCAACGGGGGTGACAATTCTGCTACAAACTTCACATCCCACTGGTGTATTTTTCCACCGACGCTTTGCCACTGGCGCGAATCTGCTGAAACGCCAGCCCATACTGCTGCAACATCTCAAGACAATACGTCAGGCGTTCTTCAAAATACGCCTGAGCGCTGGCCTTGTTCTGCGTCGGGTCTTCATTGAACACGGTATCAACATAACGAATGATGAGATGCTCAGGCAGGTAGCAGATGCGGCTGTTTTTGTAGCTGCTCATGCGCAGTTCGGCGATGGGGAAGGAACCGCCATCGGCGACGGATACGGTCACGATCAGCGCTGGTTTGTGGGCTAGCTCGCCACCCGCGGTCCACATCAGGAAGAAGTTTTTCAGTCCCGCAGGTGCCATACCATGCCATTCGGGGCAAACGATAACAAAAGCATCGCAGGACTTGAGTTCATCACTGAGCGGCGAGAGCATGTTCTGCCACTGCTCATCACCCTGCCAGATTCCTTCGTCCCACAGGGGCAACGGATTGCCTGCCAAATCGTACAGCCAGGTCTCATCACACAAGCCTTGTGCTTGCAGTGCATTGTCGATGTAGCGCGCAACCTTGCCGCTCTGCGAGGGTGGCCGATGACTGCCACTGATAATTCCGATCTTCATTGGGTACCCTTTGGTGTTGAAACAATAATTAGATGACCAGCCACTCAGGTATGGGTAGCCCCTTGTTCTCCAGGAATACCGGATTGAACAACTTGCTCTGGTAGCGGTTGCCATAGTCGCACAGGATGGTGACGATTGTGTGGCCGGGGCCGAGGTGCTCGGCGAGTCGCACGGCGCCAGCGATGTTAATGCCCGCCGAGCCACCCAGGCATAAACCTTCATGCTGCAATAAATCAAAGATATAAGGCAGTGCTTCGGTATCGGGAATCATGAAGGAGACATCGACTTGGGCTTGCGCCAGATTCTCGGTCACATGATTGATGCCGATGCCCTCCATGATGGAGCCCCCCTCGCTGGCTTTCAGCTCACCGCTGCGGAAATACTCGTAGAGCGAGGCGCCTGCCGGGTCCGCCAGGCCGATAGTCACGCCCCGATTGCGCTCCTTTAACGCCGTCGATACGCCGGCGAGTGTGCCACCGGTGCCCACGGCACAAATGAAGCCATCTACCTTGCCGTCTGTCTGCGCCCAGATTTCTGCACCCGTGGTGCGGTAGTGGATGTCCATATTGGCGAGGTTGTCGAACTGCCGCGCCCAAATGGCACCGTTTTTTTCCCGCTTGGCAAATTTCTCAGCGAGGCGTTGGGCTGTGTGTATGTAGTGATTGGGGTCGCTGTAGGACGTTGCTCCGACGAGATGCAGATCCGCGCCCAATAACTCGAGGGTGTCTATCTTCTCTTTGCTTTGAGTAAGAGGCATGACCACTGTGCTTTTGTAGCCCAACGCGTTAGCCAGTAGTGTCAGGCCGATACCCGTATTGCCAGCCGTACCCTCGACGATGCGCCCGCCTGGTTGCAGTTCACCGGAGGCTTGCGCCGCCAGAATAATGCCCAGCGCAGTGCGATCTTTCACCGAGCCACCGGGGTTGAGAAACTCGGCTTTGCCGAGAATCGTACAGCCGGTTTTTTCAGAGACCTGTTTGAGGTGCAACAGGGGCGTGTTGCCAATTAGCTGGGTAACATCACAGGCGGTGTGCACGTTATATCTCCACAAAAATCCTTGCAGAGTATGCCACAGCGCGGTTGCAGGGTCAGGGCTTTATCGACGCGCGGCCGCGATACACTGCCGTACTCAGGATCAGCCCGAGGAGTGTCATTAGCACGATGAAGTTGAGCATGGGCGCAGGCGTGTCGGTGAGATAGGCGCCCACCAAAGCCGTTGCTGCAGCGGATATTCCCATCTGGATAAAGCCCATCAGGGCCGAGGCCGTCGCTGCGATATGGGGGAAAGGGCGAAGGGCCAGTGCCATGGCGTTGGGTAGCATCAAACCCATGCCGGCGGCGTAGAATACCATGGGCAGCATCAGCACCAACACGCTGCTCGGCAGCAAGAATGTCCCCAGCCACATGCTAGTGGTCGCGAACGCCGTCAGGACAGCGCCCACCAGCACCGTGCGCTCGGAATCATGAGTACGGCTGAGCCTTGCACTCAGCGCGCTGCCAGCCATATAGCCCACGACTGAGCTGAGGAAGATAAGGCCAAAGTACTGCACGGGTACACCCAGCATATCGATGTATATGAAGCTCGATGATGATAGGTAGGCCATCAGCCCGGCGTATACAAAGCCACTGGCCAGAGTTGTGGTGATAAACGTGGAGTTGTGCAATAACTCGCTGAAATTGCGTGCGATAGTTAGTGGGTGCAGGCTCTGCTTTTGCGGCAGCGATTCCGCGAGAAAAATATGGATGAGGAAAAGCATTGCTACGCCATAAACAGCCAGAAAGATGAAGATGCTGGGCCACGGTAGCCACAGCATCAGGATGCTGCCCATAGTGGGAGCGACTGCAGGCGCCAGGGCCATCATCATGGCAATGAGCGAAAGGGCGCGGGCTGCTCGCACTGGCCCGAAGACGTCGCGAGCTACAGCGCGGGCCAGCGTGGGACCTACACAGGCGCCTACGCCCTGCATGAAGCGAAAGAGCAACAGCTGTTCAACGGTAGTGGAGAGGCTGCACCCAATGCAAGCCAACACGAACAACACAGTGCCGCCCACAAGAATTGGCTTGCGACCGAAGCGATCCGCCAGCGGCCCGCAGACCAGATGGAACAAGGCAAAGCCCGTGAGATAGGTACTGAGCGTCAGGTGCATCTGCTGAATATTGGTACCCAGTGCATCCATCATGGCGGGCATGGCAGGCAGGTACATATCCACACTTAAAGGCCCGAGCGCAACCAATGCCGCCAGCAACGCCAGCAGCCAGCGGGAGTCGGGTTGCAACTGTCGGTGAGCCATGAGGCGGCGATGCTAAGCCATGCGCCGTTCTAAAGCAAAAGATACGGGCCTCAGCATCGCTCCTGGTCTTCAGACCTGTCGCCGTGAGTACGTCGCTGATCAACTTATCGTCAATATTACTGTTTGTTCGCGTCACGCATCTGCCCACGCCAACTCAAGTGGTGTGTGTAATTTTTTTTCGCATATAAAAGATCAGGGCAGTAAGGGCGCTTGGCACCGGAACGCTTTAGCCGGCGCGCTTGTTTGAGCGCGTGTGCCCAGCGATGCATCATGCCTTCCTGAAGTAAATAATGGCGCCGAGTACCCCGTGGTCGCTGAACGCCAGATGACAATTGCGGACACCATATGACCAAATCTTCGTCATGATGATATTCAGGTCATACTCGTTCATCTGCATGCGAGCTGCATTGATGGGCTTTCCCTGCATTACATTGCGAATTTGTTTATTGAAAGGCAACCTCCGCATAAGTCTCCAGGTGCGGAATCGCGAGTTGCTGAACGTGAAGTGCAATGCGCCTATGCCGCCACTGCGCAGACTGGCCAGCAGCGTATCAAGAATGGCGTAACCGCGCTTTTCGGGAATGTGCTGAAGCACGATGTGGGAATGCACTAAACAGTAGTACTCTTTCGCCAGTTCGTTGCAGTCATTGCCCTGCACAAGGGAGACATTGCCTATACCTTGCTTTTCAGCTTCGGCTCTCGCTTCGGCCAGCATTGATGGAGAGACGTCGACGCCGGTGGCATGTTCGCTTCTGGCGCTGAGGGCAAATAGCACGCGCCCCACGCCGCAACCAAAATCGAGTGTTTGCACTGGCTTAAAATCCGCATCGATATGACGTTTGATATTATCGAATACTACTTCTATGTCGTGTTGGCCAGACTGCCAGAACTCTTGCATCGCCTCAGGGTTGATGTTTTCCGTGAGAAATTTATCGTGCGATATCACACCAAAATAAGGATCGTTAGCGCCGTACTTTTCCCATTCCTTATCCGAATCTTCAAACATATTTGATTTTTCGCCCCAATATTATTTTCTGCCCACTGCAAGTCGCTGATATCGAAGCGTTGAATGCCGCTTCTTGCATTGACCAGGATTGCAGTTGCAGTGTTGCGCGGTAAACTGTTGTTTTTGATTGTACAGGGGAACGTATGAAAATTATCAGCAGATTGGGCGCTGTGTGGTGTGCGCTATTGGTCAGCATGCTGGCTCATGCGCAGACCTCACCCGACGCTGCGCTGAATGCACTGCACGAGGCTGGAGCGGATGCAAACCAGCCAGCCTTTGTCGCCTTGCTGACAAATGATGTTGTATTTTTTGGTATGGATGGCAGTGCACGCCTTGAGGGTGAGTCAGTGCGCGACTTTGTCAGCGAACGTTTTTATCGTGGTGATGAATGGGCTTATCGCAGCAGTGACAGGGCCGTGCGATTATCCACCGATGGCGCTGTCGCCTGGTTCGATGAATCACTGATGGAAGATGAGTTGCGCAGCGCTCGCGGCACCGGTGTGCTGATACGTGAGGGCGAGAGCTGGAAGATTGCACAATACAACCTGACGCGGGTAACGCCGGATGACGCGGAGCGCGAACCCTTAGAACGAAGGAGCTTTTTTGGACAGGAAGCCAGATCTCCCGCTGCTCCGCCATCGTCTAAGTGCAGAAAGATGCGCCATAAAACTAACAAGAAAGGCGATTGTTGATTGAGCAGCCGAACAAAATTACGTGTAAGAGCCACTCACGGGTACGCAAATTTAGTATGAAAAGTAGCGATAGTGCTACTTTTCGAAATGCATCACCACTTTCCACCACAGCTTAGGCAGTAAGGCGCGCCACCAATAGAGCAAGCGCGCGCCTTTCGGATAGATGATATCGCGGTTTTTGCGCACCCCCTTTTCTATATCGTCGATCATTTTTTCCGGGTTTGCCAAGCGGCCGCTTTTTTTCGCTTCGATGATGCTGCCGGGCGTATCGGTGGCGACGATCTGGTCTACCAGCGGCGTGTTTACCGCCGGTGGGCAGACGAGGTGAATGCGGACTCCGGAGCTGCGGATCTCATTTTGTAACACTTCGACATAGGCATTAACGGCGGCTTTGGTCGCGCAGTAAGCGCCCATTTTCGATACCAGCGCAACGCCAGCGATGGAGCCGAAAACGATAACCCTGCCCCTGCCTCGTTCGATCATGGCGGGCAGCACCGTTCGGCACAGGTAGGTGGTGCCAAAGTAGTTGATGCGAAACAACCGCTCCATAGCCTCGTGAGAGTGGTCCATCAGTGCATGGCCGGGCATCAGTGCTGCAGCATGTACCAGTAATTCGACGGGGCCCAGAGACGTTATCACCTGTGCTACTTTTGCTTCGACATCCTGCAAGTCGGAAATATCGCAGCGATACGCAGTGATGTTGTCGGACTCCGCCGCGGTGTCCTGTAAACCCTGTTCATTGACGTCGAAGATCGCTACTTTCGCGCCCTGTCTGGCCAAGCGTCGTGCCGTTATCTGGCCCATGCCGCTGGCGCCGCCAGTTACGATGGCAACTTTGCTCGCCATGTCTATCATAGGCACTCCATAGTGTTGTTGAACGAATAAAAGGCGCACAGTGTGCAATCACTGGCGGCGCCGGGCAAGCCTTTAAGTGGCCACATAAACTGGCGGTTTATTCACAATGCCGTTGAATCTGCAATATGCGCCAGCGGCAGCACCGTTCTGTGTACTACGCGACGCAGTTCGAAGCTCGAATGCACACCGGTTACCCCTTCTATGCGCGTGAGTTTGCCGAGCAGAAACCGCTCGTAGTATTCCATGTCCGGCACCACGGCTTTCAGCAGATAGTCCGAGGACTGGCCGGTCACCACCGAGCACTCCATGACTTCCGGGTACTGCGTGACTTCAGCTTCAAAAGCCTCGAAACGATCTGGTGTATGGCGGTCCATGCTGATGCCGATATACGCGGTGAGCTTCAGCCCCAGCATGGCCTGATTCAGCAGGGTGACATGCGCACGGATCAGGCCCGATTCCTCCAACCGCTTGACCCGGCGCGAACAGGGTGTCGGTGATAGCCCAACAACATCCGCCAGCTCCAGATTGCTGATACGGGCATTGGTTTGCATGGCCTGCAAAATTTTGCGATCGGTGCGATCCAGTTTCATGCGGCGTTCTCCTCACGTTGAAACGACAGTTATATTGGAAAAAAGAACTATATCTCTAATAAAGCCCTTATCAATAGTGAAATATTGCTATAAATATGGATTATATCGATATATTTGCAATCTCTCTCTCCGCGTCGCGCACTATACTGTGCATTCGGCTGATCAATCACCCGCGCGGTGGGTGCTGGTGGGACTACCCTCCCGCCAGCGCCTTGTGCATCGCCTCACAAGGGCTCGCACACCACTAAGCGCGCGGGTGATCGGCCACTCAAACCTGAATTACGGATAGAACATCATGAGCAGCTTCGATCATCGCAAATATAAAGCCTTCCCTCCCATCGCCATGCCCAACAGGCGCTGGCCGGACCGTGTTATCGAAAAGGCTCCGCGCTGGTGCAGTGTCGATCTGCGCGATGGCAACCAGGCGCTGATCGAACCGATGACGGCGCGCCAAAAGTCGCAGTTGTGGGATCAGTTAGTGAAGATCGGATTCAAGGAGATTGAGGTGGGGTTCCCCTCGGCCTCCAGTCATGACTTTGATTTTGTGCGGCAGCTGATCGAGAACGACCGCATCCCCGAGGATGTGACTATCCAGGTTCTCACACAGGCGCGGCCCGACCTGATCGAAAAAACATTCAAATCGCTGGAAGGTGCCCGGCGCGCGATAGTGCACGTCTACAATTCCACCTCGACGGTGCAGCGTGAGCAAGTGTTCGGTCTGGATCGACAGGGCATTATTGATATCGCCGTGAAGGGCGCAGAACTGGTCAGGGATTGTGCCGCGCGGCATCCGCAGACGGAGTGGGTTTTTGAGTATTCTCCCGAGAGCTTCACCGGAACGGAGCTGGATTTCGCGGTTGCAGTGTGCGATGCCGTAACCGCCGTGTGGCAGCCGACGCCGGAGCACCCGGTGATTATCAACCTGCCGGCCACGATGGAAGTCAGCACTCCGAATGTCTATGCAGACCAGATCGAGTGGTTCTGCGACCATATTGCCAACCGTGCAAGCTTGTTGATCTCTTTGCATACCCACAATGATCGCGGTTGCGCAGTGGCTGCGGGCGAATTGGGCGTGCTCGCCGGCGCTGACCGGGTAGAGGGCACCCTGATGGGCAACGGTGAGCGCACTGGTAATATGGACATCATCACTATGGCGATGAATCTTTACAGCCAGGGCGTAGACCCGCAATTGCGGCTGGGCCATATGGACGAAATTCTCCAGACCACTCGCGAGTGCACGCAATTGCCAGTTCATCCACGCCACCCTTATGCCGGCGAGCTGGTGTTCACAGCGTTTTCGGGCAGTCACCAGGACGCAATCAAGAAGTGTCTGTCCAAGCGCGACAAAAGTGCACCCTGGGACGTGGCCTACCTCCCGATAGACCCGCAGGATATCGGTCGCTCCTATCAGGAGGTGATTCGTATCAACAGCCAATCAGGCAAGGGCGGCATCGCGTTTGTGTTGCAGCGCGACTTTGGCCTTGAGTTGCCGCGCTGGTTGCAGATTGACTTCAGTAGTTCTGTGCAGGCCTATGCCGAGGAACGTGAGACAGAGGTGGGGTCCGGCGAAGTGTATAAATTGTTCGAGGACGCCTACCTTTCCAGCCGAGGCCGCTGGACACTGGGCAACTACCAGGTGAGCCGCGAAGACGGGGTAGACCGCCTGCAGGCGCAGTTGCAGGAGGGCGCCAGGGTGCATCATTTATCCGGGACGGGGAACGGTGTCGTGGCTTCATTTGTCGATGCCATGCAGCAATATACGGGCAAGCAGATTGTGTTGGTGGAGTACAATGAGCACGCCCTGAGCCAGAGTGCCGACGCCGAGGCGATTTGCTACATCCAGCTCAACATTGATGGCGATCGCTTTTGCGGCGTTGGCCGCAGTTCGGATATTGTGCAGGCATCGCTGGATGGCATACTGGGAGCGATTAATCAGGCGGCAGAGCAGGAGCAAAACGCGGCTGCTTGACACCTGCAATCGTTAGGTGTTGTGTAAAAGTCTGACTTTGTGCTCAGGGCCAGCTAGCCTGCGTCTGCCTACTGGAGTATTGTAGTGTACGTGGTTACAGCTTTTTAGGGGCGGCACCGAGCACCATCATGGTGTGCCGGGCGTTCGTTAGGAGCAGCACTGATCAATTTCAACACTACACGGTGGTTGCAACTGAAGCGCCATTTCTCTGATTCCTTTGTTGGTGAATTGGTGCCGATGCGTTATATGGTCGACGAAAACCACGACGATGAGGTGCGTGACAAACGTCGCCGTAGCGCCTATCGCTACATACTCCTGTTGCTCGCAGTTATTCTTTTACCTATCGTCGCCAACAATATCTATATTCGCCAGTTGTTGCCTGCAGCGGCAGCGTTGCTACTGCTCGGTATCCTGATGGCGAATATCTTGCTGCTCAGCATCAACCGGGAGGCATTTCTGGCGCTTCCTGTCGTGGTGGCGATGAGCATTGCGCTAGTGATGCTATCTCTCTATCACGGGCAGAACTACAGTTTATATCTGTTGTTCCCGCTGTTGGTTGCGTTGCCCATTGTGCTGCAAACGCGCTGGGCCATGATCCTGGGTGTGCTCAGCGGCCTTGTGGCAGCCCCGGTGGTATTCACCCAATACGATGCAACCACGGCTGCGGCCCTCGGCACCAGTATGGGGCTGACCTGGTTGGTGAGCGCCTGGCTGGTGTTCGCTATGACCGAGCAGTCGCGGCGCCTCAAGGATATGGCGATCACCGATGCGCTGACCGGGGCATTCAATCGCCGCTATCTGGAGTTGCAGGCTGCCAGAGGATTACAGGACTGGGAGCGCCATCAGCGCAGTGTTTCTCTACTGATGCTGGACATCGACAACTTCAAGAAAATCAACGATGAGTTTGGGCACAGCGTCGGTGACGTCGCTCTGAAGAGCCTGGTCACCTTGATCAAGGAACGCATTCGTGGCGTCGATACGCTGTGCCGCTTTGGCGGGGAGGAGTTCGTGCTGTTACTCAGTGAAACGACCGACACGCAGGCCAGAGCTGTGGCTAATCAATTGCGCCGTGCCGTCGAGAGCACACCGCTTCTGCCGCGGGGCCGCATGACCGTCAGTGTGGGCGTATGCGATGTGCGGCAAGTGCCGGATATACAAACCTGGTTCAAGCTTGCCGATGGCGCGTTATACTCTGCGAAGAACCTGGGCCGCAATCGGGTCGAAATGGCGGAGTCTTTGCCTGGTTTTGTTGCGGCGTCTGCGATGACGCTCAGGAAAACGGTTGCCGGTCAGCGATAAACTTTCCATGGATAAAGCTATTCTTCATTGGCGCAGGGTTTGCATAATTGGCTGCCTGTTGTTGCTTGGCGCTTGCAGCAGCACCAATTTTGTCTACAACCGACTGGACTTTCTAATACCGTGGTACGTCGATGATTACGTCGATCTGAATGCGCAGCAAAAACGCTATCTTGAAAAGGAGATTCCACCGTTTCTCGCCTGGCACCGTTCCGATGAACTTCCCGATTACCTGAAGATACTGGAGGGTATTGAAGATAACCTCAGCCGTCCGCAAACACCTGAGATGTTTGTCGCAATCTTCGGCGATGTTGAAACAGCCTGGCTGCGGCTGGAAAGTAAAGGGCTGGATTGGCTGTTGGGCCTGGGGGAGCAATTGTCGGATGCCCAGATCGCGCAGCTGATGGAGGAACTGTGGGAAACGCAGGTCGCATACAAGGAAAAGTACCTGGAGCGCACAGAAGAGGAGTTCTTCGAGGAAACCTATGAAGAGTCCATCGACAGCGTACAAGAATACCTGGGATCTTTGTCGGATGAACAGCGCAAGTTATTGGAAGCGTTCAGTCGCAGTATGCAGCGTTCAGACCGTTTCTGGCTGCAGGAGCGCGCGCAATGGCTGACCGAGCTGGCTGTATTGCTGGAGCGTAAACCGGGTTGGCAGCAGCGCGTTCGCGCTGCCATCGTCGCGCGCCGAGACAACGCCTCACCCGAGTACCGCCGAGTCTACGATCACAACCTCAATGCAGCCTTTGAGGTGGCCGCGAAAGTGCTCAGCGGGCGCAGCGAGCAACAAGACGAGCATTTGCGCGACCGTTTGGCCTTTCTGAGTGAGGATATTGAGGCGTTGATTGCAGAGGGAGCTGCGCCGCCCGCAGTCGCGCCCACCGATTAGCCTGACAACGTGAATCAACCTGGCTGGCGAATGAAAGCAGCCGACGTCTTGGTCAGAGCCGCTTGAAGAACACCTTCGAATTGCGCTGCAAATTATAGAGCAACTTCTTCTGCTCCGGCAGTTCATCCCGCGAGGACGCAACAAACCCCTGCTCGATAAACCAGTGCGCCGTTTGCGTGGTGAGTACGAACACGCGTTCAAGGCCTTGGCGGCGCGCTTCCTGCTCCAGCGTGTGCAACAGTCTTTGCCCGCGCTTGCCGCCGCGGTACTCCGGGTGGGAAACGATACAGGCGATTTCTCCACTAGCGTCCTCGGGGAAGGGGTAGAGCCCGGCACACGCAATGATGCGGCCATCGCGCACCAGCAGGCGGAACTGGCTGATTTCCGTCTCTAATAGTTCGCGCGAACGCTTTACTAACACGTTCTGTTGCTCCAGCGGTTCGATCAACTCGAGGATGCCGCCCACATCGTCGATATTGGCTTGTCGCAACAGCTCAAATTCGTCGTTAGCTACCAGTGTGCCACAGCCGTCATGTGTGAAGAGTTCTTCTAACAGTGCACAATCATCTGCATGGCTGATGATATGGCAGCGTGCAACCCCGGCAAGGCAAGCGCTTTTTGCGGTCTCTAACAGCGAGGATTGCTGCTTGTCTGTAATCGTGAGGCTGCTGATGTCGCCCACCGCCAACTGGCGCAGCAGGTCTCCGTTCTCGCCCACGACGCCGGGCGCAGTGCCAAACAACACCAGTTTGTCAGCACCAATTGCGGCGGCGCATTGCACCGCAATATCTTCCAGCGCCAGATTAAAAATTTCTCCGGTGGGCGAATAGCCCAGCGCCGACAGCAACACGATTGAGCCGTTTTCCAGTTGCTGGTGTATACCCCTGGCGTCCACGCGCCGAACTTTTCCGGTGTGATGGTAGTCCACGCCATCGACGATGCCGATGGGGCGAGCTGTCACAAAGTTTCCCGAGCAGACGCGCATACGTGAACCCTGCATGGGCGAATTCGGCAGACCCATAGAGAGCAGTGCTTCAATCTGCGCGCGCATTGAGCCAGCCGCGTCCTTGACGTGTTCCAGCACGGCGTTGTCGGTAATGCGCATGCCATCGTGGAAGACTCCATCCAGTCCCGCGCGCTGCAGGCGCTGGTCGATTAGGCTGCGCGAACCGTGAATCAACACCAACCGCACACCGAGGCTGTTCAGCAGGGCAATGTCGTGAATGAGGTGGGAGAAGTTTTCGTGCTCCGCGATAGCGCCCCCCAGCATCAGCACAAAGGTCTTGCCTCGATGTGCATTGATGTAGGGTGCGGTATTTCTCAACCAGCGAATGTGGGCCCGCGCCGACGTTGTCACGTTGTCTTCCAAGCTATTGATAAATAAAAAGTTATTAAGGGTACCGAAAGCAGCTCGGTTTACCTAATGGCAATATTGCACAGTGTTTACAGGCAGTAGTGCCGGATGCATTGCTGCAGCAGTGCAATGCAGGGCTGTATCTGCTCCAATTCGAGGTACTCGTTGGGCTGATGAGCTCTATCGATAGAGCCCGGGCCCATAACGATGGTTTCCATTCCCAACTGTTGCAGAAAAGGTGCCTCCGTCGCAAAGGCGACCGCCTCTGCAGAGTGCCCCGTCAGTTTTTCTGCCAACAGCACGAGCTCACTGTGTGCCGCTTCCTCGAACGGGCCAATGGCCTCTATCAGCGGACGCAGTTCAATCTCCAGCCCGCGTTGCAAAGCCAGCATTTGCATGCGCTGATCAAGTTCAGCGCGCACCGCGGCATTGTCGCCTCCCGGTGTCAGGCGCAGGTCGAAATGCAGCTCGGCTTTGCCACAGATACGATTAGGACTGTCGCCGCCGTGAATACAGCCGAAGTTAAGTGTGGGTGCTGCTATGTGGAAAAAATCGTTGCTGTAACGCGCCGCCAGCTCGCCACGGTAGGTCATCAGATCGCTTATTACGGCATGCATACCTTCCAGCGCACTGTTGCCCAGTTGCGGGTTGGAGGAGTGACCGGCTCTGCCAGTAACGCGCACCGCTTGCATCATGATGCCCTTGTGCATGCGCACCGGCACCAGGGAGGTCGGTTCGCCAATGATGGCAGCACGCGCTTTGGGTCGCCCCGCCGCGGCGAGTTGCCGCGCTCCGTTCATTGAGCTCTCTTCGTCGGCGGTAGCCAGCAGAATCAGTGGCTGTTTCAGAGCGTCGGCGGTAAACGCGCTGGCGGCGGCGATGGCCAGCGGGAAAAACCCTTTCATGTCGGCGCTGCCCAAGCCGTACAATCGATTGTCGCGTTCCGTCAGTGCCAGCGGATCGCTCTGCCAGCGGCCCTCGTCGAAGGGCACGGTGTCGGTGTGCCCGGCAAGTACCAAGCCGCCCGGTCCGCTGCCCAGCGTGGCGATGAGATTGGCCTTTTTGCCGTCCGGCGTAACCGCCTGAATTTCGATCTCAAACCCCATGTCGGCAAGCCATGCGGCCAACAGGTCAATCACCGCCCTATTACCCTGGTCCCACTTGGGGTCGGTGGAGCTGACCGAGGGGGTGCCCACCAGTTGCCGGAGTTGATCGAAAATACGTTTCTCGAACTGCGACATCAGGGCTCCGTGTGTTGGATTTTGGGGTGCGGCTGGAACAAGCTGCCGTCCAGTCTAGACAACGGCAGTGCTAACGCCAAGTGCTCTTTTACACCTCCCGTGGACCGACTGTGACTGTGTTAGCATTGTGTGCTATTCAAGACCTGTTTTTTCTACTCGGCCAGCAGCAATTATGACAAGCAATTTTGGCGAACAACTACTGGAGCACCGCCTGAGCCTGACAACCGTTGCGCAGGACTTAAGTGCCGACGGTTACCTGACAAGTGAGGATCTTGTTCGTATTGGATTGTCGACCAAGCTCAAGGTGCATCCTCTGGTGTTTTTGGCAGAGCAGCAGCTGCCCGACGCATCCACCTCTGGAAAAACCCTCAATATGGAGCGACTGCTGGTCTGGTTGGGCCGCCGGGTGGGGCAGGATGTTTATCGCATCGACCCACTGAAAATCAACGTGACAGCTGTGGCTGATGTCATGTCCCGGGCGTTTGCCGAACGCCATCGGATACTGGCGGTAGAAGTGCATGATGATGAAGTGGTGATCGCAACGGCCGAACCCTACATTCGCGCCTGGGAGAGCAATCTGGAGCACGTTTTGCGCAAGCGTATTCGCCGGGTGTTGACAGATCCGCGTGATATCGCGCGGCATACGTCGGAGTTTTACAGTATGGCCGGCTCAGTGCGCGGCGCACGCGGTGGAGAGCGGCAAGGAGGCCCCGCCGGCGTCGGCAACCTGGAGCAGATGCTGGAACTGGGTTCCATGAACGAGCTCGATGCGAATGACCAGCATATTGTCAAAATTGTCGACTGGCTGTTGCAGTATGCGTTTGAGCAGCGCGCCAGCGATATTCACATTGAACCGCGCCGCGAAACAGGCACGGTGCGCTTTCGTATCGACGGCGTTTTACACACAGTCTATGAGTTGCCAGCGCACGTGTGCGCCGGTGTCAGCAGTCGCGTCAAGATACTGGGCCGCATGGATGTGGCGGAGAAGCGCAGGCCGCAAGACGGACGCCTGAAAACGCGCACGCCTAATGGCAACGAGGTGGAGCTGCGCCTGGCAACGTTACCAACTGCTTTCGGCGAAAAACTGGTAATGCGAATTTTCGATCCGGATGTGCTGCAGCGCAGCTTCAAGCAGCTCGGATTAGCCGATACCGATTTGCAGCACTGGCATGATATGACGGCTAGCGGCCATGGTATTGTGCTGGTTACGGGGCCCACCGGATCGGGGAAAACCACCACCTTGTATTCCACGCTGCGCCAGTTGGCGACCCCCGAGGTCAATGTCTGCACCATTGAAGACCCCATTGAAATGGTGGAGGGGGCGTTTAATCAGATGCAGGTCAACAACGCCATCAACCTGAGTTTTTCCGCCGGTGTGCGCGCTCTGATGAGGCAGGACCCGGACATCATCATGGTGGGTGAGATTCGCGATCTGGAGACCGCCAACATGGCGATTCAGGCGGCATTAACCGGGCACCTCGTGTTGTCTACCCTGCACACGAATGACTCTCCCAGCTCTATTTCGCGTTTGATGGAGTTAGGGGTGCCGGCCTACTTGATTCGGGCCACTGTGCGCGGCATCATGTCGCAGCGTCTGGTGCGAATTTTGTGCCCACACTGCAAGGATTTTGGCGAGTTGGACCTGGACGCCTGGCACCAACTGACACAGCCGTGGGATATGGAGCCGCCATCAAGGGTGGCGCGCCCGGTAGGGTGTGTGCGCTGTCGTGAAACCGGCTACTCTGGCCGCCAGGGTATTTATGAAGTTCTGGTCAATAGTCGTGCAGTACAGGCGCAAATCCGCTCCCAGTTGAATGTCAGCAAGATTCGCGATATAGCCATGGGTGAAGGGATGCGCACCTTGCGGCTAAGCGGGGCGACTCGAGTGGCGCGTGGTGAGACAACGATTGAGGAAGTCATGCGAGTGGCACCCTTGATCGATGTTTGACGTTTTCGCATAGAGCAGCACGCAGTATGATCCTGGACACCTCACCCCTGCCTGAAGTGTTGGCCGTAGAGGCCGAGTGCGCATGGGGATACATTGTTGAGCGCGCCGGGTCGAGCCTCTCGCAACAGCTGTTTGAGTTGCTGGAAAATAGCCTGGAGGCGCAACAGTTGCCGCGCGTACTGGCTTGCAGTCCCTTTGTCGCAGACCTGCTGCGGCGTCAGCCGCAGTTGCTTATCGACATGCTGCGAAGCGGCGAATTGCAACAGTCTCTGCCACAAGACGCCTACCTTAGTGAGTTGCAGCAACTTCTGTCCGAGCCCGATGTTGAGCTCTCCCCGGTGCTGAGGCGCTTCCGCACACACCACATGCTGCGGATAGTGTGGCGCGACTTTTGCCGCTTGTCTGACACGCAGGAAACCGTGCGCGACGTGTCGCTGCTGGCCGAGGCGGCTGTCGCGCTGGCGTTGTCCTATGCGCAGGCTCAACTAGAGCTGCGTTACGGTGTGCCGCGCGGTAAACACAGCGGTGCGGCGCAGGAGTTGATTGTACTGGCCATGGGTAAACTGGGCGCGCGTGAGCTCAATGTGTCCTCCGATATCGACCTGATCTTCACATTTCCCGAGGGCGGGCAGACGGACGCTGACAGTCAGTCCATCAGTAATGAAGAATTCTTTACTCGGGTGGGCCGGGCGGTCATTAGTGCGCTGGACGAAGTAACGGTGGATGGCTTCGTCTTCCGTGTTGATATGCGCTTGCGACCCTACGGTGATAGCGGTGCGCTAGTCCATAATTTCGTCGCGCTGGAGGACTATTACCAGGCGCAGGGGCGCGACTGGGAGCGCTATGCCCTGATCAAGGCGCGCCCGATTACCGGCGATTCGCGGCGTGCGCAGGAGCTTGTGACTTTGCTGCGGCCCTTCATATTCCGGCGCTATGTTGATTTCGGTGTGATCGAAAGCTTGCGCAGCATGAAGCAGATGATCAGTGCCGAGGTTCGTCGCCGTGGCTTGCAAGACAATGTGAAGCTGGGTCACGGTGGTATTCGTGAGGTCGAGTTTATCGCGCAGTGTTTCCAGTTGATCCGCGGTGGCCGGGATCTCGGCCTTCAGCAGCGTGAATTGTTGCCGGTGCTCGGAGAATGCGTTGAGCTTGGATGCCTGCCCGCATCGGCGGCGGACGAACTGCGTGCTGCTTATCTTTTTTTACGCGACAGTGAGCACGCGATACAGGGCTATCAAGACAAACAGACTCAGGAATTGCCGCAGCTGGCGCTGTCGCGCACTGCTATGGCACTGGTAATGGGATTTTGCGACTGGGAGGCTTATCTTGCAGCGCTAGAGGCCCACCGCGATATAGTTTCCGGTCACTTCAGGGATTTGATCGCAGACCCGGAGGAGGCCAATCCGGTGACAGCTGAAGAAGATGCGTCGTTGTGGGGTGAAGGCTTGTGTGAAGCCTCGCTGGCAGCGCTGGGCTACCGGCGTCCGCTGGAGACTCTCGAGGCGCTGCAGATGCTGCAGCAAAGTCCGCGGGTGGTGACCCTGCAAGTGGCGGGGCGCGAGCGCCTGCAGCAATTCATGCCCACGCTTTTGCTGGCCTGTGTCGAGCTGGCACAATCGGACACTAATACTGTCGACGCGACCGATAACGCATCTCTTGATGCTGACCTGGCGGTGCAGCGCGTGCTGCCGTTGGTCGCTGCTGTGGTGCGCCGCAGCGCCTATCTGGTGCTGCTGTTGGAAAACCGCCCCGCTCTGGCGGAGTTAGTGACGCTGTGCGCTGCAAGCCCCTGGATTGCCGACCAACTGGCACGTAATCCGGCGCTACTGGATGAGTTGCTGGATCGGGGCAGCCTCTACACGGCGCCGAACAAAGCGTTGCTCGGCGATGAACTGCGTCAGCAGGTCGCCCGACTCGCAGTGGATGATCTCGAGGCACAGATGAATGCCCTGCGCTATTTTAAAGCAGCCCAGGTACTGCGGGTGGCAGCCAGTGAGCTGGTCGGGCGCTTACCTTTGATGCAGGTCAGCGACAATCTGACATGGATCGCTGAAGTCTTGCTGGAGCAGGTGGTGACGGTTGCCTGGGCCAATCTCACGAACAAATACGGGCAGCCAGCGCACCACGGCAGCGGTATGGGGTTTTCGGTTTTTGGCTACGGTAAGCTCGGTGGTATCGAGTTGGGTTATGGTTCGGACCTGGATCTGGTGTTTATCTATGATGCGGCCAAAGGCGGTGTCACCGACGGCCAACACAGTATCGACAATGCGGTGTTCTACACCCGGCTCGGGCAGCGCATTATTCATATTATGGAAACACGCATGATGATGGGGCAGCTTTACGAGGTTGATATGCGCCTGCGCCCCTCGGGGCAATCCGGCCTGTTGGTGAGTACCCTGCAGGCTTTTCGCAGCTACCAGCAGGAATCCGCTTGGACCTGGGAGCATCAGGCTCTGGTGCGATCTCGCTTTGTCGCAGGTGATCAGGCCGTGGCAGCCGACGTAGTCGACTTGCGTGAGGCGATTTTGCGTCAATCTCGGGACGAAGCCACACTGGCGCATGAGGTGGTCGCAATGCGCGAGAAAATGCGCAAGCACCTGCTGCCCAAAGAACGTCTCGAAGATGGGGAATTTCACCTAAAACAAGGTGTGGGTGGTATCGTCGATATCGAATTTATGGTGCAATATGCGGTTCTCGCGTGGTCCTGCCGAGTGCCCGAATTGGCGCGCTGGTCTGATAACGTGCGCATTCTCGAAATCCTGAGTCGGGAAAAGTTGTTTGATCGCCAGGAATGCGACGCGCTGACACAAGCGTATCTTGCCTATCGTTCCGCTGCCCACCAACTTTCACTGCAGCAGCAACCGGACATCGTACCGGCCGGTAGTTTTGTCGCGGCGCGAATTGCAGTGAATACCAAGTGGCAGCAATTGTTTGCGCCGTATGTAAGTGATACCAAAAAAAATGAAGAGGAGTGATGTGATGAACATGGCCGATCGTGATGGTCTTATCTGGATGGATGGCGAAATGGTGCCCTGGCGCGAGGCTAAGGTGCATGTACTGACGCACACCTTCCACTATGGTCTTGGGGTATTTGAGGGCGTTCGTGCTTACAAGACGCGGGACAGGGGCACCTGTATCTTCCGGCTGAAGGCACACACGGACCGCCTCTTTCGCTCAGCCCATATTCTTGGCATGTCGATGCCCTTTGATAAAGAGACCTTAAATCAGGCCCAAAAAGATGTCGTGCGCCTGAACGGTCTGGAGGAGGGTTACCTGCGCCCTATGTGTTTTTACGGTTCTGAAGGTATGGGCCTGCGCGCGGATAATCTGAGTACACACGTTATGATTGCCGCCTGGGAGTGGCCGTCATATATGGAGCCTGCCGCCCGTGACAACGGAATCAAGGTCCGTACGTCCTCGTTTACCCGCCACCATGTGAACATCTCCATGTGCAAGGCAAAGGCGAACGGCAATTACATCAACTCGTTACTGGCCCTGCGCGAAGCCGTTGAGAGCGGCGCGGAAGAGGCCTTGCTGCTCGACAACGAGGGCTATGTGGCCGAGGGCAGTGGCGAAAACGTCTTCATTGTGCGGGAAGATAAGATATATACGCCCGAATTGACCTCGTGCCTGGAGGGCATCACCCGCGACGCAATATTCGTGCTCGCCGCAGAGCTGGGATATCAGGTCCGTGAAAAGCGTATAACCCGCGATGAAGTGTATATCGCCGATGAGGCATTCTTTACCGGCACCGCTGCTGAGGTAGTGCCGATTCGTATGCTGGACGGACGCACTATCGGCAGCGGTACTCGCGGTCCGCTGACCGAGAAGTTGCAGGCGATGTACTTCGATTCCGTGCACGGTAATCGCGATCAGAATAGCCACTGGCTGGAGCCTTTGGTCTGAGCTATATTGAATAAAGTACAGAAGCACTATGGTAAGGAGTACGTAGGTTTTTTCTCGATTTCGCGGCACCGAATGGCGCACGCATGACAGTTAAGGTAAAAATCAAGCGCGGTGATGCCCTAGCTGAGCGCTTGAAAGAGCAATTGGAGGCATACCCGGAAGGTGCCGCTGAGTGGATGGCGGCGCATACGCAAATTCTGGCAAGCAGTGATTTTGGCTTGTCCGGTTTGCTGCGTATTGATGATCAATTTGCCTATCTCAAGCTTTATCGCTTCAAATCTTTCGCACAAAAAATCAAGCTCGGCCTCGGTATTGCGCAGCCTTTACGTAACTTCAATGCTGCCGGCAAACTGCGTCAGAGCGGTGTGCCCGTGCCCCAGCCGCTGGCCTGTCTAAAAGTAGGGCAAGGTGTCCTGGCGATGACCGAGGGTTTGTCCGGTGGTAATCTCGCTGACCTCTGGCTGAGTCAGCCCTCCGAAGCCTTACGCATAGAAGAACGTGCGATGTGCGCCACTGGAGAAACGCTGGCGACGCTGCATACGGCAGGCTATTTTTACGGTGATTGCCGGTGGGGCAACTTGTTCTGGAATGGCCAAAGCAGCTATTTGACCAGTCTCGAGAATACCCGTAGAAGCCCACCGGGCAGCAAGCTACAGGCACAAGATTTGGCGCAGTTTACGGCGAATGCGGAGTGGCTTGGCATCGGCTCACCACTGTTCGAGCTGTTTTTGGATGGGTATTTGCAAGGCGTTACCGGTGACCGACGCGAGGTGGTCGAACGCATGATGCCTGCCATGTACCGCTTGCGTGCTCAGCATCTGTCAGGTTACGGACAGCGTCTGGTGTAAACAAACCACCAATGGCTTTGCGTCGCACCCAACTGGCCGCTGGATATTCTCGTTTAGCCTGGTGTTTGTATTACACACGAGCTTTGGGCAGGCGCCGCAGAGTCCGCAGGCAGGTCTCAGTTGCAAGTATTTTTGCTGCCACCGGGGAAAGGGTGCGCATCTGCCGCCGCCAAGCGCAAAAGAAGCGCATGCGGTCGGTCTTCCCAAGGTCAGAAGCCGGCAATATATTCAACTGCAATAGGTCTCGTAGCAGCAGCGTCCCCGGCATTGGGTGCCGGCGTGTATTGCGTTCATTATTGAGCAGGGTGAACCGAAACCGGTCCTGCAATTGAGCCGCAAGAATATTACTGGGGCTCAAATCGCCATGAACGAAACCGGTGGCATGCACGCGACCGACAAATGTGCCCAGTTCCGAGAGCAGTTGCCGCCGCAGCAACAACTGTTCTTTACTTCTCTTCGGCAGCGTCCTGCTGAGCCAGTGATCGATGCCGTCTCCGGGTTCTGCGACGGTGAAGAGATATTCCCGACGGCCTGGAAGTTGTCCCCAGAGTACATTATGCGGTGCGTCGATCCCTGCCTCTAGCAGCCCGTCCGCGTTAATGCGGGCGCGGCTAGCCTGGCTGCCTTTGACCCGGGCCTTCAGCACTGCTGCCAGGCTGCGCGCTCGATACTCTTTGTAATAAATTTGTTGCTTACGATTCACCGCAACGCGGCTGAACGCAGAGCTACTGACCCGTTCCCAGTTGTCGGGCAGGTAATCCTCCGCCAGTTGCCTGGCCCACTCGCGCAATGTCTCGGCTTCAGCGCTGATCGCTGCACACCTCACCTTTAGTCGAATCGCATTAGTTTACGCTGCAACGTGAAGTCAGTCTCCAATTGCGCACTCTCCGCAGTGGCACAGTGGTTACAGGTGAGGCGCGAGGTTATCATGGGCCGCTGATGACGCTGCGGGATTCGATGTGAACGTACCCATAAGGAAGGTGCTGATTTGAAACACAAGGTATTGGTGCTTGGCGCCGGAGGTCAGCTCGGACAAGAGCTGCAACGCACTGTTGCGGCTGATCTGGAGTGTGTGCCCATGACGCGGGCGCAACTTGATATTGCTGATGCCAGCGCTGTCGCCGAATATTGCGCCGATGTTAAACCGCAGCTGGTAGTCAACGCGGCAGCCTACACCGCGGTGGATAAAGCTGAGTCCGAACATGATGCCGCTTACCGCGGCAATGCACAGGGCCCCGGCGTGCTGGCGACAGTCTGTGCAGAGCAAGGCATACGACTCATCCACATATCGACCGACTTCGTGTTTGACGGGGCCGCCTCCCAACCCTACCGCCCGGAGGCTGCTACAGCGCCACTGGGTGAATATGGCCGCAGCAAGCGCGCAGGTGAGGTTGCTGTGCAAAAAGCTATGCCCGACGCGCTTATTCTGCGCACTGGCTGGGTGTATTCGAGCTTTGGCGGCAACTTCGTGAAGACGATGTTGCGCCTGATGAAGGAGCGCGAGGAGCTGTCGGTAGTGGCCGATCAGGTTGGGACGCCGACCTGGGCTCACGGTTTGGCCGAGGCGGTATGGGCGGCCGCAGCGCGCCCACAGTTAAGTGGCTTCTATCACTGGAGCGATGCTGGTGTTTGCAGTTGGTATGACTTGGCCGTTGCTATCTCGGAGGAAGCGCTGGCGCTCGGCCTGCTTTCCAAGCCGGTGAAGGTTCGGCCCATTCCTGCCGTAGACTACCCTACGCCTGCGCAGCGCCCGGCTTACAGTGTATTGGACAAGACGAGCAGTTGGCGCGACTTTGCCTTGGAGGGCGTCCATTGGCGCCGGCAGTTGCGTGCGATGCTCGCCGATTATAAGGAGCTGGCGGATGCCTAAATCCCTTTTGGTAACTGGCGGCGCCGGTTTTATTGGCGCCAATTTTATTCACTATTGGATGCTGCATCACCCTGAGGATAAAGTGCTCGCCTATGATGCGCTGACGTACGCCGGCAACCTCGAGAACCTCGCCGCGCTGCGCGATAACAAGCGATTCAGTTTTGTCCATGCTGACATCTGTAGCTACGATCAGGTGTTGCACGCGCTACGCGAGCATGCCATTGATACTGTGGTGCACTTTGCCGCCGAAAGCCACGTCGACCGCTCGATCACCGGCCCGGATGCCTTCGTCGATACCAATATTGTAGGCACACACACTCTGCTGAAGGCGGCGCGCGAAGTCTGGTTGTCGGGCGGTCAGGCACAGGAGCACCGCTTCCACCATGTATCCACCGATGAGGTCTACGGCTCCCTCGCTATGGATGCGCCCTGTTTTCACGAGGAGCAAAAGTACGAACCCAACTCACCTTATTCCGCCAGTAAAGCGGCTTCGGATCACCTGGTGCGGGCCTACCACCACACCTATGGCCTGCAGGTCACCACCAGCAACTGCTCCAACAATTACGGCCCTTATCACTTCCCGGAGAAGTTGATACCGCTCTGCCTCACCAATATTCTACGGGGGCGCCCCCTGCCGGTGTACGGTGATGGCAGCAATATTCGTGACTGGTTGTACGTGGAAGATCATTGTCGGGGCATAGAGTTGGTATTACAGAAGGGCAAAGTGGGGGAGACGTATAATATCGGCGGTAATAACGAGTGGAACAACCTCGATATCGTACACCTGCTATGCGACCAAATGGATGCGCGTTTTGCCGCAGCCCCCTCGCTGGGAAACCGTTTCCCCGATGCGCCGGGCAGCGCGGGGCGCAGTGCACGCGAGTTAATCACGTTTGTCGAGGATCGTGCGGGACATGACTGGCGCTATGCCATCGATGCCGCCAGGATCATGGGCGAATTAGGGTATCGGCCCCGTGAGAGTTTTGAAACCGGCCTGCAGCGTACTTTGGATTGGTACCTGGACAACGAGGATTGGTGGCGCCCACTGTTGCTTGCATAGTTGGTTAGGTGGCAGTGGAAGTACTCAATCGAAGCGAGGCGCGTCATCCCAGCTCAAACCCTCGGCGTCTTTGGCGGATAACTGCGGCGCCGCACCTGCCGGCACCGGCCATTCAATACCCACGGTCGGGTCGTCCCATGCCAGGGTCTGTTCGCTGGCCGGGTGGTAGACGTCCGTGCACTTGTAGAGGAAATCGGCGTAGTCAGATGTCACGTAAAAACCGTGCGCAAACCCCGGCGGCACCCACAACATGCGCTGGTTCTCGGCGCTGAGATGCACGCCAAACCACTGCCCCAGTGTCGGCGAGCTGCGGCGCAAATCCACGGCTACATCAAACACCTCGCCAGAGGTTACTCTCACCAGTTTGCCTTGCGTGTGCTCCATCTGAAAGTGCAGGCCGCGCAGAATGCCGTGTGCGGAGCGGCTGTGATTGTCCTGCACAAAATCAAGATCAAAGCCCGCTGCGCGAAACGCTTCTCGGTTCCAGGTTTCCAGAAAGAAACCGCGCTGGTCACCAAATACCTTGGGTTCCAGCACATAGACATCCTGCAGGGACGTTTCTACAAATTTCATGCGAAGACCATCCCTTCTTCTAGCAACAAATTCGTCAGGTACAATCCGTAGCCGCTTTTCTCCAGCGGCTTAGCGAGCGCCAGTAACTCCTCTGCGCTGATGTAACCCTTGCGATAGGCCACCTCCTCCGGGCAAGCAATCTTCAGGCCCTGCCGCTCTTCTACTACGCGGATAAAATTAGCCGCGTCGAGCAGGGAGTTGTGCGTGCCGGTGTCCAGCCAGGCTGTGCCGCGACTCATCACCTCCACACGCAGATCGCCGCGCTCCAGATAGGCTTTATTGACATCGGTTATCTCCAGTTCGCCCCGGTGTGAAGGGCGCACTGCCTTGGCGATATCGATCACGTCGTTATCATAGAAATACAGGCCCGTAACCGCATAGTGGGAACGCGGTTTGGTCGGTTTTTCTTCTATGTCCTGAGCGACGCCGTGCTTGTCAAAGCTGACCACGCCGTAGCGTTCCGGGTCCTGAACATGGTAGGCAAAAACAGACGCCCCATTGTCGCGGCTTGCTGCGCTGATCAGTTTCTGGGAAAAGCCACCGCCGTAGAAGATGTTGTCGCCCAGGACCAGGCTGGCCGGGGAGTTGCCAATGAACTCTTCTCCCAGAATGAATGCCTGGGCGAGGCCGTCGGGGCTGGGCTGAATGGTGTAGTTGATGTTGATGCCCCACTGCGAGCCGTCGCCAAGTAGTTCGCTAAAGGCAATCTGATCACGGGGCGTGGTGATAATCAGAATATCGCGGATTCCAGCCAGCATCAGAGTCGCCAGCGGGTAGTAGATCATCGGTTTGTCGTAAACTGGCATTAATTGTTTGCTGACCGTGCTGGTCAGTGGGTGCAGGCGCGTGCCAGAACCGCCCGCTAGGATGAGGCCTTTGTAAGCTTTTGATGTCATCGAAAATACTCTGATAAGCAAACGCAGGATTATAGCGGCATTGGCGCGGCGCTGGCGATGGAGAGTACTTTCGGATGTGACGTGATTCTGATGCCAGGGTCTATTTTGGGCTCCAAAAAAAGACTGGCTTGAAGTGTTTGTCTCTCGAATGGGGCCAGAACGCCCTGAAATATCCGCAACTACCTGCGTGATACCCCATGGTCGGTGGTTGCTTTTGCCCAATTCGGGCGATAACTCCGGTATTCAGTGCAGACTGATATGCCGCTGGCAGACGGGAGGGCTGGATTTTTGATCGGTAGCTGATTAGAATATGGGCCCTTTTGGCGGGCAATTTTGGGGAGTTCGGTGCCGTTCACTGCACTTGAAGGTCCCGAAAGCAATATGCCCCCCTCACACCTTATCTGACTATTGAGAGGACGCCGCTATCTGGCATCTTGGTACAGTGCAGGAAAAGCTGCCGCCAACGACAGCTGCTTCAGGGCATTCTGCGCGCATGCAGTCGGCGGGGCGTCCTTTACGGATTGCTTTGCTGGGTTATCGCAGCCAACCTCACGGTGGAGGGCAAGGCGTCTATATGCGCTATCTGAGCAAGGCGTTGGTTGAGGCCGGGCATACGGTTGATGTGATTTCGGGCCCACCGTATCCGCATCTCGATCCCAGAGTGCGCCTCATTACCTTACCGAGCCTCGATCTGTTTGAAAATGGGTTAAGCTCGCTGCGGCCACATCACCTTGCGTCCCTGAGTAATATTATAGAGTGGCTTAGCCAACTGACGGGCGGCTTCGCCGAGCCGATGACTTTCGGGCGTCGCGCGGTTAAATATTTACGCCAGCACGGCCACAATTATGACCTGATTCACGACAACCAGAGCCTCAGCTACGGCATGCTGAAAATCCAGAAAATGGGCCTGCCGCTGGTCACAACCGTGCATCACCCTATTACCAGCGATCTGCGTATTGCGCTCAGTGCCGCCCGCAGCTGGAAGGAGCGCCTGTTTATCCGCCGCTGGCACTCGTTTTTGAATATGCAGAAAAAAGTCATCAAGCAATTACGCAATATTGTCACGGTATCCGATTGTTCGCGGCAGGACATTGCCCGTGATTTTGGGCTGCAACCGGCTGGCATTAGTCTGGCGCACAACGGCATCGACATCGACGTTTTCAAGCCGATGCCGGAGGTTGAACGCAACCCGCTGCGGCTGATGGCCACCTGTTCGGCCGATGCGCCGCTCAAAGGTCTGCACTATTTGCTGTACGCCTACGCTCGATTGTTGGAGCACTACCCTGATCTTGAGTTGCTGCTGGTTAGCAAGCCCAATCCTGGTGGTAAAACCGAGCGCCTGGTGCAGCGCCTCGGCTTGGTCGATAAGGTCCGATTCGTGAAAGGCATCAGCACCCAGGAAATGGTGCAATTTTATGCTGAGGCGGCGATTGCGGTGGTGCCATCCGTCTACGAGGGGTTCGGCCTGCCTGCGGGCGAAGCGATGGCCTGCGGGGTGCCGGTGGTGTCAACCGATGGCGGCGCACTGCCGGAGGTGGTGGGTGACGCCGGTGTGATCGTGCCGGCAAAGAACGTCGATGCACTGGTAGAGGCTATCAGCAGCCTGTTGCAGGACCCGCAGCGGCGCGGCCAGCTGGGTGCCCGCGGTAAGCGGCGCATTGAAGAAAATTTTTGCTGGCAAGTGTGCGCAGGCCAGATGACAGCGTATTACCGGCAGGTGTTGGCCAATGAAAACCGTTGATTTCAGGCATCTACCGCTGGAGGCGGACGATATCGTGCTGGATCTGGGCTGTGGCGAGGGGCGTCACGTCATCAGCGCCTATGTTGAGGCCAATGTGCACTCTATTGGCGTCGATCTGTCACTGGATGATCTTAAAATCACCCGTGATCGGTTTGCGAGTTTTGCCGAAGAAGGCAACGATGCGAAGTCCTTTGGTTTGTCTGCCGCCAGCGCCCTTAACCTGCCCTTTGCGGACAATACGTTCGACAAGATCATTTGCAGTGAGGTGTTGGAGCATATCCCCGATTACGGCAGTGCGCTGCGCGAAATCGAGCGGGTGCTGAAGCCCGGTGGATTATTCTGTGCCAGTGTCCCGCGTCGCTGGCCGGAGAAAATTTGCTGGGCGCTGAGTGAGGGCTACTATCAGGTTCCCGGCGGTCACCTGCGCATTTTTCGCAGCGATGCGTTGCGTGGCGAGATTGAACACCTGGGTTTTACCCATTACTACCGCCATTGGGCACACGCTTTGCATGTTCCTTTCTGGTGGCTTAAGTGCCTGTTTTGGCAGAGTCAGGATGCCAATTGGCTGGTGAAGCAATACCATCGCCTGCTGGTGTGGGACCTGATGGAAAATCCGGCGGTAACCCGGATACTGGAGAAGTGCATGAACCCTATTATGGGCAAAAGTGTCGTGATGTATTTTCGCAAGGAGGCCGCCTCATGAGTGGGCTCTACCTCAGTCGAGGCCTGTTCCCTGAAGAGTTTCTGCGCCCTACCGTGAATTTTATTCTCGATTGCCAGCGCGACAGCGGTGAAATTCCCTGGTTTGAAGGCGGCTACACCGACCCCTGGGATCACGTGGAATCGGCTATGGGCCTGTCCATAGGCGGAGAACTGGAGGCAGCGCGCAAGGCGTATCAGTGGCTGGCTGGTCTACAGCTCGAAGATGGCAGTTGGTGGGCCTCGTATCGCGGGCAGGTCATCGACAACGCCAATCGTCGTGAATCCAATTTCGTCGCTTATATTGCGACGGGCGTGTGGCACCATTACCTGATCAGCGAAGACACTGAGTTCCTGCAGGCGATGTGGCCTGTTATCGATAAAGCAATGGGGTTTGTGTTGTCCCTGCAATCGGAGCATGGCGAAATAGACTGGGCCGTGGATAGCGCCGGAAAAGCGAAAGGTGACGCCCTTGTCACCGGATGCAGCTCTATTTACAAGAGCCTGGAGTGCGCGCACAACATCGCCGTTACCCTGGGCGAGGATCGCGCGCACTGGCGGCGGGCACGCGCAAGTCTGGGCAAGGCTCTGCGCACCAAACCAGAGCGTTTTGATCGCACATGGGAAAGTAAATCGCGTTATTCCATGGATTGGTTTTACCCTGTGCTGGCCGGCGTCTATACCGGTGCCGATGCGCGGGCGCGGCTGGCATCACGCTGGGATGAGTTTGTGGAAGACAATCTGGGTTGTCGCTGCGAAAAGCAGGAGCCCTGGGTGACCATTGCCGAAACCTGTGAGCTGGTTATGGCGTTGCTGGCAGCGGGCGATCACGCGCGCGCGGTGGAGGTTTACAGCTGGCTGCAGCAGTGGCGCGCTAGCGACGGCTCCTACTGGACGGGTTACCAGCTGGTGGAAGATCTGTTATGGCCGGATGAAAAGCCCACCTGGACAGCCGGCGCGATTTTGCTGGCGGCCGATGCCCTCACCAAGCATACCGCTGCGTCAGGCTTGTTCTGTAGCGTCAAATTGCTGGACGAGGCCGAAAATGCCCGCGAACGGCGCATTCTGGTCGATTAAAAATAAGGGCTGACCGATTGGCCTTGCTGTAAGCCCAAACGTGGCACTTGGGCGGTGAACTGAATGACATTGAAGCTTAAGGCGCCGCCATTCGGGGCAGACCTTTTACCAACGACGCAGTAGGCCCAAACTGTTGACTCGGCCCAGATCCTCAAACAAGCCCGAAGCCTGCGCCATACGATAAATCGCATAGGGCGCCTGGCCGCCCGCGTGAGCGTCATCAAACACATCGTGTATCGCCAGTATGCCGCCGCGTATCAGATGCGCCGTCCAGCAACGGTAATCGGTCAGTGCGGCTTCCAGGCTGTGGCCGCCATCGATAAAGAGCATGGCCAGCGGCGTCCGCCAGTGTCTTGCCGCGGCCTCCGATCCAGCCACCACGGGTACCACTATGTCGTCCAATCCGGCGCGGCGAATATTGCGTCGAAACTCCTTGAAGCTGTCCATCACGCCTTCGCCGGCATCGTACAAGGCCGGGTCGTGAAAAAATTCGCCCAGTTGGTGCTCCTCAGAGCCGCGGTGATGATCAAGCGCAAAGACCGTAGCATTGTTGGCGCGACAGGCGAGGCCCAGATAAATAGTGGACTTTCCGCAGTAGCTGCCAATTTCCAGTACCGCACCTTTGGCACTTGCACGCAGCGCATGCTGGTAGAGAGCCTGTGCTTCATCTTCCGCCAGAAAACCTTTTATCTGGTCGATATCGGCGGGTAGGTCGGGGATCATTTGGCAATACTCGCAGCGTGTGGTGGCAGGGTAACCTGGCGGTTTCGATAGATTGCAGAAAGCGCAGGGGGGCGGCCGTCTCGGCTCCTCCAGATACTACTTGGGCGCCGTTACCGAGGTCGCGGTGGGTGCTGAAGGCGCCACCATGAACGTATCCAGGCGCATAACGTCTTCGGGGCTGAGCAACCCTGCGTTCTCTTTCAGGCGCATTAAATTGAGGATGTAGTCGTAACGGCTGTTGGCGTAATCCCGCTCCGTCTGAAACAGGGTGTTCTGGGCGTTGAGCACGTCGACAACGTTGCGAGTGCCCACTTCGTAGCCCGCCTGCGTTGCATCCAGCGAGCTTCTTGAAGAGATAATACTCTGCCGCCGTGCAGCGATCCGCGAGACATCGCTGAGCACCGTCATGTGCAGTGAACGGGTATTGGTCACAGTGTTGCGCGTCAGGTTGATGAGTTGTTCGCGGGATGCGTTGTACTCCTGAGCAGCCCTGCGCCGGTTGGCGCTGATAGCGCCGCCGCTGTAAAGGGGTACGCTGACCCGGACCTGCCAAACGCTGTCGTCTGAACTACTTTCTGGCGGGAAATCCGCGAACACAGAATTTGATTCAACGTTGCCGCTGACGTCGAAGTCGGAGTATTCGTAGCCGCCGCTGACCGTCGGAGCATGTTCCATCTTGAACGCCTTGGCATTCTGGCGCGCGGCCTCTTGGCTGTAGCGAGATGCCTGCAATTCGAAATTATTAGCCAGGGCAAAATCCACCCATGCCGAGCGTTCTATCGGTTCGGGGGGCAGGATTTTGAAGTCATCAACCAGCACATTAAGATTACTCTGCGGCTGACCGGTGAGCACAGAGAGGCGTTCCAGCGCAACCGACACGTTATTTTCATCGACAATACGGTTGACCTGCGAGAGATCTCGCGCTGCCTGCGCTTCGTAGACATCTGTAATGGCGATCAGGCCGACTTCGAAGCGCTGCTGCGTCTGTTCCAACTGGCGTTCGAAGGCGCGCTCCTGGGCTTGGGAGGCCGCTAAATTGTCCTGGGCGCGCAATACCAGCAGGTAAGCTTCCACTACGCGGACAATCAGATTTTGCTGGTTCGATGCGAAGGTCGCTTCTGCTTCCTTGGTGACTTCTTTGCCGGATTGAAAACTGAACCACGCCGACAAATCGAACAGTGCCTGGTTGAGCGACACTACATAGCCGTCAGTGTCGGTATTGCGGTTGGTGGTTACACCGCCCTGAATCAGATCGCCGCTGATATTCTGGCCGATGACGCCCTGTGACTGGTTATTGGCGTCCGAATTTTGATAGGAATAGTTGGTAGACACCTGCGGCAGCAACGCAGAGAGGCTCAGGTTCTCGGTCTCACGCCGCGCCAGATAGACGGCCTCTTCAGACTTCAACTGCGCGTCGTTTTCCAGCGCCAGTTCGTAAATACCGCGCAGTGAATCAGCCTGCAAACTGATACAGAACAGAGAGAGTGTCAGCGAGGAAAGCGCGACAAGCAGATTTTTCATGCAATTATCCCCAAGGGAGTTATGGCTGTTCTACCGGGCAGCAGTTTAACAGCCTACTTACTGCGATGCATACATCGAAACGGTAATCAAAAGGTGCAGTTCACGGTGGTTTGTGCGATCGTACGAATGCGCCTTGCGGTGGTAAACTGCCCGCTGGTAACACCACCCATTAATTTGTTATGAAAAAGGCCAAGTTCCCGGAACCGCTTTTGCAGACACTGAACAAAAAGCCTTTCAAAATCGACTTAACGGAGCTACATGGCATCTGTGACGCCAACTATGCTCGGCTGTTACGTGTTTTTCCTGATTACGAAAACAGCAATGCGCGGCAGATGTTGGTGGGTCCCGCTAGTGTGTGCCTCGCCGTTATAGAGCGCTGTCGCTACACCACAATCTTTCAGTTACACCAGCAGCGCGCGGATTCTCGCTGGCTCGGCCAGTTGCGCGTCGAAGTGCGGGCTTATCACGACGTCCGCATGCTGGAAGTTATGGCATTTCAATCCTCCAGGCAGGTAGCTGCGCGCTACCAGTACCCCAATAGGCACATGTTCGCCCAGAATGAAAAATACCAGCAGAACCGTTTTCTGGCGGATTGGTTGGAACATTGTCTGCAAAACGGACGCGCCGTGCTTGATTTCGGCATGTCCGCACCGGATACGCGATCCGGTTAGTCGAGCCCGATGCAGCAGTCCCTCCATCATATTCAAGTTGTAGATGCCCCGGATGACGTGGTCCGGGTGGTGCAACTGACCGATACCCATCTGTGTCAGGCACGCGGCGGCACGCTCTTGGGTATGGACACCGATCACTCTCTGCAGTCGGTTATCAACTTGGTAAAACAGGAGCGCCCTGACGTACACCTGCTGCTGGGCACAGGAGACCTCTCTGACGGCGGTGCTCGCGCCGCCTACGACCGGCTGCAGATCTACTTCGATCAATTGACACAGGAAAACTACTGGCTGCCGGGCAATCATGATCTTCGTGGTGCGATGGAAGCTGCAGTGAGCCGTCCCGTGCGGATGTGCAAGGAAATTCGGCTGCCGCGCTGGCAGGTCCTGTTGCTGGATTCGCAAGTTCCCGGCCAGGTGGGTGGCAACCTGGGCGATGATGAGCTCAATCTGCTGGAGACAGCGCTGCAGTCAGCGCAGGAGCAATCGTTGTACACGCTGGTTTGCTTGCATCACCAGCCAGTGAAAGTCGGTTGTCACTGGCTGGATGAACAGATGGTAGCTGATGCCGACGCATTCTTTGCTGTGTTGGATCGTTACCCTGGCGTGCGCGCAGTCCTGTGGGGCCATGTGCATCAGGAAATAGACCGCTTGCGCAATGGTGTGCGTCTGCTGGCATCGCCCTCAACCTGTGTGCAGTTTGCCGCCGGCAGCGAGAATTTCAAAGCAGATGACCAGCCGCCCGGTTACCGTTGGCTGGAGTTGCACAGTGATGGCCGGCTTGAAACGGCTGTCTCGCGGGTCCGCAATGTACATTTTGAGGTGGAACTCGACTCGCGCGGCTACTTATAACTCGCCTTGCCCCGCGCTCGTTGTACAATAGTTTCGCCGCAACTTCCTGCAATATACGAAAAGTAACGCAATGAGCCAATATACCGCTGAAGACATTGAAGTCCTGACGGGACTTGAGCCGGTGCGCAAACGCCCCGGCATGTACACAGACACCACTCGACCTAATCATCTCGCCCAGGAAGTCATCGATAACAGTGTCGATGAAGCGCTGGCCGGGCACGCCAGTGAGATCGATGTCAGCCTGAACAAGGACGGCTCGGTGACAGTCTCCGATAACGGCCGCGGCATGCCTGTCGACATCCATCCCACGCAGGGCAAGCCGGGGGTTGAAGTGATCCTCAGTACACTGCACGCCGGGGGCAAGTTTTCGGATAAAAATTACCAGTTTAGCGGCGGCTTGCACGGTGTCGGTGTGTCGGTGGTCAATGCGTTATCCAACGCACTGGAAGTGCTGATCCGGCGTGATGGCAATGTCTACCGCATGACATTTGCCGGTGGCGAAAAACAAACAGACCTGGAGGTCATCGACACCTGCGGCAAGCGCAACACCGGTACGACGGTCACCTTCACGCCCGATCCCAAATACTTTGATTCTATTGTTTTTTCGATCTCACGCCTGCGGCATGTGCTGCGCGCCAAGGCCGTGCTGTGCCCCGGTTTACGGGTCAGGTTCAAGGATGAGAAAAAAGGCGAGGCCGACGAGTGGTATTACGAGGCCGGTCTTACTGACTATCTGGCTGATGCCACCATCGATTTTTCGGTGATTCCGGAAACGCCTTTTGTGGGCAGCTTCAGTGGCAGTAACTCGGCGGTGGACTGGGCGGTGCAGTGGTTGCCCGAGGGCGGTGAGGTGGTGGCTGAATCTTACGTCAATCTCATTCCCACCATACAGGGCGGTACCCATGTCAACGGCATGCGCACGGGGTTACTCGATGCCATGCGTGAATTCTGCGAGCTGCGCAGTCTCCTGCCGCGCGGCGTCAAATTGGCACCTGATGATATCTGGGATCGCTGCTGCTATGTGTTGTCATCCAAACTGGGCGACCCGCAGTTTTCCGGCCAGACCAAGGAGCGCTTGTCATCGCGCGAGGCCGCCGCGTTTGTATCGGGGGTGGTCAAAGATGCCTTCAGTCTGTGGCTCAACCAACACACCGAGGAGGCGGAAAGGCTCGCGGAATTGTGTATAAGCAATGCGCAGGGTCGCATGCGCCTTGCCAAACAGGTTACGCGCAAGAAAGTGACCGCCGGGCCTGCACTGCCGGGTAAGCTGGCGGACTGTTCCGGCGGGGACCCGGCGCGCGGTGAACTGTTTCTGGTAGAGGGTGACTCCGCCGGGGGTTCAGCCAAGCAGGCGCGCAACCGAGAATTTCAAGCCATTCTGCCACTGCGCGGAAAGATCCTGAACACCTGGGAGATCGATTCACAGGAGATACTGGCCTCGCAGGAAGTCCATAACATTTCGATCGCAATGGGCATCGACCCGGCTAGCGACGATCTCTCAGGTCTGCGCTACCACAAGGTGTGCATCCTCGCAGATGCTGACTCCGATGGCCTGCATATCGCGACACTGATCTGTGCGCTTTTTGTGCGGCATTTCCGGCCATTGGTTGCTGCCGGTCATGTTTATGTCGCTATGCCGCCGCTGTTTCGAATCGATGTGGGCAAGGATGTGTTCTATGCCCTCGATGAAGCAGAGAAACAGGGTGTTCTGGACCGCATTGAGGCGGAGAGTAAAAAAGGTAAGGTCAACGTTCAGCGCTTCAAGGGCCTCGGCGAAATGAACCCGCTGCAGTTGCGAGAAACCACCATGGACCCCGACACCAGGCGGCTTGTGCGCCTGGTGCTGGATGCTGGTGATGGCACCAACGAGATGCTGGATATGCTGCTCGCGAAGAAGCGCGCGCCAGACCGCAAGGCGTGGTTGGAGGAGAAAGGAGATCTGGCGGAGGTAGTTGCGTGATGCCCGTCGTACTGGGAACTTTCGCACTGTCGCCGTTGCCAGTAAATCGTCTGACAGTAGCAGCGCACTATAACGCCCGTCATCCAGTTCGTTTATATCAGTTAACCCGTTTTTGATGACCCTGTTGCTCTTGATGTTAAATATAATCTGCTGCGAATCAATATCGCCGATATTGAGACGTTGCAGTCCTTAGCAAGGTCGACGTCTCTTCTCTCTGCGGAGTTAGATTGAACTACTGGGTATTTAAATCCGAGCCCGATGAATTTGGTATTGACCATCTCGCGGCTCAGGAAAAGGAAGCCGCGCGCTGGGACGGGATACGCAATTATCAGGCGCGCAACAACCTGCGCGACAACATCAAAGTCAAGGATCAGGTGTTCTTCTACCACTCGAGTTGCAAGCAGATCGGTATCGCAGGCACCTTGGAAGTGGTGACACCTGCTTATCCGGATCCCGCGCAGTTCGATGCCGACAGCAAGTATTACGATGTAAAATCCACTCCGGAGAATCCACGTTGGTACTGTGTGGATGTGCGATTGCTAGAGAAGTTTGGTGATGTGATATCAACAAAAGTCTTGAAGGGCGATCCAGTCACTGCCGAACTGAGTATTTTCAAACAGGGGCGTCTGTCGATAGCACCAGTTACTGCGGCGCAATGGAGAGCTGTGCGACGACTGCGGGCCAGTTATCTCAAAAGTGAAGGGCACTGACTCTAGCGGCGAGACCGGCGCCAAACCGAGAAGCGCTTTTCGGGACACGCCGTCAAATAGACAATACACTCGGCGCTCGCGACCTGCGTATATTGCGATACAATCAGCGCTGCCCTCATTATTACTAGATCAGCAGCCATTAGTCAGGCCTGCGGGAGTAGCTCGATGAACACATTTCGTAAGGTCCAACACCTTTTATGGGCGGTTTTTTTACTGGCACCCTATGGCTTGGCCTCGGCAGACTGGGAGCTGGACAGCGCCAGTTCGACCATCCACTTTGTCTCCGTCAAGAATGTCAGCGTTGGTGAGGTCCATAGCTTCGCCTCGCTGGTTGGTTTTATCGGTGCGGCGGGTAATGCGCAAGTGACGGTCGATCTGAACAGCGTGCAGACGCTGATCGACATCCGTAACGAGCGCATGCGCGAGCTGTTGTTCGAGACCGCAAAATTTCCAGTTGCCACGGTAAGCGCCCAGGTCGATCCCAGTGTGCTCGCTCTGGCGTCAGAGGGCGGCGTCCTGACGGTTGAAGTACCTGTTACGCTTTCGCTGCATGGACAGGAAAAAACGCTGACTACTTCGCTGGTGGTTGTCGGAGAAAGCGAGGGACGGCTTCGCGTGTTTAGTGCCGCACCGATACTGGTCAATGCTGCAGATTTTGGGCTCGTCCCGGGCGTCGAGGCATTGCAAAAAATCGTAGGACTGCAATCAATCGCCACCGCTATTCCAGTGACGCTGCAACTGCAGTTCGTGCAGGCTAAGTAGCGCCGCCGCGCTAGCGCGTTTTACGGCGCTAGCGGAGGATTCACGCTCAAGAGACTATGGTATAGTTGCTGGTACGAGCGATTGTCCGGTGCGATCTGTGTCAGGGTTTTAGCATAGCCGCGCGCATTGTCTCTTTGGCCCAGTGCCGCACTGTAGTTCGCCAGCGCCAGCAATACTTCTTCACTTTGTGGCACGCCGCGTAGCAGGGCTTCAAGTTGCGTCACAGCTTCTGCAGGATAGCCCAGATCGTGCAATGCGATGCCGTATACGAAACGGTGGCGGGTGCCCTCAGTTTCCACTTCTGCCGCTTGCTTCAGGTACGCCAGAGCTGCTTCTGTTTGGCCGTTGCGGGTTTCCAGCAGACCCAGTGCATGCAGCGTATTGCCGTTATCAGGGGCGACTGTCAGCGCCTCTAATAACACCTCGCGCGCGTCGTCATCTCTGGACTGGCTGCGCAACAGGTCTGCCAGATTCAGGTAGGCCGGCAGTAACTGCCAATTGAGATGTAAGGCCTCACGGTATGCCGCTTCTGCTGCTTGCGCGTCTCCCTGGGTGACATAAAAAATACCGAGTTGAACCTGTGTGGAGGGCATGTCGGCATGTTCTTGCAGGATGCTCACATACTCTGTAAACAGCGCGCGCAATCTTGCCGACTGCGGTGGCGGCAGTTGATCGAGTGGTACGCCCGCCAGTGATGCGGCAACCTCCATACGCACGGCGGTCACTGGATCTTCGATCAAATGGTCCAATAACTGAATGCGCTGCTGTAGGGGCAGGAAGTCGATCGCGCGCACGGTGCTGGCGCGCAGCAAGGGGTCGTCGTCATAGAGGATCTGGGTAGCGGTTTGCAGCGCTTCGCGCCCACCTATAGTGCCCAATGCCTCCATTGCAGTAGCGCGCCATATGGGCGGAGTGCCGGGATCGCCGGCCAGTTGTGCCAGTTGCGGCACAACTCTGTTGTCGCCCTGCGCAAAGCGCTCGAAGGCACGCGCTGGGTGACTGCTGGTGTCTCGAAATGTAACGCCCCATTGTTTGAGTGCGTCCAGCGCCCACAGGGGATCTTTATCGGTATGGCACATGTTACAGGCGTTGGGAGTGTCGATCACCACGCTCAGGTCGGGCCGCGGAATACGCATGCTGTGGTCGCGACGCGCGTCCACGCCCATGTAGGTGGTCTCTGGCATATGGCAGTTGGCGCACTGGGCGCCCGCTGAGTCTTCGGCATGATGATGGTGTTGTGGATTATCGTATTGCGATGGGACATGGCATTGCGCGCAGACTGCGTTGCCGGGTGCGCGCAACTGCAGGCTGTGGGGTTCGTGGCAGTTACTGCACACTACGCCAGCTTGGTGCATCTTGCTTTGCACAAATGAGCCGTGGACATAGTTCTCATTGCGAACCTGTCCGTCGTGGTAGTACAGCGGCCATTGTGGAAGCGCCAGACGATGTGTGTCCAGTAGGTCTGCGCCATAGTGATAATCGCCCAGTGTGCCGCGCCGCGAGTGACAGCGGGCGCAGTTGTCGATCTGTGCGTTGGAGTCCAGCGGCGTGGTGCGTCTGGCAATGTGCGCGTCCGGTGCCAGAGCCCATACGCCGCGCTGCGCCAGTGCGGTGGGAAAGCCACCATTTACTGCGCCTTCAAGCTTACCTTCCTGCGCCAGTGCCAGATGTTTCTCGCCGGGGCCGTGGCAGGCTTCGCAACCTACATTCAGCTCCGCAAACTGGGTGTCAAAAGAGCGCGTGGCGGCGTCGTAGTTCTTTTTGAGATCGGTGCTGTGGCACTCCGCGCAACTGGTATTCCAGTTCTGGTAAGTGCCGGTCCAGTGGAGGGGGTCCAGAGAATCGATTTTCTCATCCGGGTACAAATGATACCAGCGCTGTCCGCCCTCTGCTGCGGGGCGAGAGTCCCACGTAACGCTTAGCGCTTGCAATCGGCCGCGAGACAGCGGCAGCAAATACTGTTGTAGCGGATAAACGCCGAACACATAGGCGACCTCAAAATCGGCTAATTTGCCGTCCTCGCCATCGGTGTTGACCATAAATTTGTCACCCTTGCGAAAAAAGCGCGTGGTGATATCGTTATACGTAAAACTGGCGTCGTCGAAGTTGCCAAGTACGGTCTCAGCATTGGGTACTTGCATGGCGAGGTCGTGGTGTGAACCCTGCCATTGTGAAAACTCTTCAGCGTGACAACTCTGACAACTCTCGGACCCGGTGAAGGCGTTGTCTGCGGCATTGACTGCAGCGGCGTACATTAACATTGCGGTGAAAATTAATCGCGGGAAACGCACGCTGCTGCAACCTGTCTGAGTTCAAGCGCGCAGGGTACCAGCTTGCTTCTGGTATGGACAGTATGGGGCTCGCTACCTATTATTGACCGTTGCGATGAGGCTTATCAGCAGTCGAGATTTCACACGGGGCAAAGGCAGCAATCCATGAAGCTGGGCATTTTGAAAACAGACGCAGTGCGGGCCGAGTGGGTTCCCGAGTACGGTGAGTATTCGGATATGTTCGTCGCACTGCTGGGGCAGGTTGATCCCGATCTTGAGTTTGCTGTATACGATGTTGAGCAGGGGCAGTACCCGGCGGACATCAATGAGGTTGATGCCTACCTGATTACCGGTAGCAAGTCCGGCGTCTACGAAGACAAACCCTGGATTCCCGTGCTCATGGCGTTTGTTCGCGAGCTGCGCCGCCGGCACAAGAAGTTGGTGGGGATTTGCTTTGGCCATCAGCTAGTGGCGCAGGCGCTTGGCGGTAAAGTAGCGAAATCACACAAGGGTTGGGGTGTAGGTCTGCATACGCACCGTTTCAGTTCAGCGCCGTCCTGGCACGACCAGAATGATCTGAATCTTGATATTCTGGTCAGCCATCAGGATCAGGTGCTGGAGGTGGCCGAAGAGGCCAGGGTGCTGGCGGGTAGCGAGTTCTGCGAGAACGCCGTCTGTCAGATTGGCGATCATATTCTCACCTTCCAGGGTCATCCCGAATTCGTACACGGGCTATCGCGCGAAATCATGGAATTCAGGCGCGAAATGATCGGCGAGGACGTTTACCTCGCCGGCATCGATTCACTGCAGGGAGTGCATGAAGGGAAGCGTGTGGCGCAGTGGATTATGAATTTCCTGCACGCTGAAAACTAGGCCGGTGTGTTCGTGCCGCCCTCAATGTTCAGCACCCGATCCGCCAGTGCCAGACTATCCGGGCGATGTGTAATCAGGGTCACCGTTTTGTGCACCAGTAAATCCCTGCAGTCTTCGGGCCGCGCCTACCATTTCCCGGTGTTCGCCATAGATGCCCAAGGCTCTTGTGGGGGCAGTGACTCACCGGCCTGTAGCAGTTCAATCGAAATGCCGTCGGGCGAGCGCACAAAGGCCATATGACCATCGCGCGGTGGACGATTGATCACCACGCCCTTGTCCATCAGACGCTGGCAAACCGCATAGATGTTGTCGACACTGTAGGCCAGATGGCCGAAATTGCGCCCCCCATCGTACTCCTCAATGTCCCAGTTCCAGGTGATCTCCACCAGCGGACTTTGGCCTTCGGCGGCGCGCTCGGCATCGTCTGGGGCTGCTAGGAACACCAGCGTAAAACGCCCCGCTTCGCTGTCATAGCGGCGGATTTCGATCAGCCCCAGCTTTTCGCAGTAAAAATCCAGCGTCTCATTCAGGTCGCGCGCGCGCACCATGGTGTGGAGGTATCTCATATGCGTGCCCTCGCAGCGGCTTGTTTGCCTGCCATGCGACCAGAGTACGTTGCATCGCCCACCGACATGCCACTGCTGTAGCCCTCGGCACGGCGCACCACGCCGCAGGCGGTGCGTCCGGCGGCGTAGAGTCCGGTAACTATTTCGCGCTCTGGATCGACCACTTCACCGCTGGGCAGTGTGTCCAGCCCGCCCAGCGTGAAATAGGGCAGAAAGGTACCGCGCCCGGGAGTGATATCCAGTGCTACCAGCGGTGGCAGCAGCGGTTGGAGCCATTCTGCGGCTTTGTGGCATTGGGTGTCCTCGCCCTTGGCGCAGTCCTCGTTGTACGTTTTGATGGTCTGTTGCAGGGTGCCCTCGCGCAGGCCCAGCTCTTCCTCCAGTTCCTGCACAGTTTCGCCGGTGCCGGCAACTTCGGAGCCCATATAACTGACGCGCTCGTAATCGCCGTACTGCTCAATGGTGAGAATGAAGTACACACGCTCTGATTGCTGGCGCAGTACAAAGGCGCCTAGGCGGCCGTGGTAGACATCCTCATTAATAAAGCGCTGCCCGCGATCGTTGATAACAATGCCATGGGTCATGCTCGCTGGTGGGTAGTAGGGAACACTGATAAAGCCCTCGTGCATGTTTACTGCGGCCCCGCCGACCGACATGCCCATTAAAATACCCGCGCCGGTGTCACCGGGATTGCCGATGGGTGTATTGCCGGTAGTGAGCATAGGTGCGTACTTGCGCACCATCTCCTCGTTCATTACGAAGCCACCGGCACAGAGAATAACCCCCTGGCGGGCGCGTACATTGAGCTCCTGCTGGTTTTGTCGCACCACCAGCCCGATTACAGCGTCATCCTCATCAACAATTAACGTCAGTGCGCGCGTCTCGTATTCCACGGTGATCGCCGCGCGCTTGGTAACGTTTTCGGTGACGATCTTCATAAACAGCGGGCCACCGTTATCGCCCTCAACATACAAATTGTGCCCGCGCGGGCAGGGCTGTGCCTCTTGCGCATACGGATAGGCTTTTTCGCTGCCGGTGTAGAGCAGGCCGTCATCGGTCAGACACATAATGGCGCGCTCCTGATGGAAGCTGTCCTTGAACGGCACGCCGATATCGACCAGCCACTGGAAGTGGTCGCGGCTGTTCTCGCAGTAGTCGCGGATCTTTATCTCGTCGGCCTGTGGCCCAGCCGACATCATCATATAGGTGAACATAGCCTCGGTGGTGTCTTCAAACCCGCAGGCCTGCTGCACGCGAGTACCGCCATTACCGCCCATGTAAATTTCTGCGCTGGACATGGCGGTGGAGCCGCCGCTGGCGCTGGCCACTTCAAAGATCGTGACGCTGGAGCCTGCATCGGCTGCTTCGATGGCTGCGCAACCGCCCGCACCTCCGAATCCGACAACGGCCACGTCGATTTCCCTGTCCCACTGCGCCACGTCGCGCGCTTTACGTGGCCATGAGGGGCTGATTTTGCGGGGGTCGGGCATGATGCATTCCTCGGTAACGGGGCGCTTTGTGCGGCGCTGATGGTAAAAACATTCAGGATAGGGGATTAAAGCGTTTTCACACGAGGCTTACAACGACACCAAAGGCCACGCGGCTCAACAATTTGTACGCGCTATCGCTTTCTTGCCGATGGATGTGCGCTGGCATTGAATGCTTGCTGGGGTACAATCCACAGTTTTTGCCAGAGGTAGTAAAAGCCCATGTGGTTCAAGAATATTCGCGCCTATCGCCTCACCAAACCGTTTGACCTCGCTCCGGAGGCCCTGGGTCAGAAGCTCGCGGGCCGCAGTTTCGTACCCTGCGCCAAGTCGCAGGCGGTATCTTTTGGCTGGGTGCCGCCGCTCGGCGAGGCGTCCGAGGCACTGGTACACGCCGCTGCCGGGCGTATGCTGCTCAAACTGAGGCGCGAGGAAAAGCTGTTGCCCTCCACCGTGGTGCGCGAGCAACTGGACGAGAAAGTGGCGGATATCGAAGCCGCCCAGGGGCGCAAGGTGTATCGCAAGGAGCGACTCAACCTGAAAGACGAAATCGTGCAGGATTGCCTGCCGCGCGCGTTCAGTCGCTCCACTGCTGTCTATGCTTATATTGACGTTAAGGCGAACTGGATATTTGTCGATGCCGCGAGCGCCTCGCGGGCCGAGGAACTGCTCAGCCTGCTGCGTGAATGCGTCGGCAGCTTTCCCGCACTGTTGCCGCAGGTCAACAACGCGCCTTCGGCGGTGATGACCGCATGGTTATTGCACCGCAGCCTGCCGGATGATTTTGAGCTGGGACAGGAGTGCGAGTTGCGTGATCCCGGTGAGGAGGGCGGCGTGGTGCGCTGTCGTGGCGTTGATTTGTTGAGTGAAGAAGTAGAGACTCATTTGCATGCGGGTAAACAGGTCGCCCGTCTGGCGCTGAACTGGGATGAACGTTTGTCGGTGCTGCTGGCGGAGGATCTGTGCCTGCGTCGCCTCAGGTTTGCGGACGAACTGATGAAAGAGAACGAGGAAATTCCTGAAGAAGATAATGCGGCGCGCCTCGACGCCGATTTCGCGCTGATGTCCGATGCCGTTACCGGCCTGCAGGAGCGTGTTATGGCAGTGTTCGGCGGCGAGGTGGCCTAAGCGCCCGCCATGCCCGCGCGCCTCGACACCGACGACTATCGCACGCTTTTCCTCAGCCCTACACCGATGATGGATATGCGCGCCCCGGCGGAGTTTGCACGCGGCGCATTTCCCTCAGCACTCAGCCTGCCGCTGATGAGCGACGACGAGCGTGCGCAGGTGGGTATCTGTTACAAGCAACGCGGCCAGGATGCCGCCATCGAGCTAGGTCACCAGTTGGTGAGAGGAGTACTCAAAGACCAACGCCTGGCGCAGTGGGCAGCTTTTGTCCGACAACACCCGCAGGGCTATCTTTACTGTTTTCGTGGCGGGCTGCGCTCAAAGACTGTGCAACAGTGGTTGCGCAATGAGGGTATCGATTATCCGCTGGTGACCGGTGGCTACAAGGCCATGCGGCGTTTTTTGCTGGAAGAACTGGCGCGCTCCGTGGGCAGCGCATCTTTTGTGCTGGTTGGCGGTAAAACGGGCACCGGCAAGACGCGCGTAATTACCCGTTTGCGGCGCGCCGTCGACCTCGAGGGCTTGGCTAATCATCGCGGTTCCAGCTTCGGCCAGATGCCGACACCGCAGCCCAGCCAGATCGATTTCGAAAACAGCGTCAGCATCGCTTTGTTGCGACTCTTAGCCAACGGCGCGCAACGTATCTTCCTTGAGGACGAGGGGCGGCTGATCGGTCGCGTGGCACTGCCCGAGTCCTTGCGCGAGGCAATGGGCGTCGCTCCGCTACTGGTGGTAGAGCAGGGTCTCGAAGAGCGCATCGACGTGGTTGTCGCCGACTATGTGGTGGATCTGGGCCAGCGCTACACGCTGCTGTTCGGGGAGGACGGTGCCCGACTGCACGGCGAGAAACTGCAGTCAGATCTTGCCCGTATCCTTAAACGGCTCGGCGGCCTGCTCCATCGGCAGGTCAGCGACATGATGGCAGCCGCGTTCGAACGCGAGTGGGGCAGCGGGGATTTATCCGGGCACCGGCAGTGGATTGCGATTTTACTGGAGCAATACTACGACCCGATGTACGAGTATCAGTTGTCAAAACGGGCGGGAGAAATCCTGTTCAGCGGAGATCGTGACGCTGTCGTAGCCTGGGCGCAGCAGGACGCATTGCGTGCAGCCGGTCGCTGAACTGCGCCGCGATCTGGTGCTGGTGGGCGGCGGCCACAGCCATGTGCTGGCGCTGCGCATGCTGGCTATGCAGCCAATTGCCGGGTTGCGCATCACACTGATCTCCCCCGCCAGCCACAGCCCCTACTCAGGCATGCTGCCTGGCCTAATTGCCGGACACTACTGCTTCGAGCAGGCCCATATCGATCTGGCTCGCCTGTGCCAGTGGGCTGGAGTGCGTTTTATCACGGGTGCGGTTACCGGTCTCGATCCGGACGCGCAGTGCCTGTCATTGGCCGACCGCCCTGCCATCCACTACGACGTACTCAGTCTCGATATCGGTTCACAGCCGGAACTCGATTCGGTGCCGGGTGCGCGGGACCACGCTACGCCTGTCAAGCCGGTGGCAGGGCTGTGGCAGCGCTGGCAGGATCTCTATACGCGTATCAGCGCCCGCGACAGGACTGAAGCGACCCGCATCGCAGTGGTGGGCGGTGGCGCCGGCAGTGTTGAACTGGTGTTGGCCATGTCACAGCGCTTGCCGCCAGAGTGCGCGAGCTTCGACCTGTGGTGTGCCGCGCCAGAAATATTGCAGGGCTACAATGCCCGCGCCAGACAGTCGGTGGTTGCTGCGCTGCAGCACCGTGGTATTGCCGTGCACCTCAATGCACGCGTGGCCGAGGTCGATGCCAGTCAGGTCATCATGACGGACGGTGCGCGCGCCGTGTTCGACGAATTATTCTGGTGCACCGGCGCGGCCGCAGCGCCATGGATTGATGCCAGTGGCCTGGCCACCGATGAGCGGGGTTTCCTTGCGGTGCGCGACACCTTGCAATCGACCACCGATGATCGTGTTTTCGGCGCCGGTGATATCGCAGTGCAGGTGAAACATCCACGACCAAAGGCCGGTGTGTACGCTGTTCGGCAGGCCCCTGTCCTCGCGCACAACCTGCGCGCGCTGGTATTGCAAAAGCCCCTGCGGAAGCACCGCCCGCAGCAGCGCTTTCTCTCTCTCATTTCGCTGGGCGATAAGCTGGCGACGGCAGATAGAGCCATCTTCAGCGCGAGCGGTCGCTGGGTCTGGAACTGGAAGGATCGGATCGATCGCGCTTTTATGGCGCGGTTTGAGAATTTGCCCGAGCGCATGTCGCACAGTGGGCAGGATAGCTTGCCGGAGCTACAACATGCCTCGTCGCAAGCGGTCTGTGGAGGTTGTGGCGCCAAGGTGGGTGCTGATGCGCTCAGCGCGGTACTCAAGCAGCTGGGTCGCAATTATTCCCAACATTTTAGCGGCGCACGGGACGATGCTGCCGCCGTGCCAGCGCCGCCCGGCGCGGTATTGCTGCAAAGCGTGGACGTGCTGCGAGAGTTGGTGTCCGACCCCTGGCAGATGGGCCGTATCACGGCGCTGCATGCGCTCAGTGATCTTTATGCCTGCGGCGCGCGGCCCGTGTCCGCACTGGCGGCAGTAACACTGCCCTATGCCAGCAATACGATGCTGGAGCGTGAGTTGTATCAGCTCTTGGCGGGCGCTCTTCACGAATTCGCCGCTGCTGATTGCCGCCTGAGTGGCGGCCACAGTATGCAGGGCAGTGAGCTGAGTATCGGCTTTGTCGTTAACGGTGTGCCGATAGCCGAGGACGGCAAACTGCTACCGAAGGTCGGTGCAAAACCGGGCGACCAACTGGTGCTGACCAAAGCGCTCGGCACAGGCACTCTGTTCGCGGCCCATATGCAGTTGGCAGCGGATGGACGCGACGTCAGCGCGGCGATCACGGCCATGCTGCAGGGCAACGCCGCTGCAGCGGAACTGGCCACCGCCCACGGTGCCAGTGCGTGTACCGATATTACCGGATTCGGGCTGCTCGGGCATTTGCGGGAAATGTTAGCGGACAAATACGGCGCGCAGCTTTCTGTGGCACAACTGCCTGTGTTGCCTGGCGCACTCGAACAGATTCACGCCGGTATCGTGAGCACCATGCACGCTGCCAATGTGCGCAGCGTAGAGCAGTTCATGCAGCATCCAGCGTCAGTGGATGAGGCGCGCCAGCAGATCTTGTTTGACCCACAGACCAGCGGCGGGCTGCTGATTGCAGTGTCGGCCGCGCGCGCGCAGGCACTGTGCAATGACCTGCATGAACGCGGTTATAGCGAGGCGCGGGTAATCGGGGAAGTGACTGAGCTAATGCCTGCGAGCGCGGCTCCAGTCCAGCTCAGCTAGGCTCTTACCCGAACGGCACTGACTTAAGCCCAAAAGTGGCACTTAGGCGGTGAATTGAACGTTACAGGGTTGGGGCTGTGCAAGGCAGGAGGATCTGCCCCTGTTTATGGGTATGGGTTCACGGCGGGTCCCGCCCCTCCATGGGCTCAGGCGGTTCCTTCAATCTTTACTCGCTTTGATGCCTATGTGCTTCCGTTGAGTTCAAATAAGCACTATTGCGCTCGGTCCCCACTCTTGCGAGGCATCACTTACTTCAGCGTTGCAAGGCCGCCTTCGTGTTTTCCGGTTCTTCCAAGCAAGTTGTTGTATTCCCTGGGATCAGTAGACAGATCGTACAATTCCTCTCCGCCATCGGGGTAGCGCGTCCAGCGCCATTTGCCAACGCGCGTTGAAACGGCATCTCCCCAGCGCATCTCGGCGGGGCGGTTAGCGGCAATCTCGGGTGTGATGCCCAGCAGGCTGGTGCCTTCGAACTGCGCCGGTTGCGGAATGCCGGCGATGTCTGTCAGCGTAGGTGCCAGATCAAGCAAGCTCACCGGCAGATCGAATTCGCCACCGGCCTCGACCATTCCGGGAGCGCGGATCAGCAGCGGCACGCGTGTGGCGTGTTCCCACAATGCCATTTTGCGCCAGTGCAGCTTCTCGCCCAGATGGTAGCCGTGGTCGGACCACAGGACGACGGCGGTGTTGTCTGTATAGGGGCTGGCGTCCAACGCGTCCAGTATCTGGCCGATCATGGCATCGGTGTGACTGATCGCCGCAAGGTAGGCCTGAACGTGTTCTGACCAAAGTCCCGATCGCATCACCAGTTCATTTTGAGTGATTTCGGTGCCATTGAAGTTGGCAATCGGCTTGTTGGCGAGCAGCACGCCGTCCGGTGGAATATCGTCAAGATCATCAGCGCGCACTTCGGGTAGCACAACCTTGTCAAGCGGATGCAGGTCGAATGCCCACTGCGGCAGCCGCCATGGTAAATGGGGTTGAAACAAACCGATGGCCATAAACCAGGGTTGCGACCGCGCGATATTCAGTTGGTCGATGGCAAAATTAGCTGCGATCTGGTCGGCGTGAACCTCCCCGGGCGCCATCAACCCATAATCGAAAAGCGTGTCATGGTCGCCAAACGTCACCGGAGAATCCTTGTATGGCTGGAAAACGTCCCAGAACCTCCTGGTGCCCATCGCCCAGTGGAATATCTTGCCGGTCGATATTGTTTCGTACCCTGCCTCCGAAAAAAACAGCGGCAGAGGGCGCAATTCCCGTGACTTTAAGAGTTCTCCATAGGCGACTGAATCTTCGTCGTCATTGACGTTTGTGGTTTCCGGACGCAGTCCCCACAGGACCGAAGCGCGACTACCGATGCACACTGGCACAGAGCTATAAGCGCGATTGAATGCATAGGACTGTTCACGCAGTTTATCGATATTGGGCGTATGAACACCGGGATGCGTGCCCATATAGCCCACCCAGTCATTCAAATCGTCAATGGCTATTAGCAGAATATTCGGTTTTTTTCCTAACGCGGGTTGCGCAAGTTTGAGTCCGTCACTGCCTGGCGCAGGCGCTATTGCAGAGCCCTTTAGCCACGGGAACTGGTTACACTTGACGAGGACGGCAGCACCTGCGGCTGCAGCAACGGCTGCTGCCAGTAGTTTTCTTCTGTGGATGACCATATCAAACCAGGTTCAACTAAGTGATGAAGCGGGGCATTGGCCCATTTTTCGGTCAGGATAGCATGAAAATCAGCTGGCCTATCGACGCCCGCGCCCAATCGCAGCGGCTCTTGCCGCCTCGCGTTGAACCTGCAATAGACGCTCGTATAACAGCAGCAGCGTCGCAGAGCCGAACAACCGATAGAGCGCTGTTTTTGCAATGCGCGGTACGTGAGTTGACCGTGGTTTCGCTAGAAAAGCTCAACCTGCTACCTCGCATCCCAGTAGCGGGTCATTTCAAGGTAGAGGAAAGAAGCGGTCCAGGTGATCAGCACCAAGCCGGTCAAGGACTCCAGTGCGGCAAGGAAGCGCAGGTCGCCGAATGGGACGATGTCGCCAGTGCCCAATGTGGTGTAGGAGGTGAATGAAAAGTAAACGCAGTCCAGCAGGCTGCCGTCAAAATTACCCTCAAGTGACCCCCACGCTTCAGACTTATTCATCACATAGAATGCTATGCCGAATATCCAGACTTCAACGGTGTGGGCGGTCAGTGCGAAAAATACGCCCAGCACAATACGAAAGCGATGGCGTATATTGAGAAGAGGCATCAGCAGTGTGATGCGGTAGAGGAACTCGTGGTGGATCAGCACGGCCAAACCGATGACCAATAAGTTGATTAGGTAAACATAGATCACGAGCTCGCAGCTCCCGGCGGCAACATAATGGAGCACACTCTAACCTGTTTTGCCGGGTCGCTTGAAGTAGCGCGAGCATCAGGTTCCGATACTTGCGAATGGCATTAACGGTCGTGCTGCGGTCGTGGCAACATTCAATTATCCGATTGGCGCGCTCTACAGTATCGATGCCCTGTTTTTCCTGACTATTTGACCTTGCTGGGCGACTGCCCGAGCGAGAATTGCCCAGTATAGTCCGGGTAATCCTCTGTATAAATGCCGCCCAAAAAGGATATAAATTCCGCTAAACTACCTTATAGTTGCCAGTTCGAAACCATTGGCTTGCACTCAAGCACCGATATGAAATACACATCAAGAATACTGTTTCTCACACTTTGCGTGGCGTTCCAGAGCGCCTGCAGCAATCAGGCTGCCTATGTTGGTGAGAGCTTCTCTAACGACAGCCCGTTCAAGTTGAAGACGGATCGAGATACCGCGCAGGCCTGCGAAAGTGTGCGTCGTGCCTTGTTGGGGCAGGGGTATCTGATCGATCTGGCTAGCAGTGAAGAGGTCAAGGCGCGCAAGGCGACCCGTGGCGAGGGCAAGCAAAATGCCTTCATCGAGATGAACGCGGCCTGTGTGCCCGACAGCAATGGCAGTACCGTTTTTGCAACGGGCGTACTCAGTAATTATGCGATGAAAATGAGCAGCAGTTCCGCCAGTGTCGGCGTCGCCGCCATCGGTTCTATCTCGCTGCCTATTGGCCAGAGCGTCGATTCACTGGTGAAAGTGTCTGAAGAAACGATCGACGATACCGCATTTTATAAGCGCTTCTTCTCTGCGGTAGAAACCATTCTGGGTGAAATAGAGGCCGACAAGCCCGCTGAAGATATTGCAGAGGAGGTGGCCGAACCCGAGCCGACATCGCAAGCAATGGCGCAGCCCGCTATATGGCCAGAGCTGTTTCCAGAGCCGGCCGATACTTTAGAAGCGCCCGCTGACGTTGAGCCGGCGTCGCAACCAGTGACGCAGCCTACGATACTACCGGAGTTTTTCCCGGGGAGTGCTGCCGCCGAGGTGCCACCAGTGCCTGTGCAAGTCGCACCTGAGACTACCTTCGAAGCATCACCCACACAGGCTGTCCCTGAGACGGTTTCACAGACGCCCTCTGCGCCTGAAATCGCTCCGCAGCCGCCCGTGCAAACTGAGTCCGAAATCATACCTGTGGTATACCAGGAACAGGCGGAGCCGGGAGCCACCCCGCAGTCATCCCCGTCACCGGAGTTGCCTGCCAGCGCATCTGCTCCCTTTCAAGTGCAGTTGAATCAAGCGCCTGAGCCGGTAGGCACCCCAGAGCTAGGGCAGCCAACTGTCAGCGTGATTGACGATGAAGAACCGATGGGAATCAGCGCAGAGCCCATGCCGGCCCAGGGGCCGGTTGGTCTGCCCGCTGTCTCACAGCTAGCTCCCATTCAGCCAACATCTGTGGCCAGAAAACCCGTGCCGATAGCGGTACAGAAGGCATTGGATGCTGCCGCTGCAGCGGCCCCGGCTGTGGCGCCTTCCGCTCCGCCGCCCGCTGTTGAAGATCTTTTCTAGCGGAGTGACAACCGGCGCGTCATAGGCCGATCGTGGGCGTATAGGGAATTCAAATCGCAATTGCACGCAGGAATGGCCCCGCGCCCTTCTGGACTCTACAACAACTTTAGTCACTCGCCTTGCTTGGCTCTACATTTTACTTGCGAACTGTTGTCTGCACATCGCTGGGCCTGCTGCCGCGATGCAGTGCTCCGGGTATATCGGGGGATAGTGCGGGGATAGTGCGGGGATGCAGTCGTCAGCGCAGTAAGCGTCTCAGATGCAAGAGGCTATTGCCCCTTGCACTGAGGTGTTGGTGACGCAGAGATGGTATCGCTTCACTGAGAAAGCAATACCAGGCGCTTATTATTAGCCGCCGCCGCCGCCGCCGCCGCCGCCAATGACGTTGCCGCCACCTTGGAGACAAGTACAGGGGCTAACAGCATTCAGATCACACCAAATGGCGCAGGATTCCACTGGAATCCAATACACAAAATCGGCGTTCAAGACCTTTCCGCTCGCCTGCGTGATGGTGGACTTGCTGTGGCAAGCATTGCAGTTGGAACGCTCGTATGACTCCATTGAGCTATTGCCTAACAAGGGGCGAGTGCTCCCCTCAGGGGACGTTACTGCCACTTGCGGCCGCTGCAGCGTCCGACTGCTGTTGCTCGCAAACTCAGGTGCAGCGTTGGCGCAGCCAACCTGCGGGGTTTCAAAGTCAAACCACTGGGTCGAAATCAGTTGGTAGTTACTCCACACCGACTCATCGCCCAACAGTTCAGCGTAGGTATTGTTCTGTGCGTAGGCGGTGGGGTAGTTCGCCTCGATAGGCACTTGCCGGCACAGCTGGGATTTACCTGCAACAGTGGCGGGCGGTTGATCAAGGCACCAGCCAGCCTCGGTTGGATCTGTGCTCGTTGCACACAGGCCCGTCGGATCGTTGGTATCGGGTGGCATGTTACAAGTTCCACAACTGCCATCGGCACACTCCGGTGAGGTGAAGTGATAGTTGCGCGTCAGGGTGCTGGCATCTGGACAAGCCTCATTCACTGATGCCCCCATCTGGTTGCCAGCCGGTGGCAGCCCTTCGCAATCCGGTGCATTGTCCTTGTGTTCAAATGTAGACCAGGTCCAGCTCGGCTGCTTTTGGGTTTTGTGAGCAATATGCGTGCCCACCATGGCCATTGATTTCAGTTCACAGGATGCGGTGCTGGTACTGCTGCGATAAGCCGGTGTAAACACAAGGATATCCTCACGGTGGTAACTCGCATCTGCAAGACCCTGCTCCATCCAGGCTAATTTGACTTCATACGTCCCGGACCTTGGGTCGGCGGGGTCTCCGCCTGTGTAGGATTCCTCCCCGCACAAGTTTGCCACGTCCTGATCAAGCGTATTGTAGAGATAGTTCCAATCGTAGTAGCGATTCTCGACAACGTGATTATAAAACGCGGGGTTAATCAGAATCTCGTAGCGCAGGAAGCTGCCCTGCGAGGTAAGGACGGGCTGATCTGACAGTCCTCCGGTAGTGGCCTCAAGAAAACTGTCATCGGCCTTGTTGGAATTATCAAGTACGCGATAGGCGGTATAGTTCTCCACCTCCTGACATTCCGGTGGATAGTAGCGCGCGCCTGAGTTGCTGCAGTCGCCATCGGGGCACACGCAATCGGTATCATCGAGATTACATCGAATGAGGTCATTGGATGAAGACCACGCGCTGTATTGTGTGGTGTTGTCGCCGGTTAGTGACACTCGCTCACCCACCGCCGGAGCGTTGAGCGCGAGAAATGTTTGCCATGAGTATTGATCAATTTCTGACTGGTTGTTGCTAGGAATATCGCCGGGTAAATTATAAGCGAGTGCGGGATTCAGGTTGCCGCCCGGATCAGCGTTACCGCTGTTGTTATTGTTGCTGCTATTACAGGCGACCAACAGTGTCGTAAACAGACAACTGATGACCAACAACTTTCCCAATTTAAACATGCGCTACCCCTGTTCTATTTATGTTGATACACAAAATCAAAAATATATAATCCCTTGGCGGTAGAAATAACCGCCACAGACGATGCGAGGAGTCTAACACTGCGCCTGTGCCGAGCAGCATCACTTTCTGGAGGCAAAAATAACTTGTTTTACTGAAGCCTGGAGCAGCCTCGGGAGGTTGGAGCGCGACTGTTTAGCTGGGTTTTGGCCGTTCATTCCCTCCCCCGAACGGCCTCGGACTACCCCGAATTGCAGCTTACTGTGCCGCCCCTGTTGATTAGCCACAACTGACTTAAATGTAGAGAATTCGATCAGTAATGCAGGGAAATTATTGGACGAAGTCCCAGAGTGTGACTAAGATCACACTTGTTAGGCCTTTCACCAGTAAAGAAAAGGTCGGGTGATCTTGTAGGTTCAGTTCGTTACTGATAGGGCGCAAACAAGCCTCTCCTGTAAAAACCACCCTGGCAACTCTGACACCCCGATCGAGCGCTCCGCAAAGCCTCGGCAATCTGCTTCATCACCTGCTACGTGGGTGATGAAGCTGAGACGGAGGTGAAGACGATGGTTGAAGCTCAGGAAATTTCTGCGCAAACGCGCTCCATTAAAGAGTCATTGCTGCTGCTACTGTGTGGCACCTTTGCGCTCGCACTTACCCCTCTGGCATTTATTCGATTACGCGACGAACACTGGACGCTGGCGTTCGTAGAGGCCGGTATCGTTTGTATCATGCTGTTGTTATTTGTTTTTGTTTACGTGAGCCGCAGAACACGAACCGTCGGGATAATTATGGCGGTCGGGTTCATCTGTGTCGCGCTTATGTCCACCCTGCTTTTGGGAATCAAGGAAATATTTTGGGCTTTTCCTGCGCTGATGGTCGCTTTCTTCATGCTGGACACAAAGCAGGCAACGATCCTTACCGGTGGTTTTGTCGGCTGTTTTCTGGCAATCGTATGGCATCAGCTACCGGCAATCTATCTGGCCAAGATCTGTTTGACCCTTACCGTCACCGTATTGCTTGCGAACGCATTTTCGCTCACTAATCGTCGGCAGTTGGAAAGCCTGCGTCGTCTCGCGCATGTCGACCCATTGACAGGCGCGGGTAACCGCCGCGCCCAGAACCTTAAGCTGGATGCAGGCAATGCAATGTTCCACCGCAGCACTAGCCCCGTGAGTCTGCTGATCATCGATATCGATCATTTCAAACGCGTCAATGATACCTATGGACACATTTTGGGAGGCCAGTTGCTGATTGATCTATGTGAGCTACTGGATTGCCATACGCGCGCTTCGGAGAGCCTCTACCGCTACGGTGGCGAGGAATTCGTGCTGGTGGCTGAACAGACAGCTTTGGACGAGGCGGTTCATCTGGCGGAGAAGTTGCGCATACAGACTGCACAGGAGGCGTTTGCTTCAGGTATTGCGCTCACTATTTCTATCGGCGTCGCCCAGCTGGAGCGCGGAGAGAGCCGGGAGGGATGGCTGGGACGCGCTGACTCTGCCTTGTATCGCGCTAAAGGGGGCGGGCGTAATCGCGTAGTGGTGGCTGATGCTTTGAAACAGTGCACAACAACCCGGTCGGCTATGCCGCCTGTTGCTCGCGAGCCAGCAAACTCTTACGTGTAGAGCAAATTGTGGGGGCCGATTTTTTTCTTATACAAGGCGATATCTTGCTGATAGGCCTTTTTAACACATTTCACCAGCTCGTCGTTGTACATAGACTTGAGCGCTGGCAGCAAGCCATCTCTTTTCAAACTCAGTAATTCGAAAGGCCCAAGCCGGTAAGGCGCTCTTCTCGACAGTTTCTTGAAGCCGTCTCTGCCGTGTTTGGTGAGCGGGCGAGCATCAACCAGCTCCAATCCAATTTTTTGTTGCAGATGCTCTGTTAGCCCGGGAAAATCCTCGAAGGGAAGGTAGTCATCGTACTCTTCATAGACCAGAAAGTTGGTTTGAGGAGTCCAGTGGATATCGCCATTCCTGATGCGCTCTTTGCACATACTTTTTACAAAGAACTCAAAGGTAATGTCCTCCATCTCTATTGTTTTGTTATGCAGATCAATGTATCGCCACGCGACCGGACTTCTGTCGAGAAACTTATCCAGATAGACACTTAGTAAGCGGGCGAAAGGACAGCGCAGAATAGTAAACGTGTAGTTGGCCTTTGCCAGTTCAGACAGGCTTGCCGAGAACGTCTCGTTATTCTGGTGAATCCAGTTGAAATCAGAGCTGTCTGCAATGCAGCCATTGGCAACGGCTAGTGACGTGCGCATGGTGGAACAGCCGTTCTTGGGAATAAAACTATAGATCGAATCTGAGGAGTAAACATTGAGAGCATGTCTTTGCGCAAAAACATGCGCCCTGTTGGTGCTCAGATGGGTATAGCTCTGGCTGCTATAGCGTAATAATCGCGACATCAGTCACCTCCGGTTAGCATCCTGCATTCTCCACTGATGCAGTAGTCTTCACAACAATCCGTTGGTGCGCGGGAGGCGTTCGGAAGATGGCAACCTTCCGGTCCATAGTCAGTATTGCGGCTGACGCTGTTGAGCTCCAAGTGTAATCAGCGCCGCGCTTGCCGGGGTTCATTGTTCAAAAAAGGCTGCGTTAGGGCGCAGCCATAGTCATCGTGGAGCAAAGACCACTGCGCACCGCTGAGCAGGTCAGTGTTATTGCGCTGGCATTAGTTGAGATCGAAGCGGTCCAGATTCATCACCTTTGCCCAGGCATCAACGAAGTCGTGTAGAAATAATTGATTGCCATCTTCGGAGGCATAGGCTTCTGCTACTGCCCGCAGCTCGGAGTTGGATCCAAAAATCAGATCCACAGAGGTGGCCGTCCATTTGACTTCGTCCGTGGCACGGTCTCTTCCGTCGTAGATGCCCTCAACCTCGGCAGACTTCGTCCACTGGGTAGACATATCCAATAGATTGATAAAGAAGTCATTGTTTAAGGTGCCAGGGTTTTCGGTAAACACGCCGTGACTGGCTTGCCCAGTGTTGGCATTGAGGGCGCGCATACCACCCACCAAGGCAGTCATTTCTGGCACGCTCAGGGTCAACAGATCAGCCCTTTCCACCAGCATTTCTGCAGGAGAACCATAACTAGCGTCATCATAGTAATTGCGAAACGCGTCTGCTGTCGGTTCCAGCACCGCAAAAGATGCCACATCGGTCATCGCCTGCGATGCGTCAGTGCGTCCAGGTGAAAAGGGTACTTCAACACTGTGACCGGCTTGCTTGGCTGCCTGCTCAATGCCTGCAGCGCCACCCAGTATGATCACATCAGCTAACGAGACTTGTTTGCCGTCTGAAAGTGATTCGTTAAAATCCTGCTGCACCTGGGACAGAGCCTGTAATACTTTTGTCAGCTCCGCGGGGTTGTTGGCTGGCCACTCTGTCTGAGGTGCAAGTTGAATTCGCGCACCGTTTGCACCGCCGCGCATATCGGAGCCGCGGAATGTGGACGCCGACGCCCAGGCTGTCCTGACCAACTCAGGTACGGTCAAGCCAGACTCAAGAATCTGCGCTTTCAACGCGGTCACATCCTGTTCATCGATCAAGCTGTAGTCAGCTACTGGGACCGGGTCCTGCCAAATGAATACTTCCGCAGGAACTTCGTTCCCGACATAGCGCGTGCGCGGACCCAGGTCGCGATGTGTCAGTTTGAACCAGGCCTTGGCAAACGCCAGATCAAATTCCTTTGGATTCTTCAGAAACCGCTCGGTAATCGCTCGATACTCGGGGTCTTCTTTAAGCGCTATGTCGGTTGTGAACATGATCGGCGCATGGCGTTTGTCAGAATCGTACGCATCCGGCACCAGGTTTGCGGCCGCTTCATCGGTCGGAATCCATTGCGTTGCGCCGGCGGGAGATTTCGTTTGTTTCCAATCGAAGCGCAGCAGATTGTCGAGGTAGAGAATGGACCAGGCGGTGGGCGTGGATGTCCAGGCACCCTCCAAGCCACTGGTTGTGGCGTCGGCTCCTTTGCCGGTGCCACATTTATTCTTCCAGCCGAAACCCTGTTCTTCGATAGGTGCAGCTGCAGGCTCCGGCCCTATGCAGTCTGCCGGCTTCGCGCCGTGGGCTTTACCCAGGGTATGTCCGCCAGCGATAAGTGCAACAGTCTCTTCGTCGTTCATTGCCATGCGGCCGAATGATTCTCGGATGTCTGCGGCTGCACCGAGGGGATCGTGGTTGCCGTTAGGCCCTTCCGGGTTGACGTAGATCAGGCCCATCTGCACAGCGGCCAGCGGCTTCTTCATTTGGCCGTCTTTATCGTAGCGCTTGTCGTTGGCAAGCATCTTGGTCTCCGAACCCCAGTAAACAGTGTCAGACTCCCAGTCATCTACTCGCCCTCCGGCAAATCCCAGAGTTTCAAACCCCATAGTTTCCAGAGACACATTGCCGGCCAGAATCATCAAATCGGCCCACGATAGATTTTGTCCGTATTGTTGTTTGACCGGCCATAGCAGCCTTCTCGCCTTATCAAGATTGGCATTGTCAGGCCAGCTGTTGAGCGGATCGAAGCGCAGTTGACCGCCATCGGCACCGCCACGACCATCATGCACTCGGTAGGTGCCTGCACTGTGCCAGGCCATTCGTATCATCAGGCCGCCGTAGGTGCCCCAGTCGGCGGGCCACCAATCCTGTGAGTTCGTCAGCGTGTCTGCGATATCTTTTTTTACAACTTCAAGATCCAGACTATTAAAAGCCTCGGCGTAGTTGAAATCAGCAGCATAAGGGTTGGACCTCGCATCATGGGCGCGAAGCGGTTCCAGGTTGAGTTGTTCCGGCCACCAGAACTGGTTGGAGCGCGGTTCATTCTGTGTCGCTACAGGGCTTGATGCCACGGCCATTGTCACGGCAACTGCTGCCACCGGAATTGAAGAGAATAGTTTTCTAAGCATTGATTTATCTCCAGAAAGGAACTGATCGTAAGAGATAGACAATAGTCGCACATGTTGATAGTTGTGAATTGAATTTCCATATCAACTCAATAGTAAATCTAAATCGCGATCTTTCGATGTTCAGCCGAGTACAATGCCCCTGCCGTGCGCGGTTCGATGAAACCGTATGCAGATCTGCATACGGTTCAGAAGAGCCTTATGACGCAGCAGCAACCCGAGCACTCACACCACTTACGAGCCCAGTACGCACAGTGCGCGTTTTTTGATGGCGTCGGTTGCGGCGAAGGCGGTTGTATTGCCCCTGGTCAGGATGACAACCCACGCTGTTGCAGAATTGTTTGCTTCGTTGCTCCAGGCCCAAGTCCCGGTTAAGGCGAACAGCGGCGATACCTGACAGGAAAAACCGGGCCCGCAACCCGTACTAACCTGCCCTGATTTATCGTAGATTGAAAGCAGTTCCGCAACTGACGACAGACGCCAACCACTTCCCTTGTCGGCACAAAATTTGCGTCCCGCATTCCAGTCGATATCGGAACCATTATCGGACTGCGCCCACTGCAGACCCGTAGCGACCTGCTTCAGGACGCCTCCTCCCTCATCCAGCATCTGGCTTGTGGCAGTGATGCTAGTAGCGCTGCTGTCTGCAGCACGTACATGACTGGCGCCTGTCGAAAGTGAAGCGGCCAACACCAGGGACATCAATATTGTTTTGGACGGGCGCATAGGTCTCAATGTGGAGTTTATTAAAGCGGACGTGTTTGCTGCGGGTGAGTTCGATCGGCTGAAACGTTCACCTCCAAGCAAGAGTCACAAACCGAAAAGGCAATGCCGCAGCGCGAGAATGTACCACAACAACTATATTGGGAATTAGAGGAAATACTGCAGCTAACTCAGTTTACCTAACCGCCTCGTTAGACCGGATCATGCTTGACCAGCGTGCTTGACATTCCAGCTACTGGAAACCCTACATTGCCTGTGAACGCAAAAAAGGAGAGCTCCATGCGAGAAATATTGACGCTGTTTCTGCCCATCTATTTCATCCTACTTTTTGGCCTCGCATTCGCGTGGCGAAGCTGGAGAACCTATAGACAGACGGGCATAAACCCCTACCGATTGCTGGACAACGCTGGTCCCGAAGAGATAACGAGCAGATATTTCAAGCTGCTGCCACTGCTATTGCTGCTAGTGATGGTGGTGTTTTTGCTGCCGGAGGCGAATTACGAATATCTTGCGCCAATTCACTGGCTGCAGCACGAACACCTGCAAACGCTGGGTGTGGCGATTATGTCCGCAGGGTTGGTGGTCATCCTGCTTGCCCAGGGACAGATGGGTGAGTCATGGAGAATCGGTGTTGACTATGACCACCGCACAGAATTCGTGCGACAGGGATTGTTCAAGTACTCCCGAAATCCGATTTTCGCAGGGATTATGCTGAGTGTTTTCGGCTATTTCCTGGTGCTGCCAAATGCCATCACCTTGTTGATCGTGATGCTGGATTTGGCCTTGATACAGGTGCAGATACGGCTAGAGGAGCAGCACCTGGCCGCAGAGCACGGGGATGTGTATAAACGGTATTGTGAAGAGGTTCGCCGTTGGGTGTAGCAGCGGACGCGAGGGCATGAGAGGGAATCTCCCATCCAGGGCAAAAATCCCTGTGTATGGCCTGGCTGTTTTCCAAGCCCGCTTGCTGAGCCGCCCGGCCAAACGTTTCAGTTCAACTGCCGTCTGCTGACCTTAGATTCGATTGGTGGCCAGACATCGGTCTGTTCCTCGGTTTTTGGAGCTCTTGAGATTGCCTGGAAAAAACCAAATCCAGTCAATCCACTGTCACGCGTAATTGGGCTACTATGCGCTCCTTTGTAGAAAAATCAGGAAACAAGAATGAGCATACTTTTCAGCCCCTATACTTTGAACAAGCTCACATTGGATAACCGTATCGTCATGGCCCCCATGACCCGTGAGTTTTCGCCCCATGGTATTCCCGGTGATGATGTCGCGGGCTATTACCGGCGTCGCGCTGAAGGTGGCACCGGTTTGATTATTACCGAGGGCACCACTATCAATGATCCGGTGGCCTCTATGGGTGAAAGCGTTCCCGCGTTCCATGGCGAGCAAGCGCTGGACGGCTGGAAAAAAGTGGTACACGAGGTTCACAGTGCCGGAGGCAAGGTTTTCCCGCAACTCTGGCACGCCGGGATGGCCCGTAACCCTTCCAAAATGAATAACCCGGATGTGCCCAGCATCAGCCCATCCGGACTGCAGGCGCCTGGAAAAAAAATCGCTGAACCAATGACCGAAAAACAGATAGAGGGTGTGATAGCAGGCTTTGCGAGTGCCGCCGCCGATGCTCAGCGCCTGGGTTTTGACGGCGTTGAGCTGCACGGCGCACATGGCTATTTGATCGATCAGTTCTTCTGGGAAGGCCTTAACCAGCGCACCGATTCCTGGGGTGGCAGCATGGAGAATCGCGGCCGATTTGCAGTCGAAATTATCAGGGCAGCCAGAGCGGCAACCGGCCCTGATTTCCCGATCGTACTGCGTTACTCGCAATGGAAGCAGCAGGACTTTGAAGCGAAACTGGCGGATTCGCCGGAGCAGCTTGAGCAATTCTTGTTACCCCTTGTCGATGCTGGCGTTGACGGCTTTCACTGCTCTACCCGTCGCTACTGGGAATCAGAATTCGATGGCAGCGATTTAAACCTGGCGGGCTGGACTAAAAAACTCACTGGTAAAACTACGATTACGGTGGGATCGGTAGGACTCAGCGCGGACTTTATTGGCGCAATCGTGATGAAAGAAGCCAGCGAGACCCGCGCTATAGATGATCTGCTCACTCGGCTCGACAATGGTGAATTTGATCTGGTGGCCGTAGGGCGCGCTCTGCTGCAAGACCCCCACTGGCCTAATAAGGTACGAGACAATGAGTTCGATGCCATCCACAGTTTTGCGGGTGAATCATTGGAGACGTTGTCTTAGATGCGGTCGCCGCTTAATCGGTGGAAGTACGCGATAACGCGAGCAATAGGCGCGGCCCCTATTTTGCTGTCGCTCGGAGTAGGCCCGGGTGGCTCCGTGCCCTCGGGTGTTCCGCGCGTGACAAAAAAGGCGCTTCTTACGCGGATGTAGCTATTCTGCGAAACCTATTATTAGTTGTCGATAGCCATCGAGAGACAGCATGACTAAAACATCCCACAGTTTCACCGATGATGTATTGGGCGATCTGGATGCCACAGATATCGCCGCTTTGATTGCCGCTAAACAAATTGCGCCAGCCGAGGTTCTCGCCGCCTCCATTCAGAGGTCGAAACAGGTGGCGCCAGATATTCATGCGGTAGTGGAAGAGTGCTACGAGCGGGCGATGGCGAGGGGCCTGATCAATACAACCGCTCCCTTTGCTGGAGTACCAACCTTTATCAAGGACTTGTGTGACGTTGCCGGGATGCATACTCGCTACGGATCGGCCGCGTTCTCGCAAGTAGAGCCGGCTCAGCGTAACGATCCTCTGGTGGATCAATTTGTTGATTTGGGTTTTGCTATTCTGGGTAAAAGCTCAACGCCGGAGTTTGGATTCATTTGTTCGGCCGAGCCTGTTCCCGAGGTGGGCGAACCTACACGTAACCCGTGGAATACCGGACACAGCGCTGGCGGGTCATCTTCCGGGGCCGCCGCTCTCGTAGCCGCGGGCGTGGTACCTATCGCGCACGCCGCTGATGGTGGTGGCTCGATAAGAATTCCCGCATCCGCCTGCGGCCTGATTGGCTTAAAGCCGAGCAGGGGGCGCATCTATCCCGCGCAATTGTTTAAAACGCAGCTTTTGCGCATTGCCACTGACGGGGTAGTGACGCGCAGCGTTCGCGATACAGCGTATTTTTATTCTGAAATAGAAAAGCTTTACCGTAACACCAAGCTTGAGCCAATCGGTGTTCACATCCGGCCTTTGTCGCGCAAATTACGTTTTGGCGTGGTAACAGAGTCGGTACGTGGACTGGGTATTGATGCTCCTACACGACAGGCAATGGATGCCACGATCGAACTGCTAAGCGCTTTGGGCCACCACGTCGAGGCAATGAAAATCCCTGCCCCCGACACGATCGCTGAAGATGTGACTTACTACTGGAAGATGAATGCCTTTCTGGCGAAGACGGTGGCTGGTAAACAGATTGATCGGTCTTTTGATTCTTCTCGAATGACGCCGGTCACAGATGGTTTGGCTGCGCAGTACAAGCGCAGTTTTCTGCGTACGCCCGGGGTACTTTACAGGTTGCACAGTTTATACCGCGCCTATGCCAGAATTTTTCACGATATCGACATTCTGGTAACGCCGTGTGTGAACCATTTGACGCCCGCAATAGGGCATCTGAGTGAGGGACTCGACTGCGAAACACTGTTTGGCCGTGTTCGAAATTGGGCGGGGTTTTCTGCATTTGCCAATGTAACCGGTGGCCCGTCGATTTCGCTGCCACTGGGTCACGATGTAGCGACCAACTTGCCCATCGGTATCCTGTTTGGCGCCGATCATGGGTGCGACCGTCTATTGCTGGAATTGGCTTTTCAGTTGGAAGAGTCGCACCCTCGACGTAAGATTCAGGACAGTAAATAGAGCCTGAAGTGGGCTTTTGCGTCAATTCCCCGCGCGCTGTTGCGCGCCGCTAACAAGGTGCATGTAGCAAAGCTTGGGCCCAAGCCAAATTGTGCCGTTACTGACTACGTTTCCATACCTGCAGCACATTAGTTGTTTTCCGCCTTTATACTCTGAGGTGGTATCGCTATTATTCTGGGTTGTATGTCCCTACTGCCGGGCGGTTTTTACACCAGACTGTGCCAGATGAAAAGTGGGGTAAGGTGTTACAGACCTGCACCGGTAGTAGTGTCTCCAGGCACAGAAGCCAGCCAAATGAAAAGGGCAAAACAATGAGCACAGAGTTTGACGTAACGCAGTTCGGCATCCAGTTGGAAGATGAATTTCCCCATCCGTTTAGTGTCGATCACCCCGATTGGAACGAATCCTACTTTTTTGACTGGTACGATGCCAGCGGCAGTAATGCCGGACACTGTCGTATAGGTTGGCACCCGGTTCAGCAGCGTGTCCTGTTCTGGTTATACCTCTACAACGGTACTGAATGGTTGGTAATAGAAGAATACCGCTTGCCATTTTCGGCGCTGAAATTGGCCAGCGAGAACAGTTCAGGCGCAGGGAAGAATGCCTTTTCCTACGAGGGCTGGGGGCTGGAATTCAAATATCAGCCACAACAACCCCTGCGCAGCGGCCAACTCACTGTGAGCGGATTTGCCCGAGTAATCTGTGGCCCCCGGCAAGGGATGATCAAACCGGTTCAGTTGGAGCTAAACGTCAACGCTATTGGCCCGCCCTACTCGCGCGGTGCAGGCGCGGTTGCCAGTCACCGTGCTGCAAACTTCGCCACTGACCGCTATGAGCAACCGACTCAGTCCCAGGTCATCATGGTGATTGACGGAGAGAGAGCCGAATTGGCAGTGCGTGGAGAGCGCGATCATTCGTGGGGACCGCGTCCCTGGGATATGGGGTGGCAGTTCATGGTGGTCAACAACGAGCGCTTCAGTATGCTGGCGACACAGGTACAGATACCCGAATGGCCGCTCATAAGCATGGGCTACTACCATGGTCACGATGAAGCGATGGAGCATCTGTCTGAAACCGAGCTAACGCTCTCCTTCAATGCCGCTGATCCCACACAGGCGGTTAGCGGAAGTTTTAATCTGTTGTGCGATAGTGGACGTAATATTAGGGGCACCCTCGAAACTATTTCGGGCACCGAAATTGACATCACTCATACATTTGCAACACCCCATCGCACAGAATACCGGCGCTCATTGATCCGTTGTAAATTCGATGATGGCAGTGAAAGCATCGGCTGGTTCGAATGTAATCGTGAAACGGGCTAGCGAATATTTGGGGTAAAGCCCTGTTACAGGACACGAAAATGACGGACCGACTTGCGTATCCCGCATTTGATGCGGACAACCATTATTATGAGGCGCAAGACGCCTTTACCCGGCACCTGCCAAAGGCTATGCGCGCGCGTTGTGTGCAGTGGGTAACGATTGATAATCGGCAGCATCATCTGGTGGCAGGTAAGCTCGCCCGAGCGGTAAGAAACCCTACATGGAATCCCATCTCGCTGCCCGGATCAATTGCCCCTTACCTGCATGGGAAGGAACTAACGGACGATGATATCGCAAGGATGAAGGCGCACGAGCCACTGCCTGACTATTATTTGAACAGCACGGCGCGGGTGGCAAAGTTGCAGGAGCAAGGCTTGGAGGCTGCGTGGTTATTTCCAACGCTGGGTGTGCTTTACGAGGAGTTACTCAAGCATGACACTGAGGCGGTGACGGTTCAGTTCACGGCCTTCAATCGCTGGTTGGACGAAGACTGGGGCTGCAATTTCCAAGATAGAGTGTTTGCCGCGCCCTACATTTCCCTGTGTGATGTCGATTGGGCCTGCCGGGAACTGGACTGGGCGCTGGAGCGCGGAGCGCGTGTAGTGTGCATGCGCCCGTCAGCAGTTACCCTCGCGGACGGCAGCACCCGCTCACCAGCCGACCCTCTGTTCGACCCATTCTGGGCGCGGCTCAATGAGTCGGGTATCACTATTGTTGTGCACGCTTCAGATTCTGGCTATACCACCCAAGGCTATGTAAAGGACGGATTTTCATCAGATTTTAGTGGAGGAGTTTTCTCGCCCAACATCAAGCACTTCAATATTGAGCGGGCCGCATACGATTTTCTGATAACCCTGTGCTACGAAAAATTGTTCGAGCGCTTTCCCAACCTGCGTATTGCCTCAGTGGAAAATGGCGCAGAGTTCCTGCCGGATTTGTTTCGCAAGCTGCGCCAGTCGCGGGACCGCATGCGTGCCTACTACAACGAGGACCCCGCTGAACTGTTCCGCCAGCACGTGTGGATAAATCCATTTTGGGAAGATGATGTGAACGAGGTGGCCCACCATATGGGCGTCGACCGCGTCATCTTTGGCTCAGACTGGCCGCATATTGAAGGCTTGCCCACCCCGCTGGATTACGTTGGCGAACTGGAAAATTTCAACGATCAGGAAAAGCAGCTGATTTTGCGCGATAACACACGTTTCCTGAACACGCCTCAGCCGCTTTAGTACATCACGGATAAATCATAATTCGGGAATACGCAGTCAAAGCCCTTTTCTATTTTTTCCAAAAAGCCCCGCAGCATTAGCGCGCCAAGACCCGGAGCCGGCTGCTGGGCTCCGAAGATCGCGGCCTCAGTCGCAGTACGTCCCTAAATGGGCGTTTATGATAGCCTCGTCAGTATAATCGGTGATCCCGTCCGGACGGCTCCAGTCATCAGGGCCACCAAAGTCGTACCAACTTCCCCTACCCCCAGCATTTCCAGTTGTTAGCCCCGGGGTGGTCTCAGCAAATTTCGCCCACTCATCGAGATCTGTCTGGTCGACAACTTTATCCATGTTGCCGTCACCGGGGCACGCCACAACACTGCCCTCTATTTCTGCCAGACGGTCCTTCAAGGACTGGTACGCAGCGCTTTGGCTCGCGGTGAGTTCCCCAAGCAGTAGGTCCTTATCCGCGGTATCAATCTGAGGATTCTCGGCATTTTCATTGATCTGGTACAACTCGTCTTCCACCGTCGGAGGATCGACAGCCACGCCATCCTGGCAATTTTCGCCAACCTGTCGAACGAGCTTGTAATTCTTGTTGCGAATCCCCGTCGATGTAATCGCGGATAAGTAATCGACACCCGTCGCCTGATTCACCTGACAGCAGGAGGTGTAGTAACCCGGCTCTTCAGTGACTTCCCCTTCGGGGCCGTACCATTTGCCACTTTGATCTATACAGGAACCTTTGCTGGGGATGCTATAACTGCACTGCTGTGTAACTTCAACTACGCATGGATAGGATACGGTGCTGCTGGCACGTATATTGTTTCCTTGGATCGTGTAGTTGGTGGTACGAATAGCCTCTTGCTCCGGATTGAGTAGGTAGGGCATGAGCTTATTAGAATCCAATTCGCGGTAGTCCGGTACTTCAGCGCGAACGTCCAAGCCGGCGACCTCGCCAAAAAAAGTGTAAAGATCGGTTAGGTTTACCATATGCTCAACCTCGCGATCCGGCGAGTTCACGTTAGGGCCTGCGATAATCAAGGGAACCCAGACGCCGGTTTGATAAGCTGTTCCTTTTGCCCTGGCGGGATCAAAAGGCTCTCTTACGCTAGTTGTCCAAGTACCGTTGTCTGAGGTAAACACCACGTATGTATTGGTTGTTCCCGGCTGGTAGTTAAGGCTGCCATCACTGTTATAAGTGGCCAAGTTGGTTTCCACCAGCAATCGACCTACTTCATGGTCTATGGCTTCCAGCATCTGCGTGGCAAGCTCCCGCCTTTGAGTTTCGTTACTGAGACAGTCATAGGCGTCCGTGGGCGGCGAATCGGAAGCCACCAGGCCAGCCGGTGACTGTTGAACCGGTTCATGAATAGCCGATAAGCCGACGGTCAACATCCAGGGTTTGTCGCCACTTTGTTTGTTAATCCAGGCAATAGCCCTATTAACTTCTTGTTGAGTCTTGAACCCTCGCGCTCTTTCATCGCTCGGTGGCTGGGTAATCGTTGTTATGCCATCTTCTTCGTTGATGACCCAGTTGCCGGTGTAATGGCCATTTTGAGTATCGAAATTCAGCGTGCTGGGCATTGCGCCACAACTGGCGTTGGGAACAAATATGCCTCCCTGCTCTAAACAGCTTCGCCCCGGTGTGTGGTGACTTTGCGTTGATAGCTCACTACAGGAGCCACTCGCTAAGAAGCAGGCGCCATAATCAGCCCCCGTGGCTGCATTGTCCGTCAACGAAGGTACAAAGCCACAGCTATAGGTGCCCTCAATGCCAACGCCTCCGGCCGTGGTGTCAATCGGATAGGGCGCCCCTTCCAGATAGCCTTCAAAATAGTCAAAGCCCAGCTGACGCATCGTTTCATTCATGTAGGGCAAGTTGTCGGGGTCAGTGGTAATACTAGACATATGCATCTTGCCGATCGTCGCGCTAACGTAGTTTTTAGTTTTTAGTACAGTTGGAATCATGTGCTCGTAAGGCGAGACCTGCGAATTGGGCAGATCCGGGGGGACAGGCGCAGATAGCACGTTGTTACGGAGGGTGTAGCGGCCATTTAGTATGGATGATCGGGTAGGTCCGCAGCTGGGATGCGACCACGTGTTTCGAAAGCGCACACCCGCTCGGCCAATGGCATCAATATTGGGTGTCTTGGCCTGCTCATCAGGATCGCCACCGTAACCGAAAATCGTAAATTGGTCGATTCCGGTATCATCGGTAATGATTGTGATGATGTTGGGTAATTGCTCGGCTGGCCCCGGGGGGGCTGGTTCGGGTGTATTCCCACTGTCACTGCAGCCTGCCAGCAGGAGGGCCGCGAACAGTGCCACAATTATTCTTACTGCGGGGGCGAACAGGTGGCGATTTACGGCTACTGAAGCGGTGGCCATTGGTGGTATTACCTTGTATTTGTAATTATTGGGATGACATTACTACAGCGCACAGGGCGCCTGCTTGCGTTTAGATGGGGCTAGGTCGATTGCCCCGCAAGGTTCAGATATTATTCGCTAACGCACTGAAAATCTACGAGTGTCTAGATTTACCTACTGCAACGAGCAGGATGAAATGGTGCCCGGAGACAGAATCGAACTGCCGACACGGGGATTTTCAATCCCCTGCTCTACCGACTGAGCTATCCGGGCGTAACTTCGTTTTACTATTCTCGCATTGCGCGAAAGGCGCGTATTAAACCTGTCTGGCCAGCGTGAGTCAAGCCACGGCTAGCTTGTGAGGTTCGCTTACTCGGTTGGTGGAACATAACCGTCCGCCTTGTCGTAATCTTCGCCAGAAAAGTACTTGTCCATTTCGCCCTGCAGGTATTTTCTGGCCTCGGGGTCTACCAGGCTCAGGTGCTTTTCGTTGATCAGCATGATCTGGTGACTCTGCCAGTCCTGCCAGGCCTGCTTGGAGACGTGTTCGAATATTTCCTGACCTTTGGCGCCCGGATATGGCGGTGTATCGAGGCCCTCCATTTCCTTTTTGTACTTCTTGCAGACGATCATTCGGGACATTCTCAATACTCCGTTTTGGGACCGGTCTGTCTACCAGAGCCAGCCAGTTTTGCCAGCAGCGATGCCACTGGGGCCGCTAGGCCAATTTGGGGGGGATGACGAAGGTTATACCAGAGCTGCCGGGAGGCTTCCATCACTGCGTGTGGGGTGACGTCGAGTTCCACCATTACGGGGGTGATATCCAGGTGATAGTGGCTAAAGGTATGGCGGAAGGCGGCCTGGACTTCTACCGAGGCCGGTTCGGCACTCCAGAGATCCAGGCATCGCGCCCTCGCAATGGCGGGCTCGTCGATTTCCGGGAAGCACCACAGGCCTCCCCAGATGCCGCTCGGTGGGCGTTTTTCCAGCCAGATCGTATTGTCAGTATTCAAGTTGCCACGGCGGTCGCCATTGCGCACTATCAGGAAGCAGGTAGATTTGACGGGCAATACCTTGCGCGGTTTCTTGCCGGGATAGTCGGGTTGATCACCGTGCGCCAATGCCTGGCAATCGTCCGCCAGCGGGCATTTTTTGCACTCAGGCGATGACCGTGTGCAGAGCGTCGCCCCCAGATCCATCATCGCCTGCGTGTACTCGGCGCAGCGCTCGGTCGGCGTGAACTGCTCGGCAATATCCCACAGTGCCTGATGCACGGCAGATTGGCCGGGCCAGCCTGCCACTCTTTTATAGCGCGCCAGCACCCGCTTCACATTACCATCGAGAATACTTGCCCGTTGGCCGCAGGCGATACTCAGGATGGCACCTGCAGTGGAGCGCCCTATCCCAGGCAAATCGCAGAGCCCCTCCAGTGTATCGGGGAATTGCCCACTCGCCTCATTGGCGATTCGCTTTGCCGCCTTGTGCAGATTTCGGGCGCGCGCGTAATACCCGAGGCCTGTCCACAGGTGCAGCACCTCATCGTCGGGTGCCGCCGCCAGCGTCTGCACATTGGGGAAGACCGCCATAAAGCGCTCGAAATAGGGGATGACGGTTTTTACTTGGGTCTGCTGCAGCATGATTTCTGACACCCACACCCGATAGGGACTGGTGTCGTGCTGCCAGGGGAGGTCCTTGCGACCGTGCTGGTCGAACCAGTCAAGGACGTTTTGGGCAAAGATTTCAGGGCTTGGCATAACGCGGAAGCGGAAACAAAAACAAGAGTTATAGAGTAATGGCTCACCTGCCATAGTGCCAGTGAATTCAACGGCGCATTCCCCTATAATGAGCGCCGTTTTCGGGGATGGGTTCCCCGATGTTACCCCGCTGGAGAACCCTATGGTTGAGCGTAAGGCCACCATTACTCGAAACACGTTGGAGACGCAGATCACCGCCACGGTGAATCTGGACGGCACCGGCAAAGCTGAATTTGAGACGGGCATTCCCTTCCTCGATCACATGCTGGATCAGGTCGCGCGTCACGGCATGGTGGATCTCAACATCAACGCCAAAGGCGATCTGCACATTGACGCGCACCACACGGTAGAGGATATCGGCATCACGCTGGGCCAGGCTGTAGCCGAGGCTGTGGGCGACAAGAAAGGCATCCTGCGCTATGGGCACGCCTATGTGCCGCTGGACGAAGCGCTGTCTCGCGTCGTGATCGACTTCTCCGGGCGTCCCGGCCTGCAGTTTAATGTGCCGTTTACTCGCTCCTCGGTGGGTGGCTTTGACGTGGACCTGTTCATGGAGTTTTTCCAGGGCTTCGTGAATCACGCGTTAGTAACGGTGCACATCGACAACCTGCGTGGCGACAACAGCCACCACCAGGCAGAGACAGTCTTCAAAGCCTTTGGCCGTGCCTTGCGTATGGCGCTCACGGCTGATCCGCGCATGGCGGGCATTACGCCCTCCACTAAGGGTGTGTTGTAACAGGAATTTCGGCTATGAGTGGCATGGTTGCCGTTATTGATTACGGCATGGGCAATTTACATTCTGTGGCCAGCGCGCTGCAGCATGTCGGCGCCGATGAGGTGGTGGTGACGCATGACGCCGATCTGATACGCAAGGCTGATCGCGTGGTGTTCCCCGGTGTGGGTGCCATTCGCGATTGTATGACCGAGATTCACCGCCTGAAATGCGATGAGTTACTCACGCAAGCTCTCACCCGGCAGCACGTGCCGGTGCTTGCCATTTGCGTGGGACTGCAGGCACTTATGGATCGCTCCGAAGAAAACGACGGTGTGGATTGCCTCGGTATCATTTCGGGCGAAGTACGTTTTTTCGGCAATCCGTTGACTGACGCCGCAGGGCTGCGCCTGAAGGTGCCGCACATGGGCTGGAATGAAGTGCGTCAGCACCGGGATCACCCGCTGTGGGCGGGTATTCCCGATATGAGCCGCTTCTATTTTGTGCACAGTTATTATGTTCATGCAGAAGATCGCAGCCTGTTGGCAGGCAGCGTCGAATACGGCGTCAGTGCCGATGCCGCCCTCGCCCGCGATAACCTCTTTGCCGTGCAGTTTCACCCGGAGAAAAGCGCCGACGCCGGGCTCACACTGCTGAAAAATTTTCTGGAATGGAACGGACAATGCTGATTATCCCCGCCATCGATCTGAAAGACGGACAGTGCGTGCGCCTGCGCCAGGGCCTGATGCAAGACAGCACGGTGTTCTCCGATGATCCGGTGGCGATGGCCGCGCGCTGGGTTGAGGCTGGATGCCGGCGTCTGCATTTGGTTGATTTGAACGGGGCGTTCGCCGGTGAACCCGTCAATGGTGATGTGGTGACAGCAATTGCCGCAGCCTACCCCGATTTACCCATCCAGATCGGCGGTGGTATCCGCAATCTGGAGACCATTGAGTATTACGTCAAAGCCGGTGTCAGCTATGTGATCATCGGCACCAAGGCGGTCAAGGAGCCTGAATTTGTGGCTCAGGCCTGCGCCGCGTTTCCGGGTAAGGTCATTGTGGGGCTCGATGCCAGAGACGGATTGTTGGCTACCGATGGTTGGGCGGAAGTCTCAGAGGTGCGCGCCACCGACCTGGCTCGCCGTTTCGAATCCGACGGCGTGGCGGCCATCGTCTATACCGACATCGCCCGCGACGGCATGATGCAGGGTGTAAATGTAGAGGCGACGGTGGCGATGGCCCGGGCTTCAACTATCCCGGTGATCGCCTCCGGCGGTATTACCAACATCGACGACATTCGCGGCCTGCTTGCAGCCGCAAAAGCAGGCATCTGTGGCGCCATCACCGGCCGCGCGATTTATGAGGGCACACTCGATGTCGCCGCAGCGCAGCGTCTGTGCGATGACCAGTGCGATGAGATGCCGGCTTAGTTATGGGCTTGGCTAAACGTATTATTCCCTGTTTGGACGTGGACAACGGCCGCGTCGTGAAGGGTGTCAATTTTGTCGATATCCGCGATGCCGGCGACCCCGTTGAAATCGCCATGCGCTACAACGAGCAGGGCGCCGATGAAGTGTGCTTTCTCGATATCACGGCCAGTTCAGACGGCCGCAAAACAACGGTGCACATTGTCGAGCAGATCGCCGAGCATGTATTTATTCCACTCACTGTGGGCGGTGGTATTCGAACCGTGAACGATATCCGCACCATGCTAAATGCCGGCGCAGACAAAGTCAGCATCAATACAGCGGCCATCCATAACCCCGAACTGGTGCGCGAATCAGCGCAGCGCTTCGGCTCTCAATGTATTGTTGTCGCCATCGACGCCAAGCGTGTTGACGACGTAGACGGTCAACCGCGCTGGGAAATATTCACGCATGGCGGGCGCAAACCCACGGGCATAGACGCTGTGGCCTGGGCGGTGCGCATGGCAGAGCTGGGTGCTGGAGAAATCCTGCTCACCAGCATGGATAGAGACGGTACAAAAAACGGATTTGAGTTGGGTGTGACGCGCGCCATTACCGATGCGGTGGAGATTCCAGTTATTGCGTCTGGCGGGGTCGGTACGCTGGATCATTTGGTCGATGGTGTAATCAAGGGCGGCGCCGACGCGGTGCTGGCCGCCAGTATTTTTCATTTTGGCGAATTCACCGTGCCGCAGGCCAAGGCTTATATGGCACAACGCGGTATTGAGGTACGCCTCTGAGGCAATTCTCAGGAATCGCCCGCATCCTCAACACGCGGCTTTCTTTCGCGCATCCCTAAAATATTCAGACCTTTTAGCAGCGCCAGCGCCTCATACAACTGGTTGTCGTCGGTAAGCAATGGGCTGGTCTCGGCCTTCTTGCGTTTGGTCTTGCCATTGACGTTGTTCAGGTGGCCTGAAAGGTCTGCTTCTGTAATCTGGCGTGGGCTGTTATACGCCGTAATCGTTGCGCGCGCGACCTCGATGTCCGGCACGATACCTTCTGCCTGAATAGAGCGGCCATTGGGCGTGAAGTAAAGTGCTGTGGTCAGCTTGATCGCCCTTGATTCAGACAGTGGCAGAACCGTTTGCACCGACCCCTTGCCAAAACTCTGCGTGCCCATAATCACAGCGCGACTATGATCCTGCAGGGCTCCGGCGACAATCTCCGAAGCACTGGCCGAGCCCTCATTGATTAGTACCACAATCGGCACGTCGTCGGTAGCGTCAAGCGGGTCCGCGTCGTAGTACATATCCGAGTTGGGGACGCGACCTTCCGTGTACACCACGTTACCGCCGTCCAGAAATAGACCGGCCACATCAACACTGGCACGCAGGATGCCGCCCGGGTTGTTGCGCAGATCAAGCACTAGGCCCTTGAGCGCCTCCTCTGACATCAGTTTGTCGAGTGCCTTGCGCACGTCTGCGCCTGTGCTGTTCTGGAACTGGGCAATACGAATATAACCGTAACCGGGCTCCAGCCAGCTCTGGCGGACGCTGGCCACTTTGATGGTGTTTCGCACCAGCGTGACGTCAAACGGTTGGCTTTCGCCCGACCTGCCGATGGACAGCTCGATTTCGCTGCCCTTCGGGCCGCGCATGATCTCGATCGCTTCGTTCAGGGTCATGCCCTTCACCGGCACTTTGCCCAGCTTGAGGATTACATCGCCGCTGCGCAGCCCGGCTTCAGCCGCGGGAGAGCCATCGATCGGCGAAATAATTTTGACGTAGCCGTCTTCCATGCCCACTTCCAGGCCCAGCCCGGTGAACTCGCCCGACGTACTGTCCTGCAAGCTCTGGAATGCATCTTCGGTGAGGTAAGTGGAGTGCGGGTCCAGGCCCATGAGCATGCCTTGTATGGCAAATTCAAGCAGCGTGCTGTCGTCGATTTCCTCAACGTAGCCCTGTCGAATCTGGTTGAACACCTCGGCAAACGTGCGTAGCTCATCCAGCGGGAGTTTGGCCTGCTGCTCTTCCTCCACCGCCACCAAAGGCACGGAGACGGCCAGAGCAACTGCAGCGGTGATGCTCGCCAGCGAATTTCGGAATGTGGAATTAAAGCGCATGAGTAGTATCTGCGGACCGGTAACCTAAAGTGCCACAGTCTACCTTATTCCGGGCTACCAGCGCCAAGCCGGTTAATGTGCAAATCTGCTCAGTTTTTACACCAGTTGGCGGGGTTAGTGGGTTTGCCATTGTGGCGGATTTCAAAATACAGTGCCGTCTGCTCTTCGCCGCCGGTATTACCGACCGTGCTGATAGGTGTGTCGAGTGTCACCCACTCCCCCACCTCCCGCAGTAGACTTTCATTGTGCGCATACAGACTCATGTAGCCGTCTCCATGGTCGATGATTAGCAGGAGACCGGAGCCGCGCAACCAGTCGGCGTAAACCACGCGGCCATGGTGAATGGCTTTAACCGTGGTGCCTTCGGCGGCGGGAATCGTAATGCCCTGCCAGCGCATCTTTCCCTCGTTGCGCGGTCGGTCGAAGTTGTTGCTTGGTTTGCCGGCAACGGGCCACGGCATTTGGCTTTTGGCGCTGTGGAAGCTGGCGTAGTTTTCGGGCAACTCCAGCTCAACAATCGCTTTTTCAATGGCGCTCAGCAGGTCTTCCAGTTGTTTGCGATCCTCCTCTTTCTCCTTGAGCCGGGCGCTGTTGTTGCTAATGCTGGAAGTGAGCTTTTCCATCGCCAGTGCGCGGTTGGCTTGTACGGTGGTGAGCGTGTTCTGCTGCTGCTCGAGAGTCTCACCGCGTGTAGCCAGTTCTGCCTGGGTAGTATCAATTTTTTGTTGCAGTTCCTCCAGATCTCGCAGCGTCTGACGGTACTGTTCGAGCAGCGTATTGCGAGCGCGAAAAAAATAACGGTAGTAGCCCAGTGATCGCGCTACCGTGTGCGGATTCTCCTGATTGAGAATAATTTTGATCTCACCTTGTCGGCCCATTTGCCATGCAGTCTTCAGTTCCTGCGCGATGCGCGCCTGCTGTTTGTCGCGCGCCTCTTCCAGTTCAGGGCGTTGCGCTTGTAGCACGAGGAGTTCTTTTTTGCCGTCTTCCAGAGCCTGCTGGTTTTCTGAAATCTGGCGCTGCAGGGTGCCCAGTTCCACTTCAGCTTTGCGCAGTTGCTGTTGCAGCTCGTCGTGGCGGTTACTGGCCTCCGATATTTCCGCCGAAATAATCTTGATATCCGCTTCCAGCTTCTGTAGTTGGTCTCGCGTTTTCTCTTCGTCAGATTGCGCAAAGCTCAAAGCGGGCAGGCCACTGACGACCAGCGCCAGAATGAATGGCAGCCAGTGACGCAGCAGTGCAGGAGAGTGCTTGGGCGGTTCAGACATTAGCGGGTTCCGCGCGGTGCTTGTCTGCGCCCTTCAATCACGCGCTATTAGCAGATTACAGCCGGTCATTTCGGTCGGCTGCGGTAGGTTCATCAGGCCCAGTAGGGTCGGGGCAATATCTGCCAGAATGCCGCCAGCGGCATTCAGGCTCACGTGTTTTGATCCGAGATAGATGAGCGGCACCCGCTCAGTGGTGTGCTGCGTATGCTGTTGGCCGGAGTCATAGTCGAGCATCTGCTCGCAGTTACCGTGGTCTGCGGTGACCAGCGCCTGGCCGCCGACCTGTAACAGTGCCTGCTCCACGCGGCCAAGGCATTGATCCAGGGCTTCAACGGCCTTCACGGCTGCGTCATAAACACCGGTATGTCCGACCATGTCGCCGTTGGCATAGTTGCATACGATCAGGTCGTACTTGCCGGACGTAATGGCCGCCACCAGCGTATCGGTGAGCTCAGGCGCGCTCATTTCTGGCTGCAGGTCGTAGGTTGCAACTTTGGGTGACTCGATCAGTTGTCGCTCCTCGCCGTCAAACAATTCTTCGCGTCCGCCACTAAAGAAGAAGGTCACATGGGCATATTTCTCAGTCTCGGCGATCCGCAACTGCGTCATATGCTGTTGGGCCACATAGTCCCCCAGCACGTTGGTCAGCTTCTGTGGGGCGAAAGCACAGCTGGCGCTGATGTCTGCTGCGTACGCCGTGAGTGTCATGAAAGCGGATAAATGGGGGACGTCCCTACGCTGAAAATAGTCAAAATCCTTTTCCACAAAAGCGCGTGTCAATTGCCGTGCGCGGTCCGAGCGAAAGTTCATGAACAGTACGGCGTCGTTATCGGCAACGATGGCGGCATGCTCTGGCGCATCACAGATTATCGTTGGCAGCACGAACTCATCGTTTTCCTCGCGCGCGTAAGCGTCATGCAAGGCAGCTGCGGTGCTGGCGGCGCGGTGCTCGGTCACGCCTTCGGTGAGCATTCGGTAAGCGGCCTCGATGCGCGTCCAACGGTTGTCCCGATCCATCGCGTAGTAGCGGCCACAAATAGTCGCGGTGCGGCCGCATCCGAGTTCTGCGAATAAGGCGTCGGCTTTTTCCAGGGAAGGCGCCGCGCTGCGCGGTGGTGTGTCGCGGCCATCGAGGAAGGCGTGCAAATAGACGCGCGTTGCGCCGCGCGCTGCGGCCAGTCGAATCGCAGCGAATATTTGCTGTTCATGGCTGTGGACTCCCCCGGGTGAGAGCAGGCCAAAAACGTGCACAGCACCGCCAGCGCCGATGGCTTTGTCGATGGCGCCAGTGAGGGCCGGATTCTGGTTAAAGCTGCCGTCGCGGATCGCCTTGTCGATGCGCGTGATGTTCTGGTAAATGACGCGACCAGCGCCGAGGCTCATGTGGCCCACCTCGGAATTGCCCATCTGCCCACGCGGCAGGCCTACGTCCTCGCCAGAGGCGGAAATCACGGTGTGTGGCGACTCGGCCCACAAGCGGTCCCACACTGGAGTATTGCCATTGGCAATGGCGTTGTCTCGTGTTTCCTCGCGGTAGCCCCAGCCATCCAATACGATAAGAACGGTGGGCTTCTTCTTGCTGTTAGTCATGTGAATTCCAACCAGACGGGAATGGGGCAATGTGAGAGCACACTATTTTACCCTGTCTGGCAGGGCCGCGCATTGCTCTGTGCCATTCTAATCCCGGGCATGTGGCGCAGTACCGATACGCGCACTACCGGGCTGGTTGCTCTGTGGCAGACCCTGTATACTCGCGCCCCTTGAAACGGCGTGGCGCTGTCGCAGCGCGGCAACGTTACGCGCACTTGTCACCCGACCGCAGCAGCTGTCCCCAACAGGTAACAACAAGCGAAACCATGGCATTATTCTTCGAATTTTTGACGCAGCAGTGGATACTCGTTGCCGCCCTGTTGACGGTTATCATCATGCTGGTCTTGCATGAAAGCCGCAAATCCGGCCCGTCCCTCTCCCCGCAGCAGGCAATTAACCTGGTCAACGCCGAAGACGGTATCTTTCTGGATCTGCGTGATGCGGCCGATTTCAAGAAGGGCCATGTCGTAAGTGCGATCAATATCCCTGCTATCAAGCTTCCGGTGCGCATGGTCGAACTGGAAAAATACAAGGACAAGCCGATCGTGCTGGTGTGTAAAATGGGTCAGCAATCGAGTGCGGCGGGCAAGCAACTCAAAGCCAGCGAGTTTACCAAGGTCTATAAAATGACCGGCGGCATGATGGAGTGGTCTAATCTACAGCTGCCCACAGTTGTCTGACTGGAACACTGTTATATGATCCTCGGAGTCACTCTTTATACTACCCAATTTTGCCCTTTTTGCGTCCGCGCGCGCAACCTGCTGGATGGTAAGGGCGTCTCCTATAATGATATTGCAGTCGACAACGATCCGCAGTTGCGCCGTGAAATGATGATTCGCAGCGGCCGCAACACGGTGCCGCAAATCTGGATAGGCGAACAACATATCGGCGGTTTTGACGATATGTACTCGCTGGAGCGACAGGGTCGCCTGGATCAACTACTGGCGCGTGCAGGCGCAGCGTCCTGAATCTTATAACTTCATGCGGAGGATGGCGTAATGGCCGATGAGCAAGCAGCAGTACAGCAACAGTTTTCAGTGCAGCGTATTTACACTAAGGATTTGTCGTTTGAATCCCCTTCCACGCCGGCAGTGTTCAAGAAGCAGTGGCAGCCCAAGGTAAGTGTCGACCTCAACACCAAAAGTAATGCTATCGACGAGGACGGCAACTTTGAGGTTGTGTTGTCTATCACCATCACCGCGAAAATCGAGGAGGAGACCGCCTTTCTCATTGAGGTGCATCAGGCTGGTATCTTCTTTATCAAGGGTTTTGAGGGCGAAGATCTGCGTCGTGTTCTCGGCACGGCGGCGCCGAACGTGCTGTTTCCCTATGTTCGCGAGACCATCGATACGGTCTGCGTCAAAGGCGCGTTTCCTGCCATTATGCTGGCACCGGTAAATTTTGAGGTGGTGTATCAGCAGGCACTGGCGCAAGCGCAAGCGCAAGCTCAGAGCACTGCAAACGGCGCGGCCCCGGCCCAACACTAAGCCGTATCAGGAAGTGAATTACAGGGGCTTTGCCCGTATTTTATTGCCCTGCATAAAAAGTGAGTAATCACTTATGATAAACTGGGAAATCCTAACTGGCGCAGCCCCTCGTAAACGACCAGCGCTGCTGCATTGCTCAGATTGAGGCTGCGGCTGTTGGGCCGCATCGGAATACGCAGGGTGCCAGCGGCGCCGAGTCGGTCCAGTACCGGCTGCGGCAGGCCGCGAGTTTCGGGGCCGAACAGGATGGCATCGCCGGTCTCATAGCGAACCTCGTGGTACAGGCTGCTGCCCTTTGTGGAGAGGCCGAAAATGCGCGAGTCGCCATGCTCTTGTCTGAAGGCCTCCAAGTCAGCATAGAGCTTGATGTCCGCAAACTCGCGGTAATCCAGGCCTGCACGGCGCATCTTCTTGTCCTCAAGGTCGAAGCCCAGCGGTTCTATAAGATGTAACGAGCAGCCAGTGTTGGCACACAGGCGAATGATGTTGCCGGTATTGGGTGGAATCTCCGGCTGATAAAGAACGATTTTCAGCATGCGTCAAGGTATCACGGATGCTCGCGACGAGGAGCCCTGCGCCGTAGTAGCATCATCCCAAGCTCGACAGGCACCTAGAGTTCCAGGTCTTTGATTTTGCGCGTCAGGGTGTTGCGCCCCCAGCCCAGCAGTTCGGCGGCGTCCCGCTTGCGCCCTTGCGTGTGCTGCAGCGCCACTTCGATCATGACCTTCTCGAAAGCCGGCACAGCTTCTTGCAGTATTTGTTGTTTACCCTGTACCAGTTCGTTGCGCGCCCAGCGAAACAGCAGGTCAGGCCAGTCCGACTGCTCAGTTGCCACCACTTTAGACGAGACTTTGCCCAATTCGGGGGGTAAGTCGCTCAGGTGTACTTCCCGACCGGACGCCATCACGGTGATCCAGCGACAGCAGTTCTCAAGCTGCCGCACATTGCCTGGCCAGTCCAGTCCCACTAAAAAGACCTCAGCTTCGGGTAGCAGGATTTTGGTTTCACCGCCCAGTTCCTTTGCCGCCTGCTGAAAAAAATATTTCATTAGCCGTGGAATATCTTCGCGGCGCTCGGCCAGCTTGGGGATGTGTATTCGAATCACATTCAGACGGTGGAACAGGTCCTCTCGAAACGCCCCAGTCTGGACCAGGCTTTCGAGATTTTGATGAGTGGCTGCGATAATGCGGACATCCACAGTAACCGGAACGTGGCCGCCGACACGGTAAAATTCGCCATCGGCGAGAACCCGCAGCAGGCGCGTCTGCGTATCGGCAGGCATGTCGCCGATCTCATCCAGAAAGAGTGTCCCGCCATCAGCTTGTTCAAAACGACCCTCGCGCTTGCTATTGGCGCCGGTGAAGGCTCCCTTCTCATGCCCAAACAACTCTGATTCCATCAAATCCTTCGGAATGGCAGCCATGTTAAGGGCGATAAAAGGGGCATTGCTGCGCGGGCTATGGCGGTGCAGGGCATGGGCCACCAGCTCCTTGCCGGTGCCGGATTCGCCGTTTATGAGCACCGTAATATTGCTGTGTGCCAGCCGGCCAATGGCGCGGAACACTTCCTGCATGGCCGGCGCCTCGCCAATGATCTCCGTGTGCGGCAGTTCCTCTACCACCGGAGTGCTGCCTTTCCTCTCTTTAGCGTGAGCCAGAGCACGCTCGGTTACTGCGATTACCTCATCGAGGTCAAAGGGTTTGGGCAGATATTCAAACGCGCCCTTCTGGTAGGCCGCTACAGCGCTTTCGAGGTCAGAATGCGCGGTGGTGATGATGACGGGGACATCGGGATGCTGTTCCTTGATGAGTGTCAGTAGCGTTAGACCGTCGGTGCCGGGCATACGGATATCGCTGATGATTACGTCGGGCTGGCTTTTCCCGATTTGCCTGAGCAGTTCATCCGCGTCAGAAAAGCTTCGGTTCTCAATACCCGCTTGCGTCAGTGCGCGCTCGAGCACCCAGCGGATCGAGTTATCGTCGTCGGCGATCCAGACTTCAGTTTGTCGAGGCATGTTGGGTTTCCATAGGTAAAAAGAAGGTGAAGCGGGTATTGCCTGGAGAGCTCTCACATTCCAGGACGCCCCCGTGCAGATGAATGATGGACTGCGCGATCGACAAGCCGAGCCCCGTGCCATCAGCCCGGCCGGTAACCATGGGCGCAAATACAGAAGGCTGCAATTCTGTGGGAATACCCGGGCCGTTATCGATGATGTCCACCCGGCAGGCCAGGCGATGCATCTGCGCGCCAACGGTGAACTGCCGTTGTGAGCGGGTGCGTAACAGGATTTCGCAGTCTCTTGGGTTGGCCGCGGCTTGCAGGGCATTGCGCATAATGTTCAGTACTGTCTGAATCAGCTGGGCGCGATCACAGGAAAAGTCCGGCAGGCTCGGATCATAATCGCGGGCGATGGTGACGCGGTTGTCTGACTCGGCCGCGATTAAATTACGCACATGTTCAAGAATCTCGTGGATGTTCAGTGGCTGCATATCCAGTTGGCGATTGGGTCCGAGCAATCGATCCACGAGATCACGTAATCTATCGGCTTCGCGGATGATGATGCGGGTGTACTCAGAGAGCTCTTCGTTGGGCAATTGCCTGGCCAGTAACTGTGCCGCGCCCCGCACCCCACCGAGCGGGTTCTTGATTTCGTGGGCCAAGCCCCGAATAACGGCCCGCGTGATTTCCTGAGAGTGCATCAGGCTTTCTTCACGACTGATTCTGAGCAGCCGGTCAACTGCCATGAGCTCAACCAACAAACCAGAATTGTTGTTATCGTCAGCAAACGGGGTCACGATGATATCGACCTGAATTTCCACCCCCGAGAGCAGCAAGAGCGAGACGCTACGACTGGCACGAGGGCTCTGGTTGGTCAGCGCCTGATTCAATATGGCCAGCCATTCCGTCGGTTGAAGCACCAGTTTTTCCGCATGCTGCCCGAAACAGCGGGTCTGGGATGTTTCCAGCAACCCCTGGCCTGCCGCATTAAGCGCAATGACGTTTAACTTGCTATCGAGCGCAAGAACACCTGTACTGATAATGTCCAGCATACGTGGATCCTGATTTATCCTCGTCTTATGAATGGCTTAGGTCGTCTAGCGGGCTGCATCGAATAGGTCCTGTTACGGCCAGCTCACAACTCGCTCATCCCACACCATACATTAAGCAAAAATAGAGCCAGAATGGGCCAGCGAGCCTGAAAAAGTTAAAACGCGTGCATATAGTGCAATCCAAGAGAGTAAGCGCGCACATACACGCGGTGCTCTGCCTATCAAGCGCTGGCGGCATACTCAAGCGTGCAAATGTGGGAGCTGACACCGCGCATCACGCACCAATATGGTGCGTCACAGAAGGCATCGTGTCCAGTTCAATTATTGTCGATTTTTGAAGTTGGTCGAAGGACGGTGTACGAACACGCGCACCGATTCTGACATCACAAGGACCTGCCCTGAATTGTCGACCACCGCAACGGTGATGTCGTGCTGGCCGCGGAACACGTTTGTGAGGTCCCACAGGATGTCTCGCTGGGGCGGGCCTGTTGGCTCGCCGTCTACGAACAGCTGCACGCCCTCGTACTTTTGCAGTGCGGGATCGACCCGCACACTGACCGAAAAATTACCCGGCCCCATGGGGAATGACGTTTCGTTTGCGGGTGAAGTAATAGTGACTGTGCGGGCTGGCATTCCCGGCTCTTCGCTGGCGCCAGACTGGTCGGGAAGCGGGCTGATCGTTTGCGGCGGCTGGACTGTATTGGTGCGTTGGATATGCACGGGTTGTGCTGGCCGGGCACTGGCACTGGGGGCGTCGGTGAAGACGACATTCCCCTCTGCATCAGTTGTGCGGTAGATCGAGTCCGCCGTGCTGGCGAAGGAGGCCAGCAGCAGCGCGAGCAGCAGCAGTCTGGACATAGGAGGAGTCTCAGGTGATCAAAAGTACTTGTACCCTACCAGAAAATGCTGCTGCAAAAGCGTCCTCTAACAAGATCTGCGGACGTGTGTCGCAAAAAAAAGCCCGCAAAAGCGGGCTTTGGTCACGCAGCGCTGCGGCTTAGCAAGAGTAGTACATCGCAAACTCGACAGGGTGCGTTGTCATATCCAGTCGCTGGACTTCACCCGACTTCAGTGCAATGAAAGCATCGATCATGTCATCGGAGAAAACACCGCCGCGCGTCAGGAATTCGCGGTCAGCATCCAGTGCTTCCAGCGCCATCGTCAGGCTTGAAGCAACGGTGGGGATCGCTTTACCTTCTTCCGGGGGCAGATCGTACAGGTCCTTGTCAGAAGGGTCGCCGGGGTGGATCTTGTTTTGGATGCCGTCAAGGCCAGCCATTAACATGGCGGCAAACGCCAGGTAAGGATTGGCTGAAGCATCCGGGAAGCGAACCTCGATACGCTTACCCTTTGGGTTGGCTTCGTGGGGGATGCGGATGGAAGCTGAACGGTTGCAGGCAGAATAGGCCAGCATGACCGGTGCTTCGAAACCCGGTACCAGACGCTTGTAAGAGTTGGTTGAGGAATTGGTGAAGGCGTTCAGGGCGCGCGCATGCTTGATGATGCCGCCAATGTAATACAGGGCTTCGGTAGACAGCCCGGCGTAGCCATCGCCGGCGAACAGGTTCTCACCGTCTTTGGTAATCGACTGGTGTACGTGCATACCCGAACCGTTATCGCCGACGATCGGCTTGGGCATGAAGGTTGCTGTTTTGCCGTAAGCGTGTGCCACATTGTGTACGCAGTACTTCAGGATTTGCACTTCATCAGCTTTCTTCACCAGGGTGCTGAAACGCGTACCAATTTCACATTGGCCCGCCGTAGCAACCTCGTGGTGGTGTACCTCGATGTCGAGACCCATCTGCTCCATGGCCGTACACATAGCGCCGCGGATATCGTGCAGGGAATCCACGGGTGGTACAGGGAAGTAGCCGCCTTTAACGCCCGGGCGATGGCCGGTATTGCCCTCTTTAAACTTCTGGTTGGAGGCCCAAGCGGCCTCATCTGAATTGATTGTAACGCCACAGCCGCTCATTTCGACATGCCATTTGATGTCATCAAAAACGAAGAATTCCGGCTCAGGACCGAAATAGGCGGTGTCGCCGATGCCAGTGGACTTCAGGTATTCTTCAGCGCGGTGTGCGATGGAGCGTGGATCGCGATCATAGCCTTGCATGGTAGAGGGCTCTGCAACCGTGCAGCGCAGGATTACAGTGGCGTCGTCGGTGAACGGATCAAGCACCGATGTGGAGTCGTCGGGGATCAGTACCATGTCGGAATTGTTGATACCTTTCCAGCCTGCGATGGATGAGCCGTCAAACATTTTGCCGCCATCGAAGAAGCCTTCGCTCACTTCCTTGGAGGGGATAGTGACGTGTTGCTCCTTGCCGTGCGTGTCAGTGAAGCGCAGGTCTACCCAGCGGACTTCATTATCTGTGATCAGCGTAAGGGTTTTCTTTGACATCTTTTGGTCTCCGTAGGGCAGTGATCGGGCCGGCATCAGCCGGCTCGTGTTCTTTTTGTCCTGACGCCAGGCAATGCAGGCGTGCTAAACAGTCTCAATGGAAGCAAAAGCTGTGCCAGAAAGGTGCTTAGGTTAACGTACTGAATCTTAGCGGTTTAATGCAATCAGCGGCCTCATAAAAAAAGTCTATGCACTAAAATAAAACGCTATTGCATCATTTTAGTGCAAATAAAGGCGGCTCGAGCAAGGCATCTTGACCTGCATGAACGCAGAGCGATGTGCAGTTAACGGTGGCGCTGATCATATTTACAGGTTATCGCCTCAATACAATTCGATGTCAAGTATTTCTCTTAACCGGTTACGAAGAGGTATCGGGTGCGGCGCCAATTCCTGCGATAGCGCGATATTCGTACACATTTCACATAAGTCTCTAGCAGCCGGATGTAGGATGATGGGGTATAATCCGCGCCTTTTTTACGGCGCTGCAGTGCCTAGAGGTAATTCCCTTGATTGAAAATCTTCGCAATATCGCCATTATTGCTCACGTAGACCATGGCAAAACCACGCTTGTTGATTGTCTCCTGCAGCAGTCCGGCACCCTTGACCGCCGGTCAGATGGCGCTGAGCGTATTATGGATTCCAACGATCAGGAGCGCGAGCGCGGAATTACTATTCTCGCCAAGAACACCGCTATTGAGTGGAATGGCTACCGCATCAATATTGTTGATACCCCCGGACACGCTGATTTCGGCGGTGAAGTTGAGCGGGTATTGTCGATGGTTGATTCAGTTCTGCTGCTGGTGGATGCCGTTGACGGCCCCATGCCGCAAACCCGCTTCGTGACCTCCAAGGCGTTTGAGCAGGGGCTGAACCCGATCGTTGTCGTTAACAAAGTAGATCGCCCCGGTGCAAGGCCCGACTGGGTGGTGGACCAGGTTTTTGACCTGTTTGACCGTCTCGGTGCCACCGATGAGCAGCTGGACTTCCCCATTATTTATACCTCCGCCATTATGGGCATCGCCGGCCTGGATCACGAGCAAATGGGCGAAGATATGCAGGCGCTGTTTGAAACGGTCATCGAAAAAGTGCCCGCGCCCGCTGTGAACTCCGCCGGTCCGCTGCAAATGCAGATCAGCGCTCTTGATTACAGTAGCTACGTCGGGGTGATCGGAGTTGGTCGTATTACCCGTGGCACGCTGGTCCCCAATACGCAGGTTGTCGTAGTCAATGGTGAGGGCGGTATTCGCAAGGGACGCGTGCTGCAGGTTATGGGACATATGGGTTTGGATCGTGTCGATGTGGCCTCTGCGGAGGCTGGCGACATCGTTTGTGTGACGGGTATTGAGGGTCTTAATATCTCCGACACGCTGTGCGATCCGGCCTGCCCGGAAGCGCTGCCGCCGTTGTCGGTGGACGAACCCACAGTGAGTATGACCTTTCAGGTCAACGACTCACCGTTTGCAGGCAAGGAAGGAAAGTATGTCACTTCTCGTAACATCAAGGAGCGACTGGAGCGGGAACTGATTCACAATGTGGCGTTGCGTGTTGAGCCGGGTGACTCGTCGGACAAGTTCAAGGTTTCGGGGCGGGGCGAATTGCACCTTTCCGTGCTTATTGAATCCATGCGGCGCGAGGGGTTTGAGCTAGGTGTCTCGCGGCCCGAAGTCATTCGCAAGGAAGTCGACGGCGTGATGCATGAGCCCTTCGAGCAGTTGGTCATTGACTGCGAGGAGAAGCACCAGGGCTCTGTGATGGAGGAGCTGGGATTGCGCCGTGCCGACCTGGACAATATGATTCCCGACGGCAAAGGCCGTGTTCGCCTTGAATTTATTATCCCTGCCCGTGGTCTGATTGGTTTTCGCTCCATGTTCATGACGCTGACGTCTGGTGGCGGTATTCTGACGCACGTGTTCGATCACTATGGCCCGGTTAAGAACACTGAGATAGCGCATCGCGCCAATGGCGTGTTGGTATCTATGGTCAAGGGCAAGGCGCTTGGCTACTCTCTGTTTAACCTGCAGGAGCGTGGGAGGATGTTTGTGGATCCGAACATTGATGTCTACGAAGGACAGATTATTGGCCTTCACAGTCGCGGCAATGATTTGGCTGTCAATCCTATCAAGGGCAAGCAATTGACTAACGTGCGCGCCTCCGGAACGGATGAGGCGTTGACACTGACGCCGCCGGTGCGACACAGCCTGGAGCAGGCACTGGAGTTCATTGAAGAGGATGAGCTGGTCGAAGTGACTCCCCTGAGTATTCGCCTGCGCAAGAAGTTGTTACTGGAGCATGAGCGCCGCAAAGCGGCCAGGAGCTAAGCCCGGACGGGCAGCCGGTGAAGGCCTTGCTGCAGCGTGTCAGCCGCGCCAGTGTCAGCGTCGATGCGAAGAGCGTTGGCGAGATCGAACAGGGCCTACTGGTACTGCTGGGCCTGGATCAGGACGATGACAGCAGCGCCGCAGACCGCATGGTGGAGAAAGTACTGGCCTACCGTATGTTCGCTGATGGCGAAGGCCGCATGAACAGCAGTGTCGCGGACATGCGTGGGGGTGTGCTGCTGGTGTCTCAGTTCACGCTGTCGGCAGATACGCGCAAGGGGCTCAGGCCGAGTTTCTCGTCCGCAATGCCGCCTGCTGAGGCCGAGCAGTTGTATGAATACATACTGTTGCGTTTGCGACAGCGTCACTCACTGGTGGCGTCGGGAATGTTCGGTGCCGACATGCAGGTCAGTCTGGTGAATGACGGTCCAGTGACTTTTCTGCTGGAAGTTTAGTGATGCTAGGTACCCTCCGCAGGTGCCTGATAGCGCATCTGCCTGTGAAGTATGCCATCCTCAAAGTACTCATTGCCCTCGCCGACGAACCCCAGTGAGGCGTAAAATGGTTGTAAATGGGACTGGGCATTGATACGAATATCGCATCCCGGCCATCGCGATAAATTATGTTCGATCCCGCGCTGTGCCAGTTCTTTGCCCAGTTGCTGGCCACGCATCGCAGTTGATACGGCGACTCTGCCCAGAGAGCTCTCGGCATAGCGCAGGCCTGGCGGTAGGCATCTCTGATACGCCAGCAGCATACTGTTTCTCATGCACAGCATGTGAAACGCCTGCTGGTCAAGATCGTCGATATCTCTGTAGACACAGTTTTGTTCAAGCACAAAGATGTCTTGGCGCAAGCGCAGCACGCTATACAACACCTCAGTAGTCAGGTCGGCGAATACCAGGGTTGCCCACTGCATGGCTTTGGCGCTCCCATCATGTTGCGCAATCGTAACAAAAGTGAAGTGCGACGTTCTCCGTCGCGGCTTTAGTTGCTATTATAGCTTCGCAATTTAGGCGCCAACAGCGTCCTTTTACTACTCATCACGGCCACAATGCGGTCGTAAAAGGGGTGCATATACTGTCCCCATTCCAGTCAGAGCAGGGCATAGCTGATGTTGGTAAGTATTGACGCGCAGGATATCTCAGCGCTGAGCCAGCAGTTTGGGAAACTGGTTAGTGCGCTATTGGAAGTGGTGAAAATGCCCGCTATGCCGCTGGATGTCGATATTACCCCTGCGGGTAACTTTCGAGGCTTTGACGGCGACCAGTTTTACGTGGTGGAGCAGGGCTCCATCACGGCGCGCTATCAGGACAAGCTCATTTATACATTGGAAGCAGGTGACATTTTATTGCCCGATATAACGGGTGGTCTGGACCCTCATATTGCTGTGTTTTACGGCAGTGATGCCGGCGCGCAGCTGCGCTGCTATCCGGCGCTTGAATTTATGCAGCGGGTCTTTAATGAGCCGGCTGCCATCCGCTTATGGACGCGCCTGTTAGTGACCTACACAGGGCTGTTGCTAAGAATAACCGCAGCCAACTTGCAGGAAGAGAAGCCCGCCACGCCGGGCTTCGAAGTCTATGAGCCCGGTGATATTATCATCCGTCAGGGCGACCGCGCAGACTATGTTTACAATATGAGCTCCGGAGTGGCTGAGGTGCTGGTTGATGATGTCAACGTGGGCCGCATCGGCGACGGAGAAATTTTCGGTGCGATGGCGGCCCTCACCCATGCCGATCGCAGCGCCACCGTCAGGGCCAAAACAGCATGCTCGGTAGTGAAAGTTCCCAAGGAACAGTTTACTGAGCTCATTCAGGGTAACCCGGCTACCATTCACAGCCTGTTGATCGACATGGCGAACTCTATTGTTAATCTCAACGAGCAGTTGGTAAGCCTGCAGGGTAATCGCCGCGAAAGTAATCGTGTGGGCTGAATGCCGGGTAGCTGGATAAAACATGACTGACATTCTGGAGATCGATAGCGACGGCACTGAGCAGGTGTTGCTCAAACTGTATGCTGAGAAGGCTTATCTGGATTACTCCATGTACGTCATTCTCGACCGCGCGTTGCCGCATGTCGGCGATGGCCTGAAGCCGGTTCAGCGGAGGATTATTTACGCCATGAGCGAGCTTGGACTCAAGTCCACAGCCAAGTTCAAGAAGTCGGCGCGCACAGTGGGTGACGTGATCGGTAAATTTCATCCGCACGGCGATAGCGCAGCCTACGAGGCCATGGTGCTGATGGCGCAAAATTTCAGTTATCGCTATCCGCTGGTCGATGGTCAGGGCAACTGGGGCTCCCCTGACGAACCTAAATCATTTGCTGCTATGCGCTATACCGAATCGCGCCTTACTCCCTATGCGGAGGTGCTGCTGAATGAACTTGGTCAAGGCACGGTGGATTGGACGCCAAACTTTGACAGTACACTCGATGAGCCGGTGGTGCTGCCTGCCCAGGTACCCAATGTATTATTGAACGGCACGACGGGCATCGCTGTCGGTATGGCAACCGATATTCCTCCACACAACTTGCGCGAGGTTGTGACCGCGACGGTGCGTCTGCTGGAGTCGCCAAAATCTACCGTTGAGGAACTGTGTGAGCATATTTTAGCGCCTGATTTTCCCACCAGTGCGGAAATTATTACGCCACGCGAAGACATACTCAACCTTTACAAGACCGGGCGCGGTGGACTGCGTATGCGTGCGGTATGGGAGCGCGAGGGCGGCGATATCGTGATCAACGCCCTGCCTTACCAGGTGTCCGGCTCGAAGGTGCTGGAACAAATTGCGCAGCAAATGCAGGCCAGGAAACTGCCCATGGTGGCAGATTTGCGCGATGAGTCAGACCATGAAAACCCCACTCGGCTGTTGATCATGCCGCGCTCCAACCGCGTCGATCTGGACGCCCTGATGAGCCATTTGTTCGCCAGCACAGACCTGGAGCGCAGTTACCGCGTCAATCTCAACATGATTGGCATAGACGGTCGCCCGGGCGTGAAGGGATTGGATCGCCTGCTCAGGGAGTGGTTGCAGTTTCGTACCGATACTGTACGGCGTCGTCTTGAGCACCGTCTCGACCGCGTGGTCAAACGTCTGCATATTCTCGATGGTTACCTCGCAGCCTTTCTTAATATCGACGAAGTTATCCACATTATCCGCACCGAGGACAAGCCAAAGCCGGCCCTCATTGCGCGCTTTGGTATTTCCGATATACAGGCCGAAGCCATTCTGGATCTGAAGTTGCGCAATCTGGCCAAGCTCGAAGAGATGAGTATTCGCGGTGAGCAAGATGAGCTGCAGCAGGAGAGCGACCGTTTGCAAAAAATTCTCGGCAGCGAGGCCCGGCTCAAGACTCTTATCAAGAAGGAGTTGCTGGAGGTTGCTGAAAAGTTCGGCGACGAGCGCCGTTCACCTTTGGTAGCGAGACCTGAGGCCAAGGCGTTTAGCGAACTGGAACTGGTGACCGCTGACCCGATCACGGTAGTAATGTCTGAGAAGGGTTGGATTCGCGCCGCTAAAGGTCATGATATAGATCCGACCAGTCTCAGTTACAAATCGGGTGACAGCTTTAAGATGTTGGCCTTTGGCCGCAGCAATCAGCCTGTTGTGATACTCGACTCGACGGGCAGGGCGTACTCTGTACCGTCGCACAATCTGCCGTCGGCGCGCGGCCAGGGAGAGCCGTTGACAGGGCGGATTAACCCGCCTTCCGGCGCAACATTCACCGGCATGATGATGGGTGTAGAGGATTCCATGTACCTGCTGGCAAGTGATGCAGGCTATGGATTTGTCGCGAAATTGGGTGACCTGCAGTCTAAGAATCGGGCGGGCAAAGCCGTCATCAGTTTGCCCAAGGGCGCACAGGTGCTGCAGCCTGCAGCGATGTCGTCGGTAGAGGAGGCCCTGGTTGCGGCGGTGTCCAGTGAAGGGCGTCTATTGATATTCCCGCTAGCCGATCTGCCGCAAATGGCGCGCGGCAAGGGCAACAAGATTATTGGCATCCCCTCTGCGCGCCTGCAGGCAAGGGAAGAGTTTTTGGTGGCTGTTCAAGTATTTACAGCTCAGGATACGTTGCTGATTCACTCCGGCAAGCGTCATCAGAGTTTCAAACTGAAGGATCTCGAACATTATTTGGGAGAGCGGGGCCGACGTGGCAATAAGCTCCCGCGCGGCTTTCAGAAAGTGGATCGCATGGTGGTGGAGACCTGAGCAACGTGCTGACTGCTCAGCGTTTGGCGTTATCTGTGAGGCGCTTGAGTATCAGGCGTAATTGACGCTCCAGAAGATCCTGGTAAGGGCCCGCAAACTCCTCGATCAGCGCATAATCCATCACGTCCGTAGGGCGATGTTGCAGGCGGCTTGATACATCGATGTCTTCGCAGGCCGCTGGTGACAGCAGGATATTGGGCGGCTTGCTGGCGCATACTGCCTGTAACTCGTCCAGCGTGTGTTGGGTATACAGGCCCGGATAGATATCCGTGCCGCTGCCGACACCCAGTTCGCTCTGCGATATGGCCATGGCGATGGACAGTGAGAGCGACATCTGCTTTTGCAGCGACTGGCTTACTTCACGCACCAGCCAGGCACAGGAAGCTGCCCGAAATGCTGCGCTTCCGGCGCTGTTATTGCCGCTGAAGTAGACGGCCAGGCCAAACTGACGGGCAACCTGCAAATCCCCCGCATAAAACCCTGCGGCGGCATATACCACCTGATGTAGACGCTCCGTGTAGCGCTGCAGCGCGCGCTCGTCGAGAGTGTCAACATAGTTCACGAGGCTGCACAGGTGCAGATACAGTACGGCCGTGGTGCGGTAGTTTTCATCTTGCGGCCCAGGGTCACTGCGAGTGCGCAGCAGATCCATTGGCAGGGCATCGACCTGTTTTGCCAGCAGCAGTAACTCATTCTTTGGCTGGCGCTGCGGATCATCATCTTCCAGCGCGATTTTTCTGGCCATAGTGGTCAAGTTGTTTCCAACACGTTGCCCAAAGCGCCGACTAAGAACGTACACAGCAAGGCTGAGTAGTACTGCTAGCCCGAGCATGCTCAATAAAAAGCGTTGCTGCGCTGCCTTGGCGACATCAGCATTGATAGTGATAGTGATGGTCCCGGCAATGTCTGATGCGATGTATACCGGCGCAGTGTATTGAAAGAGGTTTTGTCCAAGCGCCTCCCCTGCTTGCCCCAGAGCCTTACCATCGACATCAGTAATGGTGATGACCTGGACGGCAGAGGTTTCGCGCAACCGTTGCAGGCTGGCAGAAACGCTGAGCAGATCGCCGCGTTCCATTGCCGTGCTGATGCGCACGGCTGCCAGACGCGCCAGCGAAGTGCCATATTCCTCCTGCAACAGCATTTGCATATGGCGCATTGAAGTTGTGCCCAGCGCGACTAGCGCGAGGCTAACCACAAGGCACAATCCTGCCGTGATCATAGCCGTTTGTTGGCCGAGGCTGATTTGACTGAAGCGGTTATTCACGCGTGATGAAGGGCTTACCAGATTGCAAGAGCACCAGTATAAACCAGACTCCGCCGTGATTGCCCACTTTGTCAGCATTCGAGAGGCAATATGCGGCAACTGAGGTGCAAAACCGTATTTTCACTGTTTGGGCCTTACGGGTAGAATAGGCCCCCGAGAGAATAAGGAACGCCCGGTGTGAATCAGATATTGCTTATCACCATTTCCGGTGAAGACCAGGCGGGAGTCACCGCCGGTTTGACTGCTATGTTGGCGGAATACTCCGTGAACATCCTCGACATCGGTCAGGCTGTCATACACGCCGCCTTGTCATTAGGCTTGTTGGTTGAGTTGCCCAACAACTGCCCCTGTGATGAGGTAGCAGGTGCCGTGCAGAAGTTTGGGTTGCAGCGTGACCTGCGGGTAGTCACCAGTGAAGTGTCTCACACCAGCTACAGTCAATGGGTTGAGGCGCACGGCCGAGCGTGTTACATCATTACCCTGCTCGCGCGCAAGATCACTTCGGATCAACTGTCGAGGGTAACGAGCGTCATCTCGCAGCATGAGCTGAATATTGATGGTATTAATCGTCTGTCCGGACGGATACCTCTGGGCGAGCTGCCCGCTCTCAGTAAGGCTTGTGTCGAGTTTACTGCACGCGGTACCCTGCGCGATTCGGCCGCCTTTCGTCGTGATCTGCTGGAGGTGGCGGGCGCCCTTGAAGTCGATCTGGCTTTCCAGCAAGACAGTATGTACCGCCGTAACCGGCGCCTTGTCGCGTTCGACATGGACTCCACGCTGATCGAAGCAGAGGTCATCGACGAGCTGGCGAAGCTCGCCGGAGTCGGCGAGCAGGTCAGCGCGATAACCGAGCGCGCCATGCGCGGTGAAATCGATTTTAGTGAGAGTTTTCGCAAGCGAGTTGGTCTTTTAAAAGGGCTTGAAGAGGCCGCGCTGGCGCGGGTAGCCGAGCAGCTGAAGATCACTGAGGGCGCTGAGCATTTGATTTCTACCCTGCGCAAACTGGGCTATAAAACCGCTATTCTCTCCGGTGGCTTTACCTATTTTGCTCGTCATCTGCAGGCGCGTCTGGGCATTGATTATGTGTTCGCCAATGAGTTGGACACCGCCGATGGGCAGGTCACTGGTAAGGTCAAGGGCACCATCGTCGACGGTGCACGCAAGGCCGAGCTGTTGCGCCAGTTGGCTTATGAGGAAGGCATTGATTTGCAGCAGGTGATTGCCGTGGGTGACGGCGCCAATGACCTGCCTATGTTGAGCATTGCGGGTTTGGGGATTGCGTTCCGGGCGAAACCGCTGGTGCAGAAATCAGCAGAACAATCGATCTCTACCCTGGGTTTGGATGCGATCCTGTATCTGTTGGGGTTCTCAGACAAGTACCAGTCGTAGGCCCACGGCTAGTGCGCCGCCGCGTTACGCGCACCTAAGTCGACAGGCGACCTGTTGCGCTAGATATTGCTCCAGAGCGAGTCAAATTCTCCGCCTGTGTGCCCATGCCCATTGTCTGCCAATACATCGCCGAGTTCTTTTATCTCGCGGAACTCGAACTGGGAGTAGCTTCCCGTTGAGGCAATGTGCCGCAATAGCTGGATGGAGTGCGCCTCGGAACTTGTGCCCAGAGTGATCTTCTGCCGTTCCTTGAAACCGGTGCGCGGCGTGATTAGCGTTTGCGGTTGCGCCACGAGTTTGATTTCGGGAAGCAGTAACACCCGTGTCGGCATTGTTTTGTCTTCGCCCTTCTGATGAATGCTCGCGGCATAGGCAACGGCGCGCGGGCTGAGCAGTTCAAGTCCGATCAGAGTCCTGGCGTTGTTCAGCCTGCTGACCCAACGGATAACTGCAATTACCCACTGGTTGTGCTCGTCTTCTTTGATGCCGACAATATCTCCCGCCTTGATGTCGCCGGGCAGCGCGGCGGTCCACTCCACGCAATAGCCGCCGGGACTGGAATCCGCCAGTTGGGCCTGAAATACGGGATAACGTTCCGCCAGCGGCAGCGTTGCATCGCTTTCTTCAAACAGTTTGGCCTTGGTAGAGGAGTCCACATCGACCAATAGATTAGGGATGAGCTTGATCTCCCCGCTGTAGTCGCGTGGATTGGCGGCCTGCCAGACATCCACATGGCTGAGGGGGTTGAGGAACCGGTTGTTCGTTGCGTTGTTCGCGTCTGCCTTAGGTCCGTCATCACCACAAACCAGTTGCTCAAATGTCCGCCTGTCAGCGACATGATAATGAGTGCTGTTAAAGCCTACGCAGATCCACAGGTTATGACGGGTGTTGGTGCGTTTGAAATTGCGCAGACTCATGCTGCCAAGGGACGTTATCAGGTGTTCCAGCAAGTTCACCGGCACGTTGGTGCTTTTGTCGAAGGTCACGGCCTGTGCGTCGGCTTCTGCTTTCACATCCGTCAGGTGCTGTACCAGCTGCGTGGTGTCGATGTACCGACATGAGGGGCCAGCTTCGTCCCGGTACAGCGCGCAGTATAAAGGCGCCTGATCACTATCAAGATCGACCAGGTAGAGATCATCCCCGGTGCCTTCGCGACTGAAGTTTACCCGCGTACTCCACTGTTGAAATCCGCGATATAGCGTTGACAGGTCGCTCTGGCGCAGTTGGTTGGCTTTGCAGCAACCCAGTAATACGGCCTGCAAATATGTGGTTTTGATGGTGTTGCCGCTGGACAGGGGCTCCGGCACAGGAAGATCTTCCAATCGCTGGCGTTCGGCCAGTGCATAGAGCTGATGCACGGTTTGCCAGCCGTGAACTTCCATGGGGCGATGCAGCTGAAAATCCTGCAGAATTTTTCGCCCCGCAAAGACCAGAGCGCTGTGTATGGATTCACACGTAAGCCGCGCCGGATTAGTCGCACGGATGGCGTCTCGTTGCTGAATGGCCTGCACTGCGATAATGGTATAGCCCGTTGTGATCAGGCTGAGCAACTGGTCACTCAGCTCCGCCATGCGGCGTGGCTCTTCCGGCATGATTAACGGTTGATTGAGAAAGCGTTTTGACAGGTTCAACAAAGCGACCTGAAGATTGGGCAGCAGATGGCCCAGTATCTTAGAGCGTGTTTCAGGCCCCAACCGGGTCTGGTTGAGATCGTTCATTGCCTGCACGAGCAGCTGCACAAGAACGTTGGTGTTAGTGATGGGGAGATTCTGGACCCAATCACGCACGGCAGCCTCAGTGGGCTGGAACAGTGGCTCGCCGGAAAAGTCTTGGCGCGGAAGTTTTAGTTTGATGGTTGTCTGGTCTTCCATAACATCCATAAGTCCCTTTGTTGTTCTTATACCAAAATGGCAAAACGACAGAATAGCCTAAGTGGTGCGCCCGCCGCCACAGGGAAGTCAGTATCTGCCATTGGCTTACGGCGTGAGGTATCATGAGCACCGATTCTAGAGCAACACAATGAGAGCACTATGGCGAACTATTCTACTAGTGAGTTCCGCTCTGGCATGAAGGTGATGCTGGACGGCGATCCCTGCAGCATTCTCGACAATGAGTTTGTGAAGCCCGGCAAGGGTCAGGCGTTCAACCGCGTCAAGCTGCGTAATCTGAGGACTGGCCGGCAGTGGGAGCGTACATTTAAATCTGGCGAGACTCTCGAGGGCGCCGATGTCATGGACCGCGTTATGGAGTATCTGTATGCCGACAGCGAATTTTGGTATTTCATGGAGTCCGACACGTTTGAGCAGTATCAGGCAGATGCCGCCGCCATAGGGGATAGCCATTTGTGGCTCAAGGAAAACGAAACTTGTGATGTGACCCTGTATAACGGCGCACCACTGTCTGTCGCGCCGCCTAACTTTGTGGAACTGGAGATTGTAGAAACCGACCCGGGACTCAAGGGCGACACTGCTACCGGCGGTACTAAGCCGGCCAGGCTAAGCACTGGTGCCGTGGTCAAAGTGCCGTTGTTTATCAGCACTGGCGAAGTGGTCCGGGTCGATACGCGCACCGGCGAATACCAGAGCCGCGCGAGCAAGTCTTGAGTCCAGCCACAAGGGCAATGTGATATGCACTGGCAGCCAGCGGCAAATTTGGGGGCGATCCGCCAGAGAGCCGCTTTGCTCGCCACGCTGCGGCGGTTTTTTGCCGCGCGGGATGTCCTTGAGGTAGAGACCCCGCTGCTGTGTAGTCAGGGCATCACCGACCCCCAGATCGAACCTTTTGTACTGTCGCAGGGTGCAGCTTTAACGGCACCGCGATTTTTGCAGACATCACCCGAGTATGCGATGAAGCGCGTACTCGCCGCTTTTGGTGAACCGATTTTTCAGATTGCCAGAGCATTTCGCAACGGCGAGCTGGGTGCTCGGCATAATCCAGAGTTCAGCTTGCTGGAATGGTACCGCCCCGGGTTTGATCACCATCAGCTGATGGATGAAGTGGCAGATCTGGTGCAGGAGTGCCTCGGCGCGCGGCCACTTGAAAAGTTCAGTTATCGGCAGCTGTTTCTCGAACGGCTGGCCATCGACCCGTTCACGGCATCAATCGCCGAGCTGGAAACGCTCGCTCGCCGTCATCTTGATCCGGGCGATCTCACCGGTGACAGGGATCTCTGGCTCGATCTACTAATGAGTCATGTGCTGGAACCCGCGCTCGGTGACGGCTGCTATTGTTTTATCTACGATTACCCCACATCACAGGCCGCACTGGCGCGCATTGTCGCCGCAGCTGATGTCCGTGTCGGGCAGCGCTTTGAGCTCTATGTGGACGGCGTAGAACTGGCCAACGGCTATTGCGAGCTCACCGACGCCGCCGAGCAGCGCCGGCGCTTCGAACGCGACAATGCAGTGCGCCGTGAACGCGGCTTGAGTGAGCGGGCTGTGGACGAATATCTGTTAGCCGCGCTGGAACATGGATTGCCAGAATGCAGCGGCGTCGCATTGGGCATTGATCGATTACTGATGTTGGCCACCGGCGCGTCCCGGATACAGGATGTGCTGGCGTTTGACTGGCAACGATGCTGATGGTTTTGTAATGGCGCTGGGGCGTGAATCTATAGTGGGCTTTTTTGATATGTAAGTCGGCTTGGACATGAATACCATTTACTTCACCCCCAAAGTGGCACCTAAGTGCCAATTTTGAGGTGAAGTCCGTACCATTCGGTTGCCCGACCCCGGGAGTTACCCGTCGTAATCAGGCAAATTCCTTAACCAGACCACTAATCGACTCCTTCGCATCACCAAATAACATACGCGTATTGTCTTTATAAAACAGCGGGTTCTCGATACCGGCAAAGCCTGATGCCATAGAGCGCTTGAGCACGAATACAGTACGTGCCTGGTCCACGTTGATTACCGGCATGCCGTAGATCGGTGAAGACTCATCATCGCGAGCGGCAGGATTCACCACATCGTTAGCGCCGATTACGATGGCTACATCGACGTTGTCCATGCGTGGATTAATCTCATCCATCTCCAACAACTGGTCATAGGGTACATCTGCTTCCGCCAGCAAGACGTTCATGTGGCCCGGCATACGCCCTGCCACAGGGTGGATGCCAAAGCTGACTTCCGCGCCGTTCTTTTCCAGCAGCACAGAGAGTTCCTTCACCACGTGTTGGGCTTGGGCCACGGCCATGCCATATCCGGGAACGATAACCACTGTGGAGGCCGCTTCCAGGATGTAGTAAGCGTCTTGTACCGAGATTGGCCTGATCTCTCCTTCCACCGCAGAAGTCTCTACCTTGCCACTGCCGAAGCCCGAGAACAGTACATTGGATAGAGAGCGGTTCATCGCCTTGCACATGATCTGGGTGAGGATGATTCCGGAGGCTCCGACGAGGGCGCCGGCCACGATCAGGATATTGTTATTCACCGCAAAACCTGCGGCGCAGGCCGCCAAGCCTGAGTAGGAGTTCAGTAGTGAGATCACTACCGGCATGTCGGCTCCGCCGATGGGGATAACCGCCATCACGCCGAAGACCAGTGACAGCGCAATCACCGCATAGAGCCAAGTGTGATTAGCCGGTTCAATACAGAACATAACAGAGCTGCCGAGTATGCCGAGCACAATCAGGCTGTTAACGATCTGCTGGCCGCTGAACAGCACAGCGCCGCTGCCGATTCTTTCCGACAGTTTGCCGTAGGCGATCATGGAGCCAGTGAAGGTCACGCCGCCAATCAGGATGGAGAGAATGATGGTCACCAGCGTAAAGGTGGCGGCATCGTTGTTAAGTGCAGCCCAGCCCACTAACAGGCTGGCCATACCGCCGAAACCATTGAAGAGCGCGACCATTTCCGGCATCGCCGTCATCTGCACCAATCGCGCCGCAGCGCCGCCGATAATGGCGCCGATCACGATACCGGTCACGATCCACTGAAAATCGACGATGTTCTGGTCGAGTAGCGCCGCGATGATGGCGATGAGCATGCCCAGGGATGAAATCATGTTGCCGCGACGCGCTGTCGCGGGTGATCCCAGCTGTTTGAGGCCAAAGATGAAAAGGGCCGCAGAGATTACGTAAGCAAACTGTATAAGCATATCCATCTCGATTAGCCCTTCTTCTTGAACATGGCGAGCATGCGGTCGGTGACGAGATAACCGCCCACTACGTTGATGGTGGCTAGCGCAACGGCTCCTGCGCCGAGCCAGTTGGAAATGTCCTGGTTACCGGTACCGGCAAGACCAATCGCGCCGACCAGAGTAATGCCGGAGATCGCATTGGCGCCCGACATCAATGGTGTGTGCAATGTGGACGGTACTTTGTTGATTAATTCGAAGCCCAAAAAAATGGACAACACCAGAATAAACGTGAGGAAAACTTCCGCAGCGACCATGTTATGCACCTCCTTCCAGAATATTTTTAATCGTCATGTTGGTCACTTCTCCGCCGTGAGTGATGATGCACCCAGGCAGAATGTCGTGCTCAAAGTCGATGACGAAGGTCTTGTCGTCTTTGTTCCAACTGTCTTCCACCAAATTGAACAGGTTGGCGGAGTACATCGTACTTGCGTCGCGCGCCACTTCTCCGGCGAGGTTGCCCTTGCCGATGACGGTGACACCAGAAATCTGGACCACCTCATTGGCTACCGAGCCCTCGACGTTGCCGCCCGTTTCTGCCGCCATGTCGACGATCACCGAGCCGGTGGCCATACCTTCGATCATGTCGCGAGTGACCAGCACCGGTGGCTTGCGGCCAAATACCTGAGCGGTGGTGATAACGACATCAGATTTGGCGATGACCTCTTTTTGCGCCTGACGCTGCTTTTCAACCTGTTCAGGCGTCAATTCCTTGGCATAGCCGTCTTTCGTTTCGCCGGTTTCACCGAGGTCGATCTCCAGGAATTTGGCACCAACTGAGCGCACCTGCTCTGCAACCACCGGGCGAGTGTCGAACGCCGTGACCCTGGCACCGAGACGCTTGGCCGTGGCGATAGCCTGCAGGCCGGCGACACCCGCGCCGATCACGAACACGTTGGCCGGCTTCAGAGTGCCCGCCGGGGTCATCATCATCGGGAATATGCGCGGCAGGTGGGTGGCCGCCTGCATCACCATCACGTAGCCTGCCAGATTGGCCTGTGAGCTGAGTGCATCCATTTTTTGGCTGCGGGTGGTGCGTGGAATCATTTCCATACTGATGGCAGTAACGCCTGCGTCTTTAAAAGCGTTGACCAGCGTATGCTCGTTGAACGGGTCCAGATAGCTGATGTGAATGGCACCGCGCTTCATCTGGCTTATTTCCTCAAGCTTCGGCTTGCGCAAGCGCAGCAGGAGATCTGCAGTTTTAAAAAGTTCTGCACGGTCCTGCGAAACAGTCGCTCCGGCTTCTATGTACTCAGAATCTGTAAAACCTGAGCCGTTACCCATGCCAGACTCAATGACAAGGTCGGCACCCATTGCACACAATTTCTTGGCATGGGCAGGTGTAATCGGTATCCGGTTTTCTCCCGGGTGGGTTTCTGCAGGAATCGCGATTCGCATGCGGTATCTTCCTTCTACTTTACGTTTATACGCGCTGTCGGTAATCATGTACCGGAGTGATTTTCACAGCGACTCTTGGGGCGGTAAGGGTGTCCGTGCGATCCGACGCGCATGCCGGTATCGCAAACAGCCACCGATGCTAGCACAGCCGACACCCTGCGGAAACCGGTGCTGTGACTGGATATTCGAAGCTGTGCTCTGTATAGCAAAAGCTGAGCATTTCGGCAGCGTCAGGCGACGGTGCAGCAGCTTATGTCACGACTGGTCCCAGGGCTTATACACCCACCACGGCGGCAAGAGATCCCGGTACTGGCGTTGGCGGTAGCGCGGGTCGATGAGCAGGGCGCTGCCAGTGTCCTGAGTGTGCCTTACTACTCTGCCCAGAGCCTGGTCCACTTTCTGCATGCCAGGGTACAAAAATGTACGCTCAAATCCCGCGCCGTAGCGCTGCTGGTACCACGCCTGTAGCTGCTGGGTATCACGATTGACTTGTGGCATGCCGATGCCCACCACTACCACGCTGGACAGCAGTTTGCCCGGCAGGTCTATGCCTTCCCCGAACACTCCCCCTAGAATGCAAAACGCTACCACGTCCTCGCGCTGTTCGAGTAAATGCAGCAGTTGGTCTCTCTCATGGTCATGCTGCTGGCGAGCTTGTACCCATATCGGACGCGACAGGGGCGCACATTTATCGCGCTGCAATAGCGCCAGTGCGGCCTGTAAGTAGTGGTAGGAGGGGAAGTAAATAATACAATTGCCCGGCGTCTGGCTGAGCCAGCGTTGTAACAGCAGCGCCAGCTCCGGCAGGGTATGCTCACGCTCCCGGTAGCGGGTATCGATATGGGTCGCCAGCGACACCTGCAGTTGCGCCGGTTTGAAGGGCGAGAGTGCTTGGGAACAGACGGCCTGTTCCTTCAATCCCAGCGCTGCGCGCGACCAGGATAGCGGTGACAGGGTCGCCGAAAAGGCAATCACAGCGTGTGCTGCCGTATGTTTTGCCGATAGAAGGCGGGCTGGATCGAGGCAATTGAGCGTGATCGACAGGCTCTGCTGTTGGTCTGTGCGCGTTAACTGAAACCGAAAGTCATCGCCCCAGTTCTCCGCGACCCGCATGAACTGCAGTGCTTCAAAGTAGAAATCCATCAGCTCGCGGTGCTGCTGCAGGAAGGCGGGCTCCTGCGCCAGCTGCTCTCCCACTGCGGCAGTAAATGCCTGCAGCGCTAGCAAAAGCTCCTGTGGCAATTTGTCGCTGTCGTGAAAGTGCACCTCTTTCCAGGGGGTTTTGAGCAGCGCGAGGAGCTGCTTGTTCACGCGCACCAGAGATTTCGACAGGTCACTGTTTACGCTGCGCCTGGCCTGCAGTACGGTAGCTTTGTCGAGTGTTGCGCTGTACATGCCGCGCGCCCTGCCGGACAAGTTGTGGGCCTCATCGAGCAACACGGTGCAGCGCTTGTCATCGGCCTCGAGTCGGTTCCCTATCGTTGCCGTCAGGCTGTACACGTAATGGAGGTCTGCAATCACGACATCCACCCACGGCAGCAGATCCAGCGTCAGTTCATAGGGGCAGACCTCAAAGCGCCTGGCAATCGCCTCGACAGATTCACGGTGCAAGGCCCCCTGCTCGATGGCGGCGTGCAGGGCCTCGGGCAGTTTGTCGTAGTAGTTGCGCGCGAAGGGACAGTCGTCGCCATGGCAGGCGCGGCCTGGCGAAAAGCAGATTTTGTCCTTGGCGGTGAGGCTCAGTGCGCTGCCTCGATAGCCGCTGCTGGCGAAGTCTGCCAATGCCGTTTCGGCGGCTTTGCGGCCCACCGACTTGGAGGTCAGGAAGATGATTCTGTCGTGCTTACCGGTGGCGAGGGCCTTTAGCGCGGGGAACAACACCGTAGCCGTCTTGCCGATACCAGTGGGTGCCTCCAATAGCAATTGCCCGCCCTGATAAATGCACTTGTAGGCCAGCTCGGCGATAGCGCGCTGGCCGCTGCGAAATCCGCCGTAAGGAAAATCCAACTGGTCAATGCTGGCGTCGCGTGCGCGTTGCGCTTCTGCCAGCATGTGCAGCCAGCGTGTAAAGTCGCTCAGTGTTTGTGCAAGGAAGTCGGCTAATTCGGCGCGTGAATAGCGCTCGCTGCGACTGTATTCCTCTTCGGTGTCGATATTGAACCACGTGACGCGTACTGTCAGGCTGCCTGTATCCTGCTGCGCGGCGATGATGGCCGCGTAAAGGCGTCCCTGCGCCAGATGCGTTGCTGCGACCGGCTCGGGGATTGTGTCGGGCGCGGTGCGGCAGGTCTTGATCTCCTCCACCAGTTTCTGCTGTGCATCATAGCCATCGGCGCGCCCGCGCAATGTCAGTGTCAAGTTGGGCTCCCGATGGTGGTATTCCACCGCGAACTCGCTGCGATAGCTGGCTGGGCGACGCAAGTAGAGACGCTGGTGACCAGCCACGCCCTGCACCCCGGTGGGCGAGGGTTTAAAGCGGTGGTCGATGTCCCCGCTGCGATGACAAAAGCGCGCTAACTCGGCAACGGCAATGCTCAGTTCAGTCATCGTCCCATTGCACCCACGCGACCTGAGCCGGAATCCCCTGCTGCTGGAAATAGCGTAGCCACCGCTTCTGGTTGTCCTGCAGGGCATCGCCGGGACCCTTCACCTCAATCAAACAGTACTCGCCGACCTCCGCGCCCAGCGCGATAAGGTCGGGAAAGCCGCGGCGATTTTCAGCGGGGTCGAACAATATGCGCTCCCAGATTGCCAGTAAGTGCTCGGCAGGTATGCAGCGGGCGCTGGCCTCGACCAACTCGGTGGAAATGTAGCGCCAGTGCGTCCAGCGGCACTCGTAGTGTTGGTAACGTCGGTACGCCTCCGCCAGTGTAATTGCGAGATTATGCCCGCGCAGCTGCGTAATTCTTGCGCTGATGGATGCCTCACGTCTTGCCCGAAAGGTGCTGTCGTACATGTCGGCTGGCGCACTCTGGTAAGGATTGTTGAAGACGCCTGGCACTGGCGCGAAGATCTGCTCCCAGAAGGCGAGCCCGAACAGGGTGTTCATCAGCGCGTTTTCCACATAGTGGACCGACTGCCACTGACTCAGCAAGTGCGCGGCAGCCTGTTGCTCCACTGAGCCGGCGCCTCTGTGCAGCGTTAGCGCGACCTTGTCGAAGGCATCCCGGTGCCGCACGGGTCGACTGCCGTCGAGTTTGCGTTGCGCCCGCGGCTGTATGCGCGCGGCTGACTCGTGCTCGGCCTCGCACCACGGCTTGTCGAGTATCTCCTGGCACAGGGTGACAGCGCCTTGCCAGTCACCACAGCCTTCAAGGATTCGCGCACGCCGCTCGCGCGCAGGATGCCGCGCGCTGCGGCTGTACAGATTAAGCGCCAGCGTTTTTTCATCGAGCCGCTCCAGGTCTCGCGCCAGGTTGTTACAAAGGCGGTGCCAGCGTTTCTCGCTGGAGGGGTAGCGGATGTCCATAAGCATTAATTGTGCGGCGAGCGCGGGTAGCCGCTTTTGCTCACCGGCTTCCAGCAGCGTGCAGTGGCTGTCGGCGAGCGCTACGCAGGTCACGTATTCTTGCAGCGCCTCGCGGCACGAAAACATCCGGTGTTCCCGATCCAGATGGTATGGGTAGTAACGGGTCCGGCCGAGGTCCTGCAGCACAAAGTCTGTCAGGCTTTGATGCCAATTACCGAAAAACAGCAGCTCCAGGTACTGAGCTAGCTCCGCGCCGCAGGGCGTGACGATACGCAAGGCATCGACCGCGCGCAGTGCCCGCAGGATCTGCGCCGGGCCCAGCTGCAACTGGTCTATAGCGTCCAGCAGGGCGGTCTTGTCGCGTAAGTGCCCGCCATTGAGTTCAGGGAAAATCTGCTGGAGTTCGCCGCGCGTAAACAGTTTTCCCAACTCAGGCGTGGAGAGGCCCGAGGCTTCCTCTGCCATATTGTGTGCCAGCAGCTCATCCAGAATCGGTGTGCTAGGCCCCAGTTCGTCATACGCCAGTTTGCTCTCGCGAAACCATGGCCCGGTGCGGGAGATGAGGCGTACATAGAGACACTGAGCTTCGAAGTTCAGGCCGCGAAACGTCGCCAGCACGGCGTGCTCAGCGTTGCTCAGGATATCGCCATACTGCGCTTCCACGGTGTCACACAGGCGCAAGAAGTTATCCCGATAATAGAAAGGCGCGAGCGCTATGTTGTCCGGTTCTGCCATGGCGGACGCTATGCTACGTGATCGTTGCGGGCTTGTCAGATTATGACTGCGCCAGTTGTCGCTTTGCCTGGAGCCTTGCTGGCTGGGTGTACCACGCCGGTGAATTAAGGCATTCTGGCGGGCCGCCAAGCCACCACATGCCAGCCATCGTGCTGGCGATGCAGGTCGCTCGGCCGAAGGATGGGGATAAGGATAAGGATAAGGAGAATAGCAAGACGTGAACCCCGCTGCGAAACCGACAGCACCGATGACGCTTACCCTGGCACTGATCCCGATCCTCTTTCTGGTGAGTCTGCTGGCGTGCTCTGTTTTCCTGTTTGGCGCTGATTCTTCCTACGGTGCCAACCAGATTGCGCTGGTACTGACCGCTTGCGTTGCGGCGCTGGTGGGAAGACGTGTCGGGGTGTCCTGGACTGAAGCACAGAACGGCATTATCGACGGTATCGGCGTCGGTTTGGCGCCGATCCTGATTCTGTTGGCGGTGGGCATGTTGATTGGCAGCTGGATTCTGGGGGGCACTGTGCCGGCCATGATCTACTATGGTGTGCAGGTGTTAAACCCGGGCATTTTTTACGCAGCCAGCGCCGCCATTTGCGCGATTGTTGCGCTCAGCATAGGAAGCTCCTGGACGGTCGCCGGCACACTGGGTATCGGTTTGATGGGCATCGCCGCCAGTTTCGAGTTGTCGCCCGCCATTACCGCAGGCGCCATTGTCTCGGGTGCTTATTTTGGCGACAAACTGTCCCCGATGTCTGACACCACTAATCTGGCCGCCGCTGTAACGGGGGTTGATCTGTTCGATCACATCCGGCACATGCTCTGGACGACTCTGCCCAGTTTTGCGCTGACGCTGATCATCTTCACTTTTTTAGGCAGCTCCGAAGCCGCTGCACCGCGTGAGATTGAGGCGCTACAGCGGGCATTGGCCAGCGAGTTCAATATCGGCTTACACCTTTTACTGCCGTTACTGTTTATGCTGGCGCTGGTCTATAAGCGCGTACCTGCCTATCCCGCTATTGTGATCAGCGCGCTGGTTGGGGTCGTTTTTGCGCTGCTGTTTCAGCCCCAAGCCGTAATCAAACTGGCCGGTGGTGATGCGGAGTTGAGCAGGGGCTTTGCCTTGTTCAAGGGCGTCTGGATCAGTCTGTTCAGTGGCTATGCGTCGCACAGTGATAATACCTTGCTCAACGAACTGCTCAGCAAAGGCGGCATGAGCAGCATGCTCAATACGGTGTGGTTGATTGTCTGTGCACTGGGCCTGGGCGGCGTGCTTGGGCGCACTGGTATTCTGGCTTACCTGCTCAAAATCGCGCTTACCGGCGTCAAGAGTGCAGGTTCCCTCATCGGTGTCACCGTGGCGACCTGTGTGGGCACGAATATTCTTGCAGCTGACCAGTTTATTTCTATCGCACTGCCCGGGCGCATGTACGCTGATGAGTACGAGCGCCAGGGCTTGTCGCGACTCAATCTGTCCAGAACGCTGGAGGATTCGGGAACACTGACATCAGCACTGATACCGTGGAATACCTGCGGCGCGTATATGGCCGCCACATTGGGTGTGGCGACGTTCAGCTACGCCCCGTTTGCCTTTTTTAACCTGCTGTGCCCAATTGTAGCGATCATCTATGGCTACACTCATTTTGCCCTCAAACCGCTGGAGCCGAAGGCAGACGCAGCGCTGGCCGATACGATATGAGCGAATTGGGTTCGCTCTGGGATTATCCGCGCCCGCATGTCTTGCGGGCCTGTGTTGAGGCCGCTGATATCGATGGCCTCAACCACACCAATAATGCAGTGTATGTGGACTGGTGCCAGCGTTCAGCCTGGAGCCACTCGGTGGCATTGGGGCTGGATCTGGAGCGTTACCGTGCGCTCGATCGGGCGATGGCGATTACCTATAGCGAGTTTCACTATTTGCAGGCTTCGCGTGAGGGTGACGAGGTGGCGGTCGCCACGTGGATTACCGAATGGGACAGGAAGTTAACCATGGCGCGGCGATTTCAGGTGATTCGTGTGAGTGACGGGGTCACCCTGTTGCGCGCCGCGATGCGCTTTGCCTGTATAGAACTCAGCAGTGGTCGCCCCCGGCGCTTGCCGCCAGAGTTCATCGCAGGCTATGGCCCTGCGGTACTCGAGCAGAGCTATCAGAATAACCCATACAGGAGCGTAGTGAATGGCGACTAAAGCCCAGGCCAAAGCCGCAGCAAAAAAGCCGACCCGCGTGCGTAAAAAACCGGCGGCGCGCAAGCGTCCTGCGGTCAGCAAAAAACCAGCGGAACAGCCGCTGATGAAAGCCCTGCGCGCAGAGCACCGGCATATGGGAACAGTGATGCAGCTTTTTGCCAACCAGCTAAAAGCCATTGAGGGCGGAGAACTGGTCGACACGCACGTGGTGTACGAGATCATGCACTACATGGCGACCTGGCCTGATCGCTTCCATCACCCGCGCGAAGACCTGATTTACGCGCGCGTAGCAGAGGTCGACCCCAAGGCAGCTGACGATGCGGACACCCTGCAACGCGATCACGACCACACGGCGAAACTTAGCCGGGCAGTGCTGCAGGACATCGAGCGCTGGCGCCGCGGTGAGGTGTCCGGGCTGGTCGTGGTTAGCCGCGGTCGTGATTATATCGAACATATCCATGAGCACATGAACGTCGAGGAGAAGGTCGTCTTTCCGCGTATCGAGGAGACGCTTACACTGCAGGACTGGCGCGAACTGGCTGAGGATGATCAGCTTGAAGAGGTGACCCGTTCAGTATTCGGTCCGCAAGTGCAGCGCGAATTTCGTAATATGACGCGCAAGCTGCGGCGCAGTTTGCGCCGTTCCGTCGAGCGCGGCACATTGACAGAATGGATTGGTGTAGAGGCGTTTTTGGAATCGCTCGAAGTGCTATCCATTGCCGCTGAGTCGGCGCGCGATACTGCTGAGGGGTCTTTGCGGGGGGCCGTCAAAGATGCGGTAAAATTTTTCCGCGAGGCGCCTCTTTCAGCGCCCATGCGCTGTGCCGCTAACAATACCCGCGTGACACTGCACCTGCTGAGCGAGGTGGCGGCTATTTCCTGGGAAACACTGGGCGACCTGTCGCGTGTTAACCAGGAACGCAAAGACCGGGTTCGCCTGTTATATCGAAATGCTGCCAAGCGATAACACGAAGTCCTGATACGACACTCGGTTAGCCGCTTGCCGCGTCATTCCGGAGCGTTGTATAAGTCCTGTCTGGTGCGAATGGCGCTCACGGCAGCTTCAAGTTCGGCGGTAAATTGACCCAGAACAGGTACTTTGTGAAAAAGTCGCAAATTAGTCCTTTTTAGAATGCCTATTCTAGAAAAATTCGTATATATGGTCGTAGGTAGAAGCCCATGACGGGCGGGAGATAATGTATGGAATTCAGCAACTTTTTTGTAATCTACGACCCCACGCAAAAAGAGCAACCGGCACTGGAGCGGGCGGCCTTAATCGCCAGCGAAACGGGCGTAAACGTGCACGTTTTTGCGTGCATATATTCTGATATTCCCAAGTCCAGGGAGCAGCCCGCTGCGGTGCGCGCGCTGATGGATCGCCAGAAGGAAATCTTGCAGTCGGAAGTGGCGCCACTGGTTGCCAAAGGGCTCAATGTCAGTTTCGAAGTTGAATGGGACAAGGGTTGGTGCGAGGCCGCAGTGCGCGCATCGGTCAAAAATGGCGCAGATGTGGTACTTAAATCGTCCACTCAGCACACCCCCGGGCAGCGAATTTTTAACCGCACATCCGATTGGACTCTGATACGTGAAAGCGCCGTTCCTGTCATGCTGGTTAAAGCAGGTAGCGTGCCAGAGAGTCGTAAAGTCCTCGCTGCGATTGGTGTGAGTGAAGGGAAAGACACCTATGAGCAGTTGAACCAGCGTATTCTTGATTTCAGTCGGCGTGTGATGGATAACAACATGGCCGAAGTTCACTTCATTAGTGCCCATAACGATTTATCTAAGGCGCCTGACCGCAATGCGATGATCAGGAATTATGGTCTTGCAAGCGACAGGGTACATATCCGCATGGGCGAACCGGAGGATGTGATTGTCGAAAATGCGGCACAAATGAACGCCAGCCTGGTAGTGGTTGGCAATTCCGGGCGTTCGGGCCTGTCGGCACTGCTAAATGGCAACACGGTAGAGAGAGTGGTTGACAGGCTTAATTGCGATGTGTTGTCTATGCCCTGATTCATCGCTGCACCGGGAAGTGTTCGATGCAATGTTCGCGACTAACTATAAGTGGAAAATCAGGCTTCCCTTACGGTATCGAAACTCGGCGTTGCGCTGATCTCGGGCTCCCTAAACTGCAGGCTTGCCAGCCGTGCATAGAGCGGACAGGTACGCAGTAATTGTTCATGTGTGCCGGTCGCAATGACTTGGCCCGCCTCCAGTACGGCGATATTGTCAGCGTGCAGTATGGTAGACAGTCGGTGCGCGATAATAACCGTGGTGCGATTTTGCATCAGTTCCTGCAATGCTAACTGCACCTGGTGCTCGCTCTCGGTGTCCAGTGCGCTGGTCGCTTCATCCAGCAGCAGTATCCTGGGATCATTAAGGATCGCCCTGGCTAGCGCGATACGCTGGCGCTGACCGCCAGACAGGCGCACGCCCATGTCCCCCAAATGACTGGCATAGCCCTCGGGTAGCGCCGCGATAAAGTCGTGCGCGTGGGCGGCGCGAGCAGCGGCAGTTACCTCTTCATCCGTGGCATCAAGTTTGCCGTAGGCGATGTTGTAGCGCACATCGCCGGTGAATAGTGCCGGTTGTTGCGGTACTAGCGCGATGTGTTCACGCATTTGCTTCAGATCCATGTGACGAATGTCGGTGCCATCGAGCATGATCTGACCCTGTTGTGGGTCATAGAAGCGCAGCAATAACTCAAACACTGTGGATTTGCCCGCGCCCGATGGGCCGACCAGCGCCAGACTTTTGCCAGCCTCAATATGCAGTGTAAAATTCTTCAGTGCCGGTTGTGTGAGGCGAGTGGGATACGCAAAGGTGATGTCGTCCATCTGCAGTTGCGGCCGCGCGCTGGCTACGGTGGCAGAGACAGTTTCAGGGTTGTCGATCAGGCTGCGCGTATTGATCAGTTCAACCAGTCGTTCGGCCGCACCGGCGGCGCGTTGCAAGTCACCCCAGACTTCGGAAATCGTGGCCACGCCGCTGCCCACCATGATGGCGTAAAACACAAACGCACCCAGTTCGCCCCCTGTCATGCGGCCACTGAGTACGTCCTGCCCGCCTTCCCACAGCATGCCGGACATGCCGACAAACAACAGCATGATTGCGCCGCAGATAAGCAGGGAGCGCTGCCAGATACGGCGACGCGCAATCTCAAAGGCGCGCTCCACTTCGCGGTCAAAGGCCTCTGCTTCAAACTGCTCGCGGGTATAACTTTGCACCACGCGAATATGTTGTATCACTTCCCCGGCATAGCTACCCACGCTGGCGATGCTGTCCTGGCTCTCGTTGGACAGCTTGCGCACGCGGCGGCCGAACACCAGTATCGGCAGCAGTACCAGTGGCACACCCACAGCGATGATCAGGCTCAGTTTCAGATTGGTAATAAACATCAGCACCAGCGCGCCGCTAGTGGTAAGGCCGCTGCGCAGGGCCATACTGAACGAAGAGCCAATAATGGTTTGCAACAATGTCGTGTCGGTGGTCAGACGCGACATGATTTCGCCGCTGCGGTTGAGTTCGAAAAATCCGGGGTGCAGGCGCACGACATTGTCGAATACCTGTTTGCGAATGTCTGCGCTGATACGTTCGCCCAGCCATGACACCAGGTAGAACCGAATGAAGGTGCCAAAGGCCATTGCCGCCGCGATCATGATCAACAGACCGATAGCATTTCTGAGGTCGACGCTGGAGCCGCCGCCGAAGCCGTCGTCGATTAGTACTTGCAGGCCGCGACCCATTGAAAGCGTTGCCGCTGCGGTAAACAGCAGTGCGACACTGGCGCCGATCACCCGCAGTTTGTAGTTTTTCAGCAAGCGCAGCATGGGTAGCAGCGCAGGCAGGCCTTTTTTCGCGCGAGCAGACATCAATTGCACATGCGCAAAGGCGAAGTGTCGGCCGGCGAGGCGAAGTAAGCGCGATGTGGCTTAACAGATTTGACTGTGCGGAGATTCATATTGGGATTCCGTGGCGGGGCGATTGCAGCGTGCTAGTGTAATGGCTCGACATTGTGAATGTTATGCAGAAGAAAGTCCTGCCGGAGATGGAAAATGGGCGAAAAAATGGGCGATAAGTTTAAAGACAAGGTGGTGATCGTGACGGGCGGCAGTCGGGGCTTGGGTCGCGCTATGTCGTTAGGTTTCGCGCGTGAGGGCGCGAAAGTGGTGGTGGCGAGTCGCAAGCTTGTGACCTGCCAGGAGGTCGTCGCCGCGATCGAAGCCGAAGGCGGTACGGCGCTGGCTCACGCCGCGCATATGGGCGATGTCGAGGCCCTTGACCGTCTCATTGAGGCCAGCTACGAGCGCTTTGGCCGCGTGGATATTTTGGTCAATAACGCGGGCACTAATGTCGCACTGGGCCCTTTGTCCGATATCAGCACGGGTGCCTTCGACAAGATGGTGGATGTCAACCTCAAAGGCCCGTGGTACCTCGCCTCGCGCCTCGCGCCACGGATGGGAAAGGACGGTGGCGGCTGCGTGATCAATGTGATTTCAGTGGCGGCCCTGTCAACGCCAGCTTACTCGGGCATTTATGCCGCTACCAAGGCGGCCCTAAAAGCTCTCACCGAGGTGATGGCGCAGGAGTGGGCCGATTGGAATATTCGCGTTAATGCACTGGCGCCCGGAAGCTACCACTCGGACCTCACTGATGGGGCGATAGCGGTCCTACCCGGTTACGGTGAAGGTATGGTCGCTGCAGCGTTGATTCCGCGCATCGCAGAGGCCGAAGAAATTCTCAATCCGATTTTCTATCTGGCATCGGAGGCGTATACCACCGGTATTACGCTGGTGGCTGATGGCGGGCTGATGGCTAAACGTTAGTGCTATTCCGCGCTGAGCGCCGCTTAAGTAGGCGGCCAAAGTAAACACCTACTTCAAACAGTAGCCACATAGGAATGGCCAGCAGCGCCTGGGAAATGATATCCGGAGGTGTCAGTAGCATCCCCAGAACGAAGCAACCGACAATAATGTAGGGCCGTTTTTTGGCCAGCGCTTCCGGAGTGGTGATGCCGGACCAGATCAGCAACACCGCCACAATCGGAATCTCAAATGCCAGGCCAAAGGCGAAGAACAATTTCAGCACAAAATTCAAATAGCTGTTGATGTCCGTCATGATGGCGATGTCTGTTGGCGCTACGCTGGTGAAAAATGCGAAGATCAGCGGAAAAACAACAAAGTAGGCGAACGCTGCTCCGGCATAAAACAACAAAACGCTGGAGGCCAGCAGTGGCACGGCGAGGCGCCTTTCGTGGCGGTACATGCCCGGTGCTATGAAACTCCAGGCCTGGTAAAGCACATACGGCATAGCCAGAAAGAGCGCCGCCACCATGGTGAGCTTGAACGGCGTAAAAAATGGCGAGGCCACTTCAGTGGCGATCATGGTTGCCCCGGGTGGCAGTAGTGCACGCAGGGGCTCCGAGACGAAAGTGTAGATATCGTTGGCAAAGGGGAATAAGCAGATAAATATGATCAGCACCGACAGCAGCGCGCGCAGCAGTTTGTCGCGCAGCTCGGTGAGGTGTGCTACCAGCGATAGTGGCTGGTCGGTGGAGTCTGGCTCGTTCATTCAGCCGTTTTTTCCATAGGAGTTTTGGCAGGTTCGGATGGTGCGGTGGCATCAGGCTGCGGCGTTTTCAGCGCGGCAGTCGTTTTCTTTAAGTCACGCCCGATGGCGCCGGCTTCGTCCTTCAGCTGCTCGCCGGTTTGACGCAGGTCGCGCATCACGGAATCGTTGTGCAGTTCCTGTTGTACTTCTTGCTTGATCTCATTGAAGCCGCGCCGTAGCCGGTTAAGCCAGGTGCTTGCGGTGCGAATTGTTTCCGGCAGCCGTTCGGGCCCGATGACCAGCAGGGCCACGGTCCCGATCAGGATAAGCTCGGAAAAACCGATATCGAACATTCAATATTTACTTTTCTTTAGCGGCGGTGTCCGCGGTACTGTCCGGTTCGGCACTATCATCCGGTTTTGTGGTGTCGCTGTCTTCGGTCATGCTCTTGCGAAAGCCTTTCACTGCACTGCCTAGGTCCCCGCCCAAGCTGCGCAGCCGCTTCGTGCCAAACAACATAATTACGATTGCTAATATGATTAACAACTGCCAAACACTGATTCCGCCGATACCCATTGTCTTCTCCCGTTACACTCACGCCGTTCATTACGGCACAACCATTTATGCGTGTTTGCCTGCGGGCCAACTAGCTCGCGTCACGCGCCGCCTTTTCATCCAGACCAGACACACCAAAGCGGGTGCTGAGGCACTGCATCACATCGTCTACATTTATATCCAAATGCGACAGCATCACCATACTATGAAACCAAAGGTCGGCTACTTCTCCAATAACCGCATCGCGGTCACCACCAGCATCGGCATCCTTGGCCGCCAGAATTACCTCGGTGGCCTCCTCGCCGACTTTTTCGAGGATTTTGTTCAGGCCCTTGTGGTGCAAACTCGCCACATACGATTGCTCCGGATCAGACTGCCGCCGTGCGGCCAGAATAATGGCCAATTGTTGCAGCACATCGTTCATGGCTTGCTCCCGTACATCTGGGCAGGTGATTTAATCACGTCGTCTGTGACGCGCCAGGCGCCCTCCTCCAGCCGCTGGTAAAAACAGGCTCGCCTACCTGTGTGACAAGCAATACCACCGATTTGTTCCACTTTTAGCAGCACTGTGTCCGCATCGCAGTCGATACGCAACTCTTTCAGTTGCTGAACGTGACCTGATTCCTCACCCTTGCGCCACAGCGCCTGTCGCGAGCGCGACCAGTAAATGGCGCGGCCTTCGTCTATCGTCAGCTGGAGGGCATCGCGGTTCATCCAGGCCAGCATCAGCACCTCGCCCGTCTGCCAGTCCTGAGCGATGGCCGGAACCAGTCCCTGCTCATTCCATTTGATGTCGTTTAACAGTGTACCGGGTTCAGTCATGACAAGTTTCCACGCGGAACCGCATTATGGCACAAGCCGTTGCGCGGAATATACGCTCAGCGGTTTCTGGGCCACAGCAGAAATGCGCCCGCCGCCGCCAGCAACCAGCTGATAAGGGGTGCATTACTCACTTCCTGCCAGACGCCCGGAATGGCCGTTGCAGCTGCGGCGACACAGGCGATGCCGCCGAGGCAGTAGCGGCGCCGGCGGGCCAGCACGGTTGTTAGCTTGCCCTGATCTTCGCGCTGTTGCGGCGGGGATGGTGGGCGGCGCTCGCCTCCTCCTGCGTTCTGCAGGCTCTCCAGTACGGCTTCCGGCAGCTGCGGCAGTTGTTCCAGCCACGACGGCGCACTGCGCTGCAGGCGCTTGAACATGGACTGCGGCGAGTAGCGCTGCTGCACCCACTCCTCCAGAAAAGGCTGCGCCGTTTCCCACAGGTTGAGGTCCGGGTAGAGCTGCCGACCCAGCCCCTCGATGTTCAGCAGGGTTTTTTGCAGCAGTACCAATGAAGGTTGTACTTCCATATCGAAGCGGCTGGCGGTCTGGAACAGGTACACCAGCAGCTGGCCGAAAGAGATCTGGCTGATAGGGCGCTCGAAGATCGGTTCACACACCGCGCGCATGGCCGACTCGAAATCCTGCACGCGGGTCTGCGGAGGCACCCAGCCGCACTCCACATGCAGTTGCGCTACCTCGCGGTAGTCGCGGCGGAAAATGCCGAGCAGGTTGCGGCCCAGGTAGTACTGGTCCGCATCGGACAGGCTGCCGATGATGGCGCAATCTACGCCGATGTAGGTAGGGTCTGCCGGGTCTGTCGCATCCACAAAAATATTGCCCGGATGCATATCGGCGTGGAAAAAACTGTGGTGAAACACCTGCGTGAAGAAGATATCTACGCCGCGCTCGGCCAGTAGTTTCAGGTCAGTACCCCTGGCGCGCAGTGTTTCCATGTCGGTCACGGGAATGCCCGATATGCGCTCCATGGTCAGCACCTGACGGCAAGTGTAATCCCAGTAAACTTCGGGCACATACAGCAGCTTGTTGTTCTCGAAATTGCGCCGCAGCTGGCTAGTGTTGGCGGCCTCGCGCGCCATGTCCAGTTCGTCGAGAATCACCAGCTCGTAATCGGCCACGACCTCTACCGGGCGCAGGCGCCGCCCATTGGGGTGGTACTTAGCCGCTATTCTGGCGAGGGTGAGCATTAGCGCGATGTCCTCGCGAATCACCGCCTCGATGTTCGGGCGCACTACCTTCACCACCACCTGTTTGCCGCTGTGCAGCGTGGCGCAATGCACCTGGGCCACCGAGGCCGAGGCCATTGGGGTGGTCTCAAAGCTGGCGAATAGCGCAGCCACCGGTTTGCCCAGCGCCTTTTCGATAATGGCGATGGACTGCTGCTCGGGGAAAGGCGGTACATTGTCCTGCAGCTTGGCCAACTCGTCTGCGATGTCATCAGGCAGCAGATCGCGCCGGGTAGAGAGCATCTGCCCGAACTTGATGAACACCGGGCCGAGTTCTTCCAGCGCGCGGCGCAGCCGCACCCCCCGTGTGAGATCGGGTACCGGGTGCAGACGCCACGGTGCCAAGCGCAGGGCAAGGCCTGGCAATCCTGTGAGTCGTTCACCTTCAATGAACTCATCCAGCCGATAACGACCGACCGTGCGCAGTATTTTGACGAGGCGCGTCGCGCGGGACATGGCTTACCCCCTCACCTTTTGCAGACGCTGGCGCAGACGCTCAGTGCGCGATTGCAGGCGATCCACACGCAGGCCAAGCTCGTGCACATCGCGGTAGAAATCCTCCATTTCAAGCCGAGGTGGGCTGAGCCGCGCCTCCTCGTGTATGAATTCCTGCAGCTGCCGTGTCAGGCTGGCAGAGGCCTGCTTGCCCCAGGCGAATGTGCTGCGCAGTGCCTCTGCGATCTGGTGCCCGGCGACATCCCCCAGCGAATTAACCAGTGGCGCTTCCCAGTCGACGTCGAGCTCGGCCAGGATGTGTTGCAGCTCGATCAGCGGAGCGCTGTCGCCCTCCAGTTCCAGCCCGCCATTGATCAGTGTGGCGGTGGGGTCGCTGGAGGAGGCCAATTCGGTGAAATCTCCCGCAGCCCCTTTGATGCTGGTCGTAACGGGGCCCTGGTGGTATCCGGTCAGACGAATGCCCTGCGCACCCGGGTGCAGGTAGAAGCTCACTTTTGGTGCCGTGCAATGCAGCGCGAACACGCGGTCTTCCAGCCGTGCCAGCGCAACCAAGCTGTGAGGCGACAGCGCCAGCGCACGGTTGAGTGCTGCCTCGAGCGCGGCAAGGGCAGCCGTATGCAGCGTAGGATCAACGATGACACTCATGTCAGGCTTTGACACCACGGTGCAGCGCGACAATACCGCCAGTCATATTGTGGTACTCGACCTGCTCGAAACCGACGTCTTCCATCATGTCTTTGAGCGTGGCTTGGTCCGGATGCTTGCGGATGGACTCAGCCAGGTATTGATAGCTGTCTGAGTCATTGGTTACCAGCTTGCCCATCAGCGGCAGTACGCGAAAAGAATAGGTGTCGTAGGCTTTGCTGAGCAACTCGCTCTGCGGCTTGGAGAACTCCAGCACCAGCAAGCGGCCGCCGGGCTTGAGCACGCGCAACATGGCGTGCAGCGCAAGGTTGATATCCGTCACGTTGCGCAGTCCGAATGCGATGGTGACACAGTCGAAACTGTCATCGGGAAAGGGCAGGTGCTGGGCGTCGGCCTGCACAAACTCGATATTGCCAAGGCGACCCTGGTCCAGCAGTTTGTTGCGGCCCACCTGCAGCATGGAATCGTTGATATCTGCCAATACCACTCGGCCCTGTGGCCCCACCAGCTCCGCGAAGCGGGCCGCCAGATCTCCGGTGCCGCCCGCGATATCCAGCACCGCGTTATTCTTGCGCACGCCGCTCAACTCAATCGTGAAGCGCTTCCAGATGCGGTGAATACCACCGGACATCAAATCGTTCATCAGGTCGTAGCGTGCGGCTACGGAATGGAACACATCGGCCACCATGCCGGCCTTGGCGTCCTTGTTGACGTCTTTGAAGCCGAAGTGTGTGGTGTCTTTATCGTTCATCTGTCTTTGCCCGGGGGACTTGGGATGCGGCAGTATAACCTGATGTGGGAGTGTGGTCAGGTTGCGGGCCGCTTCCTTGCGCTCAGCGCTTTCTGGTCTGGAATGGTCTGGGGATCGGCGAGCGGTTCTGGGCTAACTTAAAGCAGGGCCTGCGTCCGTGTGATTCACCCCCGATCACACAACATTGACAGGGATTTGATGAGAATGAGGTTCTATTTTTTCCAAATGTTTTACGTATAGTCATGATCGCAGTGCCGACCTGCAGCTCATTGCAGCGTTTGGCGCAACAAGGCGCCCTGGGCCACGACCGTTAGCACAATTTAACCTGCAGGCATGATGACCCACATACGCAGCTTCCCACCCATCTCAGATCGACGCGCCAGTGTTCTGATCCTCGGTTCAATGCCAGGCAAGGCGTCCCTGCGTGAATCCCAATACTATGCTCATCCTCGAAATCTGTTCTGGCGATTCATGGAGGAGATTCTCGACATTTCCAGAGAGGCGCCCTATTCCGTGCGCTGCAAGATGCTCCAGAAAAATGGCGTGGCGCTTTGGGATACGCTGAAAACCTGTACCCGATCCAGCAGTCTGGACTCGGATATTGACGACTCCACAATTGTGCCCAATGACCTTGCAAGCTTCCTTGGCCAGCATCCTCGCATCCGCATGATTTGCTTCAATGGAGCAAAGTCAGAAAACGTATTTATGAGACGCGTTGCGCCGACGCTAGGCGAATCTTTGAACGGCATCGAACTGAAGCGGCTGCCATCCACCAGTCCCGCGAACGCGTCTATTCCAGTCGCTACAAAGCGTGATCAATGGCAAGTGATTGCAGCGTTGCATGTGGCAAGCCAAACACGCACGACGCGCTAGTAACTTTTCATCGAAACATTTCTGGTGATGAAATGATTACGAAATTGCTACCGCCAATAACGCACCATCAAATTAGACCAACTTCGCTTGCTGCCACCCATGACCGACGGACGCCTATGATATCTTGAACCTTGGAGACAATAGGAGAATCGACATGGAAGTCATTCGCACGATAAAACCCGGCATGCCAGGCAGTCGGCGTTTTCAAAAACATTGGGGGAAAAATCTGGTTGCCGTTCGCTATCGACGCAGTGGCAATAAGCTGTTCACCACGATAGAGATAGTGGTAGACGAGCGCGATCAATCACACCCATCCATTTCATTAAATAGCGTCCACGCATTCAAGCGGATGCAGCTTGTGGCCATACCTATAGCCTTCGAAGAGGGCGCATTGCGAGCAGCGGCAAAGAGAAATCAGGCGCGCTGGAGCGCACAGCGCAAAGTATGGGTGATGCCCTATAGCACGGCAGTCACCCTAGGGGTACAAAGCAGGGTTGTTGAAGGACTGGCGGAGAAGTGTTTGGACGTGGAAATGCTGACTGATTATTGATTAATGGCTAGATATGACACTGACTAGTAGTCACCTATGGCTATATCCACCTACCCATAGCTAGATGTAGCCAGAATGGCTAGACTTGGCTACAACGTATACTTAGCTGTTAGCTGTCTCCAATAATTATGATTAAAGCAGAATTTTTCGACATTGATGGCACTTACCACAGAGAGATACACGGTATATCTTTGGATAATATTGATGAGTTAATATCTGAGGCACGCGAGAAAGGCGGTTCTGGAATGGTAAGTCTCGCTCTATCGAGATCCACGAAGGATTACATCAATATTGATTATGTTGGCAAAGATCAGTTTTTAGTTCAAACAGAGCGCATGGTAAAAACAGGGACATTCTGGCAGCGGTTATTTCAATATCCACGCATCGAGCACACAGCAGATGGTGACTTAGGAGTAAAAGAACTGCTTATTAATTACATAGAAAGAGATCGCGGTGAATTCGAAACTATATACAGCTAACAAGTACAGGCAGTCGGAAAAATTGGTGCGTCATCCTTTTTGCAAAAAAACGCAAAACGGTCGCCACACCATTTTTCCGCTGCTGTAAGCGTTATGCAGCGATAGATTTGAGAAAATGATAGATCTAGTGCCCACTATAGTATCCAGTATAGCCATATATTTTCTGACAATGTTCATTGGAAAAAAAGCTGTTGCTTTGGGTTGGCGCGACCCTGATAGGAAGTCAAGCTTGTGGGTAGTGGGAGAGCTTTTCAATATTCTGCTTTTATTTTCGATCATGCTGGCGCCTATAATAATTTTCAATCTAGATGTTTTACCTCATATGGCTCTAAGCGTGGTACCGATTGGCATTCAGTTTTATGTAATCAAAAAATATTTCTATCAAGACTTAAGGAGCTCGATGTCCGAGAGTAAAAATGCATAACAAGAACAGGCAAGCGACGTTTGCCCCAGGCTTGCGTTTGCTGCCGCAAACCCAACCCTGCATCAAACGCGCATGCTGCAGGCGTTAGGGGGATATGTGCGATACACACATGACACATGGTCAATCGACCTTTCAAATAATTGGATAGCAGAAGAAACCGATGAGTGCATGGCGTTTTATAATCCGGATGGCGTAGGTGTAATTCAAATCAGCACCTACTTGAAAGAGGCCGGAGATGTGACGGACGAAGATCTCCTCGAATTTGCAGAAGTGATAAATCCCGATACAGCTGATTTGCCCTACTTAAAAGGAATACATGAGGCTAGTGATGATAACGGTGACGTATTCCTAAATTGGTGGCTTCGCTCGGGCCCTCAGCTATTCTATGTAACCTACATATGTAAAAACGGTGATGAATTGATAGAGGCTGAAGAACGAAAGTATGCAGTGTATTCGCTGAGACTACATAGTGTTCAGTAATACCCCTAACAAGCACATGCAGTCGGATCGCCGCAAGCTGCGCTCGCGTCGACCGCTGATGTGAGCGTTATGCAGCCAGGGAGAAGCCGCTTGGAGGAAGTTATTAGGCGTCATGGAGAGAATTTATTTCTTATTTTTACATTGGGCGCTCTAGCTCCACTGTTCTTCTATGAAACGGAGTTCAACAAACCATTCATATTCTCTTTCAAGTACTTAAGCGCACCAGTACTAGGAGTGTTCTTTTACATTTCCTTGACAAAGATGCCAGCCTGGAATCAAGAGATTGGAAGAGTCAAAGCCCTAGCATGGACGTTTTTGTGCGCGGCAATTTTTGTGCTATTGAGCGGAGGGTATGTTATTGCTATAAACGCCCTATTTGGCCCCCAAAAAAATCTAATCATAGAAGGCGTAGTTTCTGACCTAACAGTTACAAGAGGCTCTAGAGGCAAGTCATACCATATCGCCGTCGAAGATAGTGAGACACATGAGATCAAGAAATTGGTCACGACAAAACGAGAAATTGAACTATTCAGGGTTGGCGACCACTACGCCGTGACTTGGAAAGTAGGCTCCCTTGGCATACTGTATAAAGCAAGATAGTTCGTTAGCCTTTGAAGCAGCCCATCGGGGTGTATAGCTGGCTTACACATGAGATCGCGCTCAGGAATGCATAACAAAAACCGGCAATTCGCCCCTTCGGGGCCGGACGCCAAAACCGCTGCGCGGTTTCGTCGCCGTTGCGGCAAGCGTTA
>Ga0222650_1000006_pt1 | contig 239617 bp, 215 predicted proteins | sample AntAcemetagen367_FD_179820 | JGI IMG/M metagenome (GOLD analysis project Ga0222650, IMG submission 179820) | Saline water microbial communities from Ace Lake, Antarctica - #367 | ecosystem: Environmental > Aquatic > Non-marine Saline and Alkaline > Saline | place: Antarctica: Ace Lake... | reverse complement strand
CCACGCGCATGGCAGCACTTGCAGCTACCGCAACCGCTTGAAGCTGGAAACGCACAGCGCCCTGCTTAAATTCCTCGATGTCAGTAATTTCACTAGGGAGCTTCAGCTCTATAAATTCTCGTAGGTGAGCATAGGAATCGTCCTTCTCAAAAAACGCCCGGTCTGCGACGCTTTTTAGATAGGCAAAAATGCGGTAGTGGCTTTTCGATCTCATCGCACAGCCGCCAGTTTCACCACGTTATCAATCGGGCGACCGCCGAGGCGGAGGATTTCAGACTCGATTCTCCGCAAGTCAACCGCAAGGTCTAGCCCCTCCCGCTGCACATATCCCATCGTTACATCTTTAGATAGCAGGTGGTTCATTAGCAGCTTCACCTTCACCAGGTCGCACACCTTCGTACCGTAGGTGGCAAACGTGCGGCGGAGGTCGTGGTTCGTCCATTCAAAGTCGATGGCCTTCGCTATGCTGGCGCGATATGTCCTGCCGCCATTAGGGACGGTAAACACGGCGCCATCCTTTTGGCGGCGACTATAGAGCCGGTCTCGAAGGGAGCGCGGTAGCGGAAACTCCACAGACTTGCGGTTCTTGGGGTCTGGCAATGTGTATGTGTCGGTTTTGAAATTTACCTGCTGCCATTGCAGATCGCCCGCCTCATTCAGGCGCACACCAGACAGCAATAGAAATAGGAAAAACTCACTGACTTGCACATCATCGATAGCCTCAACCGCGTCGAACCACTCGCAGAGGTAGGCTTCCTTCAGGTAGTTGGTTTTCTTTTCCGGGACATAAAGCCCGTCGATAGAATCGGCGTAGAGCACAGCAGGATTTTCGGGGATCAATCCCCTGTTCTTTCTCTGTTTTCGTGTCCAGTTCCACACGGCGGAAAGTGCCCGGCAACCACCGGCGGCTTTAGCCTTACTGCGGCTTTCCATCTTGCGAACGCATTTGGCGAGAACGTCCTCTGTCACCTCCACTAGCGAACCGTTATAACGATCCTTCCCTAGCAGTTGTTCAATGTCGTAGCGATAATCCTTTTTCGTCCTTTCCTTCAGTCCTAGCTTTTGCTTGCCGGTACGCTTTTCGTCCAGATAGGTTTCGACAGCTTCGCCTACAGTCTGCTCTGTGACCGCCTTCCTGACTCTCTGTGTACGCCTCTGCGCGACCCTGTTAATACCCTTCGTCGTGTCGTGAAGGATCGCTAGGGCTTTTTCCTGCGCCGTCTCAACCGCCATGCCGGGATGCCTACCGTTCTCGATTCCGATACGGCTGGTTTTGCCTTCAACCGTCGTTCTGACGTGGAAGGTCAGCTTGCCGGATAGCTGCCGGGCCACACCTAGCTGGGGGATTTTGGTGTCATAAAAATACGCGACCGATTCGCCGCTAGGGATTTCGTCAAGTGCGGTCTTTGTAAACTTGAAAGGTCGGGAATAATCGATATGCTTCTTGGTAGCCATCGTCGCCTCCTCATAGGTGTCATGGTTAAGTCCCCGGGGGTGTTGTCGCACCTCCGTGGGCTGTCTTTAAAAATCCGATGGGATTCCCATGCACATTATATGCACATTTTGGCGGTAATGGTAGCTAATTCAAGTTAGCGTAGTTAAGCCGAGTTAATGAATTTATATTGTTTTATATCAACTACTTATAGTATTTTTTGGCGGAATTTTCAAAAATATCAATTACTTAGAATATGGCATAAAAACGGATTCAAAATCCGATGCTAGAAATAGTGTGCCGGTTCAAGTCCGGCCTCCGGTACCACTTTCTCCATAGTATATTTCTTTCATACTCAGCTTCACTGCTGCAAAAGCAAAATGCGCATTTCAGAGCATTCGCCCGCCAAATTGCGCTCGATCCAAGGGATCGCTCCCCGCATTACAGCCGGATTTGCAAGGCTGCGCGCATAGAGTGCGCCGGAGCTTGAATTACCGGCAGCATGTTTCTCGCATTGGCTGCCCAACCGCACCCCTATTCCCCGTATACTGTGCAATTGCCTATAAAATGGGCTTTTAGACTCGCCGCTATCACTAAACAAACAGCACGGGAGTATTTAATGCTTTTAGCAACCGATCTCGACGGCACCTTTCTTGCTGGCAGCTCAGATGATCGCACCACGCTCTACCAGTTAATCTCTTCACATCCTGACATCGACCTTGTATTTGTTACTGGCCGAGGCCTTGAATCAGTCATACCTCTGCTATCGGACCCTACAATCCCCCAGCCTAAATATATAATTTGTGACATCGGTTGCACGATCGTTGATGGCGAAACATTGCAACCGCTATACGAGTTGCAAGGCGAAATTGACAGAAATTGGCCTGGCGAGCATGTTATCGAAGAAGCATTGGCACATCTTACAAATGTTCAACGCCAGGAAGTTCCGCAAAAACGCCGTTGTTCCTATTACTGCGAATCCGATGCAGTGACTGAAGAAGTAGTCAAAATCATTGAACAACTGGGCTGTGAACTGAGCTATTCCTCTGACCGTTATCTCGATGTGCTCCCACTAGGCGTCAGCAAAGGCGGCACGCTAAAGATGCTGGTTGAACATCTAGGCGCGGATCCCGATAGTGTATTGGTCGCCGCCGATTCGTTCAACGATTTATCCATGTATCAACAAGGTTTCAATGGTGTTTGCGTGGGCGAATCCGAATTTCAGTTGCTAGAAGAAACAAAAAATATAAACAACGTCTATCATGCTGCGGAACTCGGATGTGGCGGCATTCTCAGTGCCATCAGCTTTTTCGGTTACCTGGGCCCGGCAGGTATTGTGGAAAATTCAGGACAAGCCTACACCTTAGGCAAATCAGACCTGGTCATCGTTTATCACCGGTTACCTTACGACGAGATCATTGAAAACGGCAAAATCACCCGCCACCAGCCCAAGTCGCCCAATGGCATTATCCCCACTTTATTAAGCTTTTTTGCCGATGGTCGTGCCGGTTCCTGGGTGGCGTGGTCTCAGCACAACCCCGACATGGGAGAATTCGAGGTTCACACTGACGTCGATACAGAAAACTATCAGAACCTGGTCGCCGCCAGAGTCGCACTGTCGGCAGAGGATGTAGATATATTCTATAAAAAGTTTTCCAAAGAAGCATTCTGGCCAATGCTACATACGTTCTGGGAACGCGCCTGCTTTCGGGAAGATCATTGGCAAGTGTACTTAAAGGTGAATAAACTTTTTGCCGAGCGCACCGCTGAAGAGGCTGCGGAAAACGCGACAGTTTGGATTCATGATTACAATTTGTGGATGGTTCCTGCGTTTCTTCGAGAGCTACGTCCTGATGTCACTATTGCCTTTTTTCATCACACCTATTTTCCCTCAGCCGATGTTTTTAATGTGGTGCCTTGGAGGCGCGACATTGTCGGCAGCTTGTTGCAATGCGATTACATTGGCTTCCATATTCCTCGCCAAGCGGAAAACTTCGTCGATGTTGCTCGTGGTGTGATGCCAATTGAAGTGATTGATACCATGAACTGTGCTCCGCGCTTTTTTACTTACGGCTGTGCTGTGGGACTTGACGAGATGACCACTAAAATCAAAGTAAATGATCGCCTCATTGGATTGGGCGCGCATCCAGTGGGGCTGGATTTGAAGAGGGTGGAGCGGGTGTTGGCAGACCCTGCCGCACAACATAAAATGGACGAACTGCGTCATGAATTGTCAGGCAAACGCCTGATACTGTCAGTGGAACGTCTCGATTTCACTAAAGGCATTATAGAAAAACTGGAAGCCTATGAACGCTTACTCAATGAACATCCTGAACTCGTCAAGAAAGTTACCTTAATCGTAGTCTGTGTACCTGCCGCTAAAGGTATGACTATCTACGATGAATTAGGGGTTCAAATCGAACAAACCGTGGGGCGCATTAACGGACATTTCGCCAGGGTAGGGTGGACACCAGTACAGTTCTTCCTAAGAGCAGTACCGTTCGAAGATTTAGTGACCTACTACGCAATGGCCGATGTAATGTGGATTACACCTTTACGTGATGGCCTCAACCTCGTTGCGAAAGAGTACGTGGCCACACAGGGTTTAACTAAAGGCAGCGGAGTATTGGTATTATCTGAATTTGCCGGTGCAGCGGCGGAACTCCACGGCGCGGTATTGACTAATCCGCACGATCCACAGAATCTGACAGCAATGTGTTACTTTGCATTGTCAATGAGTGCTTCAGAGGCGAAAAGCCGTTTGTTTGAAGCTTTTGATGATGTTTGTCATTACGACATTGACTTCTGGGCGAAAGATTTCCTAGATTCGGTGAAACAATACACTGGCAATAACCACAGCAAGGTAAAATCGATTACGAACCGACAAAACGGCAGTGCAACGCAGGTGGCTTAATAACGCATGACTCAATTGGACTCTAGCCGCGCGAATGATAATTTTACCACGATCTTATTCGTAATCTTCACTCTCAGTAACGGACATAGTGGGAGGAGCGATGATGCTTCGCAATACTATTCAGCTGATTTGCTATCCCAATCGTCTGGGAAGCAATTTGTCAGATCTTTATGATGTGCTGGAAGCACATTTCTCCGACGCCGTGGGAGGAGTGCACATTCTGCCTTTCTATCCGTCTAACGCAGATAGTGGTTTCTCTCCGTTAACCCACAAGGAGGTCGACCCGGCGTTTGGCACCTGGGATGATATTGAACGGATTGCGAAGAAATATGATTTATGTGCCGACCTCACAGTTAATCATATTTCTGATGAGTCTGAAGAGTTTAAAGATTTTCTCGAAAAAGGGTTTGACTCAAAATATGCCGAACTGTTTGTCGATGTCGACCAATTCGGCGAGATCAGTCCCGATGATCTGGCAAAAATCCATATCCGCAAAGAGAAAGAACCCTTTCGCGAGGTTACCTTCAAGAACGGTGAAAGGGGTAAGGTTTGGTGCACATTTACCGAAAAACAAATTGATCTAAACTATGAGGCAGACCTTACATTTGAGTTACTGGAAGGTTATATCCAGGAGTTAACGACTCACGGTGTCAAGCTGCTACGCCTCGATGCCTTCGGGTATACCACCAAAAAAATAGGCACCAGCTGTTTTTTAGTGGAGCCGCAGGTCTATCGCTCTCTCGATAGAATCAATCAAATGGCACTGAAACATGGAGCGGAGTGTCTACCTGAAGTCCACGACCATACTAGTTACCAGTACGCCATTAGCCGCCGTAACATGCGACCCTATGGCTTTGCTCTTCCGCCGTTATTACTGTACTCCCTATTGGATGCAAACAGTGTCTACCTGAAGAACTGGCTGCGTATGTGCCCTCGTAATATGGTGACCGTATTGGATACCCATGACGGCATTTGCATTCCCGATGCCGAAGGTGTTCTTCCCGATGACAGAATACAGACCTTAATTGATAATATTAACGAACGCAGCGCTGACCCTATCCTGCGACGTTGCGCAGTCAGCATCCATAGTGTGGGTGCAATCTATCAATTGACCTGCACGTTCTATGATGCCCTGATGCAAAACGATGATGCATACATCGCCGCCCGCGCCATACAGTTTTTTGCACCTGGCATCCCTCAGGTTTATTACGTTGGCCTTTTGGCTGGGTGTAATGACGAAGAATTGATGAACCAGACTGGCGAGCTACGTGATATCAATCGACACTTCTACAGCTTGGAAGAAATTGACGACGCGGTGCAGAAGCCTGTGGTGCAACGGTTACTAAAGTTGATGCGCTTCAGGTGTCGCTATCCTGCGTTTGATGGACGTTTCGAACTGAATTATTCTAATGACTCCAGCTTATCAATGGCCTGGCGACACGGTGATTTCTATTGTAATTTGTTTGTCGACCTTAACTTTAACACCTCGACGATTACTTACTGGGATACCGATAGTCTCAGTGAAAAAACGATAGATGTGAGTTAATTTCCGTCGTAGTAAAAGTAATCATTTGTAATCCGTATAGATATTCCGTATTGAATGGCGCCGCCTTAATCTGCTAAACCGGTGTCAAACAGAGTTAGACTTTTCAGCAAACGCCGTGGATACGCACCCATAAAGAAAGGCAAGCTCTCCCTGTAGGCGCGCTCTTATGCGGGCACGGTTAGCTAAAACGCGACGCTAGTTTACAGAAGAATTCAACGTACTGCTGATGCCCTCCGGCAAAGACAAAATTCACTTGCAAGGGATCGTCGGGATCACTGATGCCGTGAACAGATGACCAAGGCTCTGATGAGTATTCCAGTTTTTTTACATCGATGGCTGGCCGATTTAGCTCTCCGCCACTACTGTCTATGAATATCACTGCACTGTCTAACTCAATATCTAACTCAATATCTGACCCAACACCTGACTCAATATCCGAGCGTCTGTTCAGGCGAAAACGACGTCCCAGCGCCTGTATTAAAGTTAAAAAATCACGATCACTTCCGCCTCGAAGGCAACCGCCACTAGATCCAGGATTGGGCTGTGACGTAATGGTGTCGCCAATGCCAACGATACAAGGCATCAGCGCGGGGTCAAAATGATTGCATACTAGTGCCACTAGCGCGTCATGATCCCTGGGGGCTTGGCGGGCATTAAAGCGTGCTCCCAGCGGGTACTCACCGGTGAGTTGGTAGTAGTAACGGTTGAGTATGACCAACACACCCACTTCTTTAGTAGCGCCTCTGAGCATAAACTGAAAATCAGTTGTTCCTGGATCTGTTTGGGTCGCCCATTTCACCCGCTCGCCTTGTGAGCTCGATCCAAGATTAGGCGCATAATGAATAAAAAAGGATCCCATCAGTGCTGCGCTGGCAGCCTGAGCCATTACATCCTCCAGTATCATCTTTACAGCTTGCTGCAAATCGAGGTGCGCTTCCCATTCTTCGCCCATCAACGCTGAGACGCTATTAACGTTAATCGTAGGCGAAACTTGGTTATCCAACACAATCACTTCCAGTAGATGCTCTATGGCATTGCTATCCAATGAAAATGGCTTGTTTGATAGTAACTTCCCAAGTGCGTTTCGAAATTTTTCCGGTACTGACTTCAGAAACTCTAATTCTGCTGCTGACACCCCAGCAAGCGACACCTGCCCATAAGCGTCTTGCCACTGCACACCACCACCGCCTAGACCGGGTAAATACATCCCCTTTTCTTGCGCTAGCACCGCAGAGCCCAATGCTTGATCTACCAATCGGTTCACACCGCGTTTGCCAATGTGCTCTCCGTTGCTGAGCACATAAAAATGTCCCGCCATCTTTTTAGCAGCTTCTATATAACAGGCAGACAGCGAGCGGGTTAATGGATCACGCACAAGTCCCATGCAAACACCGTCAAGATCTTGTATCAGTAATACATTCTCGACGTCATTGAGAACGTCCAACAACAGTTGGTGGTCCAAAGAAAATTGCGGGGCCTTTAGTTCCGTAGACGAAGATCTTTGCGGCAATATTCGTTCCTCCTGGCCCGGTAAACTGTCTTCTATTTCGACAGGGGAGGATATCCCAACGACTCTGCCAGCGCCGACATCTCCGCTTCCCGCCGTGCCCTTTCCTCGACCATCCTTTCTTTTTGCACAATTTTGTCTTCCTGCCGCCGTTGTTCCATCTCGGCTTCCTGCTCTGCTCGCTCCTCAGCCATGCGAGCTTCCTGCTCCTCTCGCTCGAGCGCCATTACAGACTCGCGTTCTGCCATCTCGGGATCATCATTGCGAGCAGGCGCGAAAGAAGCTGCCGGCTGAGGACTGGCACTAGAGTCAGGAATGTAGGCGGCCGGAGTATTGCTTGTTTTAGGCGATTGCTTTTCGGGCAGCCCGATCTGGGCATCCTCGCCGTCGCCTGCCAGTATGATCAGGCCAGTCAATCGCTCGCCATCGTCGGTCCACACCAGTGAATAGCTCAACTCACCCAACAAGTTTTTAAAGGCTCGTTTGATGGGTTGATTCTGGATGTCAACATTAATCACCGGATTGACACCTATCGGCGTGGTAACCGTCAGGTTCATCTCTTTGCCGAGAGACTTCAGCACAGAATCGAGTGACTCATCTACAGCCACGATGGTCACATCCGGATGTTGATACTCGACGGTGGCGGCAAGACTGGCCACAGAAAAAAAAAACAATACTGCGGCCGACACGGCTGACTTTACTTTCATACGATACCTTTTTTTGCGATTCTGAGAAGCCTTAGTTAAAACACACCTCACCATAATAGTCTAGTTCGGGAAGCTCGCCTGACTCTCACTTTTCTGATAACGCAGTACTGACAGCACCACCTCTATGTGCCGTTAAGTTTATCTGTGCTGCGCCTAAACGACTAGAGAACTAGACAACTAGACAACTAGTCTCGCACAGATCCAGTTAGCTCTGCACGGTAAGCACGTGATAATCCGCGTGAGACAACGTTCCGTCGGCCAAGTAAACTCCCATAGCGGGGATACTCGGGTAATGAACGACAGCACGTACTAGCATGAGAAGCTTGGGCAGCTTCTCAATTACACCAGCGCAAGCCATAGAATTTGCGCGCGCCTCTGGCGATTTCAATCCGCGGCCCTACAAATGCAGCACCAGAACCACTCCAAATAGTAGTCTGTGATGAACTGGCGGCTGAACGGTAACTGCAGATGCCAATTGGAGGCCATCAACTGCTTGCGGCAAGCCCACCCAACCTGCCAGAGATTTAGGTGCACATACCAGCAACCATCCACCACCGAAAGAATGAGGCGCAGCTGCGCCGGGCGACCAGAAACTCACGAAAACTCTGCTCGCACGTGTCCGCAACCTAGGCAATGACAAAGCCGGACAAGACGAAAAATATAACCACAGCGTCATGACCAAGACTGGTAAAGGTTATGCTCAGCGGGTCAATCGAGTTGGCATGATAAAAACAACCAGCAACGCTGCCAGAAACCTTACCGCATCAAAATAGAGAGACAATGTCCCGGACGTTAAGTGTACCTTCACGGATTCCAGCGTGAAAGACTATGCTAGAATGAAATAGGCGTGCTGACTGATAACCTTTATTTTGCGAGTCATTTCACACTCTCGAAAGGGTTGCCAACACGTTTGTGGGCGCCGGTGTAAGCTCTGTTAGTGTCAATAAACCACTCATAAAGACGACTCTGCGATTTATCACTGATTTATTATGAAACTATCAGAAGACCAGTGTAACAACCTGCTTGCAATGCAGTCTGCCCAAGAGATCAAGAGTCTCATGGCAGTGCGCTCCATGGCACCCACACTGCAACAGGCCAGCAAATTGAGACAGCACCTGGAAACGCTGGATGCGCCGGCGACACCCATTCGCCTTGGCGTCGTGCACACCTATACGAGTGAACTACTGGACCCGTGGCTACACTTTGGCGCCGCGCTGAATCAACTCAACCTCGACATCTACCATGCCCCTTACGGCACCACCGTACAGGAAGCCAGCAGGCATTCCGGGCTGTTCAAACATACGCCTGACATCACCTTGCTATTGCTTACATTGGAAGACCTGCATCCGGCATTTCAAATTCCAAAAGCCTCCATCAAGGGCACTGATAAACCGGCAATACAAGACAAGGCTGAGAGCGTACTAAAGGCCATTGTTCACCGGTTCCGGGACAATATTCCCGGACACATCATTGTCACCGTTCTACCGAGCATGTCATCGCCAGGGCTAGGCCTGTATGACGATATGGCCGAACAATCGGAGAATCATTGGTGGAGCCAGATCAAAACCAACGTGGCTGGGTATCTCAGAGCGGATTTCAGGGGCGTCAGTTATCTGGATCTGGATCAGCTACTGATGCGCCACGGTCGCGACAACTTCTTCGACGCTCGCCTCTGGTACTCGACAGTATTTCCCTTCTCTCCTTTGGGTGCTTTAGCGGTGTCGAACGCGGTTACCACTATCACTGCCGCCATCAAGCAGACTAGGGCCAAGGTTATCGTGGTAGACGCTGACAATACGCTTTGGGGCGGCGTTATCGGCGAAGACGGCATTGATGGTATCGCGCTCGGCCCGGATTATCCGGGGCGCGCCTTTGTGGATTTCCAGAAGCGGCTGCTTTCATTACAGCAACGCGGATTTATATTAGCGCTCTGCAGCAAAAATAATCCTGACGATCTGAGCGAAGTATTAGAAAACCACCCCCACCAGCTATTAAAGAATGAACACTTTGCCGCACAACGCGTGAACTGGCTGCCAAAACCTGACAATTTGAGAGCCATTGCCGAAGAGCTGAACCTAGGGCTAGACTCCTTCATTTTTGTCGACGACAGTGACTATGAATGCTCAGCAGTGAGGCATAGCCTCTCAGACGTTACGGTGGTGCAGGTACCCTCAAGACCGACAGAAATACCCGGATGCCTGGACGCTGTGGCCCGACTTGAGATCGTCTCACTTACCGCAGAGGACCTGGAGAAAACAGCTCTGTATTCGCAAGAGCGCATGCGTAAAACACAACGTGAGCAATTGACCGAAACGGGCGGCAGTATCGATGACTACTTGCGGTCACTCAATATGACCATGACGGTCGGGCTTGATGATCTGCGTTCAGTCGCTCGCCTTACCCAGCTCACGCAGAAAACCAATCAGTTCAATCTGACAACGCAACGATACAGCGAAAAAGACGTATCCGGGATGATCACTAATGAGCAGTTTTCGGTCTATCATTTCTCCTTGGCGGACAACTTTGGTAACAGCGGGATCGTCGAGCTGGCGATTGCCGAGCAGACAGCGCCGGGCGCAGCCAGAATCGATACCTTTTTAATGTCCTGTCGCGTGATCGGGCGCCTTGCGGAACAAGCCTTTCTGCACACAATCGTGCACAATCTGACATCACGAGGCGTCACAGCGCTGTCGGCAGACTATATCCCGACGCGCAAGAATGTCCTAGTAGAGCATTTTCTGCCCGACAATGGCTTCACAAGAATGGATGATGGCAGTTACTACTGCGAACTTGACGGCAAGCAGGTTATTCTCGATAAAAACTTCCCGATCAATATTGAAGGACCGGTTTAGCATGAGCGTTTTTGCACAACTTCAGGGAATCATGGCCTCGGCTCTGGAACTGCCGACAGAGGCCATCAAGGAAACCTCCTCGATGGAGGACATCGAAGAATGGGATTCACTGGGCCATGTGCACATCATGGTAGCCCTTGAGCAGGCTTTTGATCTTTACATGGATGTCGAGGATTTTGCTGAACTCGACAGCGTTTCGGCAATTCTCAGGTACCTGGAATCGCAGAAAGCTGGTTGAGGGAATACCGGGATGCACCTGATCGAGAAGCTCTCATCTGTTCTGCTGAAGTACCTGCCACGTGACTATTTTCTCAAGTTACGCTCTATGTATTTTCGCCTGAGGACCAAGGCCAGTCCATTGCTGCGCCTAATTCATGGCACCTTTACCACCAGTGAGTTGATCGCGGAGCTCGACCGGCAACTCGAGAAGGACTGGGACATACTCATGGTGCATAGCTCGATCAATAACCTGCATCCCATGTATCAGGGAAACGCTCTGGAACTATTGAAGGCGCTCATTGAATACTGTGGTCCCGAGCGCACGCTGGTAATGCCCGCCTTTAACTTTGGCGAAAGCGGAGAAGGCGCGCGCGAAGCACTGAAAAAGAACCCGCGCTTTGATCTGCGCAGAACGCCGTCACAAATGGGGCTTCTGACTGAGCTTTTTCGCAGATCTAAAGGGGTCGTGCAAAGTCGACACCCCGTCTATCGAGTAGCGGTGCTGGGCCCGCATGCTGAGGCACTGGCTTTCGGCCACGAAAGTGCGCCCACCGGCATGGGCAAGGCAACGCCATTTGACTACATGGCAGAGCACAATGCCCAGATTGTAGGTATCGGCAAAACATTTCAGGTGATGACGCAGACGCATCAAGTCGAGAGTTTGGTGCAGGACGACTGGCCGGCACCGAGTAACGTCCTGCCCAACATTCCAGTAACTGTGGTGAGCAAGGATGGCGAAGTACAGATGGAGATTGGCGGAATACAACATGAGTGGACTTTTAATATCTGGAAGCTACGGGACGTAATGTCGCGTGAGCGGCTGCGGGAATGGCGTTTTCACAATTGCCCAATGTTCGCTGCCAGGGCGAAAGAAGTGACAGATACACTGGTGGATGCTGCGGGCAAAGGATTCATACTATATGACCCCTAGAAACGATAACAAGCAGGCGTGAATGTGACGCAAACGCATCCTACTCAGATCTGTATTTCAATCGATACGGAGTTCAGCATTGCCGGGCACTTTGAGAATCCCGAGGCGAACAAGCCTGTGGCCGAGCCCGCGGTGTATGGGCTTGTCGATAACAGGGAAGAAGCATTGGGCTTTATGCTAGAGACGTTCGAGCGCTACAGCACCAGAGCAACATTTTTTGTCGAATGTGCCAACTATTTTTATTTCGGCGATGAACCGATGCGCGGCGTGATCAAACGACTACAGTCGGCCGGACAGGATATCCAGCTCCATATCCACCCGGTTTGGCTTAGTTTTAATCAGGACCCTGATACCGGGGTATTCCCCCGACACGATGACTGTGCGGGCAGAGATTTCGAGGAGCTGCGGTGTGCCTTCAGCACCTGTATCGATATTTTCGAGCGCTGGGTCGGTCATAGGCCGCTGGCCATACGCACCGGCAGCTTGCGCGCCGACGACAACGTCTACCGTGTCATGAACGCGCTTGCTATCCCGATGAGTTCTAATATTGCGCTGGGCGTTTATCAACCCGGGGAATCGTCACTGTGTCACGACTCTGGTCGACATCTTATACAGGGGGTTATGGAGCTCCCGGTGTTCTCCTATGAAGATTTGAATCTGGCAGGCAGACGACACAAGAAATCACTGCAAGTAACCAGCTGCTCCTGGCCGGAGATGAAACACTTGTTATGGAAGGCGCGGCGCGCGGGCGTGGACAATATCGTCATCCTGACGCACCCCTTTGAGTATATTAAGAAGCGTGATTTCCGTTACAACAAGCTGATTCGAAACCGGGTCAATCAAGAGCGCCTGGCCAACCTGTGTGCCTTTATTGAACAGCATTCCCAAGACTTTGTCTCGGCAGACTTCACCGAACACCATCACAACTGGGTAGCCTCAGAGGCACATCATCCCTACATTCGCATACCTTCAATGTATGCGTTGGGCCGCAAACTTCACAACAAGGTGAACGACTCACTATGGGCTTACTAGAGCTAGCTCATTCTGGCTTCAATGAACTCGGCCAAATCGCCTACCGTAACAAAAATGTCAGCTGTAATGTCATCATCGTCGATGTCGCAATCCAGCTCATCCTCAATAGACCCAATGACACTCACTATCGTCAGGGAGTTGAACTGCGGGAAGTTACCCAAAACCTCCGTGTCAGCCGTTAGCTGATCCATGTCTAACTGCAAGTTTGTTGCAAGAACCTTCCTTGCCAGATCCAAGGCTTCCACAGACAACCTCCTCTATTTGTTTCAAAATATGTCAAAGCCAAACCTACCCACAGACAAGCTCATCCACTAGCCTGACATACTATATTTTGCACTGCATAAAATGCATACCACTCGCCTCTGTATGTATGTGCGCTAGATCGCAAACTAGAACATTCCTGACGATCAAGTGTAACCTTGGTTAAGTCTGAGCATTGATTCAAGTATCGCAATGCCTACAAGCGACTTTTGATATTTTGGAACACCACTCGGATCTCTACCGTTATTGGATGATCAAAGGCGAACACCGACGTCATCCAAACCAGAATAGCGCAAAGGGCCATCGCCATCAGTTTGAAAACCGCTGATTCCCAGTTGGCCGTCGCTTCTGCAACGCCCCAAATGCCAAGCGCCAGGAACACCGCCGTCATAATGGCGGGCCACAGCGCTTTCAGGAAAGCTTGGGGACGCAGCCCGAAATGCTGGTGCGCCATTAACAGCGCCAAAACTACTTTCACCAGAGCCCACACGATTAGCGCCACTGCTGCAGCTCTCAGGCTGATCCCTACGAGAGCCAACAAGGCTATCATACGCAAAGCCTGCGATATGACGATGTATCGCAAACCCTGCCCCGGTCGGCCTTGCGCGATCATTAACTGCTCGAAGAATATGGTGGGCGCGAAGAACAGGCCAGCTATACAGAGGACTTGAAGCACTGGTCCAGCGGCGGTCCACTGGTCGCCGTACATCACATAAATTATGTCAGCGGCATTGAGGCCCATAAATACGAAAAAAGGAATCAGGAAAATCGACGTTAAGGTCACAATGCCAATATACAATTCGCCGAGATCTGCTTGCGCGTGCTTGGCCCTGGAAAGATACGGCAATATCACGGGACGAATTCCTTGCGTGAAGGCGTACTCGAACAACCAGAATGTACCATAGGCGCGAGAATACATACCGAGACTTGCCAGGCCCTGCGCATGACCCACAATGAGCTCGGTCGCCGCATCGCTGCCCCGATTGACCAGGTCCATTACTCCCACTTTTAGACCAAAATTCCACACCTCCCTGAGATGACTGAGACCCGGCAACCAAGGAAGTCCGCTGGGCCTGAAATACAATGTAAGTAAAATCGACATCACGGTTGACGCGTTGCTCGCCCATGCGATGGATAGATAACTGGCTCCCATCGATGCCGCAGTGACGCCCACAACCAGCGTCGTAAATGCTGCACTAACATTGATAATCGCCAGCTTCTCAAAAGCCATATTACGCCGCAGCACAGCGTCGGCGATCGCGCCGAAGGGCAGCAAGAAAAAATTCAGCGACAGGAAGCGCAGTACTTTGGTAATACCCGGGTTGCTGTAAAAGTCGCCTAACAATGGCGCCGAAGCGAGCAAAAACAGGCCAATCGACCACGAAATAATGAGTGTTACAGCAAATGCAGATCGCAGTATTCCGTCATTCAGCTTCTCTATCTGAACAATATACTGGCCGACGCCAAAATTCCGGAAGAGGTACCCCATGATGACCACAGAAGCGGCAATACTGTAGATGCCAAATTCTTCAGGTGACAACAATCGTGCCAGTATCAGGCTGGATATCACACCCAATAACAGCTCAACATATTTTGCGCTGAAGAAAATAGCGAATGACTTGCGTAAGCTCACTGCGCGGCCATCCACTTACTTCGTCTTATTAATTTACACACAAAAACCATTACCAAGGCCACACATGCGCCAGTAAACCACAAAAAAATCTGAGCATAAATCAGAGATTTCCAAGCGGTTTTTTTCGGTCAGGCGACGACCGAGGAAACTACGTCGGTTACGCATACTCCAGAATTCCGACTCGTCAGACTCCTCAACGGGCCCGAGACGCCGATCCAGTGCTCCACTGCACCGATCTGAGAAATGCATATACCGGCACACGCATTTCGGCGCATCACACCTTGACAGGGGCAATGAAGGCGCGTCCGCACTTAAGAATCGCTGTGCCTTGATTGACTCTGCCGCAGAGCAACTTGCCTGCGTGGGTTCAATCGAGACCGCGCAAAATGGACGGGGCGCTCCAAAGCCGACTCCTCTATCCCACTTTCGATAATCGGGGGACGAACCGCGTCCTAACCGCGGCCTCAATAAAAAAAACACCACAAGAACCATTAAAGCGCTGAGGACCGCTATCTGCATTTCGCCTTCTCGCATTGCAGGCACCACATTTCACTGCGGCGCCAGAGCTTACTCCAACGCAGAGGCAGGGCGCAATCACACCCCTGACTTTCTGCTTGAAAACAGTCTAAAACTGCCAGTAGTGAATGACATTGGGCTAGCGCGGATCCTCAAACATTGCCAGCTCCACCATCGCACACAGGGTATGCCCTATGACGATATGCGCCTCCTGAATTCTGGGCGTATCATCGCTTGGCACGCACAGGCAGTGGTCACAAAGATCGCGCATTTTGCCGCCGCTGCCACCGGTTAGCCCGAAAGTCTTGATGCCTTTGAGGCGCGCCGCCTCCAGTGCCACGAGGATATTGGGGCTGTTCCCCGACGTTGATATACCCATAAACACATCACCGGCTTGACCGTTAGCCTCGAGTTGCCGACGGAACAACTGGTCGTAACCATAATCGTTACCTATCGCTGTCAGAATCGATGTGTCAGTGGTTAATGCCAACGCGGGCAACCCCGGTCGATCGAAATTAAATCGGCTGACAAACTCCGCAGCGATATGCTGTGCGTCGGCAGCGCTGCCACCATTACCCGCCACCAGTAATTTGTTGCCCGCTTCATAGCAGTCGATGAGCAAGTGGCCCATGTCCGTCACCTGCTGCATAAAGGCAGCATCATCCAGGAGCCTCTGCTTAACCGCGACGGAGGCTTGAAACTCGTTGACAACATAACTCAGGTCGGGACGTTCCATGCGGAAGCTCCATGTGGTTCAAACTGAAAAGAAACGACATCGCCGTTCAGCTGGTTCAGGGCACGAATCAACTGCACGCGCTCTAACGGATCAACGATAAATACGATAAAACCGCCGCCACCAGCGCCTGAGACTTTACCGGCCCATGCGCCCGCCTCGCGCGCTATCTTCATGACTCCTTCGATCTCAGGATTGCTGATTTTGTCAGCCAGGTTTCGCTTGGCCTCCCAACTGCGCCCCATTATTTCACCAAAGCGCCTGATATTACCGCGCAGCAACGCATCCTTCATCGCACTGGCATCCTGCTTGAGCTGGTGCACGGCCTCCACTGATTTCCCCTGCCCTGACTTGAAGCTCTCAATCTGCTGCGCAATGATCATGTCCGAGGAACGCGAAACGCCAGTGTAGTAGAGCACCGTAGAGGCTTCCAACTCACTCAGGATCCACTTCTTGATGCGCAGTGGATTAACAGTAACCCGGTTGTGCTCATGAAACTCCATAAAATTTACGCCACCGAATGTCGCAGCGTATTGGTCCTGCGCACCGCCTCGGAGCCCAATATCCTGGCGTTCTATCTCAAACGCAAGATGTGCGACATCGTATTCCCCCAGAGGTAAATGCAGTAGTTCGGCAAAAGCCGTCAAGATCGCCACGACCATGGTCGATGAAGAGCCAAGCCCGGAGCCCGCTGGAGCATCTGAATGGGTACTTATTTTGAGAGAGAGAGGCACGCCATCATTAAAATCGCGAACAATGCGGTTGTAGACGCCCTTATGTAAATCAAGCAGACCGTCATAGGCAAAGGACGAGGCACAGGGTGCACTGAACACTTCCTCACGATCATTGGCAATAAAGGTTACGCTACCATCGTCGCAGGGCTCAATGGTGCAGTAGGAGCTCAAGTTGATAGAGGCATTCAACACCGCTCCACCGTAGAGATCGCAATAGGGCGCGACGTCGCTGCCGCCGCCAGCCAAGCCTAACCTGAGCGGTGCCTTGGACCGAATTAACATGGCTGAAACTCTCCCGGCGCCAGCCGCTGATACACTGCCTTTAAATTTGCCACGCTGTTGACCCAGTTGCGTTCGTTTTCGACATAGTTGCGGCCCGCCTCTCGCATGGCAGGCCACCTTTCCTCCTGATCCAGCAGATCCAGCAGGGTTTTCACCAAATCCTCGACGTCATCGGCCTTAAACAACGTCCCGGTTATCCCATCGCGCACAAGCTCCTTGTGCCCGCCCACATCGGACGCCATAAACAGGCTTTTTTGCGCCATCGCTTCCAATGGCTTCAAGGGCGTTACCAGATCGGTCAGGCGCATCGATTTCCTTGGGTATACGAGCACGTCGGTAACAGAATAATAAGCCTCGACCTCCTCATAGGGTACGCGGCCCGTCATAATGACGCACTCCTGTAATCCTAACTGCGCGACCTGCTGCCTAATCGCGTCAGTGACCTGTCCACCCCCGACCAGCAGTAACCGGATATCGGGGTGCACGGCCAATAATTTGGGCAGCGCGGCGACTAACAGGTCCAGACCTTCATAGGCATAAAACGAGCCTATAAAGGCGATGACCTTTTTCCCCGATAGTTGCAGGCGCTTTTCAACCTCGGAGTTGCGCGCTCCCACCGGCTGGAAACGACTGGCATCGACCGCATTGGGCACAATGGTAATTTTTTCGCCCGCGATACCGCGCGCGAGCAGGTCCTTGCGTATCCCCTCGCAAATGCACGTTACCTCGTCAGCGCGCTTGAGAACCCAGGTTTCCATCGCCCTTGTCAGTCGATACCGCAATCCGCCCTCTCTGCTGGTCCCGTGACTCACAGCGGCGTCCTCCCAAAAACCTCGAACCTCGTACACCACGGGCACGCCCAGCTTTCTTCCCGCCCTGATTGCAGCAACACCATTCAACGCAGGCGAGTGCGCGTGGATGACGTCGGGCCGTTCCATGCGCGTCACTTCCATCAATCGGCTGGTCAGGGTCTGTATCACCGCCCACTGACCGACCAGCGGCAGATTTGCCAGCCTGCCCTGCACTCCTTGGCAACGATGGAACTCAAACCCATCCACCGCTTCCATGGCCGGCACTTGCTTACCCGGATTGTGCTTGGGTCCCGTCACTTGCGTGGTCTTCCACCCTAGCGCGCGCTGTTCGTTGAGGATTGCCCGCGTGCGAAAAGTATAGCCACTTTGCAGCGGAATCGAGTGATCCAGTACGTGCATCACGTGCATCAGTGGCTGCTCTCTTCATTGATCAGGAAGCGTTCCATGCGCCGTAAATTAGTGTCCCAGTTATAGTGCTGCAGCACACACTCCCGACCGGCAGTATCTGTTTGTCGAGGCTGGGCGAGAATTCCATGTGCCGCTGAGATCATACTCTGCGCATCATTTGCTACCGTCGAAAGCACGCCGGGATGATCGATAATTCCCAGCAGTGCATCCTGCGTAGCCAGTACTGGCAAGGTCATGGACATCGCTTCCAGCGCCTTGTTCTGAATGCCTCTTGCGAGCTGCAACGGCAGACAAGCCGCCAGCGCGTGCTGCAGATAGGGACGCACATCAGGCACGCCACCCGTCACTCGAACGCCCGGTCGATTGCCAAGCTGCTTCACGTCATCAGTGGGCTTCATCCCGACGATACAGAAAAGAAAATCCGGCTCCCGGTCATGCACTGCCTTCAGCACATTGTCACAAAACCACTTAACGGCTTCGATATTGGGCCAATAGTCCATGGCGCCCGTGAAGACAAACACTTTCTGCTGCGCGCCATAGGGGTTCTCAAAAGGCAGGGCGGGATCGAAGTATGCACTGTCTACGCCCTGGGTTCGGTAATGTATTTTATGGGCGCTCTCGGGTGCCAATTGCTTGAACAGTGCCGCCTCTTCGGCAGACACGAATATACTCGCATGTGTGGATGCCGCCATCGCGCGTTCATAGGTCAGCAACTTGTTCGCTTCCCTTTGGTAAAGCCAGGACAGCGGCCAAAACTTGGCTTGTGCATAACTTCGCCATTTTTCGCTGTCGACATCCTCGGCGTCGAAAACCACCGGGATATGCGCAGGCAACAAGCCCTTCACAAAGCGACCCATGACCCCACTAAATACCAACACGGCGTCCGGGCACTCACGCTTTATGCTGGCTCGCACCCATTCCTGCAGTGTAGCGTTACCGTAATAACTCAGGCTCAATGCCTGCCCGGTCATCAGGCCAAGAACGCTTCCTGTCAGACGCTTGTGTTTGGGTAGATCGACTATACAGCTATCCTCACATTTTTCCCGGACGATGTCGGCATACTGCCAATCTTCAGGATCGTCGACAAAAGTACCCAAATGAACGCGCCAACGACCGGAAAAGTAGTTGAGCATATTATTGGAAGAGATCTTATCGCCCTTGTTGGGAGGAAAAGGCAGTCGATGAACCAGATACAGCAATTTTTTCATTCGGCTTCTTTTCAGATTGACTACAGCAAGGTGCACCCTTGCCCCGCCATAAGGGCACAGTTATATTGGCCCTCAAATACTAATCGGCTAACAGCCATAGATAAAGCGCTTACAGGCCTGCGGAAACTATATTTTTATGAAAATTGTGAAACAAGCCGCCATTCTCATCGGTGGCAAGGGCACACGTTTAGGCGATGCGGTGGCGAACACACCCAAACCGCTTCTTGAAGTCTGTGGACGACCGTTCGTAGAGCACGTTATGCTGAATCTGCGCCGCTTCGGTTTCAACGATTTCGTTTTGCTGGCAGGGTATCAATCGGACGTTGTCTACGAGAAGTACGGACAAAAATCTACTTTTGCAGAGGAACTAAATGCCACAATTAAAGTGGTCATTGAACCTTCTGCCATGGGAACGGGTGGCGCGTTAAAGTATGCTCGGGACCATCTAAAGGAGGAATTTCTGTTGCTCAACGGTGATTCCATTTTCAACTTCAACTACCTCGATCTGTGCAACTGCGTACGCGAGAATGAATCGCAGGACTGGCTCTGCCGTGTGGCGCTACTTCCTGTTGAGAGCGCCAAACGGTATGGGTTTGTTGATCTTGAAGGGGCGCGTATCAGTGCCTTTCGTGAGAAGCCAGAGCAGCCGCAATCAGGTTTGATCAACAGCGGTGTGTACTGGATGAAATCGAAGCTACTCGACTATGTCGAGGATGTCCCCTGCTCTCTTGAACAGGCTGTGTTTCCAAAGCTAGCCAATGACGGGCGTCTGGTTGGACGAGTTTACCGCGGGTACTTTATTGATATCGGTATTCCCGAAGATTTGCAGGATGCCCGCGCGCATCTTACTGAAAATCTACGCAAGCCCGCAGCGTTTCTGGACAGGGACGGCACGCTGAATCACGATGACGGGTATACGCACAAGATCGAGGATTTCCGCTGGATTGACGGCGCTGCGACCGCTATCAGAAAGCTGAATGACGCAGGTTTTCTCGTTTTTATCGTCACTAACCAGGCGGGCATTGCACGCGGGTTCTATGACAGCGCTGCCGTGGAGGCTTTGCATGAATGGATGACCATCGAACTTGCCAAGGCCGGCGCGCACATTGACGACATTCGCTACTGCCCACACCACCCCGACGGCACCATACCTGCACTTTCCATTAACTGTGACTGTCGCAAACCGAACATCGGCATGTTGAAAAGTCTGATCGCACAGTGGGATCCCATCCTTTCTCACAGCTTCATGCTGGGCGACACCGATAAAGACGCAGAAGCAGGCGCGACGGCCGGCATGTTGAGCAAAAAAATTGCACCATCAACTATTCTCAATGAGGTAGAACAGCTGCTATCCAACCGTTGATTTGCAGCCTGGCACTACTCGCAGAGAAACCCACTCCGACACGAATGGCGCTTACTTAAGCTGCAGTGCGGCGCATAGTCGTAAAAGCGAGTAGCGATTGAAGGGGCCGTCTGAGGCCATGGAGGGGGGGGGGGCGGCCACCCGTGGGGTAGGTAGGCCCTCCTGCCTCATACAGCCCTAACCCACTGTCATTCGATTCACCGCCTAAGAACCACTTTCAGGCTTAAGTCAGTCTCCCATTCCACTTCGATACAATAAGTCGACACATTAAAATATCTGGCGACCGAATGAGACGTTTGTATCGCAGCGCTTAGACAGCATTGCATTGATCATGATATCGCCAAGTTCACGTCGGTAATGTGCCGGCTCCCAGAACCATTGCAAAGGACCGGACCGCACGCCCGCAGCGGGCACGGGTTCGTGGATATAAGCTGAATCCCCAGAGAAATCCCATAATTCAATGGATGCCTCAGGATGCGCGCGCACCAAACTCTCCATCGATTGCATCCAGTCGTCATAAGCAGGCATATGGTTCTGGGTGCGAAGCAGGTCCCAAAAACTATCGTGAAAGGGGTTAGTGAATATATAGACTTCTATATCTCTGGCCGCTGTGATGGTCAGAAATGCGTCTATCTCTGCAAAGGCTGTGTTGAGCTGCATTTTCGAATCTCGCAAAAACCAGGGCCGGGTGTATTTAATCTGTAAATCCGTCATTTTTTGCTCAAACAGGGCTCGAGGACCCTCAATACTCACAGCGTGTCCAAAATCTCGTGCGGGGTTAAACCCTGTATTATCTCGGTCAGGCGCTACGCGACTTTGCAGCGCCACGGTTTTGACAGACGCGATCAGGGCATCCAGCGAAAACAGCGATTTGAGATAATCTCGCAAAACAATCTTGGGGTAATCGCTATTACGCTCTCCTGATTGCAAAAACTTGAAAGCAGAATCCATGCTCTGCTCGCTGGACAGTATTCCTTGGCGAGGTCGTTGATCGGTGGATATAAAATCGGTGAAATCAACACTGAGAAATACAGTCTTGATGGGCTGCTGGTAAATAAGATTAAGTGCGTAGGCCAGCTGCGTGCGTACGCCAGCCCCTGGAATACCCAGATTGTAGACATCCATGTCGTTGCGCGAAAAACAGGCATGCGATGGCGCCATCCCCATCTCTACACGCGAGTTACCCACAATTAATGTATTACTGGGCTGAGACCCGGGCTGATATTTCTTCATGATCCTGGTGTGCTCGTTTATCTCTACTTTGTACTGATTGAAACCGGGTATCCGCGTAAACCCCGTAATCCCATAGGGATCAACCACATAGTTCACACCTGCGACTGCGCAAGCGATCACAAGCATAAAGATCAGAGTTCTCAGTAAGTAGGTATTGGCTGTCATACTAGAACTGAAAATACAAAAACTCTGACACCTGTTGCAGGGTCAGAATGCCACCGATGCCGGCGAGCGCTACTGCTAACGCCCATCGATTCTTGTAGTCCCAGCCTATCAAGCGGCTTTGCCGCACATCACTAAAGGCTTTGTCGTTCTCATACAGTACCGGATCGTGTTGATAGAAAATTTGGGCGACGTTTGGAAGCGCAAGCGCAATCGGCGCGGCGAAGAGAATCCACACAAAGTTGCTTACAATCATAGCACCGCCACCGTGAACTGAAACAAACCCGATGGCCGACAAGTGTGTACCCAACTCGCCCAGGCGAGCCAAAACACCAGCTGGGATCTGAAATCCAGAGCCACCCAGCATGGCTAATGCGATTTGATTTCCCTGCTCCAACGTGGGCGCGCGAAAATAGACCCAGGAAAAGACCACTGCAATAAACGTCACGGCCCAGCCAAATAGCCTGTAACTGAGATAGTGGGAAAAATCCCAGCCGCAGCGCGTCATCATATTACGCCATCCATGGTTGACCATTAAATAGCTGCCGTGCAGTCCTCCCCAGACAACGAAGGGCCAACCCGCCCCATGCCACAACCCTCCGAGCAACATGGTCAGAAAGAGATTGACGTAACGCCGGTATCGCCCCTTGCGGTTTCCTCCCAGCGCAATGTACAGATAATCTCTCAAAAACTGCGAGAGCGTCATATGCCAGCGGCGCCAAAAGTCGATAATACTGGTTGCTTTGTACGGCGAGAAGAAATTGATCGGCAAACGTATCCCGAACACCCGCGCAGCACCGATCGCCATATCTGAATACCCGGAGAAGTCAAAATACAACTGAAACGTGTACGCAAGCGAACTCCCCCACGCTCTGAAAAAATCGATATTGCCAGCAGCAGGCCCGACGTCATAAACAGGCCCCACATACACGGAGAGACCATCCGCTATCACTGTCTTCTTGAACAGGCCGATCGCAAATATCGACAGACCCACTGCAAAATTTGACCATCTGGGAGTGAGATTTTCCAGCTTCATAAACTGCGGGATCATATCCCTGTGATGCACAATCGGGCCCGCAATCAACTGCGGAAAAAAGCAAACGAACAACGCATAATGAAGAAAATTGTATTCATGCGTTTTACCCTGCCATGCATCAACGAGGTAGGATATCTGCTGGAAAGTGAAAAATGAGATTGCCAGCGGCAGGAAAATAGTCCCCATGTCCCACTCGGAGCCGAAAACGACATTGACGTTGTCGACGAAAAAATTCGCATATTTGAAATAGGCCAGCAGGCCGAGATTGACGCCAATACCAAATATGAGAACGCTGCGCCGTCGCCAATAGTTTTCTTTACTCAGAACACGTCCGATGACGAAGTTGAAGCCAATCGAAAATAGCAGAAGGACAAGGTACGCGGGGTTCCAGTAGGCGTAAAACGCTAAAGAGCCAACGACCAGAAAGCCCAGCGCGGTATCGAGCGAGAAATATCGGGCACAGAGGAAAAACCCGAAAACAACTAGCGGGAAAAAGACAAAAATGAACTCGTAGGAATTAAACAGCAAGAGTTAGTTATCCTGGCAGGAGGAACCCACTATTATCCTACTGTCTCAGATTCTCTTGACCCAGACCATAAAATTTCCTGCATTCTATTAAGCAGTTCACAGTTGTTCCAACACACTATCCGACCAGCCTGCTCAGCGCAGACCATTCCTTCGCATTACACACTTTAGGGCCTTTTGAAATTCCCAAGGATGTGAACCCGTAAACTTAAACTTAGAGCGTCCAAATGATAGCATTGCCTTCTTTGAATCATTTTGAATAAGAATGCTCATGACGCCTTCCGATAACACGATCGATGACAGTAACAGCGGATTCATGCGCGATGGCATTGCAGGGCGGTATTGCCCTCCCGGCAGTGCGACTCCGCCTAAAGACCCCTATCTTGTAAATCAGGGCCCGCTGAGGTCGCAGTCACCCATTATCACCGGAAGCGGTCCTGCCTTCGCCATCGCCACCGCTGGAAGCACTCACCCGCTCGCCGAAGGTGGAATCGTGGCCATCGCAGGGCGGCCTTATTTCCGTGAAACGCAACTTGCCGAGTTAGCGAAAGAGCAGGGGGTTGCGGTCGCATTGGCCGCGGGCTACGAGCAGTATTCGCAGGACATCTTTTCACGTTTGTTCGGCGCATTTAGCTGCCTCATCATCGATGAGACAGCTAAACGTGCACTGCTGGCCATCGATCGCATCGGCCAACACACAATGTATTACCACCAGACAACTGGAGGTGCATTAGCTTTTGGCAGTTCCGCAGGAGTGACGCTAGCCTGCGCCGGCGCTGAAGCTGACCGGCTCAACCAGGGCGTGTACAACTATCTGTACTTCCACATGGTGCCAAGTCCGGATTCTGTGTATCGGGGAGTTTGCAAGCTTCCAGCAGCGCATTATCTGGATTTTCGCGATGGCGAGAGCCGACGGGTAAACTACTGGTGCCCGCGGTTTTCAGAGTCTGTCACAGGGCCGTCATTTAATGATCTGACCAGGGAATTACGCGGCAAACTGCGATCTTCAGTAGCAAAGTGCCTACCGGGTGCCGGAAAAGTGGGCTCGTTTCTCAGCGGTGGCCTCGACAGCTCTACCGTAACAGGGTTTCTCGCTGAACTCGCGCCAGGTCAAGCTGCAGCCTATTCAATTGGCTTTGCCGCGGAGGGCTATGACGAAATGGCCTTCGCCAGAATTACAGCACGCCATTTTGGCGTCGAGCTAAATGAATACTATGTCACCCCTGAGGATGTTGTCGACGCGTTGCCGACCATCGCAACCAGCTATGATGAACCCTTCGGCAATTCCTCCGCCCTGCCCGCCTACTTCTGCGCAAAGATGGCAGCCGAAAACGGGGTGGATACGCTGTTCGCCGGCGACGGCGGTGATGAATTTTTTGCCGGTAACGAGCGCTACCTCAAGCAGCGAGTATTCGAGCACTACGCCAAAATTCCCGAATCATTGCGCCGAGGACTGATAGAGCCCTTGATAAAGTTGATACCCGCCTCGCTGCCACTGGTTAGCAAGGCTAATAGCTACATCCTACAGGCGAACACACCCCTACCTGATCGCCTACAAAGCTACAATTTTCTGCACCGACACCGTGCAGCCGAGATCTTCTCAGATGATTTCCTCCAGGATGTCGACGAGAAATTGCCGCTAGAGTTGCTTCGATCGATTTATCGGCGACCTGGACCTTCCTCCGAACTGAATCGTATGCTTTATCTTGACTGGCAAATGACGCTGGCAGATAACGACCTGCGCAAAGTCACCCAGACATGCGGCTTGGCGGGCGTTGACGTCGTCTACCCCATGCTGGATGACGAACTGGTAGAGTTCTCCTGCACCGTGCCCAGTGCGTGGAAAATCAAGGGCAATGACTTACGCCATTTTTACAAAGAGGCGTTAAAAGGCTGGTTACCCGAGGAGACAATAGAAAAAACCAAGCAGGGATTCGGCCTGCCTTTTGGTGTGTGGATGAGGACCTACCAACCTTTGCGGGAACTGGCTTACGACAACCTGCTGAAGCTCAAAGACAGGGAATTCATTAGACCAGAGTTTATCGACAAAGCCATCCAGATGCACCAAAGTGAGCATGCCGCTTACTATGGCGAGCTAGTTTGGATCCTCACTGTTTTTGAGTTGTGGATGCAGGGGCACTCAGCTGAGTGCAGAATAAAGCGCCCGCCTAGCGACTGGTAACCCAGTCAATCGTCAAGCGTGTCACCTCTTCTTGCCAAGGTTTCTGAGAAAATGTATGGTCGGCTCCGAGCAGGGTTTTCACAGTCACGGAGGCTTTTGAGGTTGCCGCCTTCCAAGCCCCATCCTGCGCTATCAGGGTAGAAAATTCACGGGCGGTAAGATCCGCCTCGCTCAGCACAATCAAAACCCCGTGCGCGAAGCGCTCGAGGCCCTCCTGCATCCCGTCAATGAAGTAGCGGCTGTCAGGCGCTGTTTTAGCGTTTGGCAGGTACTTTCCAAGCAGCGCAAAGCCATCTCGGGCCAACTCCATGAACGCCGGAAGCAGCTTGATTTGTCCAGACAACAAGCGGCGCCACTGGTGTTTCCTGGAAAAAGATGGCTTGTAATAATGCGCCAGCTTCACCTGCGGAGAGTATGTACCGCTGTGCACCCAAGGGTTCAGCAGTATCATTCCGGCCACCTGCGAGTGGCGATGCGCAAAAATCAGTGCGCTGGATGCTGCGTCACAGAGTCCCCACAATACCACCCGGGATACGCCCGGAGCTGTTTCGATCAGGGTCTCTATGGCCGCGCAAATATCATCTCCTGCCTGATCAAACTCGCACTTCTCGCCCTCACTGTCTCCCATACCCCTGTAATCAAACCGCAGCGAGGCTATCCCCGACTCTGCGAGGCTCCTGGCCAGAAGCGTGAACTGACGATGACTACCCACACGATACTGCGGCCCGCCAACCAGAATAATGACGCCGGTATCCGCAGCCACCAGAGGCACAGCGGCAATTCCGAACAAACGACTATCGCCGCAACTAAAAACCACTGCGTTTTCGTTGTAATCGCTCATGTCTGCGCAAATACCTCTGTGGTGATCTGCAGCAATGCGAGGTTGATCTCAGCGTCGATCGTTCGCCAAAAAGGATCCCCCTTAACGTAGCGGGCATCTATTACAATACCCTGCTCTTTCCAGTTCGCCATTACGCTTTCAGATGCAACGGAGAAGTTGCCGTCACCGGAGACACCTACCTCCAACCAGTGAACCGGGCATTTGGGGCCTAAATCATTGAGTCTGGCACGGGCCAATTCAAGTGCCATGGCGGGGGATAATTCATAGCCGGCGATATCCAGCGAGCGCCCGGCTCGCAATTCATTCCAAAGCGCTTTGCGATCAAAGGCCGACACGCTACTGACAGCTGCGGCCACTGTGCGCAAGCGCAAGAATTGATCTATCTGTTGTTCGCCATTGAGGACAGGCTGCCATAACACCAGGGAATGAACATCGGAGCGAGCCTGCGACATTGCGCAAGCCAGCAGCGCGCCCAGGCGTAATCCCCAAATTTTCAATGGCCCAGCAAGGGAATTGGCCAGCGAGTCTGCGGCAAACATTGCATCCTGTAACCAGATCTGCCAACTGGCATCAAAAAAGTCCCCACCAGCATCGCCACAGCCGGTCAGGTCTAGCAGCATAACCCTGTTACCTGCTGCCGCAAGTTGTCGTGCCTGCCGCGAAACGATACGCCGAGATTTGTTCATCTCTTCAGCAAAAGGCGCCAGAAAAAGTATCGTGCTATGCGCTACGACTGAAGTGGGCTCGAGCATAAGGCAAAACAGCTTTCTTCCCTGATGCTCGAGAAATTCGCCAGCGATGTCGTAGTCGCTCGGATTCATCGTTTATCTGACTTTGGACTTCACAAAAGCGGTTAGGCTGCCAACGGTCGCGAAGATATCGGCATTGATCTCATCATCGTCTACAGTGATACCATACAGTTCTTCCAGGCTAGCAAGAATCCCTACAACCGACATGGAGTCCATCTCGGGTATCGCGCCTAATACGCGAGTATCCGGATGTGCAGTAATCGCGCCTGGCGGCACGCTCAGGCTGGAGTGCAGAATCGCAATGACATCTGATTGAATATCCATATTTCACATTATCGCTATCAGTGATGCTTTACGCGGATTTACGCAACATGCCTCGGACTAAAAGGCTCGGACCGCACGGAACGAACGTCATGCTAACCCTGCGATACCATCTTCTCAAGGCGGAATTGGGATCAAGCTATCATAATCTGCAGAAGTATTGCCATTACCCTGCTTTTCCTCGATAGTGCTTTATAATCTGTTATTCGGTACCGGCCCGTTGTCTGACCCAAACATGCACATCCAGATCGAGAAGTTGAATTTGCTGGGCGACGCACTGGACGAGCGCCTGAACAGAGCCTTCCTAGATCATGAAACGTTCAATCTGCAGTACGGCGCAGACTGGCTCAGGAATTTGGCATTGCACGCGCTGGGCGAGCATGACAAGGCTGTCATATTTATTGCAAGACTCTCCCCTGAAAACTTCATCGCTTGTCCGCTAAAACTGAACTCAAAACACAAGCATGCCCACTCGTTGAGCACGTTTTATACCTCGGCATACTCGCCGATTATATGCTCAGACACCCCGCAGGTGCTGTTTCGCTCACTGTTTGAGCATCTCGCAAAAGTAGAGAAACTTTCTACGCTGACTCTCTCTCCAATGGATCACAGCTCTGCTGGTTTTGGTTTTGTCCAGCGTGCTTTGCCGCAATCTGGCTGGAAGGCTTGTCATGACTTCTTTTGTTTCGGCAACTGGATTCACGCTATGCAGGACAGCGCTTATGAGCCCTACTTGTCGACGAGACCTTCAACTTTGCGGAACACTGTTGCCCGCAAAACGCGCAAATTCCTTAAGGGCGAAAAAGGGCAGCTCGAAATCGTTCAGGGTGGCGATAAGTTGGCGCTCGCAATAAACCAGTTTGTCACCGTCTATAACAACAGTTGGAAGATTGCGGAACCCTATCCAGACTTTGTCCCTGCGCTTCTTCGGCTGTCAGCGACCCGCGGATGGTTACGACTGGGCATGGCATATTACGACGGCACACCGGTTGCAAGCCAGATCTGGTTGGTGTCCAAAGGTACCGCCTATATTTTCAAGCTCGCCTATGACGAGGACTATCAACGATTATCTGCCGGGACGGTTCTTACCGCCTACATGATGCAAAAGGTGATCGAAGAGGACAATGTCAGAAATATTGATTACCTATCGGGCGATGACGCCTACAAGGCCGATTGGATGTCACAACGAAAAAAGCAGCATGGTATTGCGGCATTCAACCCACGCACTTTGGGCGGCCTAGGCCTTATAGCGAGCCATAAATTGAAGCAGCTGGCAAAGGCTATCCTGCGAAAATAGGCCGGGCTCCCTAAGAAACCTGGCGCCCATCCAGCCCCTTCACCCAGTCAAGAATTGTTCGATTGACACGCTCTCGGGAGTCACCGTCTGAAAAGGTTTGATCTGCATTGGGCAGATCGATTCGCTTACAACTGGGTCGATTGTAAACAGCCTGCCAGGCAGCGTCACCACTAATCAGCTCATCGAACTCATTGCTAACCAGGCTTCTACCGCTCATCAGAAACAGTACAGGCCCTTTAAATCGGCTTAACCCTGCCAACATTCGATCAGTAGGTTTCCCTGCTACATCAGTGTCTTCCTCGGCTGCAGCCCTCTCGGTCGGCGCGAGAACATTCGCCATCCTCGCAACCGCCTTCCGCATCCCGGCGCTAGCGTATTCCGGGAGATTATATTCAAAGCGGGTCAGTTTTCGCCAAAACTGAGCCTCTCCCAATCGCTTTAAGTAGTGTTTCCTGAGCACTGCAGACCGTATCTCGTCGGTGCTCACCCAGGGGTTTCCCAGGATCAGGCTATCCACACCGGAAATTTTCCAACCATGGATCATGGCACCGGAGGCAGCATCGCAGCCCCCCCATATCACAACGCTTTTGACCTGTGGCACTTCCTGTCGAAACGTCTCGACCGCCGCTTGCAAGTCTGCGGCGATATGATTAAATCCCAGAAAATCGCCCGTACTATCGCCAAGCCCACGATAGTCAAAGCGCATAACCGGCACACCCTGACTGGCCAGTTCGCGCGCCAGACTGACCATTCCACGGCCAACGCCTGCACGGTACTGCGGGCCTCCAGCGACAACGGCGAGAAGCCCTATCTCGGAAGGTGCCTGCGGCTTATGCACGATGCCGATCAGGTCCTCTCCAAGACAATCAAACACCACAGGAATCTCTTTTACTGTACCTGTGATCATCGCAGCAGCCTGTTCGTCATGGATATCAGTTGTGGAAGCGCATCCCTCTTATGCAACTGCCACACCTGCGGACCGGTAAACGGATGCACCTCAACCTCGTTCTCGAGATTCCTGAGCTGCTCTACCGCTTTGGCGGTCGCCGTTGTCACCGCTGCCCCCTCTTCACTGACGTGTTCCAACCAGTAAATACTGCTCGAACAAAGCGCCCTCAGGCGAGCCAACGACAAGTGTTCCACATCATGCATTAGCTGACCACCAACGGTATAACCCGAAATCTCAATACGCGCCCCTTGCGCCAGTCTCTGTCGAATTTCGGCCGTAGTTTCCGGGGGAAGATTCTTGCCCGCTAAGGCCGCAACGCGCTGCCGCAGAGTCTGCGTAACATAACGCTCGCCCGAAACAACGGGCTGCCACAAAATCATGGTGTCAATTGGCACCGCCGATTTGGACGCAAAATCGAGCGCAATGAAGGCGCCCAACCTCAAACCCCACAGAATCACAGGCACGCACACTTCCCGCTGCAAGGTTTCGATAGTGTCGCGAATATTGCCCTGCCAGATCTCCAGCGATGCATTTTGTAGTTCGCCCTGGCTATCTCCGCAACCATAAAAATCAAGCAGTGTGCAGGCATAGCCTGACTCGGCGAAGTTTCTGGCCTGTTGCGCGACCAGCGACCGACAGCGGTTCATCTCCTCACCGAAAGGTGGAATAAAAACGATATGCGCTTTCGGTCTGTCTGTACAGGCAAACTGCAGTGTGAAGTACTGCGCGTTGTCCTCACCCATAAAACGAGGTAAAACACTGATATCCCGACTGTTCATTGTGCGCGGTGTCCTGTTTCAGGTGGTGTCTGCATTACGAGCTATGTCCCGCAACTGGCTCGCCGGAACGATGTAAATGTACTTCTTTGCCACAGACCATGCGCTGCTCTGCAATCCCCAGAAACGAGAGAATACGTTTCTGACCGTCGCGACTACTTAAGTCTCGCACATCAAATATCCTGAAGCGGCCGGGGTGCTTGCGCTGCAAGCGATCTGCCTCAAGGTAGTAATAATCCCAGTACTGACCAATCGCCTCTTTCTTTGAATCAGCCTCAAATTTTGGAAAGCAGCTATCCCACACGGGGTCAACTTTCCAGCGGCTGCCGTCGTGCACCTGCCAGAAATTGTACTCGGTATAAAAAGGGGTCTTAGTCAGCCAGGATTTCAATCTGTCACCAAGCCACAGCGAAGGCCAACGTGTTATCGCCGATTTCTTTAACCAACTGGCGACTGTCGGCTCCCTGTCACGCTTCATACAAATCACCACGCATTCAGGCGCAATATCCAACAGCTCCTCCACATAGTTCAGGTAGTAGAAGGCAATATCCGCTATCAGATCCACCTGTTGCATCTGTTGTAGTCTTGCGTAGGTATCGACTGAGAATCTGCGCGAGTAGTCAATTGTGAGCCTCGACCTATCGCCACCGCGAAGCAATTGCTGGAACTCCCGAACTGTGTTGATCTGCGGCTGCGGATTGCCATCAAAGACGGCGCTGGATGGGTTCATCTCATGAAAGCATATCGCGCCTGGCTGACGGTCAATCAGGGATGTCAGGGAGGCGGTACCGGAGCGACCTGAGCCAACGCCGATTACAACCCTGCCATGCGGCCGTTTATCTTTCAAAGAGGCAACCTGATCCACATCAATCGCCCACTCTAACCGCGATGAACGCCTTGATGTTATCCACTGCCTCTGCGATGCGCTCGTAGCACGCCATATAACTCGACTTTGCGCGCCCATAAGGATCGGCTATCTCAGCGGGCCAGCCAGCGGCGCTATTGTGGGCACCTAACAAAAAGACCTTGCTGGCAATAGCAGCATCCAGGCCAATCAATCTGTCGTAATGAGCCTTCTCCATAACAAAAATAATGTCGCTGCCATCCAGCATTTTTTGTGTAACACAGTTGGAGCGCAACGTATTCATATTAACACCGAACTGCCCGGCAACATCGATCATTACGGAGTCTGCCGGCCTGCCCGATTCCTCATGAAAGCCAGCCGATACAACAGCAATCCCCGAATCCTCGGCATAAGCCCTGACCATTGCATCCGCGAGTGCGCTGCGATTGATATTGCCATAGCACAGAAACAAGATTGAATGGGCTCGAGAGACTTCCGCAGACACCAGCCCATTCTTCCATGCTCGTCGCTGACGCCAATAGAAAAGTGCTCCGTCGGTCAATGCCCGCAGGCGATCGAGGTATAAAGTGGCGAGCCTGCCAATGTCGACAATACCCGGCAGAGGATCACGAATGGCCTGCACATCAAAACGGTGCCGGAAATTGAACAGCAATCCCAATCCCTTGAAAATCTCCCAGCCGCTTGGAATGCTGGCAATACGCCTGTCTTCTCCGCCGCGCAGGACGGCCTCATACCAGTGCAAATCACGTGACAGCAAGCGGCAATAGACATTGTTGCGGTATGGGGAACAGGGCTGTATCGCGCCGTCCATTTCCATGTTGAGCAACATCGCCGGAAAATCAGCCCCCGCCGCCACCGCCAACGGCAGGGACCCCCAGAATCGGCCGTTAATCTCCATCAGGCAGAATTCCTGGGTTGCAAGATTTAACTTAAATTCAACCATGGCAACGCCGTTCCAATCGAGAGCGGCGATCAGCCGCTCCGACGCTTGTAGCAAACTCGGCATTATCGGCTCGCTCTTGCGCAAACTGCTGCCTCCGCCCGTTAGCGGGACTTCATGCAAGCGCCGATGTTGGAAAGCATAGGCAATTTTTCCGTGCTGCGCGATTAACTCGACTCCCACTCCGATGCCCGAAAACAACTCCTGTAAAAGAACAGGTCCGAAGCGCAGGGCATGTATACACCCAGCCGTAAGTTCAGCAACATCAAACGCATAGCTGACCTGTAACTGGCTCGCGCCGCCCTCGCCAGAACCGATAGAGCGGGCAGGCTTTAGCACCACAGGAAACTTGATCGATTTCTTCAAATCGGCCAGTTCTTGGATCGATGTCAAGGTCATGCCCCGTGGTCGTGGCACACCCACCTTATCGGCCAGCGCCAACGTTTGAGATTTGTCCAACGCGACCTCAAGACTGTGTGCGGAAGGCATCGCGATCTTTACGTGGTGCAAGCTCTCACGACGTTCCGAGAGCGCAACCAGCGTGCGTTCGGTGACAGGAATGACCAGATCATAATGATGGGTTCGCACATGCTCCAATAACCACTCGAAAAAGGCTTCCGGAGCGCCAAGCGGATCAGGATACTGATAAATTGCGCTAACCGCATTAGAGTATTTTGCCAATGGATTTAACGTATGGCTGGCTGCATCGACAACGCATTGCTGGCGTGATAAGGATCGGGAGATGGTCAACGACGGGACCATATCCGCATCTAGCACCAACACCCGTGGTTTATTCTGTCGCTCTATCATAGGGGTTTAATCACGGATTGCCGCTCTGTCTCGAGAAATTTTCTCGCTTGCCACATTGTCTTCACTGCTAATCACTACTAATCACTACAAAACGACAGCTAATGCCAGAGAGGCCACGCAAACACATAACCAAAATTCCTAAAAATTTATGGATATTCCTATCCTCGAAGCGACATTGCTTTACCATTTCCCGAAGATCGGTTATGCCAGCTATCGCGCCCATATTACACACTTTTCTAGACAAATTGTGAGCGCCTTCCCATGTCGCAGGCTCTAAATGGAAAATACCTGAGGCATGTTGCGAGACAAGCTATTACAATGTCGACAAGCCCAGTCAGCTAGCTGCGCGCACCGCGCAGTCGGATTTTTCTGGAACCGCTTCCACCCTATAAAAGGTAATAAGTCGGCAATGAAATTGGAAGAAAAAGACCCTTTCTTCTCCATCGTAATCTCTACCCGCGACAGACCCGAGCTTTTTCAGGTGGCGCTGGAATCCGTGCTGGACCAGTCGTTTGAGAACATCGAAGTTGTTGTAGTAATCGATGGCTCCACTGATGAGAATCTAGCTAGCTACGCACAGATCGAACGCCTGCGGTCAGCCGTCAAATTTCTCTGGCTGGTTCCTCGCACCAATGGCCACGGGCAGAGTTATACGATGAATTTTGGTGCAAGCCAGTCCCGCGGTCGATATTTGTGCTTCCTCGACGACGATGATCAATGGACAGATAATAGCTATCTCGAAAACGTATTCGACAACATCGCAGCATCGAAGGCACACGTTGATTTACATTATAGTAACCAACGCGCGATCACCTCAGAGGGTGTGATGCTTGAGCGCGACGTGTGGCTGGATGACCTCATCCCAAAGGCTGTGCACGAGACCAAAAATACCCAGGAGAGCTATAGCGTAGACGCCCATTTTCTCCTGTCTGGCAACGGTTTTGCACATCTCAATTGCACGATATTTGAACGCCAATTCTACGCATCGATGGATGGCATGGACGAGAGCATACGCTATGAGAACGACAGGGATATCTATATCCGGTCAATAGATGCTGCCAGCGTTATGTTGTTCAGCACACGCTACATATCCTTGCATAACATCCCCGATATCAAAGCGAAAAATAATATGTCGACGGTAAGCTCTGCAATCACGAAAAAGCTCTACCAGATGCATGTCTACGACAAAGGGATTTCTCTGAGCAAGAAGCGCGAAGTTGTGCTCTTCTGCTGCAGGGGCAAAGTCTATGAAATGAAACACGCAGCGACCATGCTGGCGCACAAGAAGCAGTACAGGAGTGCAGCCTTTTACGCCAGAGCCGCTTTACCGAATGGCTTCAATCCCCGTTGGCTAGCTTATACCGTATACCTCACGATCCAGTCATGGATAAAGCCCCATGTTTCATCCAAGGACTCCGTTTCGTGACAACATCCGGGTAGCCGGGAATAACAACATGTTTACTATTGCCCCAAAAATTCGAAAACTGGCCGCGATTGCGCGACCCAATAAGCACATTTTCCTTCTGAGCCACATGCGGGCTTATACCAGTCTGTTAGGTCATATTGCGGGTTCCAATCCTGCGATTTGCGGATACTATGAAATGCATATTGGCTACCACAGCTGGAAGAGTTTGATTCGGCAAAAGATGCTGTATTTTGAAAAGGAAGAACCCAAAAACGGCTTTTCTTTTATGTTCGATAAAGTCTTGCACAATGAGCATAGCATTTCATTAGATGTTCTTAACAGTCACCGCGCAAAAGCCATTTTCTGCCTGCGCCAACCGCAGGACGTCATACCCAGTATACTGAAGTTGTACGGTGGTTTAGACCCATCACATGAGTTCAATTCCGAGACATTTGCCACGCAGTATTACGTGCAACGTCTAGCGATGCTGGCAGGTATTGCGCAATCCATTGATCGAGAATTTTTCTACTTCGACGCAGACTCTATAAGACTGGAATCAGATGAATGCCTTGCCAGCCTGAGCGATTGGCTAGAGCTTCAAACACCATTATCAGACACCTATGCCCTGCAACAGAATACATCCAAAAAACGCTATGGAGACAGTTCAGACGCTATTAGAGCGGGGCGAATTCGCAAAGAGGCCGCACAGTACGAGACGTGGCCTGTTCAAGAAGCGTTGATGAATAACGCATACAACGTCTATTGCAAGACACGCACAACGCTGATTGAGCTCAGCGCCAGAAACGCCCTGGTAGATGTCCCTACGCTATGAGATATCGAAATCATGTCATAAACGTCGGCGCAGTTGCACTTCAAACCGGGCGTGCACCTTACGCAGGGGCACCCATTGCGATACCATTCATACGCCATCAGTTACTTTTCGAGCGACAAAATGCCAGCCCCAAACATCAATAGTACATTTTTTAGTTCACTACTGATCGCCCTGACGGTCATTGTCAGCAGCCCGCTTGCACACTCGGAGGACAAAGCGCCTTGGGTTGGAGAGGCACTTAACGGAGACAAATGCACCCCCACGATACAAGGGTTCGGCCCACATGACTATCTGAAGCGAGCACTGCTTCCGGATGAACTGCAAGTGGTCGAAAACAGACATTTTACGCCCGAGATCGAAAGGCTGGAGTCGGGTTTAAGCAGTTCCGCGATAAACGATATTGCTTATACAGTGATGGCTTGGCCAAACCATCACCGGGCGCTCCACAGCGCCATGAGGTATCGGATGATGCTTTGGGATTGGCCCGATGATTCCCGGGCGCCGCCCGCAGAGTGCCAACTGCAAAGAGCGATCGAGTTCAGCCCCGAAGACCCTGTTCCGTACATGATGTATGCGACGCTCCTGCACAAGGCAAAGCAGCATGAAAATGCCTTGCTATACTACCGCGCAGCGCTTCGACTCAGGCCAGGCGACGTTCTCACTCAATATAATATGGGCCTGACTCTGGTCGAGCTGCAGCAATATGAAGAAGCGGTGAAGATGGCACAAGCAGCCTATGCCGCCGGCATGCCTTTGCCGGGTTTGAAGAACAAGCTAATTGCAGCTGGAAAATGGGGGGATACGCCAAACACCACCGCATCCGAAAAGGAGGAACCAGAGGTTGAAGTAACATCGGCGAAAACGCCCGCAGCAGATACGCCAGACAAAACTGCCACCGCGGATGCACAAAAGGCCGCGCCTTGAGGCAAGCACATATCACCCGCCGGCAGCGATAAGCGGATCGACCCTGCGGTAGTTCGCGAGTAAGCGCACCCCAAATTTCATTGGGTGTCTGTCCCAGGGAGTGAACCGGGGCAGTTGGTATATGTCGCTCTGGTCTGTGCCAACGCCCCAGTGTGTTGATACCGCCGCCTTAAAACCCAATTCTTTCACCAGATTGAGATGCTCAGCACCATAATCAATATTAGGTCTTCCATTCGGGTAAGCGAACACCTCCAGCTCTCGCTGTAACAGCGATTCCAGGTATCGCTTGCTGTCTCCAATTTCTATTCGCGCATCGGCATCGGTGATACTCGATAGAATCGGATGATTGACCGTATGTGCGCCAATAGAAACCGAGTTGCGAGCAAGCGATTGTATCTGGGCGTCAGTCAACATCAGATTGCATGGCAAGTCACCTCCGCGCTTCTCAATTTCATTCACCCGGGACAGTCTTTCCTTGGGATCGAGATGTTTGATTGTGCGCAGAATATTATCGACGGCGACCACGCGCTCCTCGTTGCTTCGCAAAGAATAACAATCCAGACCAAGATCACGCAGATCGAGCACATCTTCGCCATAATCTCTCAGCGATTCGGTAACGGTGTCATTCCACATACGACCGCCATTCAAAAACCCGGTAGTGACGAATACCGTGGCGGGTATAGCGTACTTTTTAAGGACAGGCATCGCACACGTTTCGTTATCGGCATACCCATCATCAAACGTCACGCATACAGCGCCCTGAGGCAAAGTACCCGAACGCATTCGAAGCACCGCCTCAACCAGCGGTAAGGGGCTAAAATACTCACGAATAATTCGCATCTGCCAATCGAATTCCTGTGCAGTAGGCTCCCCCGGTCGCATCGGGTCGCGCAGAGGCATAACGCGATGGTAAATAAGAATAGATAATCGCGGCTTGCCAGAAGCACCCAACAGAAAGGGGGCCACGCGCCTGTAAATACCAGCCGCAAATTTACTCACAAACGGTCCGACACAACAGCCGCTCCTGTTACAACGTTTAGTCTCATCAGTAGGGCCGCAGCTAGTTTCTGCAGTGCTCTAGCGACACTGTTAATGAATATGCTCATACCTTGCCTGGCAAACGGCCTCTCTGGCGGCGGGCTGGCACTCGAGAAACTCTAGCAGTAACATTGTCGTTTTGATACTTACCCATAGCCAACTGATTGAGTGCTATGGTGATCGCCATAACGTGCCAGGCCAGATCGAAGTATGCAAGGCTCAGGAAAGCACCGCCTGCGAGGAACGCGACAATAGAGATTTGCAGCATTTTTGCCAGGAAATTATAGTCTGCCCGCTCTGGATCCGTTGCGGTCAATTTGATGACATTGCGCAACTGCAGCCAAATCATTAGCAGTATTAGCAGGAACAGCAGCAAGCCCGGCCAACCTGCATCATTTAGTACACTGAAATAGATGCTGTGTGCAACAAACGACTTTTCACTCCAAATCTCATACTTGTGGTAGTTCTCCAGTGACCAGGACGAAAAACCTCCGCCAGTTAAGCGGTCGCTCGCTATCGCAATGCTGTACTCCCATGCTCGAATACGCTCCATTGATGAGGAGTCTTCCTGATATTCAGAGATAGAGTCCACTCGCTCATGCCAGCTCTGAGGCATAAACAACAGGGTGAGGGTTGCTAGGAACGCGAAGACCATCGCTGTGAATAACTTGCTCTTGGACTTCCACCAATAAAAAGCACCAACTGCAAGAATCGCCAGTATAGCTCCTCTGGACTGGGAGCCGATAACAGAAGCAAGGCTGAAGAAAATACAGAAAGGCATTATCTTCTGCACCCACGGGTACGGCGGAAACTTACGCACATAAACCATCAGTGGAATTATCATCAGGATGGCCACCGCCAGCGCATTATTCTCCTGAATATCACTGCCGGATGGCCCAAACACATGGTATGCGCCACCCGTCATAAAGGTGAATACCCCACCCTTTACGCTATAAAAACCGATGGAAACAATAATTACCCAGATCAGCTGATTGATCCTTTGAAAGTCCCGCATCAGCATCAATGTGACAAAGGTAGTCAACTGTATCTTCACCACCTTGATCCATTGGTCATAAGCCAAATCAGGATAAACTGCAAATATAGTGCAAATAGACAGCCACACCAGGAATACGATCCAGATAATCACCAGAGAATTACCCGGTAGATTCTTCTTTTCTTTGCTCATCAACAACGACAGCAGCAAGACAATCGCTACGATCTGCGCAAAGGGCATGTCATAGGCAAATCCCCATGCCAATCGATGCGGGTTCATATAACTTAACCATGACCAAGTGAGCACGCCATACCACGGATACCGCAGGATATAGGGCAAAGTCGCGAATACCATTATGGTGATAATGATATCGCGCATCAGGCCTTGTTCCCGACAGGTGTGCTAGCTTGCAAGCTGGCTGACAACATAGCGAAATTTTCCCGACGCCTCGCGCGCGATGTGACCAGGATAGACAAACTTAACTACCAACGATTCTCCGAGTCGTCTCCGGAACTGCCTCGTAATAGTAGCCTCCATCTGCTCTGTATCGCTGGATGACGTGACAATTTGCACGGTAATTCTGGTCAAGGTTTCCTGTACGATTTTAAATGCTTCCACCTCAGCAATTTCTCGCAGCACATAAATTAATGCCAGCCCGTGCAATACCGTTCCATCTGCAGCCTTAACGAAGTCGGTTGAGCGCCCTTCTATTTCTGCCAGCAGAGGCAAGCCGCGGCGGCATGGGCAACTCTCTGTGGATAGGCTACCCACATCGCCAGTTCGGTAACGCACAAAGGGAAAATCGCCGGTGGCCAGATGGGTGATAACAATTTCTCCCTTCTCGCCATGCGGCAAAACTACGCCATCATCGCTGACAATCTCAACGACGATATCCTCAGCCGTAATATGCATTGCTCCCTGCGGACATTCATGAGCTATAAAGCCGGCGTCTCTGCCGCCGTAGCCGTTGGCCACCGGTGCGCCAAATGTTTTTTCAATCTGCTCCCGTTGGTACGGATAGAGCCGCTCAGACGTTACAAAAATCACCTTGATGCCAAGATTATTGACGGCGTAACCGTTACTGGCGATATATTCAGCCATGAGCGCCAGAGAAGAGGGGTAACCAAACAACATGCGCGGCCGAAGTTTTTTGACGCGCTGAGTGAACTGCAGCAGATTGGCGTTGGACATCTCAAACGCCGAAAGCAGTTCGGTACGCAGAAATTTATCACGTAACAACCTTACTTTATCCTGCGATCCCAGCTCGATAGGAGAGCCCCAAACCACAATCTCCGGATCACCAATATCAACCCCCCACCACCGGGTAGCGCGCCACTTGGCTGCCACATCATGGCTGACCCGCTCTTTACCTCGGTAAAAAATCAATGGCTCACCTGTCGAACCTCCGGTGCTGAACTTTTCCAGCTTTCCGGCATTTTCTGCCTTCAGACTATCCGTATTGGCGCGAATGTCCGCTTTGCCGGTCAGGGGCAGACGTTGTAGATCAGTTAAGGTAGTAAGCGCGACAGGATCAAACTTCAGTGCCATGAAAAGTTGGCGGTAATAAGGCACGTCGCGACCGATGCGAACTAGAAAATTGCGCAGGCGATTGATCTGTAGTTGCTCCAATTCACTGGCAGGAAGCCACTGCGACCGCTCCATGGCTCGCATAACGGCCACCGAGCTGTGCCCCTTGAGGCGCTCATGCAGGGGAAACAAGCCGCCGGATACCAGTTTGGTATATACGCTCATATTGCGACCCCGCAGGCATCGTATAGCGCAAGCCACTGCGGCCTCACTTCGTCCCAGGCATATTGCTCTACCGCCTGACGTCCATTGACTCGCAACTGCCGGCGCAACGCTTTGTCAGTGCACAACGTCACCATCGCTTGTGCCATCGCCGCCACATCGTCACGCGGCACCAACAGGGCGGTTTGCCCGTCTTCAACAATATAAGGTACACCTCCAACATTGGTGGAGATGACAGGTAGGCCGCAGGCCAGCGCTTCGAGTACCGAATTGGGCATATTGTCCACTCTGGAAGGGTTCAGCATAGCGTGCGCGGCGTGGTACAACTCAACGATCTGCGGACGTTCCAGTCGGCCCAAAAAAGTCACTGCGTTGCACAAGCCGAGATCCTCAACCAGTTGCTCCAGCTCCGCTGACTGCGGGCCGCTTCCGGCAATCTTGAGTTGCAGGGCTGGCACCTCTCGCCGGGCCATCGCCAGCGCTCGTATTGCCGTATCCAGTCCATAAATAGGCTCCAGGTTACGCGTGATAACGAGGTTGAACGCGGTGTCGTCTGGTTGCTCGGGCGCCAGGCAGAACGTTTTGAGGTCGATAATATTAGGAATCACAACGGCGCTTAGGCCAAACTCTCTGAAAACGTCTCGCAGAAAACCTGAGGGGACGACCAATCGGGCGGCCCTGACGAGAGAGGGTTTTACCCAGCGGACTGAGGCAGCCAGATACTCCCTCGCCTCACCACCACGGTAATTGACCACTACCGGCGTGCCCCGCAAGCGGCCAACCCATATCACCGGCGCCGCGAACAACTGCCACGACCAGCCTGAATTGGCCATCAGGTGAACCACATCGGCGCGGCCGACCACACGCCAGACTCGCCACAAATAGGGCAGCAGTCTGAAAATCGCACGAAAACCTTTTATCCTGCCGACCACCGCTGGTCGATAAGGTGCGTTAGTTTGCAGCAGTTCCACAGACACGCCCTCTTCTTCCAGTAAGCGGGCCAGTTGCAGCGTTTGCATGGCCATACCGCCATTCGGTGGCGGCAACGGCCCGACCAACGCCAAACGCATGGTATTCATCCCACCGAGAATTCATCATTGGCAATCGCTGCCTGGAACATCATCAGCGACCACAGTGGCGCGCTGTACTCGCGCAAACCAGACTGATGGTCCGAGACCAGCTTTTCGAGATAGCTCTGGTTAAACAGCCCGGTTTGGGCGAGCTCACCATCCAGCAATGAATCTCGCAGTCGTTGTCGCAGCGGGCCGCGAAACCACTTGCCAATCGGCACACCGAATCCCATTTTGTTACGGTACAAAATATCCTTGGAAAGATGCGGCTCCAGCGCTTTTTTCAGAATGTACTTGCCTTCCTGACCGCGCAGTTTGTAATCCACTGGTAGACCCGATATCCACTCCACGAACTTATGATCCAGCAGCGGCACCCTTACCTCCAGCGAATGCGCCATGCTGGCACGATCCACTTTTGTGAGGATGTCGCCGACGAGATAGGTTTTCATGTCCAGGTACTGGATCATCGACAAAGGGTCATCCGTAGGACTGCGGTTGGCATGGTAGTTAAACGTTTCGACAGCGCTATAACCCTGCAGCTCACGGTGCAAAGCATCGCTGAACATGGCCTTACGTTGTTCCTGGGATGTCAGGGAGACCGAATGCAGATAGGCTTCTACAGAATTGCGCGCCAGTGACTCAAATGTTGTCTTCGCGCGAAACATTCTCGGCGCCCAGTCCAGCTTGGGATACAAACGTCCCAGCGCACCAAACACCGGCGCGCGCACACCCAGCGGCAAGGCACTCCGCAAGCGCTCCTCATTCATATGCCAGCGATAACGGCGATAACCGGCAAAGTGCTCGTCGCCACCATCGCCCGACAATGCCACCGTGACCCGCTCGCGCGCCAGCTGACATACACGATAGGTGGGAATGGCTGAGCTATCGGCAAAGGGCTCATCGTAAAGCAAGGCCAGCGTATCCAGCAGATCGAAGTCATCGCTGGCGACGATCCTCTCCAAATGATTGGTGTGGTACCGCTCGGCTACCTGTCGCGCGAAATCTGTTTCGTTAAACTGTGGCACATCAAAGCCGATGGCGCAGGTATTGACAGGATCAGCCTGCAACTGAGCCATCGCTGCCACTACGGCGCTGGAGTCGACACCGCCTGAGAGAAAAGCTCCAAGCGGTACTTCTGCGACCAAGCGGATATCCACAGCCTCGCGCAACCGGTTATACAATTCGTCGCATACCTGCGCCTCGGAACCGACAGTAACAGGCGTGAAAGGGACATCCCAGTACTCGTGCTGGGCAGGTATTGGCTTACCGCGCTCAACCAGCAGCGTATGGCCGGGACGCAGTTTGTATACGTGCCGGTAGATAGTTTTAGGCTCGGGAATATAACCGAGTGCGAAGTAGTCTTCGACGGCCTGCGGCTCAAGTCGTCGTGACAGTGCCGGGTGTGCCTTGAGTACCTTCAGCTCGGAGCCAAATATCAGTGTGTGGCCATCCACTAAGGAGAAGAACAGAGGTTTGATGCCCATACGGTCGCGTGCCATAAACACACTCTGCCGATTTTTGTCATATAGGGCGAAGGCAAACATCCCGCGAAACCGCGTTACACAGGCCTCACCCCACTCCTGCCAGGCATAGAGAATCACCTCTGTATCGCAGCGCGTGCGAAATTCGTAGCCGGCTTCTTTCAACTCCTGAGCCAACTCGCGAAAGTTGTAAATTTCGCCGTTATAGACCACGCAGAGCGTGCCGTCGGCGCTGAACATAGGCTGTTGTCCGGAAGACAGGTCGATGATTGACAGGCGTCGATGCGCCAGAGCCACGCCCGGTTCAAGAAACTCCCCACCCTCATCGGGGCCGCGATGAAACTGAGACTGGTTCATAGCCTGTAACAGGTTACGGTCGAACTCGCGACGACCGTCTGTATCAAAAAGCCCAGCAATACCGCACATAACCTATCCTGTAGTTTCCCTGACTGAAACGACTGAACGCCCCAGTAACTCGTCGTACACGTGTAGGTAGGCCTCTACCGTTCGATCCCAGTCAAAGCGCTCGCTCACGCTTTGCCGCGCATTGGCGCCTTGCCTGTTGCGCTCCAAGTCGTTTTGCAACAGGTTTTCCAGCGCGCTCGATAACGCCAGATGATCTGCTGCGGGGACCAGGCTGCCATTAAAGCCGTTCTCGACCAGCTCTACATTGCCGCCTACTGCTGTGGCAACAACGGGCAATCCGCTCGCCATGGCTTCCAGAACGGTGTTGGATATACCCTCCCCCAGTGAGGGAAGCACGAACACATCCATCGCTTGCAATAGAGCCGGAACATCCTTTCTATCACCGGGCATCCAAACCACGTCTTGCAACGCCAACTGCTTGATCAATTGTGTCAGCTCTGCGAACAGAGGCCCGTCTCCCACAATGAGTATCCGTACCTTCTCACCCAGCGCCGCATTATGTTCGCGCAAATGTGCAATCGCTTTTAGCAACAGCTGCTGATCCTTTACGGGTGTTAAACGTCCCACTGTTCCCACTACCAAGATACCATCAAGCTGCTGCCACTGCGCGGGCAATAATGCCAATGGCTTCACAGATTCGGGAGCGAAGCGACGATGATCAACACCGTTATAAATTTGCCTGACTTTACCTTTTTTTACGCCGACCATAGAGATTAACCAGTCCTCCAAATCCTTACTGACAGCAATATATCGGTGCACGAAAAAGCGCATGAATTTGCGGAAGATCAGGTATTTCCAGTTGCTGCCATCCAGATCGTTAACTTCCCTACCATGCTCGCCGTGCACGCGCTTTAGCTTGGGCAGGCCAATACTGCACAACTGCGACTCCAGTGCAGCCATATTACGACTGTGGATGATATCTGGACGCAACTCTCGAAGCAGCCGACGCAGCTTTGAGTAGCAATCAAGATCGTAGCCTGCGCGCTTGCGAAGTTCGATAACTTGCACGTTGGGCGCAGAAATGCGCCGCGCAAATTCATCTGCCGCTGTAAGGCAGATAATGATATGCCGATAGCGATCGACCGGGCACCGATTGATGATATTGACCAGGCCGTTTTCCAACCCACCGGTGGACAACGCATAAATGATATGGACAACTAGCGGTCTGCCATCCATCAATTAGCCGCGGGTTTTACTGGCTGTAGGCCCTGGTAAACCAGTGGGCCGTAATCGGAGAGAAAATCCTGCAAACGCGCCGAAGCATTCCCGAAATCAGTCGCAACGGGTGTTGCCAACAGTATCCGGTAGGTACCTGGCTGATTAAAACCCAAACGGGCAAGTGTCTGGTACATTTTGGCCTGATAGTCATTAGACGTATTGACTGCACCCACCCGGTACCAGGACCAGACCAGCAGTTCGCGATTAGACCCGCGCACCCGCGCCACATCAACATAGTACTTGCCGCCAGGACCCTCTACCTTTTGTTTACCCTGGCTAACCACGCGCCAGCCGCTGTCATCCTTTGCAAAAAGCGAGCTGCTGCCAATAACATCAGCGCCCTCAATGGTGCCATCAGCAAACTGCACTTCAATACCCAGAATCTCGCCGTCGCGCTCATAGTAGGCTGAGTTCTGGCCCGTAACCTTGGAGGGCGACCGCCAATCCCAGCCCGTTTTGCCAGCATCGCGCCAGGCACCCTGTGATACTGGCAATGGTACTGACTGGCGCAACTCCGATGTGGATGAGCCAAATACTGTATGGGCCAGCAACGGTGCCATGCAGCTTAGCAGCAGCGCGCCGACCGCTGTTGTGACCAGTTTGCCATTCGTAGCGCGTGAAATATTCTCTCCATCTGCGCTGTGTGCCGGCACTGGCGGTTCATCCAGATGATCCTCACGGAAAAAGGCGCCGATCCAGAACAGCACGAAAATGACGAACCCGAAGAAAACCCAGCCATAAACAAGATGATCGGCGCCCGTGGCGATGGTCATGTCACTCATATGACCCAACATGACAATCATGTAAGCGCGCAGCGTGTTCGCGAACACCGGAACGATAGCCGAAACCAAGACAAAAAGCAGACGGCGCGTCCAACTGCGGTATGTCAGATAGGCGTACAGCACCCCAACCGTAATCGAGGCGATAATGTAACGCACGCCGCTGCAGGCTTCTACAACGGACCAGTGGCCTGTAGGCAGGGTAAAATATAATCCTTCGCGGTAGACCGGAATCCCTGTCATTTGAATCAGCCACACCGTGGAAGTGGCCGTAAACTCCATCATCGGGTCAACCAGGCCCTCGCCTATCGGCACCGCGAAGAACAGAAAAAACAGTGGAAAAGCGAGCAAAGCCGCCAACTTGTGCCCGAGGACCGCCCAGGCACCTGCAACGATCATGGTTATCAGTGCCAGTTGCTGAACGACAGCAACATCAACCAGCCAGGCCAGTAGCCAAGCAGCACCAACAGGAATAAGGAGCAGTGCAACCCACCACGAGGGTTGCGGGTTGACAGTCACAAGATACTCGCGCCGCGTCCAGATCAGCCACATCGAAATTGGGACTATCAGGAAACCGTGCGCGAAAGTGTCAGACCGCGACCAGATATAGACCATAGACCAGGCTGTTTCGTGATAAATCAGCAACAGAGCGACGCAAAATAGCCCCGCGGCCCAAAGGCTACTGCGTACAGAAATTCGATTGGTCAGAACGCTGGCTTTCATCATGCCTACCCCAGCGACCGCGCCAGAAATGGGCCTACAAAATTTGCTACGGGCAAAGGCAGTTTACTCCACGTGCTGATCATAAGACGATACTTGGGATTCAGGGGATTCACATCCGGCATGTCACTGGACTTCACCAGATAATATTCATAGGGCAATGGTTGCGGCTCGAAGCCGAAGTTTTTCTTAAAGCTGAACGGACCCGTTCCGGCTTTGCTGCGGCCAAAGTCAAACACGCAATACCCCTGCTCCGCCGACAAGCGCATTAACTCCCAGTACAGTACATGATTGACGCCCTTGAGTGAGCGGGCGGCGGCAGTACTGCCACCGTAATAGGGTATTACCTCGTCCCGAAAGTAAAAGCTCAGTACGGCAGCCACATCCTGTCCGTCATGCGTAATCATAAGCACACTGCAATCGTCGGCGAACTCCTCCCGCAGGATACGCAAATACTTTGAAGAGAAGACCGGTGTGCCCAAATTGCGCACGCTCTCTGAGTAGACCCGATATAGACGCGCGATGCCCTCATCCCACTCGCTGCACAAACCCTCCTTCAGGCCTTTACGCACCATCGCGCGCTGCCGATTGGGTATGGCTTTGAGGTTTACCTCAACACAGGGATCAATGGACTTTCTGAAGGTGTAATACAAATCCTTTACTGGCCAGTTGGCGCCACTGCTGGCCATACAACGAAGTTCCAGCGCACCTACCTGGAACGACTCAGCCAGCCGACAGGCCTCGTTACGCAGCGCCGCCTCCGCCGACTCGTTGTCGGCAACAATACCTCCGTAAACACAAAAGGGCAGCGACGAGAGCGTATTACCAAACAGCGCGCTTTTAACCTGAGCGAGAGGCAATACGCCCACAATCTCACCGTCCTGCTGCGCATAGATAAAATAGGTCTTGTGCCCGAACGCGCGTTCCAACACAGTTTTCCATCCCGCCCTGTGGAAAAATGTCGCCGCAGGTGCTTTTTGCACGTAGCTATCCCAGCGAGCCATCGCCTGCGCATTCAGCGTTTCGACGGTCACGGTCATTTGCGCGTCTCCCCTGGCAGAAAAATGTCATCCATACGGCCCCAGCGAAAATCACTCAGTAATCGCTCCAGGCGTGCATAAGTGCGATCCAGATTCAGATAATGCCGGAAACGTGTGCGCGCACTCAGGCCCGCTGGACGTGGTTGCTCAGGATCAATTTCCCAGGGATGAAAGTAAAAAATTCCAGCTTGGCCATCGACATCGTTCACTCGCGACATCGCCCACCGTGAAAAAACATAGGGGAACAATCGAAACCACCCACCACCTCCGCAATTGATATTGCGACCGGCCAGCGGCACAGTAGTAATGGGGATTTCCAGCAGGCGATCATCAGCCGCGTTGAAAGCGAAACGGGGAGCGCCGGGAATACCGTACAGATCATGCCGAATAGGGACTATGCTTGAGCTATAGCGGTATCCAGCGTCCGCCAGCTCCGTCCATGCCCATGATTCAGTGGCACCAATAGAGTAACTGGCAGCGCGATAACCCAATACAGGCTCACCACTTAAATCCTGCAACAATTTGCGAGTGCGCTCAACATCCTGCCTGAATGCGGCGGGTGTCTGTGTATTAACCCGCACATGCTCCCACCCGTGGCTGGCAACTTCATGGCCGTCGCTCACTATGCGCTTGATCAGACCTGGAAAACGCTCAGCCACCCAACCGAGAGTGAAAAACGTGCCTCTGACTTCTTTCTCTGCAAACAGATCGAGAATTCTCAGCGTGTTATCCTCTACCCGCAGCGGCCAGTTCTGCCATTGCGCTTTGCCGACCTGCCCTTCAAATGCTGATACCTGAAAGTAATCCTCGACGTCCACCGTCATGGCATTGACAACGCCAGCAGTTCCAACTTCTGTTACCTTGCCTGGCATCAGGTGCGGGACCCCGCCCAATCATTGATGATCTTCACAATACGTTGCGCAGATTCACCATCCCACAGATCGGGAATTCGTCCTGTTTTCCCACCCGTCTTAATGACGTTTTCATAGCAAGCCAGGATCGCGTCTGAATCGGTTCCGACGATGGTATTCGTTCCCTGACTCACCGTTATCGGACGCTCTGTATTTTCGCGTAACGTGATACATGGGACACCCAGCGCGGTAGTCTCCTCTTGTATCCCTCCGGAGTCTGTAAGCACGACCTTTGCATCCTTCATTAGGCCCAGCATTTCGAGATAGCCCTGAGGCCCGATAATAGTGATCCTCGAATCGGTCAGCAGGCCATCAAGGCCCGCTGCAGCAATGCATGATTCTGTGCGCGGGTGAATAGGAAATAACAGCGGTGTACGCAAACTAATCTTTGCCAATACCCGCAGCAGGCTCGCAAGTACAGCAGGGTTGTCTACATTTGACGGGCGGTGCAATGTGACAAGGCCGTATTCAGCACCCGCGCCATCCCCAATGCCACAGTTTGCCGCCACCAGGGTCGTTTCTGCGGGCACCGCATTGTTGAGATTGTAGCGCAGTGAATCAATCATCACGTTGCCGACGAAATGTACTTTCTCGGGTGCAATGCCCTCGCGCGTCAAATTGTCGCATGCATCTACTTCAGTGATAAACAGCAGTTCGGATAACTGATCCGTGAGTATGCGATTTATTTCCTCAGGCATGCTGCGATCGCCACTGCGTAAACCTGCCTCAACGTGAATAACCGGAATACCCTTCTTGACCGCAACCAGTGCACAGGCAATCGTCGAGTTAACATCTCCGACAACCAAAACAGCCAGAGGTGGCGCTGCATCCAGCACTGGCTCAAAACGCTTCATGATGTCTGCAGTTTGCTGGGCATGAGTGCCTGAGCCAACACCCAGGTCCACATCTGGCTCAGGAATACTCAATTGATCGAAGAACGCGTGTTTCATGGCCGCATCATAATGCTGCCCAGTGTGCAGCAAACGGGCAGACAGTGTTGACTTAGGCTGAGCAAAAGCCCGCATAATCGGGGCTATTTTCATAAAATTTGGCCGGGCACCGACGATACAAAGAATGTGCCTTGCCCCCAATATTTCGCCCATGGTCGTTTCCCTAAAGGCTAACATTGAGAGTCAACATGACTCTGTTTTCCTGGAACTCCGCGAAAGCATTGTCCGATTGCTGGTCTGTATAACGATAATTGAGCAACAGGTTCATCCGCTCATTCAACACTCGCCCCATCGTCACATTCGTAAACCATGCCTCTGTACTGTTGGAGAAATCGTCGTTTAGCAAACCAAACCCTCCCTGCGGCTCGTTTTTGTTCCAGCCGAAGGTACCCGACAAGGTATACTTTCTAGATATTAGCGGACTGTAGGTGAGCGCCAGGTTATCGAACTTTGATTGCTGCCCATTGTCCTGTTGGGTTTGCTCCGAATGACTGGCAATAAAATTGATATTGGCACGCCGTCCCGAATACGTGTAGCCAGCGGTGTATCGCTCGTCAAGAATTGGGCTCTGGGAATTCTGCGCCGAGAAGTTCTCGACATTCTGATTAAAGTCGTTGCCTTCTGTCAGAATATCCTGACCAAAGGTAATCTCTCTCCTGTAAGACGCCGAAAACGCACTGCGCTTGCGTTCATGTGTGATGCTCAATCGAGGTGTGCTGCCAAAAAAACGTTCGCCAGAACCTATGTTGACGGTTGTGCGAACGGACGGTGTCCAACGAACACCCAGATCCCAAGTTTGACCATCCGTGTCTTCATCATTAACAGTCTGAAATTCATTCCACTCCCAGCCATAAGATCCATTGACCTGCCACTCTCGATTAAGCTGGTAGCCAAGATCGACTCCGGTCGACCTGAGCTCAGTGTCCTCGCGCGGCTGCGCGGGGGCACCGCCCACGCTTATTAGATCGTCGTCGCTGAAAGACACCGTCCTGTAATCACCAAACACGTTCCAGGATGTCTTAGCGGAGTTTCCGCTTTGCAAATTAGTCGACCATGAGTCACTGGTGTTATCGCTAACTTGGTTCGCCGTATTGATGACTTCGCTATAATTGTATCTTAGCTTATACGTTGCAAAATCCTTGAGTCGGCGAGTGAGGGCCGGGCTTAGCGAATATTGATAGAACGTATTGGTATTTCCGTTGCCATCCAGGGAATCAGCACCGCCTCCAATAAAGGGACTAATCTGGTTTTGGTTGGCACGGCCTGTCGCATTCAAGGTCAGCCAGTCGTCGATCAATATTGCCGAACCATTGGCGTTAATATTCGGAGCAAACTGCTCTCGATTCTCAAACGCACCGCCAGTACAACCATCGTCTTCTAACTGGCTATCGGTAAGCGTATTGAACTGCACAGACCCATTGATATTGAAGCTGGCTTTTCGTCCGCTGCCTCTGATAGATCCCGATGGGGTCACCATCCCTACCCACGCATCCTGTTTGTTGGTTTTGCTAAGACAGACGTTATCAGTGTACGTGATGCCCGGAGCCACCGCCGCAGTTGTGGTGATCTCAGCAGCAAAGCTCGTCGCTGACAGTGCACAACTCACCAGGCCCAATAAGAGGGGTTTGACTAATTGTTGGGAGCGACCTGAACGCATACCTACTGCCCCGCCCCTGACACGGGCACTCCGCTGCGATGACCGTAGCCGTAGGGACCGCCACGATATTCATACGTGTAGTACGAATAGGGGTTGCTACGTTTGCGCGCCCTGTTGAGCACCATACCGACCATTTTGTCTTCGCCAATGTGCTCAATTGCCTGGGTCACAGCATATTGCGGCGTTGTATCAGAGCTTACAACAAATACAATCTGCCCCATGAAACTTGCCAGCACAGCCGCTTCAGTTGTCAGTAATAGTGGGGGCGAATCAAACACGATGACCCGGTTAGGGTCCGCGTCCGATAAGGCCAACATCAGCTTCTGCATACGGGCACTGGCCAGCAATTCGTTAGCGTGAGTATGCAGTCCACCTGCAGGCAATATTCGCAGCTTTTCAACATTGGTAGACAGAATAAAATCCTCTACGTGTGCGTCTTCATTTTCCAGTACGTCGATTAGCCCCGGACTTGTCGATGGCACTCCCAACATGCGGCCCGCCTCAGCCTTGGCAGTATCGGCGTCAACGAAAAGCACATGCTTCTCACGCTCCATAGCAATACTCAAAGCCAGGCAGATGGAACTGAATGTCTTCCCGTCACCCTCAAGCGCGCTCGTGACCATGATTAAATTGCCATGGGGTATCGGCGGTGTCACCGAGTCTCCCGAAATATTCGTCAACAAGGGACGCTTAATCGTTCTATACTCTTCGGCAATAGCACTGCGCGGAATGGCGGGGGTCAACATGCCCAGATCGCGCAGTTCCTTGAAGGGAATCTTTACGACATTCTCGGCGCCCGGATCGTAGCTATTGCTGTCTATCGACAAACCTAGATTGACTGCAGGAGCTCCGGCAGCCTTTTTCGGCCCATCCTTGACCGGTGAATCGGGCACATCAGCAGAGTTTTTTGTGCCGGAACTACCACTTTCTGCCCGCTGCACAGTATCCGTAGGATTCGGCACCCCTACTCCAGTATCTACACTGGCTCTGTCGGTCTTTTCATGCGCGGAGTCCTTGCTCTTTCCCAGCGCACTGACTGCCTTTTCTATGATACTCATGACTAATCCCGCTTGTTACTGTTCAGGTTGTCGTTATTTTCCGCAGCGCCAGTTGCTTAACTCGTAAGCAAGCCACTTTGCCCTACAGTCATCCCTACAAAGACTAAAACCAAACATACGCTAAGGGATGTAAATGCCAGGATTCCATAGCGCTCTTTACGCTTTTGCTCACTATGGAGATTTATGCTGACTGCTCCCAGGACTGGCAAGCCCGTGATAGCCATGAGTGTGCGGACGTCAAAAATTACTGGATAAATTAGCGAAAGCAGAAGGCTCACGCCCATACCAGCACCAATCGCCACAGCCAATACCAGCGCATTAAGCAGCAACTTATCCGGCTCGCTAGGCTGCAAAGGGACATAGGGCGGATCGATCACGCGAAAAGTGACGTCGCTGGCTTTTTCTTCCACATCCTGACCCAGTCGTGCCAACTCGCGTTTTTGCATCAGCTCCGAATGCTGCACCTTCAGAATCTCACGATTACGCACGTACTGACTCAATTGGCCCTCGATCTTTGGAATCGTCGTCACTTTTTCTTCCAGACTTGCCACGCGCGTTTCATATTCAGAGGAACGCGCCTTCAGAGCAGCGATCTTGCCCTTGGTCTCTCCCAACTCCTGACGCATCGCAAGATACACCGGACTACTGGTAAGTCCCGCATAAGGAAGGCCAACGCCACCGCCGCCCTCCGCAGATCTCATGCTTCTCAATTTAGCGCTATATTCCGCCCTGAGTTTCGCATCTGCGATGTTCTTTTCAGCCACCAACTGATCCAACAAGGCCGTCATCTGGCGAACTTCGGGGTGCCGAGGCGTATATTTCATTGTTAGGTCACCCAAATATTGCTGGGCCGAAATAATTTGATTATCCAGCGGGGTAACGGGTTCAGTAATGGCTGATTTACTGGAAGTTGCCGGCGGTGCTTCCGCGATAAATAGCGGGTCGTATAGCGGGTCTTCACCGTCCAGCTGCCGCTGCAGCTCAATCTCTCTATTCTCTTCTTCTTTCAGCATCATGCGCGCTTGGCCCAGCTTCGCTCGTTCCCTGTTGAGGTTGGCATAAAAGCCGCCCTGCGTGCCGAGTATGTCAACATTCTTCTGTTTGAAATCCGCCGCAAGGTTTTCAGAGGCAATGAGACGCTGCTCATACGCCTTTATCTGATTATCAAGAAAGCCTAACGAACCAGACGCGTCTTCGCGCTTGCCGCTCAATGAACTTTCAATGAACACGGTGATCAAGGCCTGTGCGACTCTTTTTGCAGTGTCCCTGTCGGGGTCCTGCACGCGAATAGAATAGAGTGACGGATCGAGTTGCCCACCGGAGAACTCGATTGATTCCATCAACTCGGACAGTAATGTATCTTTCTCTTTAGCCGTTGTGACCTGCAAATCCAGGTCGGTCATACGCATAAGCTTTTCAATATTGGGACGACTTAACAATGTGCGACTAAGCAGCCCGATACGATCTTCCGTGTCAGGCTGGATCGTTAAGCCCTCCAATAAAGGACGCAGTAAGCTGTTGGTATCGACGTATATTCGAGCCTTGGCCACGTAGGCCTCAGGCATCTGCCACACCCAGAGCCAGCCGACAACGGCAACCGCCCAAGCGATCGCCAGGGCCAGCCAACGGTGTCGCCATGCACCCCAAACATACGAAAATAATTGTGCAAGGATTTCCTGCATCAGCGCTTTCCCCTCAACCTGCCGTAATCACGTTGTTAGAACCACGATTCTGCAACGATCAGGATATCTCCTGGCATGATGGACAAGTTGGCGGAAATATCGCCATCTTTAAGCAGATCATCCAAACGCAAACTATAAGTCACCTGTTGCCCGTCTACCACGCGAATCAGCACCGAGTTATTGCCATCCGCATATTCAGTCAGGCCATTTACCGCTATCATCAGATCAAGCAGCGTCATGTACTTCACATAGGCAACACGCGTGGGATTGGTCGCCTCGCCGACGACTCTCACCGTCTGGTCTGGCACACCGACGAAACCACTGACGATGACGCTAACCACCGGCTGGCGAACATACTCGGCATAAGCCACTTCGATATCACGTGCCATTTGCGTCGATGTTTTGCCGGCAGCCTGGAGATCTTCAACAAGATGAGTGGTTAATTTTCCGTCGGGCCGAACCGTTCCACTTGAACTAAGCTCCTCATTACCCCAGACAAATATGGAGACGCTATCGCCCGGCGCCAGAATATAGTCGTAATCAACTTCTATATTCTTTTGGGCATCTGGCACCGCCGGATAAGGCGAAGACGTGCACGCTGCGCAAAGCGCCAAAAAAAGTGCTGCTGTTAGTGCCGTAAATCTTTTTCGCAATGAGAACGAACTCATCTGCGCAGTATTATTGTGTATCATCTCTCTCTCCTTGGGCATGCCGCAACCCGTCTTGGTCTACCAACTTTATCACGCGCTCAATAACAGAAATCACTTACCCGATGAACATTGTGAACAACATCACACAGATACTTTGAATCTCTCAAACTGGATCTCGTTAAAGGCGCTTACGTGCTCTATTTCACCACTTCCCACGGTGTGTGTATACCATTTGCCATGGGATAGCATGTGGACTTATTACCCTTCACCGGTTAATTTTATTTGTACGATTCTGAAGGGTTCAAGTGGATCATTAAGGTCCGTTACCTGACCTTCCATCGGGCGGGTGAGCACTCCACGTCCCTCAACTTGCAATCTCTTGCGGTCGATCCCGACATCAACAAGATATTGCTCTACCGCATCGGCTCGTTTACGAGACAAAATGATATTGTAATCAAAATCTCCCCGGTTATCAGTGAACCCTGTTATTGATGCTACTCGTTGCATATTCTCACGCAGCATGGTCGCCGCCCTATCGAGCGCTTGCTGTGAGTCCGGAACAATGTCATCGCTGTCGAATGAAAAAGAAATCAAGATTGTTTCCTGCCAACCCTGCGCCGCACTGCTTGCAACGGGCGCCCTGTCAGGACCGCTGTCAGGCAACAGCAACGTAACAGATTCTTCCTCCGGCACTGCCTCACCGAGATCCTGTGATGACGCTTCCGGCACCTTATGCTGCCTTGTCACGTCTGAAGCTGGCCGCCGCAAGCCCGTATCCACAACGATAGGGTGCAACTCCGCCCTCTGCTGCGCGATATCTTTCGTCGGTGACACAACTGCGAGCACCTGGCGCTCGGCTTTCACACCTACAGGCCTTACCCGTTCAGACACCAGATGGTTCGCTGGCGTTGCTATAACAGCATCATCGAGCACACGATCGTGCTCCGGCGGCGCTAAACGCTGCACGACATCTTCAATCGACCGATCGTCGTTCGTCACAAAACAGGCCTTGAGAACAAGTACCAGAGCCACTGCCGCAAGCATGACGAGACAGAGAAACACTATCCGCTTTTGTGGCGATGGCGGAGACCCCAGAGTTCCATCAGTGCTTGCTATTACGTTGTGAGCACCAGCGCCCTGGAATGTCGCCACACTATCGGATTCAGCGCTTGCGGGCATCTCGTATGCAGCGTCATATTCAGTGTCAGATTCAGTGTCAGATTCAGTGTCATGTGCAGTGTTTACCACTGCATCGCGTGACTCACTCGCGACAGGGTCAGATGTCGGACGCGCCGCCACGTAGGGCTGCGGCTCCGTGACCGCACTCTCAGACCCAGCCGCTGAGATAAGGTCGGACGCAGGCGCATCGTCGCCGGCTAATTCCTCAGGTGCAGCATCATGTTCGGGAAGAATTTCGAAAAGGGCCACTGGTGTGCCAGGAGCATCAGACTCAGCATTTTCAAGCGGGTTTACAAGCGGCTCAAGGCTGGGAATATCTTTTTTTTTTGCTTCAGCGGGTTCATCGCCGGCGTGTTCCTCGGCCACACAGGACGCATTTTCTACCGCCTTGAGCTGCGGCAATGGCGGCTCCTGAGATTGGTCTGCAGGGACCGGAACCCACTCCGGGGCGGCGCTCGTTCGAAAATCCTGCTGCGCGATGCCGGTACCCGCAGCCAGGTTTTCAGCCTGCAGCTCTGCAATTACCACGCGCACGTCCTCAAGCTCTATCGTATGCCGCTCTTCAACACTGCCCAACAGGAACAAGCGACTGCATATCAGGTTGATACGCCTCGGCACCCCTTCGCTAAACCGATGTATCACTGGGAAAATGGCCCGATCGATGGCCGGGTCACCGCACCACCCGACCGTCGTCAACCGATGTATGACGTAGGCCTCCGTTTCATCAGCCTCCAATCCTTCAATATGACTGGCAGCCACAATGCGCTGATGAACCTGCTCCATTTCCGGAGAGAGGATCAAATCGCGCAGTTCTGGTTGGCCCAACAAAAATATTTGTAGCAGCGGTTGCGCACCGAACTGAATGTTCGTCAGTAGACGGAGTTCCTCCATAGCAGAAATCGAGAGATCCTGCGCCTCGTCCACCACCAGCAGTGCCCGCCGACCCTCCCTGTGCCATCGGTGCAGCAGGGTATTCAGACGCTGCAAGAGTTCTGCCTTGCCCACTTCTGATGGACTGATACCGAAACTATAAGCCACTGTTTTCAACAGGTCGTCAGCTTGCAACTGCGTGCACACCAGATTTGCGGTTACTACCTTCTCCACTGAAAGGCTCTCGACCAACTCGCCGATCAGCGTTGTTTTACCGGTTCCGGGCCTCCCGGTAATCATCACAAAGCCCTCTGCGCGCTTAAAGGCATAGGCCATATAGGCGCGCGCCTTCCCGTAGCTCTTATGCTCAAAGCAAAACCTGTGGTCCGGGCTCAGCCGGAACGGCTCGGCCGAAAAATTGTAAAAGATTTCGTACATCCAGAGGTTTCGCTTGCAGACGTTAAATTCTCCAGAGCTTCACAGACTTCAAAACCCTTTGCAAGGCACTTTACCGCTACCCAAATGGGTTTTTTGTTCTAAAATGAGACGTTGTCTCCATAGCTGCAACTCCCGGCTGTTTTGGTGGTTGTGGCTTTACGAAAATCACCGTGGGAATACTATGTATAAAAATCTTGAGTTGGCTGGTTTGATCTCCGCATTTATCGGGGTATTGGTATGCTTATCTGCCGGGCTGGCCCGGATCGCGGGCTATTACCACATACTAGGGTATGAATCGACGACCCTTTTTAACGTGGGAGTAGGCATGATGGTTTTTGGCTGCCTGGTCAAGCTGCAGAATCTGCCCGCGGGAAAGCAGGAGTAGACGAGAAGACAGAGCTGTAATTGGCGTCGCCTCAGAGGCCGTGCGCTGCAGGCGCCGAAGCGGCTCCTCCGGAGAGCGTCACCGTCAGTTCAATTGCGTGCTCTGCACGCCCGCGAACAGGGCTTCGCTAGCAATGCATGATGCCTCTATATTGGGCAATTTTTGGCAATGCGGTAAAACCGGCGAGCATTGAGTCTGTCAGCTTTCTTTACATGTTCGTGGCGTGGCGGCCGCTAGCAGCAGGGGAAAGAACGAAAATTCCACTTAAACTATTGTTTTATATAGATTTTTATTTTAAGGCACGTATTTTGCTTGGGATCTAGGTAAGAAATGTGCCGATGCTAACTGTGAACTCCTTCACAGGCCATGTAAGTGGCTGTACTGTTTCAATACAGGGATGTTATCGTTGTTGGTGTCGAGTCTGTTACGGATGGCCAGACATTTGCAGCATGGTCATCAGGACCAGTTATTTTATTTGGGGGTTGGCGTGAGTAGTTTCACAGACAAAGACAGCAATACGGACAAAACAGACGGTCCATTGACGCCTGACACTCAATTACCTGATCCCGCTCGACGTCGTTTCTCTCGCTCGGCGATCGTTGGCAGCGCCGTGGTGTTGTCGCTGGGCAACCGCGCCGCATGGGGTAACAGCCAACTAGTAGGTTGCATGTCATTGGCCACGATACAGTCTTTCAATCCAACGGGCGGACCTACCGGAGGGGGCGCGTTCGTTTCTGCACCCAATGGGAGATCACAGCACAACCCGGAACTGGCCAAGCAGATCCACGAAACGGGTGGAGGCAACGCGGGATTCATCGGAGGCTCGACGGGCGAAAAGGCCGACAAGGGCGACTTCGCCACTAAGGCAGACCCCAATTCGGATGGTGTTTGCTTATTCGTTAAGACCTAGCGCCCCTCAAACGCTAACCAGTGAAGCGTCCGCATCTCCACTCGATCTCCGGCACACGGTCCATGTCTGTTAATTCAAATCAGCATTCTGCGGCGCTGGCCATAAGGGCAGCCTTTTGAAATAATCAGGGCCCGAACAAGGTAAATTCCTCCTATATGAAGTGGCGAGCACACTCCCCCGGCAGGCTTTATGACGCAGACGAAAGCACTGTGGTGTACTTCGATTCGCACAGCGGAGACACTCATCTGCTCAGCGATTTTGCCGGTTGCATAATGCAAACACTCACCCGGCAACCGATGACCACGGAGGAGTTGGTGCGTGCACTGACGCCGAGCTTCGAACCCGATGATACTTCTGACCTCAGTGACCTTGTGACCGGGGTATTGGAAGAACTGGTGACCCTCGACATCCTGAAAAAAACCTGAATGCAACTCCTCCACCATCTTGCGGCGGATGAGTTCAAAGAGCGACTGTCGCGGGGAGACATCCCGCTGCGAATTGGTCCATACGTCTATAACTTGCAAAGTAATGTGCCGTCGGTAGTGACCGGCATCGAGACGCTTTATGCCGATTTCCAACTCGCTAAGCCGGGTGAGTTTATAGACTATAACGTGACACTGGAATGCAGCGGCATTTTAGGGCGCTTGCGCGGTGAAGCAAAATTTATCTTCGACAATAACAGTCCGTTCGACCCGATACCGAAGGGACAAGCATATGCCTTTCTCGAGTGGGGCATGAACTGGTGCGTCTCGCTGCACACTAACGAGTATCTGAAACTGCACGCTGGAGCAGTCTCCCGCGCAGACTTCGCAGTGATCATGCCGGGACTGCCTGGCGCTGGCAAGAGCACACTGTGTGCCGCGCTGGGATTGAGCGGCTGGCGCGTTTTATCAGACGAGCACGCCATGATCCCGCCCAACACCACCGAAGTGATTCCACTGAGTCGGCCGGTAAGCCTGAAAAACGAGAGCATAGACGTTATCAAATCGTTCTCCTCAGCCGCGATCTTTGGCCCTGTCAGCAAGGAGACACACAAGGGTGTCGTCGCGCACATGAAGGCGGACCTACAACCGGACAGTCATGACGCAAAGAGTCTGCAGGCACGGGCAATGGTATTCCCCCGGTATTCTAAAGATGATCCGCAGCAGCTCACCCGGCGGCGGCGTACCGACAGTTTTATTCTGGCAGCCTACCACTCATTTAACTACAGCCTGCTCTGTGATGCTGGCTTTGAGGCTATGAAAACCCTGATCGAGAATGTCGACTGCTATGACCTCGTCTACCATGACCTCGAATGGGCGTTAATGGCGATGGATCAACTGCCTGAGCTTCAGTCAGGACAATGACCTTTTTACTTGCGCAGCTTTTGCTTCATCCGGAACGGGTTCTGGAACTGGACAACGCACAGCTGAATGTGTTGTTGTCGCAGGGACGCAACTCGCGATTACTCGGCTCCCTCGCATTCGAGATGCAGCGCGTCGGGGCAGATACACAACTCCCGCAAATCGTTGACCGGCACTTTCAGTCTGCACGGTTGATCTATGAAAAACAAAAACAAGATTTATCTTATGATAGCGAAAAAGTAAGACTGGCTCTGGATTCAGTGGGTCAGAAGTTGGTGCTGCTCAAGGGCGCTGCCTATATTCTCGGCGGGCTCCCTGTCGGTCGCGGCCGCTACATCACCGATATCGATATTATCGTCCCAAAAGATCGTATTGATGAAGCAGAGAGGACTCTCATTGCGTTCGACTGGGAAGCGGCCGATATCGATCCCTATGATGATCACTACTACCGCACATGGGGCCATGAAATTCCGCCGCTCACAAACCTCAAGCGCGAGACGACACTGGACGTGCATCATAATATCCTGCCACCCACGGCGGGACCCAACGTCGATGCGAGCCTTCTATTTGAGCAGTTGATCGAAGTTAAGCCCGGTATATACACGCTCTCGTGGAAGGATATGGTTATCCACAGTGCAACCCATCTTTTTCACGAAGGTGAGTTTCATCATGGCCTGCGTGACCTTTGGGACCTGGACCGAATGCTGCGCGATTTTTCCGCGCGAGATCCGCGCTTTTGGGGCGGCCTGCTTCCTCGTGCCGAGCAATTGCAACTGACTGGCTCGTTGTTCCATGGGCTAAATTACGCTAACCAGGTTTTTGAAACACCCGTGCCGGCGCACATACTTGAAGAAGCCAGTAGTTGGTCAAGGGCGTTGCGCAAGCCCCTTATGGACTTCCTTTTTTTACGCGCGTTGCGACCGAATCATCCACAGTCCCGACTGCGGCATACTGACTTAGCGTTGAACCTGCTCTACTTTCGATCACATTACCTGCGTATGCCCCTGCACCTGCTGCTGCCACATCTGGCGAAAAAAGCCTGGATGCGTCGGATCAAGAAAAACGGGGCCGCATGAGCTCGCATACTGACATGACCTTACGTATCTCATGGCAGTGCCGTGAGCTGCTAGACCGGCGCAAAACCGAGCAGCGCTTTTGGGACACGCCGTAAATACGCGCCGATAAACAGGGGCAGGCTCTCCCTGTAGGCTCGCTTCGCGGATGGCCGCCCCACGGATGGCCGCCCCACCCTCCATAGCCTCAGAACGGCCCTTCAATCTCTACTCGCTTTGGTGCCTAAACGTTACCTTTACGCTCAACGCACTGCCGCTCTTCCTAGGGCTCTAAAAATCCAACGCTGACTTTCTCGCGCTCTTCAAGCGCAAGATCTATGGCTGATCGGCACACAAATATGCTAACTTCCGCACTTATTTCCAAGACGGCCCTGCCGCGCGCCCACCGCGATAAGACACATCCGTTTCCTTTTGCATGCACTCTCAGGAGAAATCAATGGACGATATCAAGCTGGCCTACGACCAATCAGTCACCACACTTACAGAGGCCGGCCAGGGTTTTGAAATCATACAACGTAGAATCGGCGACACTGACTATGCTGTGTACAAAAATGCGCCACAATCTCTGCTGGATGTGTATCTCGCAGCAGCGGGGCATGGCGACAACGAGTTTCTCGTATATGAAGACGAGCGCTGGACGTTTAATGCGTTGTTTCAACAAGCTTGGGCTTTGGCGGACGCCCTGACCATCCGGCATGGTATAGCACCGGGTGACCGCGTGGGTATTGCGATGCGAAACCACCCTGAGTGGCTCAGCGCCTATATTGCGATCACCTCGATGGGCGCGGTAGCGGTGCCCATCAACAGTTGGGGTGTGGCGTCGGATCTATTGTTTGCTGTGCGCGACAGTGAGTGTAAATCTGTCTTTTGTGACCAACAGCGCTTCAACCTGATGGCAGAAGGCCTCGCTGAATCCAATATCCATGCGGTGATCGCCCGCTCCGACCAGTCGGCTACCCATGAACTGGCGCACTCGCTGGAAGATTTTATCGCCGGTAGCGCAAATGCAACGCCACCCACCGTCAGCATCGCAAGCGAAGATAACGCGATGATCATGTATACATCGGGCACTACTGGAAAACCCAAAGGCGCGGTCTCCACTCATCGTGCGCTCTGCCAGGCGCTGATGAGTTTTGAGTGCACCGCCATTGCATCCGCTATGGCCAACCCGGCACTCATAGGGGCGATGCTCTCCAAAGGGTTGGCACCTGTGCAAATGCTCGCCGTCCCGCTGTTCCACGTCAGCGGGTTGCATGCCGTGTTCCTCAATGCGCTCCGGGCTGGACGCAAAATCGTCATGATGTACAAATGGGATACGACTCAGGCTTTGACATTGATAGCGCAGGAGCGCATTACCGTACTTAGCTTAGCACCCTCAATGCTGCTGCAAGTACTTGAAGCGCCTGAGTTTGACCAATATGACACTAGTAGTCTTTCCAGCCTGGGCGCCGGCGGGTCGGCGACACCCGCAAAAGTCGCTACCCTGATGCGTGAAAAAGTGAGCAATATGTATGGCGGCACAGGCTGGGGGCTAACAGAAACCAATTCGATTGGAACGGCCTTTACTGGCCAGGCATTCATCGATAATCCAGGAAGTGCCGGCTTTTGCCATGCCATCGTTGAAGTAAAAATCTGTGATGAAAACGGTTCTGTATTACCCCAAGGCACCCCAGGCCGCCTTTGGATCAAAACTTCGACTGTTGTGAGTGGATACTGGAATAGACCTGATGCCAACGCAAAAAGCTTTCGCGACGGTTGGTTTGACACTGAAGATATCGGTTACTTTGATGACAAAGGATATCTTTACCTGTCAGATCGGGCCAAAGACCTGATTATTCGCGGCGGGGAGAATATTTACCCTGCTGAAATTGAGGCCGTGCTGTGCGAGCATCCCGCCGTGCACGAGGTCGCCGCGTTCGGTATTGTGGATGAAAAGCTGGGCGAGCAGGTGGCCGTCGCGGTCGTGCTCAGGAGCGGCGCAGAACTGACCGAGGACGCCCTCAAGAGTTTCGCAAAGCAACATCTGGCTGCGTTCAAGGTGCCCCATAGAGTGGCGATTCTGGACCAACCACTACCGCGAAATCCCGCCGGAAAGGTGTTAAAGAACCTACTGAAAGAGACTATACAGTAACGGTAATAGGCACGGCAGACCCGATTACTTCGTTGCCTGCCGCTCGCCGTTACAAACGCCAAACGTTGAGGTTAGCGGCTTCCATCTCGACTCTATCGAGGACGCACTTAATATCAATCAAGGTAGCGTCCTTATCCATCATCGCGCCAAACGCCGAAACGCTCTGTTGCAAATATTTCGCATGCGGCACAGCCAGTATTACGGCCTGGCAATTTTTTAGCTCTTCCCATTTACAGAGCGAAATCCCGTACTCCTCATGCGCCTCCGCCGCATCAGCCAGCGGGTCGTGTACCAACACCTCGCAGCAATATTCCCGCAGCTCATCAATAATATCGACCACTTTGGAGTTGCGTAGATCCGGACAATTTTCCTTGAAGGTCAACCCCAGTACCGCCACTCGTGCGCCGCTTACGCGATGGCCGTGCTGAACGAGCCGCTTAACGGTTTGCTCGGCGATAAATTTGCCCATGGTGTCATTGGTCTTGCGCCCGGCAAGGATAACCTGCGGGTGATGTCCCACGGCCTCCGCCTTATACGTCAAGTAGTAGGGGTCGACACCGATGCAGTGGCCTCCAACCAGCCCCGGCCTGAAGGGCAGGAAATTCCATTTGGTCCCGGCCGCTTCCAACACATCCAACGTGTCGATATCGAGACGATTGAAGATGAGCGCCAGTTCGTTCATGAGTGCTATGTTGAGATCGCGTTGCGTATTTTCGATAACCTTCGCCGCCTCGGCGACTTTGATACTCGCAGCGCGATGCGTGCCCGCCGTGACCACTGATTCATAGAGGGTCGCGACTTTTTCCAGCGTATCTGGCGTATCACCAGAAACCACTTTAATAATTGTCTCTAACCGATGCTCTTTATCACCAGGATTGATTCGCTCAGGAGAGTAACCCACATAGAAACCTTCGTCAGCGGAGCCGCCCGGGTTTCTTCCAGCCCAATGCAATCCGGACGCCTTTTCCAGCAGCGGCACACACACCTCTTCGGTACAACCCGGATAGACCGTAGACTCGAATATCACGATCGCTCCAGGCTGCAGATGGGCGCCTACCGCACGGCACGCGCCCTCCAACGGGGAGAGATCCGGGCGTCGCGCCTGGTCGATAGGCGTTGGCACAACCACCACAATGATCTGGGCTTCGGCGAGCTTGCTGGCATCGCTGGTAAACTCAAGCATACTGGCCTCGGCCAACTGCTGTGGCTCAACCTCACCGCTGGGATCAGTGCCTGCGCGGTAGTGGGCCAGCTTCTCTTCATTCAAATCCAGACCTATTGTCCGGCGCAATCGACCGAAAGCCACCGCTAGAGGTAGGCCCACATACCCCAATCCGACAATTGCAACAGTGTCTGTTTCCATACCCTAACAATCCTTATCTCTGAAGACCTAAAAACCATTTACAGGTAGCCGCCAATCCCTGATCGACGGAATGCGTTGGTCGATAGCCAAGCAAATCCCGGGCTCGGCTAATATCCGCCTGCGAGTGACGCACATCACCTTCCCTGAATCCGGCATATACCGGTTCAATCTGCGCCACATCGGCGTTCGATTCTGCCAGTAAAGACCGGATCGAGTAACACAGTTCGTTTAACGTAGTGCGACCACCGACCGCGACGTTATAGATCCTGTTAAACGCCTCTGGATTATCAGTGGTGGCCGCCAGCAAATTTGCCTGCACGGTGTTTTCAATAAAGCAGAAATCGCGAGAGGTCTCGCCATCACCGTTAATCTGCGGTGCGACACCTTGGCGCAACTGCTCGAACCAGCGTGGAATCACAGCCGCATATGCACCTTGCGGATCCTGCCTTGGGCCAAACACGTTGAAATACCGCAGGCCGATGCAGCGCATGTCATAGGTGTGGGAAAATACGTCGGCATAAAGCTCATTCACGTATTTTGTTACGGCATAGGGGGATAGTGGCTTGCCAATGACATCTTCCACTTTAGGTAAACCGGGATGATCGCCATAGGTAGAAGATGAGGCTGCATAGACGAAGCGCCTGACATTCGCGTCTCTGGACGCCACCAGCATAGTCAGGAAACCATCAATATTGGCTCGATTGGTGAGCAGCGGGTCGGCGATTGAACGCGGCACACTCCCCAATGCTGCCTGGTGCAGCACGTAATCCACTCCATCAACTGCATGCTTACTCCTGTTGAGATCGCAGATATCCGCTTCGAAAAAAGAAAATCGCTGCCAGCCCGCTTCCCCAACTCTGGCGCGGATAGCGTCAAGATTAGCTTGCGAACCCGTCGCGAAATTATCCAGGCCAACAACATCCTGCTTCAGCAGCAACAACTTTTCCACCAAATGGGAGCCAATAAAGCCCGCAGCTCCCGTCACCAGCCATCGAAATGGCTGCTGCAAAAGCGCGTATTCTAGTGACTCATAGGCGGACTTGGACAATACCTGACCCCTTGCAAAAAACCCCAATCGAGCACGCCTTTTATTGTGTGCGGCGCGTCCCATTTATTCCGCGATGGGATTTACTCTAAGTGATCGAGAGTATAATGTTTCTCTCGCAGGGCCGCCATGGCGGAACGTGACTTGGCACACGATTTGGTGAGTTTACAATTGGAGATAGACACTACCGTATTCGGCAACGTTGGCTTATACAGCTACGGCATAGCTTTGCTTGCCTACCTCATGCTTATTCTTCTGGTCGTTATCGCTAGACGCAACAATCCTCTGGGTCAGGCGTTACTGGCAGCAAGCTCCCTCACCGCACTTTGGGCCGCAATAGTAACTGCTTCGACGCTGCTGGAAGAACCACAGATACTATTGATTCAGCTGTCCGAGGTTGCACGAAATGCCGCCTGGATATTTGTCTTACTCAAGCTCATTGGGTTCAGGCTTGCCGGCACAGATCATATCCTTGCATCAAACCGATGGGTACCGTGGTTCGCGGTCAGCTTCTGCGTGATCCTTATTGTACTGCCCGGAGCAGCGTATTTGGCAGACCGTATGCCTTTGATGTATTACCTCTCCACAAACGCAAGCTTTGGCATATGGATTGCCATGTCAATCATTGGCTTGTTGCTGCTGGAACAATATTTCCGCAACAGCGCCGAAGGAGAACTCTGGGCCACCAAGCACCTTTGTGTTGGGCTGGGAATATTATTCGCCTTTGATTTCTTCATGTATTCCGAAGCCCTTCTTTTTCGCCAGCTCGATGGAAACTCATGGCAGGCGCGCGGCATTGTTACTGCGATGGCGGCCATCTTGATGGCAATCAGCATCAGCCGCACTGAACGCGACAAGTCAGAGGACAACGTGCAGGGAATTCACCTGTCGCGCCATGTCGCTTTCCATTCGCTTACGCTAATGGCCTCCGGCATATACCTCATAACCATGGCGCTAGCAGCGTACTTCATCCGCTATCTGGGCGGCAGCTGGGGCGGCGTAATACAAATTACGTTTTTATGTGCCGCTGGCCTAACGCTGGTCGTGCTGCTTTTCTCTGGCCGGATACGAGCCAGCGCTCGCGTATGGCTGAGCAAGAATTTCTTTAGTTATAAGTATGATTATCGTCTCGAGTGGCTGCAATTCACCGAGACGTTAGCGAGTGGCCAAAATGATATTCCGGAGAACATCACCCGCGCGGTGGCCAATCTGGTCAAAAGCCCTGCCGGGATTCTATGGAGCCGATCCGAAAACGGTAGATTTTCTATCGTCGCAAATTGGGAGATGCCGCCACCCGCAACAGAAATGGACCTGGACGACCTGTCTGTGTGGCTGCAGCAACAGGGATGGATTATCGATTTACGAGAGTGGCACAGATCACCCGATCTGTATCAAAACCTGAACCTGCCGATAGGGCTGTCGGATATTGCCCGCGCATGGCTGATTATCCCGCTGTTGTTCGGCGAGAGACTCCAAGGCATATTGCTATTGCGAGAATCGGACCGGTTGAGAGACTTAAACTGGGAGGATAGGGACTTACTCAAAGTCGCAGGCAAGCAGGCAGGGAGCCATCTGGCGCAGTTCCAGGCAGACAAGGCGCTGGTCGAGTCGCGTCAATTCGAGGCCTTCAATCGTCTCTCCGCCTACGTCATACATGATCTCAAGAACATTCTGGCCCAACTCTCTCTCATGGTTTCCAATGCGCAAAAACACAAACACAATCCAGAATTTATTGATGACATGGTGAGCACCGTTAGCAATACCGTAACGAGAATGAGTAAATTGATGGCGCAATTACGCAGCGGAGCCGGCCCAAAAGAGCAGCAGGAGTTTGATTTGCGCGTGTTGCTGGAACAAGTTGTCGAGGATAGTCAGCACCGAGAACCTACACCGGAACTCGTTGTAATCGACGGCGATTTTACGCTGAACTGTGATCGCGATCGCCTACAAACAGTTTTTGGACACCTGATTCAAAACGCGCAGGAAGCGACTGACAAGGGCGGGGTAATAACGATACGTTTATTGCGTGAGCGCGAATCTGCCGTTGTAGAGGTCGAGGATAGCGGCAGTGGAATGGACGAAGAGTTTGTTCGCAACCGTCTCTTCAAGCCATTTGATTCAACCAAGGGTTTGACAGGTATGGGAATAGGCGCCTTCGAAAGCCGCGACTTCATCAACAACCTGGGTGGCAGGATTCAGGTCCGGAGCATATTGGGGCGCGGGTCACTATTCCGTGTTTACATGCCCTGCTTTTCGGGGACAAAGGACGAGCACCAAAATACACTCCACAAGGGAACCGTCTCGTGAAAAATGGTAAAAGGCACCTGCTGGTGGTGGAAGATGATAAAGGACTGCAGAGTCAGTTGCGCTGGGCGTTCGACGACTTTGAAGTCACCGTCACCGGGGATCGCACCGAAGCGATCAACCAGCTGCGTCGTATACAGCCCGGAGTCGTATTGCTTGACCTTGGGCTTCCGCCGGATCCTGGCGGCGTCACGGAGGGACTCGCTACTCTCAACGAGATCCTCGCACTTATACCAGAGACAAAAGTCATTATTGTTACCGGCGACAATGACCGTGCTAATGCCGTGAAGGCCATCGCAATGGGAGCCTATGATTTCCACCAGAAGCCAGCGGACCCGGAGCTCATCGCGCTTCTGGTGGCGCGCGCCTACCATGTCTATGAGCTGGAGATAGAAAATCGCAGGCTGCAAACACACGATCACAATATGCCCCTGAGAGGCATCATAACATCGAGCCCTCAAATGCTAAAAGTGTGCCGCATGATCGAAAAAATCGCGCCTTCAAATATCACGACACTGCTTTTGGGTGCGAGCGGGACCGGTAAAGAGCGCTGCGCTCAGGCGATTCACGAGTTAAGCCCGCGCGCAGGCATGCCAATGGTTGCGATCAACTGTGCAGCCATCCCCGACAATCTGTTGGAAAGCGAGCTATTTGGTTATGAGAAGGGCGCCTTTACGGGAGCTGTAAAGCAAACTCCTGGAAAAATTGAGTACGCTGACGGCGGCACACTGTTTCTTGACGAAATAGGGGACCTGCCACTGGAGTTACAGGCAAAGCTTCTGCGCTTCCTTCAGGAGCGGGTTGTAGAGCGCGTTGGCGGGCGCAAGGAAATTGCTGTCGATGTGCGTATTCTGTGCGCCACCCATCAAAATCTACAATCCTTGATCTCCAAAGGTTTGTTTCGCGAGGACTTGTACTACCGCGTCAGTGAAATAGTCCTGGAAATACCCCCCTTAAAAGATCGCGAGAGTGACATATTGGTTCTCTCTAAGGCATTCCTCAACGTCTGGAGCAAGGAGTACAACAAGTCATCGATGAACTTCTCTACCGACGCGATTACAGCCATGGAAGCCTATGACTGGCCGGGTAATGTCCGCGAACTAGAAAGTAAAATAAAAAGAGCGGTCATTATGGCTGACGCCAGCCAGATACGGCCGGAGGATATGGAGCTCACGGAGAACGCTATGGAGCCTGTGCCACTGAACTTGAAGGAAGTTCGCGATGAAGCCGAGCGCAAGGCCATTATTCGCGCCATGAGCCATAGTAATCAAAACATCACAGATGCGGCCAACGCCTTGGGCGTCACCCGGCCTACCCTCTACAAGCTGCTAGAACGATTAGGCCTGAAAATCTAGCGGGAAACCCTCGTTATAGCGCGGGAGGAGTGGCACTGCTTAATACTTGACCAAAGCATTCAGACGTCAAACCGAGCAAGGATTGCAGGGACCGTCTGAGCCCAGGGAGGGTGGGACGTCCATCCGCGAGGCGAGCCTACATGGGTGCAGGGCGCATCCCGCAAAGCTCTACTGGGTTTGGCGTTGGCCTAGCAGCTTCAGCCAATGCTGCACAATCTCGTCACACTATCCTTGGTTGGCCTTCAACTGCTTCAGAAATGCTTCAGCCGCTTCACGCCCGGAGAACTCGGGCTCCTTTATCAGCAAAGATTCAAGCGTAATCATAGCGCCATTGGTATCGCCTTCTGCAGCCCTGATGCGGGTTTCGTGAAATCGTATTTCTGCACTTTCCGGGCCACTGGCCAGCGCTCGATCAATACTACGCCGCGCCTCGCTAATGTCATTGTTTTTTAACTGCGCCATTGCCAACGTGTCCAGAACGGGCGCTGAATCGGGCGACAGCGCCACCGCTCGCTCGGCATACATGAGTGCCTGCTTCGGGTCGTCCTGTAGCAAGTACCAAGCAAGATTATTGAGCGCTACGATGTTGGCGGGCTCTAACTTCAGGATCTCACGACACTGCGCCATGACTTCATTAACCTGATTACTACTGACATAGACTTCTGCCAATTTTTCTCGTGCTTTTACATCCTTGGGGTTCTTTTCAAGCCAGCTCGTAAGCGCAGAAGCGGCTCCATCCAGGTCCCCGCTCATTTGTCTGAGCGATGCTAGTGCAATGACGTTGGTAGTACTCGGCTCTCGCTCAAACAGTATTTCCAACAACTGCCCTGCAAGCTTGCGGTCTCCGTTCTTGTAGGCAAATGCTACCTCAAGCTGCATGACTTCATTGTTCTGCGGCGCGACGCTTTTCAAGTCCGCTAACTTATCTTCAAACACCGACGTATCATCTGATAACAACGCCAAGCGTGCCACTGCCAATTTAGCACCAAAATGATTAGCATCCAGCTGCAACGTTCGGTCGAGTTCCCGGGACAGTTTGTCCTTGTCACCCAGACCCGCAAACGCCCTAGACTGCATGAAGTGATATTCGGCTATGTTAGGCTGCATCTCGATCAGCCGACCAATCGTACCGACGGCCTGATTGAAACGACCGAGTGTCAACTCAAAGCTGACCTGGGTTTCCAGTGCTTGCTGGCTTTGCTTTTGTTGCTCTGACAGCGCCTCAAGCAGCGGGATCGCTTTATCCGTCTCTCCCCTGGCAATAAAGTATCTCGCCTTGGCTAAACGCGGCTCCATCGCTCGAGGATAGGCAGCCAGTGTGGCATCAAGGTTAGCCAGCATTTCCTGATCTTTGCCCTCCAGCGCATACGTTGCAGCAACTTTCATTCGTGTTTCCATATGATCTGGATTGCGCTCCAGAACCTGCTGATAGTATCCACGGGCGCTGTCATAGTCTTTTTCTGTCAACGCGTATCCTGCGAGGGCGTTACTTGCAGCCGGGTCGCCAGGTTCGAGTTCTATAGCCTTGCTGAACGCGGCTTGTGCCTCTGCCGTCTGCTCATTAACGAAGTAAGCTCCCGCCAGAAGTACATAAGATTTAGCGCTGGGGTTACGACCCGTATATTGCTGCGCGGCTTCAATGGCTTTTGCCGTCTGCTGCTGGCGAAGTAAATACGTCACGATAAGCGTATCTGCTTGATCATAATCCGGGTTCTCCGCCAGAATTTCTCGCAAAGTTTTCAGCCCCAACTCCTCCTTTCCACCAGTGAGATAACCCGCACCCAAACGCGCCTTCGCTTCAATTGAATTAGGATCAAGGCCTGCCACCCTTTCCAACAACTCGATTCCCGCTCCAGACTTACCCTGAGACAGAAGCGCATTTGACATGAGGTTGAGGGCCTCAATGTCATTTTTGTTCGCTGCCACAACGGGAGCGAGCAGCCTTTCTGCATTCCGAAAGTTCTTTCTAGCTAACTCAAGTTTTGCGGCCAATTTTGAGCCCGCCAGATTCTCAGGCACTACTTCCAGATAGCGGTTAACATTATTTAATGCCTGCTCATTTAGACTCCTATCAGCATAGATTGCAGCAAGATAATACAGGCTTTCCGGGTAGCTATCGGGGAACTCCGCCGCTTTTTCCAATGATTCAATGGCCAAATCGACTTCCTCGGTTTGCAAATAGACAATGCCGTTCGCAAATTGCACTCCGGGATGATCTTTTGCAGTCGGATAGGCCCAATTCAGACGCTTCAGGTCTTTCTGAGCAGCCTCGAATTTCTTCATTTCGATTCGTGTCATTACACGGTTTAAAAGGGACTCAAAACTGTTCCTAGTCAGATTGATCGACTTCGAATAGGCTTTCTCTGCCGCTTCCAGATTTTTTTCCTGGCGCTCAATGTCTCCCAGCAAGTTCCAAGCCGGCGGGAATTTGGGATCTGCGGCAATAACAGCAGCTAATCGCTCTCTGGCTCCGGCAGAGTCGCCTTTCACCATCGACAGTCGCGACGCCGCCACTTGGGCGTAAGGTGAGCTTGGTTCATTTTGCGCAGCGGCATCGATGAGTGCAGAAGCACCTTCCAGGTCTTGCTCATAGAGCCTCGCAACACCTTTGGCAGCCTCAAGAGTCGAACGACTCTCCGAGTCCAGTCCATCCGAGGACAGTTCTTCCAATCGATCCCACTCTCCTAACCCTAGAAGCACCTGCGCCAGTACCGGCACTACAGTGGTCGGATCTGTGCCCGAAGAAAGCGCCCTGGACAACTCCTTATCGGCATCTGCGTAGTAAGCCCTATCAAAGTACAAGATGCCCAAGGTAGTGCGCGCACGCGCATTGCTGCTGTCTTTCATTATCGAGTTCTTCAGCTCGATAACAGCCTCCTCATACTGGCCATCCTCTATAAACTCATTAGCCTGATTGAGATGCTCCTCACTGGTCAGGTTGTCACCACATGCAACAAGCAGGCAGCTAATGCAAAGTAATAAGGGGAGATTGCGTAATCGGGTATTCATTCAGGCTACTCACTCGTGCATTTATTAAAAATGGCTACGCCGCTGTCGCAGCGATTCCTCTTTCTGACAGCCAGCGAACTCTTTATTATCTACCATGTCCCCAGCAGACCAAAGAGCGACTACATTAATAGCGCCCTGCTATCCGGATGTCCTGGCCCAAGGATTGCATAGTTTGTAGTGATGATTCCAGTCTAGTTGGAGGAACTCTGCTGAATTGAGCACTGGCAATCGTGAATTTTGTGAAATACATCAAGAGATCGCGCAGCAACAATTACAATATTAGGCTCCAAGCTCTGTTATTCGTGAGGTTATGTGCAAAACGCACGCTTCCGTACCGACCGTCAGACGGCCATGCGCGAAGCTTATCTTCTGACTCCCCTGCCGAAGACCCGGACACGACTCACTTGCAGGTAATCATCGGGGGCGGTGTCGGGCTTGCATGACCTCAGGGGTGCCAGGTGGTCACCGGTCGCGGCGGTGAGCGTCGCAATGGATTCCGCGAGGCGCTGCAGGCACATTGCCGCGAGCGAGCAGGATTTTCAGCACATATGGATTCGGTTACTGATATACGAGACCACATCAACCATTGCATCATCAATGATCTGAAAGACCCGCTCGAAACCCTCCGCACTGCCATAATACGGATCGGGCACCTCGCGCAAAGGTTGGCCAACGTGATGACCGAGCAGGAAGGACAGCTTGTTCTGCGACTCTGCGGGGCACAACGCCATCAAATCACGCATATTCCCTTCGTCCATCGCGAAAATAAACTCACTGCGCTGCAAATCGCGCTCGGTGACGCGGCGTGCCCTCACGCCAGACAGGTCGATGCCGCGCAGTGCAGCTACCTTCTGCGCGCGCTGATCCGGCCGGCAGCCTGGCATCGACGCCTTGGTGCCGGCAGAACCGACTTCCACCGTGTGGCGTAGGTCAGATCGCTGCAGGTGATGTCGCAGCAAACCCTCAGCCATGGGTGAACGGCAAATATTTTCGGTACACACCAACAATACGCCAGTTTTGCGCTGAAACAAATTCAATCAAAAATCTCCAGAACGGGGAAAAATATCCGGTTTTTTAGGGGGTTGTCGAAACCAGGCCCTGCAACAGGGGTTGAATATACCTGGCCGGTATGGCGTAGGTGATACCCGACGGCCGGGCGAGCATGGTCTCCTTGGTCTCCTTGATCACCACGCTATTGACGACACCAATTACGGTGCCACCCTCGAGCTCAAATACCGGACTACCGCTATTTCCCGGATAAGCGGTGGCGTCCAACTGGAACGCATCAAAACCACTGCGCATGCGTTTTATCTTGACCGAATTGAGCTCATTGGCATGCGCCGACGGCTGTGCCGCTGGTGTAATGGCGGAGACCATGCCGCGATGGGTAACAGGGTAAAGCCCCAGTGCCATTCCGAGTGGGAACCCGGTAAACGCGATGCTCTGCCCTTCCCTTACCCTGTTAGAATTCCCCAGCCGCAGCGGCGGCAAGGCCGAGCCCTGAATCTCCAGCAATGCGAGATCGTGCTCTTCATCTCTGCGCACTTCCAGCGCCGGATGAGCGGTGACTTCCACCCCCGTACCTGAAAAAACAGCCAGCGTCTGGTTATTGTCTACATCCAGTTGCATATCAATGACATGTGCGTTGGTGATAATGTGCCTGCCATCACCCACCACAAAACCAGTCGCCAGATACACTACTCTGTCACCTTTAACATTGGGTTGGCGCGGGGGGTAAGCCGTGCCGACCGCCACAATACTGGGGCGCACGTTATCAATCAGATCGGAAAGGCTCGCCGACCAAGTCAGCGGCGCCAGCATCAGGCAGTGAAGGATGAACACTAGAACAGAGCGCGATAAGACTTTCATGTGCAATTACTCACAGTTCACCATCGTTGTCATTGTCCCGAGGCGGCATTCATCGCACAATCCATCTGATCGAGGCCGTTAGTAGTCTACAATAACATCCTTCCACCGACGAGCCACAGCTCATACACCCGAACACTATGCCAGACCTGATTCACCAATTCATCACCAGAAGTGCGCTAGCCTCGCCTGCAGCACCGGCCCTACTGTTCAAAGATCAGTGGTTCACCTACGGACAGCTGCAGGAGCAGGTAGACGCAATGGCCAACGCTCTGCTGGGTTTGGGGGTTGGACCGGGGGAGCGGGTCGCGGTTTATCTGCCAAAACAACCCGAAACGGTATTTGCGCTGTTTGGTGCAGCAGCGGCGGGGGCGTGTTTTGTACCAATCAATCCACTGCTGAAGGCCCGTCAATTAGCGCACATTCTGCCCCACTGCAATGTCAAAGTTTTAATTACATCGGCCTCACGATTGCAATCACTGCTGAGCGTGGTCAGTGACTGCCCTGACTTGCATACCATAGTCGTGTTAGAGGCGTCGCTGCCGGACAGTGCGCACAATCTGCCGCAGGCTGTTGTTAGTTATCATGAGCTGGTGCACGCAACGGAGAGCACCCTCCCCCGGCACCGCCGGATTGATACCGACATGACAGCCATACTTTACACCTCGGGCAGCACGGGTAATCCAAAAGGTGTGGTGCTCTCCCATCGCAATATGGTGGCTGGCGCGCGCAGCGTTGCAAGTTATCTTGGCAATGTGCCCGAAGACCGAATGCTGGCCGTGCTACCACTGAGTTTTGACGCTGGCCTAAGCCAGTTGACCACTGCCTTCTCCGTTGGTGCTTCCGTAGTCTTAATGGATTACCTGTTGCCGCGCGACGTGCTCAGGGCGGTAGCTCGTTACAAGATCACGGGGCTGGCCGCCGTGCCGCCATTGTGGAATCAACTCAAGGATCTGCAGTGGCCTGCCGAGGCAATACAGTCCCTGCGTTATATCACCAATACGGGCGGAGCGATGCCGGCACCGACAACCCGCGCCCTGCAAAGGGTATTACCGCAGACCCTCATTTATTTGATGTATGGTCTCACCGAATCGTTTCGCTCAACCTATCTGCCACCAGATCAGATCAATGTGCGCCCAGAATCGATGGGCAAAGCCATACCCAATGCAGAGATCCTCGTTATCAACGAAGAGGGTCGGGAATGCGGCCCGCGAGAACCGGGCGAACTGGTACATCGCGGCGCTTTGGTGAGCCTCGGCTACTGGAACGACCCCGAGAAAACGGCAGAGCGCTTCAAGCCATGCCCCACCCAGCCCCCGGAAATACCGAACCCTGAACTGGCAGTATGGTCAGGCGACCAGGTCATGAAGGATGAAGAGGGCTACCTCTACTTCATCAGCCGCAAGGATGAAATGATCAAGACATCAGGCTACCGGGTGAGCCCTACAGAGGTGGAAGAGAGCGCCTACGCCTCCGGGCTCGTTGCCGCTGCGGCGGCAGTAGGACTCACACATGCCATGCTCGGCCAGGCAATCCTGCTCATCGTGGCTCCCGGCGGCGGAGCGCCTGCCAGCCGTGAACTTGAGGACGCTGTTATGGCCCATTGTCGCAAGGAACTTCCGAACTTTATGGTGCCCACGGTCATCGTTGCCCGCAGCAGCTTGCCGCACAACCAGAACGGCAAAATTGATCGCCGCCTGCTCGCTGAGGAATATCTGGACATTTTTCAGATAGCGGCGCAGTGAGCGACTCAGCCGTGATCGATTCAGCCGCCGCGAATCCAGTGCCGCACGCTGACATGAATCAATTCAATGTGGTCGACAACTGCCTGCAGATCGGGGGCCAGCCGCTGACAGACATCGCCAAAGCGGTGGGGAAAATCCCATTCTACGCCTATGATCGCAGTGTGATCAGTACGCAACTCCAAGCGCTGCGCGCCCTGCTTCCGTGCGACCTTAAATTACACTACGCAGTTAAGGCCAATCCTATGCCCGAAGTCGTGCGGCATCTCGCGGCTCAGGTCGACGGGCTGGATGTCGCCTCTGCCGCAGAATTACGCTTGGCACTGGAAACCGGCACAGATCCAAGGCACATCAGCTTTGCCGGCCCTGGAAAATCCAATGAGGATCTCAGCGCTGCGGTCGCCAGCGGCGTCATTATTAATATGGAATCGACTGGTGAGATGCACCGCATCGCATCGCTGGCTGAGGCCAGCGGCACTCGCCCACGCGTTGCCATTCGGGTAAACCCTGATTTCGAGCTTAAGTCAGCCGGCATGAAAATGGGTAATGGCCCACAGCCTTTTGGCGTAGATGCGGAGCAGGTACCCGCCATGCTCCAGACACTGGGAACGCTACCTCTGGACTTTATGGGCTTCCATATTTTTAGCGGCTCCCAAAACCTGAGGGAACAGGCCATCATAGAAGCGCAGGCCAAAACGTTTGAACTGGCCGTTCGGCTTAGCCGCATTGCGCCCTCGCCCGTGCGCTGGCTCAACATTGGTGGAGGGCTGGGAGTACCGTACTTTCCCGGCGAAAAACGCTTGGACATGGCCGCTATTGCGGAGAATCTCAGCACTCTGGTAGCGGATGCGAGAACACAGCTACCCGATGCAGAAATTGTCATGGAACTGGGTCGCTACCTCGTTGCCGAGGCGGGAATCTATGTCTGCGAGGTTGTTGACAGAAAGGTGTCTCGAGGAGAGACGTTCCTGATCACCAATGGTGGCCTGCATCACCACCTTGCCGCCTCTGGCAATTTTGGCCAGATCATTCGCAAGAATTACCCGCTTTGCGTGGGTAATCGTGTCGCCGATACTGCCCTTGAGATCGTCACTGTTGTGGGCCCCCTTTGCACCCCGCTGGACTTGCTGGGGAACAAGGTGCGTTTGCCGGCCGCAGTACCCGGTGACCTCATCGTGATCTTCCAGTCCGGGGCTTATGGCCTGACGGCGAGTCCACTGAATTTTCTCAGCCACCCCTATCCTGGGGAGGTATTGGTCTGACGAGTGTCACCGGCATGTAACAGCACTGTGAGAACCTAGGCTTAGATCACATTTTCAGCAATATTTTGGGCAGAGCCCCAAAACCCGTGCTACTTTAAGTAACACTACGTAATGTTTTGTGGATAAACATGTTAGTTCACTGTGCATAAGTGTCAACGGATGTCCCGCAGCCATCAGTTGTAGCAGCGCACACCCAGCAATAGGGAGTAGAAATTCGTCGCTAATGCAGCCTCAAGGCTCTTCGAGATTGCGACGAAAACTCCGCTTAGAACGGTATCAAGGATAAAGGAATGGCCACGGTCAGAGTTTTTAATCACCACGTTCACACGTCGTTTTATTGGCTTGCCTTGGTAGATGCTGTCCTGTTTATGCTTGCTTTGTATGCCGGCACTTACATCTATACTATTGTAGCGCATCAGCCCGGCGCATTTCAGGCCGCTATATCCGAGCTCCCCAGCCGCGTACTGATCTACGCAGTGGTGACGATAATCAGTTTATTCACCATGGGCCTTTATGAGCCGCGGATGCGCGAAGGTACATCGGGCGTATTGGTACGAACGCTGGGTGGATTCTTCACCGCGAGCCTGTTAACCGCCGGTATATTCATGTTGTTGCCAGACTTCGATCAATGGCGCGGCATACTGTTATACGCAGTGCTGCTGTCATTCAGCACCAACCTGATTAGCCGCACCATATTCATAAATGTCTCGGATTGGGACCAATTTAAGAGCCGAGTATTGATTTACGGCTCTGGGTCCGCCGCCTCCACCATCACCAGTGCCATGCGGCGCAAATCCGATAGGCAGGGGTTTTCAATCGTCGGGTTTGTCAGGGTCGATGATGAAGAACCTAAAGTAACCGGTGAGCGGGTCATAAACCTGCGTCGGCCGTTGGCAGAGTATGCCAAGCAAACAGAAATTGACCTGATCGTTGTGGCGCTGGATCACAAGCGCGACCAGACACCGACGGACGAATTGTTCAAGTGTCGCCTGCAAGGCATCAAGGTTATGAATCTGGTCAACTTTTTTGAGCGTGAGGCGAGTAAGATTCTAGTCGACTTTGCAACACCGGGCTGGATGACACTGACCGAAGACCTGCGTAGCAACGCGTCCGGCAGCCTGATCAAGCGCACTTTTGATATTTGCGCGAGCTTTCTGCTGCTAATGGCGACCTGGCCTGTGATGCTTGTCACCGCGGTGGCTATCTGGATTGAGGACGGCGTCAAATCGCCTATTTTCTTCAGTCAGGAGCGCATAGGCCTCAATGGCAAAGCCTTCAAGGTAATGAAGTTTCGCAGTATGAGTGTCGATGCCGAGCGCGATGGAAAAGCACGCTGGGCCACCAAGAACGACAGCCGAGTCACCAAGGTCGGCGCATTCATCAGACGCACCAGGATCGACGAACTGCCGCAGATATTTAACGTGCTTTCTGGCGAGATGGCCTTTATTGGTCCTCGCCCTGAGCGACCCGAGTTCGTGATGCAACTGGCACAGCGCATCCCCTACTACAATTCCAGACATGGCGTGAAACCCGGCATCACAGGTTGGGCGCAGCTGTGTTATCCCTACGGTGCGTCAGAGGAAGATGCGCGCCAGAAGCTGCAGTTCGATTTGTACTATGTGAAGAACCAGAGTCTGTTTCTGGACCTGATGGTCACCCTGACCACTGTAGAAGTGGTTCTTTTTGGCAAAGGCGCCCGCTAGCGGACAGATCTCAGCTCTCTCTGACCCAAATGTGTCAGGATTTTATACATTCCCTTGTTGTTGGCGCCGCTTCGCGGCGCTACTATTCTGCAATCACTTGTATAATAAGCATTAACAAAAGCGGCGCGGAATTTGCATGTCATTTGCAGTTTCCACACTCGTAGGTCATTGGGCTGTAATTGTAATGGATGTGATATTAATCACCCTTGGCATATTGGGGTTGGGCGCGATAGCAATATCGACCTTCGTGTTCATTGTCGCCGCCCGAAATTACGTGTCTGAGGGCGATCGGCGCCCGCGCTCCCGGTTTTCTGACCCTAAGCAGGCGTCGCGCGAGCGCGTTGACCGCAATTTTGTCGACAGGCGCACTGGTCAATTCGTAACATTTCCGCTAACAGTGAACAGCATCCTGATTACCAATGATCGACGCTCTCTCCACGACCGGCGACAGCTAATCTAATTTAGTCACCATTGGGCGTGTCCGTCTTCGCGGGGCAATGCCGCGCCTGCACAATCGCACTCCTCAGCCGAGTTATACTATTTTCCACGCAAGTACTTGTTTTTAATAAAAACTACACGCATTGTACTGACATATGATAATTCGGTAGACCGTATTCAAAACGCGACTTCCGCCATCCGGGATGTAACACTATGCGATGGATCGAGACTAGCGTCGCGGCGCAACTCGCCGGGACTGGAATCCGCAGCCTTTGACGATTGCTGGCAAAATTTATGCGCTAGCGCTGTCCATAGCGGTTACGGCAGCCTGCATCTTGATTGCGATCGTGTGGCAGCGCGAGTATTCGTCGACCCACGACACCCTTATCAAACAGTCCAATGACTTCGTGCAAAGCCAACCCCAGTTGCAGGCCGCCATCTACCTGAAGGACAGTGCTGAACTGCAGGCGACCCTTGCGGACTTTCTGCTGTCCTCACCGCCACTAGTGTACGCCGTCGTTCGCAACCAGGAAGGGCTCGAGCTGACGCGGGTGCAGCGTAGCAACACAGACCTCTATCCACTGGCACCGTTCGATCAGATGCGGGGTAACACGTCGGTCGTGGAGATGACTCTGACTTCTCATCCAGGCTTTCTCAACAGCGCAGAGCAGCCTGCCGCGCCACCCGCAGGAGAGCTCATATGGGATCTTGCGATACCGGTCTTATCTGTCGTCAACCCATTGGACAAAAAGGTCACTCGCGAGGAGTTTGGCGCCGCACTGGCAAGCTCACGCACCGCCTCTAGTCTGCATGTTATCGGCTATGTGCAGTTCGGCATAAGCCGCTGGCGGTTAATTAAGGAAATCTTCCCTGCTCTCATGCCCGTTGTGGCTATTGCCCTGGGTTTCATCCTTTTGTGCGGCATTTTTGCCCGGTATATGACGCGCAGAATCACTGCGCCGTTTTCGATAATCAAACGTATGGCAGATGACATTTCATCCGGATCTGCGGTACAGGCTAAGGGTCTGGAGAACCGCAGTGAATTCAAGGAAATCGCGACCCTTCTTAACGGTATCGTCGGCGACCTGAACACCTACAAAACGCGCATGGACGTTGACCATCACTTGCTGAGTATGAAGGTGGAGGAACGCACCTCCCAATTGTCCAAGCGCAATGAAGAACTGAACCAGGCGGTAAAGGAGGTCACTGAAACCAAGAATCGTCTACGCCATCTGGCCTATTACGATAGCCTCACCGGCCTACCCAACCGGCGCCTGTTTACAGAACAACTCGACCTGCTGCTGCGCCTTTCAAAACGGAATAAGGAAATTCTGGCGCTGCTTTTTATCGACCTGGACAACTTCAAACGCATCAACGACTCACTTGGGCACAGCGCCGGCGACCTGCTACTGCGCGAGGTTGCTAAACGTCTTACCAGTTGCGTGAGGGACAGTGACGTTGTTGCGCATAGTGGTGAGCCCAGCTCACGAATCGATGTCTCGCGGCTTGGGGGCGATGAATTTACAGTGGTGCTCAATCAAATCGAGTGCGTCGAATCTGCTGCGGTCGTGGCCCAACGACTGCTCGATATGTTTGCCTGCGCTATACCCATTGAAGGCAATGATCTTGTGGTTACGCCCAGCATCGGGATAGCTATTGCACAGGCTGAAACCGGAACAGTAGAGGGCCTGCTCAAGGCGGCCGACACCGCCATGTACCATGCCAAAACGTCCGGCCGCAATAAATACATGTTCTACAACAGCAGCATGGATGCAGCCGCTGTCGAGCGACTGAAACTGGAAAATGAGCTGCGCCGGGCGATAGAAAACAATGATCTACAGCTTTACTACCAGCCACAGATCAACAGCATGACTGGCTTCGTGACGGGCGCAGAAGCCCTCATGCGCTGGCCACATGCGAAGCTCGGGATGGTTCCGCCGGTTAGATTCATCCCTCTGGCAGAGGAAATGGGGTTGATCCGTGCTTTGGGGGACTGGGGACTGGAGCAGGCCTGTCGAGATATGGTGGAACTGCAGACTCAAGGCATTGAACTGCCCAAAGTATCCGTCAACGTCTCTGCGCTGCAGTTCAACCAATCCTTTATCAAACGCGTTTCGGAGGTCCTGTCGTCAACCGGGCTGCGCCCGACGCGCCTGCAACTGGAATTAACGGAGGGCATTATGATGGATGACAAGGCGGACACCATTAACGCCCTGTCTCATCTTAAAGACATGGGCCTGCAACTCTCCATCGATGATTTCGGTACGGGCTACTCGTCCCTGAGTTACCTCAGTCGATTTCCCCTGGATGAACTCAAGATTGACCGCAGCTTTGTGGTCGATTTTGACAAAAGCCAGAACGATGCCAGCCTGGTAGCCGCCATTATCGCGATGGGCAAGAGCCTGCGCCTTGAAATCGTAGCAGAAGGGGTTGAAACAAGTGAGCAGTACCACTTCCTGCGCAGCAAAGGCGCGAGCGTTATTCAGGGGTATCTGTTCAGCAAGCCGGTACCGTTTGAGGAATTGAAACCCCTACTGGCGCCAGACTACTTCAAACGACAGATCGCAGAGCTTAACACGCGCTAACAAGACGGCCACCACAGGCAATACAAATGTTTGCCGTCAGTTGCAGCCAAATATAAGTGTGCACTGCGGCTGCTGAGGTATACTGCCTCGCCATGAACAATGCCCGCCAAGTCTTACAATCTGTATTCGGATACGAATCCTTTCGAGAACCGCAGGACGCTATTATCCAGACGGTCATCGATGGCGGTGACGCACTCGTTCTAATGCCAACCGGCGGCGGCAAGTCCCTTTGCTATCAGATACCCGCCCTCGTACGCCCGGGCTGCGGTATCGTTATTTCACCTTTGATCGCGTTGATGCAGGACCAGGTCAGCGCGATGCGTCAGCTGGGGGTGCGGGCAAGCTTTCTCAACTCAAGTCTGGATCCAGCCGCAGCGCGAGTCGTGGAGAGCCAACTGCTGTCCGGGGATCTCGACCTGCTTTATATTGCCCCCGAGCGACTGACACAGGAGCGCTGCCTGGTCCTGCTGGAGCAGGCATCCATCGCGCTGTTTGCCATTGATGAAGCGCATTGCGTCTCCCAGTGGGGCCATGACTTTCGCGCTAGCTACTTACAGCTGGACATCTTACATCAACGTTTCCCGTCTATTCCGCGCATCGCCCTCACTGCCACGGCTGACGAGCGCACCCGCACCGAAATCATCCACCGACTGGATCTGCACAGGGCACAGCAGTTCATCGCGGGTTTCGACCGCCCCAATATCCGTTATCGGATCGCCCTTAAAACCAATCCAAGAACACAGCTGTTGCGTTACTTGCGGGATGAACACGCGCAAGACGCGGGCATTGTGTACTGCCTGTCGCGTAAAAAAACAGAGGAAACCGCCAACTGGCTGCGCGAGCAGGGCTTTAATGCCCTGCCTTACCACGCGGGACTCCCCACTGCCTTACGCGCCGAGCATCAGGCGCGATTTTTGCGTGAGGAAAGCGTGATCGTCGTTGCTACGATTGCGTTTGGTATGGGAATAGACAAGCCGGACGTGCGCTTCGTAGCGCATCTGGATATGCCAAAAACTATAGAATCCTATTATCAGGAGACGGGCCGCGCCGGGCGCGACGGGGAACCCGCGGACGCATGGATGGTTTACGGACTGCAGGATGTGATCAAATTACGCCAAATGATGGCGGATTCCGATGGCAACGAAGAACATAAGCGAGCGGAGCAGCACCGCCTCAACGCAATGCTGGGATTGTGCGAAATCACCACCTGCCGCCGTGAGAGCTTACTAAACTACTTTGGCGAAACACAACTGCAACCCTGCGGGAACTGCGACACCTGCCTGGAGCCAGTGGACACATGGGATGCCACTGAACCGGTGCGCAAAGCCCTGAGTGTAGTCTACCGCACCGGCCAACGTTTTGGTGTCAATCATTTAATTGATGTATTGCGCGGCGCCAGTACCGACAAGATTTTTCAGTTCGACCATCAACACCTGCCCACCTATGGCGTTGGTAAAGAGTTGGACAACACACAGTGGCGATCAGTATTCCGGCAACTGGTAGCGCGCGGGCACTTGAGCGTAGATCTGGAGCACTTTGGCGCTTTGCGACTGGAAGAAAAGTGCCGCCCGCTTTTACGCGGCGAGCAGGATATTCAACTGCGCCGCGATACCGGCGCCAAAACCACCAGAAAACAGACCAAAACCGCCCTGCCCGCTGATATTGATATCGGCCTGTGGGAGGCCTTGCGGGAATGCAGACGCCTACTGGCCGAGGAACAGGGCGTTCCACCCTATGTCATTTTTCATGACCGCAGCCTGAAGGAAATGTGTGCCACGCTGCCCCGCACACCCGCGCAGTTCGGCAATATCACGGGCGTGGGTGAACGCAAGATGGACAAGTATGGCTCTGCATTTCTACGCGTCATTAATGACCATGATTAGAACACCTGCTTTGTCGTGAATTCAAATAACCATCCAATTGACCCGAGCGTGCTAAGCGCGTAATTTTGTGACCTCATTATTTGTGAGGAACTTTCCGTGAGCAAAAAAATTCCGCGCTCCAATGACAACGACTACAGCCTGGATATCATCCAGCAGCGCCAGACATTTATCGAAGAAAACACCCCTGCTAAACTACACCATACTCGACATTTCTCGTTCGACCCCGCAGACATGTCCGGCAACATCGAAAATCTGTTTGGCGTCGCACAGATCCCCATAGGTCTCGCAGGGCCGTTACTGGTAAACGGCGAACATGCCCAGGGCGAGTTCTACGTGCCCATGGCCACTGTTGAGGGCACCATGTTGGCCAGTTACAACCGCGGCATGAGCGTCATTCGGGAATGCGGCGGCGTCATCACCACGGTCTCTGGCGAGGCCATGCAACGTGCGCCCGTCTTTGTTTTCCCGAGCGCGAGGGAGGCGAGGGATTTCGGGCTCTGGCTCGACGACAATTTCGTCCGCATCAAAGCAGTAGCCGAGGGCACGACATCCGTGGGGAAGCTCAACGAGATAGAACATTATCATGCGCACAATATGGTCTTCTCCCGTTTCGACTACAGCACCGGCGACGCTGCCGGACAGAACATGACTAGCAAGGCCACCTTTGTTGCCTGTGAGTGGATAAACAAAGAGTTCAAGGGTATCTCTCATTACTTGCTATCGGGCAATTTCGATACCGAAAAGAAAACATCATCCGTCAACCTACTCAAGGGCCGCGGCAGGCGCGTCACAGCAGAAATCACCATTCCCAAAGAGGTGATGCTCAAGCGTCTGCGCATTTCACCACAGCAGATGCATTACGGACAGGGAATCAGCACATTGAGTGCGTTTCTCTCCAATTCCTCAAACAACGCGAATCACCCAGCAAATGGTCTGGCAGCGTTGTATTTAGCGACCGGACAGGATGTCGCCAACATCGGCGAGTCCAACCAGTGCACAACCTACAACAAAGTCACGCGCGATGGCGATTACTATTATTCCATTACACTGCCGGCACTTATCGTGGCCACCTATGGCGGCGGAACCGCACTGCCGACGCAGCGCGAATGCCTCCAGATCATGGACTGCTTTGGACCCGGCAAGGCGATGAAGCTAGCCGAAATTGCCGCGGGACTAGTGCTCGCAGGAGAAATCTCCCTGGGTGCTGCCGCCAAGATCGATAAAGAAACACGCACCAACGAGTGGGTGGATGCCCACGAACGCCTCGGACGCAACCGCTAGGCGTCGGATACTGTTGAATTCTTATAAAATCGCACAATGAGCCTGAAAATATCAAATTCTGTGAGCATTCCACTGTCGGAAATTCAATTTCAGGCTATACGGGCTCAGGGTGCCGGTGGACAAAATGTTAACAAGGTTTCCTCCGCGGTTCATCTGCGCTTTGATATTAACGCTTCCTCTCTGCCGGATATTTACAAGGAGGGCCTGCGCAAGGTCAGTGATCAGCGGATTACTGGTGACGGCACTGTCATTATTAAAGCGCAGCGTTTTCGCAGCCAGGACAAGAATCGCGAGGATGCCCTAAGTCGCTTGGCCGACTTAGTAAAAGCGGCCGGCGCCACCCGTAAACGACGCAAACCGACCAAGCCCAGTCGCAACAGTCAGGCGAAGCGAATGGACAGTAAAACCAAGCACGGGCAGCTCAAGTCTCAGCGTGGGCGCGTGAAAATTTAGGTAACTGAACGGTCTATATTGAAGTTAAAACGTGAATGGTGCTTGTATAACCTGTTAGGCCGGCGATAAATGAAATGGCATCGGGCTGGGACCATGTATCCGCGGGGCGGCCATCCGCGGGGCGGCCATCCGCGGGGCGGCCATCCGCGGGGCGGCCATCCGCGGGGCGGCCATCCGCGGGGCGGCCATCCGCGGGGCGGCCATCCGCGGGGCGAGCCTATATAAATATATTCACGGCGTGTTCCGAAAAATTCTACTCGGCTTGGCCGCGGGCTAGCAGAGAAAGTTAATACAATTCGGCCTAGAGACTATAGTATTTAGAGCGCCGCCAACTTCGAAGCTAAAATACAACGAGACGTTATCATGCATACGAGTGAAACCAACAAAGCCATTGTCATCAAGTTCTTCGACGCACTGAACAGAGGCGACGTGGACTTCATTGTCGACACTTACGCCGCCGACGGCTGCGTTCAAACCATGGGAAACACGCTAATATCCGGTATTTTTTCGCGCAAGCAGATTGCCGCCTCCGCCGGTGGTATCTTTGAGGTATTCCCACAGGGTCTTGAATTTGTCGTAATCGACATGATCGCTGAAGGCGACAAGGTTGCCGTGGAAGCGACGAGCGAAGGCAAGCATATTTCAGGCCAGATATACTCCAACGACTATCACTTTTTGTTCGAGTTTCACAATGGCAAGTTGTTACAGCTAAAGGAATACATGGATACCGAACGCGTAACAGATGTACTGTGCGCAGGACAGCGCCCGCTGGCAGACAAGCCCTAAAAGTCTGCTAGCATACACACTATAAACAGCTCGGCAATTCAGCCGGCACTGATTGGGAGACATCACTATGCATCGTCGCGAATTATTAAAAGGCGCAGCCCTGAGCGGGTTGGTTGGCACGCTTCTGGCACCGACCATCGCTACCGCTGCTAATGCTGCTGCTCAAAATAAGACCGACAGCCAGGCCGCTCAGGCGCTGGCGGAACTTCAGCAAGCATTGGATGAACTGGAAGTGACCTTTGCCAGCCCCGAGTGGAAACTGCGTACACCACAGGATTATGCCGAAGCACGGCGCGTCATGTTGCACGCGCTTATGCATGGGCTACAGAATTGGCTCGAGGCAGACCCTGCGAGGCCTTTCTTTACGTCATTTATCAGCCAGCATAAAAAATTGCTGGGCGACAATCCCGACGCGCGCTACTACTCAGCTGTCATTGACGATCAGCACAGTTACCGCGTGCGCGGCAACCTCGCGGGCGCAACTTACACCAGCTTCACTCTGGAGCTGGGTGCAGGAACCGACGGCGACGGTATCGGTTCGACCCTCAATGACACGCAGTTCACGGCCGATGAAAATGGTGACTACGAGATTATAGTCAGCACTGAAAAGGTCGATGGCAATTGGCTACCTATGACCAAGGGTGCTACCAGCATCACCACGCGCCACTATTACGAACATGCGCAGAGCATCAACAATGACCGCCTGCACCATATTCCCATTGACATACGGAACTTGCAGAAAGTACCACCAAGAGCCTCACCGAATGACACCGATATCGCTGTGGGCATTCGCCGGGTGACGACATTCGTGAAGGGCAATGTGATAACGATGAGCGCTGACAAAAGCCCGAGCTGGGTGTCGCGGGTTCCGAACCAGTTTGTACCGCCAAAGAAGGACGACAGCCATGAAGCCATCACCTACGCCGCTCGCGACAACATCTACAGTATGGCGCCGTTTGTACTGGGTTCCGACCAGGCCCTACTGATTCGGGGCCGCTTTCCCGACTGCCGTTTCGCAAACGTCGTACTGTTCAATCGTTTCCTGCAAACGTTGGACTATGAGGAACGCAGTGTTTCACTGAACCGCGCGCAGACGGTGCTGGACGCCGATGGTAATTTTGAAATGATAGTCGCACACCGCGATCCTGGCCGCCCGAACTGGCTGGACACCGAGGGCCGACCCTACGGCATCATGTTCTGGCGGTTTCAGCTGCCCGAAGGTGATATCGCACCTCTGGAGACCGAAGTCATTACTCTGGCTTGAATGGCACGTATTGAAGCCCAAAAGCGTCAAATCGAGCAGAGCTTAAAGGAACCGTCTGAGGCGATAGCGGGTGGTGCGGCCTTCGTCGGGGCGGCCATCCATGAAACAAGCCTACACGGGTGTATTTGCGGCGCGCCCCGAAAAGCTCTACTCGGTTTGGCGCCGATCTCGCGGCCGGTGCCTTAGCTTCAATTTATCGCCTGTGTGCCACTTGTAAACTTAAGTCAGTGCCATTCTGCTCTGCCTTAAAAGGGCTACTCCTCACTCCTCCGATGACTGCGCAGAGCAGCCTTCACTGGGAGCCTCGATAAGCCATGCTAGAGCATTGCCAATCAACTGCATAAACTGCGCCTGCTCGAAAGCTTCAGCTTTATGGCCCATAGCGGTATAGACGGTTCTGCCCTCGCCGATACAATTGCTCCATACCACCGGATGGTCACCCATACGCAAATCGCGCGCGTTACCCATGAAATTCTGCACCGGGACATACGAATCCTCATCGATAGTAGCGAGTATATTAAAGCCCTCTGCCTGCGGGCTTTGCTCCCACGAATACCACTCCTCCTCGTGCTGCCAAATATTGGGCAGACCACGCATAACCGGGTGCTCCTGATTCTCCAGCACAACGTCTGCAGTTTGGAACTGTGGCCCCATGATATGCGCAGTGAACGTAGCGCCAATCAGATTTTTCCGATACCACTGCCATCCCAGATGTGAAGAGTCCCCCGCAGCATGAATACCCAGCCATCCACCACCGGCCTGCAACCAAGACTCGAATACATGTTCCTGTTCGTCACTGAGGATATCGCCCGACGCATTGAGAAATACTACGACACTAAATCTCGCCAGGTCTGCTTCATTGAAAACAGCTCCGTTTTCAGTATGAAACATCCCCCAATCGTGTTCGCTGATAATCGCTTGCAAAGCCTTGGCGCCACCGGCAATTCCCTCATTATGGCGAAAGGCATTGGTCTTGGAAAATACCAGCACAGTTGGGGACCGAAGGTCGTTGGGGATTATCGGGGCCACGGTATCGTGGTCGTGGGATGGAAAAACGATATTCCATGCGCCAACGTTCCAGATGGCGGCCAGAGATAAAGCAACACTCACAATACCCAGGACCAGTAACATCCTAAGCACTTTTGACAATAAGCTTCTCTGCTTGCGCATTTCGCATTACTCCGCCGGACGGCACCTTTTGACATATCGTTATATTTTTGATGCGCCCATTTTGCACTGTCCGGCGAAATAAGGCTATTTTGCGCCGTCAAACCAATCGTCAAAACCCAGCTTGGTCGATGGGCCAAGATGCATTTGCTCCAACACGCCATGGCCGACTTTATCGCCGCAGGTCGCCTTCACAATTTGCTGGATATGCAAGTTCTCCAGCGCCAGGGGATCAAGCTCACTGTCTTTGAAGCTTTCCCCGGCGATGGCTAACTCCCCCTGCCATTTGCCGTGCCCCCATTCTGGATGTTGATAGCCCAGACCCTTCATACGGTGCAGCAGTACTGGCTCCAAATGAACCTCCATACTCTCGCCGGAACGGTCGTGCATAGTGACAATCGCAGAGCTCGCCCGCCGTGTGCCCGGAATCATGGTGATGCTGTGTTCCACTTCCCCCTGCCAGACGCGGGCATTCGGATCGATGGTGCCAGGAATTGCGTCCATATTCGGGTAGAGCGGCAGGAACGCCTGATCAGTATGCCATTGGTGCCCGGTGGCATCCTCAAACCAACCCGCGAGGCTGCACTCGGACTCCCAATGGATAGGCATCCAGTTAAAGTGCACTGCCTGAAAGTCTGCCAGTGGGGCACCGCCAGTATAGGCGGCTCCTACAGGACGAATTCCCCATGAACGATCCTTAAGACCGAAGGTGGTTTCCCCATCCACTGTGAGTATCTTATCGTCGTAGCGAATCCAACCAGACCAGAAGCCGAACTGATCCAGACGAGTAGCGTCCATCACAATATAGCGCTCATTGCGCAGTGTCTGACGGCCCTCCTCAATGCAGGCCGTGCGGGGCGTGAACATGAGATCGCATTCAATACCGGTCTCGTTGGCAGCGATGACCACACGATGACGCCCCATGGGCTCCAGTATTTGCACTGCGAATGGGCCCACCGTGGTATCGGTCGGTTCCTGGGGCGCACGGCGGGATCCGTGAAAGGCGTATTGATGGCCGTCGATGGCAAGACTCAAGCTGCAATCCAGAATGCCAAGGTTCGCGTAGCGGCACATACCGACGCCAAAATAGAAGCTGCCATCGCGAGCGTGACCGTTATACCAGTAGCGGTCATAAAAAAAACGATCGCTTGATGCGGTGTGAAATACCGGCTCGGGAGTCTGGTGAATCGGGTAGTCGTCGAATTTTGATAGCATGGCGCAAACACTCCGTATTATTGAATCGCCCAAGCATGACCGACATCACGCGACCCAACAAGCGCACAGCGCAATCAAACCACTCGCGTATGCCATTTCAAACCCGGCATTTCGTCTTTAGCATTAAGCCACGCAGCCGATTTGATGGCGATACGGACTACTTTCTCTTCCCATTGAGCATTTTGCACTGACAGACGCTGCCTCAAAACGAACAGGATGATCGTATAAAGGACACGCCAGGAGCCTGCGATAGGGTCAAACTTTTCGTATGTCCAGCCCACATCGTTTGCTACTCTTCACACATCGACTTCAAACCTGAAAGAAAAAGCCATGAGCCAAAAATACAATATCCACCCAGACTTCGCAAAATTTCCAGTCATCACCTTCAAATTCAACGCGTTCATCATGGGTCTGATTAACATTTTTATGACGTTGCAGCGTTGGCTAACCAAACGCTCTTTCGCACTCGACATCGAGAAACACGCAGTTGTCAGCGCAGACGGCAGCCATTTCAAGGTCATTGTAATGACCCCTCACGGCCTGCCAAAACCGGCTCCAGCACTGCTCTACTATCACGGTGGTGCCTTCGCCATGAGTTACGCCAGCATGCATCTGGAAAGTTGTGAACGCTATGCCAATGAAGCGGGTTGCGTGGTTATATTTGTCGATTACCGCTTGGGGCCCAGACACCCGTTCCCCTGCGGTTTCGATGATAGCTTTGCCGCGCTTGAGTGGGTGCTACGCGAAGCCAACGCTCTGGGTATCGATGTGAAAAAGATTGCTGTGGGCGGCGATAGCGCCGGTGGCGCATTAGCCGCAGGTGTTGCGCAGAAGGCGCGAGATGAAAAACTGGATGCGCTGTGCGCGCAACTCCTGATCTACCCGGTATTGGATAACACCTGCTCCTCTTTGTCCGCCACGGAATTTGTGGACGTGCCATTATGGAATGCGATTTCAAACCAACGCATGTGGGACATGTATTTAAGTCGCTATCCAAAAGGGCAGACACCACCCTACGCAGCACCGGGCCTCGCAAACGTGCAGAACCTCCCGCTGAGCTATATAGAAACCGCAGAGTTTGATCCGCTGCGCGACGAAGGCCGCAACTACATCACCGCGTTGCGCGCCACCAATATTGAAGTTGTTACCAACGAGACATTGCAAACCATTCATGGTTACGATGGCAACGCCGCGAGCGAGATTACAAAACAGTCTATGAAGGACAGAATTCAGTTTCTACAAAAAGGCTTTGCCGCAGAAGCGACCTGAATTAACAAAAACGCGGTTCACATTCAGCCTTACTCACCTATAGGGTGGTCAGTGCTCTAATGCATTGATGATGCGGGCAAAGTTCATATCCACCGGATACTCGGTCGAACTCCATCCCAAGCGGACGATCGCAGCTTGCAGTGAAGGCAACATCATCACCACCTGCTCGCGATTGCCTAACATGGCGTAGGCAGACGGGGGCAGCGATGGCCAGTGCGGTTCTGGGCCGCCGGTATTGAGCCAAAATTGATAGCCATAGCGAGCTTCATTGTTGCTGTCGTTGGGCTGCACCGCTCGCTTTACCCAGTCTTCGGCAAGCAGACGGCGCCCATTGATCTTCCCGCCATTGAGCAGCAGTTGCGCGAAACGCGCCCAATCCCGAGCAGGCGCATAGATGAACGAACTTCCCACGAAAACGCCGCTGGCATCTGGTTCAAAAGTGGTTCTCTGCAGTCCAAGCGGTGCAATAATCTCATGCGTAATATAATCCAGCTGCGCCTGAGCCGAGCCTCCAACCCGCTCAAAAACAAGCCTTGCCAGCAGATTGCTAGTACCTGACGAGTAGGACCAGAAACTGCCCGGCGGATACTCCAGGGGACTGGCCATAGCGACATCCGACGCACTGGGCGACATAAACAACATCCGGGTGGAGTCACTACCGGGAGCATACTCTTCTGTAAAATTTAACCCTGAGGTCATCTGGAGCAAATTTTTCAGCGAAATAGCACTGCGATCATCGTCTTTCCACGCGGAAAACAGATCCTGCTCCGAGACTGAGACCTGGCCCATTGCCTCCAATCGACCTAGCAGAATGGCCGTTACAGACTTGCCCATAGACCAACCCAAAAGCTCTGTAGTGGCGCTGATGTCGGGCGCGTAAGCCTCGCCGATGATCCGCTCGTGATGCACCACCAATAGTGCTCGAGTATCCAGACCCGCTGCGGCATCTTCCTCCAGCAGTTGTGCTAGTAGTTCTCTCATACCAGCATCAGGCGCACCAACAACACTGCCCTCGGGCCAGGGCGCCTCAACGTTGATCGTAGGCGGCGTGTACATCACGTCGTCCAACACACTGACGTCACTGTACTCCAGCGCACAACCGAGCCCTGCTCGGTAGCGGGCAATGACCTTAGCGCTGCCCAAGAGACTCGCGGCTATCCCGTCTGGCATGTCTGCCTGCACGCTAAGCAGTCGGGTCAGCGCAGAATAGGTTGCAAGATCGTCGGCGTTTTGTTGAGCATCAAAACCGGAGAGGTATTGACCTGAACATGCGAGTTTGGCACCCAAACCGGTCGCCAACGCCGCCCCTGAAGGCAATTGGCGCGGCGACAAGTCTGCCAGCGCCCAGAGTAGGAACACGCCCAAAACAGCTGTGAGCAGCAGTGTAATTGCCAAGCGCTTCATCAGGTAGTCGTTCTCAAAGGGGACGTGCCATATTGATGGCTAAGGGGATTGACGCTCACTTTAACGTAAAAGTAGCACCCGGCAGTGAATTGCATCACGCTCAGATCGTTGGTGTTGCGACCACCAGTTGACCCGTATCGAGCTCTGCACCGTCAAGACCATAACCGGTGACGTCACTGGCGCCGGCAAACAGAGCAGCACTCACCTGGGGTGGGTAGACAACACTGAATCGAACCGCTTGCAGCCTGCTGGCCTGGTAATACCGAGGAGTGGCCGCGCTGGCCGGCGTCACCGCACCAATACCGGAGGGGTTAAGCACAACGACATGCAGCGTGTTGGTGCCACCAGCGGACTTGGTAAAACTTTGAATCTGCAAGTGTTCGTTGTTGGTAGCAGACACGCCACGAGGCCATTGGTCCGGTGACAGGCCGGCGACATTGGCAGTGGGATACTCAAAGCGAAATTCGATAGCGCCCAACAGGTTTTGCTCGTTGAATACTCCTTGAGGGTCTTGCAGTACGTATTTCACCTGACTAGCAGGACGCAACATATTCAAGGTATTAAGTGTGGAAAACGACATCACCGGGTTAATGGTGCCCGCCCCCGGCAATATTTTCAGGGAGCGCGTCTGGACAGAGGCCAACCCCTGAATCTGCAGCGTGGCGGGACCCTCTGCAAGATTAGTCGCAAAACCCGAAACCGGCTCAACCAGATCGATGGCAGCAAACCAAAACCCGCTGTAGCCGTCAAAATCCGGCGATGCCGAATGGTTCAGGCTACTTGTCTTGTCCACGTTAAGCGGAAAGACTTCCCGCACTGTGACCTCTGCCTGCGCACTGCTACTATCAGTCAGTGTTGCAGACACGTTACCCGCCGCCAGATTTATCTGTCCAAGCTCTTCATGGGAACCGAGGGAAACCAGAATAGTGCCGCCGTTCTGCACAATCTTGTTCATGGAGTCACTGTCACTACACGCAATTAGCCATTGCGATGCAATGATGAGTGCCAGCCATCGGATAAGGTTCATTTTAATCCTCCAGACCTGATTGCAGTCGCCATTTAGGACATCACTGCTTTCTGACTAAATTTTCACCTCGAGTGTAGGGGCCACAGCGCTGCTGCGCAATAATAACGACGCATCATATGACTGCAGGACCCAACGGAACCTGCACTCCGTCGCTGGCGCTCAAAGACCGTCTACAAGCGCCAACAGCGACTCATGACTACTCAATTGCTGCTCCTCGCTGACCCCTGAAAATCCAGCGCGCACGATCAGGTGACTGAGGTTCAAGCGCTCACAATATTCACGCAACTTATCTTTGACGTACTGTCGATCTCCCACAATCGCCCATTCCTCAACGTCCGCAGCCGTTTTGAGCACAGCGGTATGCACTGCATCGGCAACCGCAGAGCGCACGCGTCCAGCCAGAGCAGCATCCTCGGTCACAAATACCGACCGCATAACAGGGATGATTGTTACCGCAGGCTGCCCTCCCGCAGCCACGTCGGCGTGATAGCGCTCATAATTTGCCTCTAGTACGGCAAGCGTCTCCAACGGGGATGCGAGATACGGCAGTCCCATACCCGCTACCTGCTGCAGCGCCAGCGGTCCAAATGCGGCAACCCACAGCGGTGGTGACGGTTGTTGCAGTGGCAGCGGTGCCAAGTATATCGGCTGACCGTGGTCATCATGGTTTACCGGTTCACCGCGCCACGCGCGCCGCATTAGCTCCAAATTAGCCTGAAACAGCTTGCGCTTGTCGCTGGCGGCCACACCAAAAGCCTTGAACATGGCTGCTGAAACGCCGCGTCCCAAGCCGAGCACCAGACGCCCGCCACAGAGCTGGTCCAAGACAGCCACCTCCTCCGCCGCCAACAAGGGGTGACGGATGGGTAGCAAATAGGAAGTACAGCCAAGCGCAATAGATTGCGTGCGGCCAGCCACTGCCGCTAGCAGCATCAGCGGCGCGGGGATCGCGCTATGCGTGCCAAAATGGTTTTCCGGCAACCAAAAAGAATCGAAGCCCAGCGCCTCAGCAGCTTCAGCTTGCTTACACAGCCTATCTGCAGAGCCCAGAGCGCCCCAGGACCAGACTGTAGTCCCGAGCTTTAGTCTGCGAGACATAGTCGCATCATATAAGAAGTACCAGAAAACACCTCCACGCCGCAGTTACCACTGGGCAAACTCAATTCACCCGCACTACCAGTTTGCCGAAGTTATCGCCAGTGAACAGGCCAAGAAATGCTTCGGGCGCGAGCTCCAGACCGTCGACCACATCCTCGCGATATTTGATTTTGCCTTCTGCCAACCAGCGGCTCATGTCTTCTACAAATACGGGGATACGATCACGGTAGTTACTGACAATAAAACCCTGCAACTTCAGGCTGCGCCGCAAGATGAGCGCCTGCAGTAACGGCATACGATCCGGCCCCGGCGGCAATTCGGTCTGGTTGTAGTGCGCTATCAACCCGCAGACCGGCACCCGCGCAAAGTTATTCAGCAGTGGCATCACCGCTTCCCAGGAGCTGCCGCCCACATTTTCAAAGTAGACATCAATGCCATCGGGACAGGCCGCCGCCAACTGCGCTGCCATGTCCTTGTCGTAGTGACTAATACAGGCGTCATAGCCCAGTACGTCCACGGCCCAGGTACATTTTTTCTTCGCACCGGCGATGCCCACTACCCGGCATCCCTTGAGTTTGGCAATCTGGCCAACCACAGAGCCCACCGCACCGGTGGCTGCTGCCAGTACCACAGTATCCCCGGATTTGGGTTGGCCGATATCCAGTAAACCCACATAGGCCGTCAACCCCGGCATGCCCAACACCCCGAGCGCATAGGAGGGCGCGGTAATACGCGAGTCCAGCTTCATCAGGTCGCTGCCATCGGATATCGCATAGTCCTGCCATCCCGCAGCAGCGGCAACCAGATCCCCCTCGGAAAACTCCAGATTGCGCGAGGCAATGACTTCACTGACTGTTCCGCCCGCCATAACCTCGCCCAGTTCCACCCTGTCTGCATAACTTTTCCCGGCGTTCATGCGGCCGCGCATATACGGGTCGAGGGACAGGAACCGCGTTTGCAACAGAACCTCACCGTCTGCCGGCTGCGGCATAGTCACTGTTTCAAGACGGAAGTCCTGCACTGTCGGTGCGCCAACCGGCCTGGAGGCCAGCACGATGCGTCGATTGGCGTCCTTTGTCGCTGCATGCAAAGGGTTCAATAATAGGGCGCTAGTGGCGGTCAACGCAGCCAACGCAAATTCTCGGCGATTCAGAGTCATGCGTAGTGCCTCCTTAGCGAATGGGAAACCTGACTGCCAACCATACCCCAGTAACGTGCCAGTGTCTGTGCCATCGACAAGCAAGACCCAGTGACCCACTATCAGCAGGCACTCTCCCCAGGCACGATGAGCAGACACTGCCCGCAGGATGACTTGCTGCAGGTTGTCAAATTTGAACCGCGCGGCGCATTAAGGCTTCGTAACTAACCTCTAGGGCGGTAAGTTAAGTACACTATCGACATAAATCTTGAGGGAGGTCATAGCGATGTACGATCTGGTAATTCGAAACGCAACAATCGTGGACGGAACGGGCAAGCCCGCCTATGCCGGTGATCTGGCTGTCAGCAACGGCAAAATTGCCGCCGTCGGGAAAGTCAGTGACTCAGGCAAAAAGGAAATTGATGCGCAGGGCAAACTCCTGACTCCAGGCTGGGTGGACGTGCACTCCCATATGGACGGTCAAGCAACGTGGGACCCGCTGTGCAGCCCTGCGGCCAACCATGGCATTACTACCTTGGTGATGGGCAATTGCGGTATCGGGTTTGCTCCCTGTGAGCCCAATGATGAAGCACACGCCCGTTTGATTACAGTGGTCGAGGATGTAGAAGATATTCCCGGTGCCGCACTGCACGAGGGAGTGAAGTGGGACTGGGAAAGTTTCCCCGAATACCTCGATGCCGTGGAGAGATTTCCTCGCGCTATCGACGTCGGCGCCCAGGTGCCTCACTGCGCAGTGCGCACCTATGTGATGGGTGAGCGCGGCGCTAAAAATGAACTGGCGACACCTGAAGATGTCGCCTCTATGGCCGCCATTGTTAAAGAAGGTCTGCAGCACGGCGCACTGGGCTTCACTACGTCACGCACCGAACTGCACACTACCGGTGGCGATCAGGTCATGCCTGGCACTTACGCCGACGAGGCGGAGTTGCTCGGCATCGGCAAGGTCATTGGTGAGCTGGGGGGTAAAGGCATCTTCGGTCTGGTGTCTGACTTTCATAACTGGGAGCAGGAGATGGACTGGATGAAGCGCCTGTCCATCGAGAACAATTGCCAGATCAACTTCGTACTCTTTTTCCGCGATGAGGAAGACTGGGACCGTGTTCTCAAGCAGCTCGATTACTCTCGCAAGGCGAGGGCTGAAGGTGCGCAGCTCATACCACATGTGGGTGCGCGACCAGTGAACATACTGTTGAGCTGGGATGGCACTATTAACCCCTTCAGTTTTCACGCCAACTACGGTCCACTGTCGATCATGTCACATGAGCAGCGCCTCGCCGAACTGAAAAAGCCCGAAGTGCGAGCTGCTATTGTTGCCGAGGAATTGCCGCTGATGGGCGATGCTTTTATGGACACCATTGTCGGCGGCTACGACAAACTATACCCGTTGGGAAGTCCTCCTAACTATGAACCCGGCCCCGAGGACAGTATTGCCGCCAGAGCGGCCAAAGCGGGAATATCACCCCAGGAATACTGCTACGACCTCATGATGGAGGAAGACGGCAAAACGGTAGTGTACTTCCCCTGCTTTGGCTATGGCGCCAATGATCTAAGCCGTCAAGTCGCCCTAATTGAAGACGACAGCACCGTACTTTCACTGGCTGATACCGGCGCCCACTGCGGAGTATTGTGTGACGCCAGCATTCCCACGCAGATGCTTAGCTACTACGTGCGCGATCGGCAGCGTGGCCATCGCCTTGCGCTGGAGGCTGTGGTCAAGATGCAGACACATGATACAGCGCGCTGTGTCGGTCTCGCGGATCGCGGCACGCTGGAAGCAGGCATGAAAGCAGACCTCAACCTGATTGACTTCGAGCAACTGCAATTAGGCTCTCCGCAAATCGTTTTCGACTTGCCGGCAGGCGGGAGGCGCATGTTCCAGGATGCGTACGGCTATATTGCCACCATTGTCAGCGGCGAAGTGATTATGGAAAACGGCAAGTACACCGGCGCTGTACCCGGGAAGTTGATAAGAGGCGCGCAGGCAGCTCCACAGGCCGCCTGATCAGGTCTGGGCGCGCCGCAGCACGCTGGCGCGCTTATCCTCTCCATCGTGGCTCCAACCCGGAGCCAATAACAGATAGCGCAGCCGATCCCGCCAATTATTAGCTCGTTTCAGATCGCGTCCGATAGCGACATATTCGTGAAGGGCGACCCAGCCGATATTGTTGGAGTCGATGTTGCTGGTCAGCCCATAGGCAACTGGGCCATCATCGTGTTCAGGACTGAACGCGCCAAACAACTTGTCCCAGGTGATCAATACACCACCGTAGTTCCGATCCAGATACCGCAAATTAGACCCATGGTGCACTCGATGATGGAACGGTGTGTTAAATACAGCCTCAAACCATGGGTGCAGTCGTTTTACACCCGTCGTATGAATCCAGAACTGATAGAACAGGCTAAAACTGATCATGATAATAATCATAGCTGGATCAAAGCCCAGCAACGGCAACCACAGCCAGAACAAGAACTTGTGAATGCGCTCACCTACACCCTGGCGCAGGGCGGTGCCAAACTCTCCCAATGAAGGTAGCGGCAGTGCAGCCAGAGTCCTGCACCACGACAAACGCGTTGCACAGGGCTCACGCTGCGCAGCGAGCCTAGTGGCACCTCAGCTCATACGATAAACCTGTAGGTCAAATTGATGCGGGCACCTAGTGGCCGCTTCGATTTGGCGATCTGGTGCAGCCAGTGGTGCTGGACTGCACCCTGCATGAGAAGAAAGCTGCCACTGGTCAGTGCAATCGCCCGCTTCTGCGACTTATCGGTTTTGTGTTTCATCTGCAATATCCGGCTCTGGCCCAGGCTCACCGAGCCGATGACGGGATTAGTGCCCAGTTCTCGCTCGTCGTCGGCGTGCCATCCCATGGAGTCTGCACCATCTCGATAGCGGTTGAGCAGAACGCTGTTAAAACTGGCATTGGAAATTTCCTCGATGCGCTTTTTGATCGTCAACAGGACCGGAACCCACGGGGTAGATATAACAGTGATACCCGAATACCGGTAGGTCGTATCAGGATCGCCGTACCAGGCTGTTAACCGCGGTACGGGGTGGACTCGGCCGTACAGTTTGATGGAGTCCTGCTGCCAGACAATGTGATGCAGTAGATCCTGAAAAAGCGTGTCAGCTTCGTGCTCCGAGAAGAGCGAGGGATAAAGTGTTACATCCGCATCCGGCATATCGATACGCAGGCACGCATCGGAACACTCGTCCGATGCGGAAAAAAAATCATCTGTCATAGCCGCCTCTCCATTGCGGCCGGCTTAGCGAAAATATGCCTACAGCGTACTGACAATTTGCCCACCATAATCGTGAACACCTGTTCACTGCTGTCATCACGCGCCGCCTGCACTATCCCAAGTGCCTTGCGGCGCCCCTCAGTTGCGACCTGCGCACCACATAGATAAAGCTGTTAAATGTATCTTTCAATTGTAACTGTTTCTGCCAGTTACTGTAGTTCGTTACTGTTCGTTACTGTTCGTTCGTTCGTTACTCTCAATTCAGTATTGCCCATGCCGAAGCGGAAACTCCTCCCGAATGGCACTTACTTACGCTTCTGGTTCGGCACTAAATTGAAGGGGATCGGGTTGAGACTCGCCGTGGACTCATATCCATAAACAGGGGCAGGCTCCATGGGGGCTTGGGGTGCGGAGGCGCCCAGTAGATCACCGCCCCCGTCCTCCTGTCTCGCACAGTCCCAATCCGATATCATTCCATTCACCGCCTAAGTGCCACTTTGGGGCATCAGTGAGCAGGTCGCAGATCAACCCCCTATTTGCAAGCACACTAGCAATTGCTAGCGTGACAACGGGTAGGCTACCATTGTCACTCGTTTCACCCTCGGCGGATCATAGGCATATTCTGGAGATTATTATGGCTCGAAGTATTTCCGAGGCAATACTGGATGTCTTGGCAGAAGCAGGCGCCAGGGATGTATTTGGCGTGGTGGGCGACGTCATTAACCCTTTCGTATTGCAAACTATTAAGGACCCACGTTTCCGCTGGATCACCGTAAGACATGAAGAACATGCAGGTTATGCTGCTGCGGCTCAGTCACAGTTAACGGGCCGCATCGGCGTTTGCGCGGGCACTGCGGGGCCTGGCGCACTCCACTTGATTAACGGCTTGTATAACGCACAGAAAGAAGGCGCGGCGGTCGTCGCCATCACCGGGCAGGTTCCAACCGCGCAGCGCGGCAGTGATTTCCACAAGGAAATGGACCTCACCAAAGTGTTTGACGATGTCTGCGCCTACCAGGCCATTATCGACACGCCAGCGCAAGTCCCACGTATGGTTGAAATCGCAGTACAGAAGACCTTGACGGAGCGCGTCGTTACGCGGGTGGAGGTGGCCGCCGATGTCTTTACCAAAAACATTGCCAGTGAGCACTTCACGCATCCACTGGTACACGCTCTTCCCGTCGCAGCGGCGCCGCAGGCAGAGCTACAGAAGGCTGCTGAAATTCTTGCACAAGGAAGTCGGGTGACACTGTTTTGCGGTATCGGCTGTCGTGCTGCTAAAGCAGACGTGCTGGCTCTCGCCGAAAAACTCGGGGCGCCTGTCGCCCACACCTTACGTGCGCTTGATATTTTTGATTACGATGACGGCCCGGTAGTCGGCCTCACCGGCAACATCGGTAATCCGGCAGGACTGCATGCTGTCAGTGATTGTGATGTGCTGTTGATGTTGGGCACGGATTTCCCGTACTCCGAGTTTCTTCCCGATGGACGACCCATCATCCAGGTAGATTCCAATGTCGATCATATAGGGCGTCGCGCTCCGGTCACACTCGGGCTGGTAGGTGATGTGGGAGAAACCGTGCGTGCGCTGCTGCCGCTGCTAAAAGACGAAAAAAAGTCGACTAAATTTCGTGATCACCTGGTGCAGGCGCGTCAGAAATGGACTAAACAGATGGACGCTCAAGCCAGCCTGTCGCGCACCGACGAGCCCTTGCATCCGCAGCTATTTGCGCGCGCCATCAGCGATGCCGCCGCCGACAATGCCATCTTTGCAGTAGACGTCGGTGAATGTGCGATCTGGGTCGCGCGCCAGATGGTTATGAGCGGCGAGCGGCGCATGGTCGGGGGCTTCAATCACGGCTCGCTGGGTTCAGGACTCCCCACCGCACTCGGGGCAGCGGCACTCGATCCGTCTCGTCAAGTGTGGGCGCTGTGCGGGGACGGTGGTTTCGGCATGTCCATGAATGATTTTGTCACCGCAGTGCGCTACGGCTGGCCACTGAAGGTATTGATTTTCAACAACAGTGAACTGGGCTTTGTGGCGATGGAAATGCAGGTGGCTGGAATGCCCAAGAACGATGAGGCAACCGGATTAACGAATCCGGACTTCGCGGCGTATGCCAAGGCCTGCGGCGGGGATGGCGTGAGAGTTGAACACGCCGCCGACATTGTGCCCGCAATTCAACAAGCCATCGCATCGGACAAACCGTTTATCATCGACGCCATCGTCAGTTCCGGCGAGCTGTCAATGCCACCCCACATCGGGGCCGAGGAGTTTTACGGCTTCGGCATATCCAAAATCAAGGAAGGCATACTGGGCATCAAGGGAGACCATCGCGTCTGGCAAGAATGGCGCGATGAGTTCAAAGCCTTTTTTTCCTGACATAACACACTCATCTTTAATTGGGAGCAGATACTGTGACATTTATGCAGAAGCTTTACTGGATTATTGCACTGGTGGCCTTTCCCATCACTGTATACATTGGCAATACCGTCTGGGCACCGGCTCATGTGCTTACATTTATCCTGGCCGTTTACGTTATCGTGGGCATCTACGATCTCTGGTTCAGCCCTCACACTCTCAATCGGCTGTATCCAGTAGCGGCCTACATCCGCTACGGTCTGGAATTTATCCGGCCCGAAATTCGGCAGTACTTCATTGCGGGTGATACCGAGGAACTGCCGTTCAACCGCGAGCAACGCGATTTAGTCTATCGTCGCGCCAAAGGTTTGGACGACACGCAGCCTTTTGGGACGGAGCACGACATTACCGCCGCGGGCTGGCTGGGCGCAGCCCACTCCATCGCGCCTGTTGAGGTTCTCGAGGATACCAAACGCGTCTTGATTGGCGGCGAGCAGTGCACCCAACCCTATAGCGCAGCGCGTCTTAACTCTTCCGCCATGAGTTTCGGTGCGCTGAGTGCGAACGCCATTATGGCCATCAACAAGGGCGCCAAACTGGGCGCGTTCTACCACAATACCGGCGAGGGCGGCTTCAGTCCGTACCATAAGCAAGGTGGCGACATCGTCTGGCAAATTGGCACTGGCTATTTCGGCTGCCGCAACTCCGATGGCAGTTTCAACGCAGATGCTTTCAAACAATCAGCGACCCTGGAACAGGTCAAGATGATTGAGATCAAGATTTCCCAAGGCGCCAAACCCTCCCATGGCGGCGTGCTGCCAGCGGCCAAAGTGTCGGAAGAAATCGCCCGTATCCGTCTGGTCGATATGGGTAAGGATGTCATCTCACCCCCCGCCCACCGCGAATTTAACAGCCCCAAGGGCCTGCTCGAGTTCGTTGTCAAACTGCGCGACTTGAGTGGCGGTAAGCCGGTTGGGTTCAAACTGTGCATCGGTCGCAAATACGAGTTTCTAGCGATCTGTAAAGCCATGCTGGACACGGGCATTACACCCGATTTCATTACCGTCGATGGCGCAGAAGGTGGCACTGGAGCGGCACCCGTTGAGTTCACTAACCGGCTCGGAGTACCTTGCCTTGAGGGCACCAGCTTCGTCCACAATTGCCTGGTCGGTATAGGCTTGCGGGATAAAATTCGCGTGATCTCCTCGGGTAAAACTGCGACCGGCTTTGATATCGTCACCAAGCTGGCCATCGGCGCGGATGTCGTCAATGCCGCTCGCACCATGATGCTGGCACTGGGCTGCCTGCAGTCACAGGCCTGTAACACCAATAAATGCCCAACAGGAATCGCGACGCAAGACCCCGTTCGAGGCAAGGCATTGGACGTCGAAACCCGGCACAAACGCGTGGCAAGCTTTCAACAACGCACCCTGCATGCGGCATTTGAAATGGTTGGCGCGATGGGCCTCGACGACCCTGACAAGTTGTTTCCCCATCTGATCTGGCGACGCGGAGCGGATGGAATCAACGTACATTTTGACGATGTGTTTCCGCTGCTGGCAGCAAACGCGTTGCTGGGCAATGCCATGCCGGAGCGTTGGCAAAAAGACTGGAGCCTCGCGTCAGCGGAGACCTTCGCCCCCAACCTTGATGCGCTGGCGGTGCACGGCTAGCCTTTCGACTGGGCATGATGCTAATACGGCTCACTGGCATCGACATTACGGCGTGTTGTAATGGAATGTGTTGGAGACTCCACGAAATGCTGCGCCCTGATTATCGTACCCCATGTGCGTGAGGCGATACTCTCCGGCGGGGGCGTTGCTCGGCGCCTCCCAACTCAGTTGCGCAATGTAAGCATCACCATCGCGCCGCCAGCGCACGCGCGTACTCCAGTCGCCATCATCGGACACCGCTTGCCAGCCAGAGGGCATCTTACGCTCCAGCAGCAAGTAATTGTTACCTGTTCTGTAATCGGCAGTGGGGTTGGCTGACAAGAACTCTGCAACAACAGTCTCCCCTTTGGCGTACTGCGTTTTTGACAGCGGCAGCGCGTCTCCGTAGCGTTTCCCTTGCTCTGGGAACCCCGCTTCGCCCGCAGGCAGAGGCCGGCCCGCGGATTTTCCGCGCCAGTCATCGTAAACGGTACTTTTATCCACGGCGGCCCCCGATTCAAGTGCAAGGGCCAATTGCCTCAGTACTTGCTGATAAGCCGCCAAACTCCACTGACCGTGCAGGGTGTGGCCTCCTTCATACTGTTGCAGTTGATACTCCTCGGACGTAGTGACATAACCGCCATACCCATTGGAATAACCCGCCAGTACGGCGTAACGCGCCCAGTCACCGAGTTCGCGCATTACGGTATCCCGTAACCGCCGACCCGCCATAGTGGTCGCCTCAATCGGCAGCGCTACGATTACCAACTGGCCGACCCGCGCCACGGTGACGGAGTGTATCTGTGATTGCATTGGCGGTTCGCCACTGCCGGTCTCAAACAGAATCGGTTTAGGTGCCTGGCACGCTTTCACGGGCTCAGTCCACTTGGGCACACCTGTCACCAGACGAATCACCCAATCCAGCCAAACACGCTGCTCAGTCATACCCTCTCGAAACAGGAAATGCCCGCCACCGTCCTCGGTTGAACCGCCCGCAAAGGAGTAACCGTAGGCTGAGGGGCAAGTATGCTGCTCCCCCTCGCCAGTAAAGTGAGCATCGACCGTATAATCACTGAGGTCGACATACATGCGCCGCGCTGCGATGGGCCCCTCCAGCGTTTCGTTCGCCTGCGCAAACAACTGCTGCGCGACCTGCAATTGTCGTTCGCCCATAATACGAGTGGTCGCTACATCGGTTTGCCCCGGTCCGGTATTGTCCAGATTACTGTTGGGGGTGACATCACCCGGGTCAGACTGTGCAAAAGCAGCGACAAAATCCTCAGTGGAAGCATAGGTAGTGCCACGTTGTCGCTCCATCTGCAGTGACGCGTAACCCTTGTGGTCTCCCGAAATCAGGTGGTTGTAGAAGTTCATCGCAGTGGGGTGCAACGCATACCAGTTGATCATGCCAATCTCACCAGAATCGTCGACAAACTTTAGCAGCACCATGCGGGTGTCGGTGTCTTCGCTGTACCGGGCACGCTCTTGTGCTGGATTCTCCAAATACGCAACAGCAGACCGATTGACACCAGCGTCCTTCACACTGCCGGTATTGATCAATATATTGCCCGGCTGCAGATCTTTATGGGCTTTTACTATCGACGCCATAATGCCGCTTGCTATGGCTTCAAAGTGTTCCGGGTACAGGCCGCCGTCCAGTCCGGTGGCCGTGCGCGATTGCCAATAGCCGCCCGGGCCGGAATGGGTGTGGGTGGCACTGATAATGACATTATCCAGATCGTAGAGGAGGCCAAAGCGCTGTTGTAATCGATCGACCACCTCCAGGGTTATATGATGGTCAACACTGCCCAGATCAACACTGACGAACACAAGACGCGCAGAGGGATCGTCAGTTTGTGCGATCACAAAGGCACGAGATCGCTGGCGTATGTGAATACCTTCGTCTATTTGGTCTGGCCGCCCAAAACCCCACAACTGCATTCCTACAGCAGGACCGGTAACATCGACCATGCCACGCCCGATCAAATAATTTTGTGTTTGGGCGCCAGAGGGCAGCGCATACATCAGAGCTAAAAGACCCACTAACCAGAGCTGCTTGATTACGCCAAACGGTCTAATCATTGCTACACCTGAAAATGTCGATGCCCGTAAAGCGTAATAAGGCCGGGCCGCTCGATCAGCTGAATAGGGAACGGGCCTACCACACGCCATTTACTCATCCCAATCAGCGGCTAGCTATACGTTGTTCGGGATGATTGGAGTAGGATTCTCTTGCGCTTTATCCTTAGCTTTTACGCTGACCAACCAATACGTCACGCCCAACGCTAGCGTAACCGCACCAATCGCGAATACTTGCTCTGCAGAGGTGTCTGCCAAATCAAGAATGATCACCTTTCGCGCAATCGCCATCAGGGCGGTAGCAATCACCAGTTGGATAGGCAGGGTATTGGAGCCAAGATATAGCCGGATATTGATAAATATTTCTATCGCAATCAGCACCACCATAAACGTACCGAACAAATCAAAGATTTCGCTGACCGTCAGGTGCAGTAGCGGCGGTTTCATCAGTTCATTGTAGAGGTGATACAGAACATCCAGTACGCCCAGGTAGATTACCAAAACCATCAACACGGCCAGCATCTTGATAGCAACCCTGATCGCGCGGTGCAACGCGCGAATAAGAGGGTCGTCGACATCCGGGGATAATTCGTGGTGCGTAGGCGAGTCGCCATTCAGTTTCTCAGTCTTCATACCTGTTCCCCCGCGCTTAGCTGGCGCTAGCCGCCCTGCTCTGGCGAAGAAAGTAACGGTATTTCGGACCTCAGGCAAGGGCCTTCATACAACGGGGAAATCGCTGCAACTCAGTCTTGCAGCAGATGCTGATAATGGTCACTACAGAATCCACGATGCTGCATAAAACGAGCCCGCCGCGCCTTCTCTTTTATTTCTTGGGTGGGAAGAGCGCCAAACTTGATCTGCATGACTTCAATGGCGTGAGCGCACCAATCAATCTCTAGTGCGTCTATAGTTAGGGTGATGGTCGACCTGGATACCCCGCGCTGGTGCAACTCTTCTTGCAGGCGCAGAGGCCCATATCCACGACTAACACGCTGCTGTACGTAGCTTTCGGCGAAGCGCGTATCACTCTGCAAGTTCTGTTCCGCCAGCCGATTGAGCTGTTCCTCCAATACAGCGTCATTCTTGTAGCGGCGCTTCAGTTTTCTGCGCAGCTCCCAGACAGAGTGCTCACGACGTGCCAGCAAGTTCATCGCCGCCAGACGAATTTCAGCAGAGTCTATGGCGGCATCCGCCGGTTCTTCATCAAACATAATAAAAAAAGGCGCCGAGTACGTAAATGGGGTGAGGGGAAACCCGGCGCCTGTGGGAACTGTTCAAATCTTATGCTTCAGTCCGACGTCGATTACTCCTCCGACACTGTCTCCTCTTCATCTTGGCTCTCAGAAGCCGCCGGCGCTTTTATCGGCGCGGCTAGGTTCAACATCTGAGAGCGTATTTCAGTTTCAATCTCGTTGGCTATAGCGGGATTGCTCGCCAAAAATTTAGCCGCATTGGACTTGCCCTGACCGATTTTATCGCCCTTATAGGCATACCATGCCCCCGCCTTGTCCACGAGATTGAGTTTAACGCCCCAATCGATTACTTCAGCCAAGCGGTAGATACCGGAGCCGTACATAATTTGAAATTCAGCCTGCTTGAACGGCGGCGCCACCTTGTTCTTCACGACTTTCACACGGGTTTCATTGCCGACCACTTCATCGCCTTCTTTGACCGAACCAGTGCGACGAATGTCCAATCGCACGGAAGAGTAGAATTTAAGTGCATTACCCCCGGTTGTCGTTTCGGGGCTGCCAAACATAACGCCGATTTTCATTCGTATCTGGTTAATAAAGATCACCAGGCAGTTGGTTTGCTTGATCGCAGCGGTCAACTTGCGCATGGCCTGACTGAGCAAGCGAGCTTGCAGGCCCATATGGGAGGCTCCCATCTCGCCTTCGATTTCCGCCTTTGGCGTCAGTGCCGCTACCGAATCGACGACCAGCACATCAATCGCACCCGAGCGCACCAGCATTTCCGCCACTTCCAGCGCCTGCTCACCCGTATCGGGCTGAGACAGGATCAACTCGTCCATCTGTACCCCCAGTTTCTCGGCGTAGGAAGGGTCAAGCGCGTGTTCGGCGTCGATGAACGCTGCCGTGCCGCCCAATTTCTGGCTCTCGGCGATCACACTCAGGGTCAAGGTTGTTTTACCTGAAGACTCAGGGCCATAAATTTCACAAATACGGCCACGGGGCAATCCACCGATACCGAGCGCGATATCCAGACCCAGAGACCCTGTCGAGATCGTGGGCATAGCGACATGCTCCCTATCCCCCATGCGCATGACAGTGCCCTTGCCAAATTGTCGCTCGATCTGGCTCAGTGCGGCATCCAGTGCTTTTGTCTTGTTAGCGTCCATAATAGCCCCTCTCTATATGCTGGCGTTCAGCGAATGTCCAAATGTGTTCCGGCCCAATCCGGGTTCACTTTACTGTCGGTGCCTTGATCAGGCGACTTCGGTTATACAGTAAAACTACTGTATATATACTCAGTGGTTTGATGGCCGATTGCAACCCCTGAAAACGATTAAATTCGCTCATGCAGCAGCCACGCAGAAACCCGCCTGAATTGTCGACAGGTCACAGCACAGCGGTCAGGGGCGAGTGACCATTATCTAAGCTAAAACGTGGCACTTCGGCGGAAAATTGAATGGCGCAGGGTTGGGACCGCGCCCTATGCCGTTCACTTTATCGCCGACCTAACAGGCTACGTAAATCGCATTCTCATCATACGCCCCCCCGCCCCTCCCCCGCGTCGGATTCACCAAACATCAGACTGGCACCGGGAAGCAAGTCTCTTTCCAGTGTTTCCCGGTCCTGCGCATCCAGACCATGCCAGCTGGCCTTCAGCTCGCGCCATACCCGCACCTGAAACGTTTTGACCACAGACCGAAAAGGATGGCCGAGCAATTTGCCGTCATACAGCGCTCGCCGCTGCTCAAATGCCGCTTCATTAAACACGGTCTCGCCGCTGGCTAGTGCATGATCATAGGCGCTTTCGTTCTGCTGCATCAACGGCATGAATGTTGTAGCGATCATCCCCATCAGCGGCCGCAACGCGGGCGCCAAGCGCAACTCACCCTGCTCTTTGCAATGCTTGTGCTCATGAATGTCGCACAGCCAGCGGTAAGTGCGCGGTGCCAGCTTTCGCAACAAAGCAATAGCCTCAGGGTCGATGAGATTCATACCCAGCTGCCCGTAAGCGCTTGCATCTGCCAGCGTGAATCGCTCGCCCAGAAGATAGGGCTGGGCAGACAAAATATTTTCCATGCTCAGAAGGTAGCCGCGCCAGGCCTCTTCCAGCAGAGTATGAGTAGGGGGAAAACCCGCTACAGCGGGCGCGGCTCGGTCACGACTGACACCGGCGTCGTAATCGGCCGCCGCGACGCTGAACAGATAGGGGCAACGCACGGCCTGGCGTCGGTAGAGCCGTTTGGCCATGAGCGACTGATATCCGGGCGGCAGGGTGGAACGCAACTCGCGCGCCGTAACTGCACCCATCGGTGTACTGCGCGCAGACCCGACCCAGCGCATGTGGTGCACCATGTAGAGACCGAACTCATCGAAGGCCTCATCGATCAACTGACAAATAAAACCCAATCGTGCATCGGTCGGGACAAGGGCCGCCGTGTGATGGTCGCAGTGAGCGTCCAAATGCTGCGCGAGCGAAGACGAATCGTAGTGGAACGTGCGGCGATCCTCTGTATAAAAAGGTACGGCCGGATACTCATCAAGTTCAGGTGACATCGAGGGAAAGCGCCTGACTGTGCGCTTGCGCTTGGCCCAATGCAGGCGCAATGCCATGGACATAGCAGACACTCGGCCGGCCTGATCGGGCCAACGCTCCCAGTCATGACCGGCGAAGTCCAGCAGCGACTGCATCTTCAATTGGTAGGGTGAGGCGGTCAGCCCCCACAATACAAATCGCCCCATCGTTTGATGCTCCCTCATTTTTGCAGTGAATAAAAGCGTCTCGCTATTGCCCACGCTTTTGCTTCCGGGCACAGTGAACGTTGTAACAACAGCAGAGTCACAGATCATGCAGCAATTGTCGGAAATGGACAGCAATTTCCTGCAACAGGAAAGTGCGCGCACGCCCATGCACATTAGCCCGGTGATTGTGTATGACCAGTCAGCACGCCAAGGCGGCAAGGTCCGCTACGAAGATATCCTCACTGTTTTCAAACGTAACCTGCACAAATCGGTTATTTTCCGGCGCAAATTGTCAGGCGGCGCAATGGGGTTGGACACCCCTTATTGGGTGGAAGATCGGGACTTTGACCTTGAATTTCACGTACGCCATATCGCTCTACCCAAACCCGGCGACTGGCGGCAGTTCTGCATATTACTGGCACGCTTGCAGTCGCGTGGACTCGACATGAAGCGGCCGCTATGGGAAGCCTATGTGATTGAAGGTCTAAATAAAGTAGAGGGACTACCTGAAAAGAGTTTCGCCGTTATGCTGAAGATCCACCATGCGGCGATCGACGGCATCTCCGGCGCTGAAATCATCGCAGCAATTCACAGCATGAGCGAGGACATGACCCCACCAGTAGTAGATACCTGGAAAGGCGAGAAAGAACCTTCTCCCTGGAAAGTATGGTCGCGTGCGTACGTTCATAACCTGCAACGCCCGGTGAAATTTTTTGGCACCATAGGCAGTTTGGTGCCAGCTATTATCCGTGCACGCAAAATCAGCGCCAACCCGCGCGACGAGCGTCGTAACACACTCACTGCAAAGACCCGCTTCAACGCACCTATTAGCACCTACCGCGTTACTGATACGCTGCTTATGGATCTGGCCGAGGTCAAGGCCATGCGTAAAGCGCTGAACAATGTCACCATCAATGACATTATAGTCGCCATCATCGGGGGCGCTCTTCGCAAGTATTTGCATGCCAAAGGCGAACTACCCGATGACAGCCTGATCGCCGGCGCACCGGTGAATGTTCGCAGCGAGCGCAGCAGCAAATCCAGCGGCAACCAGGTGAGCCTAATGAGAATCGACATGGCCACCAATATCGCTGATCCAGTGGAGCGCCTACGCCTCGTTAATGAAAGCGCACAGCAATCCAAAGCATTCTCCAATGCACTCGGTGGCAGTGTGATGATGGATATCAGCGAGATCCTCATCCCGCAGGTACTCGGCTGGGGATTCCGTTTAGCCACCATCGCCGCAGCGCAAACCGAGCGGCCGATGCCCTGCCATGTGGTTATTTCCAACGTCCCAGGACCGCAGATTCCGCTGTATCTGGCCGGTGCAAAGGTGCACCTGATGATGGGTATGGGGCCACTTCTGGACTTGATGGGCCTGTTTCACGCGGTCATCAGCGGCGCCGGTGTCATCACTATCAATTTTGTATCCTGTCGCGAAATGATGCCAGACCCCCAGTTTTATAAAGCCTGCCTGGAAGAGTCCTATCAGGAATTACAATTGGCGGCGCAGCACGCCACATTGCGCTCCGAGAGCAAGCCAAAACACAAACCAAAAGCCAAGCTGAAATCCAAAAGCCGGCCCAAGGCAAACGATACGCAGCGAGTGGCGCTGCCTTAAGCTGCGAGATCGGCGGTTAATTGGATGGCATTTTCGTAATCCGAAGGAAGGTACGTAGGCGCCATAGCAAGTGGAGATCGAAGGGACCGTCTGAGACCATAGAGAGTGGGGCGAAATGCGTCATGAACTTGCAATGATCGCACCCTATCGAGGCGCGTTCGCAAGATCCTCCCTCAAGGTACGCGCCGCCAGGTAAAAGTGACAGGCCGACCAGAACATGACAGCGGGCAACAGGTATACCATCGCGTAGCGCAGGGAATCGGCACCGAGAGTTGGCAATAGGTAATCACTCAGCATTCCGACACTGAAGGGCCCCAACCCAAGTCCTATGATATTGATAATCAGGAAGAGAATTGCAGACGATAGCGCTCGCATGCGCAATCCCACCAGGCCGTGTGTCGTGGCAATGGTATTACCCAGATAGATGTTAAACAGGATACCCGGCACGATACCCAGTATCAGCGAGGTATAGGCGTCAGGCACCAGGTAGACCGCGACCATAAACGGCACGCAGATGAAGCCCGTTATCGCCGGCAGCCACATATACCAGCGCTGGTCGCGCGTTGCCATACGATCGGCCAGCAGGCCACCACCGAATACACCCACCGCGCCACCTAAACCAATCGTTAGCGCCAGCCAGGTGCCGAGTTCACCCGTGCTCATACCGTGGGAGCGGATCATAAAGGATGCTATCCAGTTACTGGTGCTATAACCGGCAAAAGCGTTCAGTCCAGCGCCGATCGCCATGTGCCGAAAGGCGCGGCGACTCCACAACAGCGCAAGAACCTGCATCAACGGAACCGATTCATCGCTGTCCTCGCGCTGCTCGTTCCATCCGCGGATAGGCTCGGCGACGGTCAACCAGACAATGAGCGCGAGTAGAATGCCTGGCAAGCCGACCACCATAAAGGCAACGCGCCAGCCAAAGAACTCGTTCAGCCAACCTCCCGCCAAAAAGCCGAACAGGATACCGATATTGACACCCATAGAGTAAAACCCTATCGCACCGGCGCGTTCATTGGGTGCAAAGATGTCCGAGATCATGGCGTGAGACGGCGGGCTACCACCCGCCTCCCCGATGCCAACGCCAATTCGCGCCATAAGCAGCTGGAAAAAATTGTGCGCAAAGCCGCTGATTGCGGTCATGAAACTCCAGATAAAAAGCGACGCCGCCACAATATTGCGCCGGTTGGTTCGATCCGCCCAGCGTGCAATGGGAATACCCGCAGTGACATAGAAGGCCGCGAAAGCGAATCCTGTCAGCAAGCCGAGTTGACTGTCTGAGAGACCCAGGTCGGCTTTTACGGATTCCTGCAGGATAGCCAGCAGCTGTCGGTCAATAAAATTGAAGCTGTAGACAACTGTCAGAATAACCAGTGTGTAGTACGCCGTTTTTCGCGACGCATAGGGATTGGTTTCATCAGCCGAGTCACCAGTGCAAGGGGCATTCGTCTGCAATTTTTTCATACCGCTACACCAACTCTGACTGCAACAGATCCAGACTACCGCCTGCAAAAAATCCTATACGCATAGTCTCTTAGCCTTACTGCACGATAGCCAGCGACACATTCACCGTCACTTGGTAGGTATTCTCCCCCGCAGCGATCGGCACAGAACCATTGCTGTCCATGGCCATCTCCGCCTTCGCCATCATCAACATGGGACGCGGGCTGTAATTCTGCTCGGAAATTTCCAGTACGTCCCCCAAAGCGACCCCCGCCGCTTCTGCCAGCGTACGTGCCTTGGCCAACGCATCTTCCATCGCTTTAACACGTGCCCGAGTGATCGCGGCAGACGGATCATCGTTGGTAAACAGAATACTACCGCCTTCGTTGACTCCCAGCGTGACAGAGGTGTCCAGCACCTCACCCACCCTGCTGATATCACGCACCCGCACGGAGAGCGCATTACGCACAATATAGCCCACCAGCTTGGGAGGTTCTGCCGGGGCCGTACTCTGCCGATCAGGGTAGGTGTAACGGGGCTGGATATCGAAGTTAGCCGTTTGCAAATCGCGCTTGGCAATGCCCAGGCCTGTCATCGCTTCCAGCACCTTGCTCATGGCGGCAGAATTCGCACTCAGTGCCTCGCGCGCCGTGCTGGCTTCGCGATTGACACTCACCATCAACACCGCCATGTCAGGTGCAATATCAACGCTGCCCTCCCCCGTAACCGCAATTCGCGGCACAGGCTCGTCGCTGGCATAAGCGAACGGGCCAAAGCTGAGGAAAGTCAGCATGAGCGAAAATAGTACAGCGGTCGGCATACCCAGAATATTTTTCACGATTGTCTCCCGACTGTATTGCGAATCAATTTATCATTGTTATAAAAGACTCATAAGAGCCGCAGGCATATATAACACCCGACCTTCAAACCATCAAACCATCAAACCATCAAACCATCAAAATAATAGTCAGCACGATGCCAGACAGGCTCGCGACAAAAAAACTACGTGTCAACAGCGGCTTGTCAATTTTGGACAGCTCCGCCAGAGGGTCGCCGCCCAGTCGTGTGCGCTGTATCACAGGCCACTCAAGCAGCGCAGAGTAGATAACACTGGCAACAGCAGCGCTAAGCAGAACGGCGCGGCCCAATGTGTCGACAGGCACCAGGGTCCAGAGCAAAATTACCGCCAGAAAACCGCCCATCGTACCGGCAATACTCATGGTCACAAACTGAGCGGGGCTATTGTTGCCAAAATCCCAATGATAAACGAACAGTCGCTGGCGCGAGGGTATCCTGATGCTCGCTCCGGAAAAGCGTGCACCCAGATAATGAAACCATTCATGAACCAGCGTCGCGACGATTATCCCCGCCAAAGCCGCTAGGGGTAAGCACAGTAACTGGGCGACACCCAGCCCGCTTTGTGTGCTCCAGATATCGGCGGCAGCGAAGGACAAAATCGCGGCCAGAAAAATCAGCGTATGGTTGCGTGCCAGCTTTGCCAAGCGTGCTTGACTGGAACGGCTTTCATTCGCTGACTCTGGTGCGCCCTCGTCATCGAGTGGCAAGGGTCGGTCGACGAGAGAAGTATCCGATAGCGCGTCTGATGATGCGTGGTGCGCACCATCGTTATCCGTGGAATGCCCCATTACCGCTTCTGCAGAATCCTTACTCATTCCGGCATCACCCCTTCTTCAATTGCCCGGCACCGGTGATTCGCGGGAGATCAAGCACCGTCACTATACCGGGTTTTGCATTGCAAACGCCCGGCAGCGCATTCACGATCCAGTTAGCGGCTGATGCATTTCCGCCGCCCGCCACACCGGGCTCATAATGATCTTCGGCGTGCACGCTGACATGCAGATCCGGGTCACCACTGATGATCACCTGATGGCAGCCCTGCCCGTGCGGTGGATAAGGCCAATCCGGTGCGCATGCGTCATCAATACGGGTGATATGCTCCAGCGCATACAGCGGCTGCCCTGCGTGATAACCGAGCACCTCAAAGCGAAAAGCGCCCTGCGTGCCGGCTTCGAAAGTGCCCATACCGGGCACTTCTATCGTGCGTTCAAGTGGCAGGCGCTCTACGTGTACTTCCAGTTTCTCCACCGGCTTGCCCAGCGCCTCGCCCACCAAACGCACCATGGGAGCCCACACCATTTCAATCGCGAAATCATGCAACATCATTGGCAGTGTCTCCATGGGACCACCAAAACCGATGACCTCTCGAACCACGTGCGGCTGATCGTACAGGGCATAATTGAACACCTCACGCGCACGAATTTCTCGAATGCCGGATACCGCGCCACTGAGCACCACCGGCAGCATATCCATGACCCAACCTGGATCTATGCCAGAGACAAACAGCGACGCCCCGCTTTTTGCACACGCTGCAGTGACGGGTTGCAGCGCCTCCTGCGGGCTCGACGCGGGGTGCAGAAACACATAGAAACCGGCCGATACCACATTGATGCCGGCTTCCAGACATGCCATCAGATCTTCGAAGGCCTCAACCGGGCGTATATCTGCTGTAGCCGTGTAGACCACCGCGTCGGCACCGGCATCCAACACGCTGCGCCAATCATCCGTGGCGAGCACTCCGGTATCGGCGACGCCAGCAAGCTTGCCCGCATCTACGCCGACTTTGTCCTTGTTGGAGACGATTACGCCCACTAATTCCAATTCACTGTGCGACAGCACTGCTCGAATTGCTGGACGACCTACATTGCCTGTTCCCCAAACCACTACTTTCAGCGCCATAAACGATTTCCTTTATTAATATTTCGAACAGTATATACGATCAAATTCCTTGCGTTGCCGTCAGATTAAGATTGTTGCGACACAGACTAATCAGCAATACCCGGGAACAACGTTTTGGAAATTCGCTTTCATAGGAGTGACTCTATCGACGCTTTTTGCAGGCACAAATATTGTCACAGTATTGGTGTCCTCAGGGCCCAATGGCATTTATGCAGGCCCAAAAGTGGCACGTAGGCGGTAAATTGAATCGCCGACCCTGAAGCTTAAGTATCTGCCATTCTCCTCAGAGGCTGAATCCCTTATCATGTGGCCTCGCAGCGAGCCGCAATCATTCCACCATCGAAGATAATTTAACATTGAATCAAGACGTTACGCACACACCCATGATGCAGCAGTTCATGCGTATCAAGGCCAATCATCCTAATGACCTGCTGTTCTACCGCATGGGTGATTTTTATGAGTTGTTCTACGACGATGCCAAACGCGCGGCGCAATTACTGGACATCACGCTCACCGCGCGGGGAAAGTCGGGGGGCGAGCCCATTCCCATGTGCGGAGTGCCCTACCACGCGGCAGAGAACTATCTCGCCAAGCTGGTAAAAGCCGGGGTATCGGTGGCTATCGCCGAGCAGATCGGCGATCCGGCAACGAGCAAGGGCCCGGTAGATCGCGAGGTGGTAAGGGTCGTCACGCCGGGCACCTTGTCCGACGAGGCCTTGCTGGATGACAAGATCGACAACCTGCTGCTCGCTATCACGCAGCATCAGCAGCGCTATGGCATCGCCTACCTCGACCTGAGCACGGGCCGGTTTCGCGTGCTTGAGATCAGCACAGAGGAAGCGTTGATCGGGGAATTACAGCGACTGGATCCTGCAGAGACGCTGTATCACGAGACGATTTACCACCCCACCATTACCTCTCGGAGAGGCGCGCGCAGCCAACCGGCCTGGGAGTTCGATACGCAAAGTGCCCGCCGCGCGCTGAACACACAATTCCAGACGCATGATCTGCAGGGTTTTGGCTGCGACAATCTTGAACTTGCGCTCGGCGCTGCCGGCTGCCTGCTGCAGTATGTGAAAGACACGCAGCGCGGCAACCTGCCACATATTCGCTCGATGCAGCAGGAGAATCGTGACGAGAGCGTGATTCTGGATGCCGCCACACGCCGCAATCTGGAAATTGATATCAATATGAGCGGAAGTCAGAGTAATACCCTGCTGTCGGTGATGGACCGCAATGTGACCACGATGGGCAGCCGCCTGCTCCGGCGTTGGCTACATCGGCCGCTCACTGATATCGGTGTGTTGCGCCAAAGGCACGGTGCCATCCAGGCGCTGACTGATAACTACGCCTATGAGCCCATGCGCGAAGCACTAAAACCTGTGGGTGATATGGAACGCATTCTCACCCGCGTCGCCCTGCGTTCCGCGCGCCCCCGTGACCTGACACGACTGCTGAGCTCACTGCAAGCCTTACCGCAAGTGCGCTCGCACTTATCGACTCTCGACGCCCCTCTGTTGAGCGCGCTTTACGAGCAGGCAAAAGAATACCCCGAACTGTGTGCACTTCTGTGCAGCGCTATCATCGAAAACCCCCCTGTGATTATTCGCGATGGCGGCGTAATCGCCGATGGCTACGATACAGAATTGGATGAGTTGCGCCGCCTCCGCACCAACGCCGGCGACTTTCTGCTGGAGATCGAGAAGCGCGAGAAGCAGGCAACCGGTATCAGCACACTCAAGGTTGGCTACAACCGCGTGCACGGCTATTACATCGAGATCAGTCGCGCGCAATCCGACAGGGCCCCCGCTGAGTATATTCGACGCCAGACCCTGAAAAATGCCGAGCGTTTTATCACGCCGGAGCTAAAGACCTTCGAAGATAAGGCCCTGTCCAGCAAAAGTCGCGCACTGGCGCGTGAGAAGTTCCTGTTCGAGGACTTGCTGGAGCGGCTTAACGAACAGCTGTCACCCCTGCAGAACAGCGCCGCAGCGGTCGCAGAAATCGATGTGCTGGCCACGCTGGCCGAGCGGGCCGAAAACCTCAATCTGTGCCAGCCACAGTTCTGTGACGAGCAGGTGTTTGAGGTGGTCGCAGGGCGCCATCTTGTTGTCGAGCAGGTGCTGCAGGAACCCTTTATCGCCAACGACACCCTGCTCAATGAACACCGCCGCATGCTGCTGATTACCGGGCCCAATATGGGCGGTAAATCCACCTATATGCGCCAGAATGCAGTCATTGCCCTGCTCGCCCACATCGGCAGCTATGTGCCCGCCAGTGCCGCCAGGCTGGCTCCCATCGACCGTATTTTCACCCGCATTGGCTCCTCCGACGATCTTGCCGGGGGGCGCTCCACATTTATGGTGGAAATGACTGAAACGGCGAATATCCTGCACAATGCCAGCCCCCGCAGCCTCGTGTTGATGGACGAGGTGGGCCGCGGAACAAGCACCTTTGACGGCCTTAGCCTGGCGTGGGCGGCGGCACTACAACTGGCCCGCTCGGTACAGTCATTCACCCTGTTTGCCACCCACTATTTTGAGCTCACTGCTCTGCCGACGCTCTGCCCGACCATGGCCAATGTGCATCTGGATGCCACTGAACACCAGGATCATGTGGTTTTTATGCATAACATTCAGGAGGGGCCGGCGAATCGCAGCTTCGGCTTACAGGTGGCAAAACTGGCGGGCATACCCGCTCCCGTGTTGCTAGCGGCGCGGGAGAAGTTACAGGAACTGGAACGCAGCGCTGCGAACAACATCTCGCCCACCATCAGCAGTATGTCCGTATCAGCCCAAAGCGACCTGTTCAACGCCACAGCATCACACCCTGTCATTGACCTGCTTCAGGAACTGGATGTGAATGAACTGTCACCTCGTCAGGCGCTTGAGAAGCTTTATGAACTCAAGGCGCAACTGAAGTAGGTCTACCAAAAAAATCTGCGCACGGACCATAGCCGTGGCCCCTGTGACCACCTTCATAGGCACCGGTAATATCCCGTTTTCAGGCCTTTTTTTCTGGACTTACTGCGGTTAGACTATTAACCCTTAGTTAAGCAACAGTTAAGCAACTACTATCAAAGAGGCGTATCAGGAATGACATTTGTTGTAGGTGAAGATTGCATCAACTGCAAGCACACAGACTGTGTCGAGGTGTGCCCTGTAGATTGCTTTTATGAAGGCCCTAATTTCTTGGTGATTCACCCCGACGAGTGCATCGATTGCGCCCTATGTGAACCTGAATGCCCGGTAGATGCGATTTTTTCCGAAGACGAATTACCGGAAGACCAAGCGGTATTTATGGAATTGAATGCGGAACTGGCCGAAGTATGGCCGTGCATTACCGAAATGAAAGGTGCCCTGCCCGATTCGGAAGAATGGGCCGGCAAGCCGAATAAGTTGGCATTATTACAGCGCTGATTTCGCAGTGATACCGAAAAGCCCCGTGATGGCGACATGACGGGGCTTTTTTTGTCCATTTCATTGGCCCCAGCCTCTCCCGCCAACTACACTCGATAACTACATTGAAGTGAGAACATCCATAGATCTGGATTAAATAATAAGGAGCGCTGTCATATGGATTGGCGTGTCACGCTTGGAGTGTCCATCACTCTTTTGTGGTTCACGGCGGGACTCACCTACCTACTGGGTGTCGTGGGATCAAACAATTTCATTCACCTGCCAACTGCAGATATCGGCAGTTTTTTGGAGGGAGCCTTCGCACCACTGGCATTTTTATGGCTGGTTATCGGCCACTTCATGCAGCAGAAAGAAATCAGTGCCAACACGCGCGCTATCAAGATACAGGAGCAAAGCGCACGCAGATTGGAGCTGCACTCAAGACAAGACAGCTACTTCAAGCTTCTGAGTCTGGTGCAACAGCATCTTGGAGTAATCGCAGGTTTTCACTATATGTCCGTGTGCGGGCCCACCGGTACCGGCGAAATCAGCGGACTGGAATTCACTGAACAGCGTACCATGTCGGCCAACGGTGACCACGCCTGGTTTATACGCAAAATGGTGTCTCTTGCATTGGCAGATTTGCAGAGTAAAGAAGCCATGCATGAGATCTTTTTCAGCACATCCGTGCGCGCACGCCATACTGAGAATTACGCCAAGACCTTCAGTAAACTGCTGAAAACCGGGGAAGCGGTGGATACGGACGATATGGTAGTAGACGCGCTTCTAAACGGATCCGCCGAGGGCTTGTACTATCGTGTCATTCTCCACGCAAAAGGAGAGGCTAGCCTGGACATGTTAGGCGCGCCTCTGTCACCAGGCAATATCGCCGCCAGTTCGTAAAAAGCGAGCCACACTTGCCATAAAGTCACTGCGTAATATTATGTTTGCTGTGGTGATTTTCAAAGAATTCGATTAACAGAGGATCACCCGCACGCTCCAGGTAGGCCACCGCTAACCGCTCTGCATAGCGCTTACCCCAAATTGCCTCGTAGCCTATTGCGTTGGCGGCAGCGACGTTAACATCCAGATCATCGACAATAAATCGCAGGTGATGCATTCCCTCCCTCCCTGCCGGCGTCCAGAAACTCCTTGTACGGGCACCCTCCTGATACCCATTCGATCAATTCAATTTTCACATCACCGCTTTTGACAAATGCGAGGCGCATCGCGCACTCTTCCTGCACGCCGCGATAGTCATAGATCATGGGGCCCGGCTCCATGCACGAGAAAGGACCAAACAACGGCTCGTAAAGCGCCAGCGCCTGATCCATATTTCGCACAACAAAACCAACCTGATTAAGGTCGGGTAGATCCAATTGGCTGCGGCACTCTTTTTCCATAGTCTTTACTTCCCAAAGCAGCGACGATGCGACAGCTACCACCTGGGTGCTAGCATGCATGCTGTTGATGAACTCAATTACCTATGGGTGTATGACAGTTAGGTTCTTTACTGCATGCAGCACCGGACGATGGTGCACTAGCACTTGGCTGAAAAATCTAGCTGAACAATGAATCTCCGCTGAGCCCCTGCGTTTCCATAATTACGCGTAACCGCTTGAGCGCTTCAACCTGAATTTGTCGCACGCGCTCGCGCGTCAGACCAATTTCACGCCCTACTTCCTCCAGCGTACTGCTCTCGAATCCGCGCAGACCAAAACGCCGCGATACGACTTCGCGCTGCTTTTCTGTAAGTTCCTCCAGCCACACAGCAATATTGTCCCTGATATCACTGTCCTGCAGGAGCTGAGATGGGTCACAAACCTGAACATCGGCAATAAGGTCCACCATCGAACCGTCGGAGTCCGGCCCTACTGGCGTGTCCATGGAAATAACCCGCTCATTAAGGCGGAGCATTCGCTTCACGTCGGAGACAGGTTTGTCCAGCAAATCGGCAATCTCTTCCGCTGCAGGTTCATGATCCAGTTTCTGAGTGAGTTCACGGGCAGCGCGAAGATAAAGGTTGAGCTCCTTCATCACATGAATGGGCAATCGTATAGTTCGAGTCTGATTCATTATCGCCCGTTCAATCGTTTGACGAATCCACCATGTTGCGTAGGTGGAAAAGCGAAACCCCAGATCGGGATTGAATTTCTCCACGGCCCTGATCAGGCCGAGGTTTCCCTCCTCAATAAGATCCAGAAGTGTCAGGCCCCGATTGATGTAGCGCCGCGAAATTTTAACCACAAGGCGCAAGTTGCTTTCAATCATGCGCTGACGACCCGACTCATCGCCACTGCGCGCCTGCCTGGAGTAATACTTTTCCTCGTCGGCCGTCAGCAGCTGTGAGTAACCGATTTCATTAAGGTATAGCTGCGTCGCATCGAGCGACTTTTCGGGTTTGCGGGGGTTATCGAGTTTAACCCGGTCAAAATCTGCCTCTTCATCCGTCGGCGTAGTTAGCCAATCGCCGCTCTCTAGCGAGCGGCTGATTGCTTTTGCGGAGTGAGCTTGACCGTTACTGCCCTGATTTTTTGATGCGGTGAGGCCCACAGAAACCCCTATATCAGAAACAGCCGACTGCTTTCTCGCTGTGCCTGCTTTCGAATTCCCTTTCGAACCTGCAGATGTTTGATCCAAATCCATGGCTATCGCCCGCTTTGCTTTTATTAGGAATACTTAGAGTATTTCTCATCGAGCCGTTCAGACTAACTCAGATATATCGCGTATTGCAATCGAAGACAGCCACTGCTTTTTTCTAGTAGTTACTACTATTTTGCCGCCCTTCGCCCCAGTAATCATGCCGGATTGCTGACGAAACTACCGCTTGGGCAATACCCTTTGCGGGTCAATCGGCTTACCCTCCATGCGAATCTCGAAGTGCAATTTGACCGTATCCGTCCCGGAACTCCCTTTCTCCGCAATAACTTGTCCAGCCTTCACTGTTTGACCTTCAGTCACTAACAATCGGTCGTTGTGGCCGTAGGCGCTCAGATACTCCTCGTTGTGTTTAATAATCAGTAACTCGCCAAACCCAACAATACCCGTGCCGCTATAAACGACTTTTCCGGCCGCCACGGCCACTATCGGATCACCGCGGGCACCGCCAATATCAATCCCTTTGTGAACGCTCTCAGAGTAACCGCGTGTTAGCGGGCCCACGGCAGGCCAAAGCCAGACCTTGACAGGACCACTTACGAAGGTATCAGTTGGCGGCAACTTCTTGACCTCAGGAGCCCCTGCCGGCGCCGGCGCCGGCGCTGGAACCGGAACAGGAGCGGAAGCGGGCATTGATTCCGTCACGCTGACCGCGGGGAGAACAGGATTTGCCTGCGGCGCTGCATACACATTTGAATCTTGCCTGCCTGGCACTGGCACTGGCGCGGGAGCAGGAGCAGGAGCATAGACAGTAGATGAGCCGCGCGCTGGCGCTGGCACCGGCACCGGCACCGGCACCGGCCTGGGTGTTGGTGTTGGTGTTGGTGTTGGTGTTGGTGTTGGTGTTGGTGTTGGTGTTGGTGTTGGTGTTGGTGTTGGTGTTGGCGCGGATATCGATGGGGACGCTGACTCCGCAACAGCGGGCGATATGCTGATCGGTCGCGCTGGATTCTGTTCCGCCAGGAATATCAATTGACCCGGATAAATAGTGTAAGGCGCAAAGATACCGTTGGCGTCAGCCACTTTGCGAAAATCCATCCCTGAGCGAAAAGCAATCGAGTAAAGCGTATCACCACGTTTTACAGTGTAGCTGGCATGTGAAGAATAGACGCCATGCGCATCTGTAGGTGCCCGCGAATTACTGACGCACCCCACGAAACCGCACAACAAAATACTTAACAAAATCCTTGCCAGCACTAGCGTTCCTTAATCCGAGGTTCAGCCTGACTGAGCATGGCCCCACCGGGCGTGTATGAGCCAAACAACAACAAAACCCAGGGTCATCAGCACCAGGCATAGCCCCAGTTGTGGCTCCTGACCTGAGTAGGTTTGAAAATCGGCGGGTGAGACCGGCAACTGTTGTACTGCCGTCAGCTGGCCATGACGGTTTTCCGTCCACTCCAACACCCGTTTCCAGGGCCAGACAACTAACAGCGAGCCGAACAGGAAGCCGGTCAGCAGCGCCATCGTAGGCTGCCGAAATCGATGCAACAGCCAATACAGCAAACGCGAAAAACACAGCAGGCCAAAACCGGCGCCAAGCACGAAAACAAGTATGAAAAGCAGATCAAACGATTTAATGGCCAGCAATACGGTACTGTACATGCCGAGCAAGACCAGAATAAAACTGCCCGATATACCCGGCAGGATCATTGCGCAGATGGCCACGAAACCGGCCAAAAAAACCCCGGCAAGTCCAATATCAAGATTCACCATCGGAGACAGCGCAATAAACACAGCAACAGCTACGCCCACCACAAGGCTCGTCACAATAAGGGCAGACCAGTGCTGAACTTCACGGAGTAAAACAATCGCCGAGGCCAGGATCAAGCCAAAAAAGAACGCCCACAGTGGCACGGGATGATGTTCCAATAACCACGATACAATTTGCGCCAAAGAGAAAATACTCGTGGCAATACCCGCAAGAAGGGCCAACAGGAAGGCGCCGTTAACATGCTGCCATGCGCCCGCAATATCCAGGCGAAAGAGTTTGCCAAGAAAATTTAGATCGAAAGCGCGGATGCTCGTAAGCAGCGTGTCATAAATGCCCGTGATAAACGCCATGGTGCCACCTGACACACCGGGCACGATATCGACAGCACCCATAAGCATACCGCGCAAAAACACGCCTGCGGGCGATAGTGGCACTACTTTTCTTTTCCCGGACGCAGCGGCACGAAATACACCGCCTCGACGATTTCCGTTTCATACCCCTCGTGCGTGCGGGTGACTACCTGCAAATGCTGCAACTCCTTACCCACCGGTATCACCAGGCGGCCCCCGGTTGCCAACTGCAGCAGCAAGCTCTCGGGGATTTTCTCTGGTGCAGCGGTGACAATAATCCCATCAAAAGGACCACACTCTTCCCACCCCATGCCACCGTCGGCGTGATTCATCTGGACATTACGCAATTTAAGCTGCCGCAAGCGCTGGCGTGCTTTCTGTTGCAGCGCCTTGATGCGCTCAACGCTGAACACCTCGCCCACCAACTGCGCCAGTATCGCCGTTTGGTAGCCAGACCCGGTACCGATTTCCAGTACGCGCGAGCGCGGGCCCGCCGCCAGGAGTAATTCTGTCATCCGCGCTACGACATAAGGTTGCGATAAGGTCTGCTGGAAGCCGATTGGCAGGGCGACGTCTTCGTAGGCGCGATGTGCCATCGCCTCGTCGAGGAACAGATGCCGCGGCGTGATACGCATAACATCCAACACAGCCTGATTGCTGACGCCTTGCTCAAGCAAGCGCTGGACCAGACGCTCCCGGGTGCGCTGGGAGGTCATCCCAATCCCGTGGAGGTCAATCCTGTTCACTACTGATACCACTTTTTATACTTCCTTCTTTATACTGCACCAACTCTGCCAGCAGTGCTGTGGCATAACAGCCAGCACCCAATGAGAACTCTACTCGCAGGCTGCCATCATCACAAAACTGCCAGCAAAAGTCATCCGGCATCAGTCGCGTCGGGCGCCAGGCCAACTCTAGACCGGACGCCTCCAGAAAATCACAAATATCCCGACATTCCGCCAGGTACGTTGCCTGCTGCTCCAAGAGTCTGGCACCAACAGTGCCCTGCCCCCAGAGCGGCAGGCCTGGGTGAAGGTCACCGCTGGCTGAGCGCTGGCTAATATCATCGCTCACCTCGGCACACGTGAAGAGACTACGCGTGCCGTGAAGGAGGCACACATCACCTGGCAACACGGTGTTCCACTCTCCACTTTCCACTCGCTGCGCGAGCATACGATTGAATACATAGGCGCGCAAAGCAGAGAAATAAAGACTACGTTTCTCCCGCGATATGCGCTGCCTGCCACGGATCCAGCGCCTCGCCTGTGCCAGCGTTGAGCCATTGCGGCCAAAACGCTGCTCGCCAAAATAGTTGGGAGCACCCGCTTCGTCCAGCAGGCGCAGGCGCTGTTCCAGCAATGTCCTTTCGCCAGTCAGATCACGCAGTATCAAAGTGAACCGGTTGGCGCGATGCACACCGCGCTTGAGCTTGCGCAAGTGGCGCCCGACGGCCAAAACCTGCACCTCACCGCTCACCTCCAGTGCCTGCCAGTCTGGCTCGGTGCGACCGGCCATACCCACACTAAACCACTGTTGGGTGACGGCATTACGATCTTTGAGGCCGCTATAGCCGATATCGCGCGCTGGCACTGCGCTTAGTTCTGACAGGCGCTGCACAAGTTCCAGCGTATTGACCTGGCGCTTTTGCAAGCGCAGGAAACAGTGTTCTCCCTCACCTGACAGCTCAAAACCTAACTCTTCACTGACCCGAAAATCCTCAGGTTGGCAGCGAATCAGCGCACTACCAGGCGGCACGCCCCACGCTGTTGGCCAATCGTGGTTCATGCAGCGGCTGTCTTAAGCAGCACAACCGCGTGCGCCGCAACGCCCTCTCCCCGCCCGGTAAAACCCAGGTTTTCCGTAGTCGTTGCTTTCACATTCACCTGCTCGACGGCAGCATCCAGATCGGCAGACAACGTCTTACGCATAGCGGCAATGTGCGGCGCCAGCTTGGGTGCCTGGGCGACGACCGTGGCATCGAGGTTGCCCAGCTCCCATCCCCCGCTGCGTACCAACTCCATCACCCGGCGCAGCAACACGCGGCTATCGATGCCAGCATTGGTTGGATCAGTATCCGGAAAATGCTGGCCAATATCTCCCGCGCCCAGGGCGCCTAACAGTGCATCGCAGACCGCATGAATCAGCACGTCGCCATCGGAGTGAGCGATCAAAGCCTGATCATGGGGGATGCGCACACCGCCCAGCATCAGGGCATCTCCCGGCCCGAACCGGTGTACGTCATAGCCGTGACCAATACGCATCAAAACAACATCCAGGCAATGTCATTCATGTGGAGACACGCCCGCTTTTAGCCTGCAAATACCAACTCGCCAGCGGCAGGTCAGCGGGCACCGTCACCTTGAGGTTACCTGAAGGCCCTGCGATCAATTGCACCGGATGCCCCGCCCACTCCATCGCAGAGGCCTCGTCGGTTACCGTCAGCCCCTGCTCCTGCGCCGTGCGCAGCGCCAAACGCAATTCATCGAGGCGAAACATTTGTGGGGTCTGCGCCCGCCACAGGGTTGCACGATCCAGTGTGCGCACTACGCGTGCATCGCCTGATACCTGTTTGACTGTATCGACTATCGGTTCCGCCAAAATACCGCCGGTGTTGGTGGCCATTACTGCCTCGATCAACCGCACAATATCTGCAGATTGCAGGCAGGGTCGCGCCGCATCATGCACCAGGACCCAGTCATGCGGGGCTGCTTGTGCGCAAAGACTGTCAAGGCCGGCCAGCACTGAGCCGCTGCGCTGTGCTGCGCCGGTGACGGTGTTGACACGCGTATTCTGAAACACCGCCAGCTGCATCGCTCGTTCGTCCTGGGGATGCAGTGCCACGACGACGCCGGCAATCTGCTCGCAGCCCAATAGGGCGTTCAAGCTATGCTCCAGCAAAGTGGCCCCGCCAATCTGCAAATACTGCTTGGGCAGCTCTGCGCCCATGCGGCTGCCGGTGCCAGCGGCAGGTATCATTGCCCAGCATCGGGCGCCTTGAGCAGCCCCACTGCCCAACGCGCTCATGGCTGCTCTTCCGGGGCTGATTCGGGCTTTTCGACAATCTGGTAAAAGGTCTCGCCCTCGCGCACCAAACCCAATTGCTCGCGAGCGCGTTCCTCCACCCCCTTCACGCCAGTTTGCAACTCCAGCACTTCGCGCTCCAGTACCGCATTGCGTGCCTGTAGTTCTGTGTTTATACGTGTCTGCTCTTCCACCTGTCGCTCCAGACGATGCTGCTCCGCAAAACTACCGTCAGCAAACCACAGACGATACTGGAGTATCCCCAGTAGCAACAACAACGTGAGTAACAGCCAGCGCAAATGCTACTCCTTTAAGGGCGCAGGAATTCTGCCATGCCGCGATAAGGTGCGCGGCCAGCCAATTCAGCCTCAATACGCAACAGTCGATTGTACTTGGCGACACGATCCGAACGGCACAGCGACCCGGTTTTGATTTGACCGGCAGCTGTCGCCACCGCGAGATCGGCAATGGTGGTGTCTTCGGTTTCGCCACTGCGATGAGAAATCACGGCGGCATAGCCGGCCTTCTTGGCCATCGCTATTGCGTCCAGCGTCTCGGACAGGCTGCCGATCTGATTGAACTTGATAAGGATGGAGTTGGCTACGCCTTTGTCGATACCCTCCTTGAGAATTTTGGTGTTGGTGACAAACAGGTCGTCGCCCACCAGTTGGACCTTGTCGCCAATCCTGTCGGTGAGCAGCTTCCAGCCGTCCCAGTCAGACTCATCCAGTCCGTCTTCAATCGAGATGATGGGATGGCTGGCGGCGAGATCAGCCAGATAATGCGTGAAGGCATCACTGCTAAACTGCTTGCCCTCGCCTACCAGGTCGTAAAGCCCGTTGCGATAGAACTCGGACGCCGCGCAATCCAGTGCCAACATAATATCCTTGCCGAGTGCGTAACCTGCTTTGCTAACGGCGTCAGCAATGATCTCCAGTGCGGCCTCATTGGAGGGCAGATCGGGTGCAAAACCACCCTCGTCACCGACGGCTGTATTAAGGCCGCTTGCGGACAGTACCTTCTTTAACTGGTGAAAAATTTCTGCACCGGCACGCAAACCCTCGGCAAAACTGGACGCCCCCACCGGCAGCACCATAAACTCCTGTATGTCGACATTGTTGTCAGCATGCTCACCGCCGTTGAGGATATTCATCATCGGCACGGGCATCGTGAAGTCTGACGTTTCATTAATATCCGCAATATGCTGGTAGAGCGGTATTTTACGCGACAAAGCCGCAGCCTTTGCCGCTGCCAGTGACACAGCGAGAATCGCATTGGCGCCAAATCTGCCCTTGTTGTCGGTGCCGTCTGCCTCGATCATAACCGCGTCCAGTTCGCGCTGGGCGGTGACGTCGCGTCCCAACAACAATGTGCGCAGCGGGCCATTCACATGCCCAACGGCCGTCAGGACGCCTTTGCCCAGGTAGCGCTCGGGGTCACCGTCGCGCAATTCCAGTGCTTCACGCGAACCGGTAGAAGCGCCAGAGGGCGCATAGGCCGAGCCGACTTCACCCGTATTTAAAGTAACCTCAGCCATTACCGTGGGATTACCCCGCGAGTCCATTACTTCAAAAGCCTGTATATTTGAGATCGATGCCATTCTGTCCAACTCCGTAGTTGCTAGTCGTCGCTGTCGCTAATCTTGGTCGCTACTCTATGTGCAGTGGCGGCAGTGATTTCACCAGATCATCGACCGCCTTCACTTGTTGCAGAAAAGGTTCCAGTTGCGACAGTGGCAGTGCGCTGGGGCCGTCACAACGGGCCTTTTGCGGGTCGGGGTGTGCTTCCAGAAATAATCCCGCCAGACCCAGTGCCATCCCCGATCGTGCCAGTTCAACCACCTGTGCGCGCCGACCGCCCGACGCAGTGCCGCCACTGTCACGGCACTGCAATGCGTGTGTCACATCAAAAATGAGTGGGACATTGTTGCAAGTGCGCTTCATCACACCGAACCCGAGCATATCCACAACAAGGTTGTCGTAGCCAAAATTGCTGCCGCGTTCGCACAGCATAACGCGCGTATTGCCGCACTCGGCGAACTTCTCAACGATATTGGCCATCTGCGAGGGGCTAAGAAACTGTGGCTTCTTGATATTAATAGCCGCACCCGTCGCCGCCATCGCCGCCACCAGATCGGTCTGGCGCGCCAGAAACGCGGGCAACTGGATGATATCGCAGACCTCCGCCGCCGGCGCAGCCTGCTCCGGCGTATGCACATCGGTAATGATCGGGACGCCAAACGTTGCTTTCACGTCAGCTAGAATCGACAGCCCTTCCTCTAGCCCTGGCCCGCGGAAAGAGTGAATAGAGGAGCGGTTGGCTTTGTCATAAGACGCTTTAAATACATAGGGAATGCCCAGGCGGGCACATACCTCGACATAGTGCTCGGCCACTTGCAGCGCGAAATCGCGACTTTCCAACACATTCACACCACCCATCAATACAAAGGGCGCGCTGTTGTCGATGCACAGTTTTCCAATAGAAACGGATTGTTCAGTCACACGCTACTCTCACTGTCGGTTCTTTTATTAAACCGCCGGCTTGCCGGCCTGCGCATGGGCGATGGCCGCCTTGATGTAACTCGTAAATAGCAGGTGACCTCCGCGCGGCCTCGAGGTGAACTCCGGGTGAAACTGACAAGCGATAAACCAGGGGTGTTCGGGCAGCTCAACCATCTCCACCAGGGAGTGATCTGCAGACCAGCCGGCGACTCGCATACCCGCGTCTCGCAGCTGATCGAGATAGTTGTTGTTGATTTCGTAGCGGTGCCGGTGGCGCTCACTGATGACATCCTCGCCGAAGATCTCGCGGGTCTTGCTGCCAGGCTCCAGATGGCAGGGCTGAGCGCCCAGTCGCATGGTGCCGCCCTTGTCAGAGGTTTCGTCACGCAACTGAGCAATGCCGTCAGCATTCATCCACTCGGTGATCAAGGCCACAATCGGGTGCGGGGTGGCCGGATTCATCTCGGTAGAATCAGCGCCCTCCAGGCCACAAACATTGCGTGCGTATTCCACCAGCGCGACATGCATGCCCAGGCATATCCCGAGGAAAGGTATATTATTTTCCCGCGCGTAACGCACAGCGGTAATTTTGCCTTCCACGCCGCGATCGCCAAAGCCACCGGGCACCAGAATAGCGTCCACGCCCTGCAACGCCGCCGTGCCTTGACGCTCGATATCCTCGGCGTCGTAGTACTCTATCTTTACGTCGGTCAGGGTCTGCAGCCCGGCATGACCCAACGCTTCGTTGAGCGACTTGTAGGCGTCCTGCAGATCCACATATTTCCCCACCATCGCGACACGCACCTGGCCCCTGCTCGCAGTGAACTCGCGCTCAACCACATCATCCCAATCCGAAAGGTCAGCCTCGCTCTTGCACTTGATCCCAAAGCGCTCGACGACGAATTTGTCGAGGCCAAAATCACGTAACATGCCAGGAATCTTGTAGATCGAATCGACATCCAGAAGAGGAATAACAGCGCGTTCTTCAACGTTGGTGAACAACGATATTTTCTTGCGTGCACTCTCTTCGATCTCCACGGAGCAGCGGCATAGCAAAATATCGGGCTGCAGGCCGATGGAGCGCAGCTCTTTGACCGAGTGCTGCGTAGGCTTGGTTTTGATCTCTCCGGCAGTGGCAATGTAGGGCACCAGAGTAAGATGCATGAGCAGGGCACGGCTTGGGCCCATTTCCAGCTTTAGCTGGCGCGCGGCCTCAAGGAAAGGCAAGCCTTCGATATCACCGACGGTACCGCCTATCTCGACCACCGCCACATCGGCATCACCCGCGCCTAGCACAACGCGGCGCTTGATTTCATCAGTGATGTGCGGAATGACCTGTACCGTGCCACCGAGATAATCACCGCGCCGCTCCTTGCGCAGCACAGTGTTATAGACCCGGCCGGTGGTAAAGTTGTTAGTGCGCTTCATCACCGTGTGGGTAAACCGTTCATAGTGACCCAGATCCAGGTCAGTTTCGGCGCCATCTTCAGTGACAAAGACCTCGCCGTGCTGGAAGGGGCTCATGGTGCCGGGATCTACATTGATATACGGATCGAGCTTAAGCAGCGTAACCTTGATACCCCTGGCCTCGAGCACAGCGGCCATGGAAGCCGCTGCAATACCCTTACCCAGAGAGGACACCACCCCACCTGTGACGAAAATGTAACGCGTCATGCTTAGCCTATGTATGCTGTATTTCTGGACATGCAAACACCCTGCAACCGGCTCTCTAGGAGAGTTTTATCGACCGGCGCTGGTCCTGCAAAAGATGGGAAGTCAGGTTATCAGAAAGGTAGGGGCAGCTCAATGAGAACCGGCGTCTGCAGGCCTTTGCCAGACCAAGTTCCAGAGCTGCTCCCCGTCTCCCGCGGCCGCCCTGAAGCGGCTGGATTCACAATAGGCCAGATCGCCCACAGCCAAAAGTTCACCTTCGAGATACAACAGTGGCAAGCGATCACGCCACCACGGCGGGACAGCCCATTCCTGCATCAGGGCCTTCAAACTGCGACTGCCAGAACGCCCGGGTAGCCGACAGCGCTCGCCACCTTGGCGCCATTGCAACGCTAACTGCTCGCCGGATACCAGACATACACCACGGGCCTGCGCTGGCACCAGACTCACAGCACCCACATGAGGCACTTCACACGCCTCACCCGGCACGATGACTGACTGGCCGCCAGAGAACAGCGTGACATCTCGCGGGACACTGTAAACACCGCCGCGATAGCGCCGAAGACTAAAGGAGCCGCAATCCAGCCGCGGATTAGTATCATCAGATGACGCCCGCAGCTGGCGCATGAACTCAGCCAGCGCAGCGTGGTCAGGGGATTGGTTGCCGCGCGACCGCAGCCAGGCGCGCAACCGCGCGCAGGCCGTTTCCGGTGACACTGCGGTCAACGCGCTGAGGTGTATACCCGAGTCACCCATCACACTTCTAATTGTGCCTACAGTGCCGACTTCAGCAGCCACCATGTCTGCTGCCGCCGCCAGATGGCCGATGGCCCGAGCGACAGACTGGCGGTAGGCGGGCCAGCGCGAGCCAAACAGGGGCAATATTTCTGCCCGCAAAAAGTTACGATCCATCGCTGTATTGCAGTTCGATGGATCTTTCACGAACGCCAAGCCATGATGCGCAGCATAGCGCTCGATCTCAGCACGCTCATAGTCCAGCAGCGGACGCACCAGGTGGCCGTCACCCAGCGCCCGCTGACGCGGCATTGAAGCGAGGCCCTCGACACCGGCGCCGCGCAGCAAGCGCAGAAAAAAGGTCTCGACCTGATCGTCCAGATGATGGCCCATGAACAGCACGGCACCGGGCGCCAACTGGTCTTCGAACGCACGGTAGCGCGCCTCTCGCGCCGCCGCCTCAGGACTGCTGCCGCCGCGCACCGTCACCGTGCGGGAAATTAACGACAGCTGCAGTTCGCGACACTGCGCAGCGCAGTGTCGCTGCCAGTCGTCAGCGGACGCCTGCAACCGGTGATTGACATGAATGGCCGTTAGCTCAGGCGCGCCCGGGTTGGCAGTACGCCAGTCGCGCAGCAGATGTAATAGTGCCGTGGAATCCACGCCGCCACTGAACGCCACGTACCAGTGCGGAGCAGCAAGTAAGGCGCTTAGCTGATGATCAAAGTCGGCGTGATTAAGCAATCCGGCCTAATTTCCATAGGACATGAGCCGCTGGTAGCGCTTGGCAAGCAGATCTTCCAGCGGCAGGCCCTGCAGACGCTCCAACTGGGTCACGATGTGTTCGCGGACACGCTGCGCCATCACGTCCGGATCGCGATGCGCTCCACCCAACGGTTCAGGGATGGTGGCGTCGACAATACCCAGTTCCTGCAGATTTTTCGACGTCACACCCATAGCCTCTGCCGCCTCGGGCGCGTGTGAAATGTCTTTCCAGATAATATTGGCGCAGCCTTCGGGTGATATCACAAAGTATGTCGAGTACTGCAGCATGGCCAGATGGTCCCCCACACCGATGCCCAATGCTCCGCCAGAACTGCCCTCACCAATAACAATACACACAATCGGCGTAGCCAGACGGGACATCACTGCCAGGTTCCGGGCAATAGACTCGCTGATGCCACGCTCCTCTGAATCGATGCCCGGGTAGGCTCCGGGCGTATCGATCATGGTGATCACTGGGATTTTATAACGCTCCGCCATTTCCATCAGGCGCAAAGCCTTGCGGTAACCCTCGGGCTTGGGCATACCAAAATTGCGCATGACCTTATCCTTCACCGCACGCCCCTTTTCCTGACCGATGACCATAACCGGCTTGTCATCGATACGGGCAATACCGCCGATAATGGCGTTATCATCGCCAAAATGGCGATCGCCGTGCAATTCATCGAACTCGGTAAAAATGCGCGGAATGTAGTCCAATGTGTAGGGTCTTCGCGGATGGCGCGCGACTCTAACGATATCCCAGGAGCTCAGGTTGGAATAAATTTTCTCCGTAAGCTTGGTGCTCTTAGCTCGCAGGTTTTCGATCTCCGAACTGATATTAATGTCATTATCGGAGCCCACCAGCCGCAACTCCTCGATCTTCACTTCCAGCTCGGCGATGGGCTGTTCAAAGTCCAGGTAATTGGGATTCATGCGTCGGGGTTCTCGGCGAGTTTAAGTGACGCACAGTGTACAAAATTAATCTGCTGCAGACCAATAGTGCGAAGCTAGCCACAAGGCGCGGCCAAAATCCGCGGATTGAGATCGTCTGGTGGGTATTCTGCATCCGGCAACGACCGCTCTAACGCGGAGCAATCAGTTGCAGCGTCACCACAGGTATAGCATTCGGAATGATTCCCTGCAGCGGTTGCTGTAAACTGCCAGCTCGATCTTGCAGCGCTCAGCGCCCATTTCAAGAGACAGTGATTCAAACGACTTACAGACCCATATCCCCTATGAATGACAAGCAGCACAGCGCAGAGGCAGTGCCGGAACGGCCGCTCTATCTCGTCCCACACAGTACCGAGGACATCGCCATTCTTTACGAGGATGATGATCTGCTGCTGGTGCGCAAACCAACGCTACTGCTCAGCATCCCGGGCAGGCATCCGCTGAACAAGGACTGCCTGGTGACGCGCTTACAGCGGCGCTATCCCACTGCCAGCATCGTGCACCGGTTAGACCTCGACACCTCCGGAATCATGGTAATTCCACTCACCAAACCCACCCATGCTCATATTAGTCGGCAGTTTCAGGAGCGCGCGGTACACAAAACCTACCATGCGCTGGTCTTCGGTGCGGTGGGTCCGGACAAAGGCAAAGTCGACCTGCCCATCGCGACCGACTGGGAGCGCCGCCCGCTGCAGAAGATCTGCCATGAGCGCGGGCGCTCAGCGCTCACGCATTTTGAAGTCCTTGAGCGTGGTGATGACCGCAGCCGCTTGCTGCTAAAGCCAGTCACTGGGCGGACCCACCAGCTGCGTATTCATATGCGCGAGCTGGGCCATCCCATTCTGGGTTGCGATATGTATGCCCATGAGACCGCACTGGCAATGGCTGATCGCCTGATGCTGCATGCATCTTCGCTGGAATTCACCCACCCCGGCACAGGGCTATGGCTGCGCGGTGACTGCCCACCGGACTTCTAGGGGAACGCAAAACCTATAAGTGCGAGCACCAGTCGCTCCAGCTGCCGGCATAAAGCGTCGCGTCCTCTCGCCCCAATAGCGCCAGCGAAAACAAGTTGACGCAGGCCGTCACCCCCGATCCACAATACACCACCAATTGCTCCGCCTCCAACGTATCACCCCAGTGCGCTTGGAGTCCGTCGGCATCACGCAACCGTCCTCTCTCATCGGTTACATCCTGCCAGGGATGGTTGACGGCGCCGGGAATATGGCCTGCGATCGGATCAATAGCCTCCTCCAACCCCGCGTAGCGACGCGGCTCACGAGAATCAACCAGCAGCGCGCCACCCGCCTGCGCATCGCGCAGACCCACAATATCGCAGGCACCATGAAAGGTGGCGGCCGGCTGCGGTGCGGCCGGCTGCGGTGCGACTGGCTGGCACTCAGGCAATCGCGATTCCACCTGTCCACCGGCCTCAAGGTAAGCCTGATAACCGCCGTTTAACAGGCGCGGCGGCCGGTAGCCCATGGCGCGCATCAGCCACCATAACCGCGCCGCAAAGGCCAGCCGCGAATCATCATAAGCCACGACCTCTGTCTGCGGGCCAACACCGCAGCGCGCAAGAGTGGCGGCAAAAAGACTGGGCCGGGGCAGTGGATGACGCCCGCCATGCTCACCCGGCGGGCCAGACAGGTCCTTGTTTAAATCCAGGTGCTGCGCGCCGGGAATATGGCCCTGCTGATGAAGCACACGGCCAGCAAGCGGCTCTGCCAGCGAAAAACGACAATCAATAATAACCGCACCACGCCGCGTCAACATGTCAGCGGGTTCAATCCACATTTCAGTCATACCAACACCTCCTAAAATACGAAGATAACCTACTAATAATTCCTGCGTCGCACAGTCCCCACCCGATAACATTCGATTCACCGCCTAAGTGCCAATTTTGTGCTTAAAGCAGGGACAGACCCTGTCCCGAAAACCGCTACTCGGTTAGACGTCGGTTTAGCCGCCCAATCCCGCCCACACCGCAATCGTCCCCAATCGATCCGGGACCCGCAAGCCGAGCGGCAACGATGACTTGCGAGCTGACCTAAATAGCCTCGAAATCACCATGACGACCCTTGCCGGAAGCGAAGCGGGTGGCGCCTTCCACCGTCTCGCGCGAGGCGATAACGGCCAGCCCGCGCTCGAATTCGTTGTGCAAAGCATCGTCCAGCGACATACCCCATTGCTCGCAAGCGCTGAGGCGGTCGGAGCGCAGACAGGTCTGTGGAAACCGGCCCAGCTGCTGCGCCAATTCGAGCGCGGCGGCTAACGCCTCACCATCTGGCACCACACGATTTGCCAGCCCCATCTGCAACGCCTCGTCTGCGCTTACACCCCGTCCGGTGAGAATCAAGTCCATGGCGCGACTGTGGCCGATCAGGCGCGGCAACCTGACCGTACCGCCATCAATCAGAGGTACACCCCAACGACGACAGTACACGCCCAATATTGCGCTGCGTTCTACCACGCGCATATCGCACCACAGCGCCAGCTCCAAACCACCGGCAACCGCGTGACCCGCAATGGCGGCAATAACGGGCTTACCCAAGACCATCCGCGAAGGCCCCATAGGGGCATCCCCCTCAGGAATCAAGGGGTTGCCGCCGCTGGCGTCAGCGATGGCCTTAAGGTCCGCACCCGCGCAGAATGTGCCGGACTCCCCATACAAAACAGCAACATCCGAGCCTGGATCCGCATCAAACGCCGCAAAGGCGGCCGCCAGACTGCGGGCGGTTTCACCATCGACCGCATTGCGCACATCCGGGCGCGTGATACTGACCAGGGTAATCCGATCTTGATGTTCCACCCTGACCTTTCCCATAGACTTTTGCCCTCTCAAGATCGGAATTTTGACAGCGGCATCCGCTGCACGTATGCCACGCAGAGCCTACCACCAACACATTGACAAAACACCGCAATCGCCCGGCGCAGGCCTACCACACTGGACGCACGTATTGCAGCCACCTAGTATCTACCTATAAAAATCACGCGGGACACCAAGGCATGACCAACAAGACTCTTTTTCTGAGCGCGTGCATTGTGCTTACCGCCTGCTCCAACTCAGACGATTCCCTGGATGCCATGCAGAAGAATGAGGATGTGGGGATTGCTGGCATTACACGCGGCGTCGACAGCCTGTTCCCCGCCAATGAGGAAATCATGACGCTGCGGACGACGCCGAACCCGGATCGCAATGCGTACTTCGGTGACCTCCATGTGCACACTGCTTATTCCTTTGACGCCTACGTGTTTGGCACCATTAGCACGCCCGATGACGCCTACCGCTACGCCAAAGGGCAGGCACTTCTGCACCCCACAGGTTATGAAGTGCAACTGCAGGCTCCTCTGGATTTTTATGCCGTGACCGATCACGCCATGCTCATGGGGCTGGTCAAGGAGGCCGCCGACACCAGCAGCGAGTTCTCGCGCTACGACGTTACCGAGCCTCTGCACAACATCAACGCACCGTCTAACATGAACGAATTCAGCCTGCCCGATCGCGGCACTGCCTTCGCCAACTTTTTACCCGGCGTACTGAGCGGCCTGCTCGACGGCAGCATCGACATGTCCATGGCAGAAAATGTAACCAGGGCGGCATGGCGGGATACGATTCGCGCTGCCAATGAAGCGTATGTTCCCGGTAGCTTCACCACGTTTGCGGCTTTTGAATACACTTCATCCTCCGATGATCAGGGCAATCTCCACCGCAATGTTATTTTTCGCGACAGCGACCGCCTGCCAGCAATCCCGTTCTCGCGCTTTAGTTCACTGAACCCGGAGGGGCTCTGGGACTGGATGGATAAACTCCGCGACCAGGGCGTGGAGAGTCTCGCTATTCCGCACAACCCCAACGGTTCCAACGGCCAGATGTTTACTGTGACCGATTGGGCAGGCGATCCCTTCGACGATGTGTATTCAACCCAGCGTATGCGCAACGAACCCCTGGTAGAGATCACCCAGATCAAAGGCACCTCCGACACGCACCCGTTACTGTCTCCCAACGATGAGTGGGGAAACTTTGAAATTACGCCGTACCGCGTCGCGACCAAGTTATACAGTGAACCTGCCGGCAGCTATGTGCGCGATGCCTACCTGCGCGGCCTGCAGGTGCAGGCCGGCGGCGTTCTGAATCCCTACAAATTCGGGCTTATCGGCTCCAGCGACACCCATGATGCCGCCAGCTCGCTGGATGAAAAGACGTTTTTTTCCAAGGCAGGAATGCTCGACGGCACCGCTGAACTGCGCGGTTCGATTCCGGCATCCTTTTTCAATGGCACCGTGATCAAATTTCTCGACCCTGGACTGATAACCGAAGTCGACGGCAAGGACTATCTGTCCAGTTCGTCCTTTGAATACTGGCCGGCCTCCGGACTGGCGGGCGTGTGGGCAGAGGAAAATACACGCGATTCCATCTATGACGCGTTCAGGCGCAAGGAGACCTTCGCCACCAGCGGCCCGCGCATCAAAGTGCGTTTTTTTGCCGGTTACGACTTCGCACCGCCCATTCTGCAAAACCCGAAATTGGCCACTATTGCCTATCGGCAAGGGGTCATGATGGGCAGCGACTTACCCGGCAGCGGTGATAAATCACCCGTATTTCTCGTTTGGGCGGCTGCAGACCCCAACGGCACCCCTCTGCAACGCGTGCAAATCATCAAGGGCTATCTGGCAAACGGCGAGCATCGCGAGCGCATCTACGACGTAGGCTGCTCCAATGATCTGCACGTTGACCCCGCCACCGGCCGTTGCCCGGACAATGGCTCAAGCGTCACTCTCGCTGACTGCGCCACCACCGGCAGCGGGGCCAGCGAACTGAGAGCGCTGTGGCGCGACCCGAACTTCGATGCCCGCGAGGAGGCCTTCTATTATGTGCGCGTGCTGGAGAACCCCAGCTGCCGCTGGTCGACCTGGGATGCGATTCGCGCCGGTGAAGCGCCGCGCTCCGACCTGCCCAAAACCCTGCAGGACCGGGCCTGGTCCTCGCCCATCTGGTACCGCCCTGACGACACAGCGAACACACCCGCAGACCCACACGCTGCGGACGCCTGAGCCCGGTGGTAAAGGCCTTTCGCCGCAAAAGCATGCTGCGGCGCTTCAGAACCCTACTGATGTTGCTAGCTGTTTTTAGCGCAGCGCAATACTGGACAGCAGGCACCATAAGCTGGCCCGGCACGCTCTATAACACGGTCGCTGAGAAACTGGCCGAGTATGCCGCACGACCCGAGGCCCGCTGGCGGCGCGCAGCAGAATCACTCGAGAACATTAGCGCTGCGAGAGAAGGCCACTCTCCGGAGAATATTGACCTGACCGGGCGTGTGGTCCGTATCGCTGACGGCGATACCGTATCCATACTCGACCGCAACAACAAACAGCACAAAGTACGGCTCTTCGGCATCGACACGCCGGAGCGGGATCAGCCCTACGGGAAAGCAGCCAAAAAAACACTGGAACGACTGATCGATGGAGGATCAGTAGACGTGGTAGTCGTCACCACAGACCGCTACGGTCGCAAAGTGGGGACGCTTTACCGCAATGGCATCAATATCAATGTCGCTATGGTGGCCAGCGGTTACGCCTGGTGGTACCAATACTTTGCGCCCCATGAGCACGCGCTGCGAGCGGCACAACAGCAGGCACGCGAACGACGGCTGGGGCTATGGGCAGACACTCATCCTATAGCGCCGTGGGACTGGCGCAGGAAACAGCGCTAGGCTGCAGGCGGCTAATTCAGGCGGACAAGTCAGTCAGACAGGATATTCGGTTTCATAGATCGTGCAATTGGGTTAAATTTGCAACGCCAAATGGAAGCGTGTTCCTTAAGCTTCGAGTTCGGCGAGAAATTAAATGTCTCGCCTTAGTGCCAATTTTAGGCTTAAGGAAGCCCCATTCAAGACACCCATGTATTTTAATAAAACAGGCACGCTCAATGATAGTCGTCAACGCAGTAGTCAAAATGAGTAAAGAAGATATACAGGCCCTGCACAATGCCATCAGCGCGATGGAGGTCGCCAGCAGGGCTGAGGCCGGGTGTGATGACTACACCTTCAGTGTCGAATTGAATGACCCAAACACGCTGCGTATCACGGAAAAATGGCATACCGTTGAGGCGCTGCAGGAACACTTTGCGACCGCACATATGGCTGAATTCCAGCAAGTGATGGGCACGTATCCACCTGTCTCCATGGATGTGAAAATCTTCGAAACACAGGAAATCCAACTCTTTTAGAACGCAATGGATTCTCTCTAAAGCACTGCAGTGCAAGACTTTACTGCATCTGGGGGCCGTCGCCCCACGGATGGCCGCCCCACGGATGGCCGCCCCACGGATGGCCGCCCCACCCTCCATGGCCTCAAACGGTCTCTTCAATCTCTACTCGCTTTAACACCTAAGTGCCGCTATTGGACTTAAGTAAGTGCCTTTCGCGTCTGAATAAAGTATTTCGATGATCGCACATCAGTTTCGGCAGACTGGGCTAACTGCGCTATAATCCCGACCCCTTTTCCCTGCAGCAATGCTCTCCTATGGCAGATACAGAGTCCCATCACAGCGCCAACAAGACTTCCCCCAAGAAAAATGTGGGGTTTATATCGCTCGGCTGCCCCAAGGCACTGGTCGATTCCGAGCGCATTCTCACGCAGTTAAAAATAGACGGCTACGACATCGTGCCGACCTATGAAGGCGCGGATATTGTGGTGGTAAACACCTGCGGCTTTATCGACAGCGCCAAGCAGGAATCGCTGGATGCTATCGGTGAGGCCATCAGCGAGAATGGCCGCGTCATTGTGACCGGCTGCATGGGCAAAGGCGACGATGCGCAGTCGATTATGGCATTGCACCCCAAAGTACTCAGCATCACCGGGCCTGCGGCTTACGAAGAAGTGGTCAGCGCGGTGCATAAATATGTGCCTTACACGCCGGTACACGATCCCTTCGCAGATCTGGTGCCGCCGCAGGGCATTAAGTTGACGCCACGGCATTACGCCTACCTGAAGATTTCCGAGGGCTGCAACCACCGCTGCACGTTTTGCATTATTCCCGACATGCGCGGCAATTTGGTGAGCAGGCCTATCGGTGATGTCATGGAAGAAGCGGAGCGACTGGTGCGCGCCGGTGTGCGCGAACTACTGGTGATCTCACAAGACACAAGTGCTTATGGTATCGACACCAAATATCGCACCGGGTTCTGGAATGGCCGGCCGCTGAAAACCCGCATGCAGGAGCTGTGTGAGGCGCTGGGCGAGTTCGGTATCTGGGTGCGCCTGCATTATGTTTACCCGTATCCCCATGTGGACAAGGTGATACCGCTGATGGCCGAAGGCAAAATACTCCCCTATCTGGATGTGCCGTTCCAGCATGGCAGCCCTGCGGTGCTCAAGCGCATGAAGCGCCCGGCCGCAGCGGAGAAATCTCTCGAACGGATTAAAGCATGGCGCGAGACCTGCCCCGATATCACGTTGCGCAGTACCTTTATTGTCGGGTTCCCCGGAGAGACAGACGCGGAATTTGACGTACTACTGGATTTCATCCGCGAAGCGCAATTGGATCGCGTCGGATGTTTCCAGTACTCACCAGTGAAAGGCGCGCGCGCCAACGCACTACCCGACCACGTTCCCGATGACCTAAAGCAGGAGCGCTGGGACCGATTCATGGCGCTACAACAAGACATCAGCGCGGCGAAACTGCAATTGAAAATAGGCAGGACGATTGAAATCCTGATCGATGAGGTAAACGCTGAAGGCGCCATCGGCCGTTCCAGCGCGGACGCGCCGGAAATCGATGGCAAGGTCTACCTCGAAGGCGCGACGGACCTGCATCCGGGAGATGTCGTGGAAGCCCAGGTGACAGCCGCCGACGAGTACGATTTGTGGGTCGGTTGAACCCCGTTTGAACCTGCTTCTTTTCAGCGACGATGATCGCATTGAGGCAGGCAAGATCAGAGTCCACGACCGTCGTCTTGAGCATTTGCGTAGCGTGCACCGCGCCGTCGTAGGCGACACACTGCGTATTGGCGAAATCGACGGCCTCATGGGTGAAGCCAGAATTCTGGCCATTAGCGACACCGCTGCCGTCCTCGATGTCACGTTGAACCAACCGCCCCCTGACAAGCTGCCGCTGTCTCTCGTTCTCGCTTTGCCACGCCCCAAAATGTTGCGGCGCATACTGCGCAATGCCGCAGAGTTCGGAGTGGGGGAATTGCATCTGATCAACAGCTACCGGGTAGAGAAGAGTTACTGGCAAAGCCCGGTACTTGAAGATGCCACTGTGCGCGAGTATCTGCTACAGGGGCTGGAACAATCGAGGGATACACGCCTTCCAATTATGGTCGAGCATCGACGTTTCAAGGTATTCGCAGAAGACGTGCTGCCCGGCATGATCGCGGGGAAAGACGCATTGCTGGCACATCCGGGCGCAGCGCAGCCCTGCCCGCGACAGACAGACAAGACTACGGTTTTAGTGATAGGCCCGGAAGGCGGGTTTATCCCCTATGAGGTCAGCCAACTGCAAGCCAGTGGCTGCCAAACGGTGTCACTGGGCACCCGCATACTGCGGGTGGAAAATGCCATCGCCTGCGCGCTCGGGAAGTTATTTTGATGGCCTCACAGCCACTGCAATGTGTCGGCTGAAAACACTGCTTTAATCGCTAAATGCACAAATTCCTAAACCCGCTGTTTATTTTTCACATTCACCGGAAGAAAGCCGGAAGAGGCATAGCTTTCACCTACGCATGATGCTAACTTTCTGCCAATCGCGGCTCACGGATGTTGTCGTGCGCACATTAAAAATTACGGCGACCGCGGATACAGAAGATTTGTCGTTGCTCCAATAATTCTAAGTATGAAGAGGTTACACCATGTCCAGAAAACAACGTTTGATTGTCTCCCATATGTCTGCTGCTCTAGCGGTGACATCTGTGGGCATGATTCCCACTGTTGCCTTCGGCCAGGCTGTACTTGAAGAAGTAGTGGTCACAGCCCGTAAACGGGAGGAGACCATGCAGGAAAGCCCTGTTGCGGTATCCGCGTTCAGTGGCGAAAACCTGGTGGAGCTCGGCATCCGCGATATTTCCGACCTGACCAAAGTGGTGCCGAACATCGACATGTATTCGGGCAATGGCACGACCGGCGCCGGCAACATTTTTATCCGCGGCATCGGCGCGCGCAACACCGGCATCAACTTTGACTCCGGTGTCGGTGTCTATATAGACGGCGTGTATGTGTCGCGTGCAGACGGCGCAGTGCTGGACAACGTCGATGTGCAGAGCGTGCAGGTATTGCGCGGCCCGCAGGGCACACTGTTCGGCAAAAATACAACCGGTGGTGCGATTCTTTACACGACTAATAAGCCGAATGAAGAGCTTGGCGGCCACGTGGAAGTGCGCGGCGGTAATTACAATCAGCAGGACGGCCAGGCTACACTCAACGTGCCGTTAATAGGCGACACATTAATGTCGCGCTTTTCACTCTACCAAACCAAGCGCGACGGCTATGTGCAGAGCGTCATCCCCGAGGGTTTGCCAGAGCAGGCGGCGGGCAACACACCTTTCCTTGAAGACGAGTACAACAACACTAATCGCTGGGGCGGGCAAGCCCAGTTGCGCTGGGTACCCACCGACGACCTGTTGCTTGACCTAAACTACAACTACGGTAAAACCGACCAGAACGCCCGCGGCCAGAACTGCGAGGTCGTCACCGGCATTGATGGCACCGGGTGGCAATCCGCTCTGCAAAATGCTGCGATTATTGTGCCCTCAACCGGACTAACTATCGCCGAGTGGTGTCAAATTAACGATGATCTGGGCCCAGACAAGATCATGGCGAACCTCGACCCCAACAAGTACGAGGCTGAAGTCAACACCCTTGCCTTTACCGCAAACTGGGACATCAACGATGTATTGAACTTCCAGAGCATCTCATCGTGGCGTAATACCGAGGGCGGTGAAGTCAACGAGCTTGACGCGATCGGCATCGCACTGCTGGGCCGAAGCAATTTTGAAGGCAATGGTGCCTCGCCGCGCAATACGGACGCCTACAGTCAGGAATTCCAACTCTCGGGCAGTGCCTTTGATGAAAAGTTAGACTATGTCGTCGGCGCGTTCGGCTTCCATGAGGAGACTGATAAGGGCGCGACCACTGGACCAACTTTGTTCTTTAACGCATTGGGCACTCCTGATAGAGCGTTTTACAATACTAACCTTACGGAGCTTCTGGCCAAGAACTCGTCAGTCTCCGCGTTCAGCCAGGCAGACTGGCACTTCGACGATTACTGGACGCTGACTGTAGGCGCTCGCTACACATGGGAAGAGCGCAGAATAACGCGAAGGTTTCGCGTTCCAGATTTAGCCACACTTTCAACCCAAGGCGATGCGATTTACGATTTCAGCACCTTTTTCAGCTTCCCAAGTGGTCCAGAAACATTTAATCCTGATCACGAATTTATCGTTCCTCTCGTTACTCCGGCCGGACAAGTCACCTGGAATCCTGCTGCGGGGACGGCCGACCCGAACGCCGACCAGACCAAGCGATACGACACCTCCAAAGTGAACCCGATGTTCAGTATTCAACGCACCTTTGATGGCATCGGCTTCATGGATTTTGGTAACGCATACTTTACTGTGGCCAACGGCTTCCTATCCGGCGGCCTGACAGATACTGTCAGCACGGCTACCGGCTTGGTGGAAGAATACGATCCAGAGGAAGTGTGGAACTACGAACTGGGCTTTAAAATGGACGCCTGGGGCCGCAAGCTACGCTTAAATACAGCACTTTTTTATACTGATTACAAAGATCGTCAGTTAACCACGGTCCGTATCAATCCTGTGGACGGGCGTATTTCCGGCGCGCTGATTAACGCCAAATCGTCTTATATCTCGGGCATAGAATTTGAGGCGGTTGTGCTGCCTGTCGAGAACCTGCAAATTACCGCCAACATGACCTTCAACGAAAGTGATATCAAAGAGTATGACGACGAGCGCATCACTACCTTTACGCCAGGACAAGCCGTTCCGGAAGGCTGCACCACGCCAATCGTTGGCGGCACTCCAGTGCTCAACTGCCCTATCGATCGTTCAAACGAAAACCTGCCACGCCTGCCCGATGCGGCGTTCTATATGGCAATACAGTACACGTTCGAAACCCAGTATGGCACCATCATGCCATTGGTGTCCGGTTCCTACCGCACCAACCTGGATAACTGCTTTGACTCCTCCAGCTGTCTCTCCGGCATTTACAAGGTCAATCAAACTGATATCACTACACGTTTGACCTGGAACTCGCCGGACATGGAATGGCGGGTCACAGCGTATGGCCAGAACCTGACCGATAATCGCTACGTAACCGGTGGCACGCCGCTGGTTGATGTCACGTCAACAGCGGGCACCATCTACAACTTGCCGCGTACCTATGGCATAGAAGCTGCTTACACCTGGTAAATTGTGCTAAAAAAAAGGGCCGGAATGATCTGATCATTCCGGCCCTTTTGCGTTGTGAGGTGAATTTTTCAGTCGATTTGCAGCCCCCCAGGACATGCCACCCCGGTTCCCCCCAGACCACAATACCCGCCCGGATTCTTGGCGAGGTACTGCTGATGATAATCCTCAGCGTAATAAAACACCCCCGCGGACTCGATCTCAGTAGTAATAGCCGCGTATCCCGCTGCATCTAATGCGTCCTGGAAAGCCGCTTTAGATGCAGCCGCCTGCGCGGCCTGCATTTCATCGAAGGTGTAAATGCCTGAGCGATACTGGGTGCCCATGTCATTGCCCTGACGCATACCCTGTGTAGGATTATGTCCTTCCCAAAACACTTTCAATAGTTGCTCATAACGGATGCTCGCTGGATCAAACACGACCAACACGACTTCGTTGTGCCCGGTTCGCCCACTGCACACTTCATGATAGGTCGGATTGGGTGTCTCTCCCGCGGCGTATCCGGCAGCGGTTGTGTAGACACCATCAAGCTGCCAGAACGTGCGTTCCACGCCCCAGAAACACCCCATACCAAACACGGCCTGCTGCAGGTTTTTCGCAAAAGGTCCGCACAGTGGGTTGCCGTTGACAAAGTGCGCGGCCGGAACAGGCATCTTCTGCGTGCGCCCGGGAAGCGCGGTCTCGGGGGTTGGCATAGCGTGTTTCCTGCGAATATCAAAAAGGCTCATAGCCTCCAAGTATAGCCACAAATGTTATAAAGTGGTTGGCTTCCACCCCAAAAGACCCAATAACAATGCCCATCACTCGCAGAAACCTGCTGGGATTATTGTCCAGCAGCACATTTTTCCTGACCGTCTCGGCAGGACGCGCTTTTGCCGCGCGCTTGCCGGCGGACTCATCACCGCTGGATTTTCCACAAGGCGTAGCCTCTGGCGACCCGCAGCCGCAAGGCATCATGCTGTGGACCCGCGCGGTGCCGGCCAAACCCACCGCGGGACCGATAAGCCTGCTCCTGCAGGTCAGTAGTGAGCGCGATTTTTCGACACTGTTGCTGCAAGAACAATTGCACACTGGCACCGATGCCGACTACACAGTGCGCACCTACGTCAGCGGCTTAACGCCAAACTCGCAGTATTACTATCGCTTTCTCGGCGGCCTGTCCTCGGATAGCAGCACTATGAAAAATGGCGAGGCGTCCGTGTCACGAACCGGGCGTACGCGCACCGCACCCGCTGCCGACGAGCCCAGCCGGGTGAATCTGGCCTTCGCCAGTTGCCAGAGCTTTGAACAGGGTTACTATGGCAGTTGGGCCCGTATGCTGGCAGATGATCATGCTGCGGCGGCGGAGGACCGCATTGATTTTGTGTTACATCTGGGCGATTTCATCTATGAACGATGCTGGAAAACACTTCCCGATGGTCGCCCGCTGCCGAGGATAGTACCGCCGTTCCCCGACGGGGTAGACACGCCCAAGAACCGCTATGCGGTGTCGCTGGCCGACTATCGGCATCTTTACAAAATCTACCTGAGTGATCCACACCTGCAGGAGGCGCGCGCTAACTGGCCGTTCATCTGCACTTGGGACGACCACGAGTTTGCCAACGACGGTTACCAGAGTTATGTCACCTATGACGCTCCCAGTGTACTGGCGGCTCAGCGCAAACTCGATGCCAACCAGGCCTGGTTCGAGTTTATTCCTGCGGTACTCGATGAGCTCGAAGACCAACCTGCCCACAATTTTTCGCCCGTCGAACTGGAGGGTGATGACGCGGCCCAAAACCGCGCAGCCGTCAGCAGCTTGCGTATTTACCGCAAGCTACATTGGGGTAAATATGTTGACATCGTATTGACTGACAGTCGCAGTTACCGCAGCGAAGCCTGCCTGCCAGACGGCTTTTCCACCACGCTGGGTTTACCGCTCAATACTGTGGATCTGGTTGCCATTGCGGATGCAGGCAGCGCCTATGCCGACGGCCAACCGCCCACCACCCTGGGATACGGCGATGGCACAGTGGCTAATCCGGCTCGCGAGCGCGCACCCGGCAGCTTGCTGGGTCAAGAGCAGAGAGAATGGTTTCTTGACGTGGTGAAAACCTCCTCAGCGCCCTGGAAGATCTGGGCCAACGCACTGCCGCTGCTGCCCATGCGGCTCGATATGTCGTCGCTACCGATGACGGGCTACGAGGACAGTATTTTTAGCATAGACGGCTGGGCCGGCTACCCTTATGAACTGGGCATGCTGTTAGGCGAGATCGAAAGCGTGGGAATTACTGGCGTAGTGTCGCTCTCGGGTGACCATCATATGCACGGCGCCGGCACGGCGCAGCGTTCGACCACCGATCCCACTGCGCGCCCCGTCGCGGTCGACTTTAATGTCGCAGGTATAAGCTCCGCGCCTCTTTTCGAGGATTTGCTCGCCGTCGCCAGGAAAGACCACCCGGACTTTGCCTCTCTTGTATACCGCCAGACGGATAGCACTGTGAATGGCGGCGTGGAGCCCGTCTGGAATATTTCGATGCTGGATGGCGTTGTGGCCGCCTATGCCTATAACAAAACAGGGTTGGCTGGACTGCCGGACTTGCTGGGGCCCAACGCCGCCAACCCCGGCTTACGCTACGTGGATACCACAGCCAATGGATACGGTTTAGTGACAATTAAGAAGAACGAGCTGCATGTCCGATTAATCACCATTGAGGATTGCCGCAGGGACTTTGCGCAGGCACCCGCCATCAGGCACGTCGCTAAGTTTAGTCTCCCGCACTGGGAGAAAGGCGCACTACCGCAATTGGCGGGCCCGGATTTTGAAGGCGACCCGCCCTTCCCTTTCAAGGCGGGGACGGTGTAAGCTGAGGGGTATTTTCACGCCATTGTCACAAAGACTGCATAGTATCCACCCGGTTGGATCACTAATCCGGGGTAGCCCCGGGTACGTACTAAAAAGGTGAGGCAAATGCACGGTAACGCACTATGAATAGACCGACTACACCACGAATCAACGCTCAGGAGCTCTCCAGTCGCAAGCTCTGGCAGTTAGCTGAAACGCGCACCAAAGATGAAATCAGCGCCGATGAACTGACGGATGTTATTGCCGAGTTAGCCAAACGCTGCCATGACTTGGACACACTGCAGCAGATTGGTCAGCTCAAGGACACACAGCAGGGCCAGAGCCCCCCTGCGGGATCTACTGATTTAACTACTGAACTCGCCACCTGACTAACGACTACACTATGGCCAAACCCCCCGCAGAACGCTCGTCTCCAAAGGCGATCGCACAATTTTTGCAGAAAAGCAGGGACATTTCACAATTCGTTGAGCAACAACCGCGCCTTATGTTTGCTGTCGATGCCACCGCCAGTCGACAACCCACCTGGGATCGTGCCACGCAGCTGCAGCAGGAAATGTTTGTCACCAGCAACAAGGTGGCGTCTCTCAGTGTGCAGCTGTGTTATTTTCGCGGCTTCAGTAATTTCCGTGCCAGCCGTTGGCTGAGCGATAGCGAAGAACTCGCCGCTCTGATGGGAAAAGTGCGCTGCGAAGGTGGTCATACACAGATTGCAAGACTGCTGAAACATGCCCAGAGCGAGCACCGCAAGACAGCAGTGCGCGCGCTGGTGTTTATCGGCGATGCCGTGGAGGAAAGCCCGGACGGCCTGTGCAACCTCGCCGGGCAGTGCGGCATGTTGCGCTTACCCCTTTTCCTTTTTCAGGAGGGACCTGACCGCATGGTGGAGCAAACCTTCCGCAGCATGGCCAAGCTCAGCGGTGGCGCCTATGCCCGCTTTGACGGCAGCAGTGCGACGAAACTGGCCGGTTTACTCAGCGCCGTAGCCAGCTTTGCCAGCGGCGGTCATGCCGCCCTTGAAAAACGCGGCGGAGACAGTGCTAAACTCTTACTCCAACAGCTGAAATCCTGAGAGACACCGTGGGTAAACTCCTACTATTTATGGCGGTCATCGCCGTTATTTACATCTTGATGCGTCGAGCGCAGGCCTTGCCGCCCCATAAGCGGAGGGCTGAATACATCAAACTGGGTCTAGGCATCGCACTTTTCATTACGGTTATGCTGGCGGCGACGGGCCGCATGAACTGGCTTGGGGCAGCGTTCACCGGGTTATTGGTGGCCGCGCGCCAAGGCCTGCCACTCGTAATACGACTCTTCCCCATGCTGGCCGGCCTGCGAAATAAGAGCGCCTCGGCGAGCGGCCAAAACTCCACCGTAGAGACGCCCCTACTGCGCATGCAGTTGGATCACGACTCCGGCGACTTACAGGGCGAGATCCTTAAGGGCAGCTTCCATGGATGGCGCCTGGCAGATATGGACCGACAACAATTAGAGGATTTCTTCACCTATTGCAAAAGTGAAGACGCCGACTCCGTGCAGCTTCTGGATAGCTACCTGCAACAACGATTCCCCGGCGATCCCGGATTTAGCGGCGGGCAACAACAGGCCAGTCCGGGCAGCAGCCATGCCATGAATCGCGCTGACGCATTGGCCGCACTGGGTTTACAGGAGGACGCAACGGAGAAAGAGATCGTTGCGGCTCACCGCAAACTAATCCAGAAATTGCACCCTGATCGCGGCGGCAACGACTACCTCGCCGCGCAGATTAACCAGGCCAAGGATCTGCTGCTGGGGTGATGTCAAAGCTGGCTTAGAATCGCGCAAATGCTTACACTTGCGCGCAGATTTTTGAGGAAATACGAATCCCGTGACTGCTGTATTCATCGTTCGCAACCAACTTGGCCACTACTGGGGTAAGAGCAAAGTCTGGGTGGACGGTTCCAGCCCCAAGACCGTGATGCGCGCGAAGCACGAGGACGAGGCCATCAATACACTGGTTGAACTGAGCTCGCGCGATATCGAACTGCGCGGCGCAGTCATCGCAGCGCCATTATCGGAGCGTGGTGAACCCATCATCGAACCGAGCCAGATACCACTGCTGCTGGAAGAACCTGAACACTGCAACCTGACGAGGATCGTAGACATACCATGAGAATTCTTCTGTTTCTTGCCACCAACATGGCCGTGCTGTTGCTGGTCAGCATCATCTTCAATATGCTGGGGATGCAGGGCATACTGGCGGAGAACGGCGTGGACCTGAACCTGGGCGCGCTACTGATAATGTGCGCCGTGTTCGGATTTGGCGGCTCCCTGATTTCGCTGTTCCTGTCCAAGTGGATGGCCAAGCGCAGCACCGGTGCCTATGTCATCGAACAACCGCGCAATCGCGACGAACAATGGTTGGTGGACACAGTAAAGGAACTGGCCGCTGAAGCTCGCATTGGTATGCCGGAAGTCGCGATATTTCCATCAGAGGCATCCAACGCCTTTGCTACCGGCTGGAACCGCAACAAGGCACTCGTGGCAGTCAGCGCGGGCATGCTGCAACGCTTCAAACCAGAAGAAGTCAGAGCTGTAATGGCGCATGAAATCGGTCACGTAGCCAACGGCGATATGGTGACACTCACACTGATACAGGGTGTGATAAATACTTTTGTTATTTTCCTGGCGCGCATCATTGGCCACACCGTGGACCGGGTGATCTTCAAAAACGAGCGAGGCTACGGCATTGGTTACTTCGTAGTGACGATTATCGCGCAACTGGTGCTCAGCTTCCTGGCCAGCGCTATCGTATTCCGGTTCTCCCGTTGGCGCGAATATCGGGCTGATCATGCCGGTGCCACGCTGACCTCAAAGGCCCATATGATCGCCGCGCTGCAAAGGTTACAACAGGAACAGGGCCAACATCAGGACCTTCCCAATGAGATGACCGCTTTTGGCATCAGCGAGCAAATGAAGCAGGGGCTTGCCGGACTATTCAGCTCGCACCCGCCGCTGGAAGATAGAATTAAGGCCTTGCAAGCGGCTTGATCAGATACTCGCTCATGGGAAGAACGTCAATCTGTGCAAAATCGATAAAGCGTGAGCAGCTCTCCATCATGGCTGACATGTTCTTCTTCAGCAGTGCCTCATCACCGCCGCTAGCGTAAAAGGCGTGGTCTGAGGTCATGGCCTCCGGTGGGAAGTTCTCCTCGACGATCGCGTGGCACGGCACGGCATCGTCGCTCAACTGGCGCACTACGAGGTTCTGGCGATAGCCAAACGTCGACTGCGTGTCGATAGCAATTTGAGTATGACTGTCCTTCCACACAGCCAGCCATTCCTGTGTATCCATAGCCGCCGGTGACGACATAAACACCACATGACACATGCCGTAGACCCGTTCGCCAGGCTTCGATGGATGCATCTGCTGATTCACCAGCGGCTCCGCTTCCGCCACCAGATACCCGCACTTGCGATCAACATAGCCATCGATCAGCGGCTCCCAGCTCGCTGCAGCGCCCGCATAATCCACCCACAGCGACAGCATTGCATCCGGCGCTGGCGCGTGACTTTCCATACGTCGACCCGCCGCCGCCGCCACCGCGCTGTCGGCAACACAAAGGCGCAGGCCATGCACACCTTCAAGATCGCTGAGTTTGGGTGCGAGCTGCTGCAACAGCTCATCGCGAAAATCGTCACTGCTCAAAGCTGGCAATTTCCACAGTGGATAAAGCAATTTCTCCATGGTTCGCTCTCCGCTTTGCTGGCTATAGACCGACTGGTGGCGTGATCGTTGAGCCATTGTCGATCAACATCTCCGTACCGGTAACAAACCGCGACTCATCCGATGCGAGGTACAGCACCAGATTCGCGATATCTTCAGGCTCGCACATATTTCCAAACTTGCCGAGAGCATCGATGTCCTCCTGCGTTGCGGTTTCCTTCCCCGTGGCGACCTTGACCACCATCGGTGTTTTGACACCGTCAGGATGAATGGAATTGCAACGAATCCCGTTCTTCTGCTCTTTGCAGAACATAGCGATACTTTTAGTGAGCGCGCGCACCGCACCCTTGCTGGCCGTATAGGCGGCGACAAACGACTGGCCGTGAATAGCCGCCACCGATGACATATTGATGATGGACCCACCCCCTGACTTCGCCATCGCGGGGATAGCATGCTTACAACCCAGAAACACGCCATCGCTGTTGACGGAGTTTACCAGGCGCCAGGACTCCAATGTGGTGTCGACAATCGTGCCCAATGCAATGATGCCCGCATTATTGACCAGAATATCGAGCCGACCGAACTTTTCGACAGTAGCTTCTATCACAGCTTTCCAGTTTTCTTCATCAGACACATTGAGTCGCATAAACACCGCGTTCTCACCAATGGCATCGGCAACGGCCTTGCCATCAATCTCATTGAGGTCCGCAACGACCACCTTGGCCCCTTCCGCTGCCAATAGATGCGCATCCGCCTTACCCATGCCACTGGCGCCCCCGGTAACCAGGGCGACTTTGCCTGCGACTCTGTCCATATTTCTTCTCTCTCAATGAATGAATGCGAAAACTGCCCGCCTTCGTAGTTGCCAATATTGCTGACGAACCGAGGCAACGCCAACTGCGCGCAAGTAAATCAGATGCCCACGCAGTGCTCAAATAACCTTGAGTTAAACACGCCGCAGGGATACCCAATTGAACCACGATCAAGCCTCGCCAGCGCGGCTGGCGGATAGTATTCTTTACCCTCCAAATAAACGCCAGCCACAAGGGATTCGTAATGACAGATCAGCAAAAAGTACCCGGCCTCGTTAAATGGGCGGGTTATCTCGCGATTACTTTCCTGGTGATACTGCCGCTAGCAGTGATTACCGTGCGCTCCGGCGGCTGGGAGCAAGGGTTGCTCTTGTACGCCATCGCCTGCTTCGGGAGCACCCTGTTGGTACTGTTGTCAATCGTATTGATGCTGTTGCCACGTTTTGCCACATGGCGGAAAAATATCGCCCGCGTGGCGCTGTGCGCGCTTCCGGGTACTTTACTGTTGTTATCACTGCTCTCCGGCGGCGGCGCGCCGCGCATTCACGACGTTACCACCGATACGCAAAAGCCACCCATTTTTGTCACCGCAGAGCAGCAACGCGGCGCGGGCGCAAATTCGCTGGCGATTGACCAGGACGTCATAGCGCAGCAGGAAGTGGCTTTCCCTGACCTACAAACTCTGACGAGTGCCCAGCCCGTCGATCAGGTCTTTGACCGCGCCGTGCAGGTCGCGACGGATCTCGGCTGGGAGATCTACCACCAAGATCGCAATGCCGGGGTGATCGAAGCGGTGGATACCACCGCCGTTATGGCATTCAAAGACGACATTGTGATTCGGGTGCGCACTAATGCTGAAGGAACGCTGATCGACTTACGCTCCGTCTCACGCGTTGGCGAGGGCGATTTAGGCGCCAATGCAAAGCGTATCCGTGCGTTCGGTGAAGCCTTCCAGCCGCGGGGTTAAGTCAGCTTCACTCCACTCAGGACAAAGTACCCCCATCCACGCGGATGTCCTCGCCCGTAATATGCACGCCGTCTTCGGACGTGAGCATGGCGATCACGCCCGCCACCACATCGGGTGATTTGGCGCCGCTAAGTGACATGATGCGGGGCATCAGGTCAAAATTCATGGTTTTGGGAAACTTGATGCCGTCTGTCATACCCGTGTTGATATCGCCAGGGCATATACAGTTGGCGCGCACGCCGCGCTTGGCATATTCGACCGCGATACTGCGCGTCATGGCCAGCACGCCACCCTTGCTGGCGGAATAAGCGAGGCCACAGGGCAAGCCCGACAGTGCCGCCGTCGATGCAGCATTGACGATGCTACCTTTGCTCTCTATGAGGTGCGGCAGCACGGCGCGACACAGGAACATAGTGCCAGTCAGGTTGATATCAATAACTTTTTGCCAGTGGCTGGTCTGCAACTCCTGGGTGTCGTCAAAGCGCAGGATGCCCGCCATATTGACCACAGCATAGAGGCTGCCATAGCGAGCAATACAGGCCTCTACACTCTCCTGCACATTGGTCTCATCGCTCACATCGCACTGCTGCGCGCAGGCCTCTCCACCGGCAGCCGCGATCTCGGCAACGGTGGCGTCAAGCGCCTCGAGGTTGAGGTCCAGACAAAACACGGCAGCGCCTTCCAGCGCCAGACGCAGCGCACTTGCCTTGCCGATTCCGCTGCCAGCACCTGTCACCAGTACCACTTTGTCCGTAAACCTTTGCATGGTGTAACTCCTTGAGTTGGCCGTGCAGGATGCCTTTCACAGACCATTCGGTCAAACAACGCGGTTCGACGCAATGAACTGGTTGCCGATGATTGATCTGTGACGCATTGACTGGCGTATTAAGTCAATTCGGACTGACTTTTTAAGCCATTGCACTGAACGACCACTGGTGTACCTTTATCGGTCTGAGATGCGCCAGTATCATATAGACCCTGCGGCAGCCCTCAGTTACACAACATCATTAAGTGGCGCTATATCTGCACCTCTCAGGAGAGATATTTTGGAAGACCTGGAACAATTTCGATTGGACGTACAACAATGGCTGGAAGCCAACTGCCCTGAATCGCAGCGCCAGCCGATGAAGCCCGAGGATCAGTACTGGGGCGGTCGCCGCGGACAATTTCCCAGCGCCGATGCGCAGCTCTGGTTTGAGCGCATGCGCGACAAGGGATGGACCGCACCCGAGTGGCCCACACAGTTCGGCGGTGGCGGACTCAGCGCTCAACAAGGTCGCCTATTGAAAGAAGAGATGAAACGCATCAATGCACGCACTCCCGTCTACGGCATTGGCCTGTGGATGCTTGGTCCAGCCGTGTTGGAGTACGGCAATGAGGCACAGAAGCAACAGCATGTGCGTGCTATCGTTAACGGAGAAACGCGCTGGGCTCAAGGCTATTCTGAACCTGGCGCCGGCTCTGATCTGGCCAGCCTGCAGTGTAAAGCCGAGGACCAGGGAGATCATTTCCTGGTTAACGGTAGCAAGATCTGGACAACAGCCGCCGACAAATGCGACTGGATTTTCTGTCTGGTGCGCACTGATCCTAATGTCAAAAAACAGGAGGGCATCAGCTTCCTGCTTATCGATATGGATGATCCGGGTGTTAGTACTACGCCGATTGCACTGATCAGCGGTGAGTCCGAATTTTGCCACACGTTTTTTGACAACGTAAAAGTCCCCAAAGAAAACCTCATCGGAGAACTCAACAAAGGGTGGTCAGTGGCCAAGGCCCTGCTGGTGCATGAGCGCAAGCTGATGGCCGAAATGGGTAGCGACAGTCCCCGCGAGGTAATGGTGCCGAACGTTGCTGCGCACAAGTACCTGGAGTTCGACAACGGCAAGATCGCCGACGCAAAACTGCGTAGCGACCTGGCAGATTACGACATGCAAATGCAAGCCGTCGCGCTTACCCACTTTCGCACCTTCGAGGAAAAAGCAGCGGGCATCCGCAGCCCAGCACCTCTAGTGATGAAATACGTTGGAACAGAGGCCGAAAAAGTCAAGAGCGAATTGTTGCTGGCCATTATGGGCAGCAGTGGATTGGGCTGGGAGGGCGACGCCTTCAGCCAATTGGAGATTGATACAGCGCGCCTGTGGGCCATGTCCAAGGCAATGACCATCGCAGGGGGAAGCTCCGAGGTGCAGCTAAACCTTATTGCTAAAAATGTTCTCGAACTACCACAGCCCTAGGAGCGATAGAACATGGCACTTGTATTGAATGAAGAACAACGTCTGCTGCAGGACACCGCGAAGGATTTTCTGGCGACTCAAGCACCCGTTACAGCGCTGCGCCAGTTGCGTGATGAAAAAGATTCGCTGGGCTATTCCCCGGAGCTTTGGCAGCAGATGGCAGAGATGGGCTGGTCTAGTATTATACTGCCAGAAGAGTACGGTGGTCTGGACTTTGGTTTTCTCGGGCTCGGTGTGGTGCTGGAAGAGGCGGGCCGCACACTGACCGCTTCCCCGCTGTTTGCGTCGGCCGTGGTTGGTGCGTCCGCCATACTGCTGGGCGGTAGCGAGACGCAAAAGCAAACCCTGCTGCCCGCCGTCGCAGCGGGCACGTTGACGCTGGCACTGGCACTGGAAGAATCACACCACCACAGACCAACGCACATCAGCACCACAGCGCAGCGCCAGGGCGATGACCTTGTACTAAACGGCAGTAAATGTTTTGTGCTCGATGGCCACAGCGCCGACCACTTGATCGTCGTGGCTCGCACCAAAGGCACTGAGGACGATAGTAATGGGCTGACGCTGGTGCTCGTTGACCGCACAGCCGAAGGGGTATCCTGCCAACGCACCACCCTCATGGACAGCCGCAATGCGGCCAATATCCGCCTGGAAAATGTAGTGGTCCCGGCGAGCAGTATTCTCGGGGAAATTGACCAGGGCTGGGCCGTTCTGGAACCCGTATTGGACCGGGCGCGGGTAGCGCTCGCCGCCGAAATGATGGGGTCATCGCTGGAAGCGTTTGACCGCACGGTGGATTATCTCAAGGAGCGTGAGCAGTTTGGCAAGGTTATAGGTTCCTTTCAGGCATTGCAGCACCGAAAGGCACATCTGCAATCTGAGATAGAACTGTGCCGCTCTGTCCTGTTGCAGGCTCTGTCAGTAGTCGACGATGCACCGCAGGATCTGCCGCTGCTGGCTAGCCTGGCCAAAACCAAACTGAACGAACTAGCAAAACAGGTCACCAACGAGGCGGTGCAGATGCACGGCGGAATCGGGGTAACCGACGCACTGGAGATCGGCTTCTTTCTGAAGCGCGCCCGCGTCGCCATGCAGATCTATGGCGACACTGGTTATCACAAGGATCGCTACGCCACGCTGTGTGGCTACTAACACCGAGGATTGACTTATGGAAGCAAGCGCCAAAATCGCCATGGTTCACAAATACGTGGAAGCCTTTGAAAAACAGGACATGAACATCATCCGGGAGATTTACTCAAACGACGCCATCGTAGAAGATCCCGTGGGTACCGACGTCCATTCTGGCATAGATGCAGTGTGTGCCTTCTATGAAGGCGCCTTGAAATCCGGCGCGAAGCTGGTGTTGTCGGGAAATCCCCGCTGCAGCGGCAGTGCCGTGGCCTTCCCCTTTCAGGTACACATGCCGGGCGCTACCATCGATATTATCGATGTGTTCGAATTCAACGACGAGGGCCGGGTCAACAGTATGAAGGCTTACTGGAGCGGGGATAACCTGACGTCAGTCTGAGCGGAGCGCTGATCTACTGATCGCTTCAAACTCACGGCTTCCCACCAGCTAACGGCTATTTCGGGTTAGAGATCACGCATCGTCATGCTTTGAATAATAGGTTCTGCGCCCAGCGTAAAAACCGCGTCGCTGTATTTGGGTGGCCCAAATTTCGCCATAGCATTGTTGGACATGGCTATTGGCTCTTTGGGCATCCCAATAAAATTGGCATCCAATTCGCCGTCGTTATCGACATCAAAAAATGCCGATAATGCGTAATCGCCCATTGGTAGTTGCAACTCGGCGCGCACCAGATCTCCGTCGAGAGCATCTGCAATGGCCACGGCCTTCGTCATCACTGTCTTATCACCCAACCAACTGGAATCGGAGTCGTATACCGCGATATAAACATTGCCGGAGGCGTCTTTCAGACCTGAGATCTCTACCATGACAATGCCAATAAGCTCTTCCGCCAGTGCGGCCTGGCAAACGATACTCAACAAAATGCATTGCAGTAAGCGGACAGCACTTAACGAGCGAACATTCATAGCGGTCTCTCCATTATAATTGCGCCGATCTTCTCACATCCGAACGGCCTTTACTCTAGCTCAAGGGAAACACATAGGCGTCACAGCGAGTAGAAATTACAGGAACCGTCTGAGGCCATGGAGGGCCGGGGCGGCCGTCCGCGATACTTTCCGTCCGCGGCGCAAATTCAGTACACTGTCGGCTCATTCTTATCTGGCGAGAACAGCATGACATTGGGCACCTGGGATCCAAACATTGGAGCGGCGGGCAGCGAACTGGCGCTCGAACCGGCATTACTGAATCGCCTTATCGACTTCGACCGTGACGACGCACTGTCACAACTGGAACAAGTGCTCAGTGAGGAAGACAAGCAACGAATGGCAGGGCTGATGAAGCTGGATCATGGCCTGTGGCGGGCAGCAGCCGAGGCCCTGAGCGATGCCGATGTCATTCACCTCATCCGCTTTTTCGCTGTCGCCGAAAACCTCCCCGGCTGGGAGGCCGCTGCAGACTCCCCTGTCATTCCGCTGGCAAAAATTCTGCGGCAACGCGGGGTGCGTCTGGACACGCCGTTACTGCAATGGCTGCGTGACGTAAACCAGAACCGCTATCTGCCTTACGGTCCCTTATAGAGCTTCACCGGGCGTAACGCCCGGGCCAATCCGGCCAGGCTTATTTCATTGCAGCGAGCTGCTCCGCAGTGGCTGGCGCTTGGTAGCTCTTCTTCCACTCCTCGTAGGGCATGCCATAGACATGCTCCCTGGCCTTCTCGTAATCAACGTCAACGCCGGCATCTGCCGCCGCCGCCACGTACCACTTGGACAGGCAGTTGCGGCAGAATCCAGCCAGATTCATCAGGTCGATATTCTGTACATCCTTGCGGCTGTCCAGATGCTCCAGTAAGCGGCGAAACGCCGCCGCTTCTATCTTGTCCCTCTCACTCATCTCGCCTTACTCCTTTTCAAGACTGCCACTAGACTGCCACTAGACTGGCATATATTCACCGCCATTGACGTCCAGCGCCGCGCCAGTGACCACACTGGCGTAATCCGAACCGAAAAATAATGCTGCCTTGGCGCATTCACCATCGTCGGGAATAACGCCCAGCGGGATACTCCGTGTGACCTCGGCGATCAATTCCTCCTGGCTTTTGCCGGTCGCTTTGGCCTGCCAGGAGAAATAGCCCGCAACGCTGGGGCCCCACATCCATCCCATATGGCAACTATTGACGCGGATATTGTACTTACCCAGCTCCAGCGCCAGATGCTTGGTGGCGCAACGCAAGGCAGCTTTGGACGCGCCGTAGCCCGCCTGCGTTGCCAGCGGCTTGTGCTCTACCATCGTGGCGATCATGACGATGGCGCCGCCACCATTGTCTTTCATGTGATGCACGCAAGCCTGCGTGAGGTGCATGGTACCGAAAAAATTAACATCCATAGCACGACGCCAGCCGTCCATATCGGCGCTCTCTATCGGCTCAAAACTGCCTGGATCGTAGGCGCTGTTGAAGAGCACATCGATGCGCCCGAACTCGGCTACGGCACGGTCGGCCAGCGCCTGGCACTGCGCCTGGTCCGAGATATCGGTTGGCACCTTGAGAACGGCGGTTCCCAGACCAAGATCGTTGATTTCCTGCTCCGCGACATCCAGCTTAGCCGCCGTACGCGCTGCTATTACCACGGCTTTTGCGCCCTCTTTGGCCGCCAACGTGGACAGCTCCTGACCCAGCCCCGGGCCAATACCAGACACAATTACCACCTTATCTTTGAGCAACATCGTTTCTTTCTCCAATCGTTTGAGGGTGAATCATTTGTGATCTTAACGATAAAGTCTGCAGCAAGAATTTACCGATACTGCAGGGCGACTTTTTTAATGCCCACCACCTCACGTAATTCCTGCAGCAGTTCATCAGTCGGTAATACGTGCCAGCGCTCTCCCAGGCGGACGCGCGCGGTATTGCAGGTCTGTCGGTACACTAAAGAAACAGGACACTTTCCTCCTCCGGCTGCCGCAAGTGTCTTTTCCAGCCGTTCGGCAAACGCTTCCGTGACCTCCTCGGCGCTCACTTCAATGGACAGGTCCGACACGCTGTTCTGCCTGGCTTCAGCCAAGCTACGCAGGCTACTCGCCCGCAATGCCAAATTCCCCGTTCTATCGTCTGTCGATACCCGGCCCTCGGCGATCACGATAGTGTCCTTTACCAGCAACTCCCGAAACTCTATATAGGCCTCCGAGAACAACGTCACCTCTATTTGCGCACTGCTATCATCCAGCGTCATAACCGCCATCGTGCCACGCCGACTGTTCATAGTGCGCGTTGCCATAATCAGTCCAACAATGGTCTGGTTTCCTGGCTTGCTATAGGTATCCGGACTGAGATCCGCGATTCGATTGGGCGCAAACTTGCGCACCTCTGCACGGTATTCATCAATGGGATGCCCGCTGATATAAAGGCCCAGTGTATCCCGCTCGCCACCCAGGCGCTCTTTGTCAGACCACGCACGTGCCGCGCGGAAATCTGCGTAGACATCTCCGTTACTATTACCTTCACTGGACACGACCTCCCCGAACAGATCAGCCATGCCACTGTCGCGATTGTTAGCGCTTTGCTCTGCCGTCTTCAGTGCATCATCCAGCGCTGCCAGCAGGACCCAGCGCTCGACGCTCAGCGAGTCCAGCGCGCCGGCGCGGATCATCGCCTCCACGGCACGCCGGTTAAGCTTGCGCGGGTCAGTGCGAGCACAGAAGTCGAACAGGTCAATAAACAGGCCGCCCTCGCTGCGAGCGGCCAGAATACTGTCTATTGGCCCCTCGCCCAAACCTTTGATTGCGCCGAGACCATAGATAATGTCGCCGTTGCGATTGACCGTGAACATATAATGGCCTTCGTTAACATCGGGCAGTCTCAGCGAGAGTTTCATGCTCTTGCACTCATCCACCAACACCACAATTTTATCGGTGTTGTCCATTTCGGAGCTCATCACAGACGCCATAAAATGCGCCGGATAGCGCGCCTTCAGCCAGGCCGTTTGATAAGACACCAATGCGTAGGCGGCGGAGTGCGACTTGTTGAAGCCGTATCCCGCAAACTTTTCTACCAAGTCGAAAATCTTGATTGCCAGAGTGCCATCTACGCCTTTCGCATTGGCACCCTCTTCAAAGAACTTGCGCTGCGCAGCCATCTCCTTCTCGTCTTTTTTACCCATGGCCCGACGCAGTACATCGGCACCGCCGAGCGTATAGCCGGCCAGCACCTGCGCGATCTGCATCACCTGCTCCTGGTAGAGGATAATGCCGTAGGTCGGTTGCAGTATGGGTTCCAGCAACACGTGCTGATACTGGGCGTCCGGATAAGACAGTTTTTCTCGACCCTGCTTGCGGTTGACGAAGTTGTCCACCATGCCTGACTGCAACGGTCCTGGCCGATAGATCGCAAGCAAGGCCACAATATCTTCGAAGCAATCCGGTTGCAGTCGCTCGATCAGCTCCTTCATGCCGCGAGACTCAAGCTGGAATACCGCCGTAGTCTCCGCCGATTTCAGCAGGTCATACGTGGGGACGTCATCCAGCGGAATCTGCAGGATATCCAACGGCAGCTCCCCGGCCCTCTCACGTGCGGGGTTGATCATCTTCACTGCCCAGTCAATGATGGTCAGCGTGCGCAATCCGAGAAAATCAAACTTCACCAGACCGACGTCTTCCACATCACCCTTGTCAAACTGTGTTACGAGGCCAGAGCCCGTGTCGTCACAATACAGAGGGGAGAAGTCCGTGAGCTTGGATGGCGCGATGACCACCCCACCGGCATGCTTACCTACATTGCGAACCACACCTTCGAGTTGCACCGCCATATCCCAGATTTCCTGGGCCTGGGGATCTTCCTGAAGGAACTCGCGCAGTGGCTCCTCCTGGTCAAGCGCCTTCTCCAGCGTAATGCCCACTTCAAAGGGAATCATCTTAGACAGTTTGTCAGCCAAGCCATAAGGCTTACCCTGCACGCGCGCAACATCCCGCACTACCGCTTTAGCCGCCAGGGTGCCAAAGGTAATAATTTGCGACACAGCCTCACGGCCATACGTGTGTGCCACGTACTCGATGACGCGATCGCGCTTTTCCATGCAGAAATCGACATCGAAGTCTGGCATGGAAACCCGCTCCGGGTTCAAAAATCGCTCGAACAAAAGATCGTAGGCCAGCGGGTCGATATCGGTAATTTCCAGCGAGTAGGCCACCAGCGAACCGGCACCGGAACCGCGCCCGGGGCCGACCGGAATGTCGTTCCTTTTGGCCCAACGAATAAAGTCCATCACGATCAGGAAGTAACCGGGAAAGCCCATCTCAATGATGGTCTCGAGTTCGAAATCGAGCCGTTCGCGATATACTTTTTGCTGGCACTCAAAATCGTCAGCGGCAGTGTCGAAAAGAAGCTGCAACCGCTTGTCCAGCCCCTCATGGGACTGCTGCCGAAAGAACTCGTCCATGGTAAGACCTTCCGGTACCGGGTAGTCCGGCAGATAGGGCTTGCCGAGTTCCAGTACTACGCTGCAACGGCGCGCGATCTCAACACTGTTGGCCAGCGCTTCGGGTATATCAGCAAATAGCTCTGCCATCTCTTGCGGTGAGCGCAAGTATTGTTGTTCCGTGTAATGCCTGGCCCGCCGCGGATCATCCAGCGTACGGCCCTCGCCGATGCAGACACGCGCCTCGTGCGCTTCAAACTCGTCTGCGGCTAAAAATCGCACATCGTTGGTGGCCACCACGGGGCAGTTAAGTTCCTGCGCCAGGTTGACCGCAGCGTGTAAATGCCTTTCATCACCATCGCGCCCGGTGCGGTGTAACTCCAGATAAAAGCGCTGCGGGTACAGTGCCATCCAGTATTCGGCGCGCTCCACAGCAAGCGCAGCCTTATCCCCTAGCAGGGCCTGCCCAACATCCCCAACCGCGCCGGCGGACAAGGCAATAAGGCCATCTGCCGCCTCCTCCAGCCAGGATTTTCGGACATACGGCACCCCCAGACTTTGTCCCTGCGTATAGGCCCGTGAAATCAGCAGTGTGAGGTTGTGATAGCCGACCTGATTCATGGCAAGCAGGCATAGCGGGAAGGAGCGTTCAGGATCATCCGCCTCCATTACCCGCAAATCCGCACCAAAGATCGGTTTTACTCCAGCCGCGAACGCGGCCTTGCGGAATTTGATCAGTCCATAAAAGTTACAGACGTCGGTAACAGCGACTGCGGGCATACCCAACTCGGCCACTCGCGCGGCCAAGGGCTTTATTCGAGCCAGTCCGTCTACGAGAGAGAACTCGGTGTGCAGTCGCAAGTGAACAAATTCGGTCATGTCATGATTCTACGCGACTTGGCTACTTTGTTGCACGACAGGTACGATGCCTAGAGGAGTTTTTTTACCGGGGCGAAGCTGCGCCGGTGCACAGGCGTGACCCCCAGCGTTCGCAGAGCCTCCAGGTGAAGCACTGTCGGATAGCCCTTGTGCTTTGCAAACCCATACCCTGGATACTGGTGATCCAACCTAATCAATGCTGCATCCCTGTGCACCTTGGCCAGAATAGAAGCGGCGGCGATCGCTGGCACTCGATCATCACCGCGTACTACTGACTCAGACGGATAACGCCAGTGTGGCAAACGATTACCGTCCACCAGCACATACCCTGGCTGCGGCAGCAGCGCCTCCACTGCCCGTTGCATCGCCAACAAGGAGGCCTGAAGGATATTAATTTCGTCTATCTCAGCGACTGTAGCACTGGCAATAGCCCACGCCACAGCGCGCTCTCGAATCAACTGCGCGAGTTCTTCCCGGCGCGAGACTGAGAGTTTTTTTGAGTCGCGTAAACCTACAATAGGCCGCAGAGGATCAAGGATGACAGCAGCTGCAACCACGTCTCCGGCCAACGGACCTCGACCAACTTCGTCGACGCCCGCTAAATCGGCACCACGGTAATTCGCTTCAAACGGTTCCTGCATGGGGAGATAATCAGAAGGCGAGATATTTAACGATCAGCACAGAGTATGGTGGCCGAGGCCGCCAACTCGCCGTCCACGTCAGAGCTGACATCAAACTTCCAAATACCGCGCCGCTGCGACACCACGGTGGCCCGCAACATCACCCGATCACCCGGCACACAAAGTCGCCTGAAGCGCACACCGTCAGCACCTGCAAAATAGTAGGTGGAGCCATCATCAATAGTTTTACCCTGGCTGTAAAAGCCCAGAATACCCGCGCACTGCGCCATGGCCTCCAACAACAATACGCCGGGAAAAATCGGTTTATCCGGAAAATGTCCGTTAAAGAAGGGCTCATTCACCGAGAGGTTTTTGTAGGCGATAATCGATTCGCCAGCATTGACCTCCAGCACGCGATCGACCAGCAAAAAAGGATAGCGGTGCGGCAGATACTTGCGAATATCTGTGATATCCATCACTGCTATTGCTCCTTTACCTGCAGGTTGGGGAAAACAAAGCGATGCAACACATAGCTTCGCTTCCCCGCACAAGATTACTGCACGTTCACTTGATTCAGTTTATCGGTCACCGTTGCAGTGATGCTATAACCGGGTTCAGCATGAATGACAGAATTGCGCTGCAGTAACAAGCCGATACCATCGGTCTCAATTATTTCGCGCAGTACTTCCTGAACTTTAGGCGCCATTTCTTGCAGCAGTCCTTGAGCGACGTTCTGCTCAGCTTGCTGCAGCTTGCCCGTGACGTGATCCAGGTCTTCCTGCATGCTGGTAAGCTTGCTCTGTGCAGATGATTTCTGCTCTTGGCTCATCACTGCTGCATCTTTCTGAAACGTCTTGAGCAGCGCTTCACCCTCCTCCTTAAGACGATCGTACTCCACCTTGTTCTTCTTATAATCATCCTGATCGCGGACCTCACTCAGGCGTTTCTGGGCATAATCCGTCTGCAAGATAGCCCCCTGCACATCCACCACAGCTATTTTTTCCTCCGCCCAGCTCAGCGTGGATACCGACAGCGCCACAACAGCTAGTGCAACCTTGAATAATCTAGACACGTTCCCCTCCAGTGATTAACACAACAAAAAAATCAGAATCCGCGACCCAGTGTAAACTGGAAAATTTCTTCTTGATCAAACTCGTCAGAGTTCAGTGGCTTAGCCAAGCTGAATGACATCGGGCCGAACCCTGTCACCCAGGTCAAACCCACTCCAACCGAGTAACGCAGTTCTCCAAAGTCCACGTCATAGCAGGCTACCTGCGTAGAGCCACAACTGGTGTCAAAAACGTTACCGGCATCCAGAAAAAATCCTGTGCGTATCTGGCTTTGATCCTTTATGAAGGGCAAGGGGAATAGCAACTCAGCACTGCCTTCGATTAACACGTTGCCACCGAAAGGGTCGACCTCATTCTGCACCTGAGTAAACAAAAGCCGTCCATCGCTGGAAATGTAAGCGAACTGGTCCCCAAAGGCTGTCGGATTACCGTCTGCATCAATCGCGGTGACGGGCAAAGCAGCAGAGTAAATTTCGGCGGGGGTACTTCTAGGACCCAGTGTATTGGCCTCGTAACCGCGCACCGAGCCAAAACCACCGGCAAAATAGTTCTCGTAAAACGGCAGATCGTTGGTGTCTCCATAACCGCCGCCATAACCCAACTCGGTGCGCAGACGGAATGTCCATGTTTCCAGCAATGGCACCGGCAAATAGATCTCACCGGCGTATGTCAGCTTGTAAAACTCAAGATCTGAGAGCGGCACCGCCACCTCCAGCGCGATGGTTTGAGAGGCTCCCCTTGTTGCCATCCGGCCACGGTTCAGAGTGGACTGCGTCCAACTACTGGTCACTGTGTAGTTCAGGAACTCGTCGCCATTTGCATCGAGAAAACCCTCGTCCCCCGAAACTGCCAGAGCGCTTGCATCCAAGTCGCCGATGGGCTGTATGACCTCCGGTTCGGTGTAGACACCATTGACCAAGGTGCTCGTAAACCAGTTCACTCCCGGCTCCAGGCGCGGGCTAGACTCAATCTCCTGAACCGCAAACTGGCCGGTGTCGATTGAAGTGTTCGCGACACCAAAGCTAAATCCGAGACGCTCGGTTTCCTTAATGGGGTAGCCGAAGTTGACCGCAGTACCCAGAGTATTCGTACTATAATTTGCCACGTTGACCTGATCGAGATCGGTGGAGCGGTAAAATACGTTGAAGCCACGGCTTACACCATCCTCGGTGAAATAGGGATTGGTGTAACTGAAATTGTAAAAATCCTGGAAGCGAGAGGAGTTCAAGCCTATGCCGACGCGCTTGCCCGTACCCATGAAATTGTCCTGTTGCAGGTTTAATCCCAGAATAACTCCGGCATCCTGAGCAAAACCAATGCTGGCGCCGATACTGCCTGACGATTGTTCCTCAACGGTGTAATCAACGTCAATCAGGTCATCGTGGCCCGCCACGCCGGGTGTTTCCACGGTTGCCCTGCTGAAATAACCCAGTCGCTCAAGGCGCACTCTGGATTGTTCGATGGCGGCTGCCGAAGCCGGCGCACTTTCCATCTGGCGCATCTCGCGGCGCAGCACGTCGTCAGCGGTTTTCTGGTTGCCCTTGAAACTGATGCGGCGCACATACGTTCGCTTACCGGGGTCGACAAAAAACTTCATAGCGACGGTATTGTCCTCTTCGTCAACCTCGGGAATACCGGTTACCTTGGCGAAGTTATAACCTTCGTCACCCAGCCGACGGGTCACGTACTCTTCAGTGTTGGTCACCATAATCTGGGAGAATATCTGCCCCTCGGATACTAACAGGAAGCGACGCAGGTCTGCCTCGGGCAACACCAGATCACCGGACAAATCGACCGAACTAACAGTGAACTTTTCGCCTTCAGTGATATTTGCGGTAATGAAGACTTCTTTCTTGTCGGGAGAGACGGCAACCTGTGTCGAATCAATACGGAACTTCAGGTATCCCCTGTCCATATAGTAAGAAGTCAGCGTTTCGAGGTCACCCGTCAGCTTTTCCCTGGAATATTTATCATCGTTGGTAAAGAACGACAGCCAACCGGTCGTCTGCAGTTCAAACTCCCCTTGCAAGTCTTCGTCACTAAAGACTTCGTTCCCCACCACGTTGATATGCTTAATAGCCGCGACAGTGCCTTCGTCCACATCAATATTAACGGTGACTCTGTTGCGCGGCTCGGGTATAACCTCGGTCTCAATAACAGCATCATAGCGACCCTGCAGGACGTACTGCCGTTGCAATTCCAGCTGCATGCCTTCCAGTGTAGAGCGCTGAAATACCTGCCCCACTGACAAACCAGCGCCCTTCAATCCCTCTAGCAGAGCTTCGCTTTCAATTGCTTTGTTGCCTTCAATATTGATCTCACTGATGCTCGGCCTTTCAGTCACCACCACCACCAGCACATTCCCGTCTTGGCCAATACGGATATTGTCGAAGTTGCCCGTGGCGAACAGGCTACGCGTGGCAGCGCGGATGGCGCGCTCATCAACAACATCACCCACTCCTACAGGCAGAGCGGCAAATACCGTGCCCGCCGAAATACGCTGCAGACCTTCGACGCGAATATCGGAAATAGTAAACGTCTGTGCGGCGGCAAACGGTGCAACGACAAACAGCAGCACCAGCGCCAGGACTTTCGACATAGTTTTAATCAAGTTGTACCCAATTGCCCTGTAGATCGCAGGTTATAGTTATCCATTAACGTTTAAATCACCCGCGGCCATCAAAGGCGAGTAAAATCATTATACAGCGCCAACACCATTATCCCCAGCACCATAAACAGCCCCAGCTGATACCCTACTGCCTGTATCTTCTCAGGTACCGGGCGCCCCGCCAATAGCTCAATAGTGTAGAACAATAGGTGCCCCCCATCGAGTACCGGGATAGGCAATAAGTTAAGTATCCCCAAGCTGATACTCAGGAGGGCCAGGAAGCTGATATAGGACTCTAGCCCGGACTTGGCTGAGGCGGTTGCCACTTTAGCAATGGTGATAGGTCCACTCAAGTTTTTTGGCGATATTAAACCCATCACCATCTTTTTTATTGAATTTAAGGTGAACACCGAGAGATCCCAGGTACGAACCACGCTTGCACCCAACGACTCGAGGGGGCCGCGTGGATACTGGCGCAACATCTCGGGCGGCATGTCAGACATAGCCACAGCGATACCCACCCGGCCGATTGCATCCCCAGCTTCATCGGTAATGCTCTCAGGCACGATAACCGTCTGGAAAACGTTGCTGCCACGCTGGTATTCGAGGTCAATCGGCTGCCCCGGACGCCCCCGCACGTAGTCAACCCAGTCCATCCAGAGGTTCATGGCCAAGCCATCGGCCAGTAGCATTGTATCTCCAACCTCGAGGCCTGCCGCCGCCGCCGGACTACCCCCCACCACTTCACCCACAACCGGAGGTATTGGGGGGGTGTAGAGACTGATCCCCAAGCCTCTGTAAAGATCGGGCTGCTCCTGATCAGACAGCCATCTGTCGATGCCGGCCTCCGACTCGTAAATCACACTTGAATCGGGATATTTCACCGCAAATTTGATCGTCCCGGAATCGCCAATACGCTCCAGCAGGCGGAAATTGAATGCTTGCCATGTCGGCGTTTCATTACCGTCAACGGCCACTATCTCTTGCCCCACCTCGAGGCCCGCCACTGCTGCAACCGAATCCGGCTCAACTTTACTGATGACTGGCACGTAACCCGACTCGCCTACCATAAACAAAAACCAGTATGCGACGACCGCAAGCAAGAGATTTGCCAACGGACCGGCGGCGACTATCGCGATACGCTGCAGGACAGGCTTGCGGTTAAATGCCTGATGAAGCTCCTCGGGCGGGACACCTCCCTCGCGCTCGTCCAGCATCTTGACATAACCGCCCAGGGGTATCGCGGCAATACTGTACTGCGTGCCCTGTTTATCGCACCAACTGAATAGCGAAGTCCCAAAACCGATGGAGAAGCGCAGCACCTTAACGCCGCAACGACGCGCCACCCAAAAATGGCCAAATTCGTGGATGGCCACCAAAACTACAAGGGTGCCGAGGGTCAATGTAATTGTGTAGAAAAGTTCCATCAGACTCGCTTTAGCGCTCCTCGCGTTCGCTGAAAATCTGCCAAGAATCCGGCGGCAACCTGCCTCGCCTGAGCATCAGCATATTCGACCACAGACAAAGTGGTGGGTTCAACATTATCAACGCTCTCTAAGGTGTGCTCTATCACCGCAGGAATATCGGTGAAACGAATCTGTTTGTCCAGAAATGCCGCCACGGCCACCTCGTTGGCGGCATTGCACACGGCCATGGCAGTGCCGCCCGCCGCCACTGACTCCCGCGCCAAACGCAAGCATGGAAAGCGGGACTCATCAGGCGCTTCAAAATCAAGGCGTGCTGTAGCCACCAGATCCAGCGGCGCAACACCCGATTCGAGGCGATCAGGCCAGCCCAGGCCATAAGCAATCGCAGTACGCATGTCGGGGTTGCCCATTTGCGCAAGTATTGAACCATCCAGATACTGCACCATTGAGTGGATAATACTCTGGGGATGAACAACCACGTCCACCCGCGATGGTTCCAGATCGAATATCCAGCAGGCCTCAATAAACTCCAGCCCCTTGTTCATCAGGCTGGCAGAATCCACTGAAATCTTACGCCCCATAGACCAATTGGGATGGGCACAAGCTTGGTCAGGCGTGGCCTCAGACATCTGTGCCAAACTCCAACGACGAAAAGGGCCTCCCGACGCCGTCAGTAATACTTTACTGACACCCTTGTGCAGGGGTATCCCCTGCACATCCACCGGCATACATTGAAAAATAGCATTGTGCTCACTGTCGATGGGCAACAACCGGGCATTCGATTCGCGCACAGCCTGCATCAACAAGTGCCCCCCCATCACCAGCGACTCTTTATTCGCCAATAGTAGCGTTTTCCCGGCACGAGCAGCAGCCAACGTAGAGGGCAACCCAGCAGACCCCACGATCGCGGCCATTACCGTATCCACCTGTGGCGCTGTAACTACCTCCGCAAGACCGCTCTCTCCCTGTTTCACCTCCGTGATTGCATCCGGAGGCAATCGCTTCCGGAGCAAAGTGGCTGCAGCCTCGTCCATCATCACGGCATAGCGCGGCGAAAATTCAAGGCATTGGGCGAGCATGGTTTCAACAGAAGAATGTGCCGCCAACGCATAAACATCAAAACGTTCCGGATGCCGTGCAATCACGTCCAGGGTATTCATTCCGATGGAGCCGGTAGAGCCGAGCACGCTAACCGTACGCCTGGTTTTTTCCATAGTCACCAGCCAATCAACAGCAGGCCCAGCGCGAAGGCCGGAGCAGCAGCACACAAACTATCGAGGCGATCCAACATGCCACCGTGGCCCGGCAGGAGACTACCAGTATCCTTTACCCCACTTTGGCGCTTGACCATACTGACAGTCAAATCGCCGATAACCGAAGCCAGCCCCGTAATAATGGTTACCACCAGCACCGCGACCAGGCCAATATGGGCGGCGCTATCTGGCAGCTGAGACCACAATAATACGGCCAGCACCGCACAGGCCGCGACGCCACCCCAGAATCCCTCCCAGGTCTTGGCCGGACTGACCCGCAACGCCAACTTATGCTTACCGAAATATTTGCCCGCAAAATACGCACCAATATCGGCTGATGCCACCGCGATCACCAGCACGACCATCAATAGTCCACCCTGCGGAAAACTCAGAAGATAAACAGCCGCCGTCCATCCCGGCACCAGAACCAATAGACCCATGGCGCTGCGCGCAGCCATTGATTGCCAGAATATCGCACTCGCAGGAAAGCCTTTTATCCACAGCAGCGCGATCGACCACCACAGACAGGCGCCTCCCAATATCGGCTGCACCTTTAACGGCGTCGGCTCATTGCCCAATTGACAGTAGAAGTATACCGCCACCAACGCAGCCAGCACCAACGACACGTAGAGACAACGAGCCGCGGCATGGCGAAAGCCGACCAGAATAGACCACTCCCAGGCACCCAGCCCTACCAAAACCCCGAATACCACTGCGAGGCCCACCATTGGCATGTAGGCGATTGCAGCCAAAAACAAGCTGGCCATAACCACCGCTGTAATGGCGCGCTGCTTAAGCATCAGCATTGCCGCTCGCGGCAAGACGGTCGGTATCTCGCAAACCAAATCGCCGCTCACGCAGGCTGTATTCAGCCAACGCACGGGCAAAATCGGCCTCGTTGAAATCCGGCCACAAAATATCTGTGAAGTAGAGTTCGGTGTAAGCGAACTGCCACAACATAAAATTGCTGATGCGCGCATCCCCGCCAGTACGTATACAAAGATCAGGTTTTGGCAAATCACTGATCGAGATATTGCAGTCGATCAACTCTGGGGTTATGTCGCGCGGCTGAAGCTTCCCCTCCTGCACTTGTCTCGCCAACCTCTGAGCCGCTTGCGCGATATCCCATTGGCCGCCGTAATCAACTGCGATAACCACTGTCGCACCGGTATTACCGCGCGTCAGGTTCTCTGACCGCTCCATCAGCTTCTGCTGGCGCTGACTAAACCGCCCGCGCTCGCCGATAAAGCGCATGCGGATACCGTCCTTATGCAACTCCCTGACTTCGTTGCGTAAATAGCGCGATAGCAATGCCAGCAGTGCGCGCACTTCAGGTAATGGCCTACCCCAGTTTTCGCTACTGAAAGCGAACAATGTCAGCACTTCCACACCGTGCTTTTTGCAGGCGCGCAAAACACCCCGCACCGCTTCCACACCCGCTCGGTGGCCAGTCACCCCCGCAACGCCCCCACGCTTCGCCCAGCGATTATTACCATCCATAATAATGGCCACATGGCGAGGAATGACAACTACGCCCCCATCTTCCGGGATAGAAAAATTGTCCTGGCTAGTCACTAATAGAGGCTAGATTTGCATCAGGTCGGCTTCTTTTTCCGACAACTGGCTTTCAATTTTTGCGACAAAGCTGTCAGTTAACTTCTGCACGTCATCCTGACCACGGCGCTCGTCGTCTTCCGATATTTCTTTGTCTTTTACTCGCTCCTTGAGCATTGCCATAGCATCCCGGCGAGCATTACGCACCGAAACACGCGCCGACTCAGCCTCGTGTTTGGCCTTACGAATGTAACCCTTACGGGTTTCTTCAGTTAGCATGGGCATGGGAATGCGAATAACCTCTCCCGCTGTAACAGGGTTCAGCCCAAGACCGGATTTATAGATAGCCTTCTCAACAGCGGGCGTCATGCTTCTATCCCACACAGATAGCGTCAACGTGCGAGCATCTTCAACACTGATGTTGGCAACCTGGTTCAGAGGCGTGTCTGACCCGTAGTAATCCACTCTCAAACCATCGAGTAAGCTAGGGTGAGCACGGCCTGTGCGAATCTTGTTAAAGTGATGAACCAAAGCCTCAAGGCTTTTATCCATCTTCTCACTGGCCTCGTTTTTAATATCGTCAATCATACTAAATCTCCTTCCACTCCCGCACTACTGGATCAATGTCCCTTCGTCGCCGCCCCTCACAATATTGAGCAATGCGCCGGGCTTATCCATCTTAAATACACGCACTGGCATTTTGTGATCTCGACACAGACAAATGGCGGTCAGATCCATCACCTCCAGCTTCTTATCGAGAACTTCATCGTAGGTCAGGCGTTCATATTTTACCGCATCGGCTACTTTCATCGGATCAGCGGAGTAAACACCATCGACCTTGGTCGCCTTCAGCACCAGCTCCGCATCCATCTCAATAGCACGCAAACAAGCGGCTGAGTCCGTGGTGAAAAACGGGTTTCCGGTACCAGCAGAGAAAATAACAACATCGCCGTTGATTAGCGCACGGATGGCCTTACGCCTGTCGTAATGATCTACCACGCCCGTCATCGGTATCGCAGACATGGCTTGAGTAGCAATATTCGACCGCTCCAGAGCATCTCGCAGTGCCAAGGCATTCATTACCGTAGCCAACATACCCATGTGGTCGCCGGTCACTCTATCCAGGCCCGCTTTCTGCAGCGCAGCGCCGCGAAACAGATTGCCGCCCCCAACCACCAGGCCGACCTGCACACCGATCCCCACTAGCTGACCGATAGCCAGCGCCATTGAGTCCAGAATTTTCGGGTCTATACCAAAGCTCTCAGTGCCGGTAAGGGCTTCTCCACTAAGCTTGAGCAGTATCCGCTTATATTTTTTATCACCTGCCACTTGGGGCATAAAAGTCCCTCCAAAAGGTGCTCCACATCCTACAGGACATCAGACAACTTCCCTAGCGGGTTAGGTCTAAATTTCAGTGGCTTGAGTTTATATTTCGGTAGGTTGGATCGATACTTCAGGCTGTCTCCGCGAATAACGACCTCAAGCCGAGAAGTGGCGGTGCTTGTAGCCGCCAGCGTTGCCGCGGGATGTTACGAACATGACCCTATCCAAGCGCAAAAGACGCGAAGCCACAAGCAACCGAAGCGTTCTTAGCCTGCTAAACCAGCGTCCAATTGAGTAGAGCTTTTCTGGCAACGCCGTGAATATATCTGTAAACAGAGGCTGGGCCTTCTTACGGACACGCCCCACGGATGGCCGCCCCGCACCTGCACGGGGCTCAGACGGCCCCTTCAATTTCTGCTCGTTTTGAAGCCTGTGTGCTTCGCCTCAGTTTAAGGACATGCCACTCGGCCGCAGGCGCGTTCTCAGTGCAAAACTGTATGAGAGACTAGCGCTTGAGCTGCGCCGCCACTTCCTGCGCAAAATCGACCTTCTCGACGGCGATACCCTCGCCAACCTCAAAGCGCACAAACGAGATCACTTCAGCACCCGCACTGGAAACCAGCTTACCCACTGTGATATCGGGATCCTTGACGAAGGACTGCTCCAGCAGACTGTTTTCAGCGAGGAACTTCTTGATCCGACCACCGATCATCTTTTCGATGATATCGGCTGGCTTGCCTGAATCCTGCGCCTGGGCCATGAAGATTTCCTTCTCTTTGGCGACCAACTCTTCTGGCATATCTGCAGCAGAAACCACTTGCGGGTTGACCGCCGCAATATGCATCGCAACATCCTTGGCCAGATCCTGATCGCCGCCCTTGAGCTTGACCAGCACCGCGATGCGATTGTTGCTGTGCACATAGAAGCCAACGACGCCTGATTCAGCATCAACCAGTTCGATACGGCGTACGCTGATATTCTCGCCAATCTTCTGGACGAGCGCTGCACGGATTGATTCGAGCTCACCTGACATGAGTGCCGCTACATCTGCTTGTTTGCCGCTGTAAGCTGCATCAACCACTTTTTTGACGAAGCCCAAAAAGTTCTCGTCGCGCGCCACGAAATCGGTTTCACTGTTTACTTCTACCAAAACGCCAAAGCTGTTGTCATCCGCCACGCGTGTGGCGACCACTCCGTCAGCCGCTGTTCTTCCGGCTTTTTTGGCCGCCTTCATACCACTGGACTTGCGCAATTCTTCGATGGCCAATTCGACATCGCCGCCGACAGCTGCTAACGCCTTCTTACACTCCAGAAGACCCAGCCCTGTACGCTCACGTAATTCTTTAACCAGCACTGCTGACATTGGTGCTCCTCCTCTTCACTCACTGGGAACCATGTCCCTAAAAACGAAAACCCCCGGCTTTAATACCAGGGGTGTGGTAACTCCCCGACCTGACAAGAGTCAGTGCCGCATACTACCTATGCGACGGGTGTTGTAGGCTCAGAGCCCGCTTCAGGGGCTGCTGCTTCGACGGTCGGCTCTGCAACATCGGCAGAGACTGCTTCGGCTGCCGGATCTGCAGCTACTGCTTCGGGCGTCTGCTCTGCAACTGCGGCCTGCTCGGCAGCAGCAACTTCCTCTTCGACGAACTCATTCTTCGTAGTCATGGCTTCGCCAGCTTCAGCTTTGCCCAACAGGGCAGCGTCTGCAACTGCAGTCACGTAAAGCCTCACCGCACGGATCGCGTCGTCGTTCCCTGGAATGATGTAATCCACACCATCGGGGTTGCTGTTGGTATCAACAATTCCGATCACAGGAATACCAAGCTTATTAGCTTCGCTGATAGCGATGCGCTCATGGTCTACATCCACGACAAACAATGCGTCAGGAAGCCCGCCCATGTCCTTGATACCGCCAATACTGCGCTCCAGCTTCTCCATATCTCTGCTGCGCATCAACGCTTCTTTCTTGGTCAGTCTTTCAAATGTGCCATCCCCTTGCTGTGCCTCCAGATCGCGCAAGCGCTTGATGGATGCCCGGATGGTCTTGTAGTTGGTCAGCATGCCACCCAACCAGCGATGGTTGACGTAGGGCATACCCGCACGTTCCGCCTGCTCTTTAATTACCTTGCCGGCAGCGCGTTTGGTGCCAACAAACAGAATTTTGTTTTTGTTGCCCGCTAGTCGTTGCACCATTTCCAATGCGTCATTAAACGCCGGAACGGTGTATTCAAGATTGATGATGTGGATTTTGTTGCGAGCACCAAAAATGTACTGGTCCATTTTTGGATTCCAGTAGCGGGTCTGGTGACCGAAATGAGCGCCTGCCTGAAGCAGGTCACGCATGCTTACTTGCACTTGAGCCATAATAATTACCTTGTATGGGTTAGTCCTCCACATATCCCTGTCATCAAACCATCCAAGCTCTTCGAGCCGGACAGCACCCTGATTCAGGTGTTGATATGTGTGTGTCGTTTTGGTTCTCCTGCCAGAACACCCCGACCTAAAGTGAACCAATAAGGCCGTAGGCTCCACAAGAAGCGCGCTTTATACCACAACACGGACAGCGATAAAAGCGTCGCCGGCCCGAATCAACCTATGGCATTACTCATTTGTGTGCGGGATGAGGTAGAATGATAGTCATGCGGCTGGACACTGAGCCTCTACTATTTTTTTTTATCTATTCATATCAACAGGTTAACGATGACAGCATCGATCAAAACTGCGGACGAGATAGACAAGATGCGCGTCGCAGGTCGCCTCACGGCAGAGGTTCTGGAAATGATTACTCCCCTTGTGCAAGTGGGCGTTACAACGGGCGAACTGGACCAAATTTGTCACGATTATATTACCCAGACGCTAAAAGCTATTCCCGCGCCGCTCGATTACCATGGTTTTCCGCGCTCCATCTGCACGTCTGTTAATGATGTGGTCTGTCACGGCATACCTTCAGACACGAAGAAGTTGAAGAACGGCGATATCGTCAATGTCGATGTCACTGTGATCAAGGACGAATACCATGGAGACTCCAGCGTGATGCTGGAAGTGGGAGACGTGGCAAGCCATGCGAGTCGGCTCATTGAGGTCACTCAGGAGTGCCTGTACAGAGCAATCAAGCTCGTCAAGCCCGGCGCCACGCTGGGCGACATCGGCCATGTGATTCAGCAACACGCTGAGAAAAACTATTACTCTGTGGTACGAGAGTACTGCGGCCACGGTATCGGCAAGATTTTTCACGAGGAGCCACAGGTACTGCACTATGGTCGTAAGGGTGCCGGCATGGTTCTGGAACCAGGCATGACGTTTACCATCGAGCCGATGATCAACGCCGGACGCCGCCATACCCGCCTCAACAAGCTGGATGGCTGGACTGTTACCACGCGCGATGGCCGCCTTTCAGCCCAGTGGGAGCATACCATTCTGGTCACCGAAGACGGCTGCGAGGTATTGACACAACGCAGCAACGAACAGGAGTTAGACGGATAGATGGGCGTCACCGCACTATTACTACCCAAGGATGTCTTCGATTTACCAACTTTCAGGGCACAACTGGAAACCAAGAATGCCATTCAAAGTTGCAAGGACGCCATTGCTGATATCACTAACTTCCTTAATCAGCAGTTTCGAGACGGCGCCCAAGCTGCAGGCCTGATCCGGCTGCGCGCCGAATTCATGGACGAGTTTCTGGTCGCTCTATGGGACCAGCTGGACTGGGGCCCCTCGGAACTTGCCCTGGTCGCGGTTGGGGGCTATGGACGCGGCGAGCTGCATCCTCACTCCGACATAGACCTGCTCATCCTGCTGGGCGAGGATAGCGAGCGTTGCAGGGAACAGATATCGAGCTTCCTGACGTTGCTGTGGGATGCAGGCCTCAATATCGGACACAGCGTTCGCACGGTTGAGGAGTGTGTCCAGCGCGCTGCTAAAGATATCACCATACTGACCAACCTTATGGAAGCCCGTGTTATTGGCGGCCCAGAAAGTTTGATGCAACGCGTACAAGATCTCACCGCGCCGGACAAAATGTGGTCCAGCCGGGATTTTTTCCGGGCCAAGCTGGATGAACAAGAGGCCCGACACAAGAAGTTTGCGGACACCGAATACAATCTCGAGCCCAATGTCAAAGGCTCTCCGGGGGGATTACGCGACCTGCAGATTATCGGCTGGATCGCCGAGCGCCACTTTGGTGTCGAGTCTCTGGAACAAATTACCGCCAAGGAATTCCTCAACTCTGAGGAAATGGTGATTCTCACCACTGGGCGAGATTTCATGTGGCAGGTGCGCTATGCATTGCACATGATCACCGACCGGGAAGAGGATCGATTGCTGTTCGACTACCAGCGTGAATTAGCCGCAATGTGGGGCCTGACGGATGGTAAGCGGCTCGCTGTTGAGCAGTTCATGCAAATCTACTACCGATGGGCACTGGCGCTAGGGCAGCTCAACGAAGTCTTGATACAGAATTTTGACCAGGCGATTCTGCATCAGGAAAGAGAAGATGATGTCAGCATTCTCAATGAGCGCTTTCAGGTGCGCAATGGTTACATCGAAGCTCGTACTGACGATCTCTTCACCCTGTGCCCCCCAGCGCTACTGGAAGTTTTTTTGCTGTGCGCCACGCGAGAAGAAATTATCGGCGTTACCGCACCGACCATACGACTCATTCGTGCCCACCGGCACCTGATAGATGACGACTTCAGAGCCGATAGGCAAAACAAAGAAACGTTTTTGGAGATTCTGCGCAGCCCCAACAAAATGACGAGGCAACTGCGACGGATGACACGCTACGGCATCCTCGGCGACTACCTACCTGAGTTCGGTCGTATCATGGGGCAGATGCAGCATGATCTTTTCCACACGTATACGGTCGACGCACATACATTGGAGGTCATCAAAAATGCACGGCGCTTCCAACTACCGGAACTCGATGAAAAATTCCCAGTATCGAGTCGTGTCGCCAGGCGGCTACGCAAAAACGAGCTGTTGTATATCTCAGCGCTGTTTCATGACATAGGCAAGGGCCGCGGCGGTGATCATTCCGAGCTTGGCGCAGTGGATGCACAGCGCTTCTGCGAAAGTCATGGACTGGATGAAAAGGATACTGAGCTGGTGGTTTGGCTGGTCCGCAATCACCTGCTTATGTCTGCTGTATCACAACGTAAGGACATCTCTGACCCTGAGATTATTCAACAATTTGCGGAGCACGTGCGCGACGAAGAGCACCTGGATTACTTGCTGACGCTTACTGTCGCAGATATCAACGGCACCAATCCTACCTTGTGGAACGCGTGGCGCGGCAGCCTGCTGCGACAGCTTTATACCGAGACCAGGCGGGCTCTGCGTCGCGGTCTGGACAACCCTGTCGACAAACAAGACCTGATAGAACAAGTGCGAAAAACCTCTAGCGAAATTCTGGAAGGCCGCGGATTTACTATCGAAGAGCTGAACGAACTGTGGCAAGGCCGCGGCGAAGATTATTTCCTACGCGAACGCATTGAGGATATCGCCTGGCACACAGAGGCGATCGCCAGCCATCACAAGCGCGATATTCCGCTCATACTGATGCGCCACAATGCCGAATCCAGTGTCGCCAACAGCACGCAGATTTTTATTCATGCCCGCAGCACCGCACAGCTGTTCTCGCGTATTTGCGCGGCACTGGAACATCTTGACCTTAGCGTGCACGACGCTCGCATTTATAATGCCAATGACGGCATGGCACTGGATACATTTTTTGTGCTCGATTCCAACGGCAAACCTATTACCGAAGACGGTACACGGCTGGCGCATATCAAGGAATACCTCAGTGAAGCCCTCGATAATGATGCCGGTAAGGTAGCGATACCCGAGCGACGCCTACCGCGAAAAATGAAATCGTTTTCCATCCCTACTGAAACACTCATGTACGTGGATAAGATCAAAAATGTCTCTGTGCTTGAAGTCTCGACACCGGACCGCCCGGGCCTGCTGGCGCGGCTGGGGAAAATATTTGTGTCCTACAATGTCGAACTTCAGGCCGCCAAGATCCAGACTCTTGGAGAACGCGTCGAAGACGTGTTCTTCATCACCGACGCACACCATGGTGCCATCATGGACGCCGAGGTCTGCAAGGCCCTGCAGCGCACTATTCGCGACGAGCTCGACGAACAAGCGGCTGCGTGAGTCGCCTATGAACCCCAACCTTCGATGCCTTGAGCCCTATCCGTTCGCCAAGCTGCAAGAGCTTTTCAGTGGATTGACACCCGCACCCGGCAAACAACCAATAGCGCTGTCTATCGGCGAGCCACAGCATGCATCACCCCCTTTCGTACTGCAGACTGTGGCCGACAACTTGCATCGCCTCGCCAACTATCCGACAAGCGCGGGCATCCCGGAACTTCGCAGCACTATTGCTGAATGGTTACAGCGACGTTACACAATAGCTGCGGTTGATCCAGACACTCAAGTGCTGCCGGTCAATGGCACGCGTGAAGCCTTATTTGCCTTCGCCCAGGCCGTGGTGTCGCCTGTTCCCGATGCGCTGGTCATGAGCCCCAACCCCTTTTACCAGATCTATGAAGGTGCAGCGCTGCTGGCTGGAGCTCAACCGCACTTTATCAATTGCAGCGCCGAATCAGCACTCATTCCGGATTTTGAGAGCGTGACAGACGAGCAGTGGCAGCGGTGCCAGCTGCTGTATCTGTGCAGCCCGGGCAATCCCACCGGCGCTGTTATGTCATTGCAGCAGTTGCAGGACCTGATCCGACTGGCAAGGGAGTTCGATTTCATCATCGCCAGCGATGAGTGTTACTCAGAAATTTATTTCGACGAAGCAGCCCCCCCTGCCGGCCTGCTCCAGGCATGTGCCGCAATGGGTGATCACACATTTCGAAACTGCGTGGTCTTTCACAGTCTCTCCAAACGCTCTAACCTGCCGGGCCTGCGCTCCGGTTTCGTGGCAGGCGATGCGCAGGTGCTGCGTGCGTTTCTGCAATATCGTACCTACCACGGCTGCGCCATACCAATTCACCACCAATTGGGCAGTATCGCGGCGTGGAACGACGAGCAACACGTTAGGGCGAATCGGCAGCAGTACCGCGAAAAGTTCACTGCCGTGTTGGCAGCGTTTGAAGGCCATCTGCCCGTCACTGCGCCAGACGCCGGTTTCTACCTGTGGCCCGAAACACCGGCGAATGACCTCGACTTCGCCAAGCGACTCTACACGCAGGAAAACGTCATTGTACTGCCCGGCCGCTTTTTGGCGCGCGAATCGAACGGGATTAATCCAGGCGAAAACCGCGTGCGCATGGCGCTGGTGGCATCCCTGGATCATTGTCTGGAAGCAGCACAGCGCATCGTGCATCACTTGGCAAAAGGGTAGGTCCCGCAAAATGCTGATAGCGGAACGTGCGAATTACATTCTGCAACGCCTGCAGGCTTTATATCCCGAAACACCCATACCACTGGATCACAGCGATCCATTCACGCTATTAATCGCAGTGCTGCTCAGCGCTCAGTGCACAGATGAACGAGTCAATAAGGTCACTCCTGCATTGTTTGCGCTAGCAGACAACCCAGCTGATATGGCAAAGAAGGATGTTGCACAGATCCAGCGAATCATCAGGCCATGCGGACTGTCGCCGCAAAAGGCCAAAGCGATCAGGCGCCTGAGCGAGATCCTCATGCAGGAGCACAGCGGTGAAGTACCCGCCGACATGGCGGCATTGGAGCGACTCCCGGGCGTTGGCCACAAAACGGCCAGCGTAGTGATGTCGCAGGCGTTTGGCGTTCCGGCTTTCCCCGTGGATACGCATATACACCGCCTGGCACAGCGCTGGGGCCTGACTCGCGGCAGGAACGTCGTGCAAACCGAGCGCGATCTGAAACGGCTATTCCTCGAAAAATACTGGAATCGACTGCACCTGCAGATAATCTTTTATGGCCGCGAGTATTGCACCGCGCGTAGCTGCGACGGACGGGTCTGCGAGATCTGTCGAGCCTGCTATCCGCTGCGCAAGCATCCGAAAAAAGCCCGTAAAGCCTAGCTTCCTCGCCCGGCGGCGGGTCGACAAACAACGGCTTGCATGTGCAGGTAGTAAATAGAAACAATCACAATCCAAACTGCACTACTATCCGACCACACGATTGCTACAACTGTCGCGCCACCTTTGCTATGCTACTCGGCCGAGATACGCGCATAACCCACCGGACTATTACTGTGATTACACTCTATGGTATCAAGAACTGCGACACGGTAAAAAAAGCGCGTAAGTGGCTCGACTTGCACAAGATCGAGTATCAATTCCACGACTTTCGCGAAGACGGACTGGACGCAGAGGCAGTGAAAGGCTGGATTGATGAGTTGGGGTGGCAGAATCTTGTCAACCGGCGCAGCACCAGTTGGAAGGCACTGGGGGAACCCGCTCGATTGAGCATGGACGACGACGCGGCGTTAAAGGCCGTGATCTCACAACCGACACTAATCAAACGCCCACTGCTGGATACCGGACAGCAGCGCTACAGCGGTTTTTCTGCGGCAAGTTATGCCAAAATTTTAAGTGCACACACGCTCTGACAGAGCGACAAATTCATACTGGAGTTAACATGACAGACCGCGCATTCGCCTTTGGCCTGGGTGTTGGAACCCAAAACAGCCAGGGAGCTTGGCTTGAAGTATTCTACCCGCAGCCAATCCTGCAGCCCTCGCCAGCGCTGGTGGCTGCACTGGCTACGTTCGACAATGACCGCGCACTAGACCCTGGCGAGTTAACATTACTGCACTCGGCACTGCAGGCTGCAGGCGAAGACGAACAGGCGCAACTGGCAGCGCAGTTTCTCGACAGCGACCGGCCAATAGTGGCCGCAGTACTGCACGAGGATGCGCCCCCCGGTAATGTGCCGGAAGCCTACCTGAAGCTGCATTTGCTATCCCACCGCCTGGTCAAACCTCACCACACTAATCTCGATGGACTGTTTGGTGCTTTACCCAACGTCGCCTGGACCAGTGAAGGCGCAATTTCAATCGACGAGCTGCCCGGCCGTCAACTTTCTGCACGATTACGCGGCGAAGTTCTTGAGGTCAGCAGCGTAGACAAGTTTCCGAAGATGACGAACTATGTTGTGCCCAGTGGCGTGCGTATCGCCCATACTGCGCGCGTGAGACTCGGCGCTTATCTCGGCGAGGGAACGACCATCATGCATGAAGGTTTCGTTAACTTTAACGCCGGCACGATGGGCCCGGGGATGATCGAGGGTCGCATCTCCGCCGGTGTGGTGGTGGGCAGCGGCTCCGACCTGGGCGGCGGCTGTTCCACCATCGGCACGCTATCCGGCGGCGGCAATATTGTGATTTCCGTCGGCGAGAAGTGCCTGATCGGCGCCAACGCCGGCATTGGCATTCCGCTGGGCGATCGCTGCACCGTAGAGGCCGGTTTATTTGTCACTGCCGGCACCAAGGTCGCCGTGCTAGACGCCCGCGGCGCGCAGGTTGAAACTGCCAAGGCACGCGATCTTGCCGGTAAATCTGACCTTTTATTTCGGCGCAACTCCAGTACCGGCGCGGTGGAGTGCCTGACTAACCGCAGCGCAGTGGAACTGAACAATGAGTTGCACGCACACAATTGATCTGAGCAATAGGTAAACACATTGGAAAAAACACTGACACTGTGCTGTGAACTCATCCGCTGCCAATCTGTGACGCCCGACGATGCGGGCTGTCAGGCAATGATGATGGGGCACCTGACGACACTAGGGTTCCGCTGTATCGATCTGTCCGTTGGCGATGTCAGCAATTTCTGGGCTGAACGCGGCACACAGGGGCCACTGCTGGTGTTTGCCGGACACACGGATGTCGTTCCGACTGGCCCCGCCAGCCAATGGGACTCGCCGGCCTTTGAACCGACCCTGCGCGATGGCGTGCTGTTCGGGCGGGGCAGTGCCGACATGAAGGGCAGCCTTGCTGCCATGCTGGTAGCCTGCGAGGAATTTGTAGCGGAGCACCCCGACCACCCCGGCCGGATCGGCTTCCTGATCACGTCTGACGAGGAGGGTCCCGCAGTCGACGGCACCGTAAAGGTATTGGATTACCTGCGCGAGAATGGCAAAACCATCGACTGGTGCTTGGTGGGAGAGCCCTCCAGTTCCGCAGCATTGGGCGATGTCATCAAGAATGGCCGCCGTGGCTCGCTTGGCGCGGTGCTGACAGTGCAGGGCGTACAGGGGCATATCGCTTACCCCCATCTAGCCGACAATCCTATCCATCGATTGCTCCCGGCCCTCCATGCACTGACATCCGAAGTATGGGACACAGGCAATGACTTTTTTCCGCCGACATCACTGCAGGTTTCCAACATTCAGGGCGGTACAGGCGCCACCAATGTCATCCCGGGAGAGGTCAAGGTACTGTTTAATTTTCGCTTTTCCACGCAAGTGACTGACGCTGAATTGCGTGCGCGAACGGAATCCATCATGCGGCAGTTTGAGCTGAATTATACGATTGACTGGCAGCTGAGTGGCCACCCCTTTTTGACCCCTGTGGGCGAACTCGTCAACGCGAGCATAGCCAGCATTCTCGAAGTGACCGGGCTGGAAACGACACTCTCAACCGCGGGCGGCACTTCTGATGGTCGCTTCATTGCGCCAACTGGCGCACAGGTTGTAGAGGTTGGGCCAATCAACGCCACCATTCACAAGCTGAATGAACAGGTACTGGCCGCGGACCTGCCCCGACTTGCGGCAATTTACAAAGGGATCATAGCGCGCTTGCTATTAGAGGGCAGCTAGTTATTAGTGCGTGGCCAGACGTTCCAGCTGCTGCTGCGCACCCGATCTTGCAATGTTCAGATTGTCCTCGCCCGGCACTACCAGCACCTGCCCCCTGCCCAAAGCATCCAGACTTGCTGCCACCACGGCAGTGGACGTCATCCACGCTTGCTCAGGAATCCGCTTTCGATCAAAGCCTTCTTCAACCATTGAATCGTGGAATTCCGTGCGCGTAAAACCCGGACATAGCGCCTGCACCTCGATACCAGCACCCGCCAGCTCTTCCTGCAAGCCCACGGAGAAATAGTTCAGAAATGCCTTGGTTGCACCATAGACCGCCATGCCTCTGCCCGGCATCATTGCGGCCAGCGATGACACATTGATAATGACGCCGCCGCCTTGCTCCTGCATGGAGGGTATAGCCCCGCGACACAGCGTGATGGTGGCGTCGATGTGCAGGTACACCATCGCCCGCTGACTCTCGATCGATGTACGTGAAAAATGTCCAAGGGTGCCAAAGCCTGCATTATTTACCAGGTACTGCAGCGGCCCTTGTTGACGAACAGCGTCCAGTACTCTGGCAACACCCTCTATTTCACAAAGATCAGCCTCAACGCAACGAATTTCAACGCTGTCAGCCAGTTCCTCCGCCAGTGCATCGAGCCTGTCACGGCGCCTGCCGACTGCGACGATGACATCGCAACGTGCGGCGAGTTGACGACAGAACTCTGCTCCCAGACCCGCAGAAGCGCCGGTCACCAGCGCCGTTATCTTTTTTCCAGACATGGAATCTCCCATAGATGATTAAATGCTGCCGCTGTTGAAGACAAATACTGCGCTCGTCTGTGGCAGGGCCAGAACAAGAGCGAGAAACATAAACACGCACCCTGCTTGCATCACTTCGCATTAGCGTATTTTGCGATGAACATACACATCATAGCGTATCGATTTGCCCTGTATGGAATGCGACGGTTGCAGCGCCGCCAGCTCAGATGCTTTGGCAGGCCGCTTGACTACGACTCTTGCGACATCCTGCTGCTGCGCCCACTCGAACAATGCATCCGCATCCTGTGGATCGGTGGCGCAATCCAGCACGCGTTGCAGCAACGCCATCTCTTTTTTCACTGCGGCACTTTTACGGCGCGGGGGAAACATCGGATCCAGGTATATGACGTCTGCCTCCGCGACCTGCAATTGCGTCAGTTCGCGCGCGTCCCCGACGTGCAGGGACATGCGCCGCAGAACAGTTTGCAACCAGGGGTCACTCCCGGCTGCAGCCGCACTCATCCCCGAGCGCAACAGCTCAGCAATAACCGGCTCGCGCTCACACAGCAGCACCTGACACCCCATATCAGCCAGAACAAAGGCATCTGTGCCCAAGCCGGCGGTCGCATCCAGCACTCGCAGTAAAGGTTTATCACCGCGTCCTACTCCAACTGCTTTACCCAGCAATTCTCGTGCCCCGCCATTGCGACGGTAGCGCATACCTGCGCTGCCAAAATCAACGACCACCGGCCCCGGTGCACTGCGACCGGTACTCTGCAAGCGCAGCTGCTCACCGCTCACCATCAAAACGGCATTCACTTGAGCATCTGCAGCGAGATCGGTACCTACCGCAAGCAGTGGCAGCCCCATTCGCTGCGCCAACTCTGCAGCATAGGGGGCGTCCTGCACCGCAAACGGTAGCAGCGCTATCCCAGACTTTGCGGATGGATCGTGCAAGGGTTTAAGCAATGATCATGAGTGGGCCATGCCATCGAGTATCGCCACCACTGCGCGACAGCTCTCATGAATGGCATCCCTATAAAAATCGCGTCCACCAAAGTGTTCAGCCCGCTGGATTTTTCCCATAGCGAACTCAGTCCTCTGTCATTGTCTTGGCGGTACTTTTTTTCAGCAACCAGGCCAGGTCATCGAACAGCTCTTCTGCACTGGGCGCTGTGATGGGGGGCTGCGGCGCTCCACTGTCAGCCGATTTTGCAGCAGCGCGGCTCGGCAAATCACTATCACCGATACCCAACGACAGCTCTCTGCCCTCCAGATCAATATCGATCTGCAGGTTGTAGGCAAAACGCGACAAACCATGCTTGTCGACAATACGAAAACGCCTTGGCCGCGACTCACCATCAGGCTCCAAAGACTCTGTCAGGCGGCAGGATATTGCATCAATGCTCTTGCCCGATAGAAGGATTCCCTGCAGGGCAGTCAAGACTCGATTGCACGCGCTGACAAACGTGACAGCAGAGATGGCCGTAATCGACTTGAGCAAGCTTGGCCCACGGGGCGCCTGCTCGCAATGAAACTCCCCGATCAACAGCTGGCTCGACTGCGCCAGATCCACCATACGAGCCAATTCGATAGTGACGTCACCGACGATATAGCTGAATACAGAGGGGTTGACACCCTCGGCCTGATACAACTCATAGTGGCCGCCAATATGGTAACCAGTGCGAATAGCAGGCACGGTGTGGCCTCTGGACGCCGCTTGAGCTACAGCATTATCGGCGACCACAAGGAGCATAAAAACAAACAAGTCCTGATTGGCGGTGGGGCTCAAATCGCGATTCCAGACGTAATAACCATCGCCTGTGGTGGTGCGCGAGAAATTGATCTCAATACCCTGGGCCAAAAGCTTGTTATAAGCAGAGTTAAGGGAATAAGACAGGCTGTTTAACTGACTCGCCTGCTCGAACGGTGTGTACAAAGAAAAATCGACAATATCGAACAAAATGACAGCACGATTCTCAACGTAACTGAGGCCGTAGCGCTTAATGACGTTTTCCACAGCTTGCAGCACTTGTGGTTCTTCAGACAGCGCAGAATCTAGCTTTATAAACGTTGGGGAGACATCCAGGCGTGCGCTGATATCGAATAACGCCTCGCGAGTCTTACGGCGTTCGCCGGAAATCAACTGCCGGATAAAGGCCTCATTGCCGGAGCCTTCTTCCGACGCACTATCCACTTCGGCGCAGTAGTTGCCGAGGAAATAATGCGGTACGAAAATAACCAATACACCGCGCTCATCGGAGCTCCAGCACAGTACAATGTTCTGGCCCATACGCCACTGGCGGCGCAGTGTGGTTTCCAGCGCCTTGAGATTGCCACGCTGAACAATCGTGATGGCATTTTGCGGCTCAGCTGGCTGCAGCGGACCCTGTCCGTCTCGCAGACCTGCCTTATCCGACCCACTCTTATCACTGGAAACTGGCATTTTTAGATAGGCCTCCATACACTCAAAGTTATAGTGTAGTGCATCGCAACTGCTGGCATTATAAGTGCCTGATGGCGAGAGAGCCACGCCTTAGCGAATACAACCGGGCACATTTTCTGATTCCACAAAGATAAAAGGAACATCTGGTATGTTGAACCGTCTATTGTCTGTTGTCGTCATTCCCCTGTCCCTGATGCTGGGAGCCTGCCAAGGCTATGACTTCACGGTAAACGAGAAAGTGGTTTACGCCCCGAAACCGCTATTTCGCGACTACATCACGCCCGATGCGGGACTGAACAGCTGTCTCGAACAAACCATCAACGATGGCGTTATTACTAATGCGCAACAATTGACTGAGCTCGACTGCTCTTTCGCAGGCATTGAAAACCTTGAGGGCCTTTCGGTTTTCAACGCTCTGGTGACTCTCCGATTGTCCTCCAACAATATCCTCAATCTGCTGGAGCTCACCAAGCTCACCGCTTTGGAGACTCTGGTTTTGGACAACAACCAGATTGTCGACCCGGTACCGCTGGATCAGTTAGCCTCCCTGCGTCAGTTGGATCTTTCCGGCAACCCGGCACTACAGTGCCCGCGACCGGGCAGCCTGGCACAGGTCACGACGCTTACACTGCCAAAGCATTGCCGCTGACGCTTGCAGCGCTCGGATAGAGGCTGCGGCAGGCCGAAAAACGGCTTTGGCGTTTACTTTCAGATTTACGTTCAAATTGAAGTCAGGTGCCTGAACAGGCCGTAAGTGATCAGGACCTGGCCAGATCAAGCCAATCAAAGCCATCCGCTTGCTCAGCGAATATGACGCTGTCCAACGTGTCCATCACCGATAGTAATGCACTCTCTGCTCGCGCCCGGCTGTTATTCTTTTCACTGATATGCGCCACCACCAGGTGGCGCAATCGGGCGCCATCAATCTGGCGCAGCAGTTCCACCGCTTGCTCGTTATTGAGATGGCCCCAGTCACCTCCTACCCGGCGCTTCAGGTGATCCGGATAAGGCCCACTCAGCAACATGGGCAGATCGTGGTTAAATTCCAGCACCAGGCTCTGGCAAGCGCGGAAATTGTCGATGACATGCGGGGTGACGCTGCCCAGATCAGTGAGAATACCCAACGTATAATCGGAACAGCTCAGCCGGTACTGACAGGGCTCAGCCGCATCGTGGGGCACCGCTACCGCTTTAATCGACAGATCGCCAATGTCGAGCGTGTCTTCGCAATTAAACAGGCGCTCCTCGTAACTGCCTGCGCAACGACCGGTGCTGAACGTGCCATGCGTCAGGTACACCGGCACCTGAAATTTGCGCGATAACGCCGCCACGCCACTGCTGTGGTCCGAGTGTTCATGGGTCACCAGTATCGCATCGAGCTGTTGCGGCTCCACTGCAAGCCGCGCCATCCGTCGGACCGTCTCGCGCACCGAAAACCCACAGTCGATCATAACCAGCGTTTGTCCGGCACGCACCAACGTAGCGTTACCCTTGCTGCCCGACCCCAGTGAGGCGAATTGCACCTGCTAGCTCCTCGCTCTGCACATCGGACTCAGTCAATATTACCCTTGATCAACGTCAGCAATTCCTGATCTTGCCGATCGTCAAACGCCTTGCCTGCATCCGTTGGTTGCACCCGGATAGACACTGCCTGTTCCGAAAGCGTTGTCACGGTGATCGTAAATACCTGACCGACCAGTGGATTGGAATTTTCCGAGCTCCATAGTGAGCCCCACCAGCCCTTTTCGTCCTGCGCCCTCTCACCGCTGTACAACACGTAATAGAGGCCACTGCTGCGATTCCTGTCGGTAATCTCAAATACTGTTTCCTCCAGAGCTCGACCCAACGATGCCCAGGCGCGATCAAACGGCAAGTCCAGCTTCAAATAGCTGTACCCCTCTGGCGCCTCGATCATGGCAATTCTGCCGTCTGCGCTAATGCCTTGTTCGGCGATCATGGACACCGGCGCAGACTCAGCACTATCGGCCAAAAACTGTGCTGCTGCTTGCAGCATCTCAGTCGCCTGCGCGGGATTATCCGATGCAGCAGGCCATGCCTCTTGGGTAGCGCCCGATTGCTGCATCTGCAGCACATGCAACTCGCTAGTGCCGCGCTGCACTCCCTGCTCTATGCGAAACTGGAACCTGCTGGTGAGGCTCTGGCCTTCGACCTGTAGCCAGTTGGTTTCCATGATACCCGCCTGGGCATCGGCGCGAGCGACCTGCATTCCCGAAGCCGACATAAAATTGCGCACCTGAGGCCACACCTGCCCCGGTGGCACTCCAATCAAAACCCAACTTGCATCTCCCAGCTTCTGGATACGCACCAACTCCGATCCGGCTCCCACAGACAGCGGTTCAGGCTTGGGCACTTTGAATGCGCCCTGCGACAGGAACTTGTCCTCTATCGGCGGAATCACATAGATTTCGCGAAGGGGCACACTTTCCATGCCGTCTGGCACTGTAATAGGAGGCAGTTCAGGGGCTTTTTTATAGTCTTCGTAACGATCCCGGAAGACACCCTTGTCACCAAACAGATAGCCGCAACCCGAAACCGAAAGTATCACTGCACTAACCAACAAGGTTTGCACGACGTTAATCCGCATAAGTTTCAAACTCCTGCTTTATCAAGTGCATCGAGGACCTGCGCGTGGTAACGCTCATCCAGGATGGTCAGGGGCAGGCGTATACCCTCCCCTATGAAGCCGCGCTGGCACAAAGCCCATTTCACGGGTATTGGGTTTGGCTCCAGAAACAGGGCCTTGTTCAACGGCGCCAACCGAGCATTGATCGCCTCTGCCATTGGCCTGTTTGCAGCCATGGCAGCATGACACAGTTCAGCCATGAGCGAGGGCGCAACATTGGCTGTCACCGAGATATTACCACTGGCACCAGCGAGCATTAATTCCATAGCAGTTAGGTCATCACCAGAGTAAACCGCAATATCATCACCACACTGCTCGATGAGTTGGATTCCACGTGCAACATCGCCAGTCGCATCTTTGATACCGACAATGTTTTCCAGCTCACACAGACGCAGAACCGTCTCATTGCTCATATCAACCGCGGTACGACTCGGGACGTTATACAGAATCTGGGGGACTGTAACAGCATCGTTAATCGCCTTGAAATGCTCATACAGACCGCGCTGCGTAGGGCGATTGTAATACGGCGTGACCAACAGACACTCTCCTGCGCCAGCAGCTGCGGCCGCCGCAGTCAGTTCAATCGCTTCCCAGGTGGAATTGGCACCGGTGCCGGCGACAATAGGTATGCGTCCCGCGCTGTGGCGCACACAAAACTTGATCACCTCGCAGTGCTCAGATACATTGAGTGTCGCGCTTTCTCCCGTCGTGCCCACCGCACCAATTGCAGCGGTGCCCGCTTCCAGATGCATATCCAGAAGCCTTTCCAGCGCAGCCCAGTCAACGCTGCCGTCAGCAAGCATGGGCGTGACCAGAGCGACAATACTGCCGGTAATCATTGACTGTCTCCGCAATATGAATAGGGGGGCACGACCGTGAGACCCGCTCGCACCAAACAAAAGCCCGCCATTATCCATGACAGCGTCAGGATAACAACCTTGTAGTCTAAAATGAACGGTAAGTGGATACTGGTGTCCATCGAAATACGCATTGGGGGAGGAAAATACTGTGGAAATTATAAAAATGGCCAAGGTGGCAATGGCCTTTTGCGGGCTCTGGTTAGCTGCTGGAAGTCTGGCGCAGGCGCCCGCGGTCATCGGTGAACTCTCTAAAGTCGACCTGCAGTTTATGCAACAGCAGAGACAGATCCTGCAGGATCTGGCAGCGGGCAATGTTGGACGCCAGTTCAGTGGCAACAAAGAGCGTGACCTGGATCTGCTGCAAACAATACTGGACCGGCAATTGGTGCGCGGCGACCAAGTGCGCGAGCTACAGGCCATGGGCGTCATTATGGGCGACCTGCTGGCAGCAGAGCTCGACATGCACTGGGTAATCTATGAAGACCGTGCGGGACGAAGCCGCGCGCTGCGCTACGGCAACACTGATAACTTCCTGTTCCCAATGACTATGATTGCCAGACGCCGCGAGGCAGGCAACACCACTCCGGTAACGATCATCTATCAAAAGGCGTACGACATTATTGATTTAAGCAGACCGGCCCTTCCCTTTCAGTGACGCATGGTATTTGACGGAAGCAGCCAGTAAACTATTGACTTTGTCATGACCAGCGACGCTCCATGAGCTCAAAGCCCGCCGACTACACATTGCTCGACAACGTGCAGGATTCGTCCACTCTGGCGCTTTCAGGCGATTGGGTGCAGGGCCAGCACCTGAGCACCTTTGGCGCATTGCAGACAGAGCTGGCAAGCCGCCATCTCACCCACCTCAGCGTTGACGGCGCTGCGCTGGGCAACTGGGACTCGGTGTTGATGGCCTTCCTGTTGAAGTGCCATGACTACAGTCACACGCAGGCCATGACGTTTGAAACCCGTAATATGCCTCAGGGCATCGAGCAGTTACTCGCGGTCGCCACGGCGGTAGAGGCGCACAAAGCGCCCACCGAAGACAGTCCTGCCCTGCTCTCATCATTCTTTTTGCAAAACATGGCGCGCGACCTATGGGGCCATTTGCGGGAATCTTTGGCATTTACCGGAGAGGTCACTCTGGCACTGGTGCGCCTTGCGCAAGGCAAGGCCAACACGCGCCTGGTCGACTTCAAGACTTTTTGCTTTCAGGCCGGCCCCAACGCCTTCGCTATCATCAGCCTGACCAGCGTGCTCGTGGGGATGATTTTGGCCTATCTCGGCGCGGTGCAGCTGAAGCAGTTCGGCGCAGAGATTTATGTCGCCAACCTGGTCGTGATCGGAATGTTGCGCGAGATGGGGGTATTGATGACCGCTGTGGTAATGGCCGGCCGCACCGGTGCCGCCTATGCCGCACAATTAGGGACCATGCAGACCCAGGAGGAGATTGATGCGATCACCACCATGGGAATCTCTCCGATAGAATTTCTGGTGTTACCGCGCATGCTCGCGCTGATCGTGATCATGCCCCTGCTGACACTCTACGCCAACTTACTGGGCATCATAGGGGGCGGCATTGTCGCCGGCGGCATGGGAATCGCTCCAATTCAATACATCCTGCAGGGCGAGACTGCGCTGTCCTTCTCGCATGTCGCTGTGGGCCTGATAAAATCACTGGTATTTGCTGTTTTAATCGCCGTTGCCGGTTGCCGAGCGGGCATCAATTCTGGCAGGAGTTCCGCCGCTGTGGGACAGGCTGCCACCAATGCCGTGGTCACGGCGCTCGTCTACCTGATCGTCGCAGACGCCGCGATCAACATTATTTTTCAGTATCTTAAAATATGACCGAGCAAACACCACCGCCGGCGCATATCGAAGTCCGCGACCTCACCATGGCTTATGGCTCATCAGTGATCCAGCGCGATCTCAATTTCGACGTTAACCGGGGCGATATTTTCGTCATCATGGGTGGCAGCGGCTGTGGCAAAAGTACGCTGTTGAAGCACATGCTGGGCCTGATTCGGCCCAGCTGTGGCGACATCCTGTACAGTGGGGAGAGTTTTTTTCAGGCCAGCGCCAGTCGGCAGGGTGCCATGCGCCAGCGATGGGGTATTACGTACCAATCGGGAGGACTATTCAGCGCGATGACACTGGCGCAAAACATCACGCTCCCACTGGAGCTTTATACGCGCTACACAGAAGCCGAGATTGTCGATATTGTCGCCTATAAATTGGCGTTGGTCGGCCTCGCCGGTTATCAATCCTATTATCCGAGTGAAATTAGCGGAGGCATGCAAAAGCGCGCCGCATTGGCCCGCGCCATCGCACTGGACCCTGAGATACTTTTTTTTGATGAACCCTCTGCCGGGCTCGACCCGATCAGTTCGCGCCTGCTCGATGAACTGATCGTGCAAATTCAGGAATCGATGGGGGCTACCGTAGTAATAGTGACGCATGAACTACCGAGTATCTTTGCCATTGCTACAAACTCGGTTTATCTGGACAACATCAGCCGTACTATGATCGCCTACGGCAACCCTGCGGATTTACGCGATCACAGCCCGCAACCCGTTGTGAGGCAATTCCTGACACGCAGCGCCGCAGCAGCCACTGAGGACAAGCCATGAGTGAGAAACAACAAACCGTCGCCATAGGTGCGTTTGTGATCGGCGCAAGCCTGATAGCACTGACGCTGACGATTTTCCTGCTGGGATCCGGTTTCGGAAAAAAAGAAAAGGTGGTCATGGTTTTTGACGGCTCGGTCAAAGGACTTAATGTTGGCGCTCCGCTTGCCCTGCGCGGCGTCAAGGTCGGAGAGGTCACCGCTATCAACTTAGTACTCGACTCCGCTAAAACCAATGTGATCATGATGATCGAAGCTAATTTCGATCCCCAAAATATTCGCCGCAAGGGCATCAGTGACACCAACCTGGCCGAAGAATTAGTCTCTCGCGGCCTGCGCGCCCAGCTCAATACGCAGAGCCTATTGACGGGATTATTGTATGTCGAACTCGACTTTTTTCCCGATAGCCAACTTAAGCTGGTCGATATCGACTCACCTTATCTGCAGCTGCCGACGATACCGACCAACCTGCAACGGATTGCAAAAAAGTTGGAGGAGTTCGATATCACCAAGCTCACGGACCAACTGGAAGGTATCAGTAATGGCGTGAATAAGCTGGTGAGCAGCACAGAGTTCCAGACACTGCCCGCCAACGTGACCAGCACGCTGGAGTCGCTGCGAGAACTGAGCACAGAAATTCGCCAGCAGTTGGCCTCCACCGGGCCAAAGCTCAATACTGTGCTGGATGAAGCTGCTGTTACGGTAGCGCATGCCAACACCGAACTACCCAAGCTGGCGGCATTGGTCGAAGGCAATCTCAAAATATTGAACGATGCAATCGTCAGCTTTGAGCAGGGCATGAATGGCATCGACGGACTGGTGTCTCCCGACTCGGCGACCCTGTACCAATTAAACACGGCCTTGCAGGAGATGACCCGCGCGGGCAGATCGCTGCAGGCATTGGCCAACACACTGGAAGCACAGCCCGAGTCATTCATACGGGGTAAGCGCGGAGACTCAAAATGAGCAAAACAATCCTATTAACGGCCTGTACACTGTTAGCTTCTCTGTTGCTGGCGGGCTGCGGCACCAGCCCTGCGAACAACTACTACCTGTTGTCGGCCCACGAATTCCCGGCACCGGGCGGCGAGTCACCCGCGGTCGGCGTCGGCCCGATTGAGGTGCCCGAATACCTTAGCCGCGAAGGTATAATCTATCAACGCGCGGGCAACACCCTGGAGCTGGCCAGTCTGGACCTGTGGGCAGAGCCTTTGAGCGACGGCGTGCAGCGCGTGTTGGTGCTAAATCTGGCAGGAGCGCTAGACACGCAGGACATACGGTTTTTCCCCTGGCATCCCAAGCGGGCGCCACAGTTCGGCGTCAAGGTGAACCTGCTGCAACTGGAGGTTGTTGAGCAGCAGGCGCTGCTCACAGCGGAATGGCTGGTTTATCGTCCTGATACTTCAGCCTCGGTGCAACAGCGCATCAGCCGGCTGCAGTCACCCCTGACGGCTGGCGACACTGCAGGCGAACGGGTGGCCGCTGCCTATAGTGACCTGCTCTACCAACTGAGCGAGATAATCGCAGCCGCTATCACCGCGGACCAGGCCGCATTATCCAAGGCTTCTGCACCGTGAACTCTCACCCTTATATCCTTTAATTTGTCGCCGACCTTCGAGCTTCAGTGAGTACCATTCCACTGCGCACCCAATCAACCGACAGCTATGCAGCTGCTGATCTCTAAAAATGTGCGCTAGAAATCGTCGGGGCGCAGCATTGCGTCAGAACCGCCATCGACAAAAAATACGGAACCGCACAGATAACTTGCCTCATCACTGAGCATAAAGCGCATGACATTAGCAATGTGCGAGGGCTGCGCGGTACTGCCCACTGGCACCATATCGCCAAACTCTTTCATCACAGGGCCGAGTTCAGCATCGGCATACACGAGCTCAGTGAGCGGCGTCATGGTGATGCCCGGCGCCACTGCGTTAAGGCGCACACCGGCAGCGGCGTATTCCACAACATGGCGACGCATCCACATAGTCACCGCGCGCTTGGAACCGGCGTAGGCGGTGTGCCCATCACGCCCCTCAATTTCTGTACAGGCGCCGCCCTCATCCCCGGCAAGGCAGGACTGGATATACGAGTCATCCGCCTTGATCATCGGTGCCGAGTTGGAGGACACGAACAACACACTGCCCTTTTTCTTTTCCAGCAAATCGCGCAATCCTTCCACTGTTGCCACCACAGCGAAATAGTTCACCTTGGTGATAAGGGACAACGGTTTGGCCACCGGCGGCAAACCGGCACAGGGAATGAATCCGTCCAGACCGTCCGGTGCAAGCCCTCGCACCCCATAGACAGCAGCCACGCGTCCTGCAACTGTGGATAAGTCGGCGATCACATCACCCTCTTTTATATCCACCGAGATCACCCTGTGGCCCGCATCGCGCAACTGCCGCTTCAATTCCGCGCCGATACCCGTGGCCCCGCCTGTCATTGCATATGTCTGCATAGTCGCTCCCGTTATATGGCTCATTAGCCGTTATTAAACGCACTTCAGAGTTTCTGATCAAGCCAGCCTCACACGCTAGGTGCTATACGGCCATTATTTGATACCACTGCGAGATATTGTTGGTTGCCTGCGTCACGGCACGAGTAGTACCCTGTTCCACGATTTAATCGGGAGATCACCATGAGCGGAAAACCCCACGTCGCGGCCATCGAAGGCTGGCACACTATGGAGGCCAAGCCTCACCTGATCGGCACACAGTGTGAGCAGTGCAGCACCTATTTTTTCCCCAAGCAAAACGACTATTGCCGCAACCCCGCATGTGACAGCACGGATTTTCGTGAAGTCCAGTTGAGCCGCACCGGCCACATCTGGAGTTATACCAACGCCTGTTACAAGCCGCCTGCGCCTTTCGTAGCGCATGAACCCTTTGAACCCTATGCCATCGCTGCTGTGCAACTTGAGAAAGAGCAAATGGTAGTGCTCGGGCAAGTGATTCAGGGAGTTTCGGTAGAAGATCTGAAAGTAGGTATGCCGATGGAGCTGGTGCTGGAAACCTTGCACGAGACTGACGACGACATCAAGGTCACCTGGAAATGGCAACCGCTGGCGCAGTAGCCGTCAACTGAATTTGGAGCAACGTACTATGTCTAACGAAATTGCCATTCTCGGCGTCGGCATGCATCCCTGGGGTAAGTGGGGGCATAATTTTGTGCAATACGGCGTAGCCGCAGCCCGCGAGGCGCTCGCCGACGCCGGTGTTCCCTGGCAAGACATCAAATTCGTGTCCGGCGGCGCCACTATCCGCTGCGGCTACCCCGGTTATGTCGCGGGCGCCACCTTCGCACAAGCATTGGGCTGGCAGGGGGCAGAGGTCAATACCTCCTATGCCGCATGCGCGTCGGGTTCCCAGGCGCTGGCGGCCGCACGCAATAAAATCCTTTCCGGGGAATGCGAGGTCGCGCTGGTGGTGGGCGCCGATACTACCCCAAAGGGCTTTCTGGCACCCGCTGGCGGCTATCGTCCAGAGGATCCAGACTGGGTGAGGTTTTATCTTGGCATCACCAACCCAACCTATTTTGCGTTGTACGCGCGGCGTCGCATGGACTTGTACGGCGATACGCTGGAAGATTTTGCGGCGGTCAAAGTCAAGAACTCACTCGTCGGCAGCAAAAACCCGCGGGCGCGCTATCGCAAATGTTTTACCGCCGAGGACGTTGCCGCTTCAGCCATGGTTGCCGACCCACTGCGCCTGATGGACATCTGTGCTACCAGTGATGGCGGCGCTGCCATCATTGTGTCCAGCCTGGAATACGCCCGCAGGATCGGCAAAGCCAATGCACCGCGAGTGGCAGCCATTTCAACGGTCACTCCCACCTTTGCCAGCAGCGTGCTAGAGATGCCTGACATCGCCACAGATTCTGCTGCCGCAGTTGGCGTCGAACCGCACGCGTACCGCGCCACTCTGCCGATCAAGGCCTATGAGGAAGCCGGGCTTGGCCCCTCGGACATCGACCTGGCTGAGGTCTACGACCTGTCCACCGCACTCGAGCTGGACTGGATTGAAGATTTGCAACTGGCTCCGCGCGGAGAGGCAGCAGCTATGTTGCGTGCCGGTGACACCGCGCTGGGTGGCAAGATACCCGTCAATGTCTCGGGAGGCCTCGCCTGCTTCGGAGAAGCGGTGCCGGCTCAAGCTCTGTCGCAAATCTGCGAGCTCACCTGGCAGCTGCGCGGGCAGGCCGGTGATCGTCAAGTCGAAGGCGCCAGGGTCGGCATTACTGCCAACCAGGGTTTGTTCGGCCACGGTAGCTCGGTAATCATCAAGAAGTAGGCGATGCAGGGAACGGTACTGCCTTAAGTTTCAAGATCGGCGGTAAATTGGGTGGCGTAGGCTTGGGCTGCGGAACGCCGCCCCCCGGCGTCATGCCTCGCACAGCCCTAACCCTATGCCGCTCAATTTGCCGCCTAAGGGCCACTTTTGGGCTTGAGGCAGTGCCATTCCCGACACAAGCTTTGACCCGACATGGAGCGCTTTCAGTTTGATGATTGGACCAGCGTCTGTGCCGTTCAATCGTTTACTTGAGGATCGCGCACCGATGCCTGTTTCAAAAAGGCAATCAGGTCGACCCGCTGCTGCGGGTCGGGCACACCGCGACTCATCATCGTCGAATCCGGGAACATCGCCATGGGATTTTCCAGCCAGACAAACATAAACTCAGGCGTCCACACAAACTGCGCTGCCTTGAAGGTGTCGGAGTAGTACTCAAAGTCGGCCTGCTCGCCCACCACCTTGCCAAAGATGCGGTGCAGATTGGGACCATTATTGTGGCCCATGGCAGGCTCTGCATAATGACAGGTGCGGCAGGTGGCAAATAGCAATCTCCCCTTTGCGACATCACCGCTCGACATCACCTGCTGAGCGTTCAGTGGCCCCGCAAAAAGCAACGCACAGCCGACGAGAGCTACGCTCTGCAGCGGGCGGATCATGCCTTGGCCTCCAGACTGGCAGCAGCGCGGCCAGCGCGTCGTCCAAAAAACGTGCAATCACCCACCGACAGTCCGCTGGCAATATAGGGCGCGGTCGGTATCCCGGAGGTGTTGCGCCCGGCAGCGTAAAGCCCTGAAATCTGTTTGTTGAAACTATCCAGCACCTGCCCATCCACAGTAGTGTGCAAGCCACCGAACGTATGGGCGGGAAAGAAGGCCTGCGTCGCTGACAGGTCCCATACTGTGTAAGGCGGGCCTTGCAGCGGCCTCAGGTAAGCTGGGCTTTTGCGGAACATAGGATCCTCACCATTGGCGGCATGCCGATTGTAATAGGCCACTGTCTGCTGCAAGGCGCCCTTGGGAAAGTCCAATTGAGCGGCCAGGTCACCGATCGTACTGGCCTCGGCCACTGGCAAGAAGTTGTCCTGATGAAAACTGTAACTGCTGTCGCGATCAGTAATCAACCAGGCACGGCCCTGCTGATGATAGGCGATGGCATCGCCGAGCACACCGTGGTAGGCGTCCTCCGTGATAAAACGCTGACCGGAGGCGTTGACGATGATACCCGACAGCACCGACTCCGGCGGGTAAATCGGCGCGATGGCAAAACCCTCGCTCATGCGCAGCGCAGCGGCCCCCACGGCAATACCCATATTGATGCCATCACCCTGATCGTCGGCATTGCCCCAGGGCACCGAGCAATCGAACAGCTGCGGTGCGTACTGCATCAGCATGTCGCGGTTGTGAATGAAACCGCCAGAAGCCAACACTAATCCGCGCCTCACGCCGATGGCCAATTGCTCTCCTGCGACCGTCACCAATACGCCAGCGATACTGCCGTCGCGCTCAGTTACCAGCCGGTCAGCCCGGACGCTGTGGCGCAGTTCCACTCCCGCTGTCGTCGCCTGTAACAACAGGGCCTGCATCAGGCGCCGACCGCCATTCATGCCCGCTACACCAGGCACATGGCCGCGGGGCGCTGGTCTGGCTAGCTCACGCGCCGGCCAGGCCTGTTCGTTGCCAGAATAATAGAGCGACTCATCGCCCATGGGCAGGCCCTTGGCCAGTGTGAGCTTGTCGGTATAGGGCACGCCCTGGGCTACCAGCCAGTCAAAATGCTCGGGGCTGCCCTCACAGTAAAGCTGGATCTTCTCCAGCGGCGGATGCACAGTGCCAACCAGTGAAATGAAACGGAACATGTCTTCCACGCTGTCCTGCACCCTGAGCGCTTTTTGCAGGGCGGTGCCCCCTCCGGCGTAGATCACCCCAGCAGACATAGCCGAAGAGCCGCCAAACTGCGCTAGCGATTCAATCAGCAACACCTGGGCGCCTGCCTGTCGCGCCTCTATGGCAGCGGCCACGCCGGCTGCTCCGGAACCAACCACCAGCACGTCGGCTTGACTGTCCCATGACTCAACGTCGGAGCGCGGCAGTGCTGCGGCGCCGGATACCAGCGCTGCGGCGGCGGTTGCCGTCAAACCGCCCAGCAAAGCGCGCCGTGTTACGCCAATATCGCCTGAGTCTTTAGCCATACATCTGTTCCGCAGTAGCCATCAGTTCTGTCGGATGTAGTCCAGTTGATTGTTGACCATGTAGAGGCGATGACGCGCACCGCTCGCATCCAGCGACTCGTCGTCATATCCGGCATCGCCTTCGTACAGAAAGCAGATCCCAGCGTCGACCGCCACCATACGCGGAGCGTACATAATCGCCTCGCGGCTGCCCATTCGCCCGCGCGCCTGTTTACAACTGCCGCAGTCGGCGATATCGGCAAGGCTGACGTAAGTTGGCGGCATCAGGCGCAGCGGATGACCGTCATCTGCCGATTCAGATATCGCGGTGGCAGGGCTAACCCAGCGGTGCAGCGCGATCTCGCCACCGTCCACACTGACCTCCTGCCCATCTTCCAAAATGGTAAGAAAGAACCATGTAGCGAAACGCCTTTTTGCGCCTTCCGGCGTAGTCCAGTGAGAGAGATATACAAGTTGTTCTGCAGCAACGTCCAGGCCGGCCTCTTCACGGGTCTCGCGAATTGCAGCATTGATTGCTGCGCGATAGTCATCACGGTCGGCCGGGTAGTCTGCCTCATCGACCTTGCCACCAGGAAAAACCCACATACCACCCATGTGCTGGACTGTTGTATTGCGCTGCACCAACAGAACTTCCAGCCCTGCTTCGCCATCACGCACTAGCACTACGGTGGCCGCCGGATAGACCGGCTCTACAATATCGCTGATTTCCAGCACTCAGACACCTCCTCTTTGGCACAGCGAAGCAGTCTACACCAACTGCCGCCGGGGGCTAACTGCGGCGCCAGGCACCGCTGCAATTTCAGGGAAAAAAGCGACTGATGGTGTCAATCACGCAGGCCGGGCGATCGCCGCCCTCGATTTCAATCGTCATGCGCACGACCACCTGCACTCCTCCTTTCACTTCCTCAGCGCTTACGATTTCACCAGCGCCGCGAATACGGCTACCGACCGGCACCGCGGCCGGAAAGCGCACCTTTTCACAACCGTAGTTGACACCCATCGAGGTGTTATCAACGCGCATGATCTGCGGCAAAAACAAATTGGCCATCGATAATGTGAGATAGCCGTGCGCAATCGTTTTGCCAAAGGGTCCGGTGGCCGCTTTTTCGGGGTCGACATGAATCCACTGATGATCACCAGTAGCGTCTGCGAACTGGTCAATGCGCTTCTGGTCAATTTCCTCCCACTCGCTGAACCCCAGGTGTTGGCCCACAGCCGCCAACAGCGCGGCAGGATTGTCAAAAATCATAGTCATTACGCGTTACCCCTGTCCTGGAAAAGTGCCAGCACTATACCACTGCGCAGCGGGACTTTAAGTGCAGCCGACTCGCGGCACGCACTGGTTTATTACCAGTATTTCACAGTATTGAAACGTCGTATTGTGGTATAAAAGCCACTACTACATACATGGCCTGCCCCTACCTCCTGAAGCATCAGCGGCGTCCAATTCATACGGACTCTTATTGGTCGTTATTGTGATCCCCAAAAAGAAACAAATTATTTACTCCGTCGGCATGCTGTCTATCGCTGCCTGTATCACCCTGTTGCTCTATGCGACACGACCGCCGACCAAGCTCGCAGAGCCCACTCAACAAGCCGTGTCGGTGGATGTCGCAGAGGCGGTAAAAGCGACTTTGCGTATCGAAGTGCAGGCTCAGGGCACCGTGTCACCCATGAAAGAGACATCCATTCTTTCTGAGGTCAACGGCCGTATCATTGAGACATCACCGCGTTTTGCAGTGGGCGGGTTCGTCTCTAAAGACGATGTTCTGCTGCGTATTGATCCCAGAGATTACGAGACTCATCTGCTGCGCGCTGAGGCAGCCCTGAAGTCAACCGAGAGCGCACTGGCCCAGGAGAAAGGCCGCGCCATGGTCGCCGAGAAAGAGTGGCAGAAATTACCCGCCGGCAGCCAGCGCAGCCAGGCTGCGAAGGACCTTTACTTACGCAAACCACAACTGGATCAAGCACAGTCGCAAATGCTGGCCGCGCAGGCAGACCTCAATACCGCCAGAGACAATCTGGAACGCACCATCATCCGCGCACCCTACGATGCACTAGTACGTGCCAAACACAGTGAACTGGGACAGTTCGTCGCCGCCGGCAGTCCCCTGGCAGACGTTTTCTCGGTTGAGTTTGCTGAGATTCGCCTGCCGATCCCGCAGAGCAAACTCGAGTATCTGGAGCTTCCCGAACTGGGGGCCGGCGAATCCGGCTCCGCCATTGATCTGTATACCGATGTTGGTGGCGAGTTAAAACACTGGACGGCTAAGTTACACCGCACTGAAGGGGTATTCGATGAACGCTCCAGGGTGCTTTACGTGGTTGCGCGTATCGAGGACCCCTATGGCCTGCGCAACCCCAGTCGTGAACCCTTGCGCGTCGGGACTTTCGTTAATGCCAATATCGAGGGCCGCGAGCTCAGCGATATCGTGACACTCCCGCGCTACGTGATGCGCGCGGGCAACTACATTTGGGTCGTTGACGATAGCGGGCACCTTCGCAACCGCAAGGTCACGCTGCTACGCACGAGCGGAGACGTCGTTTATGTCAGCGCCGGGCTAGACAATGGTGACCGTGTATCTCTGACAACGCTGGACGGCTCGTTCGACAGCGCAGCAGTGCGTATCGAATCCAGCACACCCAGTAATTTGCTCGATGCCAACGGCCGACCTAAAATGCAGCCAGACGCAGAGCAGCCCAAGGTCACCGCGGCCGCAGAACCAGCAGCAAACAGCAACGAGGGCGGCTGATGACAGCGCCTCCGCGCAAGGGCGTCATCGCCTGGTTTGCCTATAACCCGGTGGCTGCCAACCTGCTGATGTTGATCATCATCGTGGTGGGTCTGGGCTCTGCCTTTACGATTCAGCGCGCCATGTTCCCTGCCATCGAAATTGACGTTATTTTTATTGAGCTGGCCTATCCCGGCGCTGCCCCTGAAGAGGTTGAACAGGGTGTGGTGCTGAAAATAGAGGAAGCCATCAACGACGTTGAGGGCATCAAGCGCGTAGAGTCGGACTCGTTCGAGTCTGGTGCGCGAATGATGATCGAACCCCAGGATGGCGTGAATCTGGCCAAAATGATGGCCGACGTCCAGAACCGCATCGATGCCATTCAGCACTTCCCGCAGGAAGCTGAAAAGCCCATCATCAGTCAACCGGAGATCCTCTTTCCCGCTCTAACGCTGCAACTGTCTGGCGATATCGACGAACGGAATTTGAAAAGTCTCGCCGAAAATATGCGGCGCGAATTGCTGACCTATCCGGAAATCTCTGCCGCAACTGTAGTGGGCGCGCGCGACTATGAAATCGCCATCGAGATCTCCGAACCACGGCTGCGTGAATACCATCTCACCCTGAGCGATGTATCAAATGTCATCGCCGCGTCCTCGCTCAATCTTCCCGCCGGCTCGGTGCGCACCGAAAACGGCGAGATTATGCTGCGCACCACGGGGCAGGCCTATGTGCAACAGGACTTCGAAAGCATCGTGCTGCGAACCTGGCCCGATGGCACACGCCTGCTGCTGGGCGATATTGCCACAGTAGACGACGGTTTCGTCGACGCTGCCGGGTTTGCGGCCTTCAACGGCACCTATTCGCTTGGCATCAACATATTTGCCATGGGCAAGCAGGACATTATCGAAACCTCCGACGCCGCCAAAGCCTATGTCGCAGAACGCACAGGGCAATTGCCGCAGGGGGTAACGCTGGATGTCTGGAATGACGCCACCTATTACCTCAACGGTCGACTGACCATGATGGTGAAAAACCTGGCGATGGGCGCACTGCTGGTGTTTATCATCCTTGCGCTGTTCCTGGAAATCAAACTGGCCTTCTGGGTCATGATGGGCATACCGGTGTGCTTCCTCGGCGCCATGGCCATGATCAACACACCTTTTATCCACGCCAGCCTCGACATGATCAGTATTTTTGGTTTCATTCTGGTGCTGGGGATCGTGGTCGACGACGCGATCATCATGGGCGAAAGCGCATACACCGAGCAGGAAAAATACGGGCACAGCGTCGAAAGTGTGGTCAATGGGGTTTACCGGGTGGCCACACCGGCAACGTTCGGTGTCCTGACTACCATCATGGCCTTTCTCCCCACACTGTTCGTGCAGGGTGTCTTTGGTGCTTTCCCCGCCGCCTGTGGCTGGGTCGTCATCCTGTGCCTGTGCTTCTCACTGGTTGAGTCCAAGTGGATACTGCCGGCTCACCTGGCACACAGCAAACCCACCCGCAATCGCCTGCTATTGCGTATTGATAGGGTGCAGAAAAAGGTAAACGGTCTACTGAGCAAATTTGTCCAGCTCAAGTACAAACCCTTCATGCTGAAGTGCGTCGAAAATCGGTATATGACACTGGCTTTTTTTATGTCACTGCTGATCCTGTCGGCGGGATTGCTGGCAGGTGGCGCGGTGCGCACAGTACTTTCTCCAGATACTCCCGGCGAGTTCCTGCAAGTGGAGTTGCGGATGCAAGACGGCATTCCGGAGGAGCGCACACTGGAGGCCGTCACCCGCATCGCCACTGCTTTCAAGACCATGGAGGAGAAGTACCGAGAGGGCAGTGGCACCGATGAACGCTTGCTGAACAATATGGCCACCTATGGCTTTAATCGTATCAACGGCCGTATCGACGTAGAACTCACCAAAGAGGATCAGCGCAGCATTACAACGCGCGATGTGCAGGAGCGCTGGCGCGAGGAGGTCGGCATTATTCACGGCGCTGAAGTCTTTGCGATCAAGAGCGCGGACGGCCCGCAAATGGGTCCGGCCATCGCATTCGATTTGATGCATAACAACGTAGACATGCTGATCCAGGCTGCCAACGAAATGGAAGAGGCCCTGGGTCACTACACCGGCCTGTACGATATTCGCAACGGTGTCAGTGATACAGCCGATGAGTTTCACCTGGAATTGCTACCGGCAGCAGAGTCGCTGGGCATTACACTGTTTGACTTGGGAAGCCAGGTGCGGCACGCATTTTTCGGCGCGGAGGCGCAACGAGTGCAGCGCGGCATCGACGAAATCAAAGTCATGGTGCGCTATCCCAAGGAGGACAGGGAGAACGTCAGCAGCCTGAGCAATATGTTGATCCGCACGCCCAATGGCGACGAAGTACCCTTTGAAACCGTCGCCAGGCTCGAGGTCAAGCAAGGGTTGCGCAAGGCCACACGAATCAATTATCAACGCGCGGCTGAATTGACGGCAGAAGCGAACAAACGCGAGGTGGAGCCGGACAAGGTTATTGCCGATGTTGAGAAGAACGTACTGCCGGCCCTACAGGAAAAGTATCCGGGCTTGCGTTATGCGATATCCGGTGCCGCCGATGAAGAAGCCAAGATGGCCGTCAGTATGATGGTGGGGTTCTCGCTGGCACTGTTCGGCATTTACGCGCTTTTGGCCGTTCCCACCAAATCCTATCTGCAGCCGCTTATCATCATGGGCGTTATACCATTTGGTATGATAGGCGCTATATTTGGCCACTGGGTATCAGGATACCCGCTGAGTATGATGTCCATGATGGGCGTCATCGCACTCAGCGGAGTCGTCGTCAACGACAGCCTGATACTGGTAGATTTCGTAAACAAATCTATTGCCGAGGGCAAGGATCGCTACAGCGCAGTAGTGGAAGCCGGGACGAGGCGTTTTCGCGCGATTTTGCTGACATCCTTGACCACTTTTTTTGGCCTGATCCCGATGATTCTGGAACGCACTCTGCAGGCCGAAATGATGGTGCCCATGGCAATCTCGCTGGCCTATGGCATCGTCTTCGCGACGGTGATCACACTGCTGCTGCTCCCCTGCCTCTACATGATTCTGGACGATTTTGCGCAATGGCGCGCAAACAAGGCAAGTACGGTTGAATCCGCGATTGCGTCGCAGTGAGCGCACAGTAAGCCCATCCGTAAGCCCCAACAGGTAACGCAATAGTGACTGCCGCTAGCGGACGACTCCGCAGCCGATACATCGCATGTAAATATGCTTCGGGTCCTGCAAGATATCCAACTCCTCGGCGGCCTGACGCAGAGGGCTCAATAACGAGGTCACTGTCGTGCTGTTTGTAGTGGCCGCCCACCCGTTCATAGCACCAAAAGTCCTTGCCAGCTGCTTCATCAGCAGATCCCTTGGCGACAGCGGAGCCTCTACATAATCCACTTCATAGTCCTGCAGCTGAGCCAGCGCTGCGGCTGACTCAACCGCATCATGTAAACCACCCAGGTTATCGATCAAACCCGATTTAAGCGCATCGTGAGCAGACCAGACACGGCCCTCGGCTAGCGGATCCACCTGCACAACGCTCATGTCACGACCCTGCGCAACAACCTGCAAGAACTCCCCATAGGCAAACTCCACACTGGTGTTCAGTGTCTGTATCAGCTCCGGACTCAATGCCCGGTCAGCACGCAGCGAACCTGCCAGCGAAGTAGTGCCCACGCCATCAGTGGAGATGCCCACGCGCTGCATCAGATCCTCAAAGGTCGGGAAGGCGGCAAATACGCCGATACTCCCGGTAATCGTAGTAGGCGTTGCCCATATTTCGTCCGCCTCAGCGGCGATATAGTAACCGCCGGAGGCCGCTACGGAACCCATCGATACGACAACCGGCAGGCCCATGTCCTGAGCATGTAACACTTGTTGTCGGATAATTTCTGACCCAAACATGCTACCGCCACCGCTGTTGACGCGCAGCACAATAGCTTTCACGCCATCGGCTTCAACGGCGCCACGAATCAGGCGAGCCAGTGAATCGCCGCCGATAGTGCCGGGCGGCTGATCGCCCGGAATAATATTTCCATCGGCAGTGATCACGGCAACGCGATCACCCTCGAGGCCGCCAAGATGCATAGGTCGTTTACGTGCTACATAACGCTCAAACTCTACCGCCTCATAGAGACCATCGTCGTTGCTGGCACCCACTAATTCAACAAGAAACTCGTTGCCGTCGCCGCGCCCAAGCAGTTTATCTACCAGACCGGCCTGCATCGCCGCCTGTGCAGCGTCTCCTCCCTCAGCGCGTAATCGCTCAGGGAAATTATTGATATAGCCGTTCACCGAACCCGGTGCCAAATCGCGCTGGGTTTCTACCATCGACGTGTACTGCCCCCACAAATTATTCAGCCAGCGACTGGTCACCGCCTTCTCTCCCGGGGACATATCATCGCGAATGAAAGGTTCTACTGCGGATTTGTGATCACCCGCGCGAAAAATATGGACGTTGACGGAAATGTTTTTCAGCGCCTCACGAAAGTAGTTGTTGTAGCTGCTGTAGCCTTCCAGCGCCACGCCACCCATCGGATGCGAAATCACAGTGTCAGCATAGCTGGCAAGTAGATACTGATCCTGAGTGAAGTAATCGCCAATGGCCACGATGGGTTTGCCGCTTTCACGAAATCTTTCGAGGGCGGGAATAATTTCCTGAGTCTTACTGATGCCCAGATAAACGAGGAAATCCAGCTCCATCACCATTGAGTTTATTGCCGGGTCCTTAGTCGCGTAGTCTATCGCCTCGATAACATCGCGCAGCAACACTTCATGGTCAGCGGGCGTCGGATTGCCCATCAGCGCGGTCAAAGGGTTAACCTCTGATCTTTGATCCACCACTGTGCCACTGAGATTCAACAGCAGCGCCGCCTTCTCCGGCAGCGGCTCGGGCGTGCCACCCATATAGACAAAATAAATAAGCGCGATCATCAGCAGAAACAGAATATTAGAGAGTGCCAGCCGGATACGGGTGATACCCGACCATATCCCGGACAATATACGACGCAACAGCGACGGTTTACTCATACACTACTCTCCACTACCAATTGGGGGCGTCCCCTGCATACGCAGTTCGCGCGCGCGCCAGCGAACATACAGCATGGCGGCATTAAACAGCACCACAACCGCGACCAACCCACCGATTACCAGCAGGTTGTCAGGCTGCGCAAATATACGCTGCACCAGAACAAGAAAATACCCGAGACAAACAAAGCATAGCCAGATAAAACTGCGCAAATTATCTTTTAGCATACCCCGCAAAAATAGCAGTAGCGGCAGCACCTTCACTACCCAAATGCCCCAGGGCGCCTGCATCGTCCAGGCATCTGCCACCTGCAGCAATAGCAGAGCCAACCAGCTCAACCACGTTAATCGGGCGGCAAATGCACATAATTGCACACTCATGTTTGCAAACTCCCACAGAGACGCGCAATGCGCTGGCCAAGGGCGCGGCACAGAACCGCCTCGACCTCATCTACTGGCCGCCTATTGTCGTTACCCGCCCAATGCGATGCGCCGTAGGGAGTGCCGCCCGAGGTGCTGCTCATCAGCCCCGGCTCACTATAAGGCAGCCCGGCGATAACCATGCCGTGATGTAACAACGGTAACATCATGCTGAGCAGGGTTGATTCCTGGCCGCCATGCAGGCTGCTGGTTGAGGTGAAAACGGCTGCCGGTTTGTCAATCATAGCGCCGCTCAACCACAGGGAGGATGTTTGGTCGATAAAGTATTTCAGCGGAGCGGCCATATTGCCAAACCGTGTCGGACTGCCCATAACCAACCCGCTGCAATCGCGCAAATCTCCCAGTTCACAATACAGCGGTCCGGAATCCGGTATGTCCTGTTCAGTTTGCTCGCAGTTGGCCGAAATAGCCGGCACAGTCCGCAGACGAGCAGACACCCCCGACACCAATTCAACGCCGCGCACAATGTGCTGCGCCATGGCAGCGGTCGTGCCCTCGCGCGAGTAGTAAAGAACCAGTACGTAGGGCTCTGCCATCAGTCAACCAATGCCAATACATTTTCAGGGGGCCGACCCAGCAAGGCCTTGTCGCCCTTGACCACAATCGGACGCTCAATCAGCCTCGGATAACGCGCCATCGCTGACACGTACTCTGCTTCACTGGATTCCTTACCCAGCCCGCTGACTTTATAGTCTCCCTCACCCCGCCGCACAAGTTCCTCCGCCTTAATGCCGAGTTTCTTCAACAGGGCTCTAATTTCGCTGCTGTCAGGCGGCGTTTCTAGATACAGCACAACGTTCGGTTGAATGCCCTTCTCTTCAAGTAGCTGCAGGGTATTACGCGACTTGGAGCAACGCGGATTGTGGTAGATCGTAAAAATACTCATGGGGCATATCCGGTAGGAAAAGGCGGGATGAAAATATGATGTGTATCTAGAGCGCCACCCAGTATAACAAACCTTTGTCGACGCATCGTAGCGCAGCATTGCACTATATCGACCAGACACAGGCTTTCAGCAGTCTTTTACAGGCAGTAATAGCTCAATTTGAAATTTGTCGCATGTAGAGAGCCTGGAAGACAGAGTTGCGGTCGGGTTCAATCGAAGCCGCTTAATTTCAAACTGAGCCACTACCACACCGGCCAGCCCGGTGCGAGCTGACCAGCATTCATGCCATAATGCGCGCATGAATTTTTCCCGATTCAGGCTTCGCGAAATCTGGCATCGAGTGCGCTACCTGCTCACCCGCTTTGTCGCGGATAACTGTTCAGAAAATTCAGCGGCATTGACCTACATGAGCCTGTTTGCTTTGGTGCCATTACTGACGGTTCTCTACACCATGGCCTCCGTTATTCCCGCTTTCCAAGGCGCTGAAGAGCAGATGCAGAGTCTTCTCTTCAAACACCTGGTGCCGCAGAGCAGTAGTGATATCGAGCAGTACCTGAGCGACTTCTCAGAGCAGGCCAAGAACCTCACAGGCCCGGGCATCGGCTTCCTGCTGGTGACCGCCATAGTGATGCTGAGAAATATCGAGCATGCGTTCAACCGGATCTGGCGCGCGCGGGCAAACCGCAGCACGCTGTCGAGCTTCCTGCTTTACTGGGCAGTATTAACACTGGCGCCAGTCACCATCGGGCTGGCGCTGGGCCTGAGCACATATCTGGCATCTGCCGCCCATGCGCTAGACAGTCTCGATATTTTTGGCGTCCAGGCATTCGTTATAAAATCTGCGCCACTTTTACTCAGTTCCATCGGATTCAGCCTGATCTATGCCGCAGTACCAAACTGTCCCGTTCCCCTGCGCCATGCCGTTATCGGTGGCGTGTTCGCCGCACTGGCTTTCCACGCCGCCCGCGGCATTTTTACCAAACTTGTAGTGGGTTCCAATTACACCTTTATCTACGGCGCATTTGCCGCTGTGCCATTATTCCTGCTGTGGATTTATCTCTCCTGGAACATTGTCCTGATGGGAGGAATACTCGTGCACAGCCTGTCGGCCTATGAGAGTGACGAACAGGCTAAACGGCCGGCCATCCTGAAGGCACTCGATGTGCTTTATGTATTCTGGAAAAAGCAGCAAAGCGGTGAAGTGGTGCGCGAGATCGCACTGCTTAAACGCAGGCATGACATTGTCAGCGGAATGGACAGCGTGACCTGGGGTTTTTTGCGCGATATATTCCTCCACGAGAAAATAATCACTGAAAATGGCAAGGGTGATTACCTGCTGTGCAGGGATCTGCACACCGTCACGTTATGGCAGTTAAAAGAGTGGATCGAGGACGAGCAGCCTCTGGATGGACAGGAAGCGAATATCCACACGGATTGGCAGCGTGCGGCCTACGACCTGGTTCTTCGCGAACGCAAAGACCAAAGAGCGCTATTGGATACCAACTTAGTGGAGTTATTTGACCGGTGAAATACCTAATCTGTTGCGGCCTGATGCTGTCACTTCTGGCCTGCGGCGAGACCAATAATACGGCGCAGTCGCCACGACTGGAGGACCTGCGTGGGCAGTGGGTTGTGATCAACTACTGGGCGCCCTGGTGCAAGCCCTGCATTGAGGAAATACCGGAGCTGAACGCCCTGGATAAAACCTATACCGAGATCACTGTGCTGGGCGTCAATTATGATGGAGCCGTGGGTGCCGAGCTGGAGCAGCAACGGCAGGAACTCGGCGTGGAGTTTGCCAGCCTCGAAACAGACCCGTCGCAGGCGCTGGGTGTTGCGCGGCCAATGGTTTTACCCACCACGTTTATCGTAAACCCCAGCGGCAAGCTGGAGACGACCCTGATCGGACCACAGACGCTGGAGACGCTCGCGCAGGCTGCTGGGCAAAAGGTGGCGGAAGCATTCAATTCACCGCCTAAATGACACTGTTGAACTTAAATAAATAGAATGTGAGGCAAAAAAAACCGGCCCGTGGGCCGGTGAGCGTTTAAGCATAACGCAGAGAGTTAAGAGACCTAAATGGAGCCCGGGATTGCAACAAGCGTTGCAGCACCGGATACAACAAAGCCGCGAACAATGCGCCAACCGCAAGCGCGATCACGCCCTGTGTGAGTATTATGACTGTGTTCCATATAGATGGTTCCCTCACCTGCAGAAATATTTTCCACCCACCAAGAGCCTGGCTACAGGGCTGATGCGGGTTGGACATGGGAACCGGGCAATACTACTCTAGTGCACAGTAAAGCATCTGATTAAGCCGCCTAAAAAGGTATCCACCATGAGCAAACTTTATCACGACAACGCCGAAACCATCGGCGGAACACCACTGGTTAAAATCAACCGCATCAGCGATGGTAATATTTATGTGAAACTGGAAAATCGCAATCCTGCGATGTCCGTAAAGTGCCGCATTGGTGCCAGCATGGTCAGTGCTGCCGAAAGTGATGGCAGCCTGAAGCCTGGCATGACCATCGTCGAGCCTACCAGCGGCAACACCGGTATTGCGCTGGCCTTTGTCGCGGCGGCAAAGGGCTATGGCTGCATCCTGACCATGCCCAATACGATGAGCCTGGAACGGCGCATGCTGATGAAGTCGCTGGGCGCACAGGTCATTCTCACTGACGGCAGCAAAGGTATACCCGCCGCCATTCAAAAAGCAGAGGAGATCATCGCCTCTGATCCCACGAAGTATTGGGGTCCCAGGCAGTTTGAGAATCCCGCCAACCCCGAGGTACATGAACACACCACCGGGCCGGAAATCTGGGAGGATACCGATGGCGCAGTCGACATACTGGTATCAGGCGTCGGCACAGGTGGCACCATCACAGGCATTTCACGCTACCTGAAAAATACCCGGGGCAAAAACGTGTTGAGCGTGGCGGTGGAGCCCGACAGCACTACAATGATCACGGCAGCCAAAGCGGGCGACGAACCGCGTCATGGGCCGCACAAAATTCAGGGCATTGGAGCTGGATTCGTGCCACATAATCTTGATCTGGCGATGGTCGATCAGGTCGAGCAGGTCACCAGCGATGAGGCGATGGCTTGGGCCCACAAGCTTATGCAGCAGGAGGGGATACTCGCAGGTATATCATCCGGCGCAGCAATGGCAGTGGCGCATCGACTTTCGCAGCAACAAGAGCACCGGGGAAAACTGATCGTGGCGATTCTGCCAGACTCCGGGGAACGCTACCTCAGCTCCGCCCTGTTTGCCGATACCTTTACCGAAAACGAGACGGTGCAGGCAACGGTGAGCTGACCAAACCGGGCATTACTTGCGGTTACTGAGCGCCTGTAACCGCTTCTTTACCTTTGGCCACTCCGCTTCGATCACGCTGAAGTAAGCGGAGTCGCGCACATAGTTGTTCTGCACAATCATATGATTGCGCAGAACACCTTCGGGCTTGGCACCGATTCTCAATAGCGCCTGCTGCGAACGCTCGTTACGCGCATCGGTCTTGAACTCTACGCGCACACAACCGAGTTGCTCGAAGGCGTGAGACAACAGTAGCAGCTTTGTCTCGGTATTAGCCCCCGTACGCTGCCATTCCTGACCCAGCCAGGTCCATCCGATTTCCAATGAGCGATGCTCAGGGCGTATCGCCAGATAGCGGGTACTGCCTGCAACCTTATCGTTGGCGATGTCGATAATGGCAAACGGCAGGTGCCCCGGTGCAGTCCGCGCTTCTTCGATCCATTGTCGCGTGTCGGCCATATCAACGAAACAACTGCGTGGCATATAGGCCCAGTCCGCCTTGGCACGCCCACGGTTATACAGACCCTGCGCGTGCTCTACGCGCAATGGCTCAAGGCGAACCACACTACCTTGCAAGACAACAGGTCCAATTCGCAGCGACATGCACTTTTCCTGTAATGACCGCCCTGACCTCAGGGCAGCAGTATGGTTGAGCCGGTAGTCTTCCTGCTTTCAAGGTCGCGATGCGCTTGCTGCACATCCGCCAGCGCATAACGCTGGTTGATCTCGATGCGCACAATACCGCCCAGCACACGGTCAAACAGATCATTCGAGGACTGCTTTAGTTCTTCGGCGCTCAAAGTGTAGGTGAGCATAGTAGGCCGCGTGATATACAAAGAACCCTTGTTGGCAAGGATCTGCAAATTCACTGGTTCAGGCGGCCCTGATGCATTGCCGAAGCTCACCATCAACCCCCGTGGGCGCAGGCAATCCAGTGACATATCAAACGTATCCTTACCAACGCCGTCGTACACTACGGGCACTTTCTGTCCGTCGGTGATCTCCAGCACGCGCTGCACCACGTCCTCGGTACGGTAGTTGATAACATGGGCAAAGCCGTGTGCGCCTGCCAGCTCGGCTTTCTCCTGCGAGCCGACGGTACCGATGACCGTGGCGCCGATGCTGCGGGCCCATTGTCCAAACAACAGCCCAACACCGCCAGCAGCAGCGTGAAATAGACAGGTTTCACCTGCCTTAAGGGCATAGGTGCGCTGCACCAGGTACTCTGCAGTCTGCCCTTTCAACAGGCTTGCCGCAGCCTGCTCATAGTCGATACCGTCGGGAATCTTCACCAACCTTGACGCGGGCAGATTAAGCGCTTGCGCATAGGCGCCAAAACCAGCGGAGCAATACGCGACCCGGTCACCCACCTGCAGGTCTACACCATCGCCTACAGCCTCTATGTCACCCGCCCCCTCCAGGCCAATGCCTGCGGGCAGCGGCAAAGGGTACAGCCCGCTGCGGTGATAGGTATCGATATAGTTGAGTCCAATCGCTCTATTTACAACGGTGACCATGCCCGGCCCGGGCGCATCGACCGTGACGTCTTCCAGCATCATCACTTCCGGGCCGCCCGTACTGTGAATTCTCACCGCCTTTACCATGCAATACTCTCCATCAAAACGTTTTGGTATTTCGCCGGGCTCGATGCGAGCAATCACCGACGAATGTTCCCGCTGGATGCAATCGGAGGATATAATAGCGCGAAATGTACTGCTCCGCTGATTTCTGCTAGTGAGGTTTGGGGGTTCCAGCGCGAGCTTTTATCGCACTGTCATCTCCATCGGATACACAATGGCAGTAAACTGCCCTACCTAATCACCTGCCATTGGAGCGCGAAAACGTGTTCGACAACCTAAAGTTTGATCGCCACTTGCGCCTGGGAATAGATGCCCTTGCATTGACCACGGCAACAGAAGTCCAACAACTCACGGTGCCACCTGCGCTGGAAGGTAAGGATCTTCTGGTCAGTGCCGAAACCGGCAGCGGCAAAACACTGGCCTACCTGATTCCTCTGGCACAAAAAATCCTCGCCGCCGATATCGGCAGGCAACCAGGCACCCTCGCCTTGATACTGGTACCCACCCGGGAACTGGCGCGGCAGGTGCTTAAGCAGTGCCGTGAGTTGCTGGCGTTGTCGCCGATAAAAGCACTGGCGATTACCGGTGGTGCAGATTTCAAGTACCAGAAAGCGCAGCTGCGTAAAGACCCGGAAATTATCGTGGCGACGCCCGGTCGATTGCTGGAGCACTGCCAGAAGCGCAGCGCCGAGCTGAACAACTTGCAAACACTGGTGCTCGACGAAGCCGATCGCATGCTGGATATGGGCTTTCGCGACGACGTAGTGAAAATCGCCGAGTTCTGCCCAGCCAACAAGCAGGTACTGCTGTTATCCGCAACACTGTCGCATCGCGGCGTCGGCGCCATAGCGACAACCTTGTTGCAATGTCCACAGACGATTGCAATCGGACAAGTACGCCAGGCACACAGCAGCATCGATCACCAGCTGATTCTCGCAGACAGCCAGGAGCACAAGGACAAGGTGCTAACAGCACTGTTACAAGAAGGAGGATTTGAGCGCGCGCTGATATTTGCCAACAAACGCAACACAGCATCGCGCCTCGCCAACCTGCTCAAATACCAGAAACTGCGCTGCGCCTGCCTGCACGGCGAGATGAGCACTGAAGAGCGCAAGCAGGTAATGCACCAGTTCCACGATGGCAAGGTGACGGTCTTGTGCGCCAGCGATCTGGCCGCTCGCGGCATCGACGTCAGCGGCATCAATCTAGTAGTCAACTACGATATCCCCTACAGCGGTGACAATTACCTGCATCGCACTGGCCGCACCGGACGCGCAGGTGCCCGCGGCCTAGCCGTTTCACTGGCCAGCGCAACGGAGTGGAACCTGGTGATCAGCATCGAGCGCTACCTTGCGCTGCGCTTCGAGCGCCGCGCTCTGACAGGACTGAAAGCGAAGTACAACGGCCCGAAAAAACTAAAATCGTCAGGCAAAGCGACGGGCACGAAGAAGAAGCCGAAGAAAAATACTGACGACAAGAGCAAATCACGCGTGCGTAACCAGAAAAATGTCGGCAAACGCCGCACGACGGCAAGCGATAAGCCCGCTGCAGTCAATGACGGCTTTGCGCCGTTGAAGAAGAAGCGTACAGACTAATGTGCTGAAGAAGGGCTAGCGATGGGCCTTAGTTTAGCATCAAGCTCGGCGGCAAAGTGAAGGGACCGCCTGAGCCCGCGGAGGGTTGGGGCGACCCTCCGTGAAGGGAGCCTAGAGGGACATATTGACGGCGTGCCCCGAAAAGCTCCACTCGCTTTGGCACCGCTCTGGAAGCGCGCGTGAGTCCTGTTTTGTTCCGCTACCACGTCTTCACGACCCCGGAATTCATTCCTGCTCCAAATGACCCTCAGCGAATATTGTCACGCCCAGGTTTCGGGTAATATACCTGTCGTAATCGAAAGAGAATGCCTCATCATGATCAATCCATTGCTTGAACAGCACACCCTGCCCCCGTTTTCCCGTATCGAGCCCGTCCATGTCGAACCGGCCATAAAGCAACTCATAGAGCGCAACAAACAGCGCATCGACGCACTACTGGGCAGCACAGAGATCTACAGCTGGGACAACCTGCTGCAACCCATCGAAGAACTGGAGGACGAGCTGTCGCAGGCCTGGTCTCCGGTTTCGCACCTCAACAGCGTCTGCAATAGCGACGCAATGCGCGAGGCATACAACGCCTGCTTGCCCCAACTGTCGGAATACGGCACGTGGATGGGCCAGCACGCCCGCTTGTGCGCAGCCTATCAACAGATTGCCGACAGCGACGCATTCGGCACACTGGACATCGCACAGCGCACCGCCATTCAGCATGCACTGCGCGATTTCCGTCTCGCGGGCGTGGCCCTGCCGGAGGCCAAAAAGGCCAAATACGGCGAACTAAAGCAGAAACTGTCCAAACTCGGAGCCAAATTCGGCGAGAACGTACTCGATGCTACCAACGCCTGGTCCAGGGAGGCGACGCGCGAAGAGCTTGAGGGACTGCCCGAAACGGCCCTGGCGACCGCCCAACAGGCTGCAGCGCAGGCCGGCAAGGAGGGCTATCTGATAAATCTGGAATTCCCATCCATGTCGCCGGTACTCAACTACTGCGACAATCGTGCGCTGCGTGAAGAGGTCTATACCGCCAACTGCACTCGGGCCTCGGACCAGGGGCCACACGCCGGTCAGTGGGATAATACCGGGCTGATCGTGGAGACGCTTGCAACGCGAACTGAACTGGCGAAGCTGCTGGGCTTCGACAACTATGCAGAATTGTCGCTCGCAACCAAGATGGCCGAAAGTCCGGACAGTGTGATGGCCTTTTTACAGCAGCTGGCCGCACAATCGCTGCCACAGGCCGAGGCGGAATGGGCTGAGTTGGAGGCCTTTGCCCGCAAGCAAGACGGCATTGCGTTTGTTGAAGCCTGGGATGTCGGTTACTACACTGAACAACTAAGGCAGAACCGCTATCAGATCTCGCAGGAAGACATCCGCCCCTATCTGCCGATCACCAAAGCATTACCCGGCCTGTTCGAGGTAGTGCGGCGCCTGTATGGCATAGACGTCAGGGAAGTGGAGTCTTTCGACAACTATTATGCCGGCGCCAGACTCTTTGAGCTGCTGTTGGACGATAAAGTCGTAGCCCGCTTCTACCTTGATTTGTACGCACGGGCACACAAACGCGGCGGGGCGTGGATGGATACTTGCAGGGTACGCCGCCAATCCGCCAGCGGTTTACAGATTCCGGTCGCCTATCTGGTGTGTAACTTCACGCCTCCGGTCGGTGACCAACCGGCACTGCTGACCCACACCGAACTCACCACGCTGTTCCACGAATTCGGTCATGGCCTGCACCATATGTTGACGCGGCAAACGGTGGCCGCGGTTTCCGGTATTAACGGCGTGGCTTGGGACGCGGTGGAACTGCCCAGCCAGTTTTTGGAAAACTGGTGTTGGGAACGCGAGGCACTGGTATTTATTTCCGGGCACCACAACACCGGCGAGCCGCTGCCTGAGGAACTATTAGACAAACTACTGGCCGCGCGCAACTTCCAATCCGGCATGGCGATGGCGAGGCAACTGGAGTTTTCTATATTTGACTTTCGCCTGCACCACGAGTGGGCCAGCGGCAGCGTCGACTGGGTACAAAATCTGCTGAGCGACGTGCGCGAGCAAGTGGCGGTAACCCGGCTACCGCCGTTTAACCGCTACCAGAATGCCTTCTCCCATATTTTCGCAGGGGGCTATGCAGCCGGTTATTACAGCTACAAGTGGGCGGAGGTGCTATCGGCAGATGCATTTTCCCGCTTTGAGGAAGAAGGCATCTTCAATACAATCACCGGCGCCGAATTCAGACAGGAAGTGCTGGAGGTCGGCGGCTCGAAAGAGCCGATGGAGCTATTCATCGCCTTCCGCGGCCGCGAGCCGAGTATTAAACCTCTGCTGCGGCACTGCGGCATTACCGGCTGACACGCAGGGCTAGTCCTCGCTGCCCAACCATTTGTAAACGACGCCGGCCACGGCAACGCAAAAAAGCTAATAGACACTATACCCTATCGGGTAAGGCCAGCAGTCTGGGTTTTTCAGGTCAGATGCCAGCTGGCGCAACCCTTCTGCCCTGGACCCGACGCCACGCAGAGTTCTATCTCGCGCAGGTCGTCGTCAACGCTGACCGCCAATAACTTCTGCAGCAGGTAGTGGGAGAACTCCTCCACCGTGGCATTGCGTATTGGCAACACCAGAGTATCACTGCGCAAAAACAGCATTTGCTCAGCATCATAGGTGACGCGGTAGTATGCACCCTCCTCGGCAACGACCTGATAGGGCGATGCACCCGCCAGCACCATGTACTCGTCCAGTTCGTCGCACAGCGCGGCGAGTCGGTTTTTATACACGTTGTAATCCGCAGAGAAGCCATTGTGGCCCATTGGCGCCACGATCTTTGCCGATACGGAATAGTTATGCCCGTGCAGCCTCTCGCGCTCAGTGGCAGAGAAGATCGTATAATGGGCAGCGGAAAACTTGTGGCTTTCCTTGTCGATGTAGAGCGTAGTCAATTGTTCCATGCCGATAGTTTAACCAAGCTGCAACTTGACGTCACTCAAGAAATCACGGAGCCTCTTGCGTTGTGACGATTACCCCGCCCGGCATTTGTGCCTGCGCGACCGACAGGATCCCAGATATGAAAACAGCCATTATCACCGGTGCCAGTGTGGGCATTGGATGCGCCACTGCTCAGGCCTTCCTCGATGAGGGTTTTGCCGTCTACAATCTGGCACGCCGCAAGTGCCCTCTAGGGGCCGTTGTCAACCTTGCCTGCGATCTGGCCAGCGAGCGCTCCATTGATGGCACCATTACTCTTCTGGCGGAGGCGCTTCAGGGCAGCACCGAAATCGCGCTGGTACACAATGCCAGCCAGATGCGCAAAGACAGCGCCAATAAGTGTGACAGCGAGAGCCTGGAACAGGTGCTGGCGACAAACGTCATCGCGATCAACAGCCTCAACCAACGGCTGCTGCCTTTGATGCCCGCCTCTTCAAGCGTGCTCTTTGTCGGCTCCACGCTCGCAGAAAAGGCGGTGCGCAACTCGTTTAGCTATGTGGTGAGTAAACACGCGCAACTGGGTATGATGCGCGCGGCCTGTCAGGATTTGATGGGAAGTGGCATTCACACCGCTATGATCTGTCCCGGCTTCACCGATACCGAGATGTTACGCACCCACTTGGGCGATGATCCTGCAGTAGCTAAGGCCATCGCCGGCATGAACAGTTTTAGTCGTTTCATTGAGCCCGAGGAGATTGCCGAGCTGATTCGCTGGGCGCATCATAATCCGGTAATCAATGGCGCAGTGCTGCATGCCAATCTGGGCCAAAGGGAGAGCTGAGCACTAATGCCTCATAAATGTATCAACACAGCCGTTGGATATCTGCAGCGCACCGCGCCGCGTCAACCTGCGGGCCAAGTCAGCTAAGAGATGATCGAGTCGAAGCTGCCGGCAGTCGGCACCACCATTTTCACTCAAATGTCCGCGCTGGCAAGCGAGTGCCAAGCACTGAATCTGTCGCAGGGGTTTCCCGATTTCGATGCGCCACAGGCGCTTCTGGAAGCCATGGCGCGGCGCGTTATGGACGGCTACAACCAATATGCACCGATGGCGGGCCTACTGTGTTTGCGCGAGCAAATCGCCGCTCAGCTGCTACGCCACAGGGGAGTAACCTGCGACCCCGACAGTGAGATCACCGTGGTACCCGGTGCAACAGAGGGTATTTACTGCGCGGTTATGGCCTGTGTTCGTCCCGGCGATGAGGTTATCGTTCTTGACCCCTGCTACGACAGCTACGAACCGTCCATTGTGCTGGCTGGCGGCCGCGCCATTCACATACCACTAAAGCCCCATAATTTTAGCGTCGACTGGCAGCGAGTGGCCGCTGCGGTGACGCCCCGCACGCGGCTGATCATGGTGAACTCGCCGCACAATCCGTGCGGTGCCATGCTGTCGTCAGACGACATGCTGCAGTTACAGACTCTGGTGGAACAGCACAATCTGCTAGTGATCAGTGACGAGGTGTATGAGCATCTGGTATTCGACGGCCGTGAGCATCACAGCGCGCTGCAATTTGCGGCCCTGCGCCAGCGCAGTTTTGCGCTGTTCTCCTTCGGCAAAACATTCAGTGTGACAGGCTGGAAGACAGGCTACTGCGTAGCGCCGCCCGCGCTGACGGCAGAGCTGCGCAAGGTGCACCAGTTCGTCTGCTTTGTAGCGGTAACCCCGGTGCAGATGGCAGTCGCGGACTTTATGGCGGCAGAGCCTGATTATCCCGCCACTCTGGCGGCGTTTTACCAGCGTAAGCGTGATCTGTTTTGCCGCGCTCTGCAATCCTCTCGTTTTGGGATTACGCCCAGCGCCGGCACCTATTTTCAACTGCTGGATTACCGCGCGATCACAGCAACGCCTGATGTGCAGTTGGCTCAGGACTGGACCCGCCAGCACGGCATCGCCTCCATACCCATATCCGTCTTTTACCAAGAGCCACCCGCGCAGCACTATTTGCGTTTTTGCTTTGCCAAAAATGACGACGTGTTGTTGCGGGCCGCGGAACGATTATGCGAAATCTAGATATTAGATTGATCCAGTGCGAGTTAGCGTGGGAAAAACCGGAGGACAACCGGCGCCGGATTGGCGAGATCATAGCGGGCATCGCGGGCTCCACCGATCTCATCGTACTGCCGGAGATGTTTACAACAGGGTTTTCGATGAACGCGCTGGCCAATGCAGAAGAACCCGGCGGCGCTACCGAACAATGGCTGAGCCAACTCGCCGCTCAATACGATTGCGCCATAACGGGCAGCATTGCAGTACGCGCCGATAAGGGTGTCTACAACCGCATGCTGTTTGCCACGCCGCAGGGCATGCACCTCTACGACAAACGGCATCTTTTTAGGATGGCAGGTGAAGACAAACGCTACCGGCCGGGCTCAGAGCGGGTGATCGTGCAATGGCGGGATTGGAGAATATTACTCCAGGTGTGTTATGACCTGCGCTTCCCCGTATTCAGTCGCAACCGCGAGGACTACGACCTGGCCCTCTATGTGGCGAACTGGCCTGCAGCACGACGCCTGCACTGGCGCCAGTTACTCATCGCCCGAGCTATAGAGAATCTGGCCTGCGTGGTAGGCGTGAATCGCATTGGCGCTGACGCCAAAGGTATGGATTACAGCGGAGACAGTCTGGCGATAGCCGCCGACGGCACCCTGCTCAACGACAGCCTGAACAAAAGCGGCGCCGCCCAGGTGATCCTGGACGGCGCCGCATTACTCAAGTATCGAGAGGCGTTCCCCTGCCAGCTGGATGCAGATCGCTTCCAGCTGCAGTGAGCTTGATACCTACGAACACAGTGCGCCCTTCCAGGTTCACGCCGATGCGGTCGCTCAGCATCCAGCGCACACCCAAGCCGTCGTTGACCGTGGTATCCACATCATCAAACTGGTTATCGGCAGCGTATTTGATCGGGCCGCCATTATTGAAATTAGTATCTTCCTGGGCGAACAGCACATCTACAGATCATAACAATCCATGCACCGGCTCCAACGCCGATTTTCGGCAGAATTTAGGCCGCATGAGTGTTGAGAAGTGGCTTACCAACCCAGTGCCTGTTTGACGAAGGGGATAGAAAGGGCGCGCTGTTCCGTCAGTGATGCACGGTCTAAATGATCCAGCACTTCCAATAGCTGCAGCATGCCGCGCGGCGCCCGCCCTACAATAAAACTGGCGACACTGGAGGTCATGGTGAGACCCCTGCGCATTGCACGAAACTGCAGGATTGCGGCCTTTTCCTCGTCCGCACCCTCCACTAACTGGTAGACCGCACCCCAGGATAATCTCGAGCGCAGATCGGGAAGCTGCACTGCGAGCGCGCGCGGTGCGGCATCTGCTGCCACCACTAATCGGCAGCGATGTTGGCGGGCGCTATTATAAAAACTGAACAACGCCAACTCCCAATCGGGATCGCCCAGTACAGCGTGGATATCATCGAGGCAAACAAGGTCCTGTTGCTCCACCCCCTGCAGCACCTCTGCGGCGGGGTACTGGCGCAGCTGGGCCAACGGCAGGTACAACGCTTGCGCCTCTGCCAGATGGCAACTCGCCTGCAACAGATGGGACTTGCCAGCACCCGACAAGCCGTATAGGTAAACAACCGCCTCTCCATCCGGCTGCATCTGCTCCTGTAGGGCCGTTATCACCGGCTGCGCTTTCGGCAACGGCAGAAAATTGTCCAGGGTGGCATCATCACGCAGTTGTACCGCCAGCGACATCTGATGTGGCTGCAGTCTCTCAGCCGTTTGATTGCCGGGGTCTAGTTCCGCCACTGGTAACTCAACTGCGCGCCGTCTGCGACAAAGGGCATGGGCACCAGCCGGTGATTCAGTTCGATGATCGCAGCCAGCTGAGCGGCGTCGGTCTTCGCCTTCAGGACAAACTCGACACGCTCACCCTGCACTTGCTCAAGATTGGCGTACTCAACAAGCTCCAGCTTCTCCAGCCAGCTGACAAGAGCAGAGTAATCGCCATAATTCGTTATGCCAGTAATCGAGACACGCACTCCCCCCTCAGCACCCCCGGTGGGTGCAACTGCATACCGAGACGCCATATCTGCAGCGACAATGCTCACGCCGCTGCGCAGAAACGCCGGCAAATCAGCAACAGTGATGGACCGGCTGATGCGCTCGCCCCGGCGGAAATAAGTCCAGTCACCGCGCGATTGGCCATCACTGGAGATTGCCAGCCGCCCAGCCACCACGTCCTGCACGTTGTAACGCGCAGAAGCCGCCTGCAGAATATTGGCATCCATTGTCCACGCCTCTGAAATACTCAGCGCTGCTGTATCTACCAGATCGAATACGGGTATTTTCACAGGCACGCCCCGGCGTGAAAACTCTGCCACCAGTGCCTCTGCCTCTTGCGGTGCACTTTCCTGATTAATGAAGTGTCTGCCCTGTTCATCCTGGACCACCACCCAGGCCAGCACCACGGGCCGATTGGCCGTCCACAGAGGCTCACCGGATTGCGTCACCAGGTCCGTGATATAGCTGCCATCAAACTCAGCGCGCAATGACAGTAGTGGCGCTGGGGTTTCACCGCGTACGTAGGCGTACTGTTGCACGTGGCTGCGCGCATTCTTGAGGGCTGCTGCGATGGTCGGATTTTGCAGCACATCCTTGGAACCCGATGCTTTTACCACGACCTCACCCATCGCCTCTCTTGCCGCTGTCGACAGTGCTGCGGCGCTTTGGTCGGCCACCGGCACACTTGCGGTATAAAGATCAGGGAGCACTTCCGCCACCGTATTCCCGGCCCAGACCAGCACAACCGAACTCCATAGCAGCGCCACGCAGGTTCTTTTCACACACTTCTCCCTCAATCTTCAGCTAGCGCGCATTGTAGCAGCACTGGGGCGAACCTCGCATAGTGCTCAGCTGCCCCCACCTTGGCCCGCCCGGCGTTTGGCGAACAGCCACAGCCATTGATCCACAATTCGTGGGTGCGCTCGCGCACTATGCGCGATAAAATACCGACCCTCACACACGGCCCAAACTGCACTGGATTCCACGCAATGAGCGAAGAAAACACCCAAAAATCCCTAAGTTACAAGGATGCAGGCGTCAACATAGACGCGGGCAACGCACTGATCGAACGCATCAAGGGTGTTTCGGCCCGCACTACGCGACCAGAAGTACTGAGTGGACTGGGCGGATTCGGCGCGCTCTGTGAAATTCCCGCCGGTTATCGACAACCGGTACTGGTGTCAGGTACCGACGGTGTCGGCACCAAACTGCGGCTGGCCATGGACATGGGCATCCACAACACTATTGGCATCGACCTGGTGGCCATGTGCGTTAACGACCTGATAGTGGCCGGCGCAGAACCGCTGTTCTTCCTCGATTATTACGCCACTGGCGCGCTGAATGTCGACACCGCTGCAGATGTTGTCACAGGAATCGGCAAGGGTTGTGAACTCGCCGGATGCGCACTGGTCGGTGGCGAGACGGCGGAAATGCCGGGCATGTACCACGGCGAGGATTACGATCTGGCCGGGTTTTGCGTTGGCGTTGTCGAAAAGTCCGAAATTATTGACGGCAGCACGGTGGTCGCGGGCGATGTGTTGCTGGGTATTGCCAGCAGCGGCCCCCACTCCAATGGCTACTCGCTGATCCGAAAAATACTGGAAGTCAGCGGCGCTGACCTGCAGCAAGCGTTGGGCGACACGACGCTGGGGCAAGCTTTGCTGACCCCCACCACAATCTATGTGAAGGCCCTGCTATCCCTGTTCAGCGAGGTGCGGGTGAAAGCCCTGTCCCACATCACCGGCGGCGGACTGCTGGAAAACCTGCCACGCGTTCTGCCCAAGGACTGTAATGCGCTTATCGACACCAATAGCTGGCAGTGGCCGGACATCTTCCAGTGGTTGCAGGCGGAGGGTAATGTCGAGACCGCGGAGATGTATCGCACATTTAACTGTGGCGTTGGCATGGTGCTGTGCCTTACACCCGAAGATGCCAGTCGCGCACTGTATCTGCTCAATGCTGCAGGGCATGAATCGTGGGAGATCGGGCGCATCGTACCGGGCGACAACAGGGTCGAATTGCTGTCGTGAACGCACAGGCAGTGACCCGACTGGCGGTGCTGATTTCTGGGCGCGGCTCGAATTTGCAGGCTTTCATCGACGCCTGCGACAACGGCAAACTAGAGGCACAAATTGCTGTTGTGATCAGCAATAATCCCGATGCAGCAGGACTGCAACGCGCCGCATGCGCCGGCATTGCCACACGCTGTATCGATCACCGCAACTATGCCAGCCGCGAGGCCTTCGACCAATCACTGGTGGACGAACTCTGCGCTCACTCCGTCGACCTGGTGGTGCTGGCAGGTTTCATGCGCATCCTGACACCGGTATTGATCAAACCCTTTATAGGACGACTGTTGAATGTACACCCCTCGTTACTGCCCCGGTATCCGGGGTTGAAAACGCATCAACGCGCGCTGGACGCAAACGATGCAGAAGCGGGCGCAACTGTGCATTTCGTGACGCAGGAGCTCGACGGCGGCCCGCCTGTTTTGCAGGCCAGAGTGCCCATACTGCCCGGCGATACCGCGGCAGGACTCGCCGTTCGGGTAGCAGAGCAGGAACATGTCATTTACCCACTGGCAGCAAGTTGGTTTGTGCAGGGGCGTCTGGTGCTGACAGGAGAAGGCGCAATGCTGGACGGTAGACCCGTCCCGGCCACAGGCGTCGCTTTTGATGCCGGTGCAAATATCGCCCGCTAGAACATCAGGTGAAGAATGGGTGTCCGGCTTTAGGCTTTAGGCAATGTAACGCCGCGCTGCCCCTGATACTTGCCGCCCCGGTCCTTGTAACTCACCTCGCAGACCTCATCGGACTCAAAGAACAGCATTTGTGCAACGCCTTCATTGGCGTAGATTTTGGCCGGCAGCGTGGTGGTATTAGAGAACTCCAGCGTAACGTGCCCCTCCCACTCAGGTTCCAGTGGCGTCACGTTGACGATAATGCCGCAACGTGCATACGTGGATTTGCCCAGGCAAATAGTCAACACATTACGCGGGATACGAAAGTATTCCACGGTGCTGGCCAGTGCAAAGGAGTTTGGCGGGATCACACACACATCGCCCACCACATCGACGAAACTGCCCTCGTCAAAATTCTTGGGATCCACGGTCGCCGAATTGATATTGGTAAACACCTTGAATTCAGGGGAACAGCGCACGTCATAGCCATAACTGGACGTGCCATAGGAGATCAACCGCTGGCTGCCGCTGGAGCGCACTTGCCCGGGCTCAAAGGGCTCTATCATACCGTGCTCAGTGGCCATTTCTCGAATCCACCTGTCTGCTTTGATGCTCACTCTGTTATCACCTGCCTGTCTGTTCAGTCATCAGTAATGGTTATTTCGGGAAACTGGCGCACAGTATTGTCACCCCCGGAGGCAAGCGCCTTTTGCACTGCAGCGGCAGCCTGGAGATAGAGTTGAGTCACCGCGGACTCCGGCTCGTCAATCACTGTGGGACGCCCGGCATCCGCCTGCTCCCGTATCGATAGCATCAGTGGCAAGCTGGCCAGCAAAGGCACGCCGTAATCCTGTGCAATTCGCTCGCCGCCATGCTCGCCGAAAATATGTTCATGGTGGCCGCACTGGCTGCACACATGCACCGCCATATTCTCAATAATACCCAACACCGGCACATCAACCTTGCGGAACATCTCGATACCCTTGCGCGCGTCCAGCAGGGCAATATCCTGCGGCGTTGTAATAATCACCGCCCCCGACACCTTCGCTTTCTGCGACAGGGTCAACTGAATATCGCCCGTACCCGGCGGCATATCAATCACCAGATAATCCAGTTCGCCCCACAGCGTTTGTTGCAGCATTTGCGTCAGCGCGCCACCGGCCATCGGGCCGCGCCACACCATGGGCGTTCGATCAGTAACCAGATATCCCATGGACATGGTTTTCAGCCCGTATGCCATCACCGGTAGCAGAAACTCCCCGCCCTGCTGCTCGGGGCGGGTATCAGCGGGAATGCCCAGCATCACCTGTTGGCTGGGGCCATAAATATCGGCATCGAGCAAGCCGACACTGGCACCCTGTGCTTTCAATGCCAGCGCCAGATTGACGGCAGTGGTGGATTTTCCTACGCCGCCCTTGCCGGACGCGATAGCGATGATATGTTTAATCTGATTCATGAATACCTGCGCAGTGCCTGCGCCCTTTGTCGGGATTTCCAAGGGGCTTTTTCTGGCTCGCTAGTATAGGGATATGCTTACTGTTCAACAATGCGCAATGCAAGTGGGGGGAAGTTGTGTGCGCCATCCACATGAATGGACGGGTTCATGATCCGACGCTGGGGCGGATGCTGCAAGTCAGGAACCGCCTCGGCTATGTTCCTACTAATCTGCTCACTAAGATAGCGCCGTCACGCTCACTCAGGAACGTTTGATTGCCGCGTCATAGAGCGGCGGCGATAGGCGTGCTGGCTTCTCAGCCCCTCGCTTCGTTCGCAAACTGGAGAGCATCCGACTCGGCGGTAGACGCCCATATTTAATCAGCATAAACTATTGTTTTATATCGTTTTTATAGTCATATAATTGTATACTTATACAGTATTTTTACAAGAATGCAAGGGACTCTCACCTGAACCATCAGCCCGCTCCCATCACACAATTTACGGTCCGCGACCTGGCCACACTGGAACATGAAATCACCGAACTCGCCGCGCATCTCAACGCTGCGACCCACCGGCTGCTCACCTTGATTTACGCGTTCGACGAGCGCCATGGCTGGAGCTGTGAGGGCATGAATTCATGCGCCCATTGGCTAAACTGGAAATGCGGTATCAACCTGGGCGCGGCGCGCGAGAAAGTTCGCGTTGCCCATGCGCTGTGTGAGCTCAATTGGTATACCGACGACGATGGCAGTTATGTCTTCAGGGCACGACTAAGCCCCGAACAAGGTGCGCGTATTGCACAGGCCTTGAATGCGGCAATGGACACCCTCCACCAAGAGCAGCGCAACGCGGCGGAAGACGTTTCTGCGGAAACGCCGATTGCGGCGAGGCGTGCGGACGCGCTGGAACGGATAGTCGATGGTTACCTTTGCGGAGAGCTTTCCGAAGGACTTGCAGAAGGACTTAGCGGAGAAATCACACGCGAGCCTGACAGCGGAAGAGGCATCGTCAAAGGCGGCGACCGCTGCACACTGCCTGTACACACCGACATGAATACGTTGCAAGCAGACGGCGCAGAGTCAGAGCTGGCCTCGGGCGGCTGCGTTTCTGCGGAAACATCACGACGGCTGGCTTGCGACTGCGGCGTGATGCACTGGCTGGACAACACAGACGGCACAACACTGAATATCGGTCGCCGCACACGCAGTATTCCACATGCAATCCGCCTGTATTAGAGCGCCGCGACGGCGGTTGCCGTTTCCCCGGCTGCACAGCGCGGCATTACGTCGATGCGCACCATGCTCGCCATTGGGCGGACGGCGGGGAAACCAGGCTCGATAATCTGCTGTTGCTGTGTCGCCATCATCGATTGGTACATAACGGGAGCTGCGGTCTTATGATGGACACAGCTAACGCGCCGATATTTACCACGCCGAACGGTAATCTGATCCCGAAGGGTCCCGATACGCGTTTCAGCGGAAACGTGTTTGCGCTAACCTCCGCTAACCGGCGTGAACAGATTGACATTGGGCCCGGGAGCTTGGTGCCAACGTGGTGTGGCGACAATATGAATGATGGGATGGCGGTGGATGGATTAATTCGGCGGGAGTAAAGGTAATGCACATATAGTCGGTGTTAGGCTGCGAATATGATGATATCCATCTCAGAGGGACGCGAACCCGTGAACAGTTTTCCACAGACAAAAATCCATAATCTGTGCAAACAGCGCCTTTCCGGCACACATCGAATCGTCTCGGTAGCAATGGTTTAGCAAGAGCATACTTTGTCAGATTTGCGTTTAAGTCGGGAACGCCCCGAAAGACGCGGACACCGATCGACACACGCTTTGGAAAATTCAGGCGGACGCATTCAGGCTCTTTCTCCATGCGGTCGACCAAACCGCCTGACATCACGGATGAAAACCCCTGATAAAAACGCTATAGTAGCGCCCCTTTTTTGCAAACAGATATCCACCATGCCGGCACCTACACCTCGCAAAATACTGGTCACCAGCGCTTTGCCCTATGCCAATGGCTCGCTGCACCTGGGGCATCTGCTGGAGCAGGTGCAAACTGATATATGGGTGCGCTTCCAAAAATCGCGCGGACATCATTGCCTGTATGTCTGCGCTGACGACGCGCACGGCACTGCCATCATGCTCACGGCGGAAAAACTCGGCATTACCCCGCAGCAGCAGATCGATACTATTCGTCAGGAACATATGCGCGACAGTGCTGGTTTTCTCATCGGCTTTGACAATTTCCACACGACGCACAGCGAGGAAAACCGCCACTGGTGCGAGACCATCTACCAGCGCCTTAAGGACAATGACCACATCGCCACGCGGGCGATCACCCAGGCATTTGATCCGGAGAAACAACTGTTCCTCGCTGATCGTTTCATCAAGGGTACTTGCCCGCGCTGCAAAACGGCAGATCAGTATGGCGATAACTGCGAAGCGTGCGGTGCGACCTATAGCCCTGCGGACCTGATTGATCCCGTGTCGGCAATTTCAGGGGCCAAACCGGTAGAGAAAGAATCGGTCCATTTCTTTTTCAAGCTACCTGAATTTACCGACATGCTGAAAGAATGGCTGGCCTCCGATACTCTGCAACCACAAGTGGCAAACAAATTGCGGGAGTGGACTGACGCCGGGCTGCAGGAGTGGGACATCAGCCGCGATGCACCCTACTTCGGTTTTGAAATACCCGGCGAGCCCGGCAAGTATTTTTATGTGTGGCTGGATGCGCCCATCGGCTATATCGCCAGCTTCCAGAACTACTGTGATCGTACCGGACATCCCTTTGACGAATACTGGCAACCGGGGGGCAACACTGAGCTATACCACTTCATCGGCAAGGACATTATTAATTTCCATGGCCTGTTTTGGCCGGCCATGCTGGAATCGGCCAAGCTGCGTGCGCCCACCGCCATTTACGCGCACGGATTCCTGACAGTTAACGGCACCAAAATGAGCAAGAGTCGCGGCACGTTTATCAAGGCCAGCACCTATCTGGAACACCTCGATGCACAGTATTTGCGCTACTACTTTGCGGCCAAGCTCAGCGGGTCAGTGGACGATATTGACCTGAACCTGGAGGATTTTGTGCAGCGGGTGAACTCCGATGTGGTTGGCAAGGTGGTGAACATTGCCAGTCGCTGTGCGGGTTTTTTGCGCAACAGCTTCAACAACCAGTTATCCGCCCACTGCTCAGAGCAGGCGATGGTCGAATCCTTCATCGGCAGCGGGGAGTCCATCGCCGATCTGTATGAGCGGCGCGAATTCAATAAGGCAATCCGTGAGATTCTCGCGCTGGCAGACCGCGCCAATCAATATATCGACGAGAAAAAACCCTGGGCGCTGGCCAAACAGGAGGGCACCGAGCAACAGGTTCACGACGTCTGCAGCACGGGTATCAATCTGTTTCGCGTACTCATGACCTATCTGAAGCCAGTACTGCCAACAATGGCAGAAAAGGCCGAGGCCTTCCTAAACTGCTCGCTGGACTGGACGGCATTGCAAGCGCCTCTGGTTGACCATCTTTTATCTACGTTCGAGCCGCTCCTGACACGCATTGACAGCAAGCAGGTTGAGGCCTTAGTGGAAGCCAGCAAGGAGGCGCAAGCAGCCGCAAGCGCATCTGCAATAGCGAAAAAACCCGTAAAGGATGCGCATGCATCAGACACCATTGAATTTGATGACTTTGCCAAGGTTGATCTCAGAATTGCAGAGATCGTAGCCGCTGAGCACGTAGAGGGCGCCGATAAATTACTGCGCCTGACGCTGAACCTGGGTGCAGATTCAGGGCAACGCCAAGTGTTTGCCGGTATCAAGTCCGCCTATAAACCAGAAGACCTGGTTGGCAAACTCACCGTGATGGTGGCTAATCTAGCACCGCGAAAAATGCGTTTTGGACTGTCTGAAGGGATGGTGCTGGCCGCAGGTCCCGGCGACAAGGAATTATTCCTGCTGGAGCCGCATACAGGGGCAAAGCCGGGTATGCAGGTTAAGTAGGCGCAAGAATAGAGACTAATGGGCAATAGTTTGCAAATTCAGACTACCTTCGGCCGCAGTAAACGCTAGAATAGCGCTTCTGAAATACGCGCACTGCAGAGCTAACGGTGCGTGCGAGAGTACTAGCATGTTTGCAGATTATTCCCTATTGCTGATCAGTGCGATTCTGGTTAACAATTTTGTACTGGTGCAGTTCCTCGGACTGTGCCCGTTCATGGGTGTGTCCAACAAACTCGAAGCTGCCATGGGCATGTCTCTGGCCACTACTTTTGTACTGACGTTGGCATCGGCCTGCAGCAACCTCACCTACCACTTCCTGCTCCAGCCACTGGGCCTTGGTTACCTGAAAACCATCGCATTCATTCTGGTTATCGCCGTCGTCGTGCAATTTACCGAGATGGTCATGCGTAAGACCAGCCCCCTATTGCACCGCGTATTGGGTGTCTATCTGCCGCTGATCACCACCAACTGCGCAGTGCTGGGTGTGGCGCTGCTGAATATCAGTAAAGATCACAGCTTCCTGCAGGCACTGTTCTACGGTTTCGGCGCAGGCGCTGGTTTTTCGCTGGTGCTGGTGTTGTTCGCCGCGATGCGCGAGCGGCTCACCGTGGCCGATGTGCCATCGCCATTCAAAGGCGCTGCCGTTGGCATGATTACCGCTGGCCTGATGTCCTTAGCCTTCATGGGCTTTGCAGGACTGGTATAAGCCCAAGTGATTGATTATCTCCTTCAATATCCGTTGCTCGCCGCCCTGACCGCCCTGGTGGGGCTGGCCACTGCCTTTGGCGCGCTGCTGGGCTACGCGGCGGTGCGCTTCAAAACTGAAGGCAATCCAATTGCGGACGAGATCAACAACATCCTGCCGCAGACACAGTGCGGCCAGTGTGGTTATCCGGGTTGCCGACCTTACGCTGAGGCCATCGCCAATGGCGAGGCCATCAACAAATGTCCGCCGGGTGGTGAAGCGGGTATCCAGGCACTGGCAGACCTGTTGGACATGGAGCCCACACCACTGGATTCGGAACACGGGGATGTCAAGACAGTCCCTTCCGTGGCGTTCATTCGGGAGGCCGAGTGTATCGGCTGCACCAAGTGCATACAGGCGTGCCCGGTGGATGCCATCCTCGGCGCAGCCAAGCAGATGCACACTGTCATTACCAGCGAGTGCACTGGGTGTGACCTGTGTGTTGAGCCCTGCCCTGTGGATTGTATCGACATGATTCCGCAGCAGGAAAGCATGCAGACCTGGCACTGGGATTTACCGAATCCGGTCAGTCGCAGCGTGGACCTTATCGCCACTGACTCAGTACCGGGCGATGTATCGCAGGATCGCGCCGCATGAGAAAAGTTTTTGGTTTCCACGGCGGCATCCATCCACCGGAGAACAAGCACCAATCGGTGCGCACCGGCATCGCTGATGCAGGTCTTCCTCCTGAGCTGATAATTCCGCTGTCGCAACACATCGGCACACCCGCGGGCGTGGTTGTGGCGGTCGGTCAACACGTGCTCAAGGGACAGGTGATTGCCGAGGCACAGGGATTCGTTAGCGTACCCAAACACGCGCCTACATCAGGGACAATTCACGCGATCGAAGAGCGACTCATTGCCCACTCCTCTGGCCACCTTGCGCCCTGCATCGTGATTGTGCCGGACGGCAAGGACGAGTGGATCGAATGCAACGGCACGCCGAATTATGAGACGCTGGATAAACCTGCAATCATTGAATTGATCCGACATGCCGGCATTGCGGGTATGGGCGGAGCGGGCTTCCCCAGCTCGGTAAAATTGTCTGTCAAAGCCGGCACCACTATTCAAACACTGATTATCAATGGTACGGAGTGTGAGCCCTATATCACGGCGGATGACGCGATGATGCGCGAGCGTGCGGACCAAATCATCGAGGGCGCAAAGATACTTCGCTACATCATCGCGCCGCAGGAAACTCTGATCGGCGTAGAGGATAACAAACCGGAGGGTATTGCCGCCCTGCGCGCTGCCGCTGAGGGTAGCGGCATCGAGATTGTCGAGTTTCCCACCAAGTATCCTTCCGGCGGCGAGAAGCAACTGATCGAGATACTCACCGGCAAACAGGTTCCCAGTGGCGGATTGCCCTCGCAGGTGGGTGTGGTGTGCCAGAATATCGGCAGCACGGTGGCGATATACGAAGCCGTGGTGCACGGTCGACCGCTGATTTCCCGGGTAACCACCGTCACTGGCGACGCCGTGCGCGAACCGCAAAACTTTCAGGTATTGATCGGGACCCCCATGCGCTATCTTCTGGCAAAAGCAGGTTACCTGCCGGAAAAAAACAGCCGTCTGATTATGGGTGGGCCCATGATGGGCTTTACGGTACCCGATATCGATGTGCCGATTATCAAAACCACTAACTGTATTCTTGCACCTACTGAAAAAGAGTTACCCAGGCCGCCACCCGCCCAGGCCTGTATACGCTGTGGCATGTGTGAGCAGGCCTGCCCGGCAAGCCTGCTGCCACAGCAATTGTTCTGGTTTGCTCAGGGTAAGGAATTCGAGAAACTGGAACAGCACAACCTGTTCGATTGTATTGAGTGTGGTGCCTGCTCCTACGCCTGCCCCAGTAATATTCCGTTGGTGCAGTACTACCGCGCTTCCAAGGCAGAGATCCTGCAAATGCGCCGCGACCATGAAAAGGCCGAGGCATCACGGGTGCGCTTCGAGGCGCGGCAGCAGCGCATTGAACAGGCCGGCGCCGATAAAGAAGCCAAGCGGGCAGCGCGAAAAAAGGTCGCCGAACAGCGCGCGCTGGCATCCGGCGCTGGCGCTGGGGAAGATCCCATCCAAGCCGCGATTGAGCGCGCCCAGGCGAAAAAAGCAGCACAGGCAGGCGCTGGTAACGATGAAAGCGAGCTTGAAAAACTGGAGAAAACCGTCGTCTCTGCGCAGAAGCGACTGACGACCGCGAGCGCCAAACTGGAAGAGGCCAAAGCCCAGAACAGCGAGTTTGTAGAAGCCTTGCAAACGGGCGTCGACAAAACCCGCGAGAAACTGGCAGCCGGCGAGCAGGCACTGGCCGCGTATCAGGCGTCAAACAATCACGCTAGTGCGCCACAAGCGCCCGTTGCAGATGCTGCGCAGGCTGCGATTGCCAGGGCAATGGCTGCGAGACAGGCAGAGGCGGCACTAAGCCCGGCAGAAAAAGCACGGGCTGACCTGACAAAGCTGCAGCAACGGCTGCAAAAGACGCACGCTACGCTCATCCAGAGCAGAGACAATGCGCAGGAGGAAAAGGTTATCGTGGCATTGGAATCAACCGTGGCGCGACTGACCGACAAGATCCGTAGCGCTGAACAACAATTGCAACAGGCAGAGAACGCGTGATATGGCTCTGATGCGCCTCACCTCACCTCATGCTCACGGCCCAATGAGCACTCAGCGTGTCATGCAGAACGTATTGCTGGCAACGGTGCCCGGCATTCTCGTGCTCACCCATTTCTTTGGCTTTGGCACGCTGGTCAACATCCTCTGGGGTAGTCTCTTGGCACTGGCCTGCGAGGCGTTTGCGCTGAAACTGCGGCGCCGCCCAATAGGCTTTTATCTGAAGGACTGCAGCGCGCTCGTCACTGCATTTCTGCTGTGTATCGCCCTACCGCCCTACTCCCCGTGGTGGCTGATCGCCATCGGTATCGCCAGTTCCATTTTGCTGGCCAAACAATTATACGGAGGCCTCGGTTACAACCCCTTCAATCCCGCCATGGCCGGTTATGTCATATTGCTCATCTCCTTCCCGATGCAAATGACATCGTGGGCGCCGCCGCGCGGCCTCGGGGAAATGCCAGGCTTGTTGGAAGCGCTGCAAGCCTGCTTCCTCCCGGCGCTGTATGACGGCGCCACCATGGCGACACCGCTAGACATACTCAGGCAAAACAATAGCCTGCTGATGGAGGATCTGTGGCAGCAAAACCCCCAGTTCGGGCTCTGGGCAGGGCTTGGCTGGGAGTGGGCTAATATTGCCTTCCTGGCTGGCGGAGCGTGGTTACTGTACCAACGCGTATTCACCTGGCACGCCCCGGTTGCAATGCTGGCCGCCCTCAGCCTGATGGCAGCAATATTTTACGATGGGGGCAGTTCCGCCAGTGGCGGCTCGCCGTTGTTTCACCTGCTCAGTGGCGCGACAATGTTTGGCGCTTTCTTTATTGTGACAGACCCGGTGACATCGGCTGTGTCGCTGCGCGGCCGCCTGATTTACGGTGCGTTGATCGGCGTGCTGATCTACGTCATTCGGGTGCGCGGCAATTATCCTGACGCTGTCGCCTTTGCGGTACTCATTATGAACTTTGCCGCGCCCTTCATTGATTACTACACGCAGCCGCGCACCTATGGCCATAGCGGCAAGCCAGGGGAAAAATAGCATGCTGGGCCAATCGATTACCCGCAATAGTCTGTTGCTCGCACTTTTCGCCGTGTGCACCACCGCGCTCATTGCAGGCACCCACCTGCTGACAAAGGATGATATTGCCAAGCAAAAACGTCTGGCAGAAGAAAAAGCGCTGCTGGAAATTATCCCCAGGAATCGACATGACAACTCGATGTTGGACGAGACCATCGCCGTCGGTCCTGACAATGAAGAGCTGCACCTGATTGAGGACAAGCAGGTGTATATTGCGCGCCAGCAAGGAGAGGTGGTGGCTGTTATCGTCCCCACCGTGGCACCGGATGGCTATACCGGTGAGATAGAGCTCATCGTTGGTGTGAACAGGGACGGCAGCATCGCCGGGGTGCGCACGCTCGTGCACCGCGAAACGCCAGGGCTGGGCGATAAAGTCGATATCAAGAAATCCGACTGGATACTGGGGTTTGAAGGGCGCTCGCTGACCAATCCCACCCTGAGTGGCTGGGCGGTAAAAAAAGACAACGGCGAATTCGACCAGTTCACTGGCGCCACCATCACACCGCGCGCAGTTGTCGCGGCTACACTGAGGGCCTTACAATTCGTCCAAGCGAATAGAAAGACCCTGTTTGAAGAACGAGATCCCGAGCCCGCTGGAGGTGAATCATAATGGCAGAAGTCAGTTACAAGGACCTGTCGCTCAATGGCTTGTGGAAGAATAACCCCGCCATTGTGCAACTACTGGGCCTGTGCCCACTGCTGGCGGTGACTGGCAGCGTCGTCAACGCCATCGGACTGGGCGTGGCGACGGTAATGGTACTCATCATCTCCAACACGTCTGTATCACTGATCCGCAATATTGTCTCCGACGCCGTGCGCCTGCCCGCCTTTGTGATGATTATTGCCGCGGCCGTCACCTGCATTGAGTTGCTGATGCAAGCCTTCACTTACGAGCTGTTTGAGATCCTGGGAATCTTCCTGCCACTGATTACCACCAACTGCGTGATCCTCGGCCGGGCCGACGGCTTTGCCGCGAGGAACCCCATGGGGCCTGCCGCCTATGATGGCTTCATTATGGGCATCGGCTTTGCCGCCGTGCTGGTGGTTCTGGGGGCACTGCGCGAACTCACTGGTACTGGCGTGCTATTCGCCAATATGGACTTGCTGTTCGGGCCTGCGGCTGCCAGCTGGGAACTCGTGCTGTTCCCGAACTATCAACCATTCCTGCTGGCCATCCTGCCGCCGGGTGCCTTCATTTTCACCGGCCTGATTATCGCGGTGAAAAATATCATTGATGACCAGATCAAAACCCGCGAGGCGGCAAGAAAAGCGGATCCGGTCAAGGGTGCAAAACGCGTGCGCGTCACCGGCACTGCGTCCTAGGGACTCTCTGCACCGACCTCCGCGGCGATCATCAGCGTATCGAGTAACTCGTTGACAGCCGCGTCATCCATGCCGCGGTTTTCTTCATCACAGCTGTAGGTAATAAACAGCAGCATTGCGCCATTAAACACATACCACTCACGAACCGCCGCACCCTCTTCCACATAGCGGCTCTGCACACCCCTGAAATCGCCCAAGCTGACCTTTTGCCAATCCAACGGATGCTCTGACTCCGACTGCGCAATCTCCTGCACGCTCTCAAAATCGAATACCCCCGCATCCTTGTGCAGCGTGCTCATTTCGATACAGCCAACATCATCATGATCCCCGACCAGGATACTGTCTTCCTCCGAATCTGCCCACCACTCCGGCGGTAACGCCATGGTCCACCACTCGGTTTCAAGCACGTTCATTCGAGTCTCCTTCTAAATCCAAAGACAACAGCAGTGCATCCTCGCGTCCACCTGCGGTAGGGTAATAGTTTTTGCGTACGCCATCCGATAAGAAGCCACTGCGCTTGTACAGACGCTTGGCTGTGACATTCGACTGCCGGACCTCCAACAGGCAACGCGCTGCGCCGGCCTGATACATCTTCACCAGTATCGCTTTTAGCAACAGGTACCCGAGGCCCTTGCCCTGCTGTTCGGTACGCACCGCAATACTGAGAATAGAGGCCTGGTCCAGTATCTGAGACATCACCACGAAACCGTCTACTCGCCCCCCATGCTCGCTCTGCTCCACTACCAACGCACACGCTGGTGCATGTTTGAGGCCGCTACATGCAAAGCCAAATTGTTGTTCATCCCAGGGGCTGAAGTTCACAGTGGCATCGATAGAGGCCAGCGCCCCGGCATCGGCGGGTTGTGCGAGCCTAATTGTGTACTCCACGGGCTTCATGGTCGGCTTAGAAAGGCGAGGGGGCGGGTCAGCAATCGCGACAAGAGCAATGCCCTTCAGACCTTGTCGCGCAGCGGCTGCAGATCGCGCCACACTTGCGGTTTAAGTGTCGGACGCGCCAAAATATCCGAGCTGCTTGCCGTCTGCACTGCGCAAACAGCTATCTCCGACACCGACACTCGACCCGCAGTCGACTGCCCCAGCAGCACCACGCCACGACAGCCATGCTGTTCCAACCTGCGGCTGACAAATGCCGCCACACTGGCACGCGCCGCCTCCTCGCCCAGATCCAGCTGCCGATTGGTATGCATCGGCCAGTCAAACTGCGCCACGTCCGGCTTGGACGCGGCGCCAGTAGCACCGGGTCGCTCGCTGTTGGCGTCGCGGTCTGCGCTAGCCCGCCGCAAGGCGTTTGCCATAGCTTGCACCAGTTGCACCTGCTCGGCAGTCAGAGGCAGATCACCCAAGTCCTGCAGCCACAGCCAATCGCCCGCTACCATGGTGCACAAGCTAAACCGCGGCACAGGCTCGGCGGGAGGCGTCACTGCAACCACAGGGGCAGAGCTCGCAGTTGCGGCGCGCGGGCTCAGGCTAATATCGGGACGAATGTGCGATTCAGGCTGCGGCGTTACCGGGTGCATCGGGACAATCGCCAGACGGCGCGTCATAGACGCTCCGGGCAGTTGCGCGCGCGATACGTAACTATCCACCCCCAACGCCTCGAGATAGGCCATGCGCCTTAGTTCATTCATTCCAACTCCCCGCAGATGCGGTGTAATACCGAGTCAAAGTTTAACAGCATTTCACCCCCGGCTATATCCAACGCCACCCATGTCGTCTAAAAAACAGCATGCCTGAGCGAATAAAATACCGCAGATGGAGGTGCCCTTTGCTCGCTGCATAACCGCCATGGTGGACAATACGCATTTGCGGGTCGAATACCAATCGACCCTGCTTCGCCAGGCGCAGTGAAAGATCGAAGTCCTCAAAGTACAGAAAGAAGTCCTCACTGAAACCGCCGACGGCGCGGAGCGCGTCGCTGCGCACCAGCATAAAGCAGCCACTGGCTATCGGCACATCGACAGGGCGTTTGCCGCTGCACAAATCGCGCATTTCATAGTGGGCCAGCTGGCGCTGAAATATACGACGCACAAATCCGGGCGCAAAACCGCGCAGCAGTAAAACCAGCACAGAAGGGTAGCGCTTACAGAGAAACTCCTGCTCGCCGTTGCCACCGAAAACCCGAGGACTCAGCAACACTATGTCATTGTGCTGCCGCATTGCGTCGAGACCACACTGCAGCACATTCTCTGTCAATTCCACATCCGGATTGAGCACAAGGTGAAAATCACCCTTTGCCATCGCAAAAGCAGCATTATGTCCAAACCCGAAACCGCGATTATCGGCCTGCGGGCAGTAATGCAAACGGAAACATTCACTTTGCGGCCAATTGGCGAGCTCATTCTCGAGGGTCGACCGGTACGCCTCGTCAGACGCGTTCTCCACCAGAAAGACCGTAGCCTGAGCTAGGCTCCGAGCAGCGCGCGCCGCGTCGACAGAGCGCTGCAGGCTATGCAAGGTGCGCAACAATAGCGGCAGCGAGCTGTTGTAGAGCACGATCGATACGCAGAGGTAGGGGAGCGACGAAGTTGCACTGGGATTCATCGCGCCGATGTTAACAGGTGCCCGTTACGGCGCAATATGGAAATAGACTTCATAGCATGCTGCCCTGCCTATTCGCGCGCACCGCCATGGCTCAGCGGCGTCATTGGAGCACCTTGCGCAGTTGAGGTAAGCACATTGCATAGCTCCAACAAGGGACTTTTTGTCCGCGTGTTATAACCAATTGAGAGGCATGTTGGGCCATACAAACCCATTCAATCTCAATCATTATGAGATACTGAGTAAACCTTGTGTAAAAAATCACAAAAGCTGCCTATGACCCTGTTATTTATCGAGTTTTGGGGCATGGGCATGGTAAGCTCCGACAGGATAGAAGTTTCGCCGGTTGGCCTAGTTAGATTTGACGCTGCAAACTGGCAATGCAAGGCAACACCAATAAAAACCTCATTGAGGCGGACAACAGGGGATAAAAAATGATCAATCAGGGCGCCACGCTTGTCAGCCGTCTGGCTGTTTCGCTTGCTTTTCTGCTCACTCTTGCAGCCTGTGGCGGTGGTGGTGGTGGCAGCACTTTTTTCGATGATGGCGGCAGCAGTTCAAGCGGCGCCAGCAGCAGTGGCGGCGGGGGAAGCGGCAGCAGTAGTGGCGGCACCACCCCTGCATATACCCTCACAATCACACTCCTTGGCGACGCTGGCGAGCCCACCAACACGCTCACCAGGTCAACGCAGGGAACCCTCCAACTCGTATTGACTGAGAGCGGTGAAAATGGACGCCCCGTAGTAGGCACTCCGATCAGCGCAAGCACGAGCCTAGGCACCCTTGATGCAAGCTCAGGCCTCACTGACGATAACGGTAGGGTGACATTACCCCTGAAAGCCGGGACTACACTAGGCGCCGGCACAATCACCGCCACAACCGAAATAGACGATCAAACATTTACGAGTAATTTGAACTTCCAGGTTCAGGATGGCAGCCCCTATTTGCTGGAACTCACGCTGCTTGGTCCAGATGGCCAGCCCACCGAATCATTGGTAAGAGCCACTCAAGGCACTTTGCTGGCAAGAGTTATCTCCTCAGGCGCAACTAGCGAGCCCGTTGTCAACGTATTGGTCACTGCCAACACAAGTATCGGCTCCCTGCTTCCCACTAATGGGCAATCTCTGAGTAATGAATCAGGCGTTGCGTCCTTTACGGTTTTGGCTGGCACCGCCGTTGGTGCAGGCAGTCTCACAGCAGCCGTTACGGTCGGCGATACTGCACTTACCAGTGAAGTGAACTTCCAGGTGACTGACGACGGTATCGGCATTGTTCCACGCTTCCTGCAGCTGACGCTGCTCGGACCGAACGGCCAACCCACAAATTCTTTAGCTACAGGCACACAAGGGACATTACAAGCTCAAGTCACGTCAGGAATCGCAGGTGGCGATCCTGTAGGCGGTGTGCTGGTTGAAGCAGACACCAGCCTCGGCGAGCTGAGCCCTCGCAATGGTCAAGCCCTCACTAACGCTAGTGGAATAGCGACGTTCATAGTTTCTGCGGCGTCAGAGATCGGCGCTGGCTCGCTCGCAGCGACAGTCAATCTCACGAATACAACGCTGACCAGCGATTTGAACTTCGAGGTGACTGGCGGCGGCGTCAGCAATGCCGCTTATTTTGTCCAAATTACACTTCTTGGCCCTAATGGGCAGCCAACAACGTCATTAGCCGAGAATACACAGGGTACGTTAACGGCAAGAGTCACCTCAGGCAGCGAAAATGGGCCCGCTGTTGAAGGCGTGATAGTTGGCGGCAATACAGGTATCGGTAGTCTTATCCCAATCAACAATCGATCACTAACAGATGCCAACGGCGTTGCAAGATTTACCGTTGCCGCCGGACCAAATATCGGCGCTGGCGCGCTGACCGGGACTCTCGAGATTGGCGGACAAACCGTTACAGATAGCCTTAATTTTGAAGTCATCAGGAACGTTTTGTATTTTGTGCAACTGACCCTGCTGGGACCCGACGGGCAGCCCACTAGTGAACTGGCTCAAAATACGCAAGGCACGTTACAAGCCAAAATCACCTCTGGCAGCCTAAACGGCGACCCGGTTTCGAATACTGCTGTTAATGCATCTTCGACGATCGGCAACCTGCTTCCCGCCAACGGCCAATCGCTTAGCAACGCCAATGGCATTGCTAGCTTTAAGGTTAATGCTGGAACTACCACGGGCGCTGGCGTGCTGACAGGCGCTGTCCAGATTGAAGGCAACACTTTTAACGACACGTTTAATTTCGAAGTTGTCGAGAACGATCTTTATGAAGTTCAATTGACCCTTTTGGACCCTAATGGGCAGCCCACCAGTGCATTAGCCAACAACACGCAAGGCACGCTGCAAGCCAGAGTCACCTCTGGAGGCGGAGCCCCGGTCCCTAATGTCATCGTGAATGCGGGCACTACGTTTGGTAGTCTGGTGCCCGGCAATGGTCAGGTACTCACCAACGCCAGCGGCGTTGCAACCTTTGCCGTTGTCGCCGGTGCTAACACCGGTGCCGGTGTACTCTCAGGTTCCGTTCAGATCGAAGGCAACACCTTTAACGACACCTTCAATTTTGAAGTCATCG